>Ga0308156_1000043_pt1 | contig 480361 bp, 441 predicted proteins | sample PhyAR2_FD_201041 | JGI IMG/M metagenome (GOLD analysis project Ga0308156, IMG submission 201041) | Phyllosphere microbial communities from UC Gill Tract Community Farm, Albany, California, United States - DLSL A.R2 | ecosystem: Host-associated > Plants > Phyllosphere > Unclassified | place... | reverse complement strand
GTCGCGCACCGTCCTGCGGCAAAATCTGCTGCTCCGGTTCGTCGCCCTGCCCCGTCGCAATCCGTCCACGCCCAGCAGGCCCGCGCCAACGGCTTCGCACTCGACATGTCGATGGGTGGCCCGGACGGTGCAGACGAGGAATTCCGACAAGTCGTCTGATCGGCAAGCGCTTGAGCCGTAAACGATTTTCGAGGATCACTACGGCCTCAAAGCCATTGTCTTGAGACGAACCCGCACTTGCGCCTGCATCCGGAAGCCCCGGATGCAGGCGCAATGACGTTTTGAGCGATGTCACGTTCATAGAGCCATGGCGAGCAGTCCGTAGCAGTGAGCAGAACCGTAACCTGCTCTAATCTTGCGCGGTCGGACGGACAACGACGCTGCCAATCTCGACATCCTCGGGTTGCTCGATGGCAAAGGCGATGGCACGCGCAATGGCGTTCGGCGAGATCGCCAACCGCTCCTTCTGCTGGTTGATCATGGCTTTTACGTCCGGATTGGTGATTGATGAATCGGCAAAGCTCGTGTCGATGAAGCCGGGAGAGACTTCCGTGACCCGCAGCTTTGCGCCGGCCTCCTGCCTCAGGGCTTCGGTGGCGGTGCGTAGCGCGTTCTTGGTAGCGGCGTAAACGCCCATGGTCGGCACGATTTTCAGACCCGCCGTGGAAATCACGTTGATCACATGGCCTTTCCCTTGCTGCGCAAAGACTGGGAGCGCAGCGGCAATTCCATAGAGAGCTCCGCGGAGGTTGACGTCGATCATCGCGTCCCAGTCCTCCACCCGCAACGCATCGAAGCGGGAGATCGGACCGATGCCGGCATTGTTGACGATAACGTCGACGCTGCCGAAACGGTCGCGGCCAAGACGGATGAGCGATTCAAGGTCAGTTCTCCTCGTCACATCGGTGCTGCGCAACGCCGCGTCACCACCCGCTCTTTCGATCTCCTTTGCTACGTCGAGGAGTTCTGTCTCGCTACGCGCCCCAAGCACCACGCGCGCGCCGCGTGCGGCTAGATAAATCGCCGTCGCCCGCCCAATTCCGCGTCCGGCACCCGTGATCGCGACAACCTTGCCCTGAATGGTCATGAGATTCTCCTTCCTGACTTGAGAGCCGTCAGGATAGGGTGGCGTTCCTGGACGATCTATGCTTGATAGGTTATATCTTTTTCGCAATCGGCCAAAATCGAAATGAATGATCCTCTCTCCGATGTTCTGACCGTCCTGGAACCGCGCAGTGTGCGTGGAACGAGCCTTGAGGCGGGTGGCACCTGGGCCTTATCGTTCGACGGAAGGCAGCGCTTGAAATTCGTCGCCGTCCTGACGGGACGTTGCTGGCTTGTGCTGCCTGATCGTGATCCGGAAGCGCTGGTTGAGGGAGATGTCATCCTGCTCAGCAACATCTCCTACGCGGTGGCAAGCCACCCGGACATTGAGCCCTCCGATGGTATGGCGCTCTATGCTCCTCCCGGTCACAACACAGTGCGTCTAGGAGATTGTTGCGACACGATGCTGATCGGCGGCGGCAGCGGGTTTGCCAGTGTGAACGCGTCTTTTCTCCTCGATGCACTCCCAGCATTTCTGCGGGTCGATCCTGGCTCACCAGGTGCCCGATCAATCGCTCGGACCCTGTCCGCGCTGAAAGAAGAGGCCGATGCCGGTCAGATCGGCGGAGATCTGGTGGCTGGGAAACTCGCCGAAATCCTTATTATTGAGGCCGTCCGTTCCTATATCTCCAGCGCTCCGGTTGCGAATGTCGGTTGGATTACGGCGCTTGGGGACGCTCGTGTTGCAAAGGCGATCAGGCTTATGCATGCCGATGTGGCCCGCCGGTGGACGATCGATGCTCTCGCAAGAGAAATCGGCATGTCGCGCTCCGCCCTGACACTGCGCTTCTCACAGCGCGTCGGCCGCGCTCCGATGGACTATCTGACACGCTGGCGTATGGTCCTGGCACAGCGGCACTTGGCGAATGGGGGCAGCATCTCGGACGTGGCACTTGCCGTCGGCTACAGCTCGCAAAGCGCCTTCGCCCACGCCTTCAAGCGCGTCACAGGACATACGCCAAGAGGGGTATAACAGCTATGGCTCTCCGCACCGGTTCGAAGCATCACATGATAGACGCGATCAATCGATGGCGCGTTGGTTTGTTTGTATGTTAGCGGTCTATCATGGACGTGGTAATGATACCGACCAAAGGCTTCAGCACGTCCGGCAGTACGTTTTCACAAACTGCCGGAAGCGGCTGGCCGAAAGGAGAGTGAGGTGAAGATAATATTGCTGATCGCAGGGGCGCTACTCGTCTGTCTGACCTTCGTCTGGTTCTTCTTTTTTGTCCCGCTTGGCTGCGGCATGAACCCGACAGGTTGCAGGCAAGAGTTTCCCGTCTTCAGCGCGATCGGCCTCATGCACTTATGGCTGCCGCTCGCGGCCGCCTTCGTGCTAATCCTTCTGGGATTGAGGCGCTAAGATAGAATACCCCATCGAACCGGCTGAGACGGTCTGATGGCAGTTGCGTTGTGGTGGTGGCTTCAGCCCTGAGCGTCGCGCTTGCGCTCGATCGCATCCCAAAGAAGGCTGGCGACATCGGCGCCACCGAACTTCTTCACTTCGCGAATGCCGGTTGGAGAGGTGACGTTGATTTCCGTCATATAGGTGCCGATAACGTCGATGCCGACGAAGAGGAAGCCACGTTCGCGCAGAGCTGGACCGATGCGCTCGCAGATTTCCTTTTCGCGCGCCGTCAGTTCAGTCGGCTCGGGTCGACCGCCAGCATGCATGTTGGAGCGCGCGTCGTTTTCCGCTGGCACGCGGTTGATGGCGCCAACGGGTTCGCCATCTACCAGTAGGATACGCTTATCGCCCTTGCGCACGTCCGGCAGATATTGCTGCGCGATATAGGGCTCGCGGAACATCTGGCCGAACATTTCCAAGAGCGAGGAGAAATTGCGGTCGTCACGGGTGGAGTGGAACACCCCTGCCCCACCGTTTCCGTAAAGGGGCTTGAGAATGATATCGCCCATCTCCTGACGGAAGCGGGCAATTTCGGCAACGTCCTTGGTGATCAGGGTTGCGGGCATCAAATCCGCAAACTCCGTGACGAAAATCTTTTCAGGCGAGTTTCTCACCCAGGCCGGATCGTTGACGACAAGAGTCTTCGGGTGAATGCGCTCCAAGAGGTGCGTGGAGGTGATGTAAGCCATATCGAAGGGCGGATCCTGGCGCAGATGGATCACATCCATTGTCGATAAATCGACCCGCTCAGGTTCGGACAGCGAAAAATGGTCGCCGTTGATATCGCGCAGTTCCATCTGCTCGACGGTGGCGTAAATCTTTCCATCGCGCATCGACAGGCGGTCTGGCGTATAGTGGAACAGGCGATATCCCCTCGCCTGGGCTTCAAGGCTGATGGCGAATGTTGAATCCCCGGCAATGTTGATGCCGGAAACATGATCCATCTGGATCGCAACGTTCTTGATCTTCGCCATGCGCAATTCCTTTTCAAAAGCCCGTCTGATGTAGGATAGAGCACCTTTAAAGACAACCAGCGCTGCAAGCGTGATCTGTGAGTTTTATTCACACAGGTCTGCTCCGTCACTCAGACGTTTGGCAAGATGTTCTCATGATGATCGAAGCAATTTAAGCCATCATCTGACGGGCGTAATTGTGAACCGCGACGAAGGCGTCTTGCGCACCCGAAACGACACGGCGCTCCTCCTCTTCCGTCAGCTCGATCTCATCGAGCGCTGCGGTAAACGTACGCCAATGCAAGCCCCTGCCTTCCGGAGCACCGGCAAGGTGGCGTGCGCCGAACTCTTCTCCAAGTCCCAGTTTGGCAGCGTCTTTCAGCAGAAAAGCAGCACCGAGATTGGAACCCTCTACCACGTAGAGCCAGCCCATTGCCTCCGGCAGATCGAAATTTTGGTCATCCTGCTGGAAGCGAGCACCCTGATTTTCCGGGGCATCGAGGGACAAATCTTGAAGGTCCTGTTCGATCAGCCCGATTCGACGGCGTCCTTTCAGATCCGGCAGAAGACCGTCAAGCGTCGCATTGAAGAAGAGCGCGTCGAGATCTTTGTGAAAGAGATATTGCGTCTTTACGAACTTGCCGAAGTTTTCGCGGCTTTCGAACGGCTTGGCGGTCATGATGAAGCTGTCGAGCGCACCATGGGCGTCACGCGTGCTCGCTTTCAGACGCTTCGTGCGGCTGGGTTCGATTTGGCTCTCATCCACGATGGGGCTCACGCTGTTCATATTCTGTGATCGTCCTGTTTATAGATTTGCGCTTTCATCAGCGTTTTTGCACATAAAAATCTTTCCTTTTAAAGTCAAATTTAAATGCGCCATATACACGGCCTTGAGGCGGGAGAGCCCCGGGGACGCTCCCTCGCGATTGGTGAGACAATCCCGTGCAAAGTCAAGCTGTGGCGTCAAGAGCAGCGTTTCTCCTGAGGCTTAGCACTTTTTATGATCCCTACAGCATCGGCTAGAAGTTCGGACTCGATTTTTGGAAAGCACGATGCGTCGATTTAAAGACGATAGAGCGCAGTGCGTCCAACAGGACGCACTGCGCTCTAGACGATCGGAACTGTGGGAACTGATAGCGCCAGACCTGAGATGGCCGTATCAGAACTCCGTCCATTCAGCCTTCACCGCGGCATTGCCATGCGAGGCGAATTTTGGGCTGGCGCGCTGGACCGGCGGTCTGGCCTGAACGGGTTTGGACGTCACCAGGTTTGCCGGCGGGCGGTCATCGAAACGGAACTGCTCCAGCAAAGCGAAGAGTGCCTTCGCTTCTGTTGCAAGCCCGTGGCTTGCTGCTGTCTGTTCTTCGACCATGGCCGCATTTTGCTGCGTGCCCTGGTCGACGAGGTTGATGGCGCGGTTGATATCGTTGAGAGCGGTCGACTGCTCACGGGCGGACTCGATGATGGCACCGATATCCTTGTTGATGTCCTGAACATTGCCGGCGATTTCCTGCAGCGCTTCGCCAGCCTTGCCAACCAGCGTGACACCGTTAGCAACCTGTGCACCGGAAGCAGTAATCAGCGTCTTGATTTCTTTCGCCGCCGAGGCCGAACGTTGCGCCAATTCTCTGACTTCCTGGGCGACGACGGCAAAGCCCTTTCCGGCTTCTCCGGCACGCGCGGCTTCCACGCCCGCATTCAGGGCAAGCAGGTTCGTCTGGAAGGCAATCTGGTCGATGACGCCGATGATATTGGAAATCTCATTCGAAGACTGATTGATCCGGTCCATCGCCACCATGGCTTCGTTGACGATCTCACCGGAACGGTCCGCGTGGGCCTTCGCACGCCCGACCAGTTGGCCGGAGTCTTCCGCGCGTTGGCTCGAATCCTTCACCGTCGTGGTGATTTCCTCAAGCGCTGCAGCTGTCTCTTCCACCGAAGCCGCCTGTTGCTCCGTCCGCTTTGCCAAATCGTCAGCGGAGATGCGGACTTGATGGGCGCCGGCGGAAATCGTCTCGGCATTATTGCGCACGGTCGCCATGGCATCCCGCAGCCTGGCCGATGCGGCATTGAAGTCACGGCGCAGCCGATCGAGTGCCGCCATGAAGGGCTTATCGATTGTTTGCGACAGATCGCCATGCGCCAGGCTCGTCAGAGCATTGGCAAGTCTCTCGACGTTTTCGACGCGGTCCGTCACATCCGTTGCGAACTTGACGATTTTGATGACCCGCCCCTTGAAGTCGAAAACCGGATTATAGGATGCCTGAATGTGGACGTGGCGGCCGCCTTTGCCAACGCGCATAAACTCGTCGGCGATGAACTCTCCAGCGTTGAGCTTGCGCCACATCTCTGCGTAGTCAGGGCTTGCCGCAAAAGCTGGATCGACGAACATGCTGTGATGCTTGCCCACAACCTCCGAGGCCGTATAGCCAAGCGCCTGCAGGAAGTTCTGGTTCGCAGAAAGGATCGTACCGTCGGTCTTAAACTCGATCACGGCTTGAGCCCGGGAGATCGCCTCAATCTTCGCACCTGTGTCGATGCCATGCATCTTGGTTTGCGTGATGTCGTTGGCAAACTTGATGATTTTCAGCACTTTGCCGGCACTGTTCTTGATCGGATTGTAGTTGCCGCGAATGAAGATCTCAGTCCCGTCCTTGGCAAGGCGGGTGAACTCGCTGCAAACGAATTCTCCACCGCGAAGCTTGTTCCAGAAGGTCTTGTAGTCGGCAGACCGCGCATAGTCACTGTCCAGGAAAATACTGTGATGCTTCCCTCGAAGCTCCGCTGGCGAGTATCCCATCAGGTCACAGAAGTTTTCGTTGGCTTTAAGGATGTTGCCATCCACGTCAAACTCGATGACGGCAAAGGAAAGATCCAGTGCGTTCAATATTTTTTCGGCATCGGAATTGAAGAAAAGCGCCATGGTCTTTGTTCCTGAAGTGCGGTTTGGACGAACCTCTCATATTGAAGTTAATAATTTAGTCGTGAAAAAATTGGTGCCTACTAATTTAGATCAGTACTTCAGCCTAAAGCATGTCGCGAATTTTCAGATTACCTCCTTGTACTTTCAGGCTTTTTTCCTTCAAATGTCGTTATTGAGATGCTGGCGACCACTTTGCTGGGCTCGTCGCAGCTATCAAGTAGACTGAGGTGATCCCGTGAGCCTTTACATTTTCATGTTTGCTAACCTTTGCAGGCCGAAGAGACGCGCGAGCGTAAAGCCGAAGCCTTTCCTGAGCTAGGGCATGGCTAGGCTCCGCTACACGAAGAGCGAATTTCACGAGGCTTGGTCAACATCAGGGTGACCACAAAAATTTGCGCAGGCCCAGAGCACAATAACCAAAGGCGCTTGTAACCGTTTGATGACAAAAATGGAAAGGAACTGGAAAGCGCTGTAACGCGCCTGACAAGCTCAGCCTCTATCAGGGCCCGAAGACGGTGAGGCTGATTGCCTTCATCCCACGCATCGGAGTTTTGCCCGTGAAGGTTATCCAGATCACAGATACCCACTTTAGCCCGTCCAAGACGCATTTCAACAGCAATTGGGCGCCTCTGCTGGCCTGGCTTGAGACAGAGAAGCCGGATTTAATCATTCATACCGGCGATCTCACCGTCGACGGTGCCGATCACGCCGACGACATGACATTTTGCATGGAGCTGATGCGTCAGGCTCCGGCGCCGGTTCTGATTGTTCCGGGAAATCATGATGTCGGCCACCTGCGGGGATCACCACAGCCGGTTACACAAACACGTCTTGATCGCTGGCTCAGCCTCGTCGGTCCAGATCGGTTCACTTGCGATATCCACGGCTGGAGGCTGATCGGCTTCAACTCTCTTCTGCTTGGCATGGAAGACGAAAATGAGGACGCTCAGCTCGCTTGGCTGGAGCAGGCCTTCGCCGCTGCGGGCGATCGTCGTATCGCTCTCTTTACCCACAAGCCAATATTTGTGGACGACCCCCTGGAAGGCGACACAGGTTACTGGGGCATCCGCCCCGCGCCGCGCGCGCGGCTCTACGACTTGATGCGCCAGCACGATGTCGGTCTCATTGCCACCGGTCACCTGCACTGGGCTTGGCAAGGTACGCTGAACCAGACCAGTCTTGTCTGGGGACCGTCAGCCGCTTTCCTCATCGACACGCTGGAGCGTGAAATGCCAGGAGAGCGCCTCATCGGCGCCGTCATTCATACCTTCGAAGGTGCCACAGTATCGAGCGAGATCGTCGCCGTTCCAGGCATGACGTCCTACTACATCGACGATGTCATCGACGAGGTCTACCCGAAGCCGCAACCCGCCGGGGAGGCTGCTGAATGAGCGCGCTTCGTCTTTCCGGCATTACCAAATCCTTCGGCGACAACGCCATTCTCAAAGGCATCAGCCTGGAGGCGGAGCCTGGCGAATTCATCGCGCTGGTCGGCCCTTCCGGCTGCGGCAAGAGCACGCTTCTACGCATTGTGGCGGGCCTCGAGCATCCCACCTCGGGCAGCGTCGTGGCGGACGGCCGTGAACTGACGGCGCTCGCGCCGGCCGAGCGAAATGTCGCGATGGTCTTCCAGTCATATGCGCTCTATCCCCATCTAACCGCTGCACAAAACATCGCCGTTCCGCTGGCAATGCGCAAACTGACAAGCGTTCAGCGGCTGCCGATTCTTGGCAACCTGCTGCCCGGTCAGAAAGAAGCCCGCAGCGCCATCCAACGGCAGGTTCAGGACATGGCGCAATCGCTGAAGATCGAGCATTTGCTCGATCGCAAGCCCGGCCAGATGTCCGGCGGTCAGCGTCAGCGCGTGGCATTGGCACGGGCGATGGTACGGCGTCCGGCCCTCTTCCTGATGGATGAGCCGCTATCCAATCTCGACGCCAATTTGCGTGTGCATGCCCGCGGAGAAATCGTCGATCTGCATCGACGCGCAGGCGTGCCGACCCTTTACGTTACCCACGACCAGGCGGAGGCCCTGTCGATGGCGGACCGGGTTGCCGTGATGATTGCCGGCAATCTTCTCCAGCTCGCCTCACCCCAGGCCATTTATGACGATCCGGTCCATATCGAGGTCGCCCGTTTTCTTGGTCAACCTCGGATCAACACACTCACGACGCGGGTAACGTCGGACAGGACAGTGAAGCTCGGGAACATCTGTCTGACGGTGAGTGGTGCTGCACGCGAAGGGGACGAAGTTACCATCGCAATCAGGCCGGAACATCTGCGCGTGTCGTCCCCTAATCTAAGCGGCATTGCCGCCCATGTGGAGCGCCTGGAGTTTCTCGGCTCCGAGGTCATCGTCTATATGGTGATCGATGGACTGAACCAGCCGATTGTCGCGAAGCTGACACCTGCTGAAGCCAAAGGCATGTCCGCGAGCATGCCGGTCTCCATCCTTGCAGAACCGGGCCGCGCGCTCCTTTTCGCACAGGATGGCAAACGCCTGTCTTCTCAGCCCGTGACGGCGGACGCACTGGAGGTTGCTCATGGTTGAGGCAACCTATCCCGCAACGTCCCTCGCACTGCCGGATATCGGCGCTGCGCGGCAGGCAAGAACCGCTTGGTTGCTCGCACTGCCGGCTGTCATACTGATGATCGCCTTCATTCTCGCCCCGCTTGCCGCTGTGGTCTTCCTGGGATTTACCGATTTCGAGCTTGGCTACGGCAGCTTCCGCTTCGTCGGCTTCGAAAACTATGCCGAACTCTTCTTTGATCGCACCTTCCGGCAGTCACTGTGGAACACGGCGATCTACAGTGCCATCGTGGCACCCGTCTCACTGTTCCTAGGACTTGGCATCGCGCTTTTGATCGAAAGCGAAAAGATCGGTCAGTCCTTCTTCCGCACCGCCTATTTCTTGCCTGTCGCTTCGCTGCTCGTCGCCATGGCCACCGTCTGGCAATACCTGTTTCATCCGACCATTGGACCGATCAACGCCGCCCTGCAGCTGGTCGGGATCACCGGCCCGAATTGGCTCGGCTCATCGAGCACCGTGCTCTACAGCTTGGCGATCATCGGTATCTGGCAGAGCGCCGGTTTCAACATGGTCCTCTTTCTGGCGGGCCTGACCGCGATCCCACGCGACCTCTATGCCGCGGCAAATGTCGATGGGGCAAAATTCGGTCTCGATCGCTTCTTCCTCGTGACATGGCCCATGTTGGGACCCACCACGCTCTTCGTCATCACAATCAGCGTCATCAACGCCGTCAAGGTGTTCGAGACAGTGAAGACTCTGACTGAAGGCGGGCCCAACAAGTCCTCCGAGGTGCTTCTCTTCACCATCTACCAAGAGGGCTTCGTATATCTGCGGGTCGGCTACGCTTCCGCCATGACGGTTATCTTCCTCGCCGTCCTCGTCGTCATGATGTTCATCCAATACCGCCTGCTCGACCGCGAGGTGCACTACACATGAACCCGCAAGCCACTTTCACTTTTGGTCGGGCCCTGCGTCTTGGCCTGCTCTGCCTCGGCGCGCTAATGTTCCTGGCACCCTACGTGTTCATGCTGTCGACTGCCGGCAAGGGCCAGAGCGAGATTTTCACCTCGTCGCTCTCCCTCATTCCGCAACACTCCTTCTTCCTGCAGAATTTCATGAAGGCCTTTACCCGCGTGAATATGCTGGGCCTGCTGTTCAACGGCGTCGTGGTCTGCTGTCTTATCCTCTTCTTTCAGGTTCTGATTGCGGTTCCTTGCGCCTATGCGCTTGCCAAGCTGAACTTTCGCGCCGCGAGGCTGATGATGGCGCTTGTTATGTTGGGCCTGCTGGTCCCCATTCACGCGACAGCGCTTCCACTCTATGTGGCCTTCAACAATCTGGCGGTGCTCAACAGCTACACCGCGCTCGTCGCGCCCTTCTCCATCTCGGTGTTCGGCATCTTCCTTTTTCTGCAGTTCTTCCGCGCCATGCCGGATGATCTCATTCATGCCGCAAGGCTGGATGGAATGTCGGAGATGGGCATCGTCGCCCGGGTTATCGTGCCCAACGCCTGGCCGGCCATTACGGCCTTCGCCATTTTCTCGGTGGTGGCTCACTGGAACGATCTCTACTGGCCACTGATCGTCGTCTCTAACCAAACCTACGCCACCCCTCCGCTCGGTCTACTCTATTTCCGTGCAGCAGAGGCAGGCGACGACTACGGCGCGCTTATGGCCGCAACCCTCATCATCACCCTTCCTCTCGTCCTGGCGTTTTTGTTCGCCCAAAAGCGCTTCGTCGAGGGCATTACCATGACCGGTCTCAAGGGCTGACCGGTTACCTCTCACACAAGGAGACATGCCATGAAGCATTTCACCAAGATACTCACTGCCGCCGCCGTCTCCATGATGGTGGCTCTACCGGCCCATGCCGAAACGACCATCACGGTCCACTACCCTATGCCAGGTTTCTTCAAGGACGTGATGGACACGATTTCGAAGAAGTTCATGGAAGAGAACCCGGATATCAAGATCCAGTTCGCCAACCCTTCCGCGACCTATGAAGAGGGCATCCAGACAATCATGCGCCAGGTGGGCACCGCCGAAATGCCTGACGTGACCTTCATCGGTCTCAATCGTCTGCGCATGGCCGACGAGCGCAACATTCCTGTCGACATGGGACCGATGATCGCCAAGGACAAGCAGAGCATGGCGGATCAAGGCTTCTCGGACACGATCATGAAGCTCGCCCAAGTCAATGGCAAACAGGTTGGTCTTGCTTTCGCAACCTCAAACCCGATCATGTACTACAACGCCGATCTGGTGAAGGCCGCCGGCGGCGATCCTGACCAGCCGCCGAAGACCTGGGACGAGGTCATCGCGCTTGGTAAGAAGATAAAGGCGCTTGGAAACGGCGTGGATTCCATCGACTTCCGCTGGCAGGGCGACGACTGGATGTTCTCCGCCCTTCTCTTCGGCGCTGGCGGCACAATGCTCAGTGCCGACGAAACGCAAGTCGCCTTCAACGGTCCGGAAGGTCAGAAGGCCATGGGAATGATCGACCGCCTGGTCAAGGAAGCAGGCATGCCCGTTTTCACCAAGGCGGCCGGCGAGCAGGCCTTCGTGGCAGGAAAAGTGGGCTTTGCCTTCCAGACCACCGGCGCGTTACGCAATACCATCAAGAATGTCGGCGACAAGTTCAATCTGCGTACGGCACCGATCCCGCTGATCGATCCCGTCAAGGGCAAGCTTCCCACCGGCGGCAATGCCGTCGTCATCCTCACCCATGATGAAACCAAGCAGGCCGCTGCCTGGAAGTTCGCCAAGTTCGCGGCAGGTCCGTACGGCGCATCCGTCGTCGTCCCCGGCACCGGCTATGTGCCGAACAATGAATTGGCTGCAAAGTCCCCGGAATACCTCGGCGACTTCTACAAGAAAAACCCCTTGTTTCTGGCCGGCCTTAACCAGATGCCGCGCATGACCCCCTGGTACGCCTTCCCCGGCGCCAATGGTGTACGTGTGACGCAAACCATCGTCGACAACATCTCGCGCGTCGTCGACCAATCGGCGTCTCCGCAAGAGGCGCTCGACGATGCCGCCAAGGAAGTAAAACGCCTTCTGCCGCGCACGAACTGAACTCAAGCGTGTCGCGATCTTCCAGATCCGCTCCTCACGCTCCAAGTTTTAGTATTGCCGCATGTTCCTATCGCAAGACCGCTACATACTTTCGCGTGACATGCGTTAGATGAAACGATACCCGCCGCATCGATTGCGGCGGGCCACAATCAGATGGAGCGGACCGATCCCCCCGCTCTGAGGGCAAACTCGACCTGCAGATGCCGTGGCGCAACGCCCTTTTCTGCAATATCCAGCAAAAGGGAGGCTGCGACCGCTCCCATACTGGCATCAGGCATTGCGATGGTCGTCAGCGGTGGTGTCATCAACTGACCAATGGCGATACCGTCGAACCCAGCGACCGATACGTCCTGCGGAACCGAAAGCCCTTCGCGACGCAAAGCGCCGATCACGCCGCAGGCCAGAAGATCGTTCGAGGCAATGATGGCCGTCGGCCTCAATTCCATGACAGCGACGAAAATATCTGGTTGCTCTTGGTTCTCGACAAACGGAATCTGCAGCGCGGCCAACGGAGCAACCTCGATGTCTGCGAGCGCTTTTCGGTATCCCTCGTAGCGCAACAGGGCTCGATCGGACGCAGCGAAACTGCCCGACACGAAGAGAATGCGGCGATGTCCGCGATCGATCAAATGCTGCGTGATCCGACGGCCAGCCTCAAAATTATCGACTGTGACGGCTGCGCGAAAAAGAGAGGTAGGACGGTTGTTGAGCAACACGGTAGGCGGCAGCCGGCTTGCCTGCCGAACGCCATTCTCCGCATTGCAAAGCGTCAGGATGAGTCCGGTGGGACGCTCGCAAAGGAGCGCCTCGATCGCATCAGCTTCCTGCGCAGGATCATAGTTGGATTGCGCCAGCACAACGGCATGACCACCTACCCGCATACGGTTCTGGATTTGCGACAGCGAGGCCGCAAAGACTGGATTGGTAATGCTCGGAATAAGCACCCCCACCAATGGCCTCCGCCCCCCACGAGAAAGTGGCGCCACTCCAGGGCGATAACCAAGCTCCGCTGCCGCCACCCGCACGCGCGCCTTCACCGCATCGCTCACGGGACCGCGCGCACCCAGAGCACGGCTGGCGGTTGCGATTGAGCAGCCCGCCCTCTTCGCTACATCTTCCAAATTCGCCATGACCGATGATCCTATGTGAAGGCTGGCCTAACTCTGGATAGTGACAGACGCGTGATGAAGTTAAAGAGAAATTTGCGCGCTGAGGATATGCCCCTATCCTCCAAACTGTCGTTCACCTGATTTGAGAACGGCGGTTGATTCGCGCGTAGAATGCTCGAGAGCGACGCAGAGATATCTATAGCGACAATAAGCGGAAAACCCACGAACTGCCCGATGCAGAGCGGGAAGCCTCGAAGAATTATTTACATATCGAGGCGCTCTCAATGATCACACAATACCGGCGCTAATTGGTTTTGCTCTGGCTCTATTCGACGGGTACAATTGGTGCGGTGACCTCGCACCGAGGAAATTCTCAGTGGCAGGTGAGCGGGAAACGCCGCGAGATGCATTAGTGACCGTCCTCTTAGGCTCGGAATGGCAAGCTAGCGTAAATCGCGACGTATCGAGTTTCCGCTTCCGTCAACGTGTGTGCTCTATGAGAGGTGAAGGGGGCGCCCATTGGAGCGCCCCTGTCATAGAGGGCCTCAGCTCCAGGCGTGAAGCGGGGGTTTCTCGTCGTTGAGGAAGTACTTGCCCAGGATCGAGTATTTCCACCGGACCGGATCGTGCAGCGTGTGGGTGCGGGCATTGCGCCAATGGCGATCAAGGTGATGCTCCGCAAGTGTGGAGCGTGTCCCGGCGAGTTCGAAGAGCTTGTTGGTCGCCGTAATGGCGATTTCGGTCGAGAGGATTTTTGCCTCGGCAGTGACGATCTGCGCCTCGGCGACCGTTTCAGCGTTCGGATTCTGGATAGCCCGGTCGATGGCGTAACCGGCTTTCTCAAGCAACGCCTGCGCCGCATGCAGGCGCAGTGTCAAATCGCCGACAGCCTGGATCGTGTAGGGATCATCCCAGGCGTTGTCTACGCCGCTGTCTACCCAGGCGCGGCTCTTGGTGCGCACGAAGGAGACGGTCTCATCGAGCTTGGTCCTTCTGCCGTCTGGCGATCGCCCCGAACGTCACACGCAAAAGGTGACCTCCCAGATGGCCTTCAATATTACGTCTAGGGCATTTTGGCAGGCCTTTTGCCGAGCCCGTAAGCGGTCGCGACGCGGGAGACGGGGCTTCGCTCATGAAGCAAGGCAATCTTCACAGATCCTTACACCCCATAACCGTCTTTGCAGGCGCGGGCTGCATTCAAAAACCGCATGAACGGACCACGGTGTCAGACCAGAAAGCACCGTTCAGCTCGGGTCACGGGATGTCGACATAACACTGGAATGTCATGATGGCCTTGGCTCGGTCTAGGGGCAACTCCAGGCGTCAATTGACCCAGTGTAGCTGATGGGCTCTGTAGACATCGAAGAAATGGTTTCCGCACCTCGTGCAAAGCTCACAAGAATTGCTGCGCGGTACTAAACTAGCAACCCGTGACCACGTTTGCGCAACCTGCTTCAGGGCTTGCAAATCTGGTGCGCGACGAGCTTTGACTGCAGTTGGCCAGCGACGAAGACCGCGTGCTCGGTGACCTGGGGTAATCCCATCAGTTCGCCGAAGGTCCCGCGTGCCAGAGGCCCGGCGATGAGAAGCGTGGCTTCAGCTGCGCTACCTTCGCCCAACGCTTCCGATTGTTCGTTGCAGGCGATGCCAAGACCGGCGGGGTCAGCCGTAAGCCACCCGTCGCGCGCCAGTTGATTGAGCCAGGGCTGGCTGCTCAGAATCGCACCATGTGCCGGCCCGGTAGTGACGACGACGGCGTCGAACCGCGCCGTTTCGGGAGCGCAGCCGCGCGGCCTAAAGGTCGCGAGAATATCGTCGCCATCGCGGGTCACCTCTTGGATCGAGCCGGCGAGGATTTTCAAACGGTTTTCGGCGATCGCCCGATCAAGGACATCCTCGACCTGCGGCGCGACACGGAAACGATGTGCGTCCCAAAAGGGTCGCAAATGCCGGACGATCCTGCGCCGCTCGGCCATCGAAAGCGCCTGCCATATTGTCCGCCCCTGCGCCCGAACCTGATCAAGCACCGCATGCCAGCCGATGCCAGCTGTTTCAGCCTGCGTAAGCGTTCGGCGGACATGATGAAGCAGCACTGCAGCGCTCTTTGCCGGCGAGATTGCGAAATCACCGAACGGCTCCTGAGGATCTGGCGCATGTCCTCGTGACCGCAAGCCGCGACGCGACAGCGAGAAGATCGAACCGCGATAGCCCGTCAAAACCAATGACGCCACCACGTCCGCAGCCGTCAGGCCATTGCCGACGATCAGCACCCGGTCGTCGGGGCGTATCGCCGCCAGCGCGTTCGGCAGCGTCGGATCGGCGACATAGCGGGGATGGCCGGCAAGACGCTCCTGCAGATGACGTGGCGGCTGCGGCGCTGGATGTGTCGTGGCGATCACGACGAAATCGGCGCGCGTTTCGTCGCCATGCTTGTCGGTGATCACCCAGCCATCGCCCAAGCGCCGGACGCCAGCGACCATGGTTCGGCGGTGAACGATACGATCCGCGTCGAGATGCGGCTTCAAGCGGCTCGCGACATAGGCTCCGAAAACGCGCCTCTGCGGAAAGAGGCTTCCGTCAGGACGACGCGCAGCCGGATCATCGGCCACCGCGTCGTGTTCGGAAAGCCACTCCTCAAAATCCATCGGCCGATCCGGAAAAAGACCCATGCGCGCTGCCGGCACATTGATCCGATGGGCCGGATCGAGGCTATCATAAGCGAGCCCGCGCCCCAATTCGGCGCGCGGCTCGAAGACGACGATTTCCACGCTGCCCCCCGGAATTGCGTCGGCGAGATGCAGCGCGACCGCCGCTCCAGAAAAGCCGCCGCCGAGGATAGCGACGCACTGACGGCGCTGAGCCTGCAGGGTCCGAGCGGCCAATGTCACAGGGCAGCCTTGAGGCGGACGCGCGCTGGAGGAAAGAAGGCAGAGAACTCGTCGATGACGGCCTCGACACGCGCTGCAAGCGGCTCCGAGTTCACGCGGTAATCGACAAAATCGCGGTCGGAGGCATAGACGGCAGTCGGCAGCGTATGCGCGGTGAAGAAGCCGAAAAGCGGCCGCAGCTGATGCTCGACCATCAGGGCATGACGATCGCCACCGCCGGTCGCGGTGATGATGATCGGCTTGCCTCGCAGCTCGTTTGGTTCGATCAGGTCGATGAGATGCTTGAAGAGGCCGGGATAAGAGCCCTTGAACGTCGGCGAGCCGATGATCAACGCATCGGCATGGACGATTTCGTCGATCACTCCCTTCGCCTGTTCGTCGAGTTCGTTGCGCCAGAGCGCTGTGCCGAGCGACGGACCGACATCCTGCAAATCGTGGATATTGGCGGAAAAACCATAGCGGTCGGCTGCAATGGCTGCGACATGCTCCACGAGTGCGCGCGTCTTCGACGGGCGATTGAAGCTTCCGGCAATGCCGACGATGCGAGGGGGCATGGATCTCTCCTGATCAATGGTCGATGCAACCAGCGATATTACAGCGATCGTTGAGGCGTCGCGTGAGCAGTCTACTGCACCTATCGAAATTAACCGCGCCATCAATACAGCGACCAAAAGCACGCAGCAAAACGCTGCCATGGTGGAAGAGTAGACAGCAGCGGCCACGAACTAGCCAACGACAAAAAGCGCAACGTGGGCCGTTTCCCGCTCGGCAGGACAACGCCCATCCGGAGCCGTGGCTCCTCGTCGGACAGCAAATGCCTTAGCTACTGCAGCGGTACAAGCACGCTGTGAAGAGCTCGACGAAGATTGCAGATAGAATGTCCGCTCAAAGATCTTTGCACGGATTATCGGACACTGAGACGACGATGATGTGCGAGTGTCTTCGTTCTGGGCGGCGTAGGCGGGCCGCCCATGTCTGTTTGCATTGCTGTCATTTTGTAATTCAGTTGGTACCGACTTAAGTTTATTTAGAAATCATAAAGGCTAATCGCACGGTTTAACGTGCTGGCCGAACCTTTCGTCTCGGAATTACTGTGCGTTAAGCTTTTTCGCTTTTGCTCATATGTGATATAAACCAGCGAGCGACTGTGATGAGCCTCTACCCGATTCCCAGCGATGACGAAAAACGAATCGAGGTGCTGGATAGCTTCGCGCTGATGGATACGGCGCCCGAGCAGGAGTACGACCATATCATACAGATGGCGTCACGAATCTTCGATGTCCCAACTGTTCTGATTTCGTTAGTGCATCGTAATCGACAATTTTTCAAAGCCCGTATCGGCCTGGACGTATGTGAGACCGGACGAGATGTCTCGTTTTGTACCTACGCAATGATGGAATCCAGAGTTTTTGTAATCCCGGATGCAACCAAAGATGAGCGCTTCCGAACGAATGCGTTGGTTACGGGGTATCCGAACATTCGGTTCTATGCTGGCGCACCCCTCATCACGTCTGAAGGACACGCACTTGGAAGCCTCTGCTTGATCGACCCTAAACCGAGATTGACGTTCTCGGATCGTGACCAGCGAATACTTGAGGATCTGGCAGCGATGGTCCTCGAAAGAATGGAATTGCGCCGGTTGGAACGGGAGAGCGAGACTAGCCGTAACAAATTCATCAATATTACATCGACATCTCCAGACGCCATCATCTGCGCAAACAGCAAAAACCAGATCACGTCTTGGAATGCTTCTGCAGAAGAGATTTTTGGGTATTCCAAGGAAGAAGCGCTCGGCAAACCTCTCGACATCATCATGCCGGACTCAATGCGTGCCAGGCACGGTGCGGGCCTTGCCAGAGTCGCGTCAGGCGGACCCGCTCGCATCATAGGAACCTCTGTCAATTTGACGGCGAAGCGTCGCGACGGCTCCGACGTTCCGATAGAGCTCTCCCTTTCGCAATGGAACGAGGCCGGCGAGCCACAGTTCGGGGCCATCATCCGCGACATAACCAGCCGTTTGGAAGCTGTTAAGCGACTAAAACATGCTGCTGAATACGATGATCTTACCGGCCTTGCAAACAGATCAAGTTTGAAGCGGCGTATTCGGCAGGCTTGCGAAAGCCATGAGCCTTTGGCGCTCCTCCTTCTTGATTTGGACGGTTTTAAAGACGTGAATGATACGTTGGGGCACTCCGCGGGGGATGTTGTCCTCAAGATTGTTGCACAGCGTCTGAGAGAAAGCGTCCCTGACCACCACATGGTGGCCCGGTTGGGCGGGGATGAGTTTGTCATCGTGATCTCTGAAACGGTCGATCCCATGAAGACCAGTGAGCTTGCTTCGAGGCTCATCTCCATTATTGAGGAACCTATAGAATTCGACAACGAGCCCATTCACATCGGGGCGAGTATCGGCATTTCCTTGAAATCAAGCCCGGAAGACGACAGTGAGCAGATGCTGGGGAACGCCGATCTGGCGCTTTATCAGGCCAAGGCAGATGGTCGCCATCTCGTGCGCATATTCACACCTGAGCTTCGCCAAACGGCTTTGAAGAAGGGAGCCATGAGTTCCTCGATCCGTCAAGCCTGGGAAAATCAGGAGTTTGAGCTCTATTACCAGCCTCAGATCAAACTCAGCGATGGCAGCCTAGCGGGCGCGGAAGCGCTGATAAGGTGGAACCATCCACAGCTTGGCGTCGTCTCGCCTGGCGCCTTTCTGCCTGTACTGGAGGCAAGCCTTCTTGCTGTTCCCGTGGGCGAATGGATATTGCGCACGGCATGTGCGCAGGCGGCGCAGTGGCGGCAGGCCGGTTGCAAAAATTTCAGGATCGGTATCAATCTGTTTGCAGCCCAATTTAGGGCAAGGGATTTTGCAAAATCCGTCGAGACAGCGCTTGCGGACAGTCATTTACCGGCAACGGCGCTGGAACTAGAAATAACGGAAAACATCATCCTGCGAAATGAACACCGGCTCATGGAGCCCCTTCATTACCTTCGCTCACTCGGCGTGGGAATTGCTTTCGATGACTTCGGAACCGGCTTCGCGTCGCTCAGCCTTTTAAAGGACTATCCTGTTACGCGCTTGAAGATCGACCGGTCGTTCGTAAGCGGCAGTGAGCGCAATAAGAAAGACGAGGCCATCGTTGAAGCGGTCGCAAAACTTGCTGCGGGATTTGACCTCGAAGTCATTGCCGAAGGCATTGAGACGGTCGAACAAGAACACCTGATGCAGCACTACGCATGCGATGAAGGACAGGGCTATCTATACGGGCGCCCTATGAAGGCGATAGACTTCACACGTCTTTATCTGACAAATACTACGAACCGGATTTCCGCAGGAGCTTAAAGTCAAAGCGGCCAAAAAACTGACATGGCTGTGGCGCCCGGAAATTCAGATGGGCTGAGGTAGCGATCGCAAGCTCTTGAAAGTTACCGAACCTCTGCCCCCTAATCGGACTGCGCTTTGCACAGCCCAATGCACGTTGGCTTCCGCCTTCTTGGGGGGACGCTCTTGCTGCCTGGAAATTAAGGACCATGCTGTCTGGATTTATGATGAACTTATCACCAAACAGGCCTCGGCTTCCATTCTGGCGTACCACTAAAATTCAACCAAAATCCCAACGTCACATCGGGTGCGTTTGACCTGTCGAACGCCAAATCGCTGATCAGACGTTACAAATTTGCACAGCACGATTGAAATGAACCTGCGAACAACGGCTGCATCGTCGCCACCTGCGGACTTCTCGAAGACGCTGCGGCTTCAGTCGTCCGGAATCGCACCTCTGGCAATGTTGCGCCCCGTGTCTTCAGAGACGCGGTAGCCGCAGCCATCATCTCCTTGAACTCATTCAGAGCGATACCATCCGCGCGCATCACCGAAAGGATCAGTGGATCTCTATACATTTCAGTGAGCGTCATCTCCCCTGTCGTAACGGTCATGACAGTCTCCTTTCGACGAGTTTTAAATCCAGAAGGCGGCAGTTACTTGACGGCCACCTCGCATGGTGTTACCGGTAAGTAACAACTGGATAGTTACCGACCAGTCACACCCGTGTCAACGTCACTTCAGGATAAAAATCAAAAATCATGAAATCCGTGAAATCTGATCGCTCCTCCGAACAGAAAATCCCACCTCGTGACCGTATCGTCTCAACGGCCTGTCAACTGTTTCGTGAATATGGGATACGCGGCATAGGCGTCGATGCCATCGCAGAAGCCGCAGCCACCAACAAGATGACGTTGTATCGACATTTCGGCTCGAAGGACGATCTTGTGTGCGAGGCGCTCAAGCACAGTTCTCAAACATTGGAGAATGCTTGGAAAGACCTCGAGACAGACAACCCCGGCGACCCGAGGGCTCAGCTTGCTGCATGGGTAAAAGCGCGCGCTCAGTGTCTCTCAAGTGAGCCATATGGATGCGATCTAGCCAATGCCGCCGTGGAGTTGAAAGAGCAGGGACACCCGGCACACGCGGTCATCGAATCCCTGAAGATGCAACAGCATTCCCGCCTTGCCGATCTCTGTCGTTCAACGGGTGCGAGCGATCCGGAACTTTTGGCTGATACGCTTTCCATGCTGCTGGAGGGAGCGCGCGTCAGCAAGCTTGCAACTGGAAATGAAGGCCCGTCGATGCGGTTTACGCGAGCGTGTGAAGCGGCGATGGTGGCGTTCGGCCTCGGTGCCGGCGCTTTGTCGTAAGTTCCGTTGAAGCGCCAGACAACGGAACCGAAAGCGTCGGGATCGATCGGTGATCTCCGGCGCCTTTTACAAGGCCACTCTCTACAGGAAATAAACTTGAGAACTGCCCTGGGCGGGGTGAAGGGCGCGAAAGGCTTTAGTTGAAGCCCAATATGAAAATCAAAGAGTGAGATCGAGAAATCGCTGGAGTTGCGAAGCTCCAGATCTCCCCTCGGACAGCCGCTACGAGGCCTGGCTCAATGAAAATAAAGCCGGTTTGTTGTCCGGCTTTATCTCAATTCAAAGACGCAAATTACATTTTTGGCAGAAGCACCTTGTCGATGACGTGAATGACGCCGTTCGACTGCTTCACGTCGGCGATCGTGACATGCGCGACATTGCCGTTTTCATCGGTCAGCGTAATCTTGCCCATGCTTTCCTTGGCCTTCAAAACGCAGCCGCCGACGGTCTTGACGTCATGCGTGCCCTTGTCGTCCTTGATCATCTTCTCGATCGCCGTTGACATGGCATTGGCTGCGACGACGTGGCAGGTCAGGACCTTGGTCAACTGTGCCTTGTTCTCAGGCTTCAGGAGTGTGTCGACGGTTCCCTTGGGAAGAGCTGCAAACGCTTCATTCGTCGGGGCGAACACGGTAAATGGCCCCTTTCCTTGCAGCGTCTCGACCAACCCGGCTGCCTTGACGGCGGCGACAAGCGTCGTGTGGTCCTTCGAATTCATCGCGTTTTCCACGATGTTTTTGTCTTCGTACATCGCGGCGCCGCCGACCTTGGGATTGGCTGCGTATGCGCTGCCAGCAGCGATCGCGATTGCGGTGGCACAGGCTGCGAAACGGATTGCGAGCTTGAACATGGTGATTCCTCCTGGCCGATCACCCAGATGCAAGGCTGCATCTCCTAAGGGTCGGCTTCCCTCTTCCGGGACAAGGAGGTTACGGAAAGGCTTGAGAAGAAGTTTCAGGACCGTCGAATTATTTTACACGATCATCTCTCTTGCTGTGGCCACCTCACCACGCGGCCAGCAAACAAAGGCAACCATATCAGGACGGGCTGGAGGGGTAAGCGCAAAAGGTGGTAGATCCACTCCCACACCGACGGGTCACTAGAAAGCGCATCGATGGCGTGTTTGATATTCGCGGGAAAAACGCAGACCGCATAAAGCGCCAGACCAATGCCTGCGGCCCGCTGAAGTCGTGCGGTTACGATCCCCAACGCACCAGCGATTTCGCAAAGCCCTGTCAGCAAAATCACCAAATGCGGCGACGGAACCCAATCCGGCGTGATTTTCAGAAATGGCACCGGCCACAGAAGGTGCATCGTGCCGACGAAGCCATACAGGCAGGCGAGCCCTGTCGCGCATTTGCGCCGCCAAGCTTCCGTCCTCAGAGAAGCAGCCACGGAGTATCCCATCTCCCCTCCAAATAGGTGCCTTGTGCCATCGCGCAGCGCATCGCCCCGGAAAGCGAAAGCTCAGAGGCTTCTTGCCGTGCCGCTCGCCACGATCGCTCCGGTCGGCTTGCCTGTGGGCGAGCCGCCGAACGGTTCCAGCGACACTGCAAGCGTTGCGCCCCCGCTCAGACGATCACGCATGTCCGATGGAATGACCAGTTCTCCGCCCGTATCTGCCGGCAATATGCCGAGCGAGAAGGGATCCCCTTGCCCAGGCACAAGCCAGAGCTCCAGCGATTTCTCCTGCGCGCGCCCTGCCGCGACAGGTACGATGCGCATTCGCCCGCTTTCGGCATCGTAGGACGCCAGCATGTTGACGGAATTACTGGGTGCCGAGAGTTCCGCAACCAGCCTACCATCCCGAGAAGACGGCGGCGCGATACCCGACGCATAGATCAGGGCGGCAGCAGCGGCCACGGAGGTGCCAAGTGAAAGCCAACGCCAGAAAGCCATTGAATTCCAAAGGCTGACGTTCACCTTACTCGTCAGCGGCGCTGCGAAGAGGCGCTGTTCAAGCTGTTCCAGCACGGCGGCGCGAGGCGTTATCTCGTCGTAGTCCTGATTGAAGGACTCCATGTCGGCCTGCCAGCGCGCAACGATTTGCGAAAACGCCTCATCGCTGGCCATGCGGCGCTCGACCATCCTTCTTCCTTCGATGGACAGAACACCCAAGACATATTCGCCTGCCAGGATTTCGTCTTTTGAGTGCTCGCTTGAGCCGGGATCACGCGTCATCGCTGGATGCACTCCTTAAGCTTGAGGAGACTACGGCGCAGCCAGGTGCGCACCGTATTCAGCGGGACCCGCAGGTCGTCTGCAAGTTCGATGTAGCTCAGGCCCTCGACATAGGCGCGACGAACTGCGCTGGCATGTGCCGGATCGAGCTCTGCCATGCATCTGTCGATCCTGCGGCCCTCATCGATGATGCCCATGCGCTGCTCTGGGTTCGGGGTTGTGTCATCGGCAAGATCATATGCTGCGTCAAGATCATCGGAAACAGGTTTGCGGGCGCGGATCGTATCGATCGCGTGGTTGCGCGCGATTGTCGCAAGCCATGCAAACGGACCACTATGTCCGGTCGCGAAGGTTTTCGCGCGTTGCCAGATCTTGATGTATATTTCTTGCAGTGCCTCTTCAGCATCGCTGCGATTTTTGAGGATGCGCAAACATACGCCCATCAATTTTGGGCTAGTCGCCTGGTAAAGTGCGACAAAGGCGGCGCGGTCTCCCATCGCGACACGATTGATCAAAACTTCGATGTCGTTGCTTTGCATTGAAGAAAACCTTGCCACTCCAACCTTATAGCGGTTGGCTTCTGGAAAAAACAAGGAGCGACGGGCGGTAAACCCGACAAAGACGCTGCTTCTGTCAGTCCATGATCGGCGATTGCCCCGAATATTGCTCATCGCGACGCATCCAAGGTTCTCAACTGGCGTCGGATGAGCCAGAGACCGGATCCTGCCGTAACTGTCGAGAGAAGAGTTCTCCCGATCAGCCCCCGCGCGTCAGCATCGTCGAATGGCTCCTGAGTGTTGCCCGATCGATCAAATGGCAAGGAGCGAAAGCGGCTCTCCATGCTGCTTAACCGGAAGAAGCCGATCGCGACAAACACCATGAGCGTGGCAAGATGGGCAGTGGGACAGGTCCTCATGTGGTCAACTCCGACATTGCCATGGCCTCCAGCCGATACTGCCTCATGCGATTCCGAAGCAGAGCAATCACGCGACAGTTCAGCAGCGCGTTTTCATCCTGAGCGCCTTGCGCGACCTTTCGCGCCCACGTTCAGGCCTTGCTTTCCGACCAGTTACGAACGCGGCGAACCATTAGTTTCAGCGACCGCTCGCCTTCCTCAATTTTCCCTTTGGTTTCTGTAAATTCTTCCACGGCCCGCACCGGACTCGCCGATAGACGGTCTTTCGCATGGCCGAAGCGAGGCGATATACGGCCGCTTATGGTCGGGTCAGGCGATCGCTTCTGCGCGCGCTTCGCCGACGGCGGCTCGGCGAGGACCAGTCCCGTGAGCCTTCATCGCTCTCCGGACGGCGAAGCTTGCCAAGCTTACGTGAATATCGAGCCAAGTGCTCCGCCCTTTTGGCATGTTTCGACCGCCGGCCTTTATCGCCCGACGGTCTCTGTCTACCTGAGGCGGTTTCCTCCGCTCACATCGGCGGAACGACACCATTCGTGCCGACAACCACACGACCGCTCGACATCGAACCGTCGTCTGCCTTTTCGGAGGGTACGAAAACGGTTGCGCCAGGCTTGATGTCGGTTTCCGCAGCATTGGCAAAAGTGACAACCGGCGTGCCATCCGGAATGGTGATCTTCTTTTCCTTCCCCTTGTAGCTCACGGTCACCGCATGACCGTCAACCGACTTTACGGCGTCGGCAACAGTCGCATTGGTCATCGAGCTGTTTGGCTTCAGGTCCCAGGCGTAGCTCCCCTCGCCTGTGCCTTTCATCGCTGCAGGAAAGATCAGCACTTCCAAAGCGCCATCGCCGCCGCTCGCCGTTGGCAGTGATGCGATACCGACGAAGTCACCTGGCTTGATATCGTCAACCGATGCCTTGGCGACGCCGGAGACCTTCCAGCCATCCTTCAGCATGATCTTTGCGCTGCTGCCTTCACGCGTTTTGACGGACAAGATGTTGCCCTGAAGGCTTTCGACGGTGCCACGGACACGAACCTGATCGGCGGCCTTGGCGCCTCCGCCGAGCGTCAACGCAACCAGCGCGCCGGCGAAAAGGGTAAAACCTGTTTTTGAGGTTGAGAACATTGTGCTTCCTTTGTGTTTCAAACCCTGTCTGCTGAACAACCGGCGGAGGCGGGCTGAAAAATCCGCTAGCTATGGAAATCTGGATTTCGACCTATATTCCGGCATACCACTCGTAGCCGCGATCCTCCCAGAAGCCGCCATTTCCGCCGTAGAGATTGGAGAAATCTGCGACGGCCTCGATGCGCATCAGATATTTCGCCTGCTTGTAACCAAGCTGCCGCTCGACCCTCAGCCGCAGCGGCGCGCCATGCGCGACTTCGAGATCTCTTCCGTTCATGGAATGGGCGAGAATGGTTTGAGGATGAAAAGCGTCAACAAGATCGATGCTCTCGTAATACCAGCCGCTGCCATCCAGGGTCTTTTCGTATTCGTCGGCACAGTGAAAGACGATATAACGCGCTTCCGGCTTGAGGCCGACCTTGTCCAGAACGGCAGCGAGCGGCACACCTGTCCACTGACCGGTCGCGCTCCAGCCTTCGACGCAGTCGTGGCGTGTGATCTGGCTGCGTGCCGGCATTGCCTTCAGGGTTGCAAGGGGGAATTTGGTTGGGCGCTCGACGAGGCCACCGACCTCCAACTGCCACTGCGAAAATTGCGTCGACAACAATTGCTGATATTGCGCGCCCTCGGGCATGCTTGTGCCGTTGGCGCGAAAACTTGGCGAGATGTCCGCGAGCGTATACTCGCGCGCCAGGGTGTTGTCGCCGATCAGCAGGCGCTGCGCACGCTTCGTCAGGCCCTCGGCGAGTTTCAGGGTTTTCTGGACCTTATCGTTTTGGACAAGCGCATCGCAGCCACTCAGACCGAGTGCGGATGCGGTAAGCGTTGATCCGATCAGGAAACGGCGACGGGTAATGAGGCGGCTCATGGCTTGAACTCCCCTTCCGGCTCTTCGATGATGACATAACGTCCGGTGATCATCGAGCGCATATTGTTCAATACGCCGGAGACCAGAACCATCACGATGTGAATGACGACAAAGGCGATCAGTGCGCTGGCTGTGATGAAATGCAGTGTCCGGGCCGACTGTCGACCGCCGAACAGATCCAGAAGCCAGGGCGCGAAGGCATTGAAGCCCGGTGACATTGTCAAACCAGTCGCAATCATCAAGGGAAGCAGAAAAAAGATGACCAGAAGATAGGTGAGCTTCTGCAGAGCATTGTAGTGACGCGCTTTTTCGCCCTTCGGAAAGCGCAAACGAGCATGATCAACCACCTCTTGGACGAGATGCGGTACCGCGAGTTCACCGCGCCTAGGCAAAAGGTCCCGATGGAAATGGCGGGCAATGAAACCATAGGCAATGTAAATCAGTCCGTTGATGACGAAGAGCCAGGCAAAGAAAAAGTGCCAGCGCCGACCGGTGGCGAGATCCTGATAGCTCGGCAACGTCAGCCAGGCGGGAAAGCCGCGGGCCGTAAGCTCCCCATCGACATTGGACACGCCCAGGAAACCGGTCGTCTCGAAGGAGACGTCGCCGATGCGGGTCATGCCCTTGACCCGGTCGCCGTCCTGCACCGCGTCCATGGCAATGAAGGCCGGGTCGTCATCGGCGCCATATTGACCCCAATAGAGAGCCGGATGCGCGTTGAAGATTTGCAGTCCGCTAAACAGCAGCACAGTCATGCACAGAACGTTTAACCAGTGCGACAGGCGCACGGTCAGACTGTGTCGCCTGATGAGAATTCGTTTTCCAGTGACGGGTTGTGCGGTCGCATCCATAATTTCCCTCGAGCGGCAGCGTTATCGTCGATACGAAACCGCCCCCGCAAAAGTTGCGTTTCGCGGGGGCGGACAGGATCATTTCATCGCGTCGCATTTCTTCATCATGGTGGACTTTTTCATCGAGTCCTTTTCCATGCCGGCCTTGTGCATACAGTCGGTCTTGGTGCCGGCCATCTTCATGCTATCGGTCTTCATGGTGTCCTTCTTCATCGTATCCATCTTCATGGTATCGGTCTTTTTCATTGCGTCGGAGGACTGAGCCTCGGCGGTGCCTGCCGCAAAGGAAAGACCAAGAATGACGGCGCCGATGGCGACAGTGAAGGAACGAATAGTCATGATGCGTCTCCCGTTTGATGTGCTCGCCGCGTGTTTGCGCCGAAGGTTCACATCAGGCTCATTCGCGAAAGGCTGGAATTGGTAACAGTCATCACGCGGTTGTGATCACAAACTCGGTCGGCTTAACTTTTCTCGATTTTATCACCAATGCTGTGTAACCGTTTCGCCATAGGGCCGTACGAAGCTGGAAGACATGATGGCGATGAGCGAATTCGAGCTGAAGGCGTTGATGCTTCTGTCCCTTGACGGGGACGAGAATGCCTATCGCTGTCTGCTCGGTATTTTGCGGCATGTGCTGGAGAGCTATTTCAAGCGACGGCTGGCGTCGAACGCGCAGGACACGGACGATCTGATCCAGGATACGCTTCTGGCGCTGCATCAGCGCCGGATCACCTACGATCGCGAGCGACCGTTCACGGCCTGGTTCTTTACCATCGCACGCCACAAGCTGGTCGATCACCACCGGCGACGAGGCGGGCGATCGGTTGTCAGCCTGGAACTGGTCGAGGGCGTCGCGGACGGCTATTCCGAAGACGCGATCCTCGCGAGCATGGATGTGGAGCGATTGCTCTCTGGCATTCCGGCGTGGCAAAGCGAATTGATCCGGCGCGTCAGGTTGGAGGGTCGTTCGGTCGCCGAGGCGGCAGCTGTCAGTGGCAAGACGGAAGCAATGGTCAAAGTCAGCGTTCATCGCGGCATCAAGGCACTGGCTGCGAGATTGAGAGGCGAACGTGGCGAAAACGGATGATCTGATCGACAGCCTGGCAAGAGGACTGCAGCCTGTAAGGCCGCATGCTCTTCTCCGATTACTCACAAAGGCGCTGCTGCCTGGCGTCTTGCTGTCTGGTGCATTTATCCTGTTCCTGCATGGTTTGCGTCCAGACATAGCCTCGGCAATGTCTCTTCCCGCCTTCTGGGTGAAATCATTCTATCCGCTGGCGCTAGCGATCAATGGTATCTGCGCCGTGTTGATTGTCGCGCGCCCCGGTGGGCTGCCGAAATCGGCAGGCTTGACCTCGATAGGCATCTATATGCTACTGGCAATGCTGGGGCTCTGGCAGTTGCATGCATCGCCAGCTATGGACTATCCGAAGTTGATTTTCGGCGTCTCCTACTGGTTCTGCCCACTGATCATTGTCGCGTCCGCCGCTCCCGTCTTCGCCGCCAATATCTGGTTCTTGCGACGTTGCGCACCGACGCGGTATCGGCTCGCCGGATTTACCGCTGGCATGATGGCAGGGGCCATAGGCGCATGGACCTATTCCTGGGCATGTATCGAAAGCGGGCTCCCCTTCGTGGCGCTCTGGTACTCGCTCGGTATTGTTCTATGCGGCCTGATCGGCATGGCACTCGGTCCGCGTCTCTTACGCTGGTAGCGCGATCGTTGAGGCGGCCGAGCTGTTTTTCGCCAACCTCGGACCGTCCGGCGCGGGACCTCAAAGCTCCTGAGCGGCAGAGAGCAATCGCTCACCTAGCTGATGACGTTGGCGGACTCTGTTAGACGAGCAGCAATTTATGCCTGCGATGACAGCCATTACCGGCTATGCCAACGTTTGCCCCTACGCGTCAGTGCACCGATTTCCACGAGCTGCTGAAGCGAGCGCGCGGCCAATTTGGCCGTCGCCATCCTCAAATGGATGTATGCTTTCGAACTAAAGCTGACCGACGGCAACACGGGAAAACTTGAGCGGCGTTTGGCCATCGGGCCTGGATTGATTGAACCTTGTGATGAAGCGCTCCGTCTCAGCAGCAACCCGGCAAGACGAGGGAGCCTCCAAGCGGATGTTAGGCCTGGCCAATCGACCTGATACGATTTGCATTGTGTTTTCATGCGTGCGGTAAGCACGACCGTCTCAATCTATCGGTTTCCCGCCATCAGCATCGAATGCCGCCAGAATGGGCCCTCATGATCCAGCACTCTATGCTTTGGCCCGGCCTCCCCTTGTAATCCGGTATTCCAGCACGACTTAAGATAGCAGTGACGGCTCGTCTTCAGGGCGCTGTCATCAAGGGTGCAAAACCTTGCCCCAACAAAGGAGGACGGAATGTCTTCCAATCCAGCTGCCTCGTCTATCCACCTCGCCGGCTCCAAGGTGGTGAGGGAAGTCTTAAAGTCCGCCGGCCGTCGGGAATCTCAGTCGAACGAGAGTTCCGACATGAAGCGTGACGCCTCGCCCATCCTCTCAGCCGTGTCACGCAGGGGTGTGAGAGCCAAATCGGCTCTCCTGAGTTCCCTCGCCAACCGGAAACAGTCGTCGACACGAGCAAGTCCAGATCCCCAGCCAAAGAGTAGCGCTGGTGATCATTGGCAAGATGACGGTGGACGCTGATGGGCATCTCGTTTCCAAACAAAGCTCGTAGTTTTGACGACAGAAAGCGCTGTGTCCGTTTCACCGGATACGACGGTATGTTCGAGATCAAATTCTATCTGGCGACCGAAGTCTTGGCCCATGGGAAATCGTCCCGAAATGTCACCGAGGCAGATTATTTGATGGCGTTCGATGCCTTGCGCCCAAGAATTCTGCAAGCGGCGACCTCCGCTTACTCCAAAGTTCGATCCAGCGTGATTACGTTGGATCTCGCGCATTTTCGTTGAGCATATCGTGGTCCTGAACGGATACGATCGTTCATCATCCAACCAAGCCAGCGCCACCGCTGCAAACGGTGGCAGCGAAAACTATGCGTGTGAGTGAGTTCGCGAAAGAGTTTCGTCTGGGTCAAGCAGAGGAGAACCGGTCTGCCTCTGAGAATGTCCGCCAGAACTGATGATGGTCCGGCCCATTGAGGACGGACAAATGGTCTTTGGGTCGGTCTTACCGCAACGCCATTGCGGAATGGGCAACGATTACAACAATTTCCTGGCGCACTCATCGCTCTGACTAGACCCCAGCGGAATATGCCGGGATGATCGGCATCTGGCGGTTCAAAACCGCTTAAGCTCCGAACGCGACCGGATGAATCTTCGGTGGCAGGTCAGGCATGCGCTGCCTCGTTCCTTGCTTCCAACGTTAAGAATTCAACCGGTCAGTTTACAGATGGCTTTTCGCCCGTGTCGGCTGACGGACCTAGGAAGACGCGCTCGTTCTGCTCCGCTACAATCTTGGCCTGCTGCGGACCGCGAGGCGACAAGTATCTGACGCCTCTCTATTCGTGAGCTTGATATATCGCGCGCACCGGCATCGGATGTAGCGCTATTGCGCCTCTTTAGCCGGATTCTTGATTTGCCTCGTGCGCTGCTAATGTTGTTGAAAAGACAATTATCCGCAACTGAGTAGAGTAGGGCATCCATTGCCATGGCCCGAACTCCGGCGGTGGCGTTCGGCGCATGCAGCAACTTACCCCATCCGCTCCGACGCATAGGAACCCGGGCTTGGCGGGAAGACCACGGTGCGGTTGCCGTTGATGAAGGTGCGGTGGTGGATATGCGCATGGATGGCACGGGCCAGAACCTGGCTTTCCACATCACGGCCAAGCGAGACGTAATCGTCTGCCGACTGGGCGTGGGTGATGCGCACTGTGTCCTGCTCGATGATCGGACCTTCGTCGAGATCGGCTGTGACGTAATGGGCGGTGGCGCCAATCAGTTTCACGCCACGCTCATAGGCCTGCTTGTAAGGGTTGGCGCCCTTGAAGCTTGGCAGGAAAGAGTGGTGGATGTTGATGATCTTGCCTGACATCTTGCGGCACATGTCGTCTGACAGAACCTGCATGTAGCGTGCCAGGATCACAAGCTCCGTGCCGGTGCTTTCGATCAGGTCGTTCAGCTGCGCTTCGGCCTTCGGCTTGTTTTCCTTCGTCACCTTGATGTGGTGGAAGGGAATGTCGTGGTTGACGACAACCTTCTGGTAATCGAAGTGGTTGGAGACGACGCCGACGATGTCGATCGGCAGCGCGCCGATCTTCCAGCGATAGAGCAGATCGTTGAGACAATGACCGAAACGCGACACCATCAGCAGCGTCTTGGTGCGTTCGCCATCGCTGAAGATCTCGGCCTCCATCTTGAAGCGCTCGGCAACCGGCTTGAAGCCTTCCTTGATGTCTGAAAGCGACACGCCCTCTTCCGAAATGAAGGAGACGCGCATGAAGAACTTGCCGGTTTCGAGGTCGTCGAATTGCGAGCTATCGACGATGTTGCAACCCTTGTCCGCGAGATAACCCGAAATGGCGGCGACGATGCCGCGTGTGGATTTGCAAGCTACGGTCAATACATAGGTCGTCATCCGGCGCCCTCTCTGTCATCGATGGAAAAAACCCGCGCTATGCAAGGAGCGCGGGAAAAGCCGCAAAGCGGCGGGGAAACGTCGTCAAACGTCGAGCGTGGTCTGGTGCTCCCAGGCGGTGAACTGCGAGCAGTAGCTGTTCCACTCACCATGCTTAAGCTTCAAATAGGCCTTGGAGAACTCGACGCCGAGCGCCTGCTGCAGCGCCTCATCTTTCTCATATTCGCGCAACGCATCGAGAAGATTAAGCGGCAGTTTCGGCGCATTGGTGACCGTATGGCCTTCGCGATACATGTCGATATCGTGATGTGGACCTGGATCGGCCTGAGCGCGAACGCCGGAAAGGCCGGCTGCGATTATGATGGCCTGGAGCAGATAGGGGTTCACCGCACCGTCCGGCAGACGAAGCTCGAACCGCCCGGGCCCCGGCACGCGCACCATATGGGTGCGGTTGTTGCCGGTCCATGTCACCGTGTTGGGTGCCCATGTGGCGCCGGATATGGTGCGCGGCGCATTGATGCGCTTGTAGGAATTGACGGTGGGATTGGTGACAGCCGCCAGCGCGGAGGCATGTTTCATGATACCACCAAGAAAGGTCTTGCCCTTGGCGGAAAGGCCGAACGGCATTGCCTTGTCGGCAAAGGCATTGACCTTGCCGTCCAGATCCCACACGGAAATATGCGCATGGCAGCCATTGCCTGTCAGGCCCTTGAACGGCTTCGGCATGAAGGTGGCGCGAAGCCCATGCTTTTCTGCAACGGATTTGACCATGAATTTGAAAAAGGAATGCTTGTCGGCCGTTTGAAGCGCGTCGTCATATTCCCAGTTCATTTCAAACTGGCCGTTCGCGTCTTCATGGTCGTTCTGGTACGGCTTCCAACCCAGCTCCAGCATGTAGTCGCAAATTTCGGCAATCACATCGTAACGACGCATCACCGCCTGCTGATCGTAGCAGGGCTTTTCGGCGGTATCATATTCGTCGGAAATCTTGCTGCCGTCGGCGGAAATCAGGAAGAATTCCGGCTCGACACCGGTCTTCACCCGCAAGCCCTCGCTTGCGGCTTCGGCAACCAGTTTCTTCAAGACCACACGCGGCGCCTGTTCGACCGGCTGGTCTTCCATCACGCAATCGGCAGCGACCCAGGCGACATCCTTCTTCCATGGAAGCTGGATGACCGAGGAGGCATCTGGCACGGCAAAAAGATCAGGATGAGCGGGTGTCAAATCGAACCAGGTGGCAAAGCCTGCAAAGCCCGCGCCGTCCTTTTGCATGTCAGCGATCGCTTCGGCAGGTACCAGCTTGGCGCGCTGCCCACCGAAGAGATCGGTGTAACTGATCATAAAATATTTGATGCCCTTTTCGGCTGCATATGCGGAGAGGTCCAGTGTCACGTCATTCCCCTTTTTTTGGTATCAGACACTTGATTTTAGAAAGACGGCCGCATCCTCCCAAACGCGCCCGTCCTTAAGGCATGCTTTTTTAGAAGCCACCTTTACCGGGAAACCAGTTCGTTCCCGCCAGCGGCACCTGCGCCATGGCTGCGGCCTCCATGGTCAAGGCCACGAGATCTTCCGGCTCCAGATTGTGGAGGTGGTTCTTGCCGCAGGCGCGCGCGATGGTTTGCGCTTCCAGCGTCATCACCTTCAAATAATTGGCAAGGCGGCGACCAGCGGCGACCGGGTCGAGACGCGCGGCAAGCTCCGGATCCTGCGTCGTGATGCCAGCCGGGTCTTTGCCTTCGTGCCAGTCATCATAAGCGCCAGCGGTGGTGCCGAGCTTCTGGTATTCCTCTTCCCATTTCGGGTCGTTATCGCCAAGCGCCACGAGTGCCGCGGTGCCAATCGCCACCGCATCGGCGCCAAGCGCCAGAGCCTTCGCCACATCGGCGCCGGAGCGAATGCCGCCCGATACAATCAATTGCACCTTGCGATGCATGCCAAGATCCTGAAGGGCCTGGACTGCGGGACGAATGCAGGCGAGCGTTGGCATGCCGACATTTTCGATGAAGACGTCCTGCGTTGCAGCCGTGCCGCCCTGCATACCGTCCAGCACCACCACATCGGCACCGGCCTTTACCGCAAGCGCTGTGTCGTAATAGGGGCGCGCGCCACCGACCTTGATATAGATCGGCTTTTCCCAGTCGGTGATTTCGCGCAGTTCGAGGATCTTGATTTCCAAATCATCCGGGCCGGTCCAGTCAGGATGGCGGCAGGCCGAGCGCTGATCGATGCCCTTCGGCAGATTGCGCATAGTGGCAACGCGGTCGGAAATCTTCTGGCCGAGCAGCATGCCGCCACCGCCGGGCTTGGCGCCCTGGCCAACGACCACCTCGATGGCATCTGCACGGCGCAAGTCCTTCGGGTTCATGCCATAACGCGAGGGCAGATACTGGTAGACGAGGGTCTGGCTGTGGCCGCGCTCCTCATCCGTCATGCCGCCATCGCCCGTCGTCGTGGAGGTGCCGGCAATCGTGGCGCCACGGCCAAGGGCCTCCTTGGCATTTCCGGACAGCGCGCCGAAGCTCATGCCCGCAATCGTGATTGGCGTTTTGAGCGTAATCGGCTTTTTGGCAAAGCGGGTTCCAAGCGTGACGCTCGTATCGCATTTCTCGCGATAGCCTTCGAGCGGATAGCGCGAAATGGAAGCACCAAGAAACAGCAGGTCGTCAAAATGCGGCACCTTGCGCTTCGTGCCCGCACCGCGAATGTCGTAAATGCCGGTGGCCGCAGCGCGGCGGATTTCCGCCAACGTATGGTCGTCAAAGGTTGCGGACTTGCGCGGCGGGGTGAATGGGTTGTGATAGCTCATCGGTAAATCCCTGCCTCAATACGCATCGGCGTTGTCGATGTTGAAGGTGTAGAGCGTGCGGGCAGAGCCGTAGCGCTTGAACTCGCCCGGCTTGACATCGGTGATGCCGGCCTTGTCGAGAAGCTCCGCCAGCTTTTCCAGATGCTCGGGCCGCATGTCCTTTTCGATGCAGTCGGCGCCGAGGCTCTTGACCGAGCCGCGCACGAAAAGCTTCGCCTCGTAAAGACTGTCGCCCAAGGCGTCGCCCGCATCGCCGCAGACGACGAGATGGCCGGACTGGCCCATGAAGGCCGACATATGGCCGATATTGCCCTGCACGACGATATCGATGCCTTTCATCGAAATCCCGCAACGGGAGGCGGCATTGCCCTTGATGACGAGAAGCCCGCCGCGACCGGTGGCACCCGCATATTGAGAGGCGTCCCCTTCAATGACGACGGTACCGGACATCATGTTTTCCGCGACACCCGGACCGGCGGAGCCGTGAACGGTGACGGTGCCACCATCATTCATACCGGCGCAATAATAGCCGACCGAACCATGCACATCGACGGTTACGGGACTGTCGATGCCGACGGCAACGGCGTGATGGCCCCGCGGATTGACGACTTCAAATTCGGTGTCGTTTACACCAGCAGAAAGGCCGTGCAGCGCCTTGTTGAGGTCACGCAGCGGCGTATGAGAGAGATCGAAGACTGGCATGGATATGACTTTCACACGGATAGGCCGAGAGCGGCATCAGGCTGCTTTTTCGTGATCCCAGAAGTAAACGGTCGCAGGCTCCGGTTCCCAGACGCGGGCGGTCTCAATGCCCGGCAGATTGACCAAGGCGCGATACTCCGAGCCGAAAGCGACATACTGATCGGTTTCGGCCATAACAGCGGGTTTGCAGGCAATCGGATCGCGAACGACGCCGAAACCGGACTTCGTGCCGACAACGAAGGTGAAGAAGCCGTCCAGATCGTCGAGTGCACCGGTCAGCGCCTCACCCAGGTCCTTCCCCTTGGCCATTTCTGCTGTCAGGTAGGCGGCAGCCACTTCGGAGTCGTTCTGGGTTTCGAAACTCATGCCTTCACGAACCAGTTCGCGGCGCAGATTGTTGTGGTTGGAGAGCGAACCATTATGCACGAGGCACTGATCCGAGCCGGTGGAGAAGGGATGCGCGCCAAGCGTCGTCACCGCCGATTCCGTTGCCATGCGGGTGTGGCCGATGCCGTGGGTGCCTGCCATGGAGCGCACGTCGAAACGGGCCACCACATCCTTCGGCAGACCGGTTTCCTTGTAAATCTCGACGCTGTCACCGGAGCCCATGACGCGGACATTGGGGCGGAGAGCGGAAAGAACGGCACGGATGCCATCAAGCTTGTCCGCCGGGATGTCCAGAACCGCGTGCGTGCTCTTAACCGTCACCGCAGCCGCAACGCCCTTCTCCTTCAGCGCCTCTGCAAGTCCTGTAAAGTCTGCATCAGGATCGGCGGACTGGATCGTTACCTTGGCGCGTCCTGCGGCAGCGCCGCCGTAGATCGCGATACCGGCCGAGTCCGGTCCACGATCGGTCATGGTGATCAGCATGTCAGAGAGCAGCTGACCCAACTGCGGTTCCAGGCTTTTGTCTTTCAGGAATAGTCCAACAATGCCGCACATCGACAGGCACCTCCGTTCGTTTCTGAACAAAGGCGTATCACACGAAATTTCAAGACGTCAACTATGAGGAATATTTTCTTCCTTTAAAGCAATTTATCAATCGCCCGTTACTCGTCGTTGAGGGTAGGAGATGATCGACAAGTAACGTGCGGGAAGCTGCACCAACACTTCCGGTCCGTGCGGCGCATCGGCATCGAAAAACAGGCTATCCCCCGCCTGCATGGTAAAAAGCTGTTCTCCGTGGCGATAAACGACCTCGCCCTCCAGCATGTAGAGAAACTCCATGCCCTCGTGCTGGAAGGTGGGAAAAACGTCGGAATCGGTCGTGAGCGTGATGAGATAGGGTTCGACCGTCACTCCGCTGGTGTTGTTGTCGATATGCCCGAGCAGGCTGTACTGGTGGCCTGCGCGCGTGCCTCTGCGGTCGATATTGACGCCTTGCCCGGCCTTGACGAAGGTGGCGCTGCGCGGCTCCTCAAAGCCTCGGAAGAAGGCGGTGATCGGTACACCCAGCGCCTTGGAGAGCGTCTGCAACGTCGTCAGCGATGGCGAGATGTTACCGTTCTCGATCTTCGACAACATGCCAACCGACACGCCGGTTGCGGAAGCAAGGTCGGTGACGGTGATGCCAAGTTTCTTCCGATAGGCTCTCACCTCGTGACCGATGGCCATCTCCAGATTGTTGACCCTCGGTTCGCGAACGGCATGCGGATCCTGCGACAGGACCTGTTGCGCGGCTTCTATGCTGATGGATTTTTTCGCCATGGAGCCTCCGGAAGGGTATGGTCACTCTTCTTTAAAGGAAGAATATTTTAATTCGTAGGAAATCTTTGTCGGACAGCGCCCGGCGTTTTTCCGAAATGAGCCTTGAAGCTCCCGGAAAAATGACCCGCGCTGGAAAAGCCGGTGGCAAAGGCCACTTCCGCTATGGACAGTGGGCTTTGTTCCAGCAGTCTTCGGGCGTGATCAAGCCTGATGGCACGATAGGTTTCCAAAAATGACGCCCCAAGTTGATCGGCGAAAAGTCGGTCGAGGTGGCGTATGCTGGTTCTGGCAAGTTTCGCCATGGTGTTGCGATCGAGCGGGTTCTCAATCGTCGCCTCCATCTTCTCCAGTACGGTGAGCAAGGCGGGATGATGGGTGCCATAGCGTTGGGCGATCGAGCCACGCTGCGGCGCACCCGGTTCGGCCACCGCCGTATGCAGGTACCAATCGCTGACACGCCTTGCAAAATGGGCGCCCATGCGCTGCGAAATCATCGCATGCATCATATCGAGCGGTGCAACCCCGCCCGCACAGGTGATCCGGTCGCCATCGAACACGAAGCGCGCCTGCCGCGGCGTCAGATGGTTGAAGGCTTCTCGCAGCACGGGCGCGTGTTCCCAGTGAATGGTGAAGTCGCGATGATCGAGCAAGCCTGCCGCCGCCAGAACATAGGCGCCGCTGGAAATGCCGCCGATCTTGACACCCTGCCGTGCAAGACGGCGCAAAAGCGCAAGTGAACCCTCCGATAAAGCCCAGTCCTGCGGCGTGCCACCTGCACAGACAAAAATCGTGTTGCACCCTTCGCCAAAGCTCATCAGCGGCTGGCACTCCACAGTGATGCCAGACGAACTTCTCACCGCCTCGCCACCGAAGGATAGGGGAACAGCGTCATAAAGATCCGTGCCGGCAATCAGGTTTGCTGCGCGCAATGGCTCGGCTGCGGAGGCATAGGACATCAAAGCAAAGTTCGGGATAAGAACGAAGCCGATGCGCTGGACATTTCTTTGATCGGGATGGCGCATGTCCCATTCTTATATAGAAACGTCCTTTTTATGCAATCGTGTGACGGATTGCACGATTACTCTGGTCGGACATCCGTCGAGGTATTGCCATGCGCTATTCAGCCCTCTCCATTTTGATGAACGGCCTTCGTGGCAACAAGGCCTGGAAGCCTGCCTGGCGGGACCCCGCGCCCAAACCCCATTACGACATCATCATCGTGGGCGGCGGCGGACATGGGTTGGCGACCGCCTATTATCTGGCGAAGGAATTCGGCATCACCAATGTGGCGGTGCTGGAAAAGAACTACGTCGGCTCCGGCAATGTCGGGCGCAACACCACGATCATTCGGTCCAACTACCTGCTGCCGGGCAACAATCCGTTCTACGAACTATCGATGAAGCTGTGGGAAGGTCTGGAACAGGATTTCAACTTTAACGCCATGGTTTCCCAACGCGGCGTTCTCAATCTCTATCATTCAGACGCGCAGCGCGATGCCTATACGCGTCGCGGCAACGCCATGCGGCTGCACGGCGTCGATGCCGAATTGCTGGATCGGGCCGCCGTCAAGTCCATGCTGCCGTTTCTCGATTTCGACAATGCGCGCTTTCCCATTCAAGGGGGATTGTTACAGCGGCGCGGCGGCACAGTACGTCACGATGCGGTTGCCTGGGGTTATGCCCGTGGGGCCGATCAACGCGGCGTCGACATCATCCAGGGCTGCGAAGTGACAGGCATACGCCGCGAAAACGGCAAGGTGGTTGGTGTCGAAACGAGCCGCGGCTTTATCGGCTGCGGCAAGCTGGCGCTCGCAGCCGCCGGCAATTCCTCCCAGGTCGCCGCCATGGCCGGGCTTCGGCTACCAATAGAAAGCCACGTGCTGCAAGCTTTCGTTTCGGAAGGACTGAAACCCTTCATCGATGGCGTCGTCACCTTTGGTGCCGGACATTTCTACGTCTCACAATCCGACAAGGGCGGTCTCGTCTTCGGCGGCGATATCGATGGCTACAACTCCTATGCACAGCGCGGCAATCTCGCGACCGTCGAACATGTCGCGGAAGCCGGCAAGGCGATGATCCCCGCGCTTTCCCGGGTCCGCGTGCTTCGTTCCTGGGGCGGCATCATGGATATGTCGATGGATGGGTCGCCAATCATAGACCGCACGTCCATCGACAATCTCTATCTGAATGCTGGCTGGTGCTACGGTGGATTCAAGGCAACGCCTGCCTCAGGCTTCTGCTTTGCTCATCTTCTGGCGCGCGGTGCACCGCAGGAAACGGCCACCGCGTTCCGTCTGGATCGCTTTCAACGCGGCTATCTCATCGACGAAAAGGGCCAAGGCGCCCAGCCCAATCTTCACTGACAAAGCGGATCAAGGACGTTCGAAATGGCAAGTCTCGTGCCCTGCCCGCATTGCGGGCCAAGACCCAAGGAAGAGTTCACCATCAAGGGTGCCGTTCTTCAGCGACCCGCACCGGACGCCAGCGCGGAGGCATGGTTCGACTATGTCTATCTCCGCGACAATCCGCGTGGCGATTATGAGGAATATTGGCACCACACGGCAGGCTGCCGCCGGTGGCTTGTGGTGACCCGCAATACGGCAACGCACGAGATCAGCACCTGCGAAGATGCAGCCGACAAGACAAAGGTCAAAAGCGCATGACATCCCACCGCCTGCCCACTGGCGGTCTGATCGACCGCTCCAAGCCACTCTTCTTTACCTTCGATGGAAAGGCGATGCAGGGTTTCCAAGGCGATAGCCTCGCCTCTGCCCTGCTTGCCAACGGCCAGCAACTCGTCGGCCGCAGCTTCAAATACCACCGTCCCCGCGGCATCCTGACCGCGGGTGCAGCAGAACCAAACGCCCTGATGACGATCGGCAACGGCGGCAGAACCGAGCCCAATACCCGCGCCACGATGCAGGAGCTCTATGCCGGTTTGGAAGCGCGAAGCCAGAACCGCTGGCCGTCTCTCGACTTCGACATCGGCGCGATGACGGGCCTGATCTCGCCCTTTCTCAGCGCGGGCTTCTACTACAAGACCTTTATGTGGCCCGCCGCCTTCTGGGAAAAGCTCTACGAGCCCTTCATCCGCCGCGCAGCAGGCCTCGGCAAGGCAAGCTACGAGGCCGACCCCGACGCCTATGACAAATGCTGGGCGCATTGCGATCTACTGGTAATCGGCGCTGGTTCTGCCGGACTCGCAGCCGCTCTCACCGCCGGACGGACAGGTGCGCGCGTTATCCTTGTTGACGAACATCCCGTCGCGGGCGGCGGGCTGCTTTCAGAAACGGCGACCATTGGCGGCACCAGCGCGCCGGATTTTGCCGCAACCTGTATTGCCGAGCTTGAATCCCTTCCGAATGTCACCGTCCTGACCAGAACAACCGCCTTCGGCTGGTATGATGGCAATGTGTTCGGCGCGGTGGAGCGCGTGCAGAAACATCTACCCGATCCCAAGCTTCATGTGCCTGTGGAACGGTTGTGGCGGATCGTCGCGAAACGCGCGCTTCTGGCAACCGGTGCGGAAGAACGGCCCCTGGTTTTCGGTGGCAATGATGTTCCAGGCGTGATGATGGCGGGCGCGATGCGCAGCTATCTCAACCGCTATGCCGTCAGCCCCGGCAAAGCGACGGCGATTTTCACCACCAATGACAGCGGCTATGCGCTGGCGCGTGACCTGGAAGCGAAAGGTGTCTCGCTCGTCGCCATTATCGATAGCCGCAGTGAGGGAAATCTCTCCTATGGCGGAAAGGCGCGCGTCATCAAAGGCGGCGTCGTTGCCAACACCCGGGGCAGCAAGGCGCTCACCGGAGTCGAAGTCTACAGAAACGGCAGCACCGAGCATCTGGATGTCGATGCGCTTGCTATGTCTGGCGGGTTCAGCCCGGTCATTCACCTCGCCTGCCACCGGGGCGGAAAACCCGTATGGTCGGACGAAGAGGCGGCCTTCCTCGCGCCCGGTCGTCTCGAAGGGCTTGATCTCGCCGGTGCCGTCTCTGCCACGCATGGCCTCGCCGCATGCCTTGAAGAGGGTGCAAACAAGGGTGCGGAGTTGGCGAAAGCGATCGGCTTTGCCGCGACCGCGCCGTCCTTCGGACCGGTCGAACACGATGTCGTTGCCGCACCGGCAAAGCCGCTCTGGTCCATTCCTGGCGTGAAAGCCAAGGCTTTCGTCGATTACCAGAACGATGTGCATCGCAAGGATCTCGGCCTGGCGGTGACCGAAGGCTATGCCCATGTGGAGCTTGCCAAGCGCTATACGACCAATGGCATGGCAACGGACCAGGGCAAGCTTTCCAACGTTAACGCCATTGGTCTTTTGGCTGAGGCGCGCGGCGTTTCTCCGGCAGAGGTCGGCACCACCACCTTCCGACCTTTCTATACGCCGGTTTCTTTCGGCGCGCTCACCGGTGCCTATCACGGCCATCATTTTCAGCCGGTGCGCAAATCACCACTGCATGGATGGGCGGAGAAGAATGGCGCTGTGTTCGTCGAAACCGGGCTCTGGTATCGCTCATCCTGGTTTCCGCGACAGGGCGAAAACGGTTGGCGCGAAAGCGTTGATCGCGAAGTTCTGAATGTGCGAAAGAATGCAGGGCTCTGCGACGTTTCCATGCTCGGCAAGATCGAGGTTTGCGGGCGCGACGCCGCAGAATTCCTCAACCGGGTCTACTGCAATGGCTTCCTCAAGCTTGCCGTCGGCAAGGCGCGTTACGGCCTGATGCTGCGCGAGGATGGTATGATCTATGATGACGGCACAACCAGCAGGCTGGACGAAAACCGCTACTTCATGACGACGACCACGGCCTATGCCGCGGGCGTGATGAACCATCTGGAATTCTGCGCCCAGGCGCTGTGGCCGGATCTCGATGTGCGGCTCGCCTCCGTCACCGATCAATGGGCGCAGATGGCGATTGCCGGACCGAAATCGAGAACCATTCTTGAGAAGATCGTCGATGATGATCTTTCGAATGACGCTTTTCCCTTCCTTGCCGCGAAAGAGGTCTCTCTGTTTGGCGGAAAGCTGAACGGACGCCTGTTCCGCATCTCCTTCTCGGGCGAGTTCGCCTATGAGCTTGCCGTTCCCGCTGGCTATGGCGAGAGCGTTGCGGATGCGCTGATGGAGGCAGGCAAGCCGGAGGGTATCATGCCCTATGGCGTCGAGGCGCTGAGCGTCCTGCGCATCGAGAAGGGTCACGTCACCCATAATGAGATCAACGGCACGGTCGTGCCGGCCGATATCGGCTTCGGCAAGATGGTGTCCGCCACCAAGGTGGATTTCATCGGCAAGGCGATGCTGCAGCGCGAAGGGCTGTCAGCCAGCGACCGGCCAAATCTGGTCGGCGTTGTCCCGATCGATAAAAACCATAGCTTCCGCACCGGCTCCCATATTCTGGCGAAGGACGCCGCTGCGACACTGGAGAACGATCAGGGTTACGTCACCTCCAGCGCTTTCTCTCCCCATCTCGGATCGACCATCGGCCTTGCCCTCGTGAAGAAGGGGTCACACAGGCATGGCGAGGAGGTCATCGTGTGGAATGGCATTCGCAACGAATATACCGCCGCGCGCCTGTGCGATCCGGTTTTCCTCGATCCCAAGAACGAGAAGCTCCATGCCTGATCAAAAGCTTGATTTCAAATCCGGCTTTCAGCCGACATTACGCCCCGTGCTTGGCATGAAAAAAGCTTTCGCGTCCAACATGATTACCCTGTCCGCCTTGCAAGAAGGCAGCGTCATCCACGTATTGGCAGAACCATCCGCGCCTGCGGTGGAAGACCGCCTGCGCGCAATCGGCAAGGGTGATGTTCGCACTGTATCGCCGGCGCAATGGTTTATCGTCAGCGATGAACGTCTGTCTCACGGCGAGTTGAAGGCTCTGCTCGACGCGCTAGAGCCACAAGCGATGGGTGTGGACCAAAGTCAGGGTCGGGTTCGCATCCGTATCGAGGGCAAGATGGTCGAACGCGTTCTGGCCAAGGGGACGGCGGTCGATCTCTCTCTTCCGGCCTTCCCTGTGGGCAGTTCTGTCACGACACTGGTCGGCCATATCACCGCCCACCTCACTCGTTTGGAAGAGAGCGCCTTCGAGATCATCGTGCTGCGCGGCTTTGCCGAAAGCCTATGGGACGATCTCGTTAGAATGAGCGCGGAATTCGCCTGATCCATTCACGGCGCTGCGACTAATGCCCGTCGCAGTCTTCGAGATTCGCCAGCGTGTCGGCATCGCAAGAGCGCTGCACACTATGGGGCGTTCTTTAAAGCCAATACTGGATTTCCGGACGGCTACCATCGCTGAACCGCGAGAAGCGGAATGGTGTCGGATCGACACAGGGCGTGTCGCCTGTTGCGAGATCGCTGAGAAGACGTCCGGCCCCCGGCCCAATGCCGAAACCATGGCCCGAAAAGCCGGTTCCGACGATGAGGCCAGGGAGGGCCTCCACCTCTGATATGACCGGAATGACATCCGGCATCGTATCGATCATCCCTGCCCACCTCTGGGCAATCGGAACGTCCCGCAGTGCCGGAACACTTGTTCGCATTGCAGCCTCGACACTCGTCAAAAGATTGGCGTCGGGCGTTGGGTCGAGAACGCGGATTTTTTCAAAGATGCTTGCCTGATCGAAAGCCCGGTGTCTGTATCCGATCAGTTCATCGAAGAAGGGTTTGCCGAAGCTCAGCTTCAGGGATTTCCGCTCCATCATGAAAGCGGGCAGAAAGTCACGGAAGAAACGAAAGCTATCGGGCACGATATCGACAAGGCTGGTGGCCGAAGACGCCACCGTGTAACCGCCGTCCATCCTCTTGCGAAGTGTGAAATCCGAAAAGCCCATCGTAGGCTCAATACCTGCATCGACGGGAGCTGTCCGCATGACCGACGACAAGACCTTCAACTGCGGCAGGCGAAGGCCGTGGCGCGACAGAAGATGCGAGGACCAAGCGCCCCCTGCGACGATGACGGTCGAGGCTCTTATGCGGCCTTTCTCGGTTACCACCCCTGCAATGCGTCCCGCTTCGATATCGAGACCACGGACGGCACACCGCTGAAGGATGAAGGCGCCGTCCCGTTGGGCGCGTGAGGCGATGGCGGGCGCAGCCAGTTGCGGTTCGGCTGACGCATCCTCCGGGACGAAGATGCCGCCGAACGTCGTCCTGTCCATCCCGGCCACAAACGCCGCAACGTCTTGTGGTTCAAGACTTCTGACACCGATACCGAACTCACGCCCCAGAACGGCCCAACGCTCATATCGCGCGCGCGCCTCTGGCGTTTTGGCTGCATAAATGATGCCACGCTTTCGGTAGCCGACATCCACGCCGGTCTCCTGATGCAGCGTTTCCCATATCGCATGGGATTGCAGCATCAGCGGCAATTCGCGTGTGTCACGACCGGTAAGACGCACCCAGCCCCAGTTGCGACCGGACTGTTCGCCACCGACAATGCCTTTTTCCAAGACTGCGACCCGGACGCCACGCCTGGCGAGCTGAAATGCGGCCGAAACACCGATGATCCCGCCGCCGATGATTGCCACATCAACCGCCTCGGGCAGGTCTTCGGCATTCGCGACAGGGGTGATCGCGGGCATGTGATACGAAAAGGCAGCGTTCATGTCAGTAACAGTCTTCCACACTAAAATGCACCGGTATCTCAGAAATACTGGCTGTGACGGGCAGCTCCAGCACCATATGCACGATCCGCGCAATATCCTCCGGTTGGGTTAGCTCATTGCTATCTCTGCCCGCAAGGGCGTTACCCATATCCGTTGCCACGAAGCTTGGGCAAATGATCGTAGAACGTACTCCGCTTTCCTTACCGCATTGGCGTAGCGCGTGGCCGAGTGCAACGACCGCAAATTTGGACATTGCGTAGAGACCGGAACTGGCTGACTTCACCCTCTTGCCAGACAGCGACGCGACCGTAACGATGCGCCCGACCTTCGCATCGGCAAGGTAGGGCCAGGCGTGCTGGCTCAGCCGCATCGGCGATTTGACATTCACGTTGAAGATCATGTCGAAGTCATCGTCCCCGGCGTCAAGAACTGACTTCGGTATCATGATACCAGCGTTATGAACCAGGCCATCCAGACGGCCAAAACGGGCGATGGTTGCCTCGACCCATGCCCTCTCGCTTTCCGGATCAAGCGCATCGAATGGGCAGACCAAGGCATCAGGATGATCTGAAAAACGCGACGATGCAGGCGCGCGCACCCCAAGGCTGACGTTCCAGCCAGCAGAGAGCAGTGTCTCCGCGATGGCTGCGCCGATGCCGCGCGACGCACCGCTCACCATCGCCACCCGCTTTTCCGAGATCATGCCCTTATCCTTTCCGCCTTCGTATGCGCTGATAGTGTCCCAGTATCAGGCGTCTACCCGCGCCGCAGCCACGGATAGCCGACTATCGGCCGCTTGCGGGGCACCCCACCCTCCCCCGCCTGGCGTCTCCACGATGACGGTTTCTCCTGGGGCCAATGTGACCGATCCCTTGCCCGGCAGCGCAGTGACCTTGCCCTGCCTGTCCCGCACGGAATTTTGCCCGGTGGCGCCGGATGCTCCGCCATGCAGACCGTAGGGGCCTGTGAGACGCCGGTCGGACTGCAGCGAAACACGCGCCTCGTGATCGATAGCTGTAATGGCACGGATCAACCCTTCACCGCCGGCATGATGACCGCCGCCGCCCGAACCTTCGCGAAGTTCGTAGCGTTCGACGCGCAGAGGATAACTGATTTCGAGCGCCTCGACCGGTGTGTTGAGCGTGTTCGACATATTGGCATGGACGCCATGCATCCCCTGGCCGTAGGGACGCCCGCCCTGTCCACCGCCAATCGTTTCGATATAGGTGTAGGGCCGAGTGCTTCTGGGATCGCGTCCTCCTATGCCAATGAGGTTCATCGTGCCTTGGCTGGCGGCAGCAATACGATCGGGAGCGATCTGGGCAAAGGCGCGCAGCACCGTATCGGCAACCCGTTGGGTCGTCTCCGTATTGCCGGCACAGACAGCCGCCGGCGCACGGGCATCGAGGAAAGAGCCGAGTGGAATGCGGATTTCCACAGGACGCAGCACGCCGGCATTGGGCGGAAGCGTCGCATCCGTCAAAATCTTGATGGCGTAAAACACTGCCGAATGGGTCATGGGCTTGACCGCGTTGACATTGCCGCGCCGCTGCGGTGCGGTTCCCTCGAAATCGAAGACGAGCCGTTCCGGCGACACTTCGACAGCGACCTTGATCATGACCCGTTCCGGGCTGGACCCATCGTCATCCAACCAATCGTTCGCGACATAGCGCCCCGGCGGCAATTCGGCGAGACGCTTCAGCATGCGTCGTTCCGAATAGGCGAGAATGGCCGACAGCCCTTCCTTCAGGCCTCCGACACCAAAGCGCGCGGCAAGTTCGTGAATTCGGGTTTCGCCCACGCGCAATGCCGCAAGCTGGGCATTGAGATCGCCCCGCCGCTCTTCCGGCGTGCGCACATTCGCAAGCACCATGCGCATGATACCGCTTTGCTCCACACCACCGTCGTAAAGGAGTACGGGCGGAATGATCAGACCTTCCTGGTAAATCTCGGTGGAACTTCCCGGCATGGAGCCTGGCTCCATGCCGCCGACATCGGAGTGATGGGCACGGCTGGCCACATGGGCGACCAATTCACCCTCAGCGAAGACCGGCGCGATCAGCGTGATGTCGGGCAGATGAGCACCGGCGATGAACGGGTCGTTGACGATGACGACGTCACCTTCTTTCAGCGCCGGCAGCTCTGCAAGCGTAGGGCCGACGGCCTTGAGCATGGAGCCCAGATGGACAGGAACATGCTCCGCCTGGGCGACTAGTTCCGCCTCGGCGTTGAAGATGGCGCAGGATGCATCCATGCGCTCCTTGATATTGGGAGAAAAGGCGGTGCATTTCAGCACCACTCCCATTTCCTGTGCGGACGCCTCCAACGCGTTGCGCAATACTTCAAGGCGGATTGGATCGAAATTGCTCATGCTGCTACCTCAACAATCAGACTGCCGGATGCATGAACGGTCAGACGATCACCCGGATAAAGGACGGTGGTGGAGGAGACTTCCTCGATAATGGCGGGACCGGCGATGACGTTGCCCGCCTTGAGCATGTCGCGGGCGTAGACCGCAGCGGTCTGAAATGCGCCATTGGCGCCGGTGTCGCCGGGCTCATAGTAAACCTGCCGGTCGCCGATGCGGGCATCTTCAGAAGGAACGGGACCACCCCGCTCCAGCTCCGGCAAGACCGGCGTCTCGATGCGGCCGATGCCTGTCACTCCGAAGCCGGCGATCTCGAGAGCCGCACTCTGGTCGGCATGGCCGAAGCGAGCGCGATGCGCCGCGTGGAAGCGGTCGGGAAGAATTGCCCACCAGCCCGGCTTCATGGGATCAACCGTGACTGGCAATTCAAAGGACTGGCCGCGGTAGCGCATATCGATGCGCACTTCCATCTCGCGATTTTCCCGGGCAACGCCGTCGTGGTCCAGATGGGAGTCGGCCCGGTCCGTCAGGCGCCTGATACGAGCTGAGGCTTCAGTTTCCGTCATCGCCTCATAGGCAACCACATGAGTCTCGACGAAGTCATGACGCAAATCCGATATCAGCTGGCCGAGCGCACACAGAATACCTGGAGTGGGGGGCACCATCACGCGCGGCATTTTCAACTCACGGGCGACAGGGCTGCCATGCATGGGTCCGGCGCCACCGAACGGCACCAGAGCAAAGTCTCGAGGATCGTAACCACGCTCGACGGACACCACGCGGATACCGCGCACGATATTGGCATGGGCGACCCGCAATATGCCCGCCGCCGCTTCGTAAACATCGAGCCCCAGCGGCTTGGCAATGACCGTATCGATCGCTTTCAGCGCACCATCGAGATCGAGTGTCATCGTGCCGCCCAGTCGTGACTGGGGCGAAAAACGACCAAGCACCAGATTTGCATCGGTCACGGTGGGCAAGGTTGCGCCACGCCGATAGCAGACCGGTCCGGGTACCGCTTCGGCGCTCATCGGGCCCGCTCGCAGAGCACCGCCCTCGTCGATCCAGGCGATGGAGCCACCACCAGCGCCGATAGCATTGATGTCGATGACCGGCAACCTGATCGGTACTGTTTCCAGGTTGGCCGAGCGGGTTATTTCCGGCCGGCCGCCGCGAATGAGGCTGATATCGGTGGACGTCCCGCCAATATCCATGGTGATGATATCGGCAATCCCAGCCAGCTTGGCGACATGGGCGCTCGCCACCACGCCGCCTGCAGGACCGGACAGAACGGTATGGACCGGCTTTAGCCGCGCGCCCTCAAGGCTCATCAAACCTCCCGCGGCATCCATCACCATGACCGGACGGTCAGCCGCAAGGCCCAGGCCCTCCTTCTCATCCTGCAACATGCCCGAGAGCGAGGAAAGATAGCGGTTCATGACGGGGCGAAGATAGGCGTTGAGAACTGCCGTCGAACCACGCTCATACTCGCGGAACTCTGCGTTGACCTCGACCGAGGCAGAAATCGCCACATCCGGAAGCATGTCGGCTAGAATATCGCGCGCCCTCAATTCATGAGCGGCATTGGCATAGGAGTGAAGGAAGAGAATGGCGACAGCCTCAACGCCTGCCGCTTTCATGGCCGCGCCAGCCTCGCGCACATCGGACTCGTCAAGCGGCTGCAATTCCTCGCCTGTCGGCAGGATACGGCCGCGCGCGGTGAAGCAAAGCTCGCGCGGGACGAGCGGCTCCGGCTTTACCTTGGTGAGATCGAACAGCGTCGGGCGGTTCTGCCGACCGATTTCGAGAATATCGCGAAAGCCGTGATTGGTAAGAAACGCGGTCTTTGCACCATTGCGCTGAATGACGGCGTTGGTCGCAGTCGTCATGCCATGGCCGACATAAGCAACATCCGCGCCGGTCCCGCCTTGAAGGCTGAGCGCTATGCGTAGCCCTTCCAATGTGCCGAGCGCCCGATTGACGGGCGTTGTGGAGACCTTCGAGACCGTGATCGTCCTCGTCTTTTCGTCATAGGCAATGCTGTCGGTGAAGGTACCACCGACATCGGAAGCAACGCGAATATGGGGGGTCATGATTAGCTCTTGTATAACAGTAACGTTGTCGTTACAAAAACAGAAGTACAGGGCCCTGTAAAGGGTTTTTACCGGCTGAAGTTCGAATTTCATCGGTGTGGCACGAAGTGGCACACGACAGGCCAAAAAGTGATATTCAGCACTGATCACAGGACCAGATGTATGGACGACGACGCTCAGATCCGAAAACCGAGAAAGACCTCCTCTGGAACGCACGCTGCTCGCAGCATGCGCACCCGCCAGGCCATTCTGGCGGCGGCTTCGGGAGAATTTGTTGCGCACGGGCTTGAGGGCGCGAATATGGAGGCGATCGCGCATGCAGCGGGCGTGAACAAGGCGCTGATCTACCGTCACTTCTCTCGCAAGGAACTGCTGTTCCGCCATGTTCTGGAAGATGCCTACAGGGCGATGCGCGATGCGGAACAGGCGTTGGACATGCCGGCGGATCCCGTTGCGGCACTGGACCGCCTGACCGCCTTCACCTTTGACTACTACAGCGAAAACCAGTCTTTTCTGACGCTCGTCGGCATCGAAAACCTGCATGGCGGCGAAAACATCCGCGAGTCCGATCGCGACATCGTGCATGCCGGAAATATCTCCCGCATGGTTGCCGGCATTCTCGAGAAAGGCGTGGCCGCGGGCCTTTTTCGGCAGGGCCTCGACCCGGTGGAACTCTGGCTTTCGATCTCCAATCTCTGTTGGGCCACCGTTGCCACAGTTCACACAATACGCTTTACCTTCGAGCGTGACGTTCTGTCCGAACCGGCACGCAGTGCACGGCTTGCGCATATCCAGGAGATGGTACGGCGTTACGCCCTGTTGCCGAACCACTTGTAAGGCAACGACTCTGTCATCAGTGCGATGCAGCGCTTCGCCTCCTCGTCCGAGACACTGTTGGCCAGCGCCAGAAGCGAGACACCTGTTTCGCCGTAGCGGTTGTCGCCGGGAGCGGGCGCGAATGCCAGTGTCCAAACCTCGTAGCCCGCCGCCTTGCGGGTGCCGATGACATAGCCCTTCTCCAGGAACATCTCGATCTCGGCTCGTATCGTATCCGTTTCGATCTTCCATTCCTCGTAATGCGGCGCGTTGATCTCGAGAATGCGCTCGCGCGACTCCTTGTCGAGCCGTGCAATCATGCAGACACCCGCGTGGCCTATGCCGAGAGGAAGACGTCCACCGACGCCTGAAAGCAGTGGCTGAACGGGGGCTGCACTCAACTGGAAATCGAGGCAGACGGATTCGAAACCCGAACGGGCCATGAGGAAGCTCGATATGCCAGTCCCAGCGGTGACGGAAATCAGCGCGGGCCGGAAAAGATCCACCAGATCGCCAATGCCCGGCACGCGCTGCGCCAGGGCGTAGATGGCATTGCCCAGCCGATAATTGCCGCGACGACCACTCTGCTCGACGAAGCCGTAATGAGAAAGCCCTGTCAATGCGCGATGGACAGCGGACTTCGCATCGCCGATATCTTCGGCGATCTCCGCCAGGCTCATACCCGCGCGCCCTGCATTGCCCAGCGAAAGCAATATTTCCGCACCGCGTTCGACATTGCTGGAAGATTGCTTGGCCATCCGGTTCCTCGATCTCCAGTGAATATAACATGGATTAAAATCCGATTATTGGAACCGATAGAAAAAGGAAGATCGATAGTCAAGCGCAACAATGAGTTGCACCGATGGGAAAGCCGATCAAAAGAGGCCCGAGTTTCAGCGCGCCGAAACCCGGGCCAGGCGGGAAATCAAACAGTGTAGACGGACTTGGCGATGTCGAGCGGAATGCGCCCGTCCCGAATGTCTGCAGCAACGGATGCGGGAGCCCGCTCGCGCGGAGCGCCATATCCACCAGCGCCGGGTGTAATGATTTCCAGCACGTCGCCCTTATGGATATCGCCGGCGCCATTGACCAAGCGATCAGGTGCGCCGATGACGGTGAATGAGCCGCAGGCGCCCGAAAGACCGCCTTTCAATCCCCACGGGTGCGAGACGAAGCGTGAACCGCCCACCGACACCCGGCAGTCCGCCTCGGCGCGGTAGACCCTGCGCAAGCCCATGCCGCCCCTGAACTCCCCGGCACCGCCCGAACCATCCACCAGCTCATAGGCAACCAATGTCAGCGGATACTCGGTCTCCAACGATTCCAGCGGCAGATTGGATGTGTTCGTCATGTGGACGTGGACGCCGTCAAGGCCATCCTTGTTGTGCCGCGCGCCAAAGCCCCCGCCAATCGTTTCGAGGTAGACCCAGAGACTGCCATCCGGGCGTGTCCCGGAAAAACTTGCGACGGCGACAGAACCGTTGCAGGCCGCAGTGACGCGGTCCGGCACGACTTCTGCCAGTGCGCCGTGGATCAGATCCACCACCCGCTGGCATGCCGCAATGCGACCATCGACGGCAGCGGGGTGCGCGCAATTCAGCAGCGTCCCTTTTTTCGCGGTCACGTGGATTGGCCTTGCCAGCCCGGCATTGGGAAGGACTGTCGGGTCGACAACCGTCTTTACCGCGTAATAGACAGTGGAGAGAAGCGCGGTATAGACCACGTTCAAGCCGGCACGCACCTGCGGCGGGCTGACGAAGCCGAGATGTATCTCGTCTCCCTTCACGGTGATGGTGACGGAAAATTCCAGCTGCTCGCGAAGTGACTCGGCATCGAACAGATCCGAAAAACGATAGGTCCCGTCCGGTATTGAGGCGATACCAGAGCGCATTTTTCGTTCGGCATAATCCATCAACTCGCGACCAGCTGCGAGAACCGTGTCGGTCGAGTATTTCTCGCACAGTTCCTTGAAGCGGGTGACGCCGAGACGGTTTGCTGCCATCTGCGCGCGAAGATCAGACATGCGCTCATGCGGCACTTGGCAGTTCAGCAGAAAGAGCTTTTGGATGTCTTCCTGAAGAATTCCTTCGCGGTAAAGCCGAACCGGCGGAATGCGCAATCCTTCCTGATAGATATGCGCATGGCCACGATCGGCGAAGTCGGAATGGTGAGCCGTGTTGATAGCCCAGGCCGTCAGCTTGCCTTCATGGAAAATCGGCTCGGCGAGCACGATATCCGGCAGATGCGTGCCGCCGCCCTCATAGGCATCGTTGCCGATGAAAACATCCCCGGGCGCAAGGCTGCCCGCATCCACATGGTCGAGAATATAGGGAATGAAACCGATGAACGACCCAAGATGCATGGGAATATGCTCTGCCTGGCAGAGCATATAGCCGGCCGCATCGAACAAGGCGGTGGAGCAATCGCGCCGTTCCTTGATATTTGTTGAGTAGCTGGCGCGAACGAGGGCCTCGCCCATTTCTTCGACCGTGGAGGCGAAAGCACTGCCGATGACTTCGACTGTAATGGGATTGAGCGTCGAGACAGGTTTCTCGGCAATAGCGGCGTTGGTCATCACTTCTCCTCCACGATGAGATTGAGATAGGCATCGACCTTGGCGGTGTAGCCGAGGGGCAGGACGGTGGTGGAATCCATCTGATCGATAATGGCGGGACCGACAACGATATTGGCGGGCTTCAGCAGGTCGCGATCATAAAGCGTCGCTGACGTGAAGCCGCCCGCCTCCGCCATCCATACGTCGCGCGTGCCGGTGATCGCAGAAGAGGAGTCTTCCCCCTCCATCGGACGGGGCTTGAACGCCGCCTTCTCGACGCGGCCGCTTGCCGCGAGGCGGTAGGTAACGAGTTGAACGGGCTCACCTTCGGCAACGAAACCATAGAGCTGACAGTGTGCCTGCTCGAAACGGTCGTTGATCAGACGCAGGGTTTCGGACGTGATCGGTCCATCTGGAAGAGCGACTGCAATCTCGTAATTCTGGCCGGCGTAACGGCAATCGACGGTACGGTTGACGACCCGCGCCGGGATCAGAATTTTTTCCCGCTCGAACCATATCTCGGCCTGTTCTGAGAGAGCGTCATACAATGACGAGATCGTCGAAGCCTCCACATCATCGAGACGGTGCAGAACGGTGGCTGAAAAATCCGTTCTCAGATCCGTCATCAGCAGACCGAGGGCGCACAGGACGCCCGGCGTGTTCGGTATGACGATACGCTTCATGCCCAGCTCTCTGGCAAGGCGCACCGCGTGTACCGGACCAGCGCCGCCGAAGGCCACAAGTGCGTAATCGCGCGGATCATGCCCGCGCTGCACGGAGATGACGCGGATGGCCTTGGCCATATTGGCCGTGACGATATCGAGAATACCGTTGGCGGTTTCCAGAACACCCATGCCGAGCCTGTCAGCCAGCTTTTCGACGGCCTTTACCGATAGGGACCGGTCGATCTTCATGCGACCATTGAGCAGATATTCAGGATGCTGTGTTTGCAATACGACATTGGCGTCCGTCACCGTCGGCTCGTCATTTCCGAGGCCGTAGCAGGCGGGACCAGGATTGGCTCCTGCCGAACGTGGCCCCACCTTCAGGTGATTGCCCGAGTCGATATAGGCGATCGATCCGCCACCAGCACCGACGGTGTGGATATCGAGCATAGGCGCCTTGATTGGATATCCATGCACGACGGACTCGTTCACCACCCGGCAATGACCATCGGCGAGAAGCGCAACATCGGAGCTGGTTCCCCCCATGTCGAAGGTGATGAGATTGTCGATGCCAGTCATCCGGCCGACGGCCTGCGCGGCGACGACACCGGTGGACGGACCGGACAGCACGGTGCGAACCGGCATTTCCGCGGCGGCATCGAAGCTGATGACCCCACCGTTGGATTGGGTTAGCTGCGGTGCCACAGCAATTCCGAGATCAGACAGCTTGCCGGAAAGCGCCTTCACATACCCTTGCATGACGGGCCCGAGATAAGCATTGACGACCGTTGTCGACAGGCGCTCGAATTCGCGGAATTCCGGCGCGATCCGGTGCGAAAGCGAATGAAAGGCTTCCGGAAATTCTTCTTCGAGAATACGCGCCGCGATCTTTTCGTGCTCGGCATGGCTGAAGGAATAGAGGAAGTTGATCGCAACGGCCTTCACGCCCGCAGCCTTCAGGGCGCGGACCGCGTCACGCAGGCTCACTTCATCAAGCGGCGTCTCGACTGTGCCGTCTGCCAGTACCCGTTCGGAAATACCGAAGCGGAGATGCCGTTCCACGAGCAATTCCGGCTTTTCCGCCTGCAGATCATACAGATCGGGTCGCTTCTGGCGTCCTATTTCCAAAAGGTCGCGAAATCCGCCCGTGGTCAAGAGCCCGGTCTTGACACCTCGACCCTGGATGAGGGCATTGGTGGCAACCGTCGTCCCATGACCAACATAGGACACCTCACTCGCCTGGATACCCACGCGCTCGATACCATCGGCCACACCTTGCGTGATCCCGCGGGAGGGGTCATCCGGCGTCGAGGAGACCTTCCAGATCATCAATTCACCCGTCTCGTCCTCGAACAGACACACGTCGGTAAAAGTCCCACCTGAATCCACGCCAACACGCCAAGCCATGGTCGCTCCTTTTTCGATATCGCCCAGCGACCCTTCCCCTGAAGCCAGTGGCCGCGGCATTTTCATGAAAGCGCCGGAGGCCGAGAGAAAAAGCCACGGCACCTGAACACGGCAGATCGATGATCTCAGTCCGTAACAAAAGCCTAAGGCGGGCCGTTCTTCCTTGTCAATCAAATTCCATTATTAAGACCAAAAGAATAATGATATTCCTATAATGACAATAAGAAGCGGTTGAGGCACTTATCTCGGCCAACGGACACTTCTTATTCCGATAATTGGCATAATATTTATCTGCTGGACTAATTAATGGAATTTCACTTGACACCCCGAAAAGGGTCTCTTTATTGTTTTCCATAACGACGAGACCAATCCTGCACGCTCAGTTCGGACTGGCAAAACCAGAAAAAGGGGCCGCAGACACGTCACGCCGGCTGGCAAGCATGTATCAACACATAATGGGGAACTAACCATGATACTCGATCGCCGTACCCTTCTAAAACTCACTGCCGCTTCTGGTGCCGCACTTGCGATGGGTGGTGCGCCGCGTGCGTTTTCCGCTGCAAGCTCCGACACACTGCGCATCGGTCTTTCCACCTATCCGGCTCATCTCAAGCCCTGGGTGAATGTCGGCTATGCCGGTCAACTCGTATCATCGCTGATTAATCGTTTCCTCATGGCCTATACGCCGGACGGCAAGCTGGTTGGGGAGCTGGCTGAAAGCTTTGAGCGCGACGGCGACCGCAGCTGGATCGTCAAACTGAAAGACGCGAAATTCTCCAACGGCCAGCCGGTAACCTCCGCGGATGTCGAATGGAATATCGAGAAAATCAAGGCAGAGGGTTCCGGCGCGTCGACACGCGATTCCATGCTGGATGTCGAGAAGGTTGACATCGTTGACGAGCGCACCTTCAAGCTGATGACGAAGCTACCAAATGCCGCGCTCCCCGCGCTCTTTGCCAATCCTTTTCTGCAGATTATCGCCAAGGGTTCGACAGATACGGAAGACCACGGAATAGGCGCCGGGCCATTCACCCTCACCAATGCGGAAAAGGGCGTTGGTTTTGATTTCGAAGCGTCGCCGCACTATTTCAAGAGCGGGCTGCCGACATTCAAAAAAGCGCGCGTCACTGCTTATGCGGATGAAAACCTGCGCGTTGCCGCCATCACCGCCGGCGACGTCGATGTGATCGACTACGTTCCCTGGAGCGCGATGGACCAGCTCGAGAAGGACGCCAATGTGAAGCTCGAAACCGTTGCGACGGGCGCCTTCATGTTCCTTTCCTTCAACGGCGCAGGCGTCTTCAAGGATGCCCGTCTGCGGCGCGCCGTGGCACTGGCCATCCGTCGCGAGGAAATCGTCAATGGCGTTTTCTTTGGTCGCGGCGCCGTGCTTGGCGGCGTTCCCCGCTCGCAGACGACACCTTACTACAATGCAGAACTGGCCAATGGCCAGACCTATGACCCCGACAAGGCAAAGGCTCTGATCAAGGAAGCCGGTGCAGAAGGCGTGACCGTAAACCTGCTTTCGACGGCACAATACGGCATGCACCGGGATACTGCCGTCATCGTCCAGGGCCATCTCGCCGAAGTCGGGATCAATGTCACGCTGACCATGCCCGACTGGTCCACCCGCGTCACCATGGGAAATCGCGGCCAGGGAGACTTTGCCGTCCAGGGCCTCGGCCTCGAAACATTCGATCCGGATGCGGCGAGCTCGTTGATCGATCCGACGCTCTCTCCGACTTTCTTCCGCTCACGCAATTTCGAGGTTCCGGGGCTCACCGAGCTGCTGGCGAAGGGACGTGCCGAGTTCGATCTCGAAAAGCGCAAGGCAATCTACGCGCAAGTCGACAAGCTGGTGATCGAATATACGCCCTTCTGCGGTCTCTCCTATCGCGCCACAGGCTTTGCGCATCTGAATCAGGTCAAAGACTTCCACATGCTGCCTGACCAGATATCTCCTTTTTCTGGGCGTCTCTTCGACGAGCTTTCGATATCATAACATCCGGGTCGGCCGGTCCTTGACAAGAGGACCGGCCGTCATCTCTTTTCCTCCATGCAGCACGGTCGAGATGGCTGAAGTCCGTCCTCCCCGCATTGCATGGCAGATCCGTGGAGGATTGCCCTCATGTTCTGGTTTCTGCAGCGAATTGCCATTTCCCTGGCGCTGCTCTGGCTCGTCACCAGCCTCGTCTTCCTTTCCATCTACATGGTTCCCGGAGACCCGGCAGAGCTTCTGCTCTCCGGCGATGGCATGACGCCCGACCCCGCATCGATCGCGCAGCTGCGCAGCGACCTTGGCCTTGATCGTCCCATCGCCGCCCAATATGCCGATCGCCTTGCAGGACTGATGCGTTTTGATCTCGGCAACTCCATGATCGACGGGTCGCCTATCGGTCCGGAGATCGCCAAACGTTTGCCCCGCACACTGGAACTGGTCGCAGCAGCTGCCCTTCTCAGCCTGCTGGTCGGCATCCCGACAGGCGTCGCAGCAGGATTGCGGCAGGGCAGCAGATTTGATCGTATATCGAACGTGCTTGCGGGCTTTGCTCAGGGTATTCCTGTCTTTGTTGCCGGAACGATCATCATCCTGCTCTTCGCTCAAATATGGAAATTGGTGCCGGCTGGAGGCTATGTCGATTTCAGCGTTGACCCCGGCAAGCATCTCATCCTGCTGGCAATGCCGGCTTTTGCCATCGCTCTCGGCCTTGCTGCGATCGTCATTCGTATCGCGCGCGCCGCGGTATTGGATGTTCTGCCGCTCGATTATGTCCGCACTGCCCGCGCTAAGGGATTGCCGCAAAGGCGGATCGTTGTGCGTCACGTTCTTCGCAATGCCCTCATGCCGGTCATCACGGTCTTCGCGCTCAACCTCGGCGGCCTCTTCGGCGGAACGGTTCTTGTGGAATATGTTTTCAACTGGCCGGGACTGTCCGGCATGCTGGTGAGTGCCGTCAATTCACGCGATTATCCAAGCGTCACGGCTGTCATTCTGGTGATCTCCGCCATGTTCATCACGCTCAATCTCGTCGTCGATATCGTCTACGGCATTACTGATCCGAGGGTCCGCAAATGACGCGCTCACTCCGTCTCATCTGGCCGGTGCTGCTGACGCTCATGGTGATGGCGTGCCTCCTCGCTCCTGTCCTGCCGATCCCAGATCCGCTGAAGATGAACATGGGACAGCGGTTTGCCCAACCCTCCGCTGCTTTCCTGCTCGGGCAGGATGAGATGGGCCGCGACATTTTCTCCCGTCTGCTGTTTGGTGTTCGTATCTCGATTTTCATAGCCTTGTCGACGGCGCTCCTGTCGGCGATCGTTGGCACGGCGCTTGGTATCTTCGGCGGCTATATGCGTGGCTTGTCGGAAATCTTCACGCTCCGCGCCATGGATATCGTCTTGTGTTTTCCGCCACTTCTCCTTGCGATGCTCGCGGTCACGCTCTACGGCCCCGGTCCGATAACGCTGATCCCTGTCCTGTCGGTGGTCTTCGTTCCCGGCTTTACCCGCGTCGCCTATGCCAGTGTGCTGACTGTACGCTCCCAGGACTATGTGGAAGCCGTGCGGGCCATGGGCGCGAGCAATGGCCGGATCATGGTGAAGACCATCCTTCCCAATATCATGGGCCCTCTGCTGGTCCAGGCAAGCTTCGTCACCGCGGCCGCCGTCGTTCTGGAATCGGGTCTTTCGTTTCTCGGATTGGGGGTCGTACCGCCCTCCCCGTCGCTGGGACTGATGATCGGGACCGGGCGCGCGGCCATCGCGCATCAACCCATGCTGCTGGTTTGGCCGTGCCTTGCGCTTGTGGCGATGATCCTGATCCTGAACGGTGTTTGCGACCTCCTCCGAGACTGGCTCGATCCACGCTCTTCCGCCGCATTGGGCGGCGTCGGCAAACCCGGCGCCTAAGGGAAAAAGACACAATGACCGAAGCCACCCCTCATCCTGTTCTCTCGATTCGCAACCTGAAGATTTCCTTCCTGCGCGAGGGCAAGTTCAATGCCATCGTTCGCGACCTCAATCTCGATATCAACGCGGGCGAAACGCTTGCAATCGTCGGCGAGAGCGGTTCGGGAAAGAGCGTATCGGCACTGTCGGTGATGCAACTGCTGCCGGAGAATTCGAGTCAGATCGAAGGTTCGATCAAGTTGAATGGGGAAGAGCTGATCGGCACCTCCCCCGCCGGGATGCGGACGATCCGAGGCAACCAGATCGCGATGATCTTTCAGGAGCCGATGACGAGCCTCAACCCAGTGCTGACGGTCGGTGAGCAGATTGCTGAGCCGTTGATCGCCCACCGTGGCATCTCAAAGAAGCAGGCGCGGACAGAAACAATCAAGCTGATGGAAAAGGTACGCATTCCGTCAGCAGCCAGGCGCATCGACGATTATCCGCATCAATTTTCAGGCGGTATGCGCCAGCGCGTCATGATCGCGATCGCCTTGGCCTGCCGGCCGGCTCTCCTGATTGCCGACGAACCGACGACCGCTCTCGACGTGACCATCCAGGCGCAAATTCTGGACCTCATCAAAACCCTTCAGGAAGAGGAAGGCACAGCCGTTCTGTTCATCACCCATGATATGGGGGTCGTTGCCGAAATCGCCGATCGCACAATGGTCTTGTATCGCGGCGACCAGATCGAAGCGGGCGCGACGTCCGATGTCTTCGCTGCGCCCAAGCGCCCCTACACCCGAGCCCTGTTGTCCGCCGTGCCGCAGTTGGGCTCCGCCGGTGAAGGCGGGCCGCGGCCCTTCCCCATCATCGATATGGAGACAGGTCTTGCTCTGCCGGTCCCAAGTCGGCCAGATACGGTCGATACGTCGGGTCCCCCGCTGCTTGAAGTCGAGAAGCTGTCCGGTCGCTTCGAAATACGCTCTCCCTATACCCGCATGGTGCAAGCGCGTGTTCACGCCGTGGAAAATGTCAGCTTTTCTTTGGCACGAGGGGAAACACTTGCCATCGTCGGAGAGTCGGGTTGTGGAAAATCGACGACGGGACGCCTGCTCGCCGGATTGAACAGCCCGCACTCCGGCTTGATCCGGATCAATGGCAACGAGGTTAAGTCCTTTCGCCGTGCCGATCTGTCCCGCCAGGTGCAGATGATTTTTCAGGACCCGTTTGCAAGCCTCAATCCGCGGCTGACAGTTGAGAATGCGATTGCGGAACCGCTGCTCATCCACGGACTGGAGACGCCGAGGAATGCGCGCAAGCTTGCACGCGATCTGCTCGGTGAAGTCGGGCTTTCGGCTGATATGGGAAGCCGCTACCCGCATGAATTCTCCGGTGGGCAGCGCCAGCGTATCTGCATTGCCAGAGCCCTGGCACTTGAGCCCGGACTGATCATTGCAGACGAAGCGGTTTCGGCACTCGATGTTTCTGTCAAGGCGCAGGTCGTGAACCTGATGCTCGATTTGCAGGAAAGACTGAAGCTCGGCTTTCTCTTCATTTCCCATGACATGGCCGTGGTAGAACGCATCAGCCATCGCGTGGCAGTCATGTATCTGGGAGAAATCGTCGAAACCGGACCTCGCGAAGCGGTCTTTTCCAACCCGCAACACCCCTATACGCGCCGGCTCCTATCGGCTGTTCCCGTACCAGACCCGTCGCGCAGGCGGTTGCGCCGTAAACTGACGATCGGCGAGCTGAAAAGCCCCATCCGCAACAAGGATTTCAACCCTCCTGCACGCACCTATCAGGAAGTCTCGCCCGGACATGTTGTCCAGGTTTGGTCGGGAGACTGGAGCTGAGGTTCAGGCGATCGAACCGCTTGCCACCTATTCACGAACGAACCCATCGCCTGAACGGCAAAGGGTCGGCTCGGTACATTCAGCTCACAGTATCTACTCAAACCACTATGCGTTTAATCGGATGCATAGCCCCGCTGCTTTGAGATATTTTTAGCACGTGGTTCTCTCGAAGAGATTGCAGATTGATCCGAGAACATTTGAAAGGGTCTTGAACATTCTTGCGGCTGCGGCGCGCAGGTGGGCCGTAATCTTGGAGAAAGCATCTCAATGGGATTGAGATCGGGGCTGTAAGGCAGCAGGAACAGGAACCAAGCGCCTGTTCTTTCAACGCCTGTGCCGCCTTAGTGCTCTTGTGAACCGCGAGATCGTCGAGGATAACCGCGTTGCCTGTTTGCGCTAAAAATAAAAAATCCCGGAGTATCGGTGGTCCGCCGGTAGAGACGTACACCGCACCATTCTATCTTGCAGCGACAGAGCCTTTCCCAGGCAATCGTCTCTATCGAACGGTGCTGCACAGAGACGAGTCGAAACACCGTCCCTGGGCACAGAATGAACGTCGTCTAGTTCCCTTAAAGCCTGTCGCGATCTTTCAATTCGCTCATTACGCTTTGGTTCTTTGTTTTATCTCATGTCGTTATTGCAAAACCCCGGCACAGTTTTGCGCGACATACCCTAGAATTCTTCCCAGCTTTCAGCGGCAGCCTCCCCGCGCAACCCGACACCACCTGCCACTTTGGCGAGGAGACGCCGCGCTGACGATTGCGTTGCCCTGTGGTCATAGCGGACTGCCTCGGGCCGGGCTGCGGCGGTCTGCCGGGATAGCGTTCCGCCTGTCTCGAACTGCGCGACCAGCCGGCGCAGCTTATCTGCTTCGTTGGCAAGCGAGGTACTGGATGCGCTTGCCTCTTCCACCATCGCGGCATTCTGCTGGGTTGTCTGGTCCATCTGGTTGACGGCGGCATTGACCTCTGAGAGACCGAGGGACTGCTCCTGTGCAGACGTTGCGATCGCATCCATGTGGTGATTGACAGTCGCCACATAGTCTTCGATCGCTTTCAAAGCGGACCCGGTTTCCTGAACCAGTCTGACACCGCCCTCCACTTCCATCGATGAATTGCGGATCAGCCCTTTTATTTCTTTCGCCGCCTGCGCAGAACGCTGTGCGAGTTCGCGGACCTCCTGCGCCACCACGGCGAAACCCTTGCCTGCTTCGCCGGCACGAGCCGCCTCTACACCGGCATTAAGGGCTAGCAGGTTGGTTTGAAAGGCGATTTCGTCGATCACACCGATGATGTTGGATATCTGGCTCGACGACGTCTCAATGCGCTTTATGGCATCCACGGCGTCCGCCACCACGACCCCGGATTTGCGCGCCGCCTCATTCGCATCGATCGCAACGGTACGCGCTTCCTGAGCGCGCTTGGTTGAACTCGAGACATTCGCCGTAATCTCGTCAAGAGCCGCAGCGGTTTGCTCAAGCGCCGCAGCTTGTTGTTCCGTCCTCCTGGAAAGATCGTTGGCAGCCTGGCTGAGTTCACGTGATCCGTCGTCGATTGCAGTGGTCGCAGCCGCGACGGAAACCATTGCCTGCCTCAACTGCGTCACCGCTGCATTGAAATCTCGCCGCAAGCTTTCGTATTCATCGGCGAAGGCTTGGTCGAAGCTGAAAGTCAGATCGCCCTCGGCAACCTGCTTGAGACCCTCCGCCAGATTTTCGGTGGCGTGACGCATCTCGTCGTTCCGCTTGGCATCACGCTCTGCACTGCGACGCCGCTCCTCCTCGGTTTCACGACGATTGCTTTCAGTCTCCTTTTCCAACGTGCGCGCGCGCAGGCCATTTTCCTTGAAGACCTGCACGGCTGCGGCCATCTTTCCGATCTCGTCAGGGCGTCCAATACCGGGAATGACGGCCTCGAAGTTGTCATTTGCAAGACTGCTCATCGCCGATGTCATGGCGCTGATCGGGGCCGCGATGGAGCGGGCCACATACCACATTGTAGCGACACCGAAGAGCAGGACTGCGAAACCTACGGCCGCCAGCATCCAGCCGTCACGCGTACTTGTCTGCGCAAGCGTATGATCAAGGTCGGTAGCTTTGGCGAGCGCGACCTCGACGGGAACCTCGATCATGACGGACCAGGGCGTTTTTGTCCGTCCGATCATGATCGGCGCGATGGCACGCAGGTCCTTTTCGTCGTTATAGACATTGGCTTCACCGGCCTGGATTTTTTGAAGGACGGCGCGAAGTTCAGGATCGTTGCGGTCAAATGGTTGACCGATGAGGTCCGGATTGCGGCTGGAGGCGACGATCAGGCCCTTGTGGCTGATAATTTCCACGACGGCCCGGCCACTGTAGATTCCGGCTTTTACGGACTGTGCCAGTTCCTGAACGAAAGACAGGTCAAAATCTGCGCCGGCTACGCCCGCGAAGCGGCCGTTGACCGTCATCGGCACCGACATGGTGGCAAGATAGACATTCTTGCCTTGAACGACATAGGGCAATGGATCGAGAATGCTCTCGCCCCCACCGCTCTGGGGACCGAGATACCAGCCCCCTTTCGTGACGCCATTGGGATGTAGATCCCGGCTGTCATATTCCACCAGAGGCTGGATATCGATCTGACCCGCGGCGTTTCGCGTCCAGTAGGGCAGAAAACGGCCCGTCGCGTCTGAGCCAGCCTTGCGATTGTCCTTGAAACGCTCGTCCATCCCATCCAGAGCACCCGGTTCCCATGCACTATAGGTGCCGTTGAACGCTGGATTGTCCTTCAGCACATTCAGCAGGATCTGATTGAGGCGACCTCTGCGCGTCTCTGGGGGAATAGATGCATCGCCGTTCGTCAAGGCTTCGAAACTACGCGCCATGTTACGGGCGGCATCGAAAGCTTCGTTGAGCGACCCCTGGATCTTACTAGCCTGTGCTGTGGCAAGGCGCTGCAGGCTTTCCTTCGTCAAGTCGCGCGTCAACTCCGACACGCTCTCTGCGACCACCGCTTGACTGTTCTGCGTTGCTATAAGGCTGTAGGTCAACAGTCCACCGACGGCCGCGAGAACACTGAAGGCGGATAAGACTGCTATTTTACTTTTCAGGGAACGGAACTGCATAGGATTTCCTCTCGTTGAATTCGAGATAAATTCCGAGCGAAACGTCTGATGAATGGTTAACGTCGAATATCAACGGTGAATTCCATAAATAGAAATTCAATATAAAAATCATTACATTGCTAAAATGATCGTCTGTTCGTCTCACAATTGGGTCTTTTACAGGGAAAGTATTTTATAAAAATTTGATAATTGTTATATCGGCATCTGCGCTTCTTTTTAGAAGACATTGTCTATCTGAAATCATTAGATGATTCACAACGGTGGTTAAACGCCAAGGTTTATTTAATGATTTCTTATATTGAGCTTTGAACAAGCGCTAGACGAGACATCGCCGGGGCACGCGATCCGAAGCACCCCCCTCACACATCGAGAAGCGCGATCCCCAGATCAGGCCGTTTGCGTCGACGCAAAGCGACAGCACTTTCGCGGATGATGATTTCCAATGTCGGATGAACGATGCCACTGATGAAATGCCCTCCTTTGGTTGAGCCATCGGCAAAACCGAGAACAGCATGCATGTGGACGCTGGCCTTTCCTTCGTCATCGACGGCCACATCCCCGATGGCGCTTAGAACTTCCGATTGGGTATCGACCGGAATGTCGATATAGCGTTTCTGAGCGAAGTCGAAAAAGCCGAGCTTAGCGCGTTTAAAAGCACCGATTGCGGTGAGTGAGGCTCCGGTGATGTTCTGCTCCTCGCAGAATTTGGTGATGGCGCCAAACGCCTCTTCGCCATCGTCCAGGACGAGCACGAAGTTGCGTTCGCTCCATCGATCGCTTTTACCCAGTTCTTTGCTTTGCATGTGATTGTCTCTCTGCCGATAGGACCTGAAGGAAAAATGGCCATGTGCGTTCGAAGTTCCTTGAGAGGAACGATGTCATAGCGAAGCTCGTTGAAGGGGGATCGATCAGAGGAGGGCCAGATGGCACATATCGAAGACGACACCACCAAGGTTTGGGATCTGGCTGAAAAGATCGGCTTTTGCATGCTGACAACGCAGACCGGGTCCGACCTTCGCGCACGACCCATGGCAGCGCATGCAGAGCGATTGGAGAATGCTTTTTACTTCCTCACCGATGTTGCTAGTCACAAGGATGAGGAGATCGCCCGACACCCAAATGTCTGCCTCGCCTTCGCCGACTCGAAGGGACAGAAATACGTTTCGATTTCCGGCACCGCTGAAGTTCAAAACGACCGTGAGCGGATCCGAGACTTGTGGTCGACGCCGGCGAAAGCCTGGTGGGACAGTGCAGAAGACCCGTCCATTCGTGTCCTGAAAGTCATGCCTTCCTCCGCTGAGTACTGGGACAGCCCCGGCACCGTCATTAGCTACATCAAGATGGCCGCCGCAGCCGTCAGCAACACCCGTCCAGATATGGGCGAAAACGCCAAAGTCGATATGTGAAACCATTATGGCCAGCGACGATCCGCTGGCCATTTTCTTGCAAGCCTGCACATGGCTCTCAGCCCAGTATCACGCTGATGCAACCTTCATCTTCAGGCTGGTTTTCGGTCTCAGCGTTACCTTCATCAGCGGCTCGGGCGTGATGCCGTCTGTTCTCAATCGCAGCTTCTGCAAGATAACAGCCAAAACCGCGACGGCTTCCATCACGGCGAAAGCGTTGCCGATGCACACGCGCGGGCCTGCCCCAAAAGGCATATAGGCATAACGGTGCCGGGCCTTCGTCGCGTCAGTCAGGAACCTGTCGGGATCGAATTTCTCCGGTTCATTCCAGATCGCGGCGTGGTGATGGACGGCATAGATCGGAACGAACATGACGGTGCCTTCCGGCACAAGATAATCTCCAAGCTTGAAGTCCTTTAGCGCCGTTCGCGTAATGATCGGCGCTGGTGGATAAAGCCGCATTGCTTCGGAAAACACCTGCCTCGTGTAATTAAACTCCCCGATGTGCTCCGGCCTCACCTCCCCGCCTCGCGTGACCTCTTCGATTTCCGCCAACAGCCGGGCCTCACATTCGGGATTCCGCGCCAGAAGATCGAAGGCCCAGGCGAGACCAAGAGCTGTCGTTTCATGGCCGGCCGTGATGAAGGTCATGAGATTATCGATGATCTCGACATCGGTCATCATACGCCCGGTTTCGGGATCGCTCGCGGAGATCAGCATGGAAACGAGATCCTGACGATCTGACGGGTTACGCCGGCGCTCTTCCAAGACGCTCATCAGGCTCGAGCGCAAAAATTCCACCGCCCTTATGGCCCGCTGTCTTCCCGGATAGGGAGTCCAGTCCGGTGCGCCGACGACGCCAAGTGCAAAGGTCCAGCCGCTAGGGCGAAGATAATCGGTGATGCTGCGCTCAACCCGTTCAACATCAATGCCATGACCACCGGACATCATCGTTTCGACAATGATATCGAAGGTCGTCTTCATCATCTCGTGGCCAATATCGACCGTTCCACCTTGGTGACCCAACAATCGATCGCGCGTTTGTCTGGCAGCGTCGAGCATGGCGGGTTGAAGTGCCGTCAAGGAAGATGGGCGAAACGCGCTGGCGACTGACTGGCGTTGCCATTTCCAGTGTGCTCCGTCGGCCGTCAATAGTCCTGACCCAAGCGCGGGGCCAAGTGCACGACGAACCTGATCGCCCTTTCCCAACACATCCGCATTCTTCACAAGTGCTTCATGGATAAGCGCCGGGTCGGAGATGTAGATGCTGACCCGCCCGGCGACTTTTGAAAACACCAGCGGTTCGGTGAAGACTGCCGGTGGCAGTGCTTCGAGTGGGTTGCGGATAAGCGCCAGCAGCGCTCTGGCCGTCGACGCTTCCGTTACAGGTCCCATGGGCTTCAGTGATACGCTCTGGTCGTTCAATGGGCTGCTCCGTGTCATTGCTCTTCTTGTTTCTGATATGGGAAGCCCAATGCAGATTGCGAAGGGATGGTGTGTCTACGGTACTGGTTTTGATCTCGGTCGTTGTCTTCGCCCTTTTGGTTCAGCAGGCCGAATATGCGGCATGTTAGGTGTTCTTCAGCAACGAAGTGGTGCTGGGCCCAGGTTGGCTGACATTTTGGACCTGAGAAGCGCCATCAGCATCGGTTTCACACTGAAGCTGTTGCTATGCTTCTTTTTGATCAGGCTTCGTAGATAGCCACCGGCGGAATTGATCTGTCCAGATCTCTCCAGAATACACGCTATGATTGCACTTGTGGCTTGTGGGCCTACCTGTCTCTCTGCTTCATCGTAAGCCGATTGACTGATAGAGAGCATGGTTTTCACCACATTGGCTGCAGTTTTGAGGTCCATCCAACTCCTCACAGTGCCATTGGGGCCGTAAAGCGCGATCTCAGGGCATGCTCGTAGCACCGTCTGGAGATCATATTTCTCTTCGCTGAGGGTTCCCTCGCTTTTCGAGGATTGGTTTGCGTTGATCGCCAATGGGCGTGCCTCCACCGTTTCCGCTTCCGGAGCGTCCGCGTTTTCCACAGGGCTACCATCTTCAAAATAGGATTCGGATTCTGAACTCTGTATAAGCCGCTCATTTTGATAGGCATTGGCGCTTATTTTTTCGATTTCTAGCTGTTTTTCCAAAAGCTTAGCAATATCATCCCGGATTTCGCTCAGTTCATCGAGAATAAGGTTGAGCTGCGGTGCCTTTGTCTTGCGATCCATCTTTGCAGTGATGACGATTTGACGTGCGTGAAAGACCTCCAGTCGATCTTGGTCGATGCAGTCCGCAAGAAGTTCGATGAGTTTGACAATGTCACGCCGGCACAGGCTGATTTTTTCACGCATCCGCTGGAGCTGAAGGCGCTCCTCGGCCAGCATTTCCGCAATGGCCTCGATTTGGTCAAAGCGTGCGATGAGAGGTGCGAGCGAGAATCCGAAAGCATCGCAGATACTGCCCGCGCGGTTCTTTCTGGCATAGCGTTTTCCGTTTGGACTATCCTTGCGCAGAATGAGACCAGCGTCGACGAGTGCTGCAAGATGCCGGCGCAATGTCTGCTCTGACATTCCATGGGCCCGCAGTGACAGTTGCTCGTTGGATGGGAAGACCACCAAACCATGTTCGTCGGATAGTTCTGTTTTCGGGTAAAAGCTGAGAAGCGCATTGAGAACGGCAAGAGACCGGTCCGAAACGCCTAGGACGGTTCTTGCTTCACAGATGCGACGGAAGAGTTTCCACTTGTCGATGGAATGTTCCGTATTGATGCGTTGAGACGCAAATTGGTGTGCGAGTTGGGCATAACTAACCCCTCGCCGCCCAAAGGGCGTCGTTACAGTATCGCTATTCATGTCTTTCACCTTCAAAAAGGCAAAAGAAAATCGCTCACCGAAAAGAATTCGATGCCAAGACTCTTGACTATGATTCGCGGAAATGAGATTCTTCGGGTGCTTAAATCAAAGAAAGGCTTCCGCGCGGCAACGTTCGGGGGCTTTTTTCTTTTGGGCCAGATGCTCCTGTTTCTGTTTCACTCGTTGGTTTCGTTAAAGCGCGTCGAATCTTGATAAAGCCGTCTCGCGCTTGGATGTCGTGTTCGAACCTGTCGCTATCGCAAAGCCTTGGTTGACCTCGCGCAACTGACGGGCACTATTGTTTAGAGCGGTGCTCCTCAAACAGAGCCTGCAGGTGCTCCAGAACGAAAGACGCGAACTCAGGAGCTTCCTTACGGTCGATGGAGATATCGATCTTACGGTCCGTCTCGACGATCTTCGCGAGTTTTTGACCGCTCTTCGACGCTAGAACACCGCTGCGCTTGGGTTCCACCTTCGGCTTGAGATACTCCAGCAGAGCCTTGAAACGTTCTTCCGAGGCGAGCCTTTCGATGCGATCGTCCTCAAGGAAGGACCGTGCGACATCATTCACCTTGGATGACGTCAACTGATCAGCGAGATCCATCCAGTTGCGACGACCGACGCCAGGAGCAGGACCAACCTTGTCCACGATATCATCGGGAATGCGGCCTACGACCGACAGCATGTTGGAAAGATCGCTCTTATAGAGAGACATCGCCGCCATGATGGTCTCACGCGAAAACTTGAGCTGCAGCTTCTGTGCAAAGCGCGCTTTCTCGATGTAGCTGAGATCGCGGCGTTCGTTGTTTTCCTGGCCTTGCGCCACGACAAGCTGCTCGTCTGTCAGATCACGAACGACGGCACGAACAGGAATACCGATTTCCGCGACAGCACGCAGACGACGATGTCCGAAGGCGACCTGATAGCGGCCGGGCCTATCTGGATGCGGGCGAACCAGGATCGGGACCTGTTGGCCCTGCTCACGAATGGCTTCGACCAGACCCACATCTGCCTCGCGCGACGCCGGCATGCGGTCGGGAATAAAGGATGGATCGATATCGGCAGGATCAAGCGCAACGATAGCCAGGCCTTCAGCCAGCTTCTTTTCGATTTCTTCGGCACGCTTGCTGCGTTCGGAAACCTCGTTGAGGGACTGACCTATCATTCCAACCGGCGAGTTCACGGTGTCGGTCACCAGATCCGGCGAGCCGAGAATAGGCCGAATACGTGGGCGCGGACGGTCCGCAGCGGCTTCGTTGTTATCGGCACCGGTGCCGCCGAGATTGGCGAAGATTTGCTTTCTGCTCATGCGGTTCTACCCCACGCTTTTTTTATCAGGCCTTCAATTTCGGCATTTACGTTAGTCATGGCTTCCAAGGCACGGTCATAGGTCGACCGTGTGAAGAGGGTCCGTTCAACTTCAAACAGGGTCTGATTGGTCAAACCGGCGTCGGAGATCGCCGTGCTCTTCAGCATTGGATGGTTCAGAACGTTCTCACCGAAGATGGAACGGAGGAACGCCACCATCTGGTTTTGTGGTCCGTCGCTCGGTTCGAAGCGGGTCACGAGATAACGCATCCAATGGTAATCCGAGCGCGCACCGGCACGGCCGATTTCAGAGAGAAGATCGCCGGTCATTGCCAGGAACTGGTTCATCGACATCACGTCGAGCATTTGCGGATGAACGGTCACGAGAACCGAGGTCGCAGCTGTCAGGGCCGAGAGTGTCAGATAACCAAGCTGCGGAGGGCAATCGATGACAACGACGTCGTAGAAGTTCTGCACCTGAGCGATTGCCTGACCGATGCGGGCGAAGAACAAAGTGTCGCCAGGCGCGCGGCGCATCAAAGCACGAGGCGTGTCATGCTCGAACTCCATAAGCTCCAGATTGCCAGGAATGATGTGGAGGTCAGGGATGTAGGTGCCCCTGACAATTTCTGCCACCGGACGCTGTTCATCGTCGTAGCGGATGGCACCATATAGTGTTTCGTTTGGACCGACATCCAATTCAGGCTGGTGACCGAAGAGGGCGGACAGACTGGCCTGCGGGTCAAGGTCGATGGCGAGAACGCGATAGCCGCGCAACGCCAGATATTGAGCGAGATGCGCGGAGGTGGTCGTCTTGCCTGAGCCGCCCTTGAAATTCATGACTGCGACGACCTGGAGCGCCTCACCTTCACGGCGATGCGGAAGATAGCGGCGTGTACCGCGTGCACCCTGATCGAGGTGTTTGCGGATCGCGTGGATGTCATCGACGGAATAGCTTCGGCGACCGCCGCTCTGCGATGCGCTGAGGTCCGGCATCTCGGCGGCGATCTGGCGAAGATAGGCCTCACCAATACCGATCAGCTTTGCTGTCTCGGAAGGAGAGAATGTGCGCATGGTCTTTTCGGACAACGGCGCAAATGTGTGAGCATTGTGCGCCTGAAGCTGTGCAGACAAAGCTGCCGAATGCTGTAAGATGAGGCTCGTGAGATCGGGCGCTCTCTCAGCAATGTTGGGGTCAGCACCAGGTGTCATTTCTCTCTTTTCCGCTCGTTAGATCAGTTGCGGTTTTTTCCGTCGAAATCGGATTTTTCCGCAACTGGGATATAAGCGCCGATTCTCTTTTTGACGCAATAGGCATTTCTTAAGCCAAACATGAATCTTTCCAGCGTCATACAACGGCATTTTGAATCAGAAATAGAGTTTGGTGGCTCGGCAAATGCGCGAGGCGGAACCTCCATTATGCGTTCCCCGTGTTAGCCGCGGCTAACCGATTTCTGGAGCGCTGCCGAGCGGTACCTCAGTTCAAGTGTGTCGATGCTTTCATTTGCTTTTTGAGTCGGCGTGAGCTTTGTTGGTCATGCAATACCAAGGAGGCCAATATGATCTATGACGTCGCGGTGGTGGGATCCGGATTTTCAGCGATCAGTCTGGTGACCAATCTTTTGCAATTGCGCCCGGCAGGGACATCGATTGCCATCGTCGGTGATGATGCGAGCTTCGGAAGAGGAACGGCATATCGCACTGAACTGCATCTTCATCGGTTAAATGTACCAGCAGCGCGAATGAGCGCATTTGTCGATCGTCCCGACGACTTTCTCAACTGGCTGAGTAGCCGAGGACGGGACGTAGACGGGTCTGGCTTTGCCAGCCGAAATGACTACGGACTCTATTTGCGCGATACACTCGCCGCCCTTCTTCGAGATCAAAGGCAGCGAATCCGAGTTGACTTTATCAAGGCCAAGGCGATGTCGTGTGCAGCCATTGGTGAAGGCCGTGTCGCCTTTCGGCTTAGTGACGGAACGTCGCTGATTGCCGGAAGGGGGGTCCTGTGTCTTGGTGTGGGGACGGCAAGTTTACCGCGGCTAACTCGAGAAGCCGATATGGCGCTCCTGCGCCGCGTCGTCCGAAACCCATGGCGTCTCAACTGGCTCTCCAGAGTTCAGCCCGATGACACGATCTGTATCTTGGGGTCCGGCTTGACGATGATCGATCAGGTTTTGTCGCTCCGGAACATGGGGCATCGCGGAAAGATCCATGTGATCTCGCGCCGTGGCCTTGTCCCCCATTGTCACAGTACTTCGCCTGTTACCGCTGTAGACCCGAAGCTCAATCCAGGCCACAGCGAAATCAGTCAGATCCTGGCCGATCTTCGACGCGTGGTGAGGGCGGGCACGGAATGGCGTGCCGTTATGGATGGTTTGCGTCCACAGACCCAAAAGCTCTGGCAGTCCCTGGATGAGCCGAAGCGAGCGCGGTTCCTTCGCCATGCCCTTGCCTGGTGGAATATTCACCGGCACCGGGTCGCACCGCAAGTGCATGAGGTCTTCGATGGATTGCTGAAGCAGGATGTGGTCGAAGTTCACGCTGGTTTCGTACAAAGTATTGCCAGGGCGGAGGAGGGGCCTTTCCTGACCTACCGTAAACGAGGTGAAACGGGCCAGGTCTGTTTGCCGTTCGACTGGCTGGTAAATTGTACTGGCATGGAACGAGCTGGGATCGCTCACTCTCCGCTTCTGCAGCAGATGGTCACAGATAAAATGATCGATACCGACCCACTTGGATTGGGCATCAGGGTCGATGCGCAGTCCCATGTTCTCAAGCCTGATGGGCATGCGCAGTCTGACCTATTCGCTGTGGGTGCCTTGACAGCGGGGCAGTTTTGGGAAATTACTGCTGTGCCTGACATACGCGTGCAGACTCGCAAAGTCGCCGAATCGATCGAACAACGTGTTCAAGTCAGGTCATCGCAAAGCGATCAGAATCCAACAAAAACAGCTATACGAAGTGCAGAAAGCAAAGCGTGACTTTGCTTTGATATGAGGATTTTTTTCGTTATATTACAACGGGATGAAAATTCTTAAATTTTGACTAAATCTGGTCAGATATGGTCCGGGGCGGGTTCCTCACCCCGGACATTCTTCAGAGCGTGAGCGATCACACAGCCCGCTGAAGTGCGTCCCCGATCATGGAGACGATCGTATCGATCTGGTCTTCCTCGATGATCAGGGGAGGGGAGAGCGCTATGATGTCTCCCGTAACGCGGACAAGAAGGCCCTTCTTGAAGCAATCGACAAAGACGTCGTAAGCGCGTGTTCCTGGAGCACCGTCGCGCGGGGCAAGTTCGATGGCGCCGACGAGGCCGAGATTGCGGATATCGACCACATGTGGTGCACCCTTCAGTCTATGGAGGGCATCTTCCCATTTCTGCGCCAGCGATGCCGCGCGTGTCAGAAGGCCTTCTTCCTCATAGATCTCGAGCGTCGCGATGCCGGCGGCGCAGGCAACCGGGTGGCCTGAATAGGTGTAACCGTGGAAGAGTTCGATCTGGTTTTCTGGGCCGTGCATCAGCGCATCATAGACATAGCGCTTCGCGAACACCGCGCCCATCGGGATCGAGCCGTTGGTGATACCCTTGGCTGTGGTGACCAGATCCGGAACGACGCCGAAGTAATCGGTGGCGAATGGCTGACCAAGACGACCAAAGCCGGTGATCACCTCGTCGAAGATCACCAGGATGCCATGCTTGTCGGCAATGGCGCGAAGCCTTTCCAGATAGCCCTTGGGTGGCAGGATCACGCCGGCCGAACCCGACATCGGTTCGACAATCACCGCGGCAATTGTCTCTGCGCCATGAAGGGCGACCAGACGCTCCAGATCTTCCGCAAGCTCCAAACCATGCTGTGGTAGGCCTTTGCTAAACGCGTTGCGCTCCAAATCGAGCGTGTGGCGCATATGGTCGGCGGGGATCTGCGGGAAAACGCGGCGGTTGTTGACGAGACCGCCAACCGAGATGCCGCCGAAGCCAACGCCGTGATAACCCTTCTCACGGCCGATGATGCGTGTGCGTGTTCCCTGACCGATGGCGCGCTGATAGGCGATCGCAATCTTGAGCGCTGTGTCTACGGATTCAGAACCAGAACCTGTGAAAAAGACGCGATCGAGTTCGGCAGCGGCACCGCCCGGCGCATGTGCGGCGAGCTTTTCGGCAAATTCGAAAGCGATGGGATGGCCCATCTGGAAGGTGGGCGCGAAATCCATCGTGGAGAGCTGTCGCTCGACAGCCGTCGAAATCCGCTTGCGGCCGTGGCCCGCATTCACGCACCACAAGCCTGCCGTGCCGTCGAGGATCCGGTTGCCGTCAACATCGGTGTAGTACATGCCCTCGGCACTTGCCAGCAGACGGGGTGACGCCTTGAACTGGCGGTTCGCCGTGAACGGCATCCAGAAATTGGCGAGGTTTGGCATGTTGGCTTTGGTTTGATGGTCCATGAGGGTCCCCTTGACTTGGATGATGCATCCATCCGCGACTTTGTGGCTGTAAACAAGTCCTTTTCTATTCAGTCCTAACCTATTGTTTTAACTGAGTAGAAGGGTGTATGTTTGCGCTATACCGAACATGTGAAACGCGGAGATTTTAATGAGCGTCGATATTGGCAACAGATTGCGTCATCTTCGGTCGATGCACAAGTTGTCGCAACGCGAGTTGGCCCGCAGGGCAGGCGTAACGAACTCGACGATTTCGCTGATCGAGTCCAATTCGGCAAATCCGTCGGTTGGTGCCCTGAAGCGGATTCTGGACGGCATCCCGATTGGCCTTGCAGAGTTTTTTGCCTTCGAGCCGGACAAGCCGCGCAAGGCGTTCTATGCTGCGGAAGAGTTGGTCGAGATCGGCAAGGGGCCGATTTCCTACCGGCAAATCGGAGATAACTTGTTCGGCAGGAGCCTGCAGATTCTTAAAGAGTGCTATCAACCCGGCGCCAGCACCGGACGTGTACCTCTGGTGCATGAGGGGGAGGAGGGTGGCATCGTGCTGTCTGGCCGGCTGGAGGTCACCGTCGATGACGAACGCCGCATTCTTGGGCCGGGTGACGCCTATTATTTCGAAAGCAGGCGTCCCCATGTTTTTCGCTGCGTTGGGCCCGTGCCCTGCGAGGTGATCAGCGCCTGCACGCCTCCGAGCTTTTAAAGAACCGATCAAGGCGCTTTCATTAGCCGACTAATTAACGGTATGATTGAGACCCGAGGCGTCACTCGCTTGATGCAGGAAGATAAGAATACCCGTTCTTACGCTTCACCTGGATAGGGGTTTTCTTTGGTCAGCCTTGCCAAATGCACGGTGTTGCGAGCCAGCATGTCGACGGCCTTCGTCACTGTTTCTGGGATATGCTCCAGATCGGAAAAGTTTGTGCTACCCATCGCTTCGCCCACCCAATAGGCCACCGCGTTGGGGGCGATCGTAAAGCCGACATCGTTCAGGGCTTGATAGAGTTCAGCACAGACATGGTGGGCGCCATCTTCATTGCCGACAACGGCTACGGCAGCCACCCGTCCATAGGATGCCATTCTGCCCGCGTCATCGGTTTCTTCAAGAAACGCGTCCATTCGCTCCAATGCACGCTTCGACACGCTGCTGGGCTGTCCAAGCCATATTGGTGTGCCGAGGATGAGAATATCTGCGTCGAGAACCTTTTGACGAATCGCCGGCCAATCATCTCCGTCGCCCTCATCAGAGGACACGCCCGGCTTTATGTTAAAATCGGCAAGGCGGATCGTCTCGGTCTCCACACCGTCTTTTGACATCGCCGACGAAATGAGTGCGAGCATGCGATCCGTCGATGATGGCTCGCCGCCAGATGCCTTCAAGGTTGCATTAAGCGCGATTGCTTTCAAAGCCATTGTCGTCTCCTCCAAGGTGAACATCGTCTCGTAACCGCGACACGAAAGGCTTGTTCCCGTGTCGCAGATTGCTCGTGACGCATGGAGGCGCGTGGATCTGATTTACTTCGATTGGGGAATGATGCTGATCATCTCGTCTTCCGATGGTTGCTCAGCGGGGTCCAAGTGAAGCGCCTGGTTGGCTTCGACCCTGCGAGATCGTGAAGCTGCGGGTAACGTGATGGTCTCCCCAGTCTCAAGCGATCGCTCAACCGCAGCCAGGACACGCATGTCCATCAAGCCTTCCTCGCCATTGGCTTCTGGATCGCGGTCGTTCAGAATGCAGTCGGAAAAATACTGTGTCTCGTTACCAAACTGGTCTACCGGCTCGAAGACGTGTTCCTTTTCCCCCTCGTCAGTGATTTCGCGGTAAGCGATCCCCATGGAAGGCCCGAACATGTAGCAGGGCGAAGCCTCGACCGTCGCCTTTGTTCCGACCAGTGTGAAGTTTTCGGCCGATGCGGTGGCGTAACTCACGGTAAACTGCGCGGTGCGCTCCTGCGGAAACAGCAAGGTGACCGCGACCGTATCATGAAAGTTGAAGCCGCGATCTTTGGCCTTGGTTCCGACCGCATGAACCGCGACGGGCTCGCTGCCAAAGAGGTTGCGCACTGCATTGAGCGGATAGGCACCCATATCTGGCACAGGGCCACCCCAATAGCCGTTATGACCACGAGAGTTTTCTTCTGCGACATTCTGGGCGAAGGTTGAGGAGAAGCTGCGAAGATCACCAAAGTCGCCATTACGAGCGCGTGTGAAAAGCTCGACATTGCCGGGCTCGTGATGAAGACGATAGGCAATCATCAGCTTGGCGCCGCTTTTCTTTTGTGCTGCCAGGATCTGTTCAGCCTCCTCGACACTCGACGCCATCGGCTTTTCCAGAAGCACGTGAATGCCAGCTTCGAGAGCGGCAACGGCGAATGGGGCGTGACGGAAGTTTGGGGTGGCAACATAAACGGCGTCGATTTCGCCGGACTTCAGCAGCTCATCATATTGCTCGTATGACCAGGGTTTTATTCCGTAAAGTTTTGCTAGCTTGTCCGCTTTCACCGGATCACCGGTCACAAGCGCTGCCAGCTCGGAATTGTTGGTTTGCTTGATGCCGGGCATGAAGGCCTGCTGTGAGATTTGGCCTCCGGCGACGACGGCGTAACGGATTTTCTTTTCTGGTGATGGCATTGCGCTCTCGAAACTCGCTTGATTGGGAGCAACGCAGCCGGATGCGGCATTGCCAATGAGGAATGCCGAACCTTCAGCAATGTTCCGGATCAAGGACATAACGGTCTGCCCCAAGCGTGTCGGATCCGGATTCCGTTTGGCAGTCTGTTCAATAAACTGGGTGCTGCGAATGGGGTGATGGCTGTTGGGTCAACGCGCTGCCTGCGCTTGTGTTTTGTGGCGCTTTGCTCGCATGCCATCATTGGTCGAATACTGGCGGTCCATTGGTGTGCGAGACATGTCCTTCAGCTTTCCGGCCATGCAAAAAAGACCTTATTAGAATTATTCTAAAACGACTTGCGAAGCACAGATCACAGGAGTAATTAGAATCATTCTAAAAGGATGGCACCATGTTCCGCAGTCTCTTCTCTTCCTCCAAACGTCCCTTTTCCTCTCTCAACGAGCAGGAAATCCTTGCTCTGGCCATCTCGTCGGAAGAGGATGATTCACGGATCTACCGATCCTATGCAGATCATTTGCGCGCTCAATATCCGCAATCCGCCAAGATTTTCGACGACATGGCTGAAGTGGAGCACGCGCACCGCAATGTCCTGATCGACATGCACAAGCGCCGCTTTGGCGATGTCATTCCACTCATTCGGCGCGAGCATGTGCGCGGCTTTTATGAGCGCAAGCCGGACTGGTTGATCAATACGCTGTCGCTAGACCATATTCGCGAGCAGGCCGAAGAGATGGAGCAGCAGGCCATTCGCTTCTATGACGAGGCAATTCGCCACGTGACCGATGCAGAAACCCGCAAGCTTCTCGGCGATCTGGCCGAAGCAGAGCGGGGGCATGAGGACATTGCCGGCATGCTCAGCGACAAGCATCTTCCCGAAGATGCGCGATCGGAAGAAGATGAGACCTCCAAGCGCCAGTTCTTGCTGACCTATGTGCAGCCTGGTCTAGCGGGCCTTATGGACGGCTCGGTCTCGACGCTTGCGCCGATTTTTGCCGCAGCTTTCGCCACCCAGGATACGTGGCAGACCTTTCTGATCGGTCTTTCCGCTTCGGTCGGTGCTGGCATTTCCATGGGCTTTACCGAAGCCGCTCACGATGACGGCAAGCTTTCAGGACGCGGATCGCCGATAAAGCGCGGCCTGGCGTCCGGCATCATGACGGCTGTCGGCGGTCTTGGTCACGCGCTTCCCTACCTTATTCCACACTTCTGGACGGCAACTGCGATTGCCGCCGTGGTCGTCTTCATCGAGTTGTGGGCGATTGCCTTCATCCAGAACAGGTTCATGGAAACGCCGTTCCTGCGCGCCGTGTTTCAGGTGGTCCTCGGCGGCTCGCTGGTTCTGGCGGCCGGCATTATCATCGGGCACGGATAAACTTCAGGACAGAGGAAGCAGCCGGCGTTTGACCGGCTGCAGCTTCACGATCGAAGTGTTGGTTTCCGCCTTGTCGGCGATCCGATCGAGGATGGTGTCCAGCTCCTCGATCGAGCGGACATGCAGACGGGCAATGAAGCAATCGTCTCCCGTCACCTTGTCGCATTCCGAAATCTCAGGGGTTGCCTCGATGAGTTGCTGGACAACATGCAGCTTGCCAGGCAAGGGACGAACACGAATGATAGCCTGGAGCGTGAACCCGATACTCGCCGGGTCGATTTCCACTGTAAAGCCGCGGATGACACCCCGCTCTTCCAGCCTTTTGATCCGCTCGGATGTACTCGGCGCCGACAGTCCCACATGCTGCGCAAGATCCTTGACAGACATTCTCCCGTCATTCGACAGAAGCTCCAGAATGCGCTTATCGACATCGTCGAGCATTGGCTTTGTCCTTTAAAGCGAAGGCCAATTCCAGCCTTCTTTTGATAGGATTTCTTGAGGTAACGCCTTTTAAAATTCAAGGCAATCTCCAATCAAGTCCATTAGGATCCCTGCATCACAATGAGGGCCTGACCATGACTGAAAAGATGCGCGGCGTAATTGAAATGGCAAGCGCGATGGTGATTTCCGGCACCATCGGCCTGTTTGTTGTCTTGTCCGGCCAACCGGTGACGAGCGTCGTATTTTGGCGCTGCGTTTTCGGCGCGGCGATCCTGCTGCCGATCTGCGCAGCAATGGGATTTTTCCGGCTCGGTATCGTGTCGCGCAAACAGTTGGGTTTCGCAGTGCTCGGCGGAATGGCGATCGTCACGAACTGGCTGCTGCTATTTGCTGCCTATCCACGCGCTTCAATTTCGATTGCGACTGCGGTCTACAATACCCAACCCTTTATGCTGGTGGCCATGGGCGCTGTCTTCCTGTCCGAGCGGCTGACGCTCAATAAGATGGTGTGGCTCGCCATCTCGTTTCTCGGCACGCTGGCCATCATCTATGCGAAGCCCGGTGTCGGATATTCTGGTGAAAACTATCTCGCCGGAATTGCGCTCGCTCTCGCTGCGGCTTTCTTCTATGCGGTGGCCGCCATCATCGCCAAGACATTGAAGGGCGTTCCGCCACAGCTCATCGCGCTCATTCAGGTGGTCACCGGCATTTTTCTGCTCTTGCCGTTTTCGGCAGAGGGTCCTCGCATCGAGGCGCAGGCATGGATGATGTTGGTGACGCTCGGTGTCGTTCACACCGGACTGATGTATATTCTGCTCTATGGCGCAATCCAGAAATTGCCGACCAACCTCACCGGCTCCCTGTCCTTCATCTATCCGGTGGCGGCGATCATGATTGATCGTAGTGCCTTCGGCCATCACCTGCAGCCACTGCAGATCATCGGCGTGGTCGCCATCCTTGTGGCCGCAGCAGGCTCGACATTGGGCTGGTCTGTTGTTCCCCGCCTGAAAGAAAAGCGCGACGCCTCAGGTGACACATCGCGTTCTGCGCTTCGATAAGGCGATACCTAAGCGGCGTTTGCCAATGCTGTCTGGTTAGCGCAGTGCGCCAACCAGAACATCGCGGCCATCTTCGATGGAGACCCAGCGACCGGTGTTGAAGGAAGCCTGACGCTTCAAATAGGTGTAGTTGGTGTCGGTCCACAGCTTCACCTCGTTCGACAAATTGTCGAGGATGAAGTCGCCGTCATTGGTTCGCACGGTCAACACGGCGTGGCCTTCGCCATCCGGCTTGCGCACGACGGTGATGAGAAGATCGGAGACGGCAAAGCCCTTCTCGATCAGCTTCTTGCGCTTCAACAGCACGAAGTCTTCGCAGTCACCTGCGGTTTTGGGATATTCCCAATACTCGTCCTTGCCGTAGACTTCCTGGTCGGTCATGGCGACGATGGTGGTGTTCACTTCGGTGTTGATGTCACGAATGACTGTCCAGCCATAATCCGTCACGCGAGGAGCGGGTGTCAGCTTGCTGCGAATATCGCATTCGGATGCGTATCTCTGGCAGAATTCATAGTGGCCGATCGGCTGCGATGTAATGCCGCCCGTCACCATGGCCGGGCTGCCTTTGTTTTCAGCCTGCACGGAGGCCGCAGAAAGTAGTCCGGCCGCCACTGCAATGAGCAGCGCCCGTGCCTGCGATGCATTCATCATCAAACCCGTCCCTTGAAGTCTTAATAAAGTGTTAAGAGAGATCAGGGGTAAGTGTCAATCGGAAGCGGGCCCTCTATGAACGCAAGATGAATATTATGGTTAAAAGCGTTGCCGAAATGCTCGAAGCATCGGCCCGAAAATCGAAATCGATTTTCGGAAAGAACGATACGTCGATGCGAAGAGGTAGAGCATTCTTTGTGCGCCCTTAAGGACGCTCTGTGCCCTAAGCTACAAGGCTTTTGACCGCACCGAGCATTCTCTCAATGTCCTGGGGACGTGAGAGCCGATGGTCGCCATCACGGATAAGGCTCAAGACCACATCGTCGGCAGGCAGGTGTTCCATCAGTCGCAGGGCATGTTGGTAAGGCACGTCATCGTCGCGCATGCCCTGCAGAATATGAACGGGGCAGCCGGTATCGATCACGCCCTTCAACACCAGATTGTTGCGGCCGTCCTCCATCAGATCGCGGGTGAAGATGTTGGGCTCGGGGCTGTATTCCGATGGCTCTTCGAAATAGCCGCGCTCGGTAAGGGACGCCTGTTCAGCTTCCGTCAGATTGGGCTCGATCAATTCCGCAGTAAAGTCCGGCGCTGGCGCAATAAGGACAAGACCTGAAACGTTCGGGCCCTTGCCGCGCTTGCGCAGTTCCTCAATCAGTCTGAGCGCAATCCATCCACCCATGGATGAACCGATCAGAATGACGCTTTCAGGTGCCTTGTCGTCCAGAACGGCAAGAGATTCCTCCAGCCATCGTGAAATGGTGCCGTCTCTGAATTCGCCTTTCGATGCGCCATGACCGGAATAATCGAAGCGGATGCAGGCGAGTCCCTCCTGTTGCGCAAAGCGGTCGAGCTCGACAGCCTTCGTGCCTGTCATGTCGGAGCGGTAGCCCCCGAGCCAGACGAGGGCAGGGCGATGATCCGACGCTTGCGCCGATCGAGACAGGATGGCGATCTCGCGCGCGGCGTCACCTTCACCGACGACAATATACTGTGGGGCTTCGTGTGGCTGCGTCATCTTATTCTCCATACGTTTCTTTCCCCTGTAGACCAGATTCGTAAAAACCACGACAGGAGGTGATTTTTTTGCAAAGCCATGCTATTGACTTCCCAGAGGCGTTCACGACATTTCAGCCATTTGCACCGACAAGCTGTTTTTGCCGACGCGATATCGAAACAGATCAGGAGAATACGACCATTCGCAGACCGTTCAAAGCCGATGCCCCCGTCAAGGAAGGCCCGCGCTCCAACAGGGAAATTCGCATTCCCAAAATTCAGCTGATTGATGAAGAAGGCCAGAACCTCGGCGTGATGCCGACGGACCAGGCGTTGAAGATGGCGGAAGAGGCCGGTCTTGATCTTGTCGAGATTTCGCCGAATGCAGAACCGCCTGTTTGCAAGATTCTCGATCTCGGTAAGCTGAAATATTCGACGCAGAAGAAGGCGGCCGAAGCGCGCAAAAAGCAGAAGATCGTCGAGGTCAAAGAAATCAAGATGCGTCCGAACATCGACACCCATGACTATGAGGTGAAGATGAAGGCGATGAACCGTTTCTTCGAAGAAGGCGACAAGGTGAAGGTAACGCTGAAGTTCCGTGGCCGCGAAATGGCTCACCAGGAACTCGGCATGAAGCTGCTGCAGCAGGTGAAGGAAGATACCTTGACAATCGCCAAGGTGGAAGCCGAGCCGAAGCTGGAAGGCCGCCAGATGATGATGGTGCTTGCACCGAAGTAATGCTTGGGCGCGCTGACATCGAGGTCGGCGTTCTCCACTCTCGCAGGGGAAGTTTGGCTTCCCCGTTGCGCTTTCTCATAACTGCGGTTATAAGCGCGCGTCCGAACGGTCCGGCAGGGCATGCCGTGGCCGTTCTTGAATAGCTTGAAGCGGGCTTCGTCTGCCTGTTTCGATACAAAATAACGGAGTAGCAAAATGCCCAAGATGAAGACGAAATCCGCTGCAAAAAAGCGGTTCAAGATCACTGGCACCGGCAAGGTTCTCGCAGCCGCCGCCGGTAAGCGCCACGGCATGATCAAGCGTTCCAACAAGTTCATTCGCGACGCGCGCGGAACCATGGTTCTGGCCGAAGCTGACGGCAAAAAAGTCGTCAAGAACTACCTGCCGAACGGTCTCTAAGACTCTTCCGCATTTTTGGACACTTTAAGGAGATCATGACATGGCACGCGTAAAACGTGGCGTAACTTCCCGCGCCAAGCACACCAAGACACTCAAGGCAGCCAAGGGCTTCTACGGCCGTCGCAAGAACACCATCCGTGCAGCAAAGGCAGCGGTTGACCGTTCCAAGCAGTACGCTTACCGCGACCGCAAGGTCAACAAGCGTAACTTCCGCGCTCTGTGGATCCAGCGTATCAACGCTGCTGTCCGCGAATTCGGCCTGACCTATGGCCGCTTCATCGACGGCCTGAACAAGGCTGGCATCGAAGTCGACCGTAAGGTTCTGTCCGACATGGCTATCCATGAGCCGGCAGCTTTCGGCGCGCTCGTCGACGCCGCGAAGAAGGCTCTTGAGTACCTCAAGGATGCAGGTACGGCCAACGAGTTTGAATCCGCTGTAAAGTAATTACGGCGCGGACAAATTGTTGTTCATTTGAAACCCGCGCCGGGCAACCGGGGCGGGTTTTACGTTTGAAAATGCTTCCTTTTCAGAAGGAAGCCCTCTGGGCGCTTTGGCGCCGACGGGACTATCATGCTTCAGGCTGCCAATGCGAGCGAGAGGGAAAAGGGCTTCCATGTTCATCTGGAAGACGCCGATATTGCTGCGCTCATGCAGACCCTGTTGATGAGCGAAAAGCGCATCCAGCGACTGGAGCTGAGTTCCGGCGCCGTCTGGATCAAGCGTCAAGGCACGGAAGAACCACGGTGGTGGAGCAAGTTGCAGGGCTTTGCTGCCCGCCTTCTTCCATATGCTTTTCTCAGACCGTCGCCGGTGCTTTCGCCTGTCGAGATGATGGCGCGCGAAAAGCGTCGGATGATCGAGTTCGGCAATGCGGGCTTCACCGTTCCGGCGATCATCTATTCCTCCGATACCGCCATCGTGCTGGAGGATGTGGGGCCAACCATCCAGGGCATCGTGGCGCGCAAGGCAAGCGAAGGACATCCCGACCGGTTGCTGGTTCAGTCGGCGATCGAGCTTGGTGAGCTTCATGCCGCCGGTCTTTGCCATGGGCGCCCGCATATTCGCGACTTCTTTCTCAAAGGTGGCCGGATCGGCTTCATGGATTTCGAAGAAGAGCCGCAGGCGGTCATGCCGCTGGCCAGCGCTCAGGCGCGCGACCTGTGGCTGCTATTCTTGCCACTGAGTGCCTTCGCCGAAAACACCGATGCAACGCTTGGCGCTGCCTATCGCGGATGGTCCGCCCATGCACCACAGGCGACCATCGATGAATTGCGTCGCCTGGTGCGTGTGCTTGGCCGATTTTTGCCGCTCGCCCGGTTGATTGGCCGCGTGCAGATGGGTAGTGATCTGCAACGCTTTATCGTGGCGACCGACTTTCTAAAGAATGCTGTTGAAACCGATGTCGGGGCCAAGACCTCCGGCAGGGCAGGAAAAGATGACTGAACTGGACACTTTGAAATCGCAACTGATGTCGGAGATCGCTGCGGCGGCAGACGAGACGGCCATCGAGGCCGTGCGCCTGTCGGCGCTTGGCAAGAAGGGCTCGGTTTCCGAGCTTCTGAAAACGCTGGGCACCATGACGCCGGAAGAGCGCCAGACACGCGGCGCCGCCATCAACCAGCTGAAGAATGAAGTGACGGACTTTCTTACCGCCCGCAAGAGCGAGTTGAAGGATGCAGCCATCGAAGCGCGGCTGAAGGCCGAGACGCTCGACGTCAGCTTACCCGTCCGTCAGTCTCCTGCCGAACGCGGCCGCATTCATCCGATCAGCCAGATCGTCGATGAGATCACGGCGATCTTTGCCGATATGGGCTTCTCCATTGCCGAAGGCCCGGATATCGAAACCGACTATTATAACTTCACGGCGCTGAACTTCCCGGAAGGCCACCCCGCCCGCGAAATGCACGACACCTTCTTCTTCCAGCCGGATGAGAAGGGTGAGCGCAAGGTTCTGCGCACGCACACTTCGCCGGTTCAGGTGCGCACCATGGAAGCACAGAAGCCGCCGATCCGTATCGTCATTCCCGGCAAGACCTATCGCCAGGATTCCGATGCCACCCACTCACCAATGTTCCACCAGGTCGAAGGCCTGGTGATCGACAAGAAAGCGCATGTCGGAAACCTTCGCTGGATTCTCGAGGAGTTCTGCAAGACCTTCTTCGAGGTCGATAGCGTCGTCATGCGCTTCCGCCCGTCCTTCTTCCCCTTCACCGAGCCGAGCTTCGAAGTGGATATCCAGTGCGACCGCTCCGGCCCGATCATCAAGTTCGGCGAAGGCAAGGACTGGATGGAGATCCTCGGCTGCGGCATGGTGCACCCCAATGTGCTGCGCGCCGGTGGGCTCGATCCGGATGAGTATCAGGGCTTTGCCTGGGGCATGGGTCTCGACCGCATCGCCATGCTGAAATACGGCATGCCGGACCTGCGCGATTTCTTCAACGCCGATGTTCGCTGGATGAACCATTACGGCTTCCGCCCGCTCGACATGCCGACGCTGTTCGGCGGTCTGAGCGTCTGATCGGTCAAGTCGAGGAGTATATAGTATGAAATTCACGCTCTCTTGGCTAAAAGAGCATCTCGATACGGATGCCTCTCTGGAGCAGATCTGCGAACGACTGACGGCAATCGGTCTCGAGGTCGAGGATGTCGACGACAAGGCGGCTTACAAGCCCTTCGTCATCGCCAAGGTTCTGTCGGCGGAAAAGCATCCGGAAGCGGATCGCCTGAAGGTGCTGTCGGTGGATGCCGGTGACGGCAAGCCGGTGCAGATCGTTTGCGGGGCGCCAAATGCGCGCGCCGGCCTCGTTGGCGCCTTGGCGCGTCCTGGGACTTATGTTCCGGGCATCGATGTGACGCTTTCCGTCGGCAAGATCCGCGGTGTCGAAAGCCACGGCATGATGTGTTCCGAAAAGGAGCTTAACATGTCCGACAATCACGATGGCATCATCGATCTGCCGGAAGATGCGCCGGTCGGCACGTCTTTCGCGTCCTATGCCGGGCTTGATGATCCGGTCATCGAGATCAACCTCACGCCGAACCGTCCGGATTGCACCTCGATCTATGGCATCGCACGTGATCTGGCGGCCTCCGGTCTCGGCACGTTGAAGACGCGGTCTGCACCGAGCTTCAAGGTCGAGGGCGCAACGCCGGTCGATGTCAAGCTGGAGCTTGATGATGCGGCTCTCTGCCCGGGCTTTTCGCTTCGCATCGTGCGCGGCGTGAAGAATGGCCCCAGCCCGAAGTGGATGCAGCAGCGCCTGCTGGCAATCGGCCTGCGCCCGATCAACGCACTGGTCGACATTACCAACTACATGACCTTCGATCAGGGCCGCCCTATGCACGTCTTCGATGCGGCGAAAGTCAAGGGCGATCTCGTCGTGCGACGCGCGAAAGAAGGCGAAACGATCCTTGCCCTCGATCAGCGCGAATACAAGCTCGGTCCAAACAATGTGGTGATTGCCGACGACAACGGGCTCGAATCCATCGGCGGTGTCATGGGCGGCGAACATTCCGGCTGCGACGAGAATACCGTCGACGTACTGATCGAGTCGGCACTCTGGGATCCGATCAACATTGCCAAGACCGGACGTTCTCTCGGCATCATCACCGATGCGCGCTATCGTTTCGAACGCGGCGTCGATCCGGAATATATGGTGCCGGGCCTCGAGCGCACGACGGAGCTGGTGCTCGAGCTTTGCGGTGGTTTGGCCGGAGACGCCAAGGTTGTCGGCTACAAGGGCTTCGAGCCGAAATGGATTGATTTCCCACTCTCAGAGGTGAAGCGCCTCACGGGTCTCGAGGTTTCGGCGGAAGAAAGCCTTGCGATCCTCAAAGGTCTCGGTTTCGGCATCGAAGGCTCCGGCGAGCGTGTTTCCGTGTCGGTGCCCTCATGGCGTCCAGATGTCGATGGCAAGGCGGACCTGGTGGAAGAGGTCATGCGCATCCACGGCGTCGATAACATCAAGCCGGAACCGCTTGAGAGCCTCGGCGCCATCAACGGACGCATTTTGACGACGCTGCAGATCCGCACGCGCACCGCGCGCCGTGCACTTGCAAGCCGCGGCATGCTGGAGGCCGTCACCTGGTCCTTCATTCCCGAAGCGCAAGCGAAGCTCTTCGGCGGCGGCTCCTCCGCGCTCAAGCTCGCCAACCCGATTGCTGCCGATATGTCCGACATGCGGCCATCCCTGCTTCCTGGTCTGTTGACCGCAGCCCAGCGAAATGCCGACAAGGGCTATGGCGATGTGGCGATCTTCGAAGTGTCGGGAACCTATGAGGGCGATACGCCGGAAGGCCAGCGGCGTGTCGCCGGTGGCGTCCGCCGCGGCACCGCATCGCTTGTCGGTGCAGGCCGCATGTGGTCGAACACAGCAAAGGGCGGCGGAAAGCCCGTCGATGTCTACGATGCCAAGGCGGATGCGCTTGCCGTGATCGAAGCCTGCGGCTTGCCGATGGCGAATGTGCAGATCGAGGCCGGTGCTCCGTCCTGGTATCATCCTGGCCGTTCCGGCACGATCAAGATGGGTCCGAAGGTCGTTCTCGGTTACTTCGGCGAGTTCCATCCGAAGACACTCGGCGCTCTGGATGTCTCCGGTGCCTATTGCGGCTTCGAGATTTATCTCGACGCCATGCCAGAACCGAAGAAGAAGGCAACGCGCACCAAGCCGGCGCTGGAGCTTTCACCGTTCCAAGTGGTGAAACGCGACTTTGCTTTCGTGGTCGACAAGTCGGTCGAAGCGGGCGCCATCATCAAGGCGGCAACCAGCGCCGATCGCAAGCTCGTCACCGGCGTCAACGTCTTCGACGTCTTCGAAGGCGCGTCGCTCGGTGAGAATAAGAAGTCGATTGCGATCGAAGTTCAGATCCAGCCGATGGACAAGACCCTGACGGATGAGGACTTCGAAGCCTTGACCGCAAAGATCGTCGGTAATGTCGAGAAGACAACGGGCGGCGTGCTTCGCGCTTAATCCTGTGCTCAATATCATGATGCTGAAAAGCCCGCTTTCACGGCGGGTTTTTATTGCTCAGATTATACATCCAAATATAAGAAACGCGTCATACGTGTATTTCATAACAAATTGACTCCTGAAAAAGCTCAGATCGCATGTAGAGGTTGCTACGGTCGTTGCTTTTAGTACTATGCCTCCCAGGCCGTTGGGCCGTGAGGAGGAGATTTTATGGCAATTGGGTATTTGAAACGCCGTGCAGCTTTGATGCTTGCTGCATCTGCGGCAGCTTTATTAACGTTCAACACAGGCGCTCATGCGCAGGCCTTTCCCGAGCGCACGATCACGCTCGTCGTGCCTTTTGCGGCAGGCGGCTCCACCGACGTCGTTGCGCGCGTCATTGCGCAAAAAATGGGTGACACGCTTGGCCAGCAGATCATCGTCGAGAATGTCGCCGGTGCTGGCGGAAATCTCGGTGCTGACCGCGTTGCGCGCGCCGAGCCCGATGGATACACGATCCTCATGGGTACGGTGGCGACACATGCCCTCAACCCATTGATCCTCAAGACGAAGCCCTATGATCCTGAAAAGGATTTCGCACCGATTTCGTTGCTGGTCGTCGTGCCGAACGTGCTGGTTGTCAATCCGCAGCTGCCGGTCAACAATGTTGCCGAGCTGATCGCGCTCCTGAAGAAGGAGCCGGATAAGCATGCCTATGCCTCATCCGGCAACGGCACGCCGCTTCACCTTTCTGGTGAGCTGTTCAAGAGCATGGCCGGCGTCGACATGCAGCACGTGCCTTATAAGGGCTCCGGCCCGGCATTGAACGATCTGCTGGGCAATCAGATTTCGATCATGTTCGACAACCTGCCATCCTCATCCGCGCACATCAAGTCGGGTACCTTGAAGGCGCTGGGTGTGACGACGGCGGAGCGGGCGTCCTCCTTCCCGGATGTGCCGACTATTGCCGAAACCGTGCCAGGTTATGAGACCTATACCTGGAATGCGCTTTTTGCACCGGCCGGAACGCCGCCTGAGGCAATCGCCAAGCTGAATGAGGCTGCCAAAACGGCACTGTCCGATCCGGATGTGGCAAAGCGCATGGCGGATTTCAGCGCTAAAATCGTCGGTTCGTCGCCGGAGGAGCTGAAGACCCACGTGTCGGAAGAGATTGCCAAATGGGGTCCGGTGGTGAAGGAAGCCAACGTTCAGATGGACTAAGGCCAGTACAGCCTCGCGATGGATCGTCTTCCCCAGTATCTCCGCAGGGGAAGGCACCTCCAATCCTTACCTGTTGGTTAAGCCATGAAAAATGTGATCAACTGCTGTTACACCTGATCATCATTTAGGCAATTAAACCGATAATAAATTATTTTATCCTATTACCTTCATCCATGACGAAAGTCGTCGCAGGCGTTCAAGCGCCGTCGAAGAGTCTTCAGATGGATCGAGGCAAAAGTGAATTTTTTCAGGAACTTGAAAATCAGCACCCGCATCGTCGTGGTTGCCGCTATCCCTACAATCGCCCTCCTAGGCGCTGTGGTCCAAGATAATTTCCGAAGGCTGGACGTTGCCTCTCAAGCCAGTTCCGTCTCTGAGATCTCAGCCATGGCACCTCTGATCGGTGGTATGGTCCACGAAATTCAGAAGGAGCGCGGTGCCTCTGCCGGCTTTGTGGGTGCGAAGGGGCAGGGCGAGTTCGGACCTCTTCTCGAAAAACAGCGCCTCGTGACCGATGCCGCGATTGCGAGATTTCGAAAGCTTAATCTGACGACCGAAGAAGCCGCCGGCACTCCTGCTTTCATGCAGCTCGCCATTACCGCGCAAGCAAAGCTCGACAAGCTTGACGCCATGCGGCAGGACATTACCTCGCTAAAGGCATCTGTTGCCGATATTGGTGCTTATTTCGCCGATACGATCGGCAGCCAGATCAAGCTCATCGAATCGATGAGTTCTCTGACGTCGGACAGCCGCATTTCCAATCGGATAATCGCTTATTCTGCACTCCTGCAAGGGAAGGAACGGGCGGGCCAGGAACGAACAGTCGGAACCGCGGCCTTTACCACCGGAAGCATCACTCCCGAAAGCTATCAGAAATTCGTTCGCCTCGGTGCCATGCAGGGCGTCTATTTCTCGATCTTCGATTCCTATGCAGGTGCTGCTGAAAAATCAGCGCTGGAGGCTGCACTTGGCAGCGATGCCGCCAAGCTTGTCGATACGCAGCGCTCTGTTCTTCTACAGGCGCCCTTTGGAGGCCAGTTGAGTGGCATCAGCGGAGAAGCTTGGTACAAAGCGACCACGGACCGCATCAACGTTCTCAAGACGGTCGAAGACAAAGTCGGTGCGGAACTGAGTGCCTATGCTACAGGCGTTGCGACGTCTGAACAACGTGGCCTTACTGTATCAATTCTAACATCCTTAGGTGTCCTTGCCGTCGTGGCTGTTCTTGCCGCAATCATTACCCGCTCGATCACGGGCCCTATCGGCAGCGTGGTTGGCACCATGCGTGAACTCGCAGCAGGTCGCGCCGATGCTGCATTGGATGTTGAACCTGACTGCAGCGAGATCGGCGAAATGGTTCGCTCCGTTGCAGTCTTTAAAACCAACGCCCAGGAGCGTATCAAGCTTGAGGCCGAAGCCGAGGCCAACCGATCGCTCACTGAACGTGAACGTTTGGAGCGCGAAGCGCGGCAGGCCCAGGACGCAGCGGAAGTGCAGCACGTGGTCGATACGCTCGGTGCGGGTCTCGGCGCTCTTGCAAACGGCAAGCTGAACTACCGCATCCAAGACAGCTTCGCTGACCGTCTCGACAAGATCCGCGTGGACTTCAATGGTGCGATAGAGCGGCTTGAGGATACGATCATAAAGGTCAGCGGAAACGCGCAGGGGATTGCGGCGGGTTCCAACCAGATCAGAGCATCTGCCGACGATTTGGCACGACGCACAGAACAGCAGGCAGCGTCGGTCGAAGAGACCGCCGCGGCGCTGGAGCAGATCACGACCACGGTGGCGGATACGACGCGCCGGGCAGAGGAAGCCGGTCGCCTCGTGAGCGAAACGCGTGAAAACGCAGAACGCTCCGGCGTTGTCGTGACAAAGGCCATCGGCGCCATGAACGAGATCGAAGCGTCTTCAAGAGAGATTTCCAATATTATTGGAGTCATCGACGAGATTGCGTTTCAGACCAATCTGCTAGCACTCAATGCTGGTGTCGAAGCCGCACGCGCGGGTGAGGCCGGTAAGGGGTTCGCTGTCGTCGCCCAGGAAGTGCGCGAGCTTGCCCAACGATCGGCCAGTGCTGCAAAGGACATCAAGGCACTGATTGCAAAGTCAGGCGATCATGTCAAAAACGGTGTTGGCCTTGTCGGTGAGACGGGTGAGGCGCTCACCCACATCGTCGCGCAGGTGAAGGATATCAGCGTCAACGTGCTCTCAATCGTTGAGGCATCGCGTGAGCAGTCCACCGGTATCAAGGAAATCAATAACGCGGTTTCCCAAATGGATCAGGGCACGCAGCAGAACGCTGCCATGGTGGAAGAGTCGACGGCAGCCAGCCACTCGCTCGCCAGAGAGGCGGATTCGCTGTTTTCCCTCGTGGGCGCGTTCGAAACGGGTTCGCAGCGCAGCGCTCAGACGGCGGTCTCGGCACGTCCCGTCGTTCCATCCGCGGCACCTCAGCGCTCTCCAGTTCGTAGCCTCGTCAATCGCGTTGCGTCTTCCTTCAACGGGAACGCGGCGCTGAAGGCAAACAGCTGGGAAGAGTTCTGAAACTGCGCGATCAGCATCGCTGATGAAAGGCCCCGGACGTCGTCTGGGGCTTTTTTTCTGTCACCAATAGAGGTGTAAAAATTAGGCTTGAAATTTCGCAAAAATCACGATGCGCGTCTTCAAGAAGGTAAGGCTTTGTTTGTGCATCCAACAAGACGACGTAAGGCGCTCTGGGGGACAGCGAATTGAGGTCGGCCCGCATTTATTCGCTGCGGGAAGAATTTTCGATTCCCTTGCGGCCTCGAGACGTTAATGTGGAGCGGAACAGACGTCCTGTATTTGACGACTCTTTAGGAACAGTCGCTTGAGATGCGTATGTCAGATGGTGAGAAGGAAGCCGCAATGGGGATTAAGACTGCGGAAGAGCGCAGCCTGGACTACAGAAACGCGATGGCGCAGCTTGCCGGCGCAGTCAATATCGTCACCACAGATGGACCGGCAGGCAGGGCGGGGTTTTCCGCCACCGCCGTCTGTAGCGTATCGGACAATCCTCCAACCCTTCTCGTCTGCATCAATCGCAGTTCATCGGCGTATCGGATGTTGTTTGAGAACGCCGTCGTGTGCGTCAACACGCTCTCAGCAGATCAGCAGCCATTGAGCCAGCTCTTCGGAGGCAAGACCCCGATGGAGGAGCGTTTCGCAGGCGGTGAGTGGTCGTCGCTCGAGACCGGTGCACCGATTCTGAAAGGCGCACTCGCCTCCTTCGATTGCCGTGTTCGCGCAATCCATGATGGCAGTACCCACGACATCATCATATGCGATGTGGTCGATACTGCCGTAGGAGAAGGGGAAGAGGCGCTGCTTTACTTCAAGCGGGCTTATCGCACGCTCTAAACGTGCCACCGTCGCTTCAGCCTATGCTTTTGCCAAAACGGGTAAAGCTCTCTTCCAGCACCGTCGTGCCCGCGCCGGGGCGTTGCGGCCGCTTGTAGACGCCGCCCTGAACATCTGCCGGCTCCTCGAAGTGATCCTTGATCCAGGGAATGTATTCGAGGATCGTCGAGGCCGGGTGCCAGTAGCTCAAGTGGACATGGACCTGGCTCATCTCGCCTGCATGCGGCACGACAGGCAGGCGATGCGCCAGAGCCAGATCCGCCACCTGAATATATTCGGTAATGCCGCCAAGCCGGGTCACGTCCGGCTGAACATAGGCGACCGCGCCCGCTGATATGAAGGAGCGGAAGGCATCGACCGTGTAGAGCTGTTCACCGAGCGCGATCGGAATTGCTGTGTTGCGGGCGAGTGCTGCGTGGCTGCCGACATCGTCATACCAGAGCGGTTCTTCAAACCAGTAGATATCCAGATCCCGTGCGAGCGCGCAGAAACGCTGGCAGGTCGGCAGATCCCATTTGCCATTTCCGTCGATGGCGATGCGCACTGACCCGCCAAGACGCTTGCGAACCGCCGTCAGCCGATCGATATCCACATTCGGATCGTCGTGACCGACCTTGATCTTTAGCCGGGTAAAGCCATCCTGATCGACGGCTCTTGCCGACCCCTCGATCAGAGCGTCCTTCGTGAATGAGAGCCAACCGATATCGGTATTGTAAGCCTCGAGCTTGTCCGTGCGGGCTCCGCCAAGATAGCTCCACAGCGGAAGGCCCGCCTTCTTCGCCTTCAAGTCCCAGAGCGCGACGTCGACCGCGGCAAGTGCCAGATGGGTGATGCCTGCACGGCCGACCCATTGCAGCGATGGATAGCGGGCAAGCTTGGTCCAGAGCCGCGAATGGTCATTGGCATCTTCGCCAATCAGAAGAGGCGCATAGCAATCGCGAATGCAGGCAGTGATCAGCCGGTCCGAGGCGAGATGTGCATGCGTGCCGGTAAAGCCGTAACCCTCCAGCCCATCCGTTGTGACGATCTTCGTGCCGACGACGCCCCAATGGGTGATGGAATGGGTCGAGTCCGAAATGGAATCGGACGTGAGCGGCAGATGAAGAATGAAGGGATGGATAGATGCAATTTTCATGACGGATAACCCTCCTCCGGTTATCGGGTGGTATGTCTTGTAAAATTCTGCTGCTCAGCCGCCTTCCATCTTCTCGAGATAAGGCAGCTCGTCAGGCGAAATGACCTCCGCAACGGCTTTGATGCGCATCATCGCGCGGCTTCTGGAGATTTGCAGGTGGCGTGTCAGCCCGGCTTTCGCCCCTTGGATATCGCCTGCCAGAAGGCTGTCGAAAATCGCCAGGTGTTCCGGCAGGAAGGGCTCGGTGTCGAAAAGCCCCATTGTCCAGTGATAGAGAAAATGGTGGGCGACGAGCAGCGCCTGCGGCAGGCTGATGGCACGCATCAGCGAGGCGTTTTCGCAGTAGCCGAGCAGCTCGACATGCAACTGTTGTTCAAGCGCATCGAGCATTTCGCCGTCGATCTTGTCGATCGAGTGGATGGCGTCCGCAACGTTTTTGCGCAAGGAGAGCAGCAGCCCGTCCGGAAAATTGGCGGCCGCCTTTTCCAGCGCGACGGGCTCGAGAATCCAGCGTAGCTCATAGAGTTCGTCGATATGCTTGGCCGTGAGCGCCGGTGCATACCATCGCCCGCTCTCGTCCTTGTGAACGATACCGCGCTGCTGCAGACGCGCGACGACATCACGCGCCACGGTTCTGCTGACGCCATAATGCTTGGCCAGCATCGCCTCGTTTATTCGCCAATCTGCGAGCGATGTGCGCGAGACGATCTCGATCTCGATATTGTCGTAGATGAGTTCCCAACTGGATCTCGGCTGCATGCGCATAGTGTCGGTCGTGGGGACCGAACTCTCATCGGTTGTGCGTATCTTTGGCACCGATTTGCTTTTTGCCACGACATCATAGCCGCGGCTCTCGGCCTTGCGCACTAGATGAAGACGCTCCAGTTCAGCCAGCGCCTGGCGTGCGGGTGCGCGGCTGATGCCGAAGCGATTGGCCACCATGGTCTCGGTCAGCCTCGTACCGTGAACGATGACGCCATTGGCGATGTCCGCAGCCAGAAGATCGCAGGCTCTACGGTACAGGCGGGGCGCGATTCCGGTCGTGGCGCTCTTCATCGTTCTCCTCTCTCGCTCTCGGTCTGGTTGCTGACCAGCAATCGTTTTTAGCGCTACAGGGATTGCACGGCCAAAAAACAATGTCTAGTGTATGCATAAGACATTTTGAGAAGGAGAAGCCGGGATGCTGCGAGACGAAGTGCGCGCCCATGTCCCGTTGACATTGCTGGACCGGTTCTGCCGCGCGGTCTTCGCCGCTTGCGGTGCTGATGCCCCAACAGCGGATGCGGCGACGCGTGCCATGATGCATGGAACACGCTATGGCGTGGACAGCCACGGCGTTCGTCTGCTCGACCATTATGTGACCGCTATGCAGGGTGGACGCATCAACCGCACACCCCGCCTTCGCAAGGTGGCTGGGCTGGGCGCTGTCGAGACGTTGGATGCGGATGATGCGCACGGGGCGCTGGCTGCCTATACGGCGATGACCCACGCCACCGAGCTTGCGACGCAGTTCGGCATCGGGGCCGTTGCCATTCGCAACACCTCACACTTTGGTCCCGCCGGCGCCTATTCGCTTGAGGCAGCCAAGCGAGGGTTTATCGGCATCACCTTCTGCAACTCCGATAGCTTCGTGCGTTTGCACGACGGCGCGCAGCGTTTTCACGGCACAAATCCGATTGCGGTTGGTGTTCCGTCCGCTGGAGACAACCCGTGGCTTCTCGATATGGCGACGAGCTCCATCCCCTATAACCGTGTGCTGCTCTATCGGAGCCTTGGTCAGCCATTGCCCAATGCGACCGCGTCTGACGAAGGCGGCCATGACACCAAGGATCCGCATGCTGCGGCCATGCTTGCGCCGCTTGGTGGCGAGTTCGGCTTCAAGGGCGCAGCACTTGGCGGTTTGGCGGAAATCTTCAGCGCGGTGTTGACCGGTATGAAGCTCAGCTTCGACATCGCATCCATGGGTGGCCCGGATTTTTCCACGCCACGCGGCATGGGTGCCTTCGTTCTCGCGCTGAAGCCTGAGGCATTTCTGGAGAAAAGCGTCTTCGAGGGAGCGATGACGCGTTATCTGGAATCGTTGCGAAACTCGCCGGCACGTGAGGGCGCGCGGGTGATGGCGCCAGGGGACCGCGAGTGGGAAGTCGCGGCCGAAAGGGAGCGTCAAGGTGTCGTCCTGGACCCGGCGACGCGGCAGTCATTCGCAGATCTGGCAAATCGGTTGGGTATCACGCAGCCATTTGCCTGATATGACGGGGTCGGAAGCGAGTTCCACGTTTGCCAATTGACATCATCGGCGAAACAGCCTTAATGGACATGATTGGTAAGACCACTTTACCAATACCACAGCGGGAGGGGATATCATGTTTGTGGCGCTTGAGCCGCGTCGCCTCCACAGGCAGGTGGCGGATCAGATCAGGACGTTGATCGAGGCAGGTGAAATCGCGGACGGAGCCAAGCTTCCGGCAGAACGCGATCTTGCCGAACGCTTTGCCGTTTCAAGGCCGACCGTTCGCGAAGCGCTGATCGTGCTGGAAGTCGAAGGCTACATCCAGATCCGCATGGGCTCAGGGGTCTACGTCAGCCAACGTCCGAAAGCGCACTCGATCTTGCCTGCGGACGACAGCGACGGGCCTTTCGAAATCCTCCAGGCGCGCAGCATCATCGAAGGTGGCATTGCTGAAGAGGCGGCAAAGCGCGCCAATGCCTCGCATGTCGCTTTGCTGGATGAGAATTTGAAGCGGATGGAAGATGCCATCGGCGACGCAATGAAGATGCTGGTTCACGACCGGGCGTTTCATCTGGCGATCGCCGACATCATCGGCAATGTCACACTCCATCGCTTCACCGGGCATATCTTCGACCGCCGCATGACGCCTTACTTCGAGCGTCTTGCCAGCCATTTCGAAGGGCCGCGGACCTGGCGCCTGGCGCTTGAGGAGCATGTGGTAATCCGTGATGCAATTGCCGCAAACGATCCGGAGGCGGCGAAAGCTGCCATGCAGCGACATCTCAGCCAGTCGCAAAAGAGATTTTCTCAAAGCTTCGGAGAGGAGGCTTGAGGGGAGGTAAGGTGCTGCCGCGTTCGACGCGGCGGTAGCGAAGTAACATCTGACACTATTTCGGGAGGAGACAGAAATGACGTTCAGATTGAGAAGCCTGCTGGGTGCCACAGCCATCATCATGGCCTCTGCGCTGTCTGCGCAGGCGCAGACCGTGCTGAAATGGGCCCATGTTTACGAGACCACAGAACCGTTTCACACGGAATCGGTGTGGGCGGCGAAGGAGATCGAGAAGCGCACGGAGGGTCGCTATAAGATCGACGTTTTCCCGGCATCCCAGCTCGGAAAGGAAGCCGATATCAACCAGGGCCTGAAACTCGGTACGGTCGATATCATCATCTCCGGTTCGAGCTTTGCAGCGCGCGATTCCAAGCCGATTGGCGTCACCTACTTCCCCTACATCTTCCGCAATCCGGAACACCTGATCGCCTACACCAAGAGCGATGTCTTCAAGCGTCTTGCCAAGGGTTACGAGGACAAGACCGGCAACGTCATCACGGCGGTCAGCTATTACGGTACGCGTCACACGACATCGAACAAGCCGATCGAAAAGTGCAGCGACTTGAACGGCGTGAAGATGCGCGTTCCGGATGTGCCGGCCTATCTTGCCATGCCGCGCGCCTGCGGCGCCAACACCACGCCAATCGCTTTTGCCGAAGTCTACCTCGCGCTGCAAAACGGCACGGTCGACGCGCAGGAAAATCCGCTGACGACCATCGAAGCAAAGAAGTTCTTCGAAGTGCAGAAGAACATCGTTCTGACCGGCCATATCGTCGACCATCTCAATACGGTGATCTCCAAGTCGCGCTGGGCGAGCCTGTCTGACGAAGACAAGAAAATCTTCGTCGACGTGATGCAGGAGGCCGCCACCAAGACAACGAAGATCATCGAAGAGCGTGAAGTGGCACTCGTGGACGACTTCAAGAAGCGTGGCCTGACGGTGACGGAAGTCGACAAGGCCGACTTCGAAAAGAACGTGCTCGACAAGGTGAAGTTCGAAGACTTCGGATACAACAAGGCCGATTGGGAAGCGATCCGCGCCATCCAGTAAATTGCGCCTGGCGCGGGGCTCATCTCCGCGCCACCCTTCTCGTTTTCAGCACCGGCAGGTGAGCGCATCTTGACACTGCTGCTCGCGCCGATGCTCCAACCGGAAAAATTCAATGACGCAGGAAATCCATACTCAGGTTACGCCCGAGGAGCTTGCCCATACTTTCGACGAGGCACCGCCCGATACCGACCTTTCCGTTTATGCCTTCGAAGACTGGCTGACGCTCGCTCTGTTCTGGATGATGACGGGATGCGTCTTCCTCCAGTTCTTCACCCGTTACGTTCTCAATGACAGCTATGCCTGGACCGAAGAAATCGCCGTCAACTGCCTGATCGGGGTCGTCTTCCTTGGCTCGGTCATGTGCGTGCGCATGTCGCGCCATATCCAGGTCGATGTTCTCTACCACTACCTGCCACCGAATCTCACGCGCATCATGGCAATCGCGGTCGATATCATCCGCATCGGTTTCTTCGCCTACGGCTCATGGCTGATGTGGCGTTATCTGGAGATCGTTGCGGATGAGGAAATGGTCACCGTGGCGCTGCCGCGCAATATCGTTTTCTACACCGTCTTCGGCGCCTTCGTGCTGATGTTCCTGCGCGCGATCCAGGTCTTCGTGGCCAATCAGCGTCGCGGCTATTCGGTTCTTGAGCGGCCGGAAGAATTCCAGACGAGCGAGGAGATTTGAGATGCTGCTGCTGATCGGTTCTTTCCTCCTTCTGATGGTTGTCGGCCTGCCGGTGGCCATCTCCATGGCGACGTCGTCGTTGCTCTACATCGTCTTCTATAATGTCGCGCCGGATATCATCGCGGCGCAACGCATGATCGCGGGCGTCGAAAGCTTTCCGCTTCTCGCGGTCCCATTCTTCATCCTGGCCGGAAACCTGATGAACTCCGCCGGCGTGACGGGGCGCATCTATTCCTTCGCCGTGGCCCTCGTCGGCTGGATGAAGGGTGGCTTGGCACAGGTCAACATCATCGGCTCGGTGATCTTCTCCGGCATGTCCGGCACGGCCCTGGCAGATGCCGCCGGCATCGGCACCATTGAAATCAAGGCGATGAAGGATCACGGCTATCCGGTGGAAGCCGCTGTCGGCGTCACGGCCGCTTCGGCAACGCTTGGGCCTATCTTCCCGCCCTCCTTGCCCTTCGTCATTTACGGGATGATGGCCAACGTCTCCATCGGCGCATTGTTCATGGCCGGCATCGTGCCCGGTGTCGTCATGACGCTGTTGATGATGATCACGGTTGCGGTCTTCGCTTATGTCAAGCAATGGGGTTCGGACACGCCCTTCAGCCTGCGCACCATCTTCGGTGCCTCGCTGGAAGTCTTCATCGTCATGCTCGTTCCCGCCAGCATCTACGTGTTGACCCTATTCGGCATGTCGCTGAACCTCTCCATCCTGATCGTGCTGGCCGTACTGATCTTCTGCGACTGGTACTTTGACTTCTCCGCCGTGATGGCGCTGATGACGCCGGTCATTCTGATCGGCGGCATGACCATGGGCTGGTTCACGCCGACGGAAGCGGCGGTCGCGGCCGTGCTCTGGTCGCTCTTCCTCGGTCTTGTTCGTTATCGGACGATGACGTTCAAAACGCTGGCGAAGGCGACCTTCGACACGATCGAAACCACGGCATCGGTTCTATTCATCGTGGCGGCGGCTTCGGTCTTTGCCTGGCTTCTGACAGTCAGCCAGGCGGCCCAACTGCTTTCCGCAGCGATCCTGACGCTGACCGACAGCAAATGGATCTTCCTGTTGCTGGTCAACCTGTTGATGCTGTTTGTCGGCTGCTTCCTCGACACGATTGCGGCGATCACCATCCTCGTGCCGATCCTGTTGCCGCTGGTCTTGCAGTTCCATATCGATCCGGTGCATTTCGGTCTGATCATGACGTTGAACCTGATGATCGGTCTCCTGCATCCGCCACTCGGCATGGTGCTCTTCGTTCTCTCCCGTGTGGCGAAGCTTTCGGTAGAGCGCACGACGATGGCCATTCTGCCATGGCTCGTACCGCTCTTCGTGGCGCTGATCCTGATCACCTTCATTCCGGCGATCACGCTTTGGCTGCCAACGGAAATGGGTCTGATCCGATAGGGTATGAAATCGGTCCGCGCGGGTTTAGGTTCGCGCGGACCTTCTCCGTCACGACAAGGAAAGTCGACTGGAAATGCTGACACGCGTCGCGCGTCTTTACGGCAAAAGAGACCTTAAGGTCGAAACGCAGGAATATTCCGCACCGGGGGAGGGCGAAGTCCTTCTGCGCATGGCATCCGGAGGCATCTGCGGATCGGACCTGCATTATTATCAGGATGGCGGATTCGGGCCTGTACAGGTGCGCGAGCCGATCATTTCCGGCCATGAAGCCTCAGGCTATGTCGAGCAACTCGGCGCAGGTGTCAGCGGTCTTGCGATCGGTGCGCTGGTAGCCGTCAATCCATCGCAGCCCTGTGGCCAATGCGCTTATTGCCTCAAGGGACAACCCATCCACTGCCTCGATATGCGCTTTATGGGAAGCGCCATGCGACTGCCGCATGAGCAGGGCATGTTCCGCTACCATTTGGCCGTGCCTGCGGAGCAATGTTTTGCCCTCGCCGAGGGCGTGAGCGCACATGAGGCCGCCTGTGCCGAACCGCTCGCTGTTTGCCTGCATGCCGTTTCGCAAGCCGGCGATCTTTCCGGCAAAAGCGTGCTCGTCACCGGAGCAGGGCCGATCGGCCTCTTGACCGTCGCCGCGGCAAAACATGCCGGTGCGGCCGAAATCATCGTGACGGACCTTACAGATGCCGCCATCGCGCGCGCACCGGCCATGGGGGCGACAGGAACAATCAACGTCGCGAGTGACCCACAGGCGCTAGCGCCTTATCAGGAAAACAAGGGTAGCTTCGACGTGGTGTTCGATTGCTCGGCCGCCGCGCCTGCGCTTCGATCCGCCTTCAGTGCCATCAAGCCGCGCGGCACTCTTGTGCAGGTGGGCGTGACGGGAGACATCACCATTCCGCTCAACTTGCTGGTTGCTAAGGAAATCAACTGGCGCGGGTCGCAACGATTCGACGCAGAGTTTGGTGAGGCCGTTTCGCTGATCTCGTCTCGCGCCATCGATGTGCGGCCGATTATTTCGCATCATTTTCCGCTTGAACAGGCTGTTGCGGCTTTCGAACAGGCCGGTGACCGCCAGGTGGCCTGCAAGGTGCAGATCACCTTCAGCGACCAGATCTAAAATTCAGAGGATAGGATCATGAGACATACATGGCGCTGGTTCGGACCAGTGGACAGAGTAACGGTTCAGGACGCCGCACAGGCCGGTGCCGTCGGTATCGTCAGCGCGTTGCATCACATTCCAACCGGCGATGTCTGGCCTGTCGATGAAATCCAGAAGCGTCATGCGGAAATCAAGGCGGGCGGGCTTTATTGGGATGTGGTGGAAAGCGTCTGGATGTCGGAAGACATCAAGACCCAGACAGGCAACTGGAAGCAGCACATCACCAACTGGCAGGAAACGCTTCGCCGGCTTTCAGCGAGCGGTATCCGCACCGTCTGCTACAATTTCATGCCGGTGCTGGATTGGACACGAACCGATCTTAGATGGGAAACCCGCCACGGTGCGAGAGCAATGCGCTTCGACCTGACCGATTTTGCCGCTTTCGATATTCATATTCTCAAGCGCCCGAATGCTGCTGCCGATTATCCCGATTGGTTGGCGGACGAGGCGGCACGCCGCTTTGCCGATATGCCAGACGCGAAGATTGCCGCACTCGGCAGGAACATCGGCGCTGGCCTTCCCGGCTCCGCCGATGGCTACACGCTCGACCAGCTTCTGGAGAAGTTGCGCAGCTATCACGGCATTGATCGGGCAAGGCTGCAACAGAATCTCATCGATTTCCTCTCCGAGGTCGTGCCGGTGGCTGAAGAGGTCGGCATCAATCTCTGCGCCCATGGTGATGATCCGCCTTGGCCGCTTCTCGGTCTGCCGCGCATTCTCTCTACGGAAGAAGATTACGCGCATATGCTGAGTGCCGTCGATAGCCGCGCGAACGGCGTGACCCTTTGCACCGGCTCTCTTGGTGCGCGACAGGATAACGACCTGCCTTTCATCGCCAAGCGCTTTGCCGATCGCATCCACTTCGTTCACCTACGCAACGTCACCCGCGACACCGATACCGTGCCGTGCTCCTTCTTTGAGGACGAGCATCTGGAAGGTGGAACGGATATGGTTGCCGTGATTGCTGCCCTTCTCGCAGAAGAGAAGCGCCGCCTGGATGCCGGTCTTTCAGATCATCAAATACCCATGCGACCGGATCACGGACAGGAAATCCTGGACGATGTGACCCGCGGCGCTCAGCCTGGTTATCCGGCTATCGGCCGGCTGAAGGGTCTCGCGGAACTTCGCGGTATCGAACGTACTCTTTCTCATCCCAACTATGGAATCATTTGATTATGAGCAGATTGTCTTCTTCCACCCTATTGCCTGACGTCATTGCACAGCCTTCCTATGACCGCGCGGATTTGCAGCCCGGCATCATCCATATGGGGCTCGGCGCTTTCCACCGCGCCCATCAGGCCGTCTATACGCAACGGGCTTTGTCGAAACAATTCGGCGCCTGGGGCATCGTTGCGGTCAATCTACGGTCCCCCGATCCGGTGGAAGCGCTTGCCGAGCAGGATGGTCTCTACTCCATCATCGTTCGTAATGCGGAAGGCGACACGGCGGAAGTCATCGGCGCCACGGTTGATTGGCTTTGTGCTGCAGAACGCGGCACGGACGTTCTCGATTATCTTGCCAACGAAACCATCAAGATCGTCACACTGACGGTCAGCGAGAAGGCCTATGGTCTTGACCCCGTCACTGGTGGTCTGGATCTGAAACATCCTTCCGTCGCGGCTGATCTTGCCAATCCTCGCGCGCCGGTCGGTGCGGTCGGTTTACTCGTTGAGGGTCTTGCGAAGCGTCGTGAGAAGGGGATCGCTCCTTACACCGTTCTCTGCTGCGACAACCTCCCCTCCAACGGTCACGTGGTTCGTCGCCTCGTCCTCGACATGGCTGAGCGTCGCGATCCCGAACTGGCGCGCTGGATTGCTGAAAACGGTGCATTCCCTTGCAGCATGGTCGACCGTATCGTTCCAGCGGCAACGGCCGAAAGCCGCGCACGGGCGGAAGCACTTCTTGGGGTTGAAGACACGCTGTCGATCGAGACAGAGCCTTTCATGCAGTGGGTCATCGAAGAGAATTTCGTCTCTGGTCGACCCGCATGGGAAGCTGGCGGTGCCGTCTTCGCCAAGGCCGTCGAACCCTATGAGAAGATGAAGCTGCGTCTGCTCAATGGACCGCACACGATGATTGCTCATCTTGGCATTCTTAATGATCTGGAGTTCGTGCGCGACGTGATGGCTGTGCCGGAATTTGTCGATAAGGTCAGGCGGCACATGCAGGCAGCGGTCAAGACACTCGATCCGGTGCCGGGGATCGATCTGCCTGCCTATATGGATGAGCTTGTCGAGCGCTTCGCCAATCCGACGATTGCGCACAAGAATATCCAGATTGCCATGGACACCAGCCAGAAGCTGCCGCAGCGCGTTCTGGCGGCAACCGTGGAGACGCTGGAGGCGAGCGGAGATGCTGCGGAGTTTGCCTATGTGATCGCGCTCTGGATCGCCTCGATCCACAAGCGCAGAAATCTTGACGATCCGCGTCGCGAGGAGATCCTTGCCGCCGCGGGCAATGTCGGTCCGAGCGACCCCTCGGCGCCCTTTTTTGCCATCGACGGACTTTTCCCGCCAGCACTCGTTCAGAACCGCCCCTGGCGCGATCGCGTCAATGCCGAATTGCAGGGCCTTAAGGCCTAAGTTTCCCATTTTCGAGCAACAAAAAACCCGGCGATCGTCTCGCCGGGTTTTTCTTTTGGATATGAGAGGTCCTCAATCCATCTTGTGGATGTCGCGATCCTTCGTTTCCGGCAGGAAGAGCAGACCGATCACAAGCGTGATGCCGGCAAAGACGATCGGGTACCAGAGGCCGTAGTAGATATCGCCCTTGGCAGCGCTCATCGCAAACGCCGTTGCAGGAAGCAGACCGCCGAACCAGCCGTTACCGATGTGGTAGGGCAGGGACATGCCGGAGTAGCGGATGCGGGTCGGGAAGAGCTCGACCAGAAGCGCTGCGATCGGGCCGTAGACCATCGTCACATAGATGACGAGTACGGTCAGAACCGCGATGATGACCACCCAGTTTACGGCTGCCGGATCGGCAACCATGCTGAAGGCACCGCCGCCCGGAACCGTATAGACGGCCATCTCGGTTGCGCCATTGGCTTCCGCCGGCGTCAGCAGCTTGTCGGTGACAAGCTTGTCGACCGGTACGGTTTTGGCAGGCGTTGCCCGTATGGCATCGGCGTTGAGCGCCAATTCAGGGTTTGCGGCAACAAAAGCGTCGAGCTTTGCGGCTGGAACCTGAGCGGCGCCGCGAACCAGCGGATAACCGCCGTCATGCAGGGCAATGTTGATCTGCTTCTGGAAAGCGCGATCCTTGGCGGCTGCGTCTGCACCTGCTGCCACAGCGTCGTAGCTGTTCACGGTGGTGTTGCCGATCTTGACGGTGGCGGGTTGTCCGGCAGGACCTTCCACCACATCATAAGGAACGGAGTTACGGGTCAGGAACGAGGTTGCGATATCGCAGGATGTCGTGAACTTTGCCGTGCCTGTTGGGTTGAACTGGAACTTGCAGTCGCCGGGAGCAGCCGTCACGGTTGCCCGAACGGTCGCCTGGGCCTCAGCAAGGGCCGGGTTGCCCGCCCATGTCAGCGCTTTAAACAGCGGGAAGTAGGTCAGCATCGCCAGAACGAGGCCGGCCATGATGATCGGCTTGCGACCGACCTTGTCGGAGAGCCAACCGAAGAGAACGAAGAAGCCGGTGCCGAGCAGAAGAGCGCAGGCGACCATGATGTTTGCTGACTGGCCATCCACCTTCAGAATGCTCTGGAGGAAGAAGAGGGCGTAGAACTGGCCCGTGTACCAGACGACTGCCTGACCGACGACCGCACCAAGAAGTGCGATGATGGCGATCTTGGCGTTTTTCCATTGACCGAAGGCTTCGCTGAGCGGGGCCTTGGAGGTCTTGCCTTCCTCCTTCATTTTCTTGAAGGCAGGGGATTCATTCATTTTCAGACGGATCCAGACCGATACGCCGAGCAGAATGACGGAGAGCAGGAATGGAATGCGCCAGCCCCAGGCTGCGAAAGCTTCCTTGCCGAGGCTGAACTGCACGCCGAGAATGACGACCAGCGACAGGAAGAGACCGAGTGTCGCGGTGGTCTGGATCCATGACGTGTAATAGCCGCGGCGGCCATTCGGCGCGTGCTCTGCCACGTAGGTTGCAGCACCGCCGTACTCACCGCCGAGTGCCAGACCTTGAAGCATGCGCAGCAGGATGAGGATGATGGGCGCCGCAATACCGATCTGTGCGGCACCTGGCAGAATACCGACCACAAAGGTCGAGAAGCCCATGATCAGAATGGTGATGAGGAAGGTGTATTTACGTCCGACGATATCGCCGAGACGGCCGAAGACCAGAGCGCCGAACGGGCGGACGAGAAAGCCTGCCGCAAAGGCCAGCAGCGCGAAGATGTTGCGCGTCGTTTCCGGATACTGGCTGAAGAAGTTCGCGCCGATATAGATGGCGAGCGAACCATAGAGATAAAAGTCGTACCACTCAAAGACCGTACCGAGAGAAGAGGCGAAAATGACCTTCTTCTCCTCCCCCGTCATGGGGCGGGCCTTTTCCACGCCCGTCGCTGCTATATTTGCCATTGGCTGTCCTCCACAGAAATCAAGAAGACGCATCTCAACAGCTCGACTCCCCTCGAACTGCCCCTCCCGGGCGCGATGCACCTGACTGCAAGGTGACAGAATTTTAACGAAAGGAAGAGCGATGCTTTTGGCTTATGACTTTAGTCTAATGGACGCGCGCGCTTCAGGACCGATCGACAGGGGATAGCAGGCACGAGCGGCGGTCCGTTACGATCGCTGTCGCCAATCGCTCTACCGCAGTGGCGGGCCTGGCCTCTCATCCCGCAGCGTCAGCCCGAAAATCGGACTCGATTTTCGCAAAGCACGGTGCGTCGATTCAAAAGGCAGAGCGTCCGTGCGTCCAAAAGGAAGCACGGACGCTCTAGGAGGCCCGTGCCGAGATCAGGCCCACTCGCCTTTGCGCATAACGGGCACGACGGAGCCATCGGGCTTGATACCGTCGATATCGACCTTGTCGGAGCCGATCATCCAGTCGATGTGAATCAGGCTGGAATTGCCGCCTTGCGCTTTGATCTGATCCTGGCTGAGCGTCGCCCCGTCGATGAAGCACTTGGAGTAGCACTGGCCGAGCGCGATATGGCACGAGGCGTTTTCGTCGAACAGCGTGTTGTAGAACAGAATACCGCTCGCTGAAATCGGCGAGGAATGCGGCACCAGCGCCACTTCGCCGAGGTGCCGCGCACCCTCGTCTGTATCGAGCACCTTGTTCAGCACCGATTCGCCCTTCGAGGCCTTGGCCTCAACGATGCGGCCTGCCTCGAACTTCACCTGGATATTGTCGATCAGCGTGCCCTGATGGGAGAGCGGCTTGGTGCTGGAGACATAGCCGTCCACCCGCAGCGCATGGGGTGTGGTGAAGACTTCCTCGGTCGGGATGTTCGGATTGCAGGTAACACCGTTCTTCGCCATCGAAGCGCCGCCATGCCATTCATGACCGTCTGCAAGGCCGATGGTGACATCGGTGCCGGGGCCTGTGAAGCGCAGCGAGGCGAAACGCTCGCCATTCAGCCACTTGGAGCGCTTGGCAAGATTGGCATTGTGCTCGACCCAGGCTGCGACCGGATCGGCAACATCCACACGCGATGCCGCGAAGATCGCATCCGCGAGCTTGCGAACGGCTTCGTCTTCGCTGACATCCGGGAAGACCTGCTTGGCCCAGGATGGGTTGGGATAGGAGATGATGTTCCAGTTGATGTCGAAGTTGGAAATTTTCTCAAGCGCCGGCTTGTAGGCCGTGGAATTGGCCTTATTGGCGCGCGCGACTTTGGCCGGGTCCTGTTCGGACAGAAGCATGGGGTTGTCGCCGGAGATCGCCAGTCTTGCAGCGCCGTTGGCGTAAGCCTTTGCCATGCCTTCGTAGAGCCAGTTGGACGCTTTGTCGAAATTGGCATCACTTGCATGGCGATAGCGCGCCAGCGTCGTTTCCTCATCGGAATAGAAGGTGGTGACCAGGCCGCTGCCTGCCATATAGGCGTGCTTGGTCAAGAAACGCACCAGCGGCAAGGCCGCCAGCGGTGCCGTGATCACCAGATCCTGATCCTTCTGGAGCTGAAGTCCAATCTTGACGGCGACTTCGGCCAGCTTTTCGAGTTTGACGGGATCGATAGGAGAAACGCTCATGATCTGCCTTCACATGTCTGCTTGAATAGGTTTGGACAATAGACCATCCATCGGGAAAGCCAACCACCTTCCCAGGCGGTAATGCTCAATCTGCGACAAGCGATGCAGCCTTCGCCTTCAAAGCAGCGAGCGCATCTTTGGGCGAAAGGCGCACCTGCAGCCCGCGCTGGCCGCCATTCATATAGACGTAAGGGTGTTCCATCGACTGAACCTCGATCGCCGTTGGAACCATCTTCTTCTGCCCGAACGGGCTGATGCCGCCCACATGGTAACCGGTTGCCCGTTCGGCATCTGCCGGCTTCATCATATGGGCAGACTTTCCGCCAAAGGCTGCCGCCAGCTTTTTCATGCTGACTTCCCGGTCCGATGGGACGGCAACGCAGACGGCCTTGCCGTCCACCTCGGCCATCAGCGTCTTCAGCACTAGATGCGGCGGCTCGCCAATGGACTCGGCTGCCTGAAGACCGATGCGCTCTGCATTCGGATCGTACTCATAGGATACGGTGGTAAAAGCCACGCCGGCCTTGGTCAGCATCTGCGTTGCACGGGTCGTCTTGGACATGGAGCCTACTTGCCGAAAATCGAAGCGTAGGTATCAGGCTTGAAGCCGACGGTGATTTTGTCTTCGCTTTCCAGAACCGGGCGCTTGATCATCGACGGTTGCTCCAGCATGAGCCCGATCGCCTTCTCCTGCGTCAGATCGGCTTTCTGCGCATCATCCAGCTTCTTGAAAGTGGTGCCTGCCCGGTTCAGAACGGTTTCCCATCCCGCCGCCTCGCACCAGGCGTCCAGATGGGCGCGATCGATGCCTTGCGTCTTGTAATCATGAAAGGCGGCGTCGATGCCGTGCGTTTCTAGCCAGCTGCGCGCCTTCTTCATCGTGTCGCAGTTCTTGATGCCGTAAATGACCGTCGCCATGCTCTCAGTCTCCCTTCCTCTCCACGGATTAACAAAATCTAGGCCGCAGTCAAAGCGCCATCACCCATGCAAATTTGCCGTAGCTGGCATCCAAAGGAGTTCGAGCTCTGCCGCATGGCTCCCCCGCTATATCACGAGTTGTAGAAACGGGTGGATTTACCCATATTCAGGTCAACCCAAAAGGAGAGAGAAATGCGTTCGGTTGCAAAGACATCGCGTAAGTTTTTCAGTGAAACCCTTGCTGTTTTCGGCGCCGCCGTTTCGGTTTCTGCCGCTGTGCGTGCCCATCGCAAGCCTGCCGGTTCTGATCTTGATGCGCTTGGCATCGATCCCAAGGCTTTCGACAAGGTTCAGCTGTAACATTCAGTCGCGCGCCTTGAAGGGCTGCGCACCGTAAAGCTCAATCAAAAAGGCCGGGCTCTGCTTGATGCAGAGTCCGGTTTTTCCGTTTTTGAAACTGAGTTCAACCTTTGCGACGTGGATGGAGCCTCGCCGCCGATGAGAACGGCATATCAGCCGTAATATTCGGGAGCTTTTTTGAAGGTCGACCAAGCGTCGGGGTCATGCCCCGTCACCACGATCGCATCTGTCTTATCGGCAATTGTTCTGAGTTTCTGTACAGAACGCACGGTGTCCACAGTGGAGGCGAGGAAGCCTGGCAATGCCTTTTCTTCCCAGTGATCGAGCGTGTAGGCAGCGTCGATGGTCAGCAGCAACGGCTTGCTATCCGGCACTCGCACCAGGAAGGACTGGTGGCCCGGAGCGTGTCCGGGGGTGAATATGGTCGTCAGGGTGCCATCGCCGTAGATGTCGTAGAGATCGTCATTCGCGCCGTTGAGGAACTGCCATTTCAGGCCCGGCTTATCGAAGTCCTTTCGGATATAGCCGCCTGCCGCAAACCAGTCCGGCGTGAAGGCGTATTCATACTCCCGGCGTTGGACGATATGGGTGGCATTGGGAAAGCGACCGATGGCGCCAGTGTGATCGAGATGCAAGTGGGACTGGACGACGTATTTGACATCCGCAGGGTCGAAGCCAAGCGCCTTTATCTGATCGACGCAGCCCTGATCCTTGTCCAGAACCGGCCAATAGACATCGCACACGCCGCCCCAATGGCCGCGCGGGTCGGTTGCCACTTCGATCGCGTTGCCGCCATCGATGACCGTATGCCCGTCCGGATGGGTGATCAGGAAGAAAGGGACGGGGATTTCGTAGTCCGCGCCGTCTCCCTGGTTCATCTTGATGTTGTGCACCTTGCACTTCAAGGTTCCGGATTGAAGCATATAAAGCCTGATATCGGTCATAAACGTTTCCTCCCTGAGAGTAGATTTCTGAATGGTTTCGGTGATCAGAACGCTTCCCGATAAAGCGCCAGCGCATCCTCCTCGCGCACCTCGACGGGGTTGTTGACGAGCAGACGCGTCTGCTTCATGGCGTCCGATGCCAACATTGCGAGGCTGTCGTCGGTAACGCCGACATCTCTCAAACGGCGCGGCGCACCGCTCTCGTCCATCAGCTTTTCCATGTGCTGAACGAATGCGGTGGATCGCGTGGTCGCGTCACCTTCGCCCGGCACCTTCAATACGTCGGCAAGCTCAGCATAAAGCGGTGCTGCTGCAGCGGCGTTAAAACGAAGGATGGGGCCGAGCATAAGAGCATTAGAGAGGCCGTGGGGAATGTGGTAGTGTCCGCCAAGCGGATAAGCGAGAGCATGCACGGCCGCTACCGGCGAGTTGGCGAAGGCTTGACCGGCCAGCGTGGCGCCGAGCAACATGGCCTCTCTTGCGTGACGGTTTTTGCCATCCTTGCAGGCTGCGACCAGATTCTCTCCCAAGAGACGCAGGGCTTCGCGTGCCAAGCAATCGGAGAGCGGGTTTTTCTTGTGCTTGCTGGTATAGGCTTCGATCGCATGAACCATTGCATCGATGCCGGTGGCAGCGGTGTGGACTTGCGGGAGGCCCACCGTCAACTCGGCGTCAAGCAGCACGAAATCCGCATAAAGCTGAGGCGAGACGACGCCCATCTTGGTTGTCTCGCCGGTGGTGATGATCGAGATATTGGTGACCTCGGAGCCCGTTCCGGCCGTGGTCGGAACCAGTACCAGAGGCGCACGCGAACCCTTGACGTTGCCGATGCCGTACATGTCTGAAAGTGACTGATCGGAAACCAGAAGCACAGCCACAAGCTTCGCGATATCGAGCGACGAACCGCCGCCAAGACCGATGACGATATCCGCGCCGAAGGCTTTGGCGGAGGCGGCGCATTCCGCAACCACATGTTCGGGCGGATCGGCAACCACCTTGTCGAAGGTCTCGACGGAAAAGCCGCTGGCAGACAGCGCTTCGGCAATCGGTTGGATGAGCCCTGCCTTTACCAGACCGCTGTCGGTTATGAGAAGTGCTTTTCGCTGTACGAAACGGCCAGCCAGAATTTCACCGAGCTTTGCTGCCCCGCCCCAGGCGACCTGCATGGAGGGGACGGTTCGAAACTCGAACGGATTGATGGTCATAGTATCCTCCCGATCACGTCTCAGCTGAGAGCCGAGCAGAGATATTTGATTTCAAGATATTCATCGATGCCGAAGTGGGAGCCCTCTCGGCCAAGGCCGGATTGCTTGACGCCACCGAAGGGGGCAACCTCGTTGGAGATCAGGCCGGTGTTGTGACCGACCATGCCGTAATCCAGCGCTTCCGCGACGCGCCATGTGCGGCTGAAGTTTTCGGTGTAGAAATACGCCGCCAGACCAAACTCGGTGTCGTTGGCCATGGCAATCGCCTCGTCTTCCGTCTCGAAGCGAAAGAGTGGCGCAACCGGTCCAAACGTCTCCTCGCGCGCGACCCTCATGGTCTGTGTCGCGCCCGCAATAACGGTCGGCTCGAAGAAGGTTCCGCCAAGTGCGTGTCGTCCGCCGCCAGTGACGATAGCAGCACCTTTCGCCAGAGCGTCGGCCACATGTTCCTCGACCTTCTTGACAGCGTCCTCGTCGATCAATGGACCGATCGTCACGCCCTCTTCGGTACCCACGCCGACCTTCATCGCCTTCACTTTTGTGGCCAATTTCTGCGTAAAGATGTCGAAGATTGCTGACTGGACATAGATGCGATTGCTGCACACGCATGTCTGCCCGGCATTACGATACTTCGATGCAATCGCGCCTTCGACTGCCGCATCGATATTGGCATCGTCAAAGACGATGAACGGTGCGTTGCCGCCAAGCTCGAGAGAGAGTTTCTTGATCGTCGGGGCCGATTGCGCCATCAGAACGCGTCCAACTTCGGTCGATCCGGTGAAGGATATCTTCCTCACCGTGTCGCTTTCGGTAAAGATCTTTCCGATCTCCCGTGCCTCGCCTGTCACCACCTGCAGCACACCGGCGGGAATGCCGGCTTCCTCAGCAAGAACGCCAAGCGCCAATGCTGTAAGCGGCGTCTGCTCTGCAGGTTTGACGATCATCGTGCAGCCTGCGGCAAGCGCTGGCGCGGCCTTGCGGGTGATCATCGCCGCCGGAAAATTCCAGGGCGTGATGGCAGCGCAAACACCGATCGGCTGTTTTAGGATGGTGATGCGTTTGTCGGTGGTAGGCGCAGGAATGGTTTCGCCGTAGACCCGTTTTGCTTCCTCTGCAAACCACTCCACGAAGGAGGCGGCATAGAGCGCTTCACCCTTGGCTTCGGCGAGCGGCTTGCCCTGTTCTGCCGTCATCAGCGCTGCGAGATCGTCGGCGTTTGCCACCATCAGATCGAACCAGCGCCTCAGTATGGATGCGCGCTCCTTGGCGGAGCGGGTTCTCCAACCGACCAAAGCCTGTTCAGCTGCCTCGACAGCGTGCGCTACCTGGCTGGATGTCAGTGACGGAACTTCAGCGATGACCTTCCCGGTCGCCGGATTTTCAACCTTGATCGTTTGGGAACTATCCGATTGAATCCATTTTCCGTTGATCAAACATGCATCTGTAAGAAGGCGAGGATTTCTCAACTTGAGCACTGTGCGATCTCCAGATAAGTTCATCTAATTGAACCGTGGTCCGTGTATTGAACTATGATCGCTGTTGCCGATCCTGTCAAGGAGACGAAATGCAAAATGACGAGCCCGACTCTTCGTCCGCGCAAACGGTACCGGCCCTGCGCCGGGCAGTTGGCATTCTCGATATTCTCACCTCTGGCAAAAATCTGACGGCTGCTGAAATCGCCCGCGCACTTGGTCTGCCGAAGAGCACGGCCCACGGACTCCTGGCGGTGATGAGTGAGCTCGATCTTGTGGCGAGATCGCCGGATGGAACGTTGAAGATTGGACCTCATCCACTCAGATGGGCGAACGCCTTTTTGTCGCAGCTCGACATCGTCACGACATTTCAGGAAGTGCTTGCACGGGACCGGAAACTTGACCCCTACACTGTTACGCTGACGGTACGCGAAGGCGCAGAGGTCGTCTATGTTGGCTGTCGTAACTCAGATCAGCCTTTAGGCCAGACATTCCGCATCGGCATGAGACTGGCGGCACCGTTTACTGCCACTGGCAAGATACTGTTGTCGGATCTTAAACGTGAAGAACTCGATCATCTGCTGGCCGATTTTCCCAAGCCCCTGACGCAACGCAGCGTCCGCACCGTCGAAGAGCTGGAGAAGGAGCTTGAGCTCACGCGAGAACGTGGCTTTTCTATTGACGATGGGCAAATCCGTGAGGGGATGATCTGTATTGGGGCAGCACTTCGAGATCACTCGGGTTCCGCGGTTGCAGGAATTGCGATCAGTATGTTGCGCAGCGAAGCAAGCGACGACAGAATATCCGAACTCGGATCGCAATTGCAGGTGATCGCAAAGGGAATGTCAGAAGGGCTTGGCGGAGCCTGAAGATGTTGATTCGACGGTCGACCGAATGTGAAATAACGGGGCTCAAAGCAGGGGCGGTTGTGATCAGACCCACTATCGTCAATCCATCCGCCGAGTTCTACGCGATTCCAGCCTGGCGCATGTCGCGCAAAACTGCGTGACGGCTTTGCGATAACGACATACGGCAGGAGAAGAACTCACAGCATACGGAGCGAATCTGAAAGTTCGCTAGCCCCGTCACAGCGCCATCCCGAAAATCGGAATCGACTTTCGGAAAGCACGATGCGTAGATCAAAAAAGATAGAGCGTCCTTTGTGCGTCCGATAGGACGCACGGCGCTCTAGAGTTCGATCGTGCCGTTCTCTTCCCCGTCCCAATATTGCACGCGAACGCCACGCACCTTGATCAGGACTAAACCGGGGGTGTCGACGCCTTCTGTGAACCAGCGATCGAGGTCGGACACCCAGTGGCGCTCGAAGGCGGCCTTGTCCTCGATGAGCTCTGCAGCGCCCTCGATCGAAATGAACATGCCGGGTTTGCCAAGCAGGCTTGGCGGCTCGGTGAAGGAAAGCGTCACCTGAGAATTGCGATTGATGTGGGAGACCTTGTGGGTGTCCTTCATCGAGAAAAACCAGGAATCGCCATCATAAGCGACATCGCCATTATTGCTCATCGGGCGGTTGGTGATGGCGCCGGATGAGCCGTGCGTTGCCATCATGCAGAAGTCGATCTTCTTCATCGTTGAAGCAATGTCTTCGATTGTCTTGCTGGCCATGGAAGGCTCCTTTTCTTGAGCGTTGGATCATCAGAATGTCTTGGAACGTCGCTGTCATCGCCCGGGCAAAGCGGAGCGCACGGATTGCGTTACTGCGCTTAAGGAAGGGCTCGGGATCGTCCGGTAGCGGGCCTCAATCAGATTGTATATGCCGAAGGCGGCAAGCCCTGCTGCAACGCAGATGTAAAGAGCGCTGCCGAATGGCATCTGCCTCAGCCACTGCATCGCATCGCCCATACTGCCAGCCTCCTGCGGATCGACCTTCATTCCCGCCATGACAAACAGGATGCCGATGATGGCAAACACCAGGCCGCGCGCGACGAGGCCGTAGATACAGATCCAGGTAGCGACTGCGTTTTGATCCGGGATGCGGAGATAACGCTCGAACTTTCGCGTCAGTCCCTTCGCAGCAGTGACACCGCCGCCGATGACGAACCCCGCTCCAACCACAATCAGCAGATAAGATCCAAAAGGCTGGGAGATGATCCATTGAGCAAGATCTTTCTCGCCAGATCCTTCATTGCCACCACCGGCAAGAAAGCTATGGCCAAGCGCAAAGCCGGCAAGACCCAAATAGGTAATCGCACTTCCGATGAGAGCAGTACGAATGACAAGTCCTTTTGCACTGGTGCCGTGATCGTCCGTATCGGCAATGGCTTGCGCCAACCGCCAGCACACAAAACCCAGAAGCCCGATGCCGATGGCGCCCACCCAGATGCGTCCGAACGGCTGGTTCAGAAGCGTTGAGAGTGCCGACTTCGTTTCGGCTTTCTCACCGGAGACACCGGACAGCAGCGCCAGCCCGCCAACGAGCATGAAGACGATACCGCGTGCGGCGTAACCACTCTTGGCGAGCAGATCGAATCGAAAGGTTGAGGGCATGACGGGACCGCGGTGCTGGGAACAATGGATCCCTAACGCGCCGCGCGGATGAATGGTTGAGCCGGGAGTAAAAAAAGTGCCGAAGTTGCCGTCACCTTTTCACAGAGGTGGCGTCTTCGAGACCGATTTTCAGCGACTGCCGAGATAAAAGCTTAGGGTTGCGCGAGCCGTCCGGCGGCATAGTCGCGCGCCAGCGCGATGAAGGCCTGGAAGGCAGCCGAGGAATTGCGCCGATTATAATAATAGAGGCACAGCGGTACCAGCGGCGGCGTCCAGTCTTCGAGGATGCGCACAAGCCGTCCTGCAGCGATGTCTTCGCGGACATCCATCTCCATGAAATAGCCGATCCCTAAACCGCTCGTCACCGCGATCCGCGAAAGGGAGGCTTCGTCGAGCGTGATCGGGCCATCGACGTCGAGTTGCAGACCTTCGCCACCCTTCTCGAACCGCCACCGGAGCAATGTGCCATCCGGAAGCCTGGCGCGAACGCAGGGGTGGTTGAGCAGATCCTGCGGCACTTGGGGGACAGCCTGGTTTTGGAAGAAGGCAGGAGATGCGACAACGGCCATGCGTCGCATCTGGCCCAGCGGTATTGCGATCGCATCGCTGGGCACGAGATCGGCGCTGCGCACCGCCAGATCGAAGCCCGCTGCCACCACGTCGACAAGCCGCCCCTCAGTGACGATGTCGATATGCACTTGGGGATAGCGCTGCAGATAGTTCAGGACCAGCGGCGCCATGATGTCGCGCGCCGCCGTCGCGAAAGTATTGATGCGCAACGTACCGGACGGTGTCTCCTGCTGGGAGCGTGCCGTGTTCATCGCCTTCTGGATGTTTTCGAGCGCCGGCTTGATCTGTGCAACGAAGATGCGTCCCGCATAGGTGAGCGAGACGCTGCGCGTGGTGCGATTGAACAAACGAACGGCAAGCTCCCGCTCAAGCTTGGCCACAGCGCTGCTGATCGCCGTGGTCGACATGCCGAGTTCGAGAGCCGCTGCTCGAAACGAACCGCACCGAACAATGGCCAAGACCGCCTCAAGTTCAATGAGAGAGTGGCGCGCCATTGTCCCGATTTCCGTTACACCTCATGCGGTTTCATCTCGCTTATCGGGAGAAAAGTCCAGCGCTAAATTAGCCGCATCACTTAGAAGGAGATGAACATGTCACTGAACCTACCTCAACCGATTGCCGATTACATCGAGGCAAATGCGCGTCTCGATCTGGAAGGCATGATGAAGCAATTCACGAATGATGCGGTCTTCATAGATAACGGCAAGCATTTCGTGGGCGAGGCCAAAATCCGCCAGCTCCTTGAGGAGGAAGCGATCGCGGTCAAAGCGATCTTTGAGCCCGATAGTGTTCGGGAAGAAAACGGCGACGTTGTTCTCGAAGGTCCTGCTCACGGAGATTTCCCCGGCAGCCCCCTCCGCTTCACCTATCGATTCACGCTGGCGCACAATGCCATCAAGACCCTGGAGACCACGATATGAGTGTCCAGGTACTTCCCGATGAATTTGCCGGCAAGCGTGTGCTCGTCAGCGGCGGTACCAAAGGTCTCGGCCGCGCCACGGTGAAACGCTTCCTCGCCGGCGGCGCTCGTGTCGTCACGGCTGCCCGCACGATCAAGGACCCGATTGAAGGCGTCGAATATGTCCAGGCGGATCTGACCACGGCTAAGGGCAGCGAAGCGGTCGCCAAAGCGGCAATCGAGCGGCTTAGCGGTATCGATATCCTCGCTCACGTTATCGGTGGTTCTGCTTCACCGGCGGGCGGCTTCGCTGCGCTGACGGATGAGCACTGGCTTGCCGAACTGAACCTCAACCTGCTGGCAACGGTCCGGCTCGACCGACTGTTGATCCCGCAGATGCTGGAGCGCGCTAAGGGCACCGTCGTGCACGTTACCTCCATCCAGTCCGTGCTGCCGCTGCCGGAATCCACGACAGCCTATGCCGCTGCGAAAGCGGCGCTGAGAACCTACAGCAAGTCGATTTCGAAAGAACTCGGGCCCAAAGGTGTGCGGGTCAATTCCGTCTCTCCCGGCTGGATCATGACCGATGCCGCTGGCGAGTTCCTCGACATGCTGCGCAATGCCAATGGCGGCACGATCGAGGACGCGCGTCAGTCCGTGCTCGATGCGCTGGGCGGGATCTCGATCGGGCGCGGAGCCGAACCCGAAGAGGTTGCCGACCTTATTGCCTACCTTGCCTCCGACCGGGCCGCTGCGATCCACGGTGCCGAGTTTGTCATCGATGGCGGTACGATCAAGACAGTCTGAGGCGGCCCGCAAACCCTTCGCGGCGAGAGGGCTTTCACGAGGTGATTGACCGCAAGGTACTGACCAGCAGCGTGAGGACAGCCTATCGGTTCATTGTATCGCGCAAACGTTGCATCAATCGGCCTGTTTTAAAAAGCTGAAAGCCCGCAATAAGCGGGCTTTCAGTATTTTCTCGCAACTTGCTGCCAGTTTACAGCGGGAGCGCGATCATTCCCACTCGATCGTGCCGGGTGGCTTCGACGTCACATCATAGACCACGCGGTTGATGCCCTTGACCTCGTTGATGATGCGGGTGGCCGCACGACCGAGGAAGTTCATGTCGTAAGGGTAGAAATCCGCCGTCATGCCGTCGACTGAGGTGACCGCGCGCAATGCGCAGACGAAGTCATAGGTGCGGTAGTCACCCATAACACCCACGGTCTGAACCGGCAGCAGAACCGCAAAGGCCTGCCAGATGGTGTCATAGAGACCAGCCTTGCGAATTTCGTCGAGATAGATCGCATCCGCCTTGCGCAGAATATCGAGCTTCTCGCGCGTCACGACGCCGGGGCAACGGATCGCCAGACCTGGGCCCGGGAAGGGGTGACGTCCGATAAAGCTTTCCGGCAGGCCGAGTTCGCGGCCAAGAGCGCGGACTTCGTCCTTGAACAATTCACGAAGCGGTTCGACCAGCTTCATGTTCATGCGCTCGGGAAGCCCGCCGACATTGTGGTGGCTCTTGATCGTGACGGACGGGCCGCCAGAGAAGGACACACTTTCGATGACGTCAGGATAGAGCGTGCCCTGCGCCAGAAACGCCGGAGCACCCTTCCCGTCGGCTGCGATCTTGGCAGCTTCGGCTTCGAAGGTTTCGATGAACAGGCGACCGATGGTCTTGCGCTTGACTTCGGGATCGGAAACGCCAGCCAGTTCAGTGAGGAAAAGGTCGGAGGCATCCACATGGACGAGCGGGATGTTGTAATGATCGCGGAACATGCCGACGACCTGCTCGCTTTCAGCAAGACGCATCAGGCCATGATCGACGTAAACGCAGGTCAGCTGGTCGCCGATGGCCTCATGGATGAGGATCGCTGCAACCGAGGAATCGACGCCGCCGGAAAGCGCGCAAAGCACGCGGCCATCGCCGACCTGCTCGCGGATCTTGCGGATCATCTCGGCGCGATAGGCGGCCATCGTCCAGTCGGATTTCAGACCGACGATCTTGTGAACGAAGTTGGAAAGCAGCTTTGCGCCATCCGGCGTGTGAACCACTTCCGGGTGGAACATGGTGGTGTAATAACGGCGCTCTTCATTGACTGCGATGGCGAAGGGGGCGTTCTCGGACGTCGCCGCCACTTCGAAACCGGCCGGCAATTGTGTGACGCGGTCTCCGTGGCTCATCCAGACCGGGTAACGGCCGCCGAGCTCCCAGAAACCGTCGAAGAGCGGGCTTGCCTTCTTGATCTCGATATCGGCTCTGCCGAATTCCGCCGCATGGCCGCCTTCGACCGTGCCGCCCAGCTGGGTGCAGAGTGTCTGCTGGCCATAGCAGATGCCGAGGATCGGGATGCCTGCATCGAACACCGCCTGCGGTGCGCGCGGGCTTCCCTCTGCCGTGACAGATGCGGGGCCGCCGGAGAAGATGACGCCCTTCGGCTGCATCTTCTCGAATGCCTCGGCGGCGTTCTGGAACGGGTGAATTTCGCAATAGACCCCGGCTTCGCGGATACGGCGCGCAATCAGCTGCGTCACCTGGCTGCCGAAATCGATGATGAGGATGCTGTCGGGATGGGCTATCTGGGTCATGGCGAGCCTTTAAAGAATTGCCGGGCGTAAGGCAACCCGGCAGATGCCTTGAAAAGCCAGAAAATGGGCTTCAGTGCAAGCTTTAGAGCGGAATCTCTCCAGCCTTTATGGCGTCCTTCAGCCTGTCGACGGCCTCTGCCAGCCTCTCGTCGATGACGTGCAGATATTCGGTCCAATCACCGATATGGTGGACGTCCGCCTTGCCATCGGAGATGCCGCGCAAGCCGATCAGCGGAACGCCGAAACGCTGGCAGGCCCGCAGAACCGCGAAGGTCTCCATCTCCACCAAGTCGGCGTCGATCGCCTCGTAGGCACTTCCGGATACGACGTTTGCGCCGGTCGAAACCCGGGCAGTGGGGATCTGCGGGATGATGAATGGGAGCGGCACCTCTGCCGGGAGATAGAGAAAGGGCGTGCGCCCTCTTTCGAAGCCGAAGGCTGAAGCGTCCATATCGCGGTACGAGACGCTCGCCGCCTGATAGACGTCCGCCTGTTCCAGTGTGCGCGAACCGGCGGAACCGAGCGAAACGACGAGATGCGGCAGGCGCGCCTGGCCGTTAAGGTCGCTCAGTGTCGCGGTCAAGGAGACGGCGGCCTCTACCGGGCCAACGCCGGTCATCAGCGGCCGGAAGCGGGCCTTCAGATGCGGGCCATACTCGGCATCTGCCGCCATGACGAAGAGAAGGCGCTTGCCGTCGATATCGACCATTTCATAGCTCATTTTCGTTGAACCCTTCGCGGCCCTTGAGAACCATCATCGTACCGGTCATCGAGGCGATCAGTTTGGCTGGTCCGTCGGAGATCGCATAGGCGCGCCCGTCGGCAACGATGATGTTGCTGCCGGGCTTGGTGATTTCGCCGCGGAAGAGAAAACGCTCACCACGCCCCGGAGACATGAGATTGACCTTGAACTCGATCGTCAAAAGAGACGCTTCAGGCTCTACGATGGTGTAGGCGGCATAGGTGCAGGCGGTGTCGAGCGCTGCGGCGATGACGCCAGCATGCAAGATGCCGTGTTGCTGGGTGAGCTTGGGATGAAAGGGCAGTTCGATTTCGACCAGCCTGTGCTCGATACGCGAGAGCTCGGCTTTGATCGCCTGTACGACGCCCTGACGTGCAAAGCTCTTTTCAATGCGCTGGCGAAAATCGCCAGGATCGGTGAATGCCATTCCCCTGCCTTTCATTTTTACGCAAAAATGACATGGCGTCCGTTCACGCGCAAGACAAGGGTGGCTGATCCGTCGGTCGTTGCCAACCGACGGATCGAGGCCAGTTTCACATCATGCCAGATGATGGGGCTTTTGCAGACCATAGACCGGGGTTTCAAGCCCGACGTGGCGCGCCTTCAGCTGAAGCGACAGATATTGTGAGTAGTGGCGCGACTGATGCAGATTGCCGCCATGAAACCACAGCGCCTGTTGTTGGGTCGGCTTCCACATGTTGCGTTGCTCCCCTTCCCAAGGGCCGGGATCCTTCGTCGTGTTGGAGCCGAGACCCCAGCACTTGCCAACCTTGTCTGCTACCTCGCGGGAGATGAGATCTGCGGCCCAGCCATTCATCGAGCCGTAGCCGGTTGCGTAGACCACCAGATCCGCCGGCAGCTCGGTGCCGTCCTTCAACACCACGGCATTTTCAGTGAGATGCGAGACATCCACGCCGGATTTCAACTTGATCGAGCCGTCGATCACTAGATCGCAGGCGCCGACATCGATGTAGTAGCCGGAGCCGCGACGCAGATACTTCATGAACAGACCGGATTCGTCATCGCCGAAGTCCAGCATGAAGCCGGCTTTCTCCAGCGCCGCGTAGAAATCGGCATCCTTCTCGCGGATCCTGTCGTAAATCGGGATCTGGAACTCATGCATGATCCTGTAGGGGAGCGAGGCGAAGATGAGATCGGCCTTGCGCGTCGTCATCCCACTCGCGACCGCGCGTTCGGAATAGAGGTCGCCCAGACCGATTTCCATCAGCGAGTCCGATTTGACGATGTGGGTGGACGACCGCTGCAGCATGGTGACATCCGCGCCGGCCTCCCAAAGGGCGGCGCAAATATCATGGGCCGAGTTATTGGAGCCGATCACCACGACCTTTTTGTCCGCATAAGCATCCGGGCCAGGATGCTGCGACGAGTGTTGCTGTTCACCCTTGAAGATATCCTGCCCTTGAATTTTCGGTACGTTTGGCTTGCCCGACATGCCGGTCGCCAGCACCAGCTGTTTCGGCCGCAGCACGACGTCCTCACCGGCTCGGTTTACGACAACCGTCCATTCGCCTTTGGCCTCGTCATACTGCGCAGATTTGCAGGTGGTTGAGCCCCAGTAATTCAGCTCCATGACCTTGGTATACATCTCCAGCCAATCGCCCACCTTGTCCTTGGGGGTAAAGACCGGCCAGTTTTCCGGAAAGGGAATATAGGGCAGGTGATCGTACCAGACGGGATCGTGCAGGCAGAGCGACTTGTAACGCTTGCGCCAGCTGTCGCCCGGCCGCTCGTTCTTTTCGATGATGATCGTCGGAACGCCGAGTTGACGAAGGCGGGCACCAAGGGCAATGCCGCCCTGGCCGCCGCCAATAATGACGACATAGGGCTGCTCGGAGTAACCAAGTTCGCTGGCTTCGGCCTCGCGCTTTTCTTTCCAGGTCCGGCGGTTGCGGTCATGGCCGTGTTCGGCGCCCATCGGACGGCGCATGCCTTTCGGCTCTTCGTGACCTTTCAACTCGCTCATCGTGGTCAGCAAGGTCCAGATCAGTCCGTCCTTCAGGCGGATATGGCCGTATCCACGCGCTGTCGCAGTCTCGAACTCAAACCAGCCTTCGGTGACGCCACCGCCTTCCGAGGCCGGCTCTTTACCGTCTTGCACAAAGCCCGAAGGCTTGATTGCGGCAAGCTGGCTCTGCAGCATGTCGCGGATCTCTTCGCGGCCTTCCAGCGTCTTCAGGTTCCAGGTGAAGGTTACCAGATCGCGCCAGTGGCAATCGGCCTGAAACAGGTGGATGGCAGCATCTATGTCGCCTGCTTCAAGCGCTGTGCCGAACTTGGAAAGAACAGTGTCGATTTTGGTGGCGGGACTGACGTCAAGCATATTCATCTCCTCCATGGTTTGCTTGGGTCTTGTGGCAAGCGGCGGTCTCTCCACTTGCCAGACTATTGACCTGCCGCATTCCGGGCTCCTCTTCCCGGGCTGCGACAGGGATGGGCTATTTGGAAAGATCGATGAGGATCTTCAGATGCGTGCCGGCCGGGTCCAGCAAGGTATCGAAGCCCTCAGACACGGCGTTATCGAGCGTGATGCGCTTGGTGACGATCTTCGTGGCGGGTAACAGCCCGGAGGCAATCAAACGGATCACGCGGGGCCAGTAATGGGTCGGGTAGGCCCAGGAGCCCTTGATTTCCAGGTCCCGGAAAGTCACCTGGAACCAATCGAGCGGATTTTCGTGTGGGTGAAGGCCCGTCTGGACCACGACGCCCTGCTTACGTACCGCATCGGCACAGGCCTTGAGTGCATGTTCGTTGCCGACGCATTCGATCGCGACATCGCAGCCGACAAGCCCTTCGGTTGCCGCGCGCACGACATCGCCGACACGATCGCGCTTGGGGTTGATGGTGATCACGTCGGGAATGACGTTTCGAGCAAGTTCGAGGCGCGCATCGTTGAGATCGGATACGAAAAGCTGCGCGGCACCGGCGGCGCGAGCGGCGAGAAGCGTCAGCATGCCGATCGGGCCGGCACCTGTTACCAGGACGCTGTTACCAGCGGTTACACCACCGCGGTCGCAGGCATAGACGGCAACGGCCGTCGGTTCTACCAGCGCTGCTTCCTCATCGGTCATGTCGTCCGGAATTTTCTGGACGTTGTATTCATTGACCAGCGCTGCCTCGGCCATGCCGCCGCCGTCCCAGCTCAGTCCAACGAGCGCCAGTTGCGGGCTCAGATGGAAGAGACCGCGATCGGCAAAGTAATCGCCGGAGCGCGGCATGACCAGTGGCTGGATCGATACGCGGTCACCGACGCGCACCGAGGTCACGCCCTCTCCGATGGCCTCCACCACACCGCCGAATTCATGGCCGAGGATCTGCGGACCATGCGCGCCGGTGAACGGGTGCGGCTCGGTGGGCACGAAGATCGGACCGTAGCTGTATTCGTGGAGATCGGTGCCGCAGATGCCGACGAAGCGGTTACGGACGAGCACCTGTCCCGGTCCGGGATGTTTCGGATCTGGAACATCCTCGATCCGCAGATCCTTGGCCGCATGAAATCTAAGGGCGCGCATTTTTTTCCTCCATGGCGTCTGATGCCAGAGAAGGTGCAATGCCCATGCCAGACGCGTTCCCAGGCTGAGACGCCGGAGATTGCTGGGGTTTCGCGACAGGCCGGTTTTGCATTCCGCCACAGCTGTGGTGCTACAGCTGTGGCGCGTGCCTCACTCAGTGAGGCTTGCCGATGCCAAGCCTGCGCATCCGACGATGGAGCGTGGTGCGATCAATACCAAGCCTTCTGGCCGCCTCGGAGACATTGCCGTCGCATGCGGCAAGCAGCGCACGAAGATCAAGTTCCCGCTCATCGGTCACAGGCGTTGTCGAGGCGAAAACGAGATGCTCTGGGAGATCGTCCACCGTGATAAATCCGTCGTCGCAGAGCGCTGCCGCGAAGGCTATCGCATTGTCCAGTTCGCGAATATTGCCCGGCCAGCGATGATGCACGAGCGCGGACCGTGCGGCGTTGGAGAGAGAAAGTGGGCGGCCCGGCACGCTGTGCTTCTCCAGGGTCCTCTCAAGCAGCCACGTAAAGTCCTCCCGTTCTCTCAGCGGCGGCAACGTCATGACGGCGGTATTCAGCCGATAGTACAGGTCCTCGCGGAAATCTCCGGTAAGGACCATGTCCCTCAAAGGGCGGTGCGACGCGGAGATGACCCTGAAATCAACCTTCTGCGGTGTCGAGCCACCGACCGGCAGAACCTCTCCCTCGGCGAGAACACGCAGCAGCCTGTTCTGTGCGACAAGCGGCATGTCTCCAATCTCATCCAGGAAAAGCGTGCCGCCATCCGCTTCTTCCACGAGCCCTTTGCGTCCCTTCGGCGAAGCGCCGGTGAAGGCGCCTGGAAGATAGCCGAACAATTCGCTTTCGATCAGCTGTTCGGGAATGGCTGCGCAATTGATCGTGACGAAGCGGCCGGAGAGCCCGCTTAAATCATGAATGATGCGCGCCAGATGCTCCTTGCCGGTACCCGTCTCGCCCTGCAGCAGGATCGGGAGTTTCGAAGGTGCCAGTCTCTCCACCTTCCGCTGGAGGTTTTGGACCGCCGGTCCGCTATCACCAATTCGGGAAACCGTCGCCTGAGATTTCGAGCGCACGAGCGGCACGGTCGATCTCGTCTGCTGCGGCTCGATTGCATGCGCGTAAAGAATGGTCCCGCCTTTGACCACGATCCGCCTTTCCTGCGGAAGGCTGGAGCGGGTATGGGACGCGAGCTCATCAAGGTCGGCTTCGAAAAACGCCTCGACGCGCTGTCCGAGAAGTTCGTCCGGCTTTCGCCAGTCCAAACCTTGTGATGCGGCAAGGAAGCGGGCAGCGCCATGGGTCATGCCCGTGATCCGGCCGGCGCCATCGACCGAAAGGGCCGCCTCCGGATCAACATCCAGAAACTCCGGTGCGCTGGCAAAGCGCAGGACGAGATCATGTCGGCTGCTCGCCATCAGGTTTGCCAGTTCTATGCGTCGTACCGTCGAAGACACAAGGTGGCGGGCCATGTTCTGGCTCGTCTTGAGGATGGGAGAACTCAGAAGCGAGATATCCAACACGGCCGCGAGAGCGCCTTGCGTATCGTAGATGGGTGCGGCGGTGCAGGAGAGCGGCGTATGGGTGACATCGAAATGGTCGGTCTGGTGAATGGTCAGCGCTTCGCCCGTCGCAATACAGGCCCCTACAGCGCAGGTGCCGGCGCGGGGTTCGGACCACTCCGATCCGAGGTAAAGTCCTGCCTTGCGCAGATTGTTGTTGAAGGAGGGATCCCCCAGGAATTCCACCGTCACTCCCTGCCGATCGGAGAGAAGGAGCACATAATTCTGCTCCGCCACCTGGCGATAGAGCGCTTCCAGGGCTGAACGGGCAATGTGCACCAGATCTCCGGATCGCTGCCGATGTTCACGCAACCGCGTGTCAGAAACGATCACCGCTTCCCGGGCTTTTGCCGGGTCCAACTGGTAGGTATCGAGGCAGCGTCTCCAGGATTCCAGGACGACGGCATCGCGACCGGTGTTCCTGCCATCTGCGACATGCTCGATTTCTTTGATATGATCCGAAACATTCATAGACTGCCGGCTTTCGATCGCCGCCTCCCATGGCTCTCGGAGAGAGCTTAACCAGTTTCGGTTTGGGTTTCCACTCCGGTGCTCCCAATGGTTGCCGGAAGCGGAGCAGACTTGCGACTACAGCATCGTGCTTTGCAAAAATCGGCCTCGATGTTCGGAAAGTACAATGTGTCGATTCAAAAAGGTCCGGCATCCTTTGTGCGTCCAGCAGGACGCACGGCGCTTTAGTTCAAATAGAGAATGCTGGCATTCAGAAGCGTGGCAAAGCCGACCCAGGCCGCGTAGGGGATGAAGAGCAACATAGACAGCCGGTCGCGGCGGGAGGTCAGAATGATGAAGGCGATGATGCAGATCAGCATCGGAACGATGATGATCAGACCTGCGGCCGGGCTCTGCATGCCGAAGAACATCGGCGACCAGAGGAAGTTCAGCAGCATCTGGCTGCCCCACAGCTGCATCCGTCCGCCCATACGGCTTCGCAACCATGTGCGCGCGCCGGAGATGGCGATCATCACGTAAAGCGTCGTCCAGACGGGGCCGAAAATCCAGTTGGGAGGATTGAATGGCGGCTTGTTCAGCGACTGGTACCAGTCGCCGGGAACGTTGTTGATGCCGATCAACGCGCCACAGGTCACGACGACAGCGATAAAAACGAGATAGACGACGAGCGCGTTCTTCATGCCGCATGAATGGTGGCGACAGGCTTTGGTTCCCGCGCCATTTCAACAAATTAGCGAGAGATGCGCGCGATGTGCTGGTCCCATGAAACAGCACTCATCCGGCCCGCAAAATCTCCGTCATAGGAGGAGGCGATGACGCCGCTATTCGATGCGGCGACGCCTGCCGCTTCGCGCAATGTTGTCTGCGTCAGCACCGTGCCACGCTTCTCGTCAAGCGTGACGAAGGCGTTGCCGTTGGGAGACGTCAATCCGACGACACCCGCCTCGCGGTTGACCGCGATGGCCCCGACATAGTTGGCTAGCCGCCCGGTCGTCTCATCGGGCAGGTCGACGAAACGCAGATCGTCGCCCTTGGAGAAATAGCCTGCAAGTGGCGGCAGGTCGTTGCGCGGGCCTTCATACTGGCAGGCAAACCAAATCCGACCGTCATTGCCAAGATCGACATGACGGGTTGAAAGCTGCTTTAGCTGCTCCGGGAGTGTGTGTTTCTGGATCAGGTTGCCGGTCGCAGCCTCCAGAAGCACCAGCGAGGGCTCCATGCGATCGATATTGAGTTTGGTGCGGCCAAAATCCGGGTGGGTTTCGATACCGCCATTGGCAATCACGATCATCGCGCCATCGGTGCTCACCGTCATGTCGTGGGTGCCGATCCCGTGGGCGTCATATTCACCGAAGCGGCGGAAGCCGTCTTGCGCGTCATAAAGGCCGATGACGCCACGATTGCCGTCGAAGTCGTTCTCGCTGGCATAGAGGGTCTTACCATCCGGCGAAAACTGTCCATGACCGTAAAAGTGCCGCCCCTCGGGTGTGTTGATCACCACTGAAGCGCGACGATCGCGTGCATCGAAGGCGACGAAGAAGGTCCCGGGCCTTCGGGCGAAGGCGACCGTCATACCCGTCTCCGGGCTGAAAGCCATACCATGGGCGCGTGCCGGCAAGGCGACCCTGTCGATGATCTCTCCCGCCTCGCTGAGCGTCGCCACGCCATAAGCACCGTCTCGACTACGGAAGGCGGAAGCGAAGACGGCGTCGGTGCGCTCGAGCGCGAAGAGCGACCGCGGCGCAAGCGATGCCAGAAAGGGGACGCCGGCAGCCTTGATGAAGCTGCGTCTGTCGATAAGAAGCCGCCGGTCCTTGTCCACGTCAGTCTCCGTCCGAGAACGAAAAACCGGAGCTCAGACCGATGGCGCCGCCATACTGGTCGTTGATGCGGTAGATCAGGTCCTTGCCGTTCAACAGCAGGTAATCGACCTTGGCCCGCTCCTTGTCGTCAGCCAAGGCTTTTTCGACATCGGGATTTATGGTGCCGGAGACGCGGACCATGGATTTGGCGATGAAGTCGATGGAGCCGATGATCGAGCGTTGATCCGGTGGCAGGAGATCGCCCATACGGGCGGTGTGCAGTAGGTCCTGGACGGCAGAAATGTTGCCGCCGATACTCTTCCAGGTGAGGCCGGAGCGCCAGTAGATAGCGGTGCGCGGAAATTTCACATTGTCCGTCCCCTTGTAGAAGGTCTCGATGCGCTGATCGCGGATCGCCTCGGAAGCGTGGACGAGAACGCCGAGAAGGGCAACCAGTGCTTCCCGCTCATCGCGAAAGACAGGGTTGGCCAGGCCTGGCTCTTTCCAGTTCTTTGCGGTCCTGTCCGGTGCCGTCCAGATCGTCACCAGTTCGTTTCCGATATTGGCAAGATTGCCGGCGATCGCCGCGCCGTAGCGGCAGCGGAAATCATTTTTCTGCCCAGTCAAAGCCTCAGCGCCAGTACCGTAGAGCACGAACTCCAGAGCACCCAGACCTTGTGCTGCGACGCTCTTTGTCTTCAATCCGTCTGCCGTCGTCACGCTCTCATCCTTGTCGGCGAGATAGCGCTGCACCTGCTTCAATCCCAGACCCTTCTTGTCCGGATAATAGAGAATGCGCTCGAAACGGTTCTGTTCGATGACCGGACCGACGCGGACGATTTCGATATGCGACCAGGCGTCCACCGTATCGGCAAAACCTTGCTTGGCATCGTTCATCTTATTGGCGGATGGATCGGCACAGAGCGCTTGCATCGTGCTTTCCAGCGCGCGTGCCTTGTCGCGGAATGTCTCATAGCCAGGGCGGATAAACCCGTCGACAGCCTTTTCCATCGTCACACGCACCTTGACGGGGTCGAGCGGCGGAGGTGGCATCAACTCGACATCCTGGGCCTTCGCCGTACCCATGAAGAGAAGGATCGTCAGCGGCAGGCTTGCCAGAAGTTTACGCATCGAAATGTCCATCAAAGAGACTCCAGAAATGTCAGCAATGCCTGCCGGTCAGATTTTTGCAAGGCAGCAAAGGCGTCGCGCGCTTTTTGTGCCTCACCCCCGTGCCAGAGAATTGCTTCGGTCGGGCTGCGCGCCCGCCCGTCATGCAGGTAGAATTCGTTGCCGTTAACGGCGTGCGTCAAGCCAATACCCCAGAGCGGCTGCGTGCGCCATTCCTTGCCTGTCGCGTCACCAACCTGCTGCCCATCCGCCAGACCGTCGCCCATGTCATGCAGAAGAAAATCGGAATAGGGCCAGATCAGTTGGAAAGAGTGAAGGGGATCGTCGGCGTTTCGTCTTGTGACAAATTTTGGCGTGTGACAGGTGGCGCAGCCGCTGTCGTAGAACATTTGTTTGCCGCGCAGAACGTTGGGGGCATCCACATTGCGTCGGGCAGGAACGCTCAGGTTTTCGGTATAGACCGTCACGAGATCGAGGACAGGAGAGGGTGCTTCGGTGTCGCCCAACCGCTTTTGCACGCCGGTCGGCATGGCAAGACAGTCCGTCTGCCTTTCCGTGCAATCCCCATAGGCATTGGGTGCGTCAGGCGTCGATATGCCGAGATCATGCGAAAAGGCCATTGCGGCCTGATCCCGCACGGTTGCGTTCTGGGCTTTCCAGCCGAAACGACCGAGCGACAACGTGCCTGAACGATGGTCGCGTACGAAGGCGGGCTTGCCGGAAATCCCATCGCCGTTTTTATCCTCAGGATCGGCATTGGCGAGAATGTCTTCCTGAGCGATCGCTTCGATCAAGCCCAGGCCAAGCGTGGGCTGCGCAATCCGGGGTGAGATGGAGGTTGTGGCTTCGAAAGGTCCATCGACCAAGCCATCGACGCGATAGGTCGGCTTGCGCAGTGACACGATTTCGCCGTCGCCAAGCGTCACCGTCCGCTCCTCATAGGAAACGGTCAATTTGCCTTCCGCCTGCAAACCCGGCACGGCGAGGTTTTGCAGTTGGGCGCCGTAGGTCACGTCGGGAAAGTTGAGGACCCGATGATCCTGGAGAAGCTTGTCTTCCTCAGGCGTGCGTGGAGCGCGTGCAAGGCGGGCGATCATCGAGACGGCATCCTCGCCCTCACGCGGCGGGCGCCCGCGTCCGTCATTGATATGACAGGTCTGACAGGAGCGGGCGTTATAGAGCGGCCCCAAACCATCGGAGGCCTGCGTCGACGAAGGTGAGGACACCCACAGCTTCTGGAACAGCGCATGGCCGAGCTTGAAGTCCTGGTCCTGCTCCAGGGCGATGTTGGCGGACGGTTGGGAGAAGGACGTATTGCCCGGCGCAACCCTCGTTGTCGCCGCACCGGCGGACATGGCTTCGAAAGGCTCGGCCTTGGAGAAATCGGTCGTAGGCCTGGTGACGGCGCGAACGCGATCTAGATCGCTTTGGGAGATGTCACGGCGTGTCGCATCGGCAGCCAGTGACGGCAGGCCGCATATGAGAAGGGCGAGGGTGGGCGTGACAAGCCGAACGAGATCAGTGCGCTTCATGTCCTCGGCTCACGATGACCCGGCTTGGAGAAATGGAAACGAGGTGATGAGGCCGTCCGGGACGGCAGCCTCATCTATTTTTCGGATCAATCTATCTTACTTGAAGACGGCGTTTGGATTGTCGAGGCTCTGGGACCCCTCAAGCTCGATCTTGCCGAGGTCGAGAGCGGCAATCACGCGTTCGATCGTCTTGGTCTGGTCGAGAAGCCCGTCGATGGCGGCCTGCACCACGGCGTTACCCTCCTTGTTGCCTTCGCCAATCATCTGGTCGTAGGCCTCAACGGTCTGGGCGCGCTTTTCCATCGCGTGCATGGCATCGAGCGTTTTGTTGAGCTTGGATTTCATCTCGTCGTCCAGCTTCTTGTCGCTGGCGGCAACGAGTTCGGAGAGTGAAGGTCCGCTCATCTTGGTACCGTCAGCGCGCGTGTACTCGCCGGTATAAGCCGAAGCGATGCCAATCGCGTCGTTGAGATGCGAGTTGTAGGTGTTGTCGGAGAAGCAATCATGCTCTTCTTCCGGATCGTGCAGCAGCAGGCCAAGCTTCATGCGCTCGCCCGCAAGCTCGCCATAGGACAGCGAGCCCATACCGGTGAGGATCGCGGACAAGCCCTTCTTGGGATCGGCCTCGACATTCTTCGTCGCCTCGCCATCCGGCGCCCAGTTCGCGGCCATTTCCTTCAGGTCGGAGACCAGCAGGGTCGAAGCGGCTTTCAGATAATCGGCGCGGCGGTCGCAATTGCCGCCCGTGCAGTTCTTCGTGTCGTAGTCGGTGTAGGGACGGTTGCCCGCTCCTGGGCCGGTGCCGTTCAAATCCTGACCCCACAGCAGAAACTCGATCGCGTGATAGCCCGTAGTAACGTTGGCTTCCACTTCGCCGGCTTCTGCAAGGCTTCGGATCAGTTCGGGCGTGATCTTGGATGCATCGACCACTTCTCCGCCAACGGTCAGTTTCTTGTTGGCGATGATGTTGGCCGTGTAGAGTTCGTTCTCGTCGCTCTCCGTGCCGTAGGAACTATCGACATAGTCGATCAGGCCTTCATCGAGCGGCCATGCATTGACCTTGCCTTCCCACTCATCAACGATCGGGTTGCCGAAGCGATAGACTTCAGACTGCTGGTAGGGAACACGCGCCTTGATCCATGCTTCGCGGGCAGCTTTCAATGTCGCGTCACTCGGCGCTGCAATCAGCGCGTCGATCGCCTTGTCCAGCGCTTGTGCGGTGGTCAGTGAATCCTGATACTTCGCCTCAGCCAACTCGGCATAATGCTTGACCACGGCGGCGGGATCGGTCGCTGCTCTTGCGGGGGCCGCGGTGAAGGCTGACGATGCAGCGAAAAGCGCCATGCTGGCGCTTAGAACGGTTTTGCGAAACATGCTCTCTCCTGTCCAGCACTGCGGTAACGAGGCTGTGAAGGCGAGTTCTGAACCAATCGTAAACTGGTGTCAAATATTCTAGTTTAGAAGGCTTCCAACAAACGGACTGACACGGTCTTATCGCCTTGCAGCAGCGTTTATATGAGGAAATCCTTTCTAGCCCTTGCGGGTCATGGCGCAGAAGAAGAAGCCATCCGTATCCGTCGTCGCTGGCGTCAGAGTTACCGTTTCACCATCTGCAGAATGGGGCTTGGTTGCGGCCGGCCCGAAGGTCTTCGTCCACCGGTCAAGTGCCGACGTGATGGAGAATTCCGGGTTTTCAGCGCAGAAGCGATGAACCTGACGCTCGTTCTCTTCCGGCAGCACGGAGCAGGTCACATAGAGAAGCTCACCACCCGGACGCACAAAGGCCTTTGCCTGATCCAGAGCTTCGGCCTGTTGACCGACGCGCTCGTCTAGATTGCGTTGTGTGAGACGCCATTTTGTGTCCGGCCGCCTGCGCCATGTGCCCGTGCCTGTGCACGGTGCGTCCACGAGGACGCGGTCGAACTTGTCGCGGAACGCGTTCAGTCCGGCCGGCCTGTCATGCACCTGGACGTTTCGCGTGCCGGCACGTTTCAGCCGCTCGATGATCGGTGCCAAGCGTTTGCGATCGGCATCGAAGGCGTGAACCTGGCCCTTGTTGGTCATGGACGCGGCCATGGCCAGCGTCTTTCCACCGCCGCCGGCGCAATAATCGAGGATCTGCTCACTTTCAGTGGCGCCAGCGAGATCGGCAACGATCTGCGAGCCTTCGTCCTGCACCTCGAACCAACCCTTCTGGAAGGAAAGCTCGGCTGTGACGTTCGGCAGGCGCGACGGACCTTCGCCCGCCGGAATGCGTATACCTTGACGCGCGATGCGGGTTGCGACGGCGCCGGTCTCTTCCAGCGCCTTGAGCACCTTGTCGCGGTTTGCCTTCAGCGTGTTGGCACGAAGATCGAGCGTCGGGCGTTCATTCAGTGCTTTTGCCTGTCGGAGCCAGTCGTCTTCAAATGCCGCTTCAAGCGATGGCTGAACCCATTCTGGAATATCGCCCTGGATGTGCAGAGGCGCGTCGGCCAGCGAGCGGCTTTTCAGTGCGTTGATTGAATCTTCGGAAAGAGGCGGAGGGGCGAACTTATCGCCATCGAATTCTTGCGCCAGTTGCTCAGGCGTTTTGCCCCATTGGCGCAGCATGACGGCGTAGCCCAGCGCCGTGGCGCTATCGTCATCCATCAACCATGCGTGGGACAGTTTCATGCGAAGGGCATCGTAGACGATGTTGCCGATGGCGGCCCTGTCGCCGGAACCAGCGAAACGATGCGCCAGTCCCCAGTCCTTCAGTGCGTCGGCGACGGGGCGTCTGCGCGCCTCGATATCTGCCAACACTTCGATTGCTCCGGCCAAACGCCCGCCCAAACGCATTGTCTACCTCATCTCGTGATTGCCCGGTTGGTAGACGCGAATGGCGGCGAGGGCAAGGCTTAGGCTGGAATTCCCGAACAAGCGCTTCGGAAATCAAAGCATGGTTCACGTCAAGCGTCTAAACGGCCTCGCGAGAACGACATGCGGCAAAACAAGTCTTACTTGGCGGCAACGATCTCATAGCAGACTTTGGCGGTGCCGGAGCTAACCATGCCGAGGTTCTTGGCTGCAGCCTTGGACAGGTCGAGAACACGACCCTTGATGAACGGGCCACGGTCATTGATGCGAACGACAACGGCTTTACCATTGCGTGCATTGGTCACCTTGACCTTGGTGCCAAAGCGCAAGGAGCGATGCGCTGCGGTCAGATTGGAAGGATTCATCCTTTCGCCGGAAGCAGTCTTGGAAGTGAGAGCATACCAAGATGCGCCGCCGCAACCATTTGCAGCATTGGCTTGAAGAGGAGCGATAAAACAGCAGGCGGCAATAGTTGCTGCCGCGATAGTCATGCGTCGGATAGTCGTCAAACTGTGCTTCCCTGATACTCGGCCCCGCGCCGAATGAATTGCGGAGAGTTTAGGGACGCGGAAAAATGGCAAAAACTTGCCTTCTTCCAATCACGAACTGTTACAGTCTGTAACATTCGTGATCGCCGGCGTGAAAGCCAATTTTAGATAGCCGTCTATGGTTTCGGAAAAATTTCTTTAGAATCAAACCACAAGCGCAAAAGGATTGCGGCACCAGCCTACGAGTCACGACTTCACAAAAGTCGAGTGAAATAATTTTCTAAAAGCTGAAAAAATCCTCTAAATTTGTACATTAATAAAAGGTTAAAGACAAATTTAACGATGATAAACATTCTCAAAACGCCACTTGGATGGATTTTTCACCCTTTGAAGATGAACGTTCATTCATCTTTCCAGGTGCCGCTTTCCGACAATTGGCGCAGCGATCCGCGGTAATCGGGGTAGCGAAACGTAAAGCCCATGTGGCGGAGCTTGCCGTTCGAGACCCTTTTGTTCTCGCCATAGAAGGACCGGGCCATGGGGCTCAGTTCCGCCGTCTCGAAGGATTGTTCGGGAGGAGGGTCGATCCCCATCAGATCCGCGGCGAACGTCACGACATCTTGCGGCGGTGCCGGCTCGTCGTCCGTCACGTTGAAGATGCCGTTGGCGTTGCGCGACACAAGGAAAGCGCTCACTGCACCGATGTCCTCGACGCGGATGCGATTGAAGACCTGATCCTGCTTGATCAGGCGCCGGGCAGTCCCCTTTTCCAGGTTCATGAAGCCGTTGCGGCCCGGTCCATAAATGCCCGACAGACGCAGAATACAGAGCGGCACCGAGGCGTCGTTCGCCGCTTTGATCCACGCCTGCTCAGCCTCCACGCGCTCCAGCGAGCGTGCCGAAACGGGCTTGCAAGGCGTTGCCTCATCGACCCATGCGCCATCGTGATTGCCGTAAACGCCGACGGTGGAAAGATAGGCAGCCCATTTTAGCTGCGGCATGAGCGATTGCAGATTCCCGCCGCACAGGCGCAACAATGGATCGCCCGTCTTGCCGGGAGCAATCGATTGGACGAGATGGGTGACGGTTGAGAGTGCCGCGCACAAATCGTCATTGAGCATTTCGCCATCGAAGATGAACGGGGTGATGCCGAGCGATTGCAGCTTGTCGGCCTGGTCGGCGCTTCGCGTGGTACCGCACACCAGGTCCATGCTGTCCTGAAGACTTTTGGCGATTGCTTTGCCGGAATATCCGGCACCGAAAATCATCAGCTGCGACATCTATGCTCCTGCGATACGCCACTCGTCCTGCACATCCGAATCGTCTTCGGTCGTGTGCGCCGCAGCGTAAGCATGGAAGCTATGGCTGTCCATTAACTGTGAGAGTGCCCAGACGGCCATGCCGCGCACCTCTGGTGATGCATCGCTTGTCAGACGCTTGCACTTTTCGACCAAGCCTTGGTCCTTCGAATTGCCGGCCGCGATCAGAACGTTACGGATGAAGCGATTGCGACCAATCCGCTTGACTGGCGACCCGCTGAAGAAGGTTCGGAATGCAGCGTCATCGAGTCCAAGAAGAAAGTCGATGGGGGGTTCCTTGAGATCCTCTCGCGCCTGCAACTTCATTTCCGATGCGCTGGCGGCGAACTTGTTCCAGGGACACGCAGCCAGGCAATCGTCGCAGCCATAGATGCGGTTGCCAATCATAGGTCTGAATTCGTGTGGTATCGGCCCTTTATGCTCGATCGTCAGATAGGAAATGCAGCGCCGCGCATCGAGCTTGTAGGGCGCGGGAAAGGCGTTGGTCGGGCATGCGTCCAGGCAGGCGCGACAGGAGCCGCAATGATCCCTATCAGCCTCATCGAGACAGAGTTCGGCCGTGGTGAACATGCTGCCGAGAAAGAGCCATGAGCCGAAAGAGCGGCTGACGAGATTGGTGTGCTTGCCCTGCCAGCCAAGACCGGCAGCGGCAGCCAGTGGCTTTTCCATGACTGGCGCGGTATCGACAAAGACTTTCACGTCTTCGCCAGCACGCGCCGCAAAGCGTGTTGCGATCTCCTTCAGTCGTCCTTTGATGACGTCATGATAATCGCGGTTGCGGGCGTAAACGGAGATTGCGGCCTTGTCCGGCTGTTCAAGGATTGTGCGCGGGTCTTCATCCGGTCCGTAATTCAGGCCGAACATCACGATCGAGCGGACATCGCCCCACAGGGTCTTGGGGGAGGCCCGCCGCTCCTGCGTTTCCGCCATCCAGCCCATGGTGCCGTGGAAGCCGCTGTCGAGAAATTCACGCAATCGCTCCGGCGCCTGCGGAATAGCGTCCGGCGAGGTGATCCGACAGAGGTCGAAGCCAAGCGCCGTTGCTTCCGCTTTGACGAAATCCGTCAGCTTGCGTGCGCGCAGCTCCTGCTTCTGCAAGACCGTGTCGATTGCTTCTCTCCTGGGACGCCTGCCGGCACTGCGCCGACTGAGACGCTATATATAATGCGTGGTGACAGGATTAGAAATCGAGATCGGCATAATGGGAAGAGGGTGCCAGACGTGGCACGCGTTCGGCCAGCAGCGGACGGAAGGACGGGCGTGACTTCACCCGCTGGTACCATTCCTTGGCAATCGGCGCTTCCAGCCAGTTGATCTCCCCGAGATAGTCAAGAATGGAGACCGATGCTGCGGCCGCGAGATCGGCATAGCTCAAGCGATCACCGGCGATCCAGGTGCGCGAACCCGCAAGCCATTCGAGATACTTCATATGCTGGCGAATGTTCGACCGGGCGGTCCGCAGAAGTTTCGAGTCCGGCGGTCCGCCACCTTGGGCAGCCGTCATCTGCAATTTGTAGACACGCTCGCGCACCAAGGGCTTGGTGACGTCGTTTTCCATTTTCTGAAGAAACCACTCGGTCAGACGACGGATTTCAGCGCGTTGAAACGGTTCTTCCGCCAGAAGACGACGATCGCGCTTCAGCACGCCATGCGCCTCATCCAGAAACTCTGCCAGCACATAAGGCCCACAGAGCGAGCGCATGTTGTCGTCGAGATAGACGGGCAAGGTACCGGCCGGATTGAGCGCTAGAAATTCCCGCCTCTTTTCCCAGGGCTGCTCCTCGACAAGATCGATCTGGAAGCCATATTCGGCAAGGATCAGCCGGACGAACCGTGATGCTGTCGACATGGAGGAATGATAAAGAGTTGGCATTTGCGCTCAGAGTTTGTGTTTCTTGCGGTTGCTTATCTGTGGTGGAAAAAAGCTCAAAGTGCGGCTTCGGCACGAAATAATAGACGAAGTTTTTTTAACGTAACTTTAATGCTGCGTTGCACCACAGCATGGGCGCGAAAATCGAGACGATTTTCAGAAAACGCAATGGGTGGGCTCGAATAAGATGGAGCGTCCCTTGTGCATTCAAGGATGCACGGGACTCTTTCTCTTTCGCGACTGCCTTGAGCGGCTGCAATAAAAAAGCGCCCTGGATTTTCTCTCCGGGCGCTTAGCCTTTTCACGCAACGGCCGTCAGGGCCATCGACCTCACTGCGCAGAGATGGAGCTCGTTGCGCATGGGTCAACCCCATAGGCAGGAGAGCAACCGGTCTTGCCCGCGGCAACCGTGCCCGGAGCCATGAACGAACCTGCCAGAACAACCAACGCCGCACACGCAAAAAAGAGTGCGATAGACCTGCCCATTTCTCATTGCCTTTCAAAATTAAAATACGAGCGGTCGCGCCGCTGCTTGGTTGTTCGATGGAGGATGTGTCGTGATTGTGGCGTTTACCAATAACTGACGTTGCTGAACACCGGGTTAATGTGAAGACTTTTCCACCGTTGCCCTTGCGCCACGCTTGCGGCATTCCCCACGCGTTTCCGCGACATTCCCACCCCTTGAACGTAGCGACGAATTCGTCGCCGAACGCTCGTTGGGGTCATAACGGGTGGAGTAATCTTTGGTTGCAGCGCGTTTTGAAAAAAACCGGAGGCATCGTAGCGCAGTCGCAATCGACTCATCAAAGCACGAGGCGCGTCAACTCAGAGAGTTGAAGCGCCGTTCGTGCTGAGAAGAGGAAGAGTTGTGCTTTAAGCAGCTTTTCCCGCATTGCTGAACTGGCCGTGCGGGCGGTAGCTGACCAGATAGGACGACAGCACCGAGGTGATGCGAACGGGTGTGATCCCCATCCCTTCCAACGTCAGACCCGCCTTTTCCGCTTCAGCCGATACCACATTGTCATTCTTCAAAAGGGCAATCTGGTCGAAGGTGAAGGGAGGCTTGATCAGCGGAATGAGGGACGCCACCGAACCCATCAACGAGGCAATGCCGAACGGCAGGTTGACCATCGGGCGTTCGCGGTAGGTTGCTTCCAATACAGCCTCAAGACATTGACGGAAGGTCAAAACGTCCTGGCCGCCAAGCTCATAGGTGGCGCCCGCCTTCAGCTGACCGTCGACGCTGCGGGCAACGGCTTCCGCAACATCTTCAACATAGACGGGCTGGAACTTCGTCTTTCCACCACCGATCAATGGCAGGAAGGGGAGCGTGCGGGCCATGCCGGCAAACTTGTTGAAGAAGTCATCCTCAGGGCCGAAAACGATGGACGGGCGCAGAACGATGGCGTCTGGCAGAATGGAGCGGATCGCGGCTTCTGCGCGGCCCTTGGTGCGGGCATATCCAATCGAAGAATTCGCATCGGCGCCGATTGCCGAAATATGGGTCAGCGTCGCGCCTGCCGCTTTTGCCGCTTCAGCGACGGCGCGCGCACCAAACTCCTGCACGGCGTCAAAGGTGTTGCGGCCATTTTCGAACAGCAGCCCGACGCAATTGACGACGTGATCGGCATCTTCGACAGCACGGACGATCGAGTCCTTGTAACGCAAGTTTGCCTGGGCAAAGGAGATTTGGCCGACATTGCCGAGCGGCTGCAGGAAGCCTGCAAGATCCGGGCGGCGCACCGCAACGCGGATACGATAGCCGCGCTTTGCCAGCGTGCGAACCACATGCCGCCCGACAAAGCCCGAGCCGCCAAAAACGGTGACGAGAGGAGGAAGGTTGGCCAAGGGCATGGGACGGCTCCTGCGAAGCGTTAATGGATATATTCTGGTGTCTTAGCCGAAAGCTAGGCGCACGGGAAGAGAGAACAGTATGAAGCAGAACGGCGACTGAGAGAGCCTTCCGGCGCTATTCAAATTCCCTCGACGACGACCATTTCCGCATCGGCCACTTCCTGGCGAATTTTAGCTGCAGCCTGATACTCTTCGGAGTTATAGCAATCGACAGCGTGCTGCATCGAAGGGAACTCGATGATGACGTTGCGGGCGCATGCCTGGCCTTCCAGTTCTGTGAAGGCACCGCCGCGAGCGATAAACTTTGCACCATAGCGTTCGAAAGCCGGCTTGGCTGTCGCGACATAATCCTTGTAGCGCTCGGCATCGCGAACATCCACGCGGGCGATCCAGTAGGCTTTGGTCATGGCTGTCGTCCTTATCGATTGGCTGGGAAGCTGGCCCGCAGCATTTCGTCCAGAATGGCGCGTGCCGCAGCCTTCGGGTCTGCCGCCTTGACGATGGGACGGCCAACGACCAGATGGCTCGAACCGCGCTGAATGGCGTCAAAAGGTGTGACGACGCGCTTCTGGTCTCCGGCGTCTGCACCGGTCGGGCGAATGCCGGGGGTGACCACCGCCATGTCGGGTCCGAGGATGTCGCGGACGGCTGAGGATTCTTCAGCCGAGCAGACAATGCCGCCCATGCCTGCTTGTCTCGCCTGTTCGGCGCGCTTGAGAACCAGCGACCGCGCGTCACCCTGGTAGCCTGCCTCCACCAGATCGGCATCGTCCATCGAGGTCAAAACCGTGACGCCGAGAAGCGTAAGATCCGATCCCTTGGCGGCAGCAACAGCAGCACGCATGGCCTTTGGATAAGCGTGCAGGGTCAGCATCGACATGCCCATCTTGGCGATGTTTTCCACGCCGGAGGCAACGGTGTTGTCGATATCCAAGAGCTTCATGTCGAGGAAGATTTTCTTGCCGCTCTGGGCAAGCTCGCGGGCGAACTCCAGCCCACCGGCGAAGACCAACTGATAACCGATCTTGTAGAAGATGACATCGTCGCCAATGGCGGTGACGATCGCCTCGGCCTCCTTGACGGTTGGAACATCCAAGCCAACGATCAGGCGCTCGTTCGTGGTCATCATCTTCACCCCTGCCAATTTTCGATGGGCGTCCAGTCGCATGTCACTTTCCGGTCCGCAAGATCGAATCTGAAAAGATTGCCACCGCCGGGCGGCTGGTCGGTGCTGCGTCGGATGACATCGTGGCTGAGGTGACTTTTGAGAAGGGTGCCGACCGCGCCATGACCGATGAAGGCAATGGGCTGGCTGGAATCGTGGGTGGCGAGGATGGTTTCGACCGATTTTACAATGCGAGCCTGTGCGTCGGCTGCGGTTTCCCAGCCTTTGTAGCTTGCATGCGGGTGGGCGAAGAACCAGTCAGCGGCCTTTTCGAAGAGGTCAGGCGGAAGAAAGCCGGTCGCGCTTCGGTCGTTCTCGTGCATGTCCTCAACAGTTTCGACGTCGAGACCGCTGGCTCGAGCAAGATATTGCGCCGTTTCGATCGCTTTGGTCTCGGTGCTGCTGACGATACGGCGAAAGTTGCGAGCCCAGGGCTGCGAAAACGCCCTTCGGGCTCTTTCTGCCCCTATATCCGATAGTCCCCATTCCGGAACGGGAACCTTCGGATCGATGCGAACCTGCGGATGGGTTATGTAGAGAGCGTACATCCCCAAAGATTAGACTAGGTGCGGGTATAGGTCCACAGCTGCGCAGGCGGAATGTTGCGCACCACGAAGTCGAAATGGCGGATGTGATAGAGGTGAGGCTGCGCCACGATCGGCGAGACCGGGCCATAGGAAATCTGAACGACGGGACGGCCGTGCGGGACGCGATTCAGCAGCTCATCCAGCAGCTTGATTCTCGCAGCCATCGGAAAATTCAGCATGGGAACGGCGGAAATGACACAGTCGAACATCTGGTCCTTCTGCTCGCCCAGCGTCTTATCCAGATCGAAGGCGTCGCCATTGATGAAGTTCACGCCAGGATAGTTGCGCAAAAGCTGCTGATAGAAATCCGTCGAATATTCGATTGCTGTCACCTGATCGGGCCGAAGACCGCGGCCGAGGATGGCTTTGGTGATAACGCCGGTTCCGGGTCCAAGTTCAAGAACGGGAAGGCCTGAATGAGGGTTGATGACGCTTGCCATCCGCCGCGCGGTAATGCCGGAGGTGGGAACGATCGCGCCGACTTTTTTCGGCTGATTGACCATCCCCTTGAAGAAGCGAATTTCTTCTTCGAATTTTCGGCCGAAGCGTTCTTTCAGGCTCAGTCCCATTTTTCGTCCCCTTATTTGTCGTCAAACACCATTTGTTGAAACTGTGGCGACATCTTGTCTCGTATGGCGCAAATCAAAAGCAAAATGTCGCAAGTGGAAAAACTTATCGCAATGCTGGAGCCAAAAAAAGCCGGAGGAAAATTCCGCCGGCTTTTTTCCAAGATTGTTGTTTTACACGCGCATCGGCATCAGCACGTAGAGCGCATCGTCCCCCGCCGTATCGCGCACCAGCGTGGGCGAGCCTGCATCGGCCAGAAGGAAGATCGCATCTTCGCCAGACAATTGCGCCGTGATATCGAGGAGATATTTGGCGTTGAAGCCGATCTCCATCGGATCGTTCTCATAGCCAACAGCCACTTCTTCCGTCGCACTTCCAGAATCCGGGTTGTTGACGGTCAGCGTCAATTGTCCGTCGGTCAAGGCAAGCTTGACGGCACGCCCGCGTTCCGAGGAAATGGTGGAGACGCGGTCCACGGCCTTGGCGAAGCTGCTGCAATCGACGCGCATTTCCTTGTCGTTGCCGGTCGGGATGACGCGCTGATAGTCCGGGAAGGTGCCGTCGATGAGCTTCGAGGTCATGACGATGTCGCCGATGGTCAGACGGATCTTGGCGTCGGACACTTCGACAGCGACTTCCAGCTCGGGATTGTCGACGAGCTTCTGCAATTCGCCAACCGTCTTGCGCGGAATGATGATGCCCGGCATGCCCTCGGAACCGGATGGCGCGTCGACATCGGCGCGTGCCAGGCGGTGGCCGTCTGTCGCAACTGCACGCAGCTTCAAATCGCCGCCGCTTTCGATCGTATGGAAGAAGATGCCGTTGAGGTAATAGCGGGTTTCTTCGGTGGAGATGGCGAACTGCGTGCGATCGATCAGCATCTTGAGATCGGTGGCCTTCAGCTTGAAGCTGTGGCTGAAGGTGCCAGCGGTCAGGTCAGGGAAATCCGTTTCCGGCAGGCACTGCAGCGAGAACTTGGAGCGCCCGGACGCCACCGTCATCGACGAACCGTCGGGATTGGTCGCGAGTAGCACTTCCGACCCGTCGGGCAGCTTGCGGACGATTTCATAAAGCAGATGGGCCGGCACGGTCGTCGCACCCGCCTGTTCCACCATGGCCGGTGTCGCTTCTGTCACTTCCAGATCGAGGTCGGTCGCCTTCATGTCCAGATTGGCGCCGGATGCGCGCAGCAGAATATTCGACAGGATCGGAATAGTGTTGCGCCGTTCGACCACGCGATGCACGTGGTTCAGCGACTTCAAAAGGTTGGACCGCTCAAGAGTAATACGCATGGACGCTACCGCTTTCAACCGTTGCGATCCGGCGGTGCCGGATCGGCAAGATAGTCTTTCCCGGCCTGATGCCGGATAATGGGACAGGCAAAATGGCAGAGTTATCGTGTGAAATGCAAGAGGCCAGCATACGCTAGCCGTTGCTATTCCCCGCTAACGTGCGTGATCCACAGATAAGAGTGACATCTTGCGCTTGTTCAGCCGCGTCCGATTGCCCATAAGTGCTTCCTTGGAATGGCAAAATAGATTGGACTGACCCGTGACAGACGAAACCAACGACGACCAGACGGAGACGTCTTCGGGCAAGAGCTTTCGCATCGCGGGCGTTTCGGTTCCGGCACGGCCGCTCGAGAATGCCCTTTATCTCGTGGCGACGCCCATCGGCAATCTGGGCGACATCACATTGCGCGCGCTCGAAACGCTAAGCTCCGCCGATGTTCTGGCCTGCGAGGATACGCGCGTCACCCGCATCCTTCTGGAGCGCTACGGCATTCGCAATCGCCCTTACGCTTATCACGAACATAATGCCCAGGAGGTAGGGCCGAGATTGGTTGCTGCTCTAGAGGCGGGCAAGTCGGTGGCACTCGTTTCCGATGCAGGCACGCCGCTCGTGTCCGATCCCGGTTATCGGCTTGGCCAGCTGGCGCTGGACGCGGGCTATCGCGTCGTGCCCATTCCAGGCGCCTCCGCACCGCTTGCCGCACTCGTCGGATCTGGCATGCCGAGCGACGCCTTCCTGTTTGCGGGGTTCCTGCCGGTGAAAGATCGTGGCAAGCGCGATCGCTTTGCCGAGCTTTCGAAAATTCCGGCAACGCTCATCTTTTTCGAATCCCCGCACCGCATCGGTGCATCCGTGCGTGTCGCCGCAGAGGTGCTTGGGCGCGATCGCCGCGCCGTTGTGTGCCGTGAGCTGACCAAGACTTTCGAGGAGTTCCGTCGCGGGACCTTGGGCGAGCTTGCGGACTATTATGACGAAGACCGCACGGTGAAGGGTGAGATCGTGCTTCTCGTCGAGCCGCCATCCTATGATGACATCCCCGATATTGAGGATGTCGAAAAGCTGTTGAAGGATTTGGTCTCCACCATGCCGGCGGCCAAGGCGGCTGCCGAGGCGGCAAAGCTCACCGGCTTGCCACGCAAGGAACTCTATCAGCGACTGCTCGACATGAAGGACAGCCATGGCGGTTGATGTGCGGCATGTGAAAAGACGCCGTGCGGAAAAACGCGGCCACGCTGCCGAATATTGGGCGGCGTTTTATCTCATGCTGAAGGGCTATCGCATCCTGGCGCTGCGCTATCGCACGCCGCTTGGCGAGATCGATCTCATTGCCCGGCGCAAGGACGTCGTCGCCTTTATTGAGGTGAAGGCCCGTCGATCGGAAAATGGCGCGGTTGATGCTGTCAGCTGGCAATCGCAACGGCGCATTCGCGCGTCTGCCGATCTCTGGCTGGCACGACGTAAAGATGCGCATCTGTTGTCTTTGCGTTTCGACATCGTCGCTGTCTTGCCGCGGCGTCTGCCAGTCCATTTCATCGATGCTTTTTGAGGACGATTCCATGTCGAGCGAACGTGAAAAAATGGCTGCTGGCGAATGGTATTGCTGTCTCGATGACGAGTTGGACGCGCTTCGGGTCAAAGCGCGTTTTGCCGTTCATCAGCACAATATACTGCCGCCGGACGAGCGTGGATCGATTGGCCCGCTGCTTGGCAAGCTTCTAAAATCGGCCGCCGGAAGCGCTTTCATCGAAGCGCCGTTCCATTGCAGCTACGGCCTCAATATCAGCCTGGGGGAAAGGGTCTATCTTAATGCAGGCTGCACCATCCTCGACTCCGGCAGCGTCGAGATTGGTGCGGGCTCCATGCTCGGCCCTGCCGTTCACATCTATTGTGCCGATCACCATCGCGACATCACGTTGCGCGGGCAGGGGATCGAAAGGGCACGGTCGGTAGTGATCGGCAAGGATGTCTGGATCGGCGGCGGCGCCATCATTCTGCCGGGCGTGACAATAGGCGATGGAGCCATCGTCGGTGCCGGTTCGGTGGTGACGAAGAGCGCCGCGCCAGGCGACATCGTCGTCGGCAACCCGGCGCGCTCGACCCGAGATAAATAATCTACCTGCGATTGCCCGGCGCGATCGGCCTGCAATTTCGAAGCTTCTCACGTAACAAATCTGACATGAAATTGTTAAATTCCCGTCACGGAACGTCCCTATTCGCATCCTCACCCAACAAGGGCGGTAGAGGATCGAAAGATGATCAAGAAAATTTCCATGGCCGTGATGGCCCTCAGCGTTTCCGCAACATCTTCCATGGCGGCAACCAACATCACCTTCTGGCATGGCATGGGCGGCCGCAATGGCGAAGTCATCAACGAGGTCGCGCAGAAGTTCAACGCTGCGCAGAGCGCATGCGCGTTGACGCCCGTTTCCAAGGGCTCCTACGAGGAAGCGCTGGCAAGCGGCATCGCCGCCTTCCGCTCCGGCGAGCAGCCGAACATTCTCCAGGTCTTCGATGCCGGTGCCGCCACCATCATCAACGCCAAGGGTGCCGTCATCCCGGCGGAAGATATCATCACCAAGGCTGGCTACACGTTCGATCGCGAAGCCTTTATTCCTGGCGTTCGCTACTTCTACGCTGCAGCTGATGGCAAGTTCGTCGGCATGCCGTTCAACTCCTCCGCGCCGATCATGTATATCAACACGGACGCCCTGAAGAAGGCCGGTGTCGAAGCGCCGAAGACCTGGGAAGAGTTTGAAGCCATTGCCCCGAAGCTGAAGGAAGCCGGTTTCATACCCCTCGTTCAGTCGCAGCTGACCTGGCAGTTCACCGAGAACTTCTTCTCGCGTAACAACGTCCAGTTCGCCACCAACAACAACGGTTATGACAGCGTTGTAGATACCAAGCTCAAGGTCACCGACCCGAACCTCATCATGATGTTCGAAAAGCTGAAGTCCTGGAAGGATCAGGGCTACTTCGCTTACTACGGTGCCGGCTGGAACGACAACCAGAAGCCATTCGAAGAAAACAAGGTCGCTCTCTGGATCGGTTCTTCGGGTTCCTTCGGCGGTCTGCAGAAGACAGCGCAAATGCCGTTCTCGGCAACCTTCCTGCCATACTGGGGCGCAATCAAGGGCGCTGGCACCAACTCCTTCATCGGCGGTGCGGCCCTGTTTGCCATGTCCGGCAAGCCTGAGCCTGAAAACAAGTGCGTGGCGGACTTCTTCCAGTTCTTGACCTCGCCTGAGATCCAGAAGTTCTACCATGAAGCGACCGGCTACGTGGCCATCACCAAGGCAGCCTACGAGCTGGCGAAGAAGGAAGGCTACTACGAGAAGCAGCCTGTTGCCGAAGTCGGCATCAAGCAGCTGTCACTGCCTGGCGGCGAATGGTCCAAGGGTTACCGCCTCGGCTTCTACCCGCAGATCCGCGCCATCATGGAACGTGAATATGGTCGCATCTTCTCCGGCGAAGTCTCCGTAAAGGACGCCTTCAACATCATCGAGAAGGAAGGCAACGACCTTCTGGCCCGTTTCGCCAAGACCGCTGGCTGATCATACCGTCACCCTATCGAAGGACCTCTCCTCTTAATCGAGGGGAGGTCCGTTCCAATTGCAAGGCGCTTCCAAGGCTCTGTCATCCTCGCCTCCAAGGCAGGGCGTGACGCACAGTACACAAGCAGCGCTCTCTCAAAATTCAGGGACCGACGTCTTCACAAGATGTCTGGTCCATAACCAAGGAAGGTTTGCGGACGTGACCTACGTTCCCTCCCAACCGAGCGCCACACAGGTTCTTCCCGGTCTTGCCGCGAAAGCGAAGAAGCCTGTCGTGGCGACAGAAACGGCCAAGCGCGTCCAGTTTTCCCCTTCGCTGCTGCCCTATCTCTTTCTCGCGCCCCAGCTTCTGGTCATTTTCGTCTTCTTCTACTGGCCGTCGGTCCAGGCAGTCCAGTCCTCCTTCTATATCGAGGATCCCTTCGGCTTCGGCTCGACCTTCGTCGGCTTTTCGAATTACTCAGATGCGCTTTTCAGCGTCGAATATCTGAGCATCGCCAAGTTTACAGGCATATTCACCATCCTCGTCACGGTGTTTTCTCTGGCCATAGGGCTGCTGCTGGCCGTGAAGGCCGACGCGGTCATCCGCGGTTCTTCGGCCTACAAGACGCTGCTGATCTCCGTCTATGCGATCGCGCCGCCGGTTGCGGGCCTGATCGGCATGATGTTCTTCGACCAGCATATCGGCCCTTTCGTCAAGATCGCCTCCTTCTTCGGCTGGCACATGCAGGTGGGCGTCAGTTACTTCGACACGGCTTTCGCCATGGTCTTCGTCTCCGTCTGGAAGCAGATCCCGTATAATTTCATCTTCTTCCTGTCGGGCCTGCAGAGTGTGCCGGTCTCGGTGCGCGAGGCGGCCTATCTTGATTGCCGTTCCGGCGTTCGCCGGTTCTGGACCGTCATCATGCCGCTTCTGGCGCCGACCGCCTTCTTCCTGCTGATCATCAACGTCACCTATGCCCTGTTCGATACCTTCGGCATCATCGATGTGATGGTGAAGGACAAGGCGGCCAACAATCCGATCACGCTGGTCTACAAGGTGTTCCTCGATGGTTTCCGTGGAAACGATATCGGCGGCTCCTCGGCGCAATCCGTCATTCTGATGGTCGTGGTCTTCGTGCTGACCGTCATGCAGTTCCGCTTTCTAGAAAAACGCATCCATTACGGTTGAGGTGTTGACCCATGTACAAGACAAAGCCTCTCGACCATCTGGTGCTGATCATCGGCTCGCTGTTTCTGGTCCTGCCGGTCATCGTTGCCTTCATGACCTCGACGCATACCGCAGCCGAAATCCACATGAATGGACTGGCTCTGACGCCAGGCAATAATTTCGTCGCGACCTATGAGAAGGTGCTGACACAAAAGGGTGGCTTCACCGGCCAGGTGACCGGCTTCAGCATGGTGATGAACTCGCTGATCCTCGGCATCGGCTTTGCCGTCGGCAAGATCGTGCTGTCGATGATGGCGGCTTACGCCATCGTCTATTTCCGCTTCCGCTTCGCTACGCTCGCCTTCTGGATCATTTTCACCACGCTGCTGTTGCCGCTCGAAGTGCGCATCATGCCGTCCTACGAGGTGATGAGCAAACTCGGGCTTTTGAACTCCTATACCGGCCTCATCGTCCCGCTTCTGGCCTCTGCCACCGGCACCTTCTATTTCCGCCAGTTCTTCAAATCCGTGCCGGACGAGTTGCTGGAGGCGGCGCGCATCGATGGTGCGGGGCCGATCAAGTTTTTTATCGACGTGCTGATCCCACTATCGCGCACCATGGTGGCAGCGATCTTCATCATCATGTTCGTCTATGGCTGGAACCAGTATCTCTGGCCCATGCTGATGACCAATGATGAGAGCTTCTTCACGCTGATGCGCGGCATCAAGTCGATCCTACAGGTCTGGGTCGGTTCGCAACTTCCCGATTATAACGAGGCTTTCGCGCTTGCGGTTCTCGCCATGCTGCCCCCGGTGATGATCGTCATCATCTTCCAGAGCTGGTTCATCAAGGGCCTCACCGAAAGCGATAAGTAAAGGATACCGACAATGGCCGAGATCGAAATCAGTCAGGTCTGCAAGGATTACTCCAACGGCATGCGCGCCGTTCATGATGTGGATATCTCCATCAAGGATGGAGAGTTCATCGTGCTCGTCGGCCCTTCCGGCTGTGGCAAGTCCACGCTTCTGCGCATGGTTGCTGGCCTGGAGGAAATCTCCGAGGGCACCGTCAGCATCGGCAATCGCATCGTCAATGACGTGGAGCCTGCCGAGCGCGACATCGCTATGGTGTTTCAGAATTACGCGCTTTACCCACATATGTCGGTACGCGAAAATCTCGAATATGGTCTGAAGAACCGCAAGACGCCAAAGGCGGAGATCGATGCGCGTGTGGCGGAAGCCGCACGCATGCTGCAGCTCGAGCCCTATCTGGACCGCAAACCACGGGCGCTTTCCGGTGGTCAGCGTCAGCGCGTTGCCATGGGCCGTGCCATTGTGCGCAAGCCCGCGGCCTTCCTCTTCGACGAGCCGCTGTCCAACCTCGATGCCAAGCTGCGCGTCTCGATGCGCGGCGAGATCAAGCGGCTGCAACGCCGCCTTGGCACCACCTCCATCTATGTCACACATGACCAGTTGGAAGCCATGACGCTGGCGGATCGTCTCGTGGTTCTGAATGCGGGACGCATCGAACAGATCGGCGCGCCGCTCGATGTCTACCACACGCCTGCCTCCACCTTTGTCGCAAGCTTCATCGGCTCGCCAGCCATGAACCTCCTGTCTGGCGAACTGCATGGTGATCGTCTGGCGATCGGTCCTGCTGTCTTGTCATTGAATGGTGTTGCGCCGACCTCCGGCCCGGTGACGGTCGGCATACGGGCGGAAGATTTGCGCATTGCAAATGGTGATGAGCCAGCCTTGCCGTTCCGTCTCGATTATGTCGAAGAGCTCGGCTCGCAGCGGCTGGTGCATGGCGTCGTTGGCGATCAGCCGCTGACGGTGTCGCTTTCCGCCGAACTGGAGCTTCCGGAAATCTTCGCGCTCACCATCAATCCCGGCAGGCTGCATTTCTTCGACAAGGACACCGGTAAGCGGATCGATGTCAGGCTCAATGAGCAGAGTGCGCAGCTGCAAGTCGAACGGGCAAGCGTCTGATTAACGGTAAGGAAGCCGGAGTGCGCGATGCGCCCCGGCTTCATTTTTGTCCATTGACTCCATTATAAGATCGAATATTCTCTTATCATGGAAAATCAAAGTGACCCGCTTGAACCGGTAATCGCCGCAAGGCTCAAGCTTCTGCGAGAACAGAGTGGACTAACGCTCGATGGACTTGCGACGGCGTCCGGCGTGAGCCGCGCCATGATATCCCGCATCGAAAGAGGCGAGGCGAGCCCTACGGCATCATTGCTTGCGCGCATCTGCGCCGCACTCGGCCTTTCGCTGTCACAGTTTTTCGCCGAGGGCGAGGCGCCGCCATCACCTTTGGTAAAACGAAGCGATCAGCCGACGTGGAAAGATCCGGAAACCGGTTATGTCCGCCGCGCCATTTCGCCACCCCGTACGGGCTCGGATGTCGACATCGTCGAAGTTTCGTTGCCGGCATCCGCGCGCGTCAGCTTCCCGCCCCACCCGGCCAGCAAGGGCATGACCCAATATGTCTGGCTGTTCGAGGGCGTGCTCCACATGACGCTTGGCGAGGAAACGTACCGGCTAGAGCCGGGTGACTGCCTCTTCATGCCCGTTGGCGAGGGCCACATTTTTCACAATCCGTCCGATAGTCCCGCTCGCTATGCCGTCGTGTTGGACCAGAGAAAGCGCATATGATGGAAGAGAATATTATCAACATCCGGCTTTTAGACCGCCAGGAGACACTGAATGCCCTGCCGGATCTTTGCGACGTCCTGTCGGACTGCGTCAATGGCGGAGCTTCTGTCGGCTTCATGCTGCCCTTCGGACCAGACGACGCGCGCAACTTCTGGCAGGATGTTGCAGAAGCGGTGGGCCGTGGCACCACACTCCATGCGGTGGCGGAGCGCGATGGTAAAGTGGTTGGCACGGTTCAGGTGGGTCTTGCCACCAAGCCCAACCAGCCTCACCGGGGCGACGTGATGAAGCTGCTGATCCATCGAACAGCCCGTGGTCTTGGTCTGTCACGCCGGCTGATGACGCATGTGGAAGCGGAGGCGGCAAGCCTTGGTCGGACGCTTCTCGTGCTGGATACGGCAACAGGCAGCGAGGCCGAAGCCATCTATCCGCGCTTCGGGTGGCAACGCGCCGGCGTCATCCCGGATTTCGCGCTCTTCCCCGATGGGCGTTACTGCGACACGACCTTCTTCTACAAACGCATAGGTCCGGCCGAATGACCGGACCTGTTGTAGAAGGCATGCTCTCTTAAAATCAGGCTGCGTAACGGGTTGCAGCACTGTCCTTCGTCAGGCGGAATTGCTGCAGCAATTGCAGCAACTGGTCTGTCTCGGTGTTGAGTTGCTGCGTTGCTGCACTCGTCTCCTCCACCATGGCGGCGTTCTGCTGGGTGAGCACATCGACTTCTCCGACGGAGCCGTTGATCTGTTGCAGTACGACCGCCTGATCCTGGGTAGCCTGGGTGATCTGGTGCACCTGATCACTGACCTTGGAAATCTGAACGCCGATTTCCGCCAAGGAGTCGCCGGTCTGGTTGACGAGGTTTGAGCCTGCCGAGACCTCTTGCGTCGAGACGGCAACCAGCTGGCGGATTTCCTTGGCGGCAGAGGCAGAACGCTGCGCCAGTTCCCGCACTTCATGCGCAACGACTGCAAAGCCCTTGCCGGCTTCGCCCGCGCGGGCCGCTTCCACGCCGGCATTGAGCGCCAGAAGATTGGTCTGGAATGAGATGGAGTCGATCACCTCGATGATATTGCCGATCGTCTGCGAAGCCGCCTCGATCCTCTCCATCGCCGCTATTGCGTTTCTGACGATAGCAAGGGACTCGTCTGTGTGGCGGCGCGTATTGTCGACAATACTGTTGGCCTGGCGCGCGCGCTCCACCGCATTGCGCATGTTGGAGTTGACCTCATCCACGGCTGCTGCGGTTTCTTCCAGCGAGGCTGCCTGGCGCTCGGTGCGCCGGGATAGATCAAGCGTCGAGGCCGACATCTGTTGCACGTTGACGCGGATCGTTCCGACATTGTCCTGAATGCCGCCGATCGTCTGGCGCAGCCGCTGCATGGACTGGTTGAAGTTGAGACGCAGCTCCTCCAGGTGTCCCGTAAAGGGCGTATCGATCATGGTGGAAATATCCCCAGCAGACAGCCGTTCCAGGCCATCGCCCAGTGCGGACACCGCAAACTGGATCTGACGGTCGAGTTCCCGGCGCTCCGCTTCGTTCATCTGCCGCTCCGCTTCGGCGGCAGAGCGCTGCTCTTCCGTCTGCGCTTCGAGGCGCAGGCGTTGAGCGGCATTTTCCTTGAAGACTTCCAATGCGCGTGCCATGTCGCCGATCTCGTCATGACGGGTGTTGCCGTTGAGCGGTACGTTGACGTCGCCGGTGGCAAGACGCTTCATGGCGCTGACGATCGTCAGGATCGGACCCTTGAAGGTCATGACCAGACCGATGCCGGCGAAAATCGCGATCAGGATGCCGGTGAGCATGGCAGAGATAGAGATGCCGTCAGCCTTGCTGCGTTCGCTATCAGCCGCCAGACGCTGGGATTCGGCAAAGCCTGTCAGCTGCTCCCAAATATGGCCGATTTCTTCCGTTGCCTTGGCGAAGGCAGCCTTGCGCTGGTTGAACATGGTCAGAAGGTCGGTGGCATTCTTGTCGAGCTTTGTGGACAGCGCATCGATCAGGGTCGCGCTTTTGATGGCGCTTTCGGACATCGTCTTGTCGGACATCACCGCACCCGCAGAGACGCTCAGACGGAAGGCCATATCGCGAAACCGTTCCAACCCGTCTTTCGTCGGGGCTGCGGCAAAGCCGGCCATTTCAAGCTGCATGTTCTTTGCGTCGTCGCCGATCTGGCGCGCCATCGTCAGGAAGTTGACGGCGGGCTCGATCTTGCCATCCAACTGTCCGAACATCTCGGTGGCCTGGCGCGACTTTACCGTTGCAAATCCTTGAAGGCGGATGGTTGCCGGGCGCATCATGTTGATCGCCTGATCGATCGTTCCGACCGTCATGTCGTTGACGACGCCGACATCGACCTGCTGGCGGATTTGCTTCACATTTTCGGAAATCTGATCAATGACCAGCTTCTGGTCGGCACTAGCGATGGCAGAGAGCGACTTTGCCGTAGCCTCAAGCCCGCCAATCGAATCGCGAATGACCGCAATCTTTTCTTCCGGAACTGTACGCTTGTTGAATTCGGTGACGACGGTTGCGATCAGTGTCGCGCCGCGAACCAGCCTGTCGGCCTCGCGCAACATCTCCTTGGCCTTCGTCTCATCGGTTTCGAGCGTGCTGCGGATGTTGGTGGCGTTTGCCAAAAGGCCATTAAGCTCTTTTGTCACGCCCGCCATATCGCCATTCATTTGCGATCTGAGCGCCTGTTCTTTTTGGTAAAAGGACCACAGCTCATCCACCTGAACGCCGATCAGCGAGGTACTTTTAATCGCGTCCTGAATGGCCGGATCGCTTCCGTCACCCGTCATCTTGAGAAAGGTGATCTGCTCATCGATTTGATGATGAAGCGTATTTCGCGTCTCTTCGGTGGTGTTGTGAAGAAACGAGGTCATGCTTTCATAGACCTGCTTGAAGCCGGTCAAGGATTGCAGGGTCGTGTTGGAAATATCCATGCGACCTTGAAGCAGCTTTGAGGTGTAAAGACCCGAGAGACCAACCGCAAGAATACTAAGGATGAATGGTGCAATGAAGACAATAACCTTTGTCTGGATCTTAAACCGTGCCAGAACTCTATCAATAAACATGCTGTCCCAGAGCCTCTATTATTATTATGCCGTTGATTATTATCGGTTTTCCGGCAGAGGAGACTTTTGCAATCAAGCTTTGAAAAAGCGTTAAAAAAAGACCGTATTTTTTGCTGGTGCCATGAGCGGTCAGTGGCTGCCCATTAAATGGACGACCAGAGCAATGTGCGCGATATTGGAAATTCGTACCCGGTCTTCGAGCCGATGCGATAGCCCGCTTGTTGACCCAGCACAGTTATGGCCGCAACGTTCATAAAATTTGTGATCGCTGCGGCCAGAACCCATACTAATACTTTACCTGGAGGTTAGCCCGCTCCCGGGTTGACCTCGCTGTCGTCCTCGTCTGGGAGGGAGCCGGCACCTGGCGTCTTGCTGTTGTCGGTCAGATGCTTTTTCGCGTGCGGACCGGCAGCGGGAATATCTTCATTGCGCTCGGTCTTCACGTTTTTTTCTTCGATCGCCTCGCGGGCGTTTTTGTCTTGCATCGTTCGAACTCCTCATCGCAATGTGACGATTGTCGTCAAAGATCGAACGCGTGGGGGGAATACCGGTTCCCAGGCGTGAAGCAAGCGGGTGCTGTGTGCCGCGGAGTCTTTTGGAAGCGTGCTGTCTATCTACGGGGGCGACTTGAGGTCGTCAGTCTTCGATCTTGCGCGCTTCCGAAATCAGCATGATCGGCACGCCGTCACGAATCGGGTAGGCCAGCTTGGCGCGTTCGGAAATCAATTCGTGATGTTCTCGATCATAGGTGAGCCTGCCCTTGGTCAAAGGGCAGACCAGAAGATCCAGAAGCTTCGGATCGACCTTGCTCAGCTTTTCATCCATGGGTGTGGCTCATTGCAGGATGACACCACCCTCTGCCCCGCCCTGAGCCAGCACGATCTCCATGATGGCGATCAGTGCGTCCGCGCGGGATTTCAGATCAGGAGCCTCCAAGAGAGCCTGCTTTTCCGCCGGTCCAAAGGGGGACATCATCGACAATGAATTGACCAATACACGATTTCCCGCGCGCTCGACGCTGTCCCAATCCGCTTCCAACTGGTTCGATTCAAGGAAATTGCGGAAGATGCGCAAGAGATTGGCGCGATCGATATCTTCCTCCCCATCTTCACCGGAGAGATCGGCAATGAACGGAGCTTGCTTGAACACGCGGTAAGGCGTCTTTTCTTCGATCTCCTCCAGCAGCCTGAAGCGGCAGACGCCTGTCAACGACACGACGTAGCGGCCGTCGCCGGTCTCGGAAAATGAGGTGATGCGACCGATGCAGCCGATGGGGCTCAGTGCGCCACCCTCGGTTCCGGCTTCAAGAGCCTGCAGGGCGGGCTGGACCATGCCGATTAGTCGGTGGCTCGCAATGGCCGCGTCGAACATCGCCAGATATCGTGGCTCGAAGATGTTCAGCGGCAGGTGCCCTTCCGGCAGCAGCAAGGCGCCCGGCAAGGGAAAAACGGGAATAGTCTCGGGTAGATCGCTTTCTTTCAGATATCTCGCATTTCCGACATGCATCGGAGGGATTCCTTATGTCTCATCGTTCCCGCTCCAATCTAGATGAGGAGCGGGTCGGCAAAGCGCAAGACGGTTTTAGGAAAAGAGTATGGAGGAGAGCTTTCTGCGACCGGAAATGCTGGCCGGATCCTTGAAACCCCAGGTCTCGAAAAACTCCACCAGCTGCTTGCGCGCGCCGTCGTCTTCAAAGGTCCGATCCTTGCGCATGATGGTCAGTAACTCTTCAACGGCCTCTTCCCGTTTGCCCTGCGCATTCAGGATTTTGGCGAGCTTCAGCCTTGATGCGTGATCGTCCGGGTTCAATTGTAGGGCTTGCTGCAAGGCCAACGGATCGCCGAGCTTGCGGGCTTCTTCGAACTGCGCCAGCTTTTTCGACGCCGCCTGCACGGCTGCGTCCTTGGAAAGTTCTTCCGACAGGGCCGACAGAAGCTCGCTGGCGCGCTCATATTGCCCGACCGCGATCATGCACTCGGCAATGCCGGCGACAGCGGCGGCATTTTCAGGATCAGCCTGCATCACGGCGCCGAAGAGCTGGGCGGCATTCTGGAAATCGCCGGCCTCCAGCAGCTGTTTTGCCTCGGCGAGCGCCGCCCCGATTTCGGCCTCCTGATCATCGCCTGCCGGTCCTGCGAGCTTCTCGATGAATTGCAGGATCTGGCTTTCCGGAACGGCACCCATGAAACCATCGACCGGTCTGCCGTCGACGAATGCGACGATCGCGGGGATGGACTGAATGCCGAGCTGTCCGGGGATGGCTGGATGTTCGTCAATGTTCAGTTTGACCAGCTTGACGCGTCCGCCCGCTTCATTGACCACCTTTTCCAGAACGGGCGTCAGCTGTTTGCACGGGCCGCACCACGGCGCCCAGAAATCCACCAGCACCGGCTGCCGGCGCGATTCATCCATGACGTCCTTGGAGAAATTCGCGGTCGTCGTATCCTTGATATAGGAGCCTTGAGCGCCGGATTGTCCGCCGCCGAAGCTTGCCGAACCCGTCATCTGACCTCCGAGCGAGGCTCCGTAAGGGTTATCCATTCCGCTCATATCTCGTCTCCAATATCATCTCGTGCCGGTGCGCTCATACCGCACAGATCGTGGTTTATTCCGTGACTTTCAAGATCAGCGGCGTGTGCCCCGTCGCCTCCAGGAAGCGCACGAGATCGTCACGGCCGATCGTCGTCGTCGCGTCGTTGGTCAGCGGGTGGCCATTGATCAGGTCGGATTTCATCAACTCGCTATCAAGCACGAAGGTCACTTGATTGTCGGTATCGTTGATCGCGCCGAAGACGGTGACCGAACCGGGAACGACGCCCAGATATTCCAGCATCTTTTCCGGTTTGCCGAAGGACACCTTGCTGGCGGCATCGATGGTCTTGTGAACCGTCTTCAGGTCCACCGTCGCGTTTTCTTCGACGGTCAGAACGAAATACTGGTCCTTCTTGTCCTTGACGAAAAGGTTCTTCGTGTGGCCGCCCGGGATCAGATCGCGCAGGGATTCCGATTCAGCGACTGTGAAGACCGGCTGATGCTGCGTGGTCGTGTGTTTTACGCCAAGGCCATCGAGAAAGCTGAAAAGATCCTGCGCCGTCTTGGGGGAATGCTCTGCAACCATCACTGCGTGCCTCTGCCGGATTTCGTCTGTCTTTGACAAAGTGAATAGGCCCGACACACCGCTTTTGCAATCCATTCTGCCGTGAAGCCCGCAAAAGATCAGCCTTTTCCGATGCTTGCGATGAGGCACAAATTTTTCTCCGGGTTTTCGTCATTTCCCTGTTGCATTTGAAAATCGGTTGAGCGATATAGCGCCCGTCGCCGCAAGACGGCGCCCACGGTTCAGCGATCTACCCCGAACCGTTGGATTTTTGAGCGGGTGTAGCTCAGGGGTAGAGCACAACCTTGCCAAGGTTGGGGTCGAGGGTTCAAATCCCTTCGCCCGCTCCAAATCTCTCTTTTCAATGTTCATTCTCCTTCTTCGCCATAGACCACGGCGCAGTCCGCGTTTGTGGCGCAAACGGCTGGCCGCTGGCGTGCGAAAGATATATCGCACCCTCCCTGCATTTATCTCTTGCATTTGAAAGTCGGTTGAGCGATATAGCGCCCGTTGCCGCATGACGGCGACCCGCGGTTCAGCGATCTACCCCGAACCGTCGGACTTTGAGCGGGTGTAGCTCAGGGGTAGAGCACAACCTTGCCAAGGTTGGGGTCGAGGGTTCAAATCCCTTCGCCCGCTCCAAATTCTCAAAATCAAAAACTTTCGATATGTCTTTATTGCATATCAGCTCACATGCTCGGCCATCTTTGCTCAGGTGGCATCCGGATCGTTTAGCTGATATGGGAACCGCTTTTGCAAGACAGTGGATATGCAGTAAGATGAAAAGACTGATCGGCTCCGTTTTGTTGGGATCCTTGTTTGCCGCGCCGATTGCTGCAAACGCAACTCCGGTGCTCGTGCTGGATGCCGATACCCATCAGGTGCTCGTTCAGGAAGATGCCGGCGTTCCCTGGTATCCTGCGTCGACAACCAAGTTGATGACGGCGTTTCTGACGTTCGAGGCCTTGCGTGATGGCGAGATTTCGCTCTCCACGCCTGTCACCATGACGAAGAAATCCGTCAGCGAGGCGTTTCTGGAGTCCGGTCTGTCTCAAGGTCAGGCGATGACGCTGGAAGATGCTCTTTATGCCATGATCGTCGCCTCAGCCAATGATGTTGCGATGGCCGTCGCGGAACGGGTGGGCCATGGCGAGGCACCTTTCGTTGAGAAGATGAACGAAGCAGCCCGGCGCCTTGGCATGACGGGGACGCATTTTTCCAATCCGAACGGATTGTTCGACAAGAACAACTACACCACCGCACGCGATCTCGCGATCCTGGGGCTCGCCATCGAACAGCAGTTCCCGCAGTTCCAGAACTTCTTCCAGGTCTCTGCCGTATCGATCAACGGCAAGGAAATCCCATCCAACAATTTGCTCCTCACCCGCTACCGCGGCACCACAGGTATGAAGACCGGGTTCCTCTGCGCATCCGGGCGCAACTTCGTCGGCGTCGCCACGCGCGACAACCGCCGCCTCATGGTGGTGGTGATGGGGGCGACCACCGAGCGCGAGCGCAACGAACGCTCTGCAAAATATCTGGACGAGGGCTTTGAAGGGCGGCTGCCTCCGAGCTTCGGAACCGTGGAGTCGATCGCCAACAGGCCCGAGGTCAAGCCGGAAGATATGAGAGTGCGGCTTTGCACCAATCAAAGCGTTCAATATGAAGCGTCGCGCGAGGCCATGTATCCGATGGGGCTTCCCGGCCAGCCAAGCTATCTCAATGATGAAATACCTGGCATCGTTCACCGCATCACGACCTGGCAGAATGAAGCCGCTGCCGCCGATGTTCCGTTGCCATCACCGCGACCGGTCGAGAATAATGCACCGCGGAACTGAGACCTCTTGAGTTACACCATGCTTTGGCTTCGTTGGCCGACGGCCACAACATCCGTCCGGACCTGCTGGTCCAGGAAGGGCTGAACATCGATGGCTTTCAGCGGGCGGGAACAGATGTAGCCCTGGATCAGGTTGCAGCCCATTTCGGTCAGCATATTGAGCTGATCGTCGGTCTCCACGCCTTCGACGACGCAATCGAGTGACAGATCGCGCGACAGAAAGCTGACCGACCGGACGATCGTCTGACTGGCCTCGCTGTCGATGAGACTGATAAGATAAAAGTTTAAAACCCCGTCTTACGACGGAAGTTAATACTTCATAACTTTGTCATTTCAAAAATATGTTTAAAAGCGGCCATGTGGAGGCTGCGCCCAGGGCGCCGCATGGCAGTATCTCTCTTTTCGACGGCATGCTTTATTTCTGGGGCGCGCTTGGATACATGCCGCTGGTGCGAAATTCGCTTGGGTTGGCGCCGTAAAGCCTGCGAAACACCTTTGAGAAATAGTTCGGGTCGTCAAAGCCGCAGAGGACGGAGACTTCCTTGATCGGAATATTCGCCGCCGTGGTCAAAAGCTTGGCTGCGCGTCGAAGGCGCCGCTGCAGTACAAACTCTGCTGGAGGAACGCCTTCATTCGCTGTGAAAATCCGTGAGAAATGGGCTCGGCTGAGCCCAGCCACGGCAGCCAGATCGTTGACTGACAAGCGCTCGTTAAGGTGTCCGTCGATATAGCTCAGCACCTGTTGCATGGTACGGTATTCGCCGCCGAAGGATGCGTGAGAGCCAAAGACATCATCATAAAGGGTCATTGCGGCTTCATAGGCGACCGCTGAGGCGGCCCCAGGTGTTTCCGCGCCGTTGACGAGACGGGAGCAGCATTCCGCCAGTTGATCGATCGTCTGCGTCTTCAACTTGAGGATCGGGCCGGTGACGGCGAGGATGTTGCGGTGAATACGCAGCGCCTCCTCGCCATTCATGGAGATCCAGAAAAACTCCCACTCCTGGCCTTCTTCCAACCAGTAACGGTGATTGTGGGGAATAAGAAGCAGCAACGTCTCGCCGGGCTTCACCAGGTAGCGACGATTGTCGTAGCGCAGATTGCCCGAACCACTGATGCAATATTGCAGGACTGTGAACGGCGTCTGTCCACGCTTTCGCCCATCCCAGTCGTAATTTCCGCCGCGGCGGATCTCGTACCCGCTGCTGGTCGGCATCGTATGAAGCGTCTGGCGACCGCGCGGCAGGGATACGGTGCGCATGCAAGGGCCTTGGTCGATCAAATCTTGCAGCACAAAATTACCCATTAAAGCATAATCCTTCTCTGGCATTGACCATCTTTATACGCATAATCGCCCGCAGAGGAGACAGCCAGCAGGATTTTTTAAAAACGATATAGTCAATAATTCTGATTTTCCAATAAGATGGAAGGTCATCTGAGTTTTTGTGACGCGAGAATCCTTTGGCCCGTTTCACCCTTTCCATTTGAAAAAGAGGTGGCGTTATGAGTTTCAAAATCGCTATAATCGGGGCGGGGAGCGTCGGCTTCACAAAAAAGCTCTTTACCGATCTTCTGTGCGTACCGGAGTTTCACGATATCGAGGTGGCGCTGACGGATATCAGCCAGCACAATCTCGATATGATCAAGGCCATTCTCGACAAGATCGTTGAAGCCAACCGCCTCAAGGTCAAGGTCACCGCGCACACGGATCGTAAACGTGCGCTGGAAGGCGCCAAATACATCATCAGCTGCGTGCGCGTCGGTGGTCTGGAAGCCTATGCCGAGGATATTCGCATTCCGCTCAAATACGGTATCGACCAGTGTGTTGGCGATACGATCTGCGCAGGCGGCATTCTCTATGGCCAGCGCAATATTCCCGTCATTCTCGATTTCTGCCGCGATATTCGCGAAGTGGCTGCCCCGAATGCGAAGTTCCTGAATTACGCAAACCCTATGGCAATGAACACATGGGCGGCCATCGAATATGGCAAGGTCGACACTGTCGGTCTTTGCCACGGTGTCCAGCATGGCGCCGAACAGATTGCCGAAGTTCTGGGCGCAAAATCGCTTTCCGAACTCGACTACATCTGCTCCGGTATCAATCACCAGACATGGTTTGTCGACCTGCGCCTTAATGGTCGCAAGATCGGCAAGGAGGAGCTGACTTCTGCCTTTGAAGCCCATCCGGTTTTCTCGCAGCAGGAAAAGCTTCGCATCGACGTCTTGAAGCGGTTCGGCGTCTATTCCACCGAAAGCAACGGTCATCTGTCGGAATATCTGCCATGGTATCGTAAGCGGCCGGAAGAAATCTCCCGCTGGATCGACATGTCGGACTGGATCCACGGCGAAACCGGCGGTTATCTCCGGTACTCGACGGAAACGCGCAACTGGTTCGAAACCGAGTTCCCGCAGTTCCTGGCCGCTGCCGACAAGCCGATCGATCCGGCCAAACGCTCCAATGAACATGCCAGCCATATTCTGGAGGCGCTGGAAACCGGACGCGTCTATCGTGGCCACTTCAACGTCAAGAACAATGGTGTCATCAGCAATCTACCTTCGGATGCGATCATCGAGTCGCCCGGCTTCGTCGATCGCTTCGGTATCAACATGGTCTCGGGGATCACTTTGCCGGAAGCCTGTGCGGCGACCTGCATGGCGTCCATCAATGTTCAGCGCATGTCGGTGCATGCGGCGGTGACCGGCGATATCGACCTCTTGAAGCTTGCCGTGCTGCATGATCCGCTGGTGGGTGCGGTCTCCACGCCGGAAGAGGTTTGGCAGATGGTCGACGAAATGGTCGTGGCGCAGGCCCAGTGGCTGCCACAATATGCCGATGCCGTTCCAGCGGCGCGCGAGCGCTTGAAGAACGCAACGGTCAAGACCCGCGATTGGGAAGGGTCAGCGCGTCGCGCCGTTCGCTCCGTCGAGGAGCTGCGCGCCATCAAGCAGGCAAGCTGATCGCCGCAGAGAGATCAGACGGCCCTGAGGAGGGCCGTCGATAAGACCGGGCGGGAGGCCCGGTTCAAAGAGCCACGGCGGGTATTGCCCGTTGTTCAAAAAGGGGAGTGAGGATGACAAACCGATATCTTGTGAAAACGGCCGCCCTTCTTGTCGGCGTGTCCGCGTTGGCCTATGGCGCCATGGCGTCGGAACTGACCGTCGTGCCGCAGCCGCCGGACTTTCCGGCGCAGACCAAGGTCCAATATGTGGATGGCTCGGCCATCCTCGAATATAAGGCGCTGCCGGAATATCATGAGCCTTCCTGGGTGACGAAGCAGTTCGTCGACCAAAAGAAGTTGCCTCCCGTCAAGGATCGCCTGCCGAAAGAGCCGATGGTCTACAAAACCGGCAACATGGCGGATGGTGTGGGCGTTTATGGCGATACGCTACGTCATGTCATCGGTGGTCGTCCGGAAGGCTGGAACTATTGGGCCGGTCAGAACCAGGGATGGGGCGGCATCGATATCGGTCTCTTCGAGTGCCTGACGCGCACCGGCCCGCTCTTCCAGGTCAAGGCGGACGACCTTCAGCCACTGCCGAACCTCGCAAAAAACTGGGAATGGTCCAAGGACGGCCACAAGCTGACCATGAAGCTCATCGAGGGTGCGAAGTGGTCCGACGGCCAGGATTTCACCTCCGATGACGTCATGTTCTACTGGGACGATAACGTCCTCGATCCGAACGTCTCGCCGCTGAACGGTGCCACCCAGGAGACCTTCGGCGCCGGCACGACGCTGAAAGCCATCGACAAGTACACGATCGAGTGGACGTTCAAGGACGCGTTTCCGAAGCAGTTCATCTACAACATGGCTTATGGCACGTTCTGCCCAGGCCCCGCCCATATGCTGAAGCCACAGCATCCTAAGTATTCGAAGAACACCTACGAGCAGTACAAGAACGCGTTCCCGCCGAGCTACATGAACTTTCCGGTAATGGGCGCGTGGGTCCCGGTCGAGTATCGCCCGGACGACATCATCGTCATGCGCCGCAATCCCTATTACTGGAAGGTTGACGAAAAGGGCAACCAGCTCCCTTACCTGGACGAGACGCACTACAAGCTCTCGACCTGGGCCGACCGTGACGTCCAGGCAGTTGCAGGCTCCGGTGACATTTCCAACCTGGAGCAGCCGGAAAACTTCGTGGAGTCGCTCAAGCGCTCCGCCCAGAAGGACGCTCCCGCGAGACTTGCCTTCGGACCGCGCCTGATCGGCTACAATATCGAGATGAACTTCTCCGCCAACGGTTGGGGCGATCCGGATGCCCGCCAGCAGGCCATTCGCGAGCTGAACCGGAATGAGCACTTCCGTCGAGCCATCACCATGGCGACCAACCGCAAGGAATTGGGCGATTCTCTTGTCAAGGGACCGTTCGTCGCAACCTATGCCGGTGGTATCCTTTCCGGCTCGAACTTCTACGATCGTCAGTCGACCCTCTACTATCCCTTCGATCTTGAAGGCGCCAAGAAGGAGCTTGCTGCAGCCGGTCTGAAGGACACCGATGGCAATGGCATCGTCAACTTCCCGGCAGGGACTGCCGGCGGCAAGGATGTCGAAATCTCGATGCTCGTCAGCAATGACTACACGACAGACAAGAGTCTTGGCGAAGGCGTCATCGCTCAGATGCAGAAGCTCGGCATTCGTGTGGTGCTGAACGCCCAGGCCAGCAAGGATCGCGATGCGGCAAACTTTGGTGGCAAGTTCGACTGGTCGCTACACCGCACCCAGGCAGAACTCGCTTCCGTCGTGCAGAACACGCCGCAGCTCGCTCCCACCGGTCCACGCACCAGCTGGTTCCACCGCGCCAACAACAAGAATGAGCTCGACCTGATGCCATTCGAGAAGGAGCTGGCTAATACGATCAACAAGTTCGTCATCTCGAGCGACCCGAAGGAGCAGGCCGAACTGATCAAGCAGTATCAGAAGATCTACACGACCAACGTCAACACGGTCGGTCTCGTGGAATATCCCGGTGCTCTGATCATCAACAAGCGCTTCAAGAACGTGCCGAACGGTGCGCCGATCTACATGTTCAACTGGGCCGAAGATTCGATCATCCGCGAACGCCTCTATGTTCCGGCAGCCGATCAGGGTGATTACCAGCTCTTCAAAGACACGTTGCCAGGCAAGCCTGGCGGTGACGGTCCGCAGAAGTAAGCGTTTCCTCCCGGCTCTGCGCCCCGCAGCATCAGGCGGGGCGTGGAACCTACAGCATCGGCCCGAAAATCGATTCCGATTTTCGGAAAGCCCGACGCGTAGATTCAAAAAGTTAGAGCGTCCTTTGTGCGTCCTCCAGGACGCACGGCGCTCTAAGTGGTGGCGGTTTGGCGGCTTTAAGGCCGCGGACCACCACCGTCCCCTCGAGGAGAAGTTCTTATGTTGAGGTTTCTGGTTACTCGCCTTCTGTCCGCAATACCGTTGCTTCTGATCCTGAGCATCGTGACATTTGCGATCATCCAGGCGCCGCCCGGCAACTATGCAGATTATATCCGGTCGCAGCTTATGAATCTCGGAGGCGCGTCCTTCGAGCAGGCCGATGCTCAGGCCAAGGCCTACGCCGTTGCCCACGGGCTCGATAAGCCGCTCGTCATCCAGTATTTCAACTGGATCTGGAACATGGTGTCGAAGGGCGATTTCGGCTACAGCATGTACTACAACCGCCCGGTCGGCGAGATTGTTGCCGAACGCCTGCCGCGCACGCTGATCCTCGCGCTCGTCTGCCACATCCTGGCATCCATCCTCGGCATCAGTTTCGGTATTCTTGCCGCGACACGCCAATATAGCTGGGTGGATACGATCCTCTCCGGCATCGCCTTTCTCGGCATGACCATTCCGCGCTTTCTGATGGCGCTGATCATGGTCTATCTCCTGGTCTTCCACTTCAACATCAGCGAAATCGGCAACTTCTTCTCGCCCCGCTATGGCGGCGCTCCCTGGTCCTGGGACAAGTTCGTCGATCTGGTGAAGCATGTCTGGCCCGTGGTCGCCATCGCCACCTTTGGCGGGCTTGCCTACAATATGCGCGTCATGCGCGGCAATCTGCTCGATACGCTGAATGCGCAATATATCGAGACGGCACGGGCCAAGGGCCTGCGTGAAAGTGCCGTCGTCATGCGCCATGCCGTGCCCAATGCGCTCCATCCGCTCATCATGTATCAGGGCGTGGTTCTGCCCTACATGCTGACCGGCGAAATCGAGGTGGCGATCATTTTCGCGCTGCCGACCGTCGGACCAGCCATCGTTGGTTCCATGCATGTGGGCGATGTCTATGTGACAGCCACCTTCATGCTGGTGCTGGCCGCCACACTGATCGTCGGCAACATCATCGCCGACATGCTGCTGGCAGCGCTTGATCCACGTATTAAACTGGGAGGAGCGTGACCATGTTGGTTCCAGCCGAAACCACAATCGAGCCGACCGTAACGACTGCAACAGCGGGCAACGAAAGCTATCAGGCTCTGGTTTGGCGCCGCTTCCGGCGATCCTTCACCGGCATGCTTGGCCTCGTGCTCGTCTGCGTTCTTCTCATCATGGCAGTCTTCGCGGGCTTCCTAGCCCCCGTCGATCCGATGCTGTCGGAAGACTCCTTCATGCCGCCGGAATCGATTTCGATCCATGACCAGGAAGGCAATCTGGTCATGCCCCGCGTCTATCCGATCGTCGATTCCGAAAAGCTCGATCCCATCACGTTCCAGCCCATCAGCGGACCGGACTATGAGAGCCCCCGGGTCCTCGGCTTCTTCGTGACCGGCTTCGAATACAAGCTCTTCGGCATCATTCCGTCCACAGTCCACTTCTTCGGCTCGACGGATGGCAAGCCAATTCACTTCCTCGGCACGGATAAGCTCGGCCGCGACATTCTCTCCCGCGCCATCTATGGCTCTCGCATCTCGCTGATGATTGCGTTGACCGTCGTCACCATCGTCACCGCTATCGGCACGACCGTCGGCATGGTCTCCGGCTATCTTGGCGGTGCCTTCGACACATGGACGCAGCGATTTGTCGAACTCGTGCTCGCCTTCCCGCAACTGCCGCTTTATCTGGCGCTGACATCGCTGATCCCGGTTACTGCACCCACCAATGTCTTTCTCGGCTTCGTCATCGTCGTCATGTCGGCGCTCGGCTGGGCGCAGATGTCGCGCGAAGTGCGTGGCAAGACGCTCGCACTTGCCCGCATCGAATATGTGAAGGCGGCGATCGCAATCGGGGCAACCGACCGGCGCATCATCTTCCAGCACATTTTCCCGAATGTGATGAGCCATGTGATCGTGGCGGTGACGCTGAACATTCCGACGATCGTGCTTCTGGAGTCCTTCCTTGGCTTCCTTGGCTTTGCGGTGAAGCCGCCGCTCATCTCCTGGGGTTTGATGCTTCAGGATACGGCCAATTATTCGGTTATCGGTTCCTACCCCTGGATCCTCGCACCTGTCGGCTTCGTGCTGGTCACTGTCTTCGCCTTCAATGCGCTGGGCGATGGTCTTCGCGATGCGATCGATCCCTATTGAGCCGAGAAAGAGATCACGATGACACAAAACCTCATCCCCGAACTTCGTCTCGACGCAGCGCTTCATACCGACGAACCGCTTCTCGACGTGCGCCACGCCGGCGTCAACTTCAAGACCGAGCATGGCCAAGTCTCCGCCGTTCAGGATATTTCGTTCCAGCTATACCGCGGCGAGACGATTGCCATCGTCGGTGAATCCGGTTCGGGAAAATCGGTCACGGCACGTCTGGTCATGGGGCTCTTGTCCAAGCGCGCCACGGTCAGTCCCGATACGCGGGTGAAGTTTCGCGGCGAAAACATTCTGAAATATTCGCGCGACAAACGCCGCCTGCTACGCGGCAGCCGGATATCGATGATCTTCCAGGAGCCGATGAGCTCGCTCAATCCGCTCTACTCCATCGGCACGCAGATTGCCGAAGCCATCCGCGCGCATCGCCGGGTCAGCAAGTCGGAGGCGCGCAAGCAGGCTATCGCGCTTCTGGCCGAAGTGCGCATCCCGGATCCGGAACTGAGGATCGATCAATATCCCCACCAGCTATCCGGCGGACAGCGCCAGCGCGTGATGATTGCCATGGCGCTTGCCAACAATCCGGACCTGCTGATCGCCGATGAGCCGACGACCGCGCTCGACGTCACCGTGCAGGCGCAGATCCTCAATCTGCTGCGCGATTTGCAGCAAAAGCACGGCATGGCCGTCGTCCTCATCACGCATGATCTGACGGTGGTGCGGCGCTTCTCCGACTATGTCTATGTCATGCAGAAGGGTCTGCTGCAGGAGCACAATACCACAGCCGCGCTCTTCGAGGCGCCGCAACACCCTTACACGCGCCATCTTCTCGGCTCAGAGCCCCGCGGCCGAGCCAAGCCACTGTCGGACGACCAACCCATCCTGCTCGAAGGCAAGAATGTCCGGGTATCGTTTGGTTTGCGCAGCGGCGGCTTTTTCCGCCCGGTATTTCACGATCTCGTTGCGGTGGATGGCCTGTCGCTTGACCTCAGGCGGCATGAAACACTCGGGCTCGTCGGCGAATCCGGCTCCGGCAAGACGACCTTTGGGCAGGCACTGACACGACTGATCAGCAATGAGGGCGGGGAAATCTTCTTCGACAAGCAGCCGATCCACAACAAGGATCGCGATGGCATGCGCCCCTTACGTTCACGCATGCAGGTGGTGTTTCAGGATCCGTTTTCATCGCTCAATCCCCGCATGACGGTCGGCCAGATCATCGGTGAGGGGCTGGTCGTCAATAATATCGGCGCCAACAGCGCCGAGCGGCTGGATCGCGTGCGAGCGGCTCTCAGAGATGCGGGACTTCCCGACAATGTCACCAATCGCTTTCCGCATGAGTTCTCTGGCGGGCAACGCCAGCGTATCGCCATCGCACGCGCGATCGCGCTGGAGCCCGAGTTCCTGCTGCTGGACGAGCCGACATCGGCGCTCGACCTCTCTGTGCAGGCACAGATCATCGATCTCTTGCGCAAGCTGCAGGATGAGAAGGGCTTGAGCTACCTCTTCATCTCGCACGACCTGAAGGTTGTGCGGGCACTTTGCCACCGCGTCATCGTCATGCAGCGCGGGCAGATCGTGGAGCAGGGGTCCGTCGAGGAAGTCCTATCCAATCCCAAGACCGAATACACGCAGCGGCTGGTCCGGGCTGCGTTCGAAATCGCATAATTTCCGAGAGTGGAGAAAGAAATGACAAGAAATCCCAAGATCGCTTTCATCGGGGCAGGGTCCACGGTGTTCATGAAAAATATCATCGGCGACGTGTTGCAGCGCCCCGCTTTGTCCGGCGCCCGCATTGCGCTGATGGACATCAACCAGCAGCGGCTGGACGAGAGCGCCATCGTCGTCAACAAGCTGATCTCGACGCTCGGCGTCAGCGCCAAGGCGGAAACCTTCACCGATCAAAGAAAGGCGCTGACGGATGCCGATTTTGTCGTCGTCGCCTTCCAGATCGGCGGCTATGAGCCTTGTACCGTCACCGACTTCGAGGTGCCGCGCAAATATGGTCTGCGCCAGACGATTGCCGATACGCTTGGTGTGGGCGGCATCATGCGTGGTCTGCGCACCGTGCCGCACCTCTGGAAGATTTGCGAGGACATGCTGGCGGTCTGCCCGAACGCCATCATGCTGCAATATGTGAACCCCATGGCCATCAACACTTGGGCGATCGCGGAGAAATATCCGACAATCCGCCAGGTGGGTCTCTGCCACTCTGTTCAGGGAACGGCGATGGAACTGGCGCTCGATCTTGATATTCCCTACGAGGAAATTCGCTACCGCTCCGCTGGCATCAACCACATGGCGTTCTTCCTTGAATTCGAACACCGCCAGCCGGATGGCAGCTACAAGAACCTTTACCCGGATCTGGTGCGCGGCTACCGCGAAGGCCGTGCCCCGAAGCCCGGCTGGAACCCACGCTGCCCCAACAAGGTCCGCTACGAGATGCTGACGCGCCTCGGTTACTTCGTCACCGAAAGCTCCGAGCACTTCGCGGAATACACGCCCTATTTCATCAAGGAAGGCCGTGAGGACCTGATCGAGAAATTCGGCATTCCGCTCGATGAATATCCGAAGCGCTGTATCGAGCAGATCGAACGCTGGAAGGGTGAGGCGGCCGCCTATCGCTCGGCCGACAAGATCGAGGTCAAGCAATCGAAAGAATATGCCTCGTCCATCATCAACTCGGTGTGGACCGGCGAGCCTTCGGTAATCTACGGAAACCAGCGCAACAATGGCTGCATCACCTCATTGCCTTATAACTGCGCCGCAGAAGTGCCCTGCCTCGTCGACCATAACGGCGTGCAGCCAACCTTTATCGGCGAATTGCCACCGCAACTGACAGCGCTGATGCGCACCAACATCAACGTCCAGGAACTGACGGTCCGGGCGATGATGAGCGAAAACCGCGAGCACATCTATCACGCGGCGATGATGGATCCGCATACGGCGGCGGAACTCGACCTCGATCAGATCTGGTCGATGGTGGATGACCTTCTCGTCGCCCACCGCGACTGGCTGCCGGAGTGGACACAGGCACGCTGATCCAACAAGGCTTGGCGGCGCTTTTCTCACACTTGCCGCCAGTATGATCGCCGCAATCGTTCGCGGTTGGGACACGCCACTACTCTACGTCTCAGGCACTTTCTCAAGCACATTGGAGATGCCTGAGGCTGCGGGACTGACTGTACCCTACAGCATCGGCCAGAAAATCAGGCTCGATTTTCTGGCCGATGCGTCGATTCAAATAGGTAAGGCGTCCTTCGTGCGCTCCAAAGGACGCGCGGCGCTTCAGAAATCCCAGTCCTCATCCTCTGTGGCGACTGCTTTGCCGATGACATAGGAAGAGCCGGAGCCGGAGAAGAAGTCGTGGTTCTCGTCGGCATTGGGTGACAGCGCCGAAAGGATGGCCGGATTGACCTTGCAGGCCTCCGGCGGAAACAGTGCCTCGTAGCCGAGATTCATCAGCGCCTTGTTGGCATTGTAGTGCAGGAACTTCTTGACGTCCTCGGTCAGGCCGACGCCGTCGTAAAGCGCTTCGGTGTATCGCGCTTCATTGTCATAAAGCTCAAGCAGCAGATCAAAGGCGAAATCCTTGATCTCCTGGCGCGCCGCCTCTGGCAACCGTTCGAGCGCGCGCTGGAACTTATAGCCGATATAGTACCCGTGCACCGCCTCGTCGCGAATGATGAGGCGGATCATGTCTGCCGTATTGGTGAGCTTGGCCCGGCTCGACCAGTACATCGGCAGATAAAAGCCCGAATAGAACAGGAAGCTTTCAAGGAAGACAGACGCTACCTTTTTCTTCAATGGATCGTCAGAGGCATATTGCTCCAGGATCAGGGACGATTTGCGCTGGAGGAACTCGTTTTCTTCCGACCATCGATAAGCATCGTCCACATCGGGCGTAGAGCACAGCGTCGAGAAGATCGACGAATAGGAGCGGGCATGCACGGCCTCCATGAAGGAGATGTTGGAAAGCACCGCCTCTTCATGCGGTGTCGCCACATCTTCCATCAGGCGGACTGACCCGACGCCGTTCTGGATCGTGTCGAGCAGTGTCAGTCCGGTGAAGACGCGGATCGTCAATTGCTGCTCTTCGGCCTTCAGCGTTGCCCAGGACGGGATGTCGTTGGAGAGCGGCACCTTTTCCGGCAGCCAGAAATTGCCCGTCAGTCTGTTCCACACCTCGAGGTCCTTATCGTCCTCAAGGCGGTTCCAGTTGATCGCGCGGATCGCGGTGGCAGCCTTTGGCGCCGTGGTCTTCAGTTGGATGTTCATGGTTGTTACCGAATGATCAGAGGGCGCAGGAGACGCAACCTTGCACTTCCGTGCCGGTCAGCGCCATTTGGCGAAGGCGGATGTAGTAGATCGTCTTGATGCCCTTCTTCCAGGCATAGATCTGGGCGCGGTTGATATCGCGTGTCGTGGCGGTGTCGCGGAAGAACAGGGTCAGCGACAATCCCTGATCCACGTGCTGCGTGGCGGCCGCATAGGTATCGATGATCTTCTCAGGCCCGATCTCGTAGGCGTCCTGGTAGTATTCGAGATTGTCGTTGGTCATGAAGGCAGCCGGATAATAGACGCGGCCGATCTTGCCTTCCTTGCGGATTTCGATCTTCGAGACGATCGGGTGGATGGAGGAGGTCGAGTGGTTGATATAGGAAATCGAGCCGGTCGGCGGCACCGCCTGGAGATTCTGATTGTACAGCCCACCCTCCATCACAGCCTGCTTGAGTACCAGCCAGTCTTCCTGTGTCGGGATGTGAATGCCGGCCCTTTCGAACAGATCGGCAACGCGCGGCGTTGACGGCTTCCATTCCTGTTGCGTGTATTTGTCGAAGTAGTCGCCGCTCGCATATTTGGACTGTTCGAAGCCCTTGAAGCGCTGACCACGCTCTACTGCCAGGCGATTGGAAGCCTTCAGTGCGTGATAGGTCACCGTGTAGAAATAGATATTGGTGAAATCCACGCCTTCTTCGGAGCCATAGAAAATCCGCTCGCGTGCCAGATAGCCATGCAGGTTCATCTGGCCGAGGCCGATCGCGTGGCTCTCTGCGTTGCCCTTGGCGATGGATGGCACGGAGGCGATATGGCTCATGTCCGAGACGGCCGTCAAAGCGCGGATTGCGGTCTCGACCGTCCTGCCGAAATCGTCCGAATCCATCGCCGCTGCGATGTTGAGCGAGCCAAGGTTACAGGAAATATCCTTCCCCGTCGTTTCATAGGACAGGTCGGCCTCATAGGTGCTGGCTTCACTGACCTGAAGAATTTCCGAGCAGAGATTGCTCATGGTGATGCGCCCAGCAATCGGGTTCTCGCGGTTCACCGTGTCCTCGAACATGATGTAGGGATAGCCGCTTTCGAACTGGATTTCGGCCAGCACCTGAAAGAACTCGCGCGCCTTTATCTTCTTTTTGCGGATCCGGCTGTCGGCGACCATCTCCCGGTATTTTTCCGTCACCGAAATTTCGCTGAAGGCAACGCCATAGATGCGTTCCACATCATAGGGTGAGAACAGGTACATATCCTCATTGTTCTTGGCGAGTTCGAAGGTGATATCCGGAACGACGACGCCGAGCGACAGCGTCTTGATGCGGATTTTCTCGTCGGCATTTTCGCGCTTGGTGTCGAGGAAACGCATGATGTCGGGGTGATGGGCATTGAGATAGACGGCGCCTGCACCCTGGCGCGCGCCAAGCTGGTTGGCGTAGGAGAAGGAATCCTCCAGGAGCTTCATCACCGGAATGACACCGGAGGACTGGTTTTCGATCTGTTTGATCGGCGCACCGGCTTCACGAAGATTGGTCAGTGAAAGGGCCACCCCGCCGCCGCGCTTCGAGAGCTGCAATGCCGAGTTGATGCCGCGGGCGATCGACTCCATATTGTCTTCCATGCGCAGCAGGAAGCATGACACGAGCTCTCCGCGCTGCTTCTTGCCCGCATTGAGAAAAGTCGGAGTTGCCGGCTGGAAGCGGCCGGAGATCATCTCATCCACCAGGCCGCGCGCCAGTGTCTCGTCGCCGCGCGCCAGCGTCAGCGCCACCATACAGACGCGGTCCTCGTACCGCTCCAGATACCGTTTTCCGTCGAAGGTTTTCAGCGTATAGGACGTGTAGTATTTGAAAGCCCCGAGGAATGTCGGGAAGCGGAATTTCTTCGCATAGGCATGGTCGAAGAGATCGCGGACGAAGTTGAAGGCGTACTGGTCCAGCACTACCTGCTCGTAATAGCCTTCACTCAAAAGATAATCGAGCTTTTCGCGCAGATTGTGAAAGAACACCGTGTTCTGGTTCACGTGCTGAAGAAAGTACTGGCGCGCTGCCAGCCTGTCCCTGTCCAGCTGAATCCGGCCATCCTCATCGTAAAGGTTCAGCATCGCATTCAGTGCATGGTAATCCAGCACTGCTGCGTCCGACTGCTTCAGGGGCCTCTCGAGTGTCAACGTGTCCAAAATCGTTCCAATCCCTGTCTGACATTGACGACGTCCTCACCCGTCCCCATCAGCTCGAAGCGATAGAGATAGGGCACGCCGCATTTGGCGGAGATGATGTCGCCGGCGATCCCGAAGGTCGCGCCGAAATTGCTATTGCCCGCAGCAATCACGCCGCGAAGGTTTGCTCGATTATTCGCATCGTTGAGGAAGCGAATGACCTGTTTGGGAACCGCGCCCTTGCCGTTCTCGCCGCTATAGGTCGGGACGATGAGGACGAACGGGCTTGGAACATGCAGAGTCACAGCAGCGCTGATCGGGATGCGGCGGGCGGGGGTGTCGAGCTTGGCCACGAAGCGATGCGTGTTTTCCGAGCGCGTCGAGAAGTAGACGATCTCCCCCGCCATAGTCTGCGTCACGATGCAAGCGTGCTGATCATGTCGGGCCGAAAGCCCCCCCAATGCGTCTCGCCGGCAATGACGACCGGCACCTGGCGATAGCCAAGACCGAGCACCCGCTCATAGGCCTGCTCGTCAGTCGAGACATCGACGATCGTGTAGTCGAGACCCTGACGATCGAGTGCGCGCGTCGTCGCAGTGCATTGAACGCAAGCGGGCTTGCTGTAGACGGTGATGCTCATTTTGATCCTCGTTGGAAAAAGGCATGGGAAATCGCTCTCGCGCCGCGGGGCGCGTGACGGTTTAAAAACAGGGTTGAACGCAAAGCCGAGGCCTGCCGGACAGTGCTGTGGCATGGCTTAGTAGCAAAAGCGCCGAACGCTTCTGTGCACCATGCCTCAGACGCCGGTTACTCCAACGGATAAAAGACTGAACTCGTAATCATAGGACTTCACCCCGAAGTGGCTCTACGCGGAGGCATGGGGGAAGCGAGACGCACAGGGTCATCCCGTACGCATTCGCGACCTTCCGGGCACCCCGCCGGTGGACGTATTTACTCAAGGCAGGTCTCCTGGCTCGCGGGTCGTCACATTCATCTCGCCTTCCCGAAACCTTATGTTTCAGTGGCTGCTGAGAGAATGCTCGCCGCTTACAGTTGCGGGGGCAGCTGCGGCATTGCTCCACCATTGCTGGCTTCGCGCACCGTATTCCCATCTTCGCTTCCGACAGAATCGGAAGAACCTTGAATACCAGATATAGTATGCATTTCGTTCAGTGCGTCAATAGGCTGTTGCAACGACGCGAACTGGGCTGATCTTGATATCAACAGGAAAAATCCCGACACCATAATATGAAGCAAACGGTCTTGTTTTGTGCAAGGAGAGGTGATTATAGGCGCAGGCATTGTGCGGCGGGAGCCGCGTTCAACAGGATCTTGGGTGATGATGAAGCGTCTTTTTGCGGCTGTGGGATTTTGTGCATTTGCGGGGTTTGCGGCAACCCCGGCGACGGCCGCGACGACCTATCCTCTGACGATCGAAAACTGCGGCGCCACGGTCACCTTCAACAAGGCGCCTGAGCGTGCCGTGGCACTCGGTCAGAACAGCGCCGAGATCATGCTGCTGCTTGGTCTTCAGGACAAGATGGTCGGCACTGCCTTCTGGCCGAACAAGGTTCTGCCCCAGGTCGCCGAGGCTAACGCCAAGGTCAAGGTTCTGACCGTCGAGTTTCCGACCTTCGAATCCATCCTGGCACAGAACCCGGACTTTGTGACCGCCGCCTTGCCGACACTCGTCGGCCCCACCAGCAAGGTGGCGAAGCGCGAAGATTTCGACAAGCTTGGCATCTCCACCTATCTTTCGCCCAGCATGTGCGCGCTGGACGACATGTCCAAAGACAAGTCCGGTTATGGCAATCGCTCCAAACTCTGGAACATGGAGACGCTGTATAAGGAGATCGATGATCTCTCGCAGATCTTTGACGTGGCCGACAAGGGGCAGGCCGTCATCGCCGACCTGAAGAAGCGCGAAGCTGCATTGCGTGCTGATGCGGCGAAGGATGGCAAGAAGCTTTCCTATGTCTTCTGGTTCTCCAGCCCGTCGCCGTCGGCTGACGCCTATCTCGGCGGCAAGAACAGCCCATCGGGCTATATCGCCGATCTGTTGGGCGGCACCAATGCCATTACCACCGAAACCGAATCTCCGGCCATTGGTTGGGAAACGATCATTGCCGCCGATCCCGACGTGATCGTCGTGACGCAGGTCGACCGCAATCGCTGGGAACTCGACAAGGCAGATGCAAAGATCAAGTTCCTGAATAGCGATCCTGCCACCAGCCAGATGAATGCCGTCAAGAACAAGGCGCTCGTCATCATGCCGGCGCAGGCGATGAACCCAAGCGTTCAGACGATCTACGGCGCCGAGCAGATTGCTCGGCAGTTGAAGACCCTCGGCCTGAAGTGAGTTCGGTGGCGGCGAAGGATCGATCAGGTAGCGGGATGCGGCGGCTTGTTGCCTCCGTAGCGCTCTATCTTGCGTGCTTCGCGACGATTGCCCTCGTGGTCGGCATCAGTGTCGGGATTGGCGATCTACCAATTCCGCTCTCTACCACCTATGCCGCCATCACCAACAAGCTCGGCTGGACGTCGGTCGAGATCAGCCGCATCCATGAGGCAGTGATCTGGGAGTACAGGCTGAGCCGCGCTCTCGTGGCCGTCTTCTGCGGCGCGGGCCTCGCCATGTGCGGCGCCATCATGCAGGCCATGCTGCGCAATCCGCTGGCTGAGCCCTATGTTCTCGGCATTTCCGCTGGCGCCTCGACCGGTGCCGTAGCCGTCGTCATTCTCGGGATCGGTGCCGGCGCAGTGTCGCTGTCTCTGGGTGCCTTCGTCGGCGCCTTTGCGGCATTCTTCCTGGTTGCCATTCTGTCCAATGGGGCGCGCGGTGGCGCAGACAGAACGATCTTGGCGGGTGTTGCAGCCGCTCAGCTTTTTAATGCCGCCACATCCTATGTGGTCACCACTTCCGGCAATGCCCAGCAGGCCCGCGACGTGATGTTCTGGCTTCTCGGCAGCTTCGGTGGCGTGCGTTGGCCGGATGTCGGTCTCGTGTCCATCGTCGTCGGTCTCGGTCTGATCTGCTGCCTCTTCCATGCGCGCGTGCTGGATGCCTTTGCCTTCGGCGATGAGGCGGCCGCCTCACTCGGTGTCAATGTCGGGCGCACGCGCATCATTCTCTTTGCGCTGACCGCAGTCATCACCGCCACCATCGTCAGTATGGTGGGGACGATCGGCTTTGTCGGTCTCGTGGTTCCGCATGCAGCACGTTTCGTCGTCGGGCCGCTGCACGCACGGCTCTTGCCGGCCTGCGCCATCACCGGGGCGATCTTCATGGTGCTCGCCGATATCGCCTCGCGCACGCTTGTGCCGCAGCAGGTTCTGCCCATCGGCGTGGTGACGGCTCTGGTCGGAGTGCCGTTCTTCTCCGTCATCCTCTACAGGCTGCAACGCGCGTCATGAGTATCACAGCGGACAATCTGGTGTGGAAGGTCGGCGCAAAGACGATCGTGGATGGCATTTCCTTCACGGTCGAGCCCGGCAAGATGCTTGGACTTCTCGGCCCGAATGGCTCCGGCAAGACATCGCTGCTTCGCCTGCTCAGTGGGTTGAAGAAACCCCATTCAGGCCAGGTGCTGCTGGACGGCAAGGATATCAGGACGATCCGCCGCAAGTCTCTTGCACAGCGTATCGCCTTCATCGAGCAGCACGCCACGACGAACGTCAATCTGAAGGTCATCGACGTCGTCAAGCTGGGACGCTTTCCCCACAAGTCAATGTTCTCAGGCTGGACGCGGGAAGACGATGCGGCTGTGAATGAAGCGCTTGAGCGCACAGAGATGACCGCCAAACGCAACGATGCCTGGCAGAGCCTCTCGGGCGGTGAGAAGCAGCGTGCTCATCTTGCCCGCGCCTTGGCGCAGTCGCCGAAGGAACTCATTCTCGATGAGCCCACCAATCATCTGGACGTCCACCACCAGATCAGCCTTCTGCGCCTCGTATCTGGGCTTCCGGTCACCAGCATCATCGCGCTCCATGATCTCAACCATGCTGCCATGTACTGCGATCACCTGATCGTGCTGCAGACCGGCAAGATCGTGGCGTCAGGAACGCCTGAAGAGGTGATGACGCAGGATCTGTTGCGGAACGTCTTTTCGGTCGAAGCCGTCGTCGAGACCTCGCGCTTCCACGCCAAGCCACATATCCAGTTTCTTCGATAGAACATCGCGTCTGAATGTGTGGCAGCAACCACCCATCTACGGTCCAGGGACACTTGTGAAAACCATCAGCGAAAACCAGACGCTTGGCATTGGCCTTCGGGTTCTCTCGGGATTTCTTTTTGCAGCCATGTCGATCTGCATCAAGGCGACCTCGGGTGAGGTGCCTGTCGGCCAGATCGTCTTCTTCCGCTCGGCATTTGCGCTGATCCCGCTCGTGATCTTTCTATGGTGGCGCAACGAATTTCCGCGTGGGTTGGCGACGCGACGCCCTTTTGGCCATTTGCTGCGCTCCAGTCTTGGGGCTGCTGCGATGTTTGCGTCCTTCGCCTCCATTGCGCGCCTGCCCCTGGCGGAGGCAACGCTTCTCACCTACCTCTCGCCGACCTTCACCAGTGTTGCTGGTGTGGTGCTTCTCTCCGAACGGCTGACCAAGTGGCGTGTGGGTGGTGTGCTTTTCGGGCTTGCCGGGGTGGTGACGCTGGTGTGGCCGGAGATCGGTCACGGCGTCATGGATGACGCGCGAATGTGGGGTTATATCCTCGGTCTGCTGATGGGGGTGCTGACCTCCTTCGCCCTGATCATGGTGCGCAGTCTCAGCAGAACGGAACATCCGGGCGCGATCGCCTTCTACTTCGTCATTGCCTCGATGATTGGCGGTCTCTTCACCGTGCCTTTCGGCTGGGTGATGCCGGACCCCATAGGTTTCTCACTTCTCATTCTCGCCGGCCTTTTCGGTGGCTTTGCGCATATCGCCATGACGATGGCCTTTCGACACGCCGAAGCATCCTTGCTGGCGCCGTTTGAATATCTCGCCATCCTGTGGCCGATCCTGGCGGACTTGCTGATCTTCAACTCGCTGCTCTCCAGTACTTTCATCACCGCCCTGCCGCTGATCCTCGTCGGTACAGCGCTGGCCGCCATGGAAGGAAGACGCAGGCGTATTCAATCATAGATTGTGTGTCGCCATCTTGCGTTATTGGCTCTGATCGAGGACGTGCGGTGAAGGGTATTCGGGACGCATGTCGTTATCGCAAAACCGCTGCACGGTTTTGCTTAAACCGTGCTCTAATCCCAACGGTAGAAGGGCTCTTTTCCCCATCGGGCATCCTGCTATAAAAGATGCTTCGAACCGTCAGATTCTCGTTCCGTTCATTAAGTTTTCTCTAATTCAACCGCTGTGTGTACGCTGGCGTACAGCAACGATGACCTTCCCCCCTGCATTATGAACTGTATCCACGGAGGGGAATATGGACATGCAAAACGCCAGCACCGCATCCGAATTGGTTGTCACCGAGGACCAGCTTGCCGAATTGAGAATGGGCATTGCCGATCTCAGCCCGGCGCTCTCTGCTTTCGCCCGCCGTTTTGTTCGGACGGAGGGAGAGGTTGACGATCTCGTCCAGGAAACGATTCTAAGGGCGCTTCGCGCCGTTCATCGGTTCACGCCGGGGACCGCGTTGAAGTCTTGGCTGTTTACTATTATGCGCAACACATTCTGCACCCGTTATAAGGTCGCTCAGCGAGAGCGCATCGGCCTGCCTGCGGGTGTGGAGAAAATGATGTCCACGCCCCCGAGCCAAGAATGGCGCCTCGAACATCAACAGGTCATGCGCGCTATAGGCGATCTGGATTCAGACCAGAAGAAGGCTCTGCTCCTGATCGCGGACGGTACCAGCTACTCCGACGCTGCCGATCTATGCGGGTGTCGTATCGGCACCATCAAGAGCCGTGTCAGCCGCGCTCGCGAAGCTTTGCGCCGCGACCTTTACTAACGCGTTCCGCCACGTTGCCATGTCTTTCATGGCCCATTCCTGCATCTCAGGGGTGGGCCAAAATTTCATGTAGGCTTTCAATCATCTCCTCGGTTTTCACAAGCGTCAACTGGACCGCGAAACGGCCTCGCAGCAGTGCCAGCGATGCATCGTGGGTTTCGTCCTGCCCACTGCAGACCGCATCTTCGATCAGGAAGACGCGGTAGCCGAGATCGATTGCGCCCAGAACCGCTGCGAGGACGCATACATCGGTTTCTCCACCCGAGATAACGACAGTGCCGACATCCCGTTTGCTCAGATAGTGGTGCAGTCTTCCATCGGTCCACGGAGAGTACGTATATTTGCTAAAGTCTACGGCCGGCGGCATGAAGGCTGCAAGCTCCGGAATAACTTCGGTCAATTCACGGCGAATATGATCGCCCGTCATCATCCACCATTTGCGGTAATAAGACTGCCATTGACCGTGGGCGGCCTTCGCATTGGCAGGCGGGACAAAGCGGGTGAAGATGGTTTGTTGTGGCCACTGCTGAACCAGCCGGCTCACATTGCCGAGGATCTTTGGCATCCAGTTCACCTGCCACGGTGTCTCTTCCGAAAACATCCGCTGCATGTCGATGCACAGGTGCCGCCAATTGTCAGTATTCGTATCGATGTAAGCCATCGTCCAACCGCCCCAGATATATAGTCTTCTTTGCGGCTGCTAACCTCAAGGGACGGGCGAGGTTCCGGATTTTGAAGCGGTGGATCGCGTCAACCGTAGCGAAGCATATCAAGACGGTAGCGGAAGTGCAGCGACGCCAAACGGGTCATTTTTTCCGCGTCGACGATTCCCCGATCATACATCCGAAGCACGTAGCGGGCCACGTCTGCGGTGTCGGGACCGATTGGTTCCCACTGCTCGGAAAGCACGCCATTATATGCGGTTTGGACGACGCGCATATCATCGTTTAAAAAAACGCCCTGGCTTTGATGTTCATATTGAAAACACATCATATCTTCCGAGCAGTACCAACCCGGCCTATGCTTGAGGAAAGAAGAATGCCTCAAAGTATAGGACGGTACCTGAAGGCCGTAAACGTCCGGAAGCGTACCCAATAGAGCGATTTATGGCGCGATTTGAACGCGACTACAGGTAGTCGTCGATGATAAGTGCTTGCCCGTTCAGCATCATGTCTTGATTAGTCAAGAATAGTCAGGGCAGAGCGGAACGGAACGACCTGCAGCGGTCTCCCTATCTCATCGCAAATCTCGATTCGCCGCGACGAAATATCCTTTCCTTCCAAAATAGCTTCGCTCATCAAAGCACGCGCATCTTCGATCGCGGAGATATAGGCAGCGTCCATGTCCTTCAATTCGCTACCCTCGGGATCGATAACGCGTGCTTCAGACGTCAGCACATGGAAGTAATATTTCTGCATTCTTCTGGTCCGGCAGCGGATTGGTGTCTCACGATTTATGTTAGCGTTTACGTAATTACGCCGCTGCCGTCCGGTCGGATCACCTCTGGTATTGAACATCCTCCCTTTCATGCTGTCATTGATTATCTTTTGTCTTCAGCGCGTCACCGATATTGCGTTTTTCAGGATCCTTCAAATTTTCGCCGACGGCATCCCTGTCGGTTTCCGGGTCATCTGTCGCTGGCATGTAGCCTCGTGGCTTTTGGGGTGTGGGGCCTTCCCAGCGTGGCCACTGGTCGGTCGTACCGGCCGGGCCGGTGGAGGGCGTGTCTTTGGTCATATCATTCTCCTTTCAGGCTGCCCCAACCCGGGTGCGCCAAGAGGGTTCCGCAGTTTGCTTTTTCCAACCGGGGAACATGCCGTGGCAGTTACGGTTAGGGCGGTCCCGACAAAAGGAGATCGAAGAGATGAAGTTTCTCATTGCAGCACTCGCCGTAACAGCCGCCATTGCAGGCCCCGCAGCAGCGCAATCCGCGGCCGAGAAGACGGGTATCAACTCGGTCATGGGTGTGGCGCCGTCGACGGAGGATTTCGTTCAGCAGGCGTCAGCAAGCGATATGTTCGAAATCGAGTCCAGCAAGCTTGCGCTTCAAAAAGGCAACGACAAGACCAAAGGCTTTGCCCAGCAGATGATCGACGATCACGAAAAGACCTCGCTGGAAATGAAGCAGCTGATCGAGTCAGGTAAGGTAAAGGCCACGCCATCAACGACGCTCGCGTCGTCACAAGCGGATATGTTGGAAGGTTTGAAGGAACTGAATGGTGCCGAATTCGATGAGCGGTATATCGACGATCAGGTGACGGCGCATGAGAATGCTGTCGACCTATTCAAGCGTTATTCCGAAGGCGGCGATCATGGTGAGTTGAAGACCTGGGCGGCGAGCACGCTTCCAGCCCTTCAGCATCACCTTGAGATGGTCAAGGGAATGCAGAAGTAGAGAGACGCCCTCGGCTTCAGTTGACGCCGATCTTGCGGCTGGCTTTTGCCAGCGTCAGGATCAGGCGTCGATATTCCTTTTCCGGCAGTCCATAGCTGTTTCCCGCAACACGTCTGATAGGCTCCGCATCCCGAATTTCGATCACTCCTCGGGACGCCTTTATCGCATGCATCCCCTCCAGAATATGAAGTTCGTTTGTCACGCCGGCGCGACGTGTTCCGAGACAGCTTGCGATGAAGTCATGGGTGAAGGGAAGCACACCAGACGGCATGCGGTCGCGGCACATCAACAGCCATCGGGCAACCCGCACGTTTAAACGATGGCTGAGACAGGATACTGAAAGCTGCGCCAGTTGAAGCTCACGGCAATAGGCGTAGCGCTCTAGCATTTGCTGGAGGGTGCGGTGGTGGCTCACGACGGCGTGGAACTCACGGACTGACAGTCTCAGTGCCGCGCCGTCCGTCGCCATCACGGTCCTGTACGGTGTTGAGGCGGCCGCTGAGACCGCATGGCCTCCAATCAATCCTTCAAAGCCGGTTTGTAGAATCTCTACATCACGTCCGTCCGTCATTGTGAGAAGGTTTGACGCTATTCCCGTCTCGATAAAGAAAACATGGGTGGTCTTTTCGCCAGCCCTGATGAGCACGGTTCATGAGGGTAGGTTAACCTGCTGCAGGGCGCCGCGTAAAGAACCGAAGCTTGACTCGCTCGCGGCATTGAGAAGCGTGTTTCGAATGAGGTATCCCGCGGATGTCATCGTCAACTCCCTGAACACCAACATTTTTTGATGACGTGGGCCCATCTCGGTACACTGTATACTAATTAGATAATTATCATATGAATAGGGCGTTTGCCGCGGGTCAATTTCTGTACGGTAGATGACATTGTATTGCTCAAAGGTTTCAACAGTTTAGTGTCCCTCAAACGTCCTGTGGACGATCGAAGGGAATGACGACTTCAATGGATACCGAACAGAACTCTGTACGCAACAAACTGTTGAAAGCTTTGCGTCCGGATGATTACGAACTGCTGCGCCCGAGCATGCAGATCGTCAAGCTTAACGTCCATGAAGTGATAGAGCAGCCGCGTGTCCCGATCGAACGGGTCATTTTTTTCGAAACGGGTCTCGCTTCCGTCATCGGTCATCTATCCAGTGGGAAAAGCATCGAGGTCGGGCTGACAGGTCGTGAAGGCATGTCGGGCTCCGCCATCGTACTCGGTAGTACAGAAGCAACGCACCGCACACTTGTTCAAGTGGGCGGCTACGGGATCGCCGTTTCGTCCTCCGCTATCGTCGATGCCATGAGAGTCAGCGATACCTTGCGTGATGTATTCCTCACCTACATCCACACATTGCTCACTCAGACTGCGTCGACGGTCGTCGCCAATGGTCTATCAAAACTCGACAAACGTCTCGCGCGCTGGTTGCTGATGATCCATGACCGGATCGATGGCGCAACGGTGGCGATGACCCACGAGTTCCTTGCCCTTGTTCTTGGAGTGAGACGTCCTGGCGTTACTGTCGCGCTTCATATTCTTGAAGGAAAAGGCCTGATCCGGGCCTCCCGGGGGCAGATTACCATCATCAATCGGCAAGGGCTGGAGTTGGAAGCCGGTGGCTCATATGGCCAAGCAGAGAGCGAATACAATCGCCTCATGACCGATATACTCGCAAGGCAAGTATCTTAGTACCACATTGCTTTCACGCCGATGCAGACTACTTGTACTAAAATGAGACAAACTGCTGATTTCACGGAAATGTGACGTCATTTTCACCCTATATTAGGCCTCACTTATACATTGGTGTTTCAAAACAGAATCCTCTAATATACACTCTTAAATGGCATCTTTGATGCTGATGTGGAGTGAGTATCGTGTGTGAGGAGGAAAAATCATGACAAGACTGAGTAGTGTTTTGTTGGTGAGCGCATGTCTGGCGCTTCCGATCAATGCGCATGCCTTGGACGTCAGTGTGGGCGGAGTTAGCGCAAGTGTCGGCGGCAATGGTAGCGGCGGCTTGGGTGTCGGTGCTTCTGTCGGAGGAAGCGGCGGGATCAACGCCGGAGCCAGCGTCGGAGGCCGTTCGGGAGGTGGCCTTGGCGCAGACGTCAACGCTTCGGTTGGTGGAAGCAGAGGCGTGAACGCCAATACCAGTGCGACGGTCGGAGGCCGGAGCATTGCAAATGCGGATGTGAACACGTCAGTCGGCGGAAGCCGCGGATTGAATGCTTCGGTCGGAGCGACTGTCGGAGGCGCGAGAGCCCTGGACGTCGATCTTGGTATCGGTGTCGGCACCGGTCCTGGAAGACCGAACCCTGGAACGGTCAACCCCGGCACCAACCCGTCACTGCCGGCCAACGGCATTATCCGTGCCTACAACGATATGTCGCGCACAGAGCAGCTTCGCCTGGCGAAGCGTTGCGTCGATATCATGAGGGGCGGCTATGAGGCAGATCTCGTGAAGCTCTGTCGGATCATCCGCACCGCCTCGCGGTAAAGCAAAGTCGCGAAAGGGGCCGTCCGCAATCGAGGCGGCCCCCGCGCTCTTGCTCAACCCGCAGAGCGGGTATCGGCCGTCGCAGGGCGCAAAAGTGCGGAGGCGCGAAAGCGGGCAAAGACCCGGTCATGCTCTTCCTCGGACAGGCCGTAAATATCGCCGGCATATTCTTCCAGGGCGTCCCGATTGCGAATGGTAATCTTGGCTCTTTCGGAGCGAATGAACCCCCTGCCTTCGAGAAAATGCAGGGCATCTGTCACGCTCGGTCGCCGGACTGCCAGCATCAGCGACAAAAATTCGTGGGTCAGATGAAGCTGGTTGCCGTCCACCCGGTTGTGGCAGACGAGAATCCACCGTGCCAGCCGTTGGCTGACGGGCTGCGTAGTATTGGATAGCAGCGTGCACTCGATCTGAGTGCGCAGCGCATGCGATGCGCAGGTCAGCAGTTGCTCAAGAATTCGATGACGATTGCGCAGAGCCTGGAACGCGGTGATCTCCAAAACTATCGCCTGTCCTGGGACCTGCATGATGACTTGCGTAAAGCTTGTCTCCGCATCGACCAGTGCGCCTGACGGCACATAACCTTCCCGCCCGACAATGCCGGATTCCGTCACCTTGCCGGAGCGCGATTGAACGAGGACCGAGGCGATGCCGCTGCAGATGAAAAAGACCTTTTCAATCTTCTCGCCTGCTTTGATAAGGATTTCGCCGGCAGGCAGATCGACAGCCACGGCACGCCTCAGGAGCTCTGAGCGAATGTCATCCGGCAGGAACGAGATCAATTGGTTCTGGCCTGCAAGTTTCTCGTGTTCCTCAGTCATTCTGCTTCCTCTCGCGGCACAATTGTTCGGCAATGGCGCAGATTTTCAAGCCACCAGGGTGAGAATGCTTGAGCGGAAGAAAAGTTCTGTACTCGCGACTCTTCGTATTCGCGGTCAGCCAAGTCGCTTTAGCAGAGGTCCAGCCATAGAATGCCTGAAAACACATAAGCCGTGCTGAAGAGCGCCGCGCCCGCCGTGTAGCGCGTCACGGAGAGCATCGTTCCGCTCATGGACGAGGAGATTTTCTCTGCACTCAGCGCAACGAAGACGGTTATCGCTATGGTGAGGGTGGTGGCAGCGAACAACAAAATGAGAAGCGCTCTCAGCGAAGAGATTGGGCCGATCGCCATGTCCTGCCATCCCAGCGAGCAGCCGGTGGCCTGAGCGCCATATAGAAGGAGAAAGCCGAGGCTCCAGCCCGTGAAGGGCAGCAGAAGGGCGATGGCCAGCGCATATCGCATCAGCTTCCTCCACCCTGCAGAAGCGACAGAAGAGAGGGATAGACAGCCACGATCGTAGTCGTTGCGGCCACATATCTGTTCCAAAGTCCCGCGATCAGCAGATCGACCAGCCTGTTTTCGGTGACGTAGCCGGTCCGGATTCTCCAGATGCAAAACGCAGACAACAGCCCGCCGATACCCATGTGAATGAGCCCGTAGATATTGACGGCGTAAATCACGGCATCCGAGGCGTGAAACTCCGTTCCATATGTCCTGACGAGGTCCACCAAGAGCAATGCCATCGCGATGCCGTATAGAGCCATGCTTGCAAGGCGCAGGAATGGCGTGCGCAGAAGAGCTTTCGCGGGCAGTGAGCCAAGCACAGAAGCTGCTATCGCGATAACGCAGGCCAAGAGCGTCCAGATGGATGAGACTGAGGAGGAGCGAAGGTTCTCCCAGCCGGGCGCCGAGACCCAGAGGAACAGGCCCCCAAAGAGAAGCGAAGTGAAGAGTGTGGCGGTGACCAGCAATGTCAGGCGCATCGCCATGAGCGAGGGGGGATCTCCACTTTCAAAATGCGGTGGCAAGACCAACCCTTTGCCCGCGTAAAGTTCACTGCCTGTGGTCTGCACGGCCTCATTCGGCGTCCATCTGAGGAAGAGAAGGATCACCGCCAGAAGTGCTATGGGCGCGATCACGTAGAGCTTTGCGAGCAAGGAGACGAAGAACAGCCCTGTCGCCAGGGCCGTGATGAGCGGAAGATAGGTTTGGCGTGGCAGGATAATGATCTGGTTGGGCCGAGCCTGAACGGCGCTTACCCCCAGCGTTTCCATCCAGCCATTGCGAGTGAAGCCAAGATAGCCATCGCCTGCCGCAAGGCGTGAGCCAAGGCGGTTGATGTCAAGCCTGTCTGCCCGTTTGTCGACAGATGGCAGGGCGGCGAAGTTGTAGGATGGCGGCGGTGTCGGCATAGCCCATTCAAGTGTGCCGGCGTTCCAGGGATTGCGCCGGAACGGACGGCCAAAGAAAAACACCAGAAAGAGATCGATTGCGGCCAGCACGAAACCCATCGCCATGATGAAGCTGCCGATGGACGACATCAGGTTCAGCCATTCCCACGGCGACTCTGCCGGGTAGGTATCGACCCTGCGCGGCATGCCGAGGAGACCTGTCAGATGCATCATGAAGAAGGTCAGGTTGAAGCCGATAAAGATCATCCAGAAGGCTGCGTGCGACATATGCTGAATGGGCTGGCGACCGGAGATGTGAGGCACCCAGTAATAGGCGCCTGCCAGCATCGGGAACAGGAAGCCGCCGACAAGCACGTAGTGGAGGTGGGCGACGACGAAATGCGTGTCATGCGCCTGCTGATCGAAGGGTACCATCGCCAGCATCACGCCAGTCAAGCCGCCGATGACGAAGACGAAGAAGAATCCGAAAATGTGCAGCATCGGGATGGTAAAGGATGGCCGGCCTTGGCTTAGCGTCGCGATCCACGCAAAGATTTGGATTGCTGTCGGCACCGCAACAAGGGCACTCGCCGCCGAGAAGAACGACAAGGCCACATGCGGGATGCCCGTCGTATACATGTGATGGACCCAAAGCCCAAAGGACAGGAAGGCCATCGACAGGATTCCGGCGATGATGATCTTGTATCCCGTAAGCGTCGTGCGGGCGAGCACGGGCAGGATGGTGGAGATGACGCCGGCTGCAGGCAGAAAGATGATATAGACTTCCGGGTGGCCGAACAGCCAGAACAGGTGCTGCCACAAGAGCGGATCGCCCCCACGGGTCGGATCGAAGAAGGGCAGGCCGAAGGCGCGTTCCGCTTCCAGCAGGATCGAGCCCAGGATCAGCGGCGGAAAGCCAATCACCATCATGCCCGCCACCACCAGCATGTACCAGGCAAAGATCGGCATCCGGTCGAGCGACATGCCGGGCGCGCGCATCTTGAGGATCGTCACGACAATCTCGATCGCGGCCGTCATCGCCGAAATTTCGACGAAGGTGATGCCGAGCAACCATACGTCGGCGTTGATGCCGGGGCTGTAGGTGGAGGAACTGAGCGGCGTATACATGAACCAGCCGCCATTCGGCGCGACGCCGGCCAGGAGCGCGATGATCAGCATGCTGCCGCCAAAGAGGTAGCACCAGTATCCGTAAGCGGAGAGACGCGGAAAGGCGAGGTCGCGGGCGCCGAGCAGTTTGGGCAGCAGATAGATCGCTAGTCCCTCGAAAAATGGGATGGCGAAGAGGAACATCATGATGGTCCCATGCATGGTGAAGACTTGCGCATACTCTGCCGCATCGAGGAAGCGGCTTTCGGATGTCGCAAGCTGCGTGCGGATCAGCATGCCGAGAAAGCCGCCGATCCCGAAGAAGACGAGGGCGGTGAGCATGAAACGTGCGCCGATAATGTTGTGATTGACGGCGGCGAGGCGGCACCAGCCTTTGCCTGTGCCCCAGATGGCTTCCAGTTCCCGATACAGGCGAATGGGTGAAATCTTTTGCGTCACGTCGATCCCTGTGCATCTGGAAGTGTTTCTATCACCCGCCGATAGTCGTCCGGCTCATGGGCGATCACGCTGAAAGTCATGGCGCTATGGCCGGTGCCGCAATATTCGGCGCAGATCCCGCCAAATGTGCCGGCCTTGTCCGCCTTCAGCCGTATGCGCGTCTCATGGCCTGGAATGGCATCGATCTTGCCGGCAAGGCGCGGCACCCAGAAACTGTGGATCACATCGGTGCTGGAAACGACGATCTCGACCGTCTGTCCAGCCGGGATATGGAGGACATTGCGACTACCAGGACCGGTGTTAGCCGCACTATAGCGAACATCCCAGTTCCACATGCTGGCCTGGACACGAATGACGTCGGCGGGTGCATCTGCTCTCGCGCCGAACAGAGCTTCGCCCTGGAGGAAGGCTGCACCCAGAAGTGCCGTCAAAACGGGGATGGGCATGACGATCCCGCCGCCGATAATCCAGCGCGAAGCAGGGACGTGTGACAGCTTTCGAGAAAAGGCGCTCAGGAAGAAAAGGCCGAGCACAAGAGCGAATAGGACGGCCGATCCGAAGAGCATGATCCACCACAGTTGCGCCACGGCGCTTGAGGCGGGTCCCGCAGGATCGAGTGTGGAAAGATCGCCGGAACAGCCGGCCAGCATCAACGGCAGGGTGGTCGTCGTCGCGATTGCGCGGAACCTCTGCCCGGGCCCGCTGGTTGTCGGAGAAAGAGGAGACGTGTTTTGGATACACCGCCGAAGAAAAACCCGGTCATCTCCAAGCTCGAGGAAAAGGATGCGAGTTCGGCCGTTGCCGTTGCTGGCCATCCCCTTCATGCAATGACGGTGCATTTCCCGATTGCGCTTGTCTTCGGGACGCTCGGTGCGGACATCATGTACTGGTGGGGCGCTGATCCATTCTGGCTGCGTGTCGGGCTGTGGACGACGGGCATTGCGTTCTTCAGCGCCATTGCGGCCGGTTTGATCGGCTCGGCCGAGCTCTTTCTCGTTCCAGGCATCCGCGCGCGTGTTGCAAGCTGGGCGCATGCAGTGGCTGGCATGTCGCTGATTGCGGTTTGCGGGGCCAATTGGGGCGGTCGCTATTTTTCCAGCATTGAGGTCCTGCCCCACGGCCTTGTCCTGTCGCTGATCGCGTCGGGGTTGACGGGGCTGGCTGGCTGGCATGGCGGTAAGTTGATTTTCGATCATGGCGTCGGTCTCATGGTATCGCCCAAGGACTGATCGACCGTGCGATCTCTTTCAGCCCGCCAGCCTCGATCGGAATTATGTCGAGGCTCCAATCCGGTTTGGCGAGAACGACGAAAAAGATGCCGAGCACGGTCGCGGCGGTCAGCACGGTGGCGCCGATGAAGCGCCACACGGGATAGACCTCTCCCTCGTTGAAAAGACGAATGATGACGAGCCCAGTGACGATGTGCACTGTCACCATCACGCCGATGAGCCCAAGCTTGATGGTGAACCAGAGCGTGAAAGTGTGCTGAAAGAAAATCAGGGCTGTGCCGGTCAGGATCGAGACGAAGGCCGCTGGCGACGCGACGACGACGTAGCAGAAGCGCACGAGGCGCTGGAGCGCGTAAAGAGCGGATCGATTGCCGACATGCGCGCGTTGGACGTAAAGCGCAGGCAGACTGAGAAGTGTCGCGGCCCAGATGGAGATCGCTGCGATATGGATGAATTTCAGCAGTATCACCATTGCCAGCTGCCCTTGCCATCCCGGCTAGCGACACCGCGATAAAGGCGCATCAATGCCACGATGAGATAGGGTAGCAGGCCCACCGTCCACATGATGACGCCGGCAAGCTGCTGGTCCTGAAGCGGCTCGAGGCCGAAGGCCTGTGTCGTATCGAGATGTGCGGCGAAAAGCGGCGCGCGCGAGAGCGTCAGGATCGCCGCAAGCATGCCCATCTGCGCAACGGTCGCAAGAGCCAGGGCAACGGCAGTGAAGATACTGGTTCTCGGAGACAGCAGGATCGCCCATAGCCAGATGGCACTGGCAAGAAGGCCTGCCTGCATGATCCAATAGGGGATCATGCCATTAAGAGCGAAGGCATAGCCCGGCGGAATATGCCAGAACCAGAAGATCAAAGTGTGAAAGATGAACGCCATTTCCGGTGGCAGGCGGCTGGAAACAGCGCTTCTCGTCCGGAAGACCGTGGTGAGAAGCGGAGCAAGCACTGTCATCAAGATGAAGTGATGGGTCACCCGCACGGAAAACAGCGCTGTGGTCAGAGCGCAAAGTGGTGAAATCAAGAGCAGGGTGGATACGGCGAAAACGGCCGTCGCAATCCATATCCGGTGTCTATGAAGCGAAAGCGCCGACAGCATCGTGAGCGCGACGACGACCGCCAGAGCAAACGGGTCGAAGTTCCAAGCACCCCAGACTTGCGATGGCAGCGGCGCAGGACCGCAATAAGGAACTGGTTGGTTCACCCCAAAAATCCGTCCACCCTCCATTGAAGCGACGCAGAAGCATCAGGGGTCGAACGCCGGAGGGTGGCTGAGGTTCCGACGTTGTCTTTTAAGATGAGGGGGTGCTTTCGTCCTCATCCTGGAACGGAGGGTCAATCAGAGGCTCTATGCTTGATCTCGTCTTTGCGCGGCGCTTTCCTGTCGCCGCGGGGCATGGGTGGCTTCGCTCTGATGCGTCCTTTGGTTCTTGAGTGAGCGGCGGCTCATCTCGTCCTTCAGCTTCTGCATTGCCAGATGACGGCTTGGGTAGACCTTCGTCAGCATGCCATTGTGCAGCACAGCCCAACCGCGCTCATGGGGCATCAATACCGTGTCATTGCTCATGATTTTTTCCTCCCGATAGGCTCACATTCAATTTTGTGATGTGCCCAAACCGTGTTTGCGCAGTTCGGTTCCTCAAGGGATGCGAAGACGGATGGACATGATGATCGTCCACGGGCCGGAAGGGCGAGTCGATTATCGGTGGATGCAAGGGACTGCTAAATGACCAAAACGAACGCGGAGCGGCGCTTGAGGACGAACGGCCGCTTGACGATAGCCGTCTTCGGCAAAAGCGACACGCTCACGCCTGCTATCAAGTCTGCGTGGTCTGAGGCATCGATGGTTTTGCAAGGTCCTTACGCCGCGACGTCAGTCCATGATCACGACTGGCATTTCAGCGGCGCAATCATCGATGCGCGATACGGAGCCGAATTGATGTTGCCGTTGATGAAAGACTTGGACAGCAGAGCAATCCCTTACATTTTTTTCGTTCCCCCCAGCGCCCTCACTCACCACCATGGGCCGTTCGTGCTCTCGGACGCTAAAGCTGAAATCAGGCACATCGTTTCCGCGCTTGCAGCCCAGAGCCGCGGCTCTACACATTGAGGCGCTATAGAGTGTCAACATCCTTCGGGCCAGCGCTCTCTATGTGAGCCAATAAGTGTCCGACAGGCCGCAATTCCAGCAGTGAATAGAATAAATATTTCACTGACGCTTCTAATGGAATTTCCACTTGATTTCGCCTTGGCTTGAGCTAGGGTCTTATCGATCGTCATCGACAGAAGATCGGATGATGACAGGGCGCGACCCGCTTCTTAGGCGTGGCCGTCCCGAGGAGGAATTTAGCGTGGAGCAAATGAAATGATCAGGTTCGGTGTGCTGGGTGCGGGCCGTATTGGCAAGGTCCATGCGGCAACGATTGCCGCCAATCCCAAGGCAAAGCTTGCCTATGTCGCGGATGCCTTTCCCGAGGCGGCGGAGCAACTGGCGCTACAGACGGGCGCGCGGGTCGCATCCGTTGAAGAGATTATCGCCGCATCGGATGTCGATGCCGTGCTGATCGCCACCCCGACGCCAAGCCATGCCGATCTGATCGAGGCGGCATCCAAGGCTGGCAAGCATATCCTGTGCGAAAAGCCAGTGTCGCTGTCGGTCGATCGCATCAACCAGTGCCTGGATGTGGTCGAACAGAACAAATCCACGCTGATGATCGGCTTCAACCGCCGCTTCGATAACAACTTCTCGATGGTCGAGCAGCGCCTGCGCAATGGCGATGTCGGAGAGATCGAGATCGTCACCATCATCAGCCGCGATCCCAACCCGCCACCGGCAAGCTATGTGAAGTCCTCCGGCGGTCTATTTCGTGACATGATGATCCACGACTTCGATATGGCCCGCTTCCTGATGGGTGAAGAGTTCGTGGTCGTCAACGCGCTCGGTTCCGCGCTGGTGGACAAGGCTATCGGCGAAGAAGGCGATGTGGATACCGCAGCTGTGCAAATGCAGACGGCATCGGGACGGATCGCAGTGATCACCAATTCCCGCCGTGCGACCTATGGCTACGACCAGCGCATCGAAGTGCATGGCTCGACCGGCATGCTCTCGGCCCGCAACATCCAGAATTCGAGCGTCGAATTGTGGAACGCCAACGGCATTGCCGGCGATCCGGTGCAGAACTTCTTCATCGAGCGCTACGCCCAGGCCTATGCCAACGAGATCAACACCTTCATCGACGCGGTCGATGCCGGCAACACCGCGCCGCGTCCAAGCGGTTTCGACGGTCTGCAGGCGCAGAAATTGGCCGATGCCGCCACCGAAAGCTGGCAGACAGGCAAGCCTGTTCAAATCGTCTGATCGGATTTTTGGACCAACAAAAAACGCTCGCATCGTTGTCTCGGTGCGAGCGTTTTTTTCAGGCAGAGATTGCGCGTTTATGGATTGTCGCGCTTGAAAATCCAGTCGTGATCCGGGTGGTTCTGGAAGCGCCATTTGCGCATCGGTCCGGCCATGACGTTTAGATAGTACATCTCATAGCCATAGGGAGAGCCGCAGGGGTGATGCCCCTTCGGTACCAGAACCACATCGCCGCTTGAGACGGCCATGGTCTCGTCCAGCGAGCCGTCTTCGGTGAAGACGCGCTGGAAGCCGAAGCCCTGCTCCGGATTGAGGCGGTGGTAGTAGGTCTCCTCCAGATAGGTCATCTCCGGATAGTTGTCCTCGTCGTGCCTATGCGGCGGATAGGACGACCAGTGACCGGATGGGGTGAAGACTTCCGTGACCAGCAGGCTATCGGCCACGTCGCGATCTTCCATGGCAATCGGGAAGATGTAACGCGTATTGCCGCCCTTGCCGCGCTCCGCCAGAGTAATTCCCGCCGGTCCAATGACTTGCGCCTCGCGGCCTGGCTTTGCGGGTGCCGTGCACACACCAAGCGCGCAGTCAGTGGTTGCCGTAACGGTCCAGGAAGAGCCCGCCGGGATATAGACGCAATGCGGCGGCTTGCGCTCGAAGACATTCATGCGGTCGCCGAGTTCGCCGAAATTCTTGTCTTCCGACGAGATTTCCGCCTTGCCCTCGACGAGAACGAGAATGACCTCCGTCTCGCCGGTTTGTTCGGTTGCGGTTTCGCCAGGCTTCAGGTGGTAGAGCCCGAAGCCCACATAGCCCCAATCGGCGCTTTCCGGCGTGATGTCATGAACCTTGCCGGATGTGCCGGTGGGTTTGCGCAGCAGATCTGCCATGTGTCGGACCTTTCCTTTAGCCTTTGTCCAGGCCGGCTTCGCGAGCGAAGGCGCGCAACGATTTCAGGCCGAGGCTCTGATACTCGAAAGGATTACGGACATCCGGATCCTGCTCGGCCTCGATCACCAGCCAGCCACTGTAGCCATGCTCTGCGGCAATCTTGAGAACGGGAAGGAAATCGACGCCGCCCTCGCTATCGCCAGGAACAGTGAAGACGCCACGGCGCACACCTTCGAGGAAGGAGAGGCTTTCGTCGCGAACCTGCTTGGCGACGACCGGACGCACGTTCTTGGCGTGGATATGGCCGACGCGACCCATATGCTTCTTCGCCAGCCGCTCCGGATTGCCGCCACCAAAAAGGCAATGGCCGGTATCGAGCAGCAGCTTGGCGTGCGGGCCAGTGTTCTCCATCAGCCGGTCGATCTCGTCTTCGCTCTCGACGATCGTGCCCATGTGATGGTGATAGACGAGCGCGACACCCTGATCGGCCGCATGTTTCGCCAGCGCTTCGACGCCTTCGCCAAAGCGCTTCCATTCGCTGTCGGCGAGCTTCGGGCGGTCATTGACCGGCTTTGCATCCTCGCCGTGGATGGCATTGGAGGTTTCGCAGACGATGATGACCTTGGAGCCCATCGCCTTCAGAAGGTCGAGGGCAGGCTGCATGGCCGCCTTCTCGTCTTCGATGGAGTTGGTCAGAAGGTTGAGCGAATGCCAGCCGGAGACGTAGCGCAGCTTGCGGGGCTCCAGCACAGCCTTAAGGGCTTCCGGTTCCTGTGGGAACTTGTGGCCTTTCTCGATGCCGTCGAAGCCGATCTTGGAGGTTTCGTCCAGGCACTGTTCAAGGCTGATATGGGCGCCGAGCGTGCGGTCGTCGTCATTGCTCCAGGCGATGGGGTTTGTACCGTAAAGGATCATGATCAGCGTCTTTCTTTCAGTGCGGATTCATAGGCTGCACGAGCCTGTTTGACTTCATTGCGTTCAGAGACTTCCGGCACGGCGACATCCCACCAGTATCCCCCGGCATCCGGTGTCGGATAGGGATCGGTATCGATGACGATCACGGTCGGAACCTCCGCGCCACGAGCTGCATCGAGTGCTGTTTCGAGTTCGGCGATTGTCGAGACCTTGTGCGCATCCGCACCCATGCTGGCTGCATGCGCGGTGAAATCGATGGCGATCGGGTTCTTCTGGTTTGTGTGGGCGTAGAGATTGTTGAACTCCGCCCCGCCGGTGCCCATCTGCAGCCGGTTGATGCAGCCATAGCCGCGATTGTCGGTGATGACGACGGTGATCTTCACGCCCATGGCAACGGCAGTGGCGAGTTCCGAATTCATCATCATATAGGAGCCATCGCCCACCATGACGATCACGTCGCGCTCGGGCTCTGCCATCTTGATGCCGAGGCCACCGGCAATCTCATAACCCATGCAGGAGAAGCCATATTCCATGTGGTAGGAAAGCGGCAGCTTCGCCTTCCACAGCTGGTGCAGCTCTCCAGGCATGGTGCCTGCCGCACACATGACGACGGTATTGTCACGCGAGGCGCGCTGTACCGCGCCGATTACCTGCATATCCGTCGGCAGGCTGTTAGCCTCCTTCGGTGCCGCGGTCACGGCGTCGGCCTTGGCGAACCAGTCCTGCTTAAGGCTTGCATCGGGTGCGGAAAAGCGGTGGCTGCCCAAGGCTTCGGTCAGTTTTTCCAGGCCGACTTTTGCATCGGCCGTCAGGCTGATGGCATCGTGCTTGGCGCTGTCATAGGCTTGCACGTTAAGTGCAAGTAGTTTGCGCGCCGGGTTCTTGAAGAGCGCCCAGGAGCCGGTGGTGAAATCCTGAAAACGGGTTCCGACACCGAAGACGAGATCGGCCTTTTCTGCAATCGCATTGGCGCTCGATGCACCCGTCACACCAGCGGGACCGAAATTCATCTCGTGATCCCAGGCCAGCGCGGATTTGCCGGCCTGAGTCTCGATGACGGGTATGGAGTGGCGCTCGGCGAAGCTCTTCAGCGTCTCGGTCGCGCCAGAAAAATGCACGCCGCCGCCTGCGACGATGATCGGGTTCTTCGCGGCTTTGAGGGCTGCGATCGCCTCTTCGAGTTCGGCTCTGTCGGGCTCGGGGCGGCGCTGGCGCCAGACCTTCTTGTCGAAGAAGCTTTCCGGATAATCATAGGCTTCGGCCTGCACATCCTGGCAGAAGGAGAGTGTCACAGGACCGCAATCGGCGGGGTCCGTCATGGTGCGGAAGGCGCGTGGCAATGCGGTCAGAAGCTGTTCGGGGCGCATGATCCGGTCAAAATAGCGGCTCACCGGCTTGAAGCAGTCATTGGCCGAGATCGTGCCGTCGTTGAAGTCTTCGATCTGCTGAAGCACCGGATCCGGCCCACGGTTGGCGAAGACATCGCCGGGGATCAGCAGGACGGGCAGGCGGTTCACATGCGCAAGGGCGGCAGCGGTTACCATGTTCAACGCGCCGGGACCGATCGACGATGTGACCGCCATCGTCCGGCGGCGGCCAAGTTGCTTGGTGTAGGCAATCGCCGCATGCGCCATGGATTGCTCGTTCTGGCCGCGATAGGTCGGCAGTTCCTCGCGGATGCCATAAAGGGCCTCGCCCATGCCAGCTACGTTGCCGTGGCCGAAGATCGCCCAGACGCCGGCGATGTAAGGCTCGCCATCCTCATTCATTTGGGCTGCCAGGTAACGCACAAGCGCCTGTGCCGCCGTCAATCGTACCGTCTTCACGCTGCCTCTCCCTTTACATGCGCGGCGCGCGCCTTGTCCCAAATCCGGCAAAGCGCATCATAACGGGCTGCCATGTCGGCAACCGCCTCCTCGTCACTCACCTTGCCCGCAAGCCAGTTGCGTGCGGCCTCGGCAAAGATCGTGCGACCCACGGCAAATCCTTTCACCAGATCGAAGCCTGCCGCCAGCCTGAAACTCTCCTCCAACTCGCTCTGCGGCGCCTCCAGGCCGAGAACCACAATGCCACGAACGTAAGGATCATGACGTTTTACCGCATCGGTCGCCTGACGCCAGGCTTCCTCGCTCTTCAAAGGCTCAAGCTTCCACCAGTCTGGATAGACGCCGATCTCGTAGAAGCGGTCTATGATGCGGGCAGTCGTTTCATCATCGATCGGTGCCACCTTGGAAGGGATGACTTCCAGCAGAAATTCCAGCCGGTTGCGGCGCGCAGCGGCAAAGAGACGCGAGACCGTCTCTTCCTGCTCGGCGCGCATCGCCTCGTCATCGTCCGGATGGTAGAAGCACAGCACCTTGACCACATGTTCGGCCGGCCATTCGTTCAGACCGCCGCAATCGGGCCCAAGATCCGGCTCCAGAGTCAATGGGCGCGAGCCCGGCCATTCTGCGGGACGGCCGATCCACAGGCCTGAGCCTGCGGCCTGATAGAGAGCGTCGCGGCCAAGACGACCATCGCAGAGAATGCCGTAACCGGCATTGCCACCGGCCACCTGATGGGCAGCCTTCAGGCAAAGCTCCTTGAAGGAGCCGATCTTCTTGTCGTCGACGCCGACGTCCTTTGCGATGGCTTCCAGTTGCATGCGGTGATCGAAGGCGAAGACGCGCATGGTGCTCCAGTCGCCTTTGCGATTGGTGGCCCAATGCACCTGTTCCAGCGCGTCGTCCTTGCGCAGCGCCTTGTTGCGAATGCCCGTGCGGAAGAAATATTGCAGCTCCTCCCAGCTTGGATAGGCGGGCGTGCAGCCATGTCGCGACACAGCGAAAGCGCCGCAGGCATTGGCGTATTTCAATGTGGTCGGCCAATCTTCGCCGCGCAGCCATCCGCGAAAGAGGCCTGCCATGAAGCCATCACCGGCTCCCAGCACGTTGAAGACTTCGATGGGGAAGCCTTCGCCGCTTTCGCCATCGTCGAGACTGCCTGGAATGTCGCCTGGAAAGACCACTGCTCCCATCGGTCCGCGCTTGCAGACGAGCGTGGCGTTGGAAACAGCCCGCACGGCGCGCAGCGCTTCCAGAGTATTGGTAGAGCCACCGGCGATGTGAAACTCTTCCTCGGTGCCGACGATGAGGTCGAAGAGGGTGAGGGTGGATTGCAGCTTCTGCGTCACCTTCGCCGATTCCACGAAGCGGCTTTCGCCGTCACCATGACCAGCCACACCCCAGAGGTTCGGGCGGTAATCGATGTCGAGCGCCGTCTTCGCGCCGCTGCCCCGTGCCAGCCGCAACGCCTTCAGAACCGCCGCTTCCGTGCGCGGATGAGAAAGATGCGTGCCGGTCGCGCAAACGCAGTTCGCGTCGGCGATGAAAGCAGGGTCGATGTCGTCTTCGCTCAGCGCCATATCGGCGCAGTTCTCGCGATAGAAGATCAGTGGGAACTGCTGCTGGTCGCGGATGCCGAGAATGACGAGTGCGGTCAGGCGCTCCTTGTCGGTCTGCACGCCGCGAATATCGACGCCTTCGCGCACCAATTGTTCGCGGATGAAGCGACCCATGTGCTCGTCGCCGACGCGGGTAATGACGGCACTCTTCAGACCAAGTCGTGCGGCACCTGCTGCAATGTTGGTCGGAGAGCCACCGATGTATTTGTTGAAGGAGGACATGTCCTCCAGACGTCCGCCGATCTGCGCGCCGTAAAGATCGACCGACGAGCGGCCGATCGTGATGAGATCGAGTGTCTTCACGATCTGTCTCCTCCGCGCTGTCAGCGCTACAAAGGACGGAACTAAATATCCGTCACTTTTCTCCCTCGTTTATATTTGGACTATAAATTCTATTTTTTCTATTTTCAATACGAATATTCAATTTTGTCGGTGCGTTCCCACACCGACTGCAAGGGCAATGGCGATGCAGAGGGTCGCCGACAGAGAACGGAATGCGCCGAAATCGACCTCTGACACGGTCAGCACTGTGGCATCGAATTGTCGTAGCGGATTGACAGCCGTATCGGTGATCGCCACGACCGGAATCTTTCGGGCACGGCTTGAGGAAACGATCTCCATCGTCTCAGCCGAATAGGGCGCAAAGGTGATGGCGAGAACCACATCGCCCTGGCGGATTGCATTGGCGCTCTGCAGCTGGCCGACAGAGGCATGCAGCATGGAGGGCACTTGCATCTTCTCGAAAGCGTAGGCGAGATAGCTTGCGACCGGGAAGGAGCGGCGCAAGCCGACGATGTGGATCATCTGCGCGTCGGCCAGCACCTGGATTGCGGCCTCAAAAGCAGACTGATCGACGGTTTTCAGCAGGTTTTCCAGCGATGCACGCCCGGCTTCGACAAATTCCGCCAGAAGCCGTCCGCCACTGTCTTCACCCTTGTCGCGCAGGTTGGTGAGCCGCGTATCGTAATCCGGCCAGCGGCCGGAATAGCTTTCCTTGAACAGTCGCTGCATTTCGGAGAAGCCGGAAAAGCCTAAAATCTGGCAGAAGCGCATGAAGGCGGAAGGCTGGACTCCTGCCGCTTCCGCCATTTCAGCCACGGTGGAAACGGCGATCCGGTCGGTATTGGCTGCGACATAATCCGCGCACTGCCGCAATCTCTTCGGCAGTTTCGGCGCAACCTCGACAAGTCTCTCCTCAAACTCCTTCACCGTTGCCGGTGCAGCAAGATCCTGCATCTCGTTTCACTCCCCCAAAAATGAAATCGTCTCTCCTGGATTGGAATATCTATTCCAGAAAAGGCAGGACAGGGAAGCGGAATCTTAGGTGGGTACCCTCGTCAATCGAATTGCAGGATCACCTCATCGACGGCAAGGCTGTCACCAGCCTTCACGCAAACCCTGGCGACGCGGCCCTTGCGCTCGGCGCGAAGAATGTTTTCCATCTTCATCGCCTCCACGGTTGCCAGCGCCTGTCCGGCCTCGACCTCATCCCCCTCCGCGACCGAGATCGAGGTAATGACGCCTGGCATGGGGCAGAGCAGCATCTTCGATGTGTCCGGCGGCAGCTTTTCCGGCATGAGACGCGCAAGTTCGGCGACGCGAGGGCTGCGAACCTGGGCGATGATGTCCACACCATGCCAACGCAATCGGATGGCGGATGGCGACAGATCGATCTTTACCGCCAGAACCGTATCGCCCAGCCGGAACATGCCAAGGCTGCGGCCCGGCAGCCAGTCCGTTTCGACAGCCAGCCTCTCGCCCCCCTCGACTTGAGTCACGATATGATCGCCCTCGAGATCAACGGAAATCCGGTGCTCGGTTTTACCGAGTTGAACCACCCAGTCCTTGCCGACAATGCGGCGATGGTTGCCGATGGTGCCGGAGATCTGCGCTGCGCGGCTCTGCGCATGATGATGAATGACCGCAGCAATCGCGGCCAGTCGTTCATCGGCTTGCGTCTGCGGCTCCACTCCGGAAAAGCCGTCTGGAAATTCCTCGGCTATAAAGCCGGTGGTCAGATTGCCGGAACGGAAACGAGGATGCTGCATGACCGCGGAAAGGAAGGGCAGGTTATGCCCGATGCCCTCGACTTCGAACCGATCAAGCGCCTCGCCCATGGCATCGATCGCGGAGAGCCGTGTCTCGCCCCAACTGCAGAGCTTGGCGATCATCGGGTCGTAATACATCGAGATTTCGCCGCCCTCAAAGACGCCGGTATCATTGCGAAGGATCGTGCCATTCTCCTGGCGGCCCTCTTCCGGGGGACGGTAGCGGGTTAATCGACCGATGGAGGGCAGGAAGTTGCGGTAAGGGTCTTCCGCATAAAGCCGGCTCTCGATCGCCCAGCCTTTGAGCTTGATGTCCGGTTGGGAGAGAGACAGTTTTTCGCCCGCTGCCACCCGGATCATCTGCTCCACGAGATCGATGCCGGTCACAAGTTCGGTGACGGGGTGCTCCACCTGAAGCCGGGTGTTCATTTCCAGGAAGTAGAAGTTGCGGTCGCCATCGACGATGAATTCCACCGTGCCAGCGGAGAAATAACCGACCGCCTTGGCCAGCGCGACAGCCTGCTCGCCCATCGCCTTGCGCGTCGCCTCATCGAGAAACGGAGACGGCGCCTCCTCGATCACCTTTTGGTTTCGGCGTTGAATGGAGCATTCCCGTTCGCCGAGATAGAGCACGGTACCGTGCTGATCACCGAGAACCTGAATTTCGATGTGACGCGGCTGTGTGACGAATTTTTCGATGAAAATCCGGTCGTCACCGAAAGATGCTTTTGCTTCGTTGCGTGATGACTGGAAACCCTCGCGCGCCTCGCTATCGTTCCAGGCAATGCGCATGCCCTTGCCGCCGCCGCCGGCCGATGCCTTGATCATCACCGGGTAGCCGATCTCGGATGCGATGCGGACGGCTTCATCGGCAGTCTCGATCAAACCCATATGGCCGGGAACGGTGGAGACACCTGCCTCGGCGGCCAGCTTCTTGGAGGTGATCTTGTCTCCCATCGCTTCGATGGCTCTGACCGGCGGGCCGATGAAGGCAACGCCTTCCTTTTCCAGAGCCGCCGCGAAAGCCGGATTCTCAGAGAGAAAGCCATAGCCCGGATGCACCGCGTCAGCACCCGTTTTGCGAATGGCCTCGAGGATCTTGTCGATCACGATATAGGACTGGTTGGAGGGTGCGGGGCCGATATGCACCGCTTCGTCGGCCTCGCGCACATGCAGCGCATTGGCATCCGCATCGGAATACACCGCGACCGTTGCGATGCCCATCTTCTTTGCGGTGCGAATGACGCGGCAGGCGATTTCGCCGCGATTGGCAATGAGGATTTTCTTGAACATAGGCTTCATCCTCACAACGGAATCGTATCGTGTTTTTTCCAATGCGTCGTCACCTGCTTGTTGCGCAGGGACGCAAAGGCGCGGGCGATGCGGCGTCGCGAGGAATGCGGCATGATGACTTCATCGATGAAGCCACGTTCGGCAGCGACGAAAGGATTGGCGAAACGCTCTTCATATTCGCGCGTCCGTTCCGCGATTTTGTCAGGGTCCGATAGTTCGGAGCGGTAGAGAATTTCAGCCGCACCCTTGGCGCCCATCACGGCAATCTCCGCCGTCGGCCAGGCATAGTTGATGTCGGCGCCGATATGTTTCGACGCCATGACATCATAGGCGCCGCCATAGGCCTTGCGGGTAATCAGCGTCACCATCGGTACCGTTGCTTCGGAATAAGCGAAGAGCAGCTTGGCGCCGTGCTTGATGACGCCGCCATATTCCTGCGCGACACCCGGCAGGAAGCCCGGCACATCCACCAGGGTCAGGATCGGAATGTTGAAGGCGTCGCAGAAGCGCACGAACTTTGCCGCCTTGCGGGAGCTGTCGATATCCAGGCAACCGGCCAGCACCATGGGCTGGTTGGCGACGACGCCGACGGTCTCGCCTTCAAGGCGGACGAAACCGGTAATGATGTTTCTGGCAAAGGCCTCCTGCAATTCGAAGAAATCGCCTTCGTCCGCAATCGCGTGGATCAGCTCCTTCATGTCATAGGGCTTGTTGGAACTGTCCGGGATCAAGGTATCGAGCTTCGCCTCAAGGCGGGCCGGATCGTCATGGAACGGTCGCGTCGGCGGCTTCTCCCGGTTGTTGTTGGGGAGAAAATCGAACAGCGCGCGCACCGCTTCCAGCGCCTCGATGTCGTTCTCATAGGCGCCATCGGCAACAGAAGATTTTTTCGTGTGGGTGGTGGCGCCACCCAGTTCCTCGGCGGTGACGATCTCATTGGTGACGGTCTTCACAACGTCCGGACCGGTGACGAACATGTAGGAGGTATCGCGCACCATGAAGATGAAGTCGGTCATGGCGGGCGAATAGACTGCACCGCCCGCGCAAGGACCCATGATGACGGAGATCTGCGGCACCACGCCGGACACTTCCGCGTTGCGACGGAAAACTTCCGCATAGCCCGCAAGCGACGAGACGCCTTCCTGGATGCGCGCACCGCCGGAATCGTTCAAGCCGATCACAGGGGCACCGACGCGCACCGCCATATCCATGATCTTGCAGATTTTTTGTGCGTGGGTTTCCGACAAGGAGCCGCCAAGCACGGTAAAATCCTGGCTGAACACATAGACCTGCCGTCCGTTGATCGTGCCCCAGCCGGTCACGACGCCATCGCCAGCCACCTTCTGATCCGCCATGCCGAAATCCACCGCCCGGTGGGTCACATACATGTCGTATTCTTCGAAGGAGCCTTCATCCAGCAGCACGTCGAGGCGTTCGCGCGCCGTCAGCTTGCCTTTGGCGTGCTGCGTATCGATACGTTTTTGCCCGCCGCCCAGACGAGCCTCGGCGCGGCGGCTTTCCAGTTCTTGAAGGACTGAACGCATAAGACCTCCCTGTCGCATTCGCCGACAAGTCTTAAAGCCTTATTCGCAAAATGGAAATGTCGGCCTTCGTCGCAGACGGAACATACACCAGCTAGCCGCGATAGGCGACGAGCACTGCCCCGCAGGCAATTAGGATCACGCCGAGCCAGTAGGGAAGAGAGAGCCGTTCGCCCAGAAAGAGAACCGCAAACACCGCGACGAAGACCACGCTGAGCTTGTCGATTGGCGCAACGCGCGCGGCATCGCCGATCTTCAGGGCACGGAAATAGCAGATCCAGGATGCACCGGTCGCAAGCCCGGAGAGGACGAGGAAGAGCCAGGTGCGCGGCGTAATCGTCGCCGGGCTTTGCCAGTTCCCGGTAACGTAGACCATCAAGCCTGCAGCCAGAAGAATGACGATGGTTCGGATGAAAGTGGCGAAATCGGAGTTGACGTTTTCGATGCCGATCTTGGCGAAGATGGCGGTCAGTGCGGCGAAAGCGGCCGAAAGAAGAGCCCAGACTTGCCAGGAGAGAAACAGGTTTTTCATCATCGAGCACCGTTGAGGAGAGGAGTGGTATTCATCCTTACCAAGCCGGGGCCGGAAGAGAAGAGGCCCGCCTCGAATGATCGAAGCGGGCCTCTGTATGTATTGATTCTAAGGGCGTTTCTTACTCTGCCGGAACCCCAAGCGCGGTCGGATCGTCGACGACTTTGGGCTCTTCGCCTCTCAGCACCGTTGCCAGCTGCTCCTGGTCGAGTTCGCCTTCCCAACGGGCAACAACGATGGTTGCGACCGCGTTGCCGACGAAGTTGGTCAGTGCGCGGCATTCCGACATAAAGCGGTCGATGCCGAGGATCAGCGCCATGCCGGCGACCGGTACGGATGGCACGACCGAGAGTGTGGCCGCGAGCGTGATGAAGCCAGCACCGGTGATGCCTGCGGCACCCTTGGAGCTCAGCATGGCAACGAGCAGCAGGAGAACCTGTTCACCGAAGGACAGGTGGATACCCGTTGCCTGTGCGATGAAGAGGGCAGCGAGCGTCATGTAGATGTTCGTGCCATCGAGGTTGAAGGAGTAGCCGGTCGGAATGACGAGGCCAACGACAGAACGCTTGCAGCCAGCCTTTTCCATCTTGCTCATCAGGCCCGGAAGGGCTGCTTCCGAAGAGGATGTGCCGAGAACGAGCAGCAGCTCTTCCTTGATGTAGCGGATCAGCGCCAGGATGGAGAAGCCGTTATAGCGGCAGACGGCACCCAGAATGACGAGCACGAAGATCAGCGACGTCAGGTAGAAGGTGCCGATCAGCATGGCGAGGTTGGTGACCGATGCAATGCCGTATTTGCCGATGGTGAAGGCCATGGCGCCAAACGCACCGATCGGAGCAGCCTTCATCAGGATCGCGACCAGCTTGAAGATCGGATACATCAGAGCATGCATGAAATCGACGACAGGCTTGCCACGCTCTCCGACGATGCCGAGCGAAATGCCGAACAGAACGGAGAAGAACAGCACCTGAAGAATATCGCCTTCTGCGAAAGCGCCGACGATCGTCGTCGGGATGATGTTCATCAGGAAGCCGGTGATGGACTGCTCATGCGCCTTGGCGGCGTAGGTGGCAACGGCCTTGCCGTCCAGCGTGGACGGATCGATGTTCATGCCGGCACCCGGCTGAACGACGTTGGCGACGATCATGCCGACAATGAGCGCCAGGGTGGAGAAGGTTATGAAGTAGATCATCGCCTTGCCGGCAACGCGGCCGACCTTCTTCATGTCGTTCATGCCGGCAATGCCGGTTGCGACTGTGAGGAAGATCACGGGTGCGATGATCATCTTGACCAGGCGGATGAAACCATCACCAAGCGGCTTCAGCTGTTCGCCGAGAGCGGGATAAAAGTGGCCGAGCGCAATACCTGCGGCAATGGCGACGATGACCTGGAAATAGAGATGCCGGTAAAAAGGCAGTCTGGCGTGGCTTTCGGCCACGGCTGTGCTGTCAATCATTGTAGTTCCTCCTCGGCTTAACCCTGCCCTGACGGCCTCCCGGGTTTGCCTTTGCGTTTTGCCCGGCCCTCTGCCGTTCGGAAATACAAGAGCAAGTAGCGTGCCAGTTCGACTTTCTGGGAATAAATTACTGAAAAATATGTATTTTATTTTGAGTTGAATCAGGAACCGTTTTCACAAGTGTGTTTTCCCGCTCAACATCTCTTGTGTTTTGTGTGGATTCCCGCACATTGGGGCGATGGGTTTCGAGCAATACAATGTCCACTTTCTTAAATAGTAGCCGCTTCCGCTGGATGGCCTTTGCTCTGATGTGGGTCATCATTGGCTTCGGCGCCTTCGTGGCTGCCGACAAGATCGGGCGCGTCCAAGCGACGAAACGGTTGATTGCCGATTCCACCACGGACGCCGAGCTGAAAACGGCTTTGCTAAATGTGGCACTGGAGCGCCCGCGCGTCCTGCCGCTCGTCCTCTCCCGAGACAGGGATATCACCGAAGCATTGGAGAATGGCGGCGCGGCCGTCCAGCGTCTGGATGAAAAGCTGGAGGGGCTGATCGAGGGCACGCAGGCCTCGGTCATCTATGTGACGGATGCGAAGGGCGTCACCATCGCGTCCAGCAATTGGCAGACGCCCGAGAGTTTCGTTGGCTCCAATTATGCCTTCCGGGACTATTTTCGCAGAGCCATGGAAACGGGCATGGCGGAGCATTACGCGCTTGGCAATGTCAGCCGCCGGCCAGGTCTCTATATATCGCGGCGGATCGATGGGGCAGATGGAAGGCCGCTCGGCGTCGTCATCGCCAAGGTGGAATTCAATCGGCTTGAGACCGACTGGAATATCGGCGGGCGTCCCGTTTATATCGTCGATTCCAACGGCGTGGTGCTGATGACAAGCATACCCGAATGGCGGTTCAAGACGGTGGCGCCGATCGACGAAGACAAACGGCGGATGATTTCCGCCAGTCTTCAATTCGGAGAGGAAGCGCTCTCTCCCTTGCCGGTGACCGTGCGATCCAAACTCGGTCCGGATGTGGCGCTGGTTGAGGTCAACTCCCCGCCAGCGCTGAGAGGAGATTATCTTCGTCTGGAGCTCCCCGTTCCGACGACCAGATGGTCATTGCATTATCTTCAGCCCGTGACGCCGACGACCAATGCCGCGATACGCGAAAGCCGGATCATTGCCCTTGCTGCCCTTATGCCGCTCTTTGCGCTCTCGGCAATCTGGCTTCGGCGTCGGTTGAAGGCGGAGCAGGCACAGGCTGCTGCAGAGCGCGCGCGGGCAGAGCTGGAGCGCCGCGTGCAGGAGCGCACTGTCGATCTGACCATGGCGCGCGACAAGCTTCAGGCCGAAATTCTGCGACACGAACAGACTGGTAAAGAGTTGCAGAGCGTTCAGCACGATCTCGTCCAGGCAAACCGGCTCTCGATTCTTGGCCAGGTGGCGGCGGGCGTCGCGCATGAGATCAATCAGCCCGTGGCGACCATTCGCGCCTATGCGGACAATGCGCGCGTACTTTTGAAGCGAAAGCGTGCCGAAGAGGCGGATGAGAACCTAGAGAATATCGCTGCACTGACCGAGCGCATCGGCGTCATCACCAGCGATCTCAAAATCCTTGCCCGCAAGGGAAGGACCGCAGCAGAGCCCGTCAGCCTTCGCCTGGTTGTGGAAGGGGCGGTGGTGTTGTTACGCAGCCGCTTTTCCGGTCGCATGGACATTCTCGATCTCGATCTTCCCGATGAGAGCGTCAAGGTGATGGGAAGCCGCATCCGCCTGGAGCAGATCGTCATCAATCTCCTGCAGAACGCGCTCGAAGCCGTCGAGGAGAAGACTGATGGTCGCGTCGACGTCCGGGTCGAGGAGGAAAAGGACGACGTTGTGCTGAAGGTTCGCGATAACGGACCCGGCATCGCTGCGCCAATTCTCGAGCAGCTTTTCTCTCCCTTCAACACGTCGAAGGAAGGCGGGCTTGGTCTCGGCCTCGTCATCTCCAGCGATATCGCCTCGGATTATGGTGGCCGGATCGAGGTCGATACCGGCGAAAGCGGCACATGTTTCTCAGTCTATTTGAAGCGGGCGTGACATGACGGTGATGGGAACGGTCTACCTGGTGGATGATGACTCGCAGCTTCGCAAGGCGATGCGGCAGACGCTTGAACTCGAAGGCATGACGGTGATGCCTTTCCCCAAGGCAGAGATGGCGCTTGACGCTCTGGAAGAAAATTTCGACGGTGTGATCGTCACTGATGTGCGCATGCCCGGCATGGATGGCCTGCAGTTTTTCGAGCATGTCCGGAAGATCGACGCGGATCTGCCGGTCATTCTGATCACCGGCCATGGCGATGTGCCGATGGCGGTTAGTGCGTTGCAAAACGGCGCTTACGATTTTATTGCCAAGCCCTTTCCCGCCGAGCGCATGGTGGAAAGTGTGCGCCGTGCGCTGGAGAAGCGCCGGCTGGTGATGGAAAACAGGGCGCTGAAGCAGGCGGCGGAACAGTCGATCGACGACATGCCGCTGCTTGGCCAGACGCCTGCGATGGAGCGCCTGCGCAATACCTTGCGCCACATCGCCGATACGGATGTGGATGTGCTGGTGGCGGGAGAGACTGGCAGCGGCAAGGAAGTGGTGGCAACTGCCCTGCACCGCTGGAGCAAGAAGCGCAGCCACGGAAACTTCGTGGCGTTGAACTGCGGTGCCTTGCCGGAAACCGTCATCGAAAGCGAGCTCTTCGGCCATGAGGCCGGTGCCTTTACCGGTGCGCAGAAGAAGCGCATCGGCCGCATCGAATATTCGAGCGGCGGGACGCTGTTTCTGGACGAGATCGAAAGCATGCCGCCTGCTCTCCAGGTGAAGATGCTGCGCGTGCTGGAAATGCGCGAGGTATCTCCGGTCGGCTCAAACGAGGAGCGTTCCGTCGATATTCGTGTCGTCGCCGCCGCCAAGGTGGATCTCGGGGATCCCGAGCAGCGCAAGGATTTTCGCGAGGATCTCTATTACCGTTTGAATGTGGTGACGCTCTCCATCCCGCCACTGCGCGAGCGGCGTGCCGACATACCGCTGCTTTTTTCTCACTTCGTCAGCAAGGCTTCCAGCCGCTTCGGCATGCCGGTGCCGCAGATCGGGGCATCCGTTTCGCGCTACCTCAACGAACACCAATGGCCGGGCAATGTGCGTGAACTCGGACATTTCGCCGAGCGTGTGGTGCTGGGACTGGAAGGCGGGCAGCCGCAGATTTCCAGCCCGGCTGCGATATCGAGTGGATCAGGGACGCTTTCCGAACGCATGGATCGGCAGGAGGCGGACATCATTCGCGAAACACTGGAGAAGCATCAGGGTGATGTTGCCGAAACCATCGCGGCGCTCGGAATTGCGCGCAAGACCTTCTACGACAAGCTGCAGCGCCATAACATAAACCGCTCGGATTACGTCCCCAAGTGAGGGTCATCCGAGCGGTTCAAGTTCTTAAAAATCCAGGCTGTAGCGGTCAGCCTGCGACGCAGAAGTGGCTGTTTCCATCATTGCCGATATAGGTACCGCTGTTCGGATTGAAGCTGCGGTAACGCTGCGAGCAATAGTTATACCAGGACTGAGACCACGGTTCGATCGTGCGGTAAACCTGACGCTGTCTGTAGACCGGGCGGGGTTCGTAAACCGGCTGGGCGCGATAGACCGGGCGGGGTGCCGGACGATACTCGCGATAGTCCGGATCATCATATGTGTAGCTGGGCTGATAGGTCTGGTAGCGGCGGACCGGAGGAGGCTCGGCATAGACCGGCTCTTCCTCATAGCGCGGCTGCGACAGGGCAGAGCCGACGGCGACACCTGCTGCGAGGCCAAGAACACCGCCGATGATCGCCGCGTCGCGATTTCTGTGACGCCAGTCGCCAGCCGATGCCGTGTTCAAGGGTGCCAGGACGGTTGCAGATACCGCAAGGGCCAGGAGAGATTTAGCTGCAATCGAAGCCATGTTCATTTTCCATCAAAACGGCAGTTGCCCGCCAGTTGTTATCCGATGGTTAAGAAAATAGATTCCGCAGGCTGAACGGGCGCTGAATGAATTGTGGCAGGATCGAAACGCTTAACCTGCCGCCATATGGCTAGGCGAAAACACTTCCATCAGTCCCAGATAGGGCTTCTCAATGGGTCTTGCATAGGCACCCCGCTTTGCCGTGGTGAGCTTCAGCGAGATCAGCGTCTCGGCATGTTTGACTGCTGCCGAAACACCATCGATGACGGGAACGCCAAATTCATGTGAAAGCTCTGCCGCAAGATCCGCCATGCCGGCGCAGCCAAGCACGATGGCCTCCGCCTTGTCTTCGTGAAGCGCTGCCGTGATCTGGGCCCGTAGCCGCGGCAGGGCGTCTGAACTCGGGTCTTCCAGCGACAGGACCGGAATGTCGGCGGCCCGCACCTTGGCGCGAGCGCCCATGCCGTAGCGATGCACCAGATGTTCGAGCGGCAGGCGGGAGCGTTCCATGGTGGTGACGACGGTGAAGCGCTGCGCGATGAAGGCGGCGGTCGCGACGGCTGCCTCGCAGATGCCGATGACGGGGATGGTCGCAAGCGCACGTGCGGCATCGAGGCCCGTATCGTCAAAACAGGCAATGACCGCGGCCTGCGCGCCGCCCTTTTCCGCCTTGGCGATCTCCAGGAGAAGCCCTGGTATGGCGAAGACCTCGTCGTAATAACCCTCGATCGAGACCGGTCCCATCGACGACGTCACGGCGACGATCTCCGTCGAGGCGGAGGCGACCGCCTTGGCCGCCGCCTCGATCGTCTGGGTCATCGATTGCGTGGTGTTGGGATTGACGACGAGAATGCGCATGATGTGGAGGTCAGCCTTTCGAGCGGCGGCGGTTCATGGCGGCAATGATGCCAAGCGTTGCGCCGATGACGATGAGAGAGAAGAAAGTGGTGACGGCACCCAGGGCATAGAGCACCGGCGTTGTGACGTTCGTCGTCATGCCGTAAATTTCGAGCGGCAGCGTATTATATGTGCCGGACGTCATCAGGGTTCGGGCAAACTCGTCATAGGAAAGCGTGAAGCCGAAGAGGCCGACACCGATCAGGCTTGGCGCAATCATCGGCAGTACCACGTTGCTGAAGGTTTGCCAGGAATTGGCGCCAAGATCGCGTGCTGCTTCTTCGTAGGATGGCGAGAAGCGGTTGAAGACCGCAAACATGATGAGGACGCCGAAGGGAAGGGTCCACGTCAGCTGTGCACCGAAGGCGGAGCTGTACCACGCAGGCTCCAGGCCAAGCTGCTGGAAAAGCACGCCGATGCCGAGCGAGATGATGATCGATGGCACCACAAGGCTTGCAACCGAGAGATAGAAGAGCGGGGTGGCGCCGACGAATTTGCGGCGGAAGGCGAGGCCCGCCAGAAGCGAGACGAGCACGGTGACGATCATCACCATCACGCCCAGCATGAAGGAGCGTCGGAAGGAGCCACCAAAGTCGCCGACCGCCTGCTGCTCGAAGAGGTTGGCGAACCAGTGCAGAGAGACGCCATTCAGCGGGAATGTCAGGCCGCCATTCGGTCCCTGAAAGGCCAGGATCAGGATGGCCGAGAGCGGGCCATAGAGAAACAGCACGAAGAGTGCGAAGAAGATGGCAAGGATGTAGAATTCGCGACCGCGTTTTTCCGAATGCATGGATCAGAGCTCCTTACGGATATCGACGACCCGCAGAATGCCTGCGACCATCAGGAGAACGAGGGCGAGAAGGACGACGGCATTTGCGGCAGCGGCCGGATATTGCAGGAGCGACATCTGGTTCTTCATCATCAGGGCAACAGAGGCACTCTGTCCGCCGGACATGACCTGCACGGTGGAAAAATCCGCCATGACCAGCGTTACGACGAAAATGGTCCCGATGGCCATGCCGGGCTTCGCCAAGGGAATGATGACGTTCCACAGCACCTGCCAGCTGGACGCGCCCGCATCGCGCGCGGCCTCCACCAGCGACTTGTCGATGCGCATCAGCGTGTTGAAGATCGGCGTCACCATGAAGAGCGTGTAGAGATGCACCATGGCCAGCACCACGGCGAAGTCGGAATAGAGCAGCCATTCGATGGGCGCCGGAACAATTCCCAAATTCACCAGCGCGCTGTTGATCAGGCCGTTGCGACCCAAGACCGGGATCCATGAAATCATGCGGATGATGTTGGAGGTCAGGAAGGGCACGGTGCAGATGAGGAACAGGACCATCTGCATGGTGGTGGTGCGAATATGGAAGGCCAGGAAATAGGCCACCCAGAAGCCGAGGAATAGCGTGATCGCCCAGACAAGGAAGGCATATTTCAACGTATTGAGATAGGTCTGCCAGGTCACCCAGGAGCCGAGCGTTTCGGTATAGTTGAAGGTGACGAAGTCGGGATACATCTGGGCAAAATCATAATCCCAGAAGCTCACCACCACGATCATCAGGATCGGCAGAAGAAGAAAGAAGCCGAGGATCAGCGCCAACGGCGTTGCCTCGATGTAAGACACAACTCCCTTCGGCAGGGTGAAGGGCTTGCCCGCTTTTTCTTTCTTTTCGCCAACGCCTATAAATCTGACCGTCGCCATTCAATGGAACCCTTTATTGTTGTCATGATCGGCAGCTTCGGGCTGCCGGTCCTGGTGCGATGACGACGGATTGAAACCTCTCCGTCGTCATGGTCGGCCCCGATCATGTCCGAGGATGACGAAAAGCAAGTGCCGAGCGTATCGGCAACCGAAGACCGGCGGCGCTGAACCGCCAGCCTTCTTCTTCTCATCAAGCAGCGATGAACTCGTTCCAGCGACGGACCATGTAGCGGTCTTCGTCCATGACGGAGTTCCAGCAGGCGACCTTGCCCATGCGCTCTTCGAAGGAGCCGCCATCGCGCACAGCGCCAGCCTTTTCCATGACCTTGCCGTCTGGAGCGATGATATCGCCCTGGGCAGGCTTGCCTTCTACCCAGTAACCCCATTCGTCGGCGGTCATGTAGTTCTTCGCGGTATCCATGGCAGCGGAGTAGTAGCCCTGGCGGTTTAGGTAAGCGCCGACCCAGCCGGATGTGTACCAGTTGATATATTCATAGGCCGCGTCGAGCTTCGCGCCGCTCAGGTGCTTGGCGAGGCCAAGACCGCCGCCCCAGGAGCGATAGCCTTCCTTTAGCGGCTGGTATTTGCAGGCGATGCCCTTGGAGCGAACGGCGGCAACCGCCGGCGACCACATGGACTGGATGACGACTTCGCCCGACGCCATGAGGTTGACGCTCTCGTCGAAGCTCTTCCAGAAGGCGCGGAACTGTCCGTCCTTCTTGGCCTTGATGAGGAAATCGATGGTCTTGTCGATTTCGGCCTTCGTCATATTGCCCTTGTCGGCATATTTTATGTTGCCCATGGCTTCCATGATCATTGCAGCATCCATGATGCCGATCGATGGGATGTTCAGGATGGAAGTCTTGCCCTTGAACTTCGGATCCATGATGTCGGCCCAGGTGGTGATCTCACGGCCGACGAGATCAGGGCGAATGCCGAGCGTATCGGCATTGTAGATGGTCGGAACCATGGTGAAGTATTCGGTTTCGCTCTTGGCAAACTTCTTGTCGCCGGGCTTCTCGACATAACCCACCGTGTGGGGTGCCGTGCCCTGGGCAATCACGCTGTCGGGCGTCAGCTTGCCGGTTTTGAACAGCGGCACGATCTTGTCGTAATATTTCAGCTTCTTGATTTCCATCGGCTGGATCACACCGGCCGGATAGACCTTTTTCAGGATCCAGTATTCGATGTCTGCGATGTCGTAGGAGTTCGGCTGGGTGACGGCGCGCTGTGCGGCTGCATCCGAATCCGTTGCCGTCATTTCAAGCGTGATGCCGAGGTCCGCCTTGCACTTTTCGGCAATCGCATTGATGTTGGACACGCCCGTGCCGAACTGGCGCAGCGTGATCGGGTTCTGCGCCCAGATGGTGGGGAAGCCGGTGATCAGGCCGGAACCGACGGCAGCACCCGTGGCGGCAGCGCCCGCCTTCAGGAGACCGCGGCGGGTCAGACCCTTTTTCGTCTTGTTGGAATCGGTCATTTCAGTTCTCCTCTGGTTGTTTTATGGTCGTTATTCTACCCGTCCGAGCACGATGGCATCGTCCGCATTCCAGGAAAGAGGTATGGCATCGCCAACCTTGATGGGATTTTCGAAGAAGACCGCGTCGGTCAAAATCACGTTGAAATCGTCGATGCCGGCGCCGTTGACGGCGAGCTTGACGCTGGCGCCGCGATACTCGACGTTGGAGACGATGCCGGTGAAACCAAGGCCAGGTTCCCCTTCGCCGATGCGCACGCGGTCGGTGCGCACGGCAATATCGACCGCATCATCCGGCGGTGTCTTGCCGCTGGCCTTGAAGATGCCGCCGCCCGCCACTTCCAGTGTTACCATCTCGCCGTCAACCTCTTTCAGGCGACCGGAAATGACGTTGTGATCGCCCATGAAGCGGGCAACGAAAGCCGTGGCGGGGCGCTCGAACACATCGCGGGGTGCGGCGGCCTGCTCGATGCGGCCGTCATTCATGACGACAATGATATCGGCCAGCGCCATAGCCTCTTCCTGGCTGTGGGTCACATGCACGAAGGTGATGCCAAGCGAGGTCTGGAGCTTCTTCAGTTCCGCACGCATGCGGATCTTGAGGAAGGGATCGAGTGCCGAGAGCGGCTCGTCCAAAAGCAGCGCTTCCGGGTCGGTGATGAGCGCGCGGGCGAGCGCGACGCGCTGCTGCTGGCCGCCTGAAAGCTGCGCAGGACGGCGGGTCGCATAGGGCTCAAGCTGCATCAGCTTCAGCATTTCGAGCGCCTTGGCCCGCCGGGTCTCCTTGTCCGCGCCCTTCATCTTGAGGCTGAAGGCGACATTGTCGACGAGATCGAGATGCGGGAAAAGCGCATAGGATTGAAACATCATCGCCGTGCCGCGTTGGGCAGGAGGCAGATCGGTGACGACCGTATTGCCGAGCCGAACATCGCCGCTGGAAATGGTTTCGTGGCCTGCGATCATGCGCAGCGTCGAGGTCTTGCCGCAGCCGGACGGACCCAACAGACAGCAATAGCTGCCCGCCGGTATTTTCAGGCTAATGGCGTGAACGGCCGTGGTGCTTCCATAGACCTTGGTAACGGCGGCGATGTCTATCTCGGCAGCTTTGCTCATGCATGATCCCCTGCTTGTTGCAGATGAACTTGCATAAGCCGTGCCAATTTCAGGCTTGCATGTCTAACCGATTGAAACGGCATCGCTTTTATTTTAGCTGGCGCGACTTTGATCAGCCCCCGCCACTTGCATGCACAAAAAAGCAGCTATTGTTTTCAATAGCGGGCAGGATTGTATGCAATTTTGCGGGAGCGATGGGCGCTTTCATGTTTCCACGTCGCGACTTTCGCGATAGTAAGAAAATAAATCGGGAAAAAGCAATGACACTTTCTCAACTCGAACCCGACATGGACAACGCGCCGGAGGATCGCGCGCAAGCAATTCGCGATACCTTGCGCGATGCGATCGCAGATCGCCGTCTGACGCCGGGAACGAAGTTATCAGAGGCCGAAGTCGGCGCGCTCTTCGATGTCAGCCGTACGGTCGTACGCGCTGCCTTGCAGATGCTGAGCTTTGAGGGACTGGTGAGGACGGAGCGAAATAGGGGCGCTTTCGTATCCAATCCATCGCCGGATGAAGCTCGTCAGGTCTTTGCCTCTCGCCGCCTCATAGAACAGGGCATCGTTGCCGCAGCGGTGGAACGGATTACACCCGAAGGCATCGCCAGCCTGCGCGCTCATCTGCAAGAGGAAACGCGATATCAGCATGAGAGGGGCCCTTCGGCTCGTCGAGCGGAGATCAAGGCTTCAGGCGATTTTCATCTGCTCCTAGCCTCACATGCCGGCAACGCCATTCTCGAAAAATTCATGGGCGAGCTCGTCGCCCGCTCCTCGCTTGTCATCGCCCTTTATGGCCGATCCGGCATTTCAAGCTGCGGCCATGGCGATCACTCCGCCATTCTCGATGCGCTGGAAGCCCGCGACGGAGAAAAGGCCCATCGCCTCATGATGCATCACATCGATCACATCGAGGCCGACCTCGATCTGCGTGTGAAGGAAGGCCTGGCGCTGAAGGAAGCGCTGGCGCTGTAACAAAAGCCGTGCGCGCAAGCGCCGCACGGCAGTTGCCTTATGCCGCGTAGCGGCTGATCCCGAGGTCGGCGGTATCGATGTCCGGCTTGTTGCCCGACACCAGATCCGCCAGTACGCGAGCCGAGCCGCAGGCCATGGTCCAACCAAGCGTTCCGTGGCCGGTGTTCAGGTAAAGGTTCGCATAGCGCGTCGCGCCAATCACCGGCGTGCCATCCGGCGTCATCGGCCGCAGTCCGCACCAGAATTTCGCCTGGGATTGATCACCGGCACCACCGAACAGGTCTTCCACCGAATGCCTCAAGGTTGCCTGGCGTTTGGCAGGCAGATCCTTGTTGAAACCGGCAATTTCCGCCATGCCGCCCACGCGGATGCGATCGCCAAGGCGGGTAATCGCCACCTTGTGCGCCTCATCCATGACCGTGGAGATCGGCGCCTTGGCCGCATCGACGATCGGCACGGTGATCGAGTAGCCCTTGACCGGATAGACGGGCAGGTCGAGACCGAGATGCTTGAGAAAATGTGGCGTGTAGCTGCCAAGCGCGCCAACAAAAACATCCGCTTCGATCAGGCCCTTGCTCGTCTCAACGGCCTTGAGGCGATTGCCTTCGACGATAGGGCGCATGATGCCGGTGTCATAGATGAACTTGACGCCGGCCTGCTCCGCCAGTTTCGCCAGCTCCGAGGTGAACATGAAGCAGTCGCCCGTCTCATCACCCGGCAGCCGCAGGCCACCGACGATCTTGTCCTGCGAGGAAGAAAGACCCGGCTCTACCGCAACGCAGGCGTTACGATCGAGAATTTCGTAAGGCACGCCACCGGCTTTGAGAACCTCGACGTCCTTGCCGATACCATCGAACTGCTTCTGGGTGCGGAAGACTTCCAGCGTCCCCTGCATGCGCTGATCGTACTGAATGCCGGTCTCGTCACGAAGCGCCATCAGGCAGTCGCGGCTGTATTCGGCGATACGTACCATGCGGCTCTTATTGACGTTGTAGCGCGCAGCCGTGCAGTTGCTCAGCATCTGGATCATCCAGCGCCAGGCGGCGGGATCTGCGGTGGGGCGAATGATCAGCGGCGCGTGCTCCATGAAGAGCCACTTCAGCGCCTTCATCGGAATGCCGGGTGCTGCCCAGGGAGACGAATAGCCCGGCGATACTTCGCCGGCATTGGCGAAGCTGGTTTCCAGTGCCGCTGCCGGCTGCCGGTCGATCACGGTCACGGAATGTCCGGCCTTGGCGAGGTACCAGGCTGAGGTGACGCCAATGACGCCGGCTCCAAGAATGGTGATGTTCATGCTGGCCTCACAGGTTTCGAGCGATAGTGGAAGAAGCGGCAGCCTGCTTATCCGGATAGATATAGCGACGGCGATAGCGCTGGCCCAGCCGCGTCAGTATTTCATAGGCGATCGTGCCTGCGTCCTCGGCAATTGCCTCGAGCGTCTGGTTCGGGCCGATGATTTCGACGAGGCTGCCATGGGTGAGCGTGTCTTCGGGAAGGGCGGAGATATCGAGCGTGATGCTGTCCATCGAAACACGCCCGGCAATAGGAAGCCGAACGCCGTTGAAATAAGCGGCTCCTCGGCTGCTCAAAGAGCGCGGCAGGCCATCCGCGTAGCCTGCGGCAATCGTTGCCAGACGGGTATCGGCTTTGGTGCGCAGCGAGGCACCGTAGCCGACGAAGCTTTCAGCCGGCACTGTACGAGTTTGAACCACGGCAACGCTCAAGCCGACGACCGGCTTCATCGGATTGGGATGAACTGCCGATGGCGCGCCCCCATAAAGCGCGATACCCGGTCGCATCAGGGCGTTATGGTAGTCCGTGCCGAGAAAGATGCCGCCGGAATTGGCAAAGCAGACCGGCACGCCGGGAAACTGCTCGGTGGTTTTGCGCATGACGTTAAGCTGCAGAGCATTGGCCTCATGGTCCGGCTCGTCGGCGCAAGCGAGATGGCTCATGATGCAGGCAAGATCGATGGCTTTGAGCATGGCAGGAGTGGCCAACAGCCTTTCGACCTCGTAAGGCGCCAGTCCGAGCCGCGACATGCCAGTGTCGATTTGCAGGGCAGCGGGCAGAGTCTTGCCAAGGACGGCGGCTTGCGCCGACCATTGGGCGACCTGCTCCAGCGAGTTGAGAACCGGAATGATGTTCAGTGCAGAGCAGGAGGTTTCGTTTCCAGGCTGGAGGCCATTGAGAACAAAGATTTTTGCATCGGGCGCTATGTGCAGACGAAGAGACAGCGCCTCATCAATATGAGCGACGAAGAAGTGCCGGCATCCCGCATCGTAAAGGACGGGCGCGACGATATCGGCACCAAGACCATAGGCATCTGCCTTCACCACGGCACTCGTCAGCGCATGCGGCGCCTTGGAGGCAAGCGTCAGATAGTTGTCGCGAAGGGCTGCAAGATCGATCGTCAGATAGCCGCTTGCGCCACCTTGAGCTTTCTGCTGCTGGAGGGTCATGTCCATTGTCGTTCCCTTTGTTCTTTTGGCAACAGAGTATTGCAATGATCCTTGAATTTAAGCAGTGTAAGACGAAGAAAATTCGATAAAATCGTTTTTCTTGCAACTTTGTGCGATCAATCGGAACGAAACCATGTCTGCTCTCGACGCCACCGATCGTCATATCATCCGCCTGCTTCGGCTGAATGCCCGCATCAGCAATGCCAAGCTTGCCGCTGAGGTGGGGCTATCGCCGTCCGCTTGTCTGCGTCGTGTGGATATTCTGGAGAGGGAAGGCGTCATTCGCGGCTATACGGCGATCACCGGAAGTGCCGCCGGTGGAGAGGTGATTTCCGTCATCGTCCAGATCACGCTCGACCGGCAGACGGAGGATTTTCTCAATCGCTTTGAAAATGCCGTGCGGCGTTATCCGGAAGTGCGAGAATGCTATCTCATGACCGGCGGCTCGGATTATTTTCTCCGCGTCGAGGTCGAAACCGCAGGCGATTTCGAGCGGGTCCACAAGGATATTCTCTCCAAGCTTCCGGGCGTCTCACGCATCCATTCGAGCTTCGCCATCCGCAATGCGCTCGCCGCCCCCAAGCCGCGTGCGACGGAGCGCAAATCTTGATCGGGCCGGCCCGTCAGGGCGCCCACCAGCGGTAAAAATGATGAACCGGCCCGTGACCATGACCGACCTTAAGGTCGCGGCCTGCTGCCAACGCACCTTGGAGATAGTCTTTGGACAGGCCGACGGCATCCGTCAACGGCAGACCGAGCGCCAGATGGGCCGCAATCGCTGCCGCGAGCGTGCAGCCGGTACCATGGTCGTTCTTCGTCTCGATGCGCGGCATGGCAAATTCTTGAATTGTCTCGCCGTCAATCAGAAGATCGACGCTCTTTGATCCGGTGCCGTGGCCGCCTTTGATCAGGACAGCCTTCGCACCAAGCGCCAGGATCATCTCGGCCTGTTTCAGCATCGCGGCACGATCGGTGGCGATGCCGGTCCCGGTCAGCAGTGCCGCCTCAGGAAGGTTCGGCGTGGCAAGCGTTGCCTGCGGCAGCAATTCGCTTCGAAGCGTTTCGATTGCCTCCTCCTGAAGCAGCCTGTCACCGGAGGTCGCCACCATCACGGGGTCAAGGACGACCGGTTGGGGCTGGCTGCGCAGTCTCTCGGCAATCGTTCGTATCGTGTCGGTGCGCGAGACCATGCCGATCTTGATCGCCTTGATATCGAGGTCGGAAAACACCGCATCCATCTGAGCCGCAATGATCGTGGCGGAAATATCTTCAACCGCGGTCACGCCCTTGGTGTTCTGTGCGGTGATGGCGGTGATGACGCTCGCACCATAGACACCAAGAGCGGAGAATGTCTTGAGGTCGGCCTGAATGCCGGCACCGCCGCCACTATCGGAACCGGCGATGGTCAAAGCAATGGCGGTCATGGGCGTGCTCCCATCGCTTCATCCACGGCATTGCGAAACGCCTTGGCCGTCGTTGCTATATCGTCCGTGCGGAATAGGGCGGAGATCAGCGCCACCCCATCGGCACCTGCTGCAATCACGTCGGGAACGCGCTCCAGCGTGATGCCGGCAATTGCGCCCACCGGCAGGTCTGGTCGCTCGTTGCGCAGGTATGTCCTTATTTGCTTTAGCCCTGCAAGGCCGACCGGCGTATCTGGATTAACCTTGGAGGTGGTTTCAAACACCCCGCCAATGCAGGCATAATCGGCCGGTGCTTGCGCGACGTGTCGGGCATCAGCCATGGATTTGACGGTGAGCCCGATGATCGCATCGGGACCGAGAAGGCGCCTTGCTGTGTCTGCATCCATATCGTCTGCGCCGAGATGCACGCCATCTGCGCCCGTTGCCATGGCGACATCTAATCGATCGTTGATCACCAGCGGTACGCCGGTGCCTTTCAGGGCTTCAACGATGGCTCTTGCCTGGTCGATCATCTGGCGTGTGGAGGCGGTCTTGTCGCGATATTGGATGATCGTTGCACCGTTATGTGCTGCCAGAGCTGCAAGCTCGGCAAGCGGAGCGATATCGCTGAGAGAGGCGTCGACAATGGCATTCAGCCGGTAATCAATCTTCGTCATGTTCGATCCTCGCATGGGAGAGAATGTCTTCGCTCCTCAGAGTGAAGAGCGCGTCCAGAAAGGCGACTTCGAACGATCCCGGTCCGCTGGCATGTCTGGCCGCGATCTCTGCGGAAACGCCGGTAACAGTCAGAGCCGATGCTGCAGCCAGCATCGCATCCGGCTCGACGGCCATGAAGGCGGCAATGATACCGCCGGAAAGGCATCCGGTTCCCGTCACCTTTGCCATCAGGGCATGGCCGTTGACGATCCGGACCTTGCGGTCGACATCACTCAAGCTATCCACCGCTCCCGTCTGAATGCGCAATGCACCACCGACGTCGCCGATAACCGCCATTTCTGCCGCGTTCCCACGTGTGATCGAGGGGTGCAGCCGGCTCAATTCATGGGCGAATTCTAGCCGTGAAGGGGAGTAGTCGCAATGGACCGGATCGACGATCCAGGGTTTGCCTTGGCGATTGGCGATAGTGACGGCGATACGGATGACCTTGCGGCGCGCTTCGTCCAGCGTCCCGAGGTTGATCGTCAGCGCATCCGTCTTCGTCACGAAGCTCTCGATTTCCTCTTCCGACGATGTCATCGAGGGGATGCCGCCGATTGCGGTGATGCCGTCAGCGGTAAACTTCTGCACCACCGTATTCATCAGGCAGTGGACACGCGGTCGTCGCTCCCGCACAAGAGCCAGAAGGTCTGCCGCTTTTTCTGCGGTGGGAAATCTTACCATCAGCCGTTCATCTCCAGACACGCCGTTAGCGGACCCGGATAAGCATGACGCATGGAAAAGAAAGCTGTGCCTGACGGCGACTGTTCCGTTCCTACGCCGGTATGAACCGGATCAGGTTCAAGGGTCCGGCTCACCGCCATCTCAGCATCGTTCGATGCTCCCCTCGGAATGCCTGACTCTAAATGAGAAATAGAACCTCGTGTCAAGGCGTTTGACAGACCAGTTCACGTCACATGGCTGCAATCGAATTCGGCGAACGACTTTGAACTTCCTGATTGTTGTTGCGTTGAACTGCCTGGCACGGTGTATGCCAACCTGTTAGCGCTTTTGCCATCGGACGGATATAACGACGTTGAACTGCGCTTGCTTGGATGATCCCGTAAATGTCTGACTGGTCTTTAACGTCGCTGCGCCACAAGTATCTGACATTCCCGACACTGCTGCGATCAATACCGGTCGGGGTCGTTTTGGCTGCCGGTATCCTTGCCACCTCATGGACGCATGACCTTTTAAGCGACCATTACGATATGGTGGTGCATACCTATGAAGCGATCGATACCACCAAGGACGTCTTGATCGCGCTTGATGATGCCGAGACGGGACAGAGGGGCTATCTCGTCAGCGGCGACAAGCGCTATCTCGCGCCGTATGAGAAGGCGATGGAGCGCCTGCACCTGCTTCAGAACGATTTGATGACCAGGATATCGGACAATTCCGACCAGGTTGCCCGCGTCAAAGCGCTCGACGCATTGATCGAGAAGAAGCTTGAAGAGCTGAAGCACTCAATATCGCTCTATGATGGCGTCGGTGCAGATGCCGCCCGCACAAATGAAATCGGTTACATGGCTGTCGGAACGATGGACCGCATCCGCGATATCATCGGCGAGATCACCGTTACGGAACACACATTGCTGGACACCCGGCACGCCGAGGTCGAGGCCGATGAATTCCGCATCAGGGTTGTGGCGATCATCGTGGGCCTTGCTTCTTTCCTCACACGGGCTGGCGTCGAGATGTACCTGGCGCGCCGGTATCGTGTGATCCGGTCATAAGGCGTTTACGGAATGCCCAGTTCGCCGATGCCCATCATCTACAAGACCATGAAAATGCGCGTCGCTGTGCTTTACTCGCCTGCCATACCGGGGATCTGATTGACGGTGATCATCTGCCGTATCGTGCGATCCGCCACACGCTCCGCCCGCGCTTTCGATTCATGCTCGTCTTCAGGAAAAGCATAGGTCATGTAGGAGAGCGACGTTTCCAGATCATTGTTGTTATGGCCGAGGATGGCGGCGAAATAGCTGTTCTTCGTCACATTGGCGGGCGCGAAGTTGCGATAAGCGATTTCGGCATAGAGGTGACGTAGCCCATAGGGCTTCGGCGGCTCTTCTTTCGGCCAGAGGTCCTCGAATTTCGCTATCATTGCATCGCGCAGCGGCAGTCTCGCATCGGTGGAAAACTCGTCCACATTCATGCCGAGCCAAAGCTTGCCATCGCTGCTGTTTCTCAGGCGTCGATAGGCCTCGAGCACGATCTTGGCTTGCTCCAGGACCGGAATTTCATAGGTAATGCCGTATTTCGTCCCTTCGCCCTGCTTCGTCTTCGCCTGCCCGTTGAACAGCACGCTCCATTTGGAGACGCCATTGCCATAGGGCGCTGGGGTAAACTCAGCCTGGGTGAAGACTTCGAAGGGACGCCGACCGGTGGTGCCGATCAGGCCGATGCCGATCGTCAGCGGGTCTTCCGAGTGAAGGAAGCGCCGGCAGCGTCGCATCACTTCTGAATAATGTTCGAAGGTGATCAGCGAGCCGTGCTTGGTGGCGATCTTCGCCATTTTGGCTTTGCGCGCGTCATCGTAGAGCTGCGGCGTGCCTGCGGCGATGCGCAGCATGGGATGCTGCTCGCCAAAGGCCTCGCGAATGGCATTGCGATATTTCGTGATGTAGGAGATGACCGTCGCCTGTGTTCTGCCGGTCATGGCGTCCATTTCCCTGTCCCACAGCGCCTGCATCTCTCCCTTGGTGCTGACCCCATTGATAGCGGAGATGAAGTCCGAAACGCGCAGCAGGAAGCGGGGTTTGCGGCCAGCCGTGTTGTGCTCGGCTCTTTCGATCTTCTCCACGATCGACATCGCCACCCCGCTTTGCGGGTAATCGCCTCGCGCTATGTAGGTATCGAGACGCTCGCGCAGCTTTTTCATGTTGCAGATGGCAAGCGGTGTCGTCTTCGGCCCGAAGGCGTCTTTCAGCGCATAGCGGTACTTGACGATGTAAAGCTCAAGCGTCTTGGCGGTTCTGCCGTTTTCGAAATGGAAACGGACCTCGTCGTCCCATAGACGTCCGATTGCTTTCGTGTCGAAGCTGCCGTCGTCCTTGCGCGTTGTTTTGATCTTCTCAACGAAGTCGGCGATGCGATCGGCCAAAATGGGCGTTTTTGTTTTTCTTTTTTCCGCGACGGACATCGATTCCTCCTCAAGTTCTCTTGGGATAGAAAATATATAAATTTTACGCAAGGGTTAATGTAGGGGCGACAGAGGCGGTATTTCTGAATTTAACCGAAAGGGTGGACGGGTGAGTTGGCAGGCTGTGTGAACCAGCGTGGGCCATCGGCGGCCATGTAGATGTGATCCTCAAGACGGATGCCGAATTTTTGCGGATAGACCAGCATGGGTTCGTTGGAGAAGCACATGCCGGCCACGAGCGGCTGCGTGTTGCCGCGCACGATGTAAGGTCCTTCGTGGATTTCCAGGCCAAGACCATGGCCCGCCCTATGCGGCAGGCCGGGAAGAGCGTAATCCGGTCCGAGCCCATGCCGAGCCATGACGGCGCGGGCTGCCGCATCGAGATTTTCGCACGGCGCCCCAAGCTGTGCGGCATCGAACACCGCCTGCTGTGCCTCGCGCTCGATAGCCCAGGCGCGAGCGAAATCAGCGCTTGGCTCGTCCATCACATAGGTGCGCGTCAGGTCGGAGTGATAGCCGTCGATGCGCGTCCCTGTATCGACCAGAATGACGTCGCCAGCCTGCAAAGTCTGCTCCCCGTCGGCGCCATGGGGCAACGATGTCGCTTCGCCAAAGGAGACGATGCAGAAGGAAGAGCCACCCTCACCGCCAAGCTCGCGGTGCTGCTCGTCGATGAAGCGGACGACATCGGACGTCAGCACGCCTGGCTTCATCATGGCATGGGCGCGTTTGTGCACGTCCAGCGTCAGGTTCATCGCATAGTCGATGATGGCAATTTCAGCGCTGGATTTGAGAAGCCGAAGGCCGCGGATCACTGGGCCGCCATCGACCAGACGATCAGGCCCGACCTTGGCGGCAAGGCTGTGATAGATGAAGAGGGGTAGGGCGTCGTCCAGAGCGATCAGGCCGGATGAGCCTGCAAGGCTTGCGACGAGGGCCGAAGGGCTTTCCTCCTCCTGCCACAGATGAACCTCTCCCTCGATATGGGGAAGTGTGTCAACGCGGCTCTGTTCGAAGCCTGGCACGATGTAATGAAGAGCATCCAGGGTGATGAGCGCGCCAAGGAGCCGTTCGCTCTGGTGCCAGACAAGGCCTGTGAAATAGCGCAGACTTTCCGTCGAGCCGAGAAGCACGGCGCTGAAGCCTTGCTCGCCCATCGTCACCCGCAAGCGCTGAAGCCTCTCCTGGCGTTCGGCATCGGAAATGGCAGCGGGCTTGGCTGGAAATTGCATCGTCACACACTTTGGTTGTCACACCCAAAGCATGTCCGCGATGTCTTACAGGTGCGCGTCATGCTTCAGGTCATTGTTCTAGAGCGGTGTTGCGCGTTGAGGTGGTCAGACCCTTGCGCGCAACGCAGCGTCAGAAGCAGTACAAAGGCTGCAGACTGTATTCAAGATGACGGTAGCGCCTGAGACCTCGTTATTTTTGCAGTCGCTGTTTCAGCGAAGCAACGATCTTGCGGGTCAGCGCCTCATAGTCCTCATCGAAATGGTGGCCGCCCTCAATGCCGATCAGTTCCATGCCCTTGTCTTTAAGAGCAGGGCAGGCGCTTTCATCATCATCCGTGCCGTAGACGCATTGGACGATCTTTGGATTGATCTTGGCGAGATCGTTGACAGGATCTTCCGCTCCATCCGAGGATACCCCGAGCCATCCGCCGACGGAAATCTCGTAGGACACCTGGTGGGAAAGCGACAGAAGGCTCATCTGCACCACACGCCCCTTATCCTTCTCCGGCAAGCCGTTATAGGTCGCAGGCAGAATATCGGCGCCGAAAGAATATCCGATCAGAAGAACGTTGTTGACCTTCCATTCCTTGCGATAGGTGTCGATGATCCGCGCGAGGTCGTCGGACACGTCCTGAGGTTTTCTCTCGGACCAGAAGTAGCGCAGTGAATCGACACCGACGACGGGAATACCGTCTTTCTGCAGATAGTCGCCGACATCCTTGTCGATATCGCGCCAGCCACCATCGCCGGAATAGACGACCGCCATCGTATCCATGGTCGGCTTGGCTTCGAGAATGGTAAGCGGCAGGCCGAGCGGGCTGTCGGAATTGGCGGCCGCATCGATCCGGTCCTGCAGAACCTGAATAAGCGCGGTCTGCGCATCATCCGTCACATCCTTGACGTCGATGTCCGCATGCGCCTTCAAAAGCGCGTCGACATGTTCCCGGCCTTTCGCCTCAGCCTTCGGCGTGAACAGCACGGTGACGGGTGCCGGAAGCGGGCCGTCCGTCAGGCCGTAGATGGTGCGGTCGCCGTCCTTATCCTTGGTTGCGGGTGTGCAGAGCACCTTCTTCAAGGGAATGCTCGCCACAGGATCGACCGCGACAGCCTCGCCGATCGTTGCCGCCGGGCTTTGCGCGATCATCGCCAGGACCAGCGCGCCGCCATCACCCGTGCCGGCAATGATCGGAAGGCTGTAATTGGAAACGCCCGCCTTACGCTGGATTTCCTGCGCAAGCTGTTCGATATCGGAGATCATGTAGACGCAGTCGTCGTCGTCTTTCTCGAGCGACTTGATGTATTCCGGAAAATCGATGCCGACGACGGCGGCGCCTTTTTCGAGAAGAGCACCGGCTTCCTTCTGTTCGGTCTCATCCCAGCCATTGCCGTCCGACACCAGGAACACGGTTGAGGTGATGTCGCCATCGGGCAGCAGAATGTGATCGGCGGGGATCATGCCGGTTTCGTATTTTTGAGCGTCCTGTGCCGGCGCATGTGAAGGCAGCAAAACCGCTGCCGTGAGCAAAGCGCCTGTGAGCCGTTTCAAAAATCTCATTTACCGATCACTCCTCTCACGCCGCCGCTGATGAGAACCGTTGTGTCCATCAAAGCCAGCGCGGCGCTGGTGCCGTTCGAGACGGCAACGTAACGTGGCTCCCATTTGGGATGAAATTTAGACTTGAAGGCGCGCAGGCCTTTGAAATTGTAAAACCGCTCGCCGTGCTCGAACAATGTGCCGCCGATACGATCCCAGACGGGGGCGGCATCGCGTTTCGACATGCCGGACAGCGGCGCCATGCCGAGGTTGAACTGGGCATAACCCTGTTCACGCATATGCTCGATGATGCTGACGAAGAGAAAGTCCATGGAGCCACGCGGTGCATCCGGTGCAAAGCGCATCAAATCCACCGTCACCTGGCTCTTGGTATCGGTCATCAACAGGTTGGCAAAGGCAGTGATCTTGCCGTCCTTGTGCAGAACCGCAACCGGCTGAGACAGGATGTAGTCGCGCTCGAAGGAGCCGAGCGAAAAGGTCTTTTCGCGCGTGTTGTGATGCTCCAGCCAGGAATCGGAGACTTGCTTCAACTCGTCATAGATGGCTGGGACATCCGGCGTATCGACAACTGAAAAGGTCAAGCCGTCGCGCGCGCCGCGGCTCAGCGATTGACGCAGATTGGCCAGCTTGCCGCCCTTCAGTTCGAAGCGCTTGAGATCGATCATCGCGAGTTCGCCGAGCTTGAAGGCGCGAAGGCCCGCATCTGTGCAATAGGGCAGCGACGCGGAAGAAATCTGGTAGAAGACAGCACGTCCGCCATTGGCACGCACGGTCTCGACAAATTGCCAGATCAGATCGGAAAATTCGCTCTCGTCCCCGACAGGATCGGCCAGCGCGATCCACGAGCGGCCGCGAATGCCATACATGATGAAGGCGTTGCCCTTTTCCGAGAACATGATGTGCTTGTCGCCCATGCGCACCAGATTGGCGTCCGCTACGTCCTGCTTGGCGACGATATCGGTGGCCTTCTCGATGTCTTCGGGCTGGATTTCTTCCGGCCGGTAGGTGACAGGCCGCAAGAGGCTGAAGATGGCGATGGTCGAAGAGGCGAGAACCAGACCAAGGACGGCGCGAAGCCCGCGCGGCGCTTCCTCTGAAAACTCGAACTGCCACCATAAAGTCTGGCTGTAATCGGTATCGCGATAGACGAACAGGAGGATCGTGGCGGCACCAGCGACGATGACCGCCATCGCAGCAATCCAGGTGGGACCAAGAGCCTGACGCAGAAGCGAGGCGTGGCGGGTAAAGGCGCGCATGTTGAAGAAGAGCGCGACGATGAAGACGCCAAGGAAGATCGCCTCGAAAATCGCGATCGCCTTGATGAGCGAGAGGAACAGGCCGCCTGCGGCCGCCACCAGCGCCACCCACCATGCGCCATCCAGACGCTGGCTCAAGCCGCGGGATGCGACGACGAGGCCGAGGCCCAGGATACTGGAGAGAAAGTGCGCAGCTTCGATGATGGGAAGCGGCACGAAGTTGGACAAAAAATCCAGGTTGCTGTTCGGCGTTGGCGTCACGGAGGAGAAGATCAGCATTGCGCCCAGGATCAGGGCAAAGGCCGAGAGAAGCGAGGGCGCCAGCCGACCGGCAAGATTGCCGATATCGGCCATCACCGGCTTTGCGGCGAACTGCTTCATCTCGGTGATCAGCATCAGGATGATGGCGAAGAGAAGCGGCAGCACGTGATAGATGACGCGGTAAAGGACAAGGCCACCGAGAAGCTGATCGAGGCTGATCGCGTTGCCGAGACCGGCCACCATCACCGCTTCGAAAACGCCAAGACCTGCCGGCACGTGGCTGAGAACGCCAAGACCGACGGCGGTGGCATAGATGGCAAAGAAGCTTGGCCAGCCGACATTGGTTTCCGGCAGCAGAACGTAGAGCACCGAAGCCGATGCCGCGATATCGAGCGCGGACACCAGGAACTGGCGCGACGAGGTGCGGCTATCGGGAAGGCGCAGTTTCAACTGACGGATCTGAACGACGCGTCCATTGCGACCGACATAGATCAGCGTCGCCAGAACGAGGATAACGATGACTGCAGCACCGCGAAGCCAGATCGCGTCCACGCCCATGATGCTGGCGACGCGCGGCGCAACGATCAAGGTTGCGAGCGCACTGACGGACAGAAGTCCGAGGCCGAAGGACAGGGTGACGAAGGCGATGACGCGGGCGATGTCGGATGGCGTCAGTCCCATGCGCGAATAGGCGCGGAAACGGATCGCGCCGCCGCTCAAGGGACCGAAGCCTGCAGTGTTGCCAACGGCATAGGCGATGAAGGCCGTGGCGATGACGGAGGGCTTCTTGAGGCGCTTGCCGATAAATTCGAGTGCGTTCAGATCGTAGCAGATCAGTGCAGCAAAGCTCAGCGCCGTGAAGAGGACGGCCAGAAACGCCGATTTCCAGCTGGTGTCGAGAAGGGCGACGACGATGTCATCGTAGCGGACCTCGGACGTAAGGCGATAGATCGTCACCGTCATCATGACGAAGACGGCAATGACCGCAAGCGATGTCAGATGGGGTTTGTAACGTTCGAAAAAGCCGCTCAGGCCATCTTCGGCCTCTTCAATCGGCGTCACGTCGTTCTTCTCTGTCATTTAATTTTCCACGAAAGCGAGGCGCAGTTTGCCAACCACAGGATTATGACAGTAATTCGTTGTGGTTTCACAAATACGAAAAATCATAATCTTTGTAAGATTATCTACAGTATGTCGTTTGTCTAAAATGCTGGGGAGAATATTGGGTTACGCACCCCAGCTGCGTTCTAAAACTCTTAGCCAGTTGCCGTGACCGATCTTTTCCAGCGAGGCCTGATCATATCCAGCCTTGCGCAGTTCATCGACAAGAAGCGGCAGATCGGAAGCGTCACGCATGGCAGCCGGAATGGTCGTGCCGTCGAAGTCGGAGCCGAGCGCCACATGGTCGATGCCGATACGATCGACGATGTAATCCACATGACGGACCAGTTCGCGAATATCCGTATCCGGGTTCTTGATGCCATCCTGACGCAGGAATAGGACACCGAAGTTGATGCCCACCAGACCACCCGTGTCGCGAATGGCGTCGAGCTGGCGGTCGGTCAGGTTGCGGCTGTGGTTGCAGAGCGCATGGGCGTTGGAATGCGAGGCGACCAGCGGCGCATCGGACAATTTGGCAATGTCCCAGAAGCCCTGTTCGTTCATGTGCGACAGATCGATCAGGACCTTCAGCTCATTGCAGGTCTTGACGAGACGCTGCCCCGCCTCCGTCAGCCCCGGGCCGATATCGGGTGAGGAGGGGAAGCGGAAGGGAACGCCATATGCAAAGATATTGGGCCTGCTCCAGACGGGACCAAGCGTGCGAAGGCCGGCCTGATGCAGAACGTAGAGCGCTTCCAAGTCGGCGTCGAAGGCTTCGACACCTTCGATGTGGAAGACGGAAGCGAAGGAACCGCGCGCCATGGCGCTGCGGATATCGGCGGCGCTGCGGCAGACCGTAAGCCCGCCCTTCGACTGCGCTTCGATGCGAAACAGCAGACCGGCCATTGCAAGCGTGGTGGCAAGCGCAGTCTGCTGGGTCGGGGCCAAGAAATCGCCATTGGCATCGGTTCCGCGCGGCGAGGGGATGTAGATGGCGCAAAGCCCGCCCGCCAATCCGCCTTTCTTGGCCTTGGGAAGGTCGATATGGCCGGTGCTGTCTCCTTCGATGAAACGCTCTTCAGGGTTCGAATAACCGGAGAGTTTCAATCGCAGCAGAACATCATTATGCCCATCGAAGACGGGCAGGACGGTTTGATCGGTCATAGGATTGCTTCCAACTGATGTCATCGCGTCTTTGCTCTATCCCCGAGAGCGGGGCAAATGCAATGCAAGAATGGTTTCCGCTGCCGGGTGGAACAAGGAGGACGTGGGCGATGACAACGACGATGGACTGGACTGCTGCTTCGAAAACGGCTGGAGATTTCGTTTCGCATTGGCGCGACGATGAGCCGGGCGGCTGCGTGGTCGGCTTCGATCTTTCCGGCATTCGCTTCGCTCATGCGGGCGGCGTTGAAAGTCTCTCCACCCTTGCGCCGTTCTCGTCCAGGACCGTTGCCCGCTACGCGTCGCTGACCAAACATGTGTTCTGCGCCATGGTCCTTGCCCATGGCGATGTGATGGGTCTTGATGATCCGCTCGGCGAGCACCTGCCGGAGCTGCAGTCCCCGTTACGCGATGTCACGGTCGGCCAGGCGCTGGATATGAGCGGAGGTTTGCCGGATGTGCGTGAGTGTCTATCGCTGCTTGGCCTCTCGGTCTACAGCGAGACGAAGGCTCAGCCCCTGCTGGACTATGTTGCGCGCCAGACGAGGCTGAATTTTCCCGCCGGTACGGAAGTGTCCTACTCCAATACCGGCTACCGACTGGTCGAGGCTGCACTGGCGCGAAAGGGTTTGCGTTTCGACGACTTCGTGCAAGAGACCGCCAGGCATCTGGGGGTTGCGCTGTCCGCGCCGGATGTCTGGAACGATCCTGTTGTCGGCCTGGCACCCGGCTATTGGAAATCCGATAAGGGCTGGCAATTGTCCGCCGCCGGTCTGCATCTCTCCGCCTCCGGAAGCCTTGCCGGAAGTCCCGAGGCGCTCGTCGCATGGCTGCAATGCCTGTTGAAGGGCGAGCATGGTCTTGTGGGCATGCTCGATCAACTGTCGGCTCCGCGTCCGCTCGCCGATAGCAGGATGAGCGAGTATGGTCTGGGTCTTCGGTGGACGCATCTCGGCGACAGACGTTTCGTTGGCCACGGCGGATCGCATCCCGGCTACAAGAGCTATTTCCTGCTCGATCCACAGAATGGCACGGGTTTCGTCGTCCTCTCCAATCGGGAGGACACGAACGGGTTCAAGATTGCACTTGAGAGCATGGCGGCACTGACGAGCTTGCCGCTGCCGAGACCTGCAGCATTCCTGCCGGATGGTATCTACGTCACAGAGACGGGGCTCTGGTGGCTGGAGATCAAGGGCGGCACCTGCAGCTTTCTCGATGCGGAAGACACGCTCTATGACGAGGGTGATGGCTGGGTCTCGTCCCGCTCAGCGTCGTCGCCCGTTCGTCTTCGCCTTGATGGCGCCACGCTTGCTGGCGAAGTCGGCCATGCGCCGCGACGGTTTCTGCCCATCGCGCCCGCCAACGAAGATTTCGCAACGCTTGATGGACGCTGGCGCTCAGAGGAGAGTGCGGAGTTCGACATCGCCGGAGGCGCCCTGATCATGGGCACTGGGCCCCTTCGCCGCCGCATGCCACTGACGGCTCTCGGAAACGGGCGCTATCTCTTCACCCTCCAAGATGGCCCATGGACGAAGCGCGTCTGCCTCCACATGCTCGGCGATGACCATGTGGAGCTTGTGACAAGCCGCGCCCGGATGATCGAGTATCGACGGAAATGAGATGGGCTTGGTGCTACCGTTTAAGGGGCGTTCGATAGTTTTCGAAGATTGTGAAACTGACCAGAGCCAGGATGAATGCTGAGATCGCGCCATAGAGCGCAACCCTTCCTATGCCGTACGACAGCGCCGATTTCGCCAACGTGAGCGAGACCCCGTTGTTCTCGATGGCGGTGAGGTTTCCGGCCGAAACGATATCTGCTAGCGTTCGAAGCGTGGAACCTGAGGGTGCATCGGGAAGCGCACGAAGTATGTAGCCGGATACACTGCTCGACAAGATGAGTCCCATCAGCGCAATGTTGATGGATAGTGAGATCATTCGGGCGCTCATATCCATGCCCGACGCCATCCCGCTGCGTTCCAGCGGTAACGCTCCCGTTGCCGTGTTTGTGACGGGCGTATTCGTCAGGCCTAATCCGATGCCAGCCAAGGCGCAACCCGGCAGCAAGGTCATCCAGCTCGCATACTCGCTGTTGATCACCAAAACCAAGAGCATGAACCCCGCACCGATAGTGAGGAGGCCAACCGGGATCACAAGTCTCGGCCCCCATTTAAGCAATAGCCGCTCGGCCAGTGGCGGAACGAAGATGGTTGGGAGCGTATAGGCCAGCACGGTCATCCCTGCAGCGATCGCATCATAGCCGAGCACAGCCTGAAGATAGATCGGCAGATAGATGACGAAGGGCCAGAAGCTGAAATTCATGCCGCTCGACCCAATGATCGCACCAGCGAAGCGACGGACGCGGAACGCTCCGAAATCAAACATAGGCCGCGCGACGCGGGTCTCGATGATTACGAAAAACAGGAAACTCGCAGCGCTTATAGCGAGAATGGTCAATGCAAGAGGGCTTGTCGGTCCAAGCTGCTGACCTTGGGTGATGAGATAGACAATGCCGAAGACGGCAAGCGAGAGCGTTGCAATTCCTCCCATGTCGATGCGTGTCGCGTGCGGATCGACAGATTCTTCGACGCCTTTCTGCGCGAAGACGACAGTTGCGACCGCGATCACCACATGGACGAGAAAAACCCAGTGCCAGCTTGTCAGTGTAATGAGCATTCCCCCGACGATCGGACCAAAACCCAAACCCACTCCAAAGACGATACCCCACCATCCAAATGCTTTCCCGCGCTCAGCCCCATCCTGGAATTGATGGGATAAAACAGCGACCTGACAAGCGAGCATCGCCGCTGCACTGGTTCCTTGAAGAAAGCGGGCTGCGATTAACAGGGGCGCGCTGGTCGCCAGCCCGCAAATCAGCGAAGCGAAGGCGAAGACTGCGATGCCGATCTTGAAGACCCGTTTGCGTCCAAAGCGATCGCCCAACGTCCCCATGGCCATCAGTACGGAGCACATCGCGATCGTATAGGCGTTCATGATCCATTGGAGTTGCTGAAAGTCCGCCGACAGGACTTTCTCGAGCGTCGGCAAGATTGAGGGAATGCTTGTAATTTCAAGCCCTAACATCAGAGCCGAAAGACATACGGCGACGAGCGCGAAACGATTTCTGGATTGTCGATAGGTTGTCATGGTCTGCCTTGCTTTTTGACAATGCAAGGCGCGTCGCCCCCATCGGGAAGCGAAGACTGGGTGTGACGGCCTTGTAGATTGATTTGTGTCGAAGCCAATGTGCCGGAGGCTTGACCATCCATCAACTGCATGGCAGGGAATTTCAGTAACAACAAAATATGATGGATGATCGGGATGCTGGAAGTCGATGCCGTGCGGGCGTTCGTGATGATCGCGGACCATCAGAGCTTCACACGCGCGGCGGAAGCTCTTGGTTCTACGCAGGGCGCCGTCAGCGTGAAGCTCAAGCGGCTCGAAGATCGTCTTGGAAAGCGGTTGATCGAACGCACGCCGAGGCAGGTCCGGCTATCGGCGCAAGGCGAAACCTTCCTGCCACCAGCGAGAGAATTTCTCGCTGCCCATGAGCGTGCAATGGCTGCACTGACGGCAGAGCGACGGCGGTTCCGGCTCGGCATTGCTGCCCATATTATGGGACCGGAGATGCCGATCCTCCTCGCCAAGCTGAAGACACTCGATCCCTGCCTCAAGGTTGAAGTCATGATCGACAATTCGCGTGCGCTTCTCGACTCCTACGAGGAGGGCGCGCTTGATGCAATCATCGTGCGCAGCGATGATGACCGGAGAGGCGGCGAGGTGCTGGGGCCAGAGCATTTCGGATGGTTCGCGTCCGCTGATTTCGAGCATCGGGCCGGCGAGCCATTGCCGCTTGCCAGCCATCCGACCTGCTGCACGGTGCGCGAAGTGGCGACCCGCTTGTTGGACGGCGCATCGATCCCCTGGACGGAAGTGTTTATCGGAGGGACCTCGGCCGTCACTGCCGCGCTTTCTGCTGGACTTGCCGTGGCGGCATTTCCCTGCCGATTGGCAACGCCGGACATGATCGACGTCGGGCATGCGCTCGGCCTGCCGCGCATTCCCTCGCTATCGATCACGCTGCACTCCTCACTCACGGATGCCAAGACGCGGGAAACGCTGCGGGCGATTACCGCAGCCTTCAGTGAGCATCGTAAATCCAGTAACCGGCGGATCAGCCTCGCAAGCGCCTGATCGAGAGAAGACGTCTTTAACCCGCGACAGGAATACCGGCTGAGAGCTGCTCGCGAATATAGATATCCAGCAGACGGCGGCTGATCGGGCCAACTTCACCATTGCCGATTGTGACACCATCCATTCTGACCACGGGCGTGACGAAGCTCGTTGCAGATGTCACGAAAGCCTCAGAAGCGGCTTTGGCTTCTTCTGGGGTGAAAGCGCGCTCTTCCACCTTGAGATCCGCCTGCCTGGCAAGATGAAGAATGGAGCCGCGGGTGATACCGTGCAGCAGCGCGTTCGACAGATCGCGTGTGACCAGCACGCCTTCCTGCGTGACTATATGGAAGTTTGCCGAGCTTGCCTCGGTGATGTGGCCATTTTCGACAAACAGAACGTCGTCGTAACCTTGGCGATTGGCTTCCGTCTTGCGAAGCGATGAGTAAAGAAGCTGGACGGTCTTGATCTGCCGGTCCGACCAGCGGCCCTCGGGCACTGTCTTGACGGAAAGACCGGTCTTCCACTTCGGATTGTCCAGCACCTTCTTGGTCTGGGTGAACATCACGAAGGTCGGCTCCATGGCTTCAGGAAAGACGAAGTCGCGATCCTGAACGCCGCGGGAAACCTGCAAATAAATCAGGCCGTCCTCGATGCCGTTGCGTCTTGCGATCTCCTTGTGCAGGTCCAGCAATTCGGCTTCCGCCACCGGCTTGGCGATGCCGAGCGCATCGAGCGATCGTTTCAGACGGGCGAGGTGGCCGGGATAATCGACGAGCTTGCCGTGAATAATCGCCGTCACTTCATAGATCGCGTCGGCAAAAAGGAAGCCACGATCGAAGACCGAAACTTTCGCGTCGCCTTCCGCAACCCATGCGCCATTGAGATAAACCGTTCTGTCCATGATCCTGCCTATGCTTGCCCTATGCCTACCAGCTGTCCTCCCTGTCTGGCATTGCGGGCATCAGTATGCAAGGCTGGCGGTTCAGAACCGGAGGCTTCGAGCCAGTGCGTATAGCAGTCTGAAACGAGATCAGACCGAGGTGAGTGCCGGACGCGCCAGACCAAGATGATCGCGCAGGGTCGAGCCTGTATAGTCGGTTCGGAACAGCCCGCGCTCCTGCAGAATGGGCACAACCAGTTGCGTGAAGTCTTCCAGGCCCTCCGGGAAGAAGGGCGGCATGACGTTAAAGCCGTCGGCGGCGCGGGTTTCGAACCATTCCTGCATCCGGTCCGCGACATCGACCGGCGTGCCGAGCACGATATGGTGCCCGCGTCCGGCAGCCACCCGAAGGGCCAGCTGGCGGATCGTCAGGTTCTCGCGTCGGGCAAGTGCGGTCAAAAGCTCGGCCCGACTGCGCAACTGATCGGAAATGGGCAGATCCGGCAAGGGACCGTCTGGATCGTAGTCTGCGAGGCTGTGACCGATACGCTCTTCGAGCAGCGGCATGGCGCTTTTCAGCTCCGTCCACTGGTCGAGCTCTGCCAGTTTTTCCGCCGCTTCTTTCGACGTGCGCCCAATCACCGGCAGGAAGCCCGGCATGATAGCAACGGCATCAGCAGGACGGCCGAATTTCTCGACGCGTGATTTCAGGCTCTTGTAGAACCCTTGCGCTTCCGCAAGGCTTTGCTGCGCGGTAAACACGACATCGGCGGTACGGGCCGCAAGATCCTGGCCCGGACCGGAGGAGCCGGCCTGGATCAGGATAGGGTGGCCCTGGGGCGAGCGCGGAATGTTGAGTGGGCCTTTAACCGAGTAATATTGACCCTGGTGGTCCAGCATATGTACCTTGTTCGGATCGGCATAGATGCCGCTCTGCTTGTCCTTGATGAAGGCGTCATCATCCCAGCTGTCCCAGAGACCGCGAACCACATCGACGAACTCTTCCGCCACCGCATAGCGCTCGTCATGCGCGGGATGCGACTTCGAGAAGTTGTTGGCCGTGCGGGCATAGGAGGTCGTGACGATATTCCATGCGGCGCGACCGTGGCTGAGATGATCGATCGAGGAGAAGGCTCGGGCTGTATGGTAGGGTTCCCCGTAGGTGGTGGAGGATGTTGCGGCAAGACCGATCTTGTCGGTAACGAGTGCAAGTGCTGCAAGCAGCGTCAGAGGTTCGAAACGGGCGATCGTGGACGGATGGGCATCGACGCCGCTGGTCAAGCCGTCCGCTAGGAATACCATGTCGAACTTCGCCTGCTCGGCGGCTTGCGTGACGCGGCGAAGCAGGTCGAAATTCTCGCTTCCGGCTTCCGCTTTTGGGTGCCGCCAGCCGGAGACGTGATGGCCTGCGCCCTGGAGAAACAGGCCGAGGTGGATTTGTCGCTTGGCAGTCATGGCATACGTCTTTCGTCAGAGGGAGGTCTGGTTGAGCAGGGACAGAAGGCAGGCGAGATCGGCCTCGCTTTCCATGCTGCGAACGAGTTCGGGAATATCGGCGAAAGCCGAGCGCCCTGAAGTCGCATTCTTGAATTTTTGTTCGGGGTCGGTGAGGCTTGGCAAGCCGTCGAAACGACGGTGGATGTTAGTGCCATCCTTGAGCGCGACATCCAGAAGGACGAAGCGTGTGCTGGGATCGCTCGACATGCGCGGAGCGGCATTGTCATGGCGGCGGCTGGCTTTGAGTGCAAGCGCCATAATGCGATCTTCGACCGATCTTTCGTCGAAATGATCAAGTCTCAGCGCCCCATCCAGCAGGGCGGCAGCAAACACATATTCCGGACTGAAACGGGCTTCGATACCGTTTTCCGGCTTTGTGACCACAAGAGCCGCGTCCGCGCCTGGCGGATAGGTGAACGTAACAGCTTCCACCTGATCCGCAGCCAGACCTTCGTGCTGAAGCTCGATGCCGAGGGATGCGACCGGATGACTTGCCGTGCAGCAGGGATAGGCTTTCAGCGTCAGGCCGGGCGATGCTATCTGCCACGGAGCGCCCCAGTTTTCGGTCGCCAGTTCCGGCCGAGAGGCACCGAAGCCGTAAGCGGAGTAGAAACCGGTTGGGTTGTCGAGAAAATCGGGCGCGCCGCTGAAGCCAGCCGCCGCCAGCCGGGCAGCAAGCAGGCCGGAGCGCGCCGCCATTCCGGCATGGTAGGGCTTGGCATCGAAGCCGAATTGCAGGCGCAGGCCGGAGGCCTGGGTTGCGGCAAGCCCAAGCGCGATCGCGGTCTTTTCGGAGGCAGCGCCGGTGAGATGGCTGATGGCAGCGGCAACGCCGATCGGGCCAAGCGTAGCGGTTGCGTGGAAGCCATTTTCGTAGTGCCTGGAACCGAGAGACAATCCGAGCCGCGCCATTGCTTCCAGCCCGACGATGTAGGACGCAACTAGGGCTTCTGCCCTTACGCCCTCATCGGCGACGAATGCCAGGAGAGCTGGTAGAATGACGGTGGTCGGATGGCCGCGCACGCTGGAATGAACATCGTCATAATCCAGTACGTGGCCCGCGTAACCATTGATGACCGCAGCCGTGAGAGGGTTCGTCTTTGCGGCTCTGCCGATGAGGATCGCGTTGCCTGGAAGATCGACGCCCACTGCCTTGGCGAGGATATCCGTTGTACGGTCATTGGCGCCGGCGATGGCACATGCCAGAAAATCGATAATCGCTATCCGCGCGGCTTCCATGGCCGCACTATCCTGGCGGGGATCGGCGTTGCTGATTGCCGTGGCAAAGGCTTCGGTGACAATGGCCTTGGACATGGTCAGATCCCTTCGCCATCGCGAACGGAGCGCCCGCCGGAAAGACCGCCGACAAATTGGCGGATGCGGGGATTTTGCGACTCGTGGAAGATGTGCTTCGGCGAACCGTGCTCCACCACCCGGCCATTTTCAGTGAAGATGACTGTATCGCTGATTTCTTCGGCGAAACGCATCTCATGCGTGACCAGAATGCTGGTCATCCCATCGCGGATCAGGTCGCGGATGACCCAGAGAACTTCGCCGACCGTTTCCGGATCGAGCGCCGATGTTACCTCGTCGAAGAGCACAAGCTCCGGCTTCATCGCCAAAGCCCTGGCAATCGCCACACGCTGCTGCTGGCCGCCCGACAACTGGCCTGGATAGGCGTCGGCCTTTTCCGAAAGTCGCACCTTTTCCAGCAACTCGCGTGCAAGCTTGACGGTCGCTCCGCGGTCCGCGCCTAAGATGCGGGTCGGTGCCAGCACAATGTTGTCGAGCACGGTCAGATGCGGGAAGAGATTGTACTGCTGGAAGACGATGCCGACGCGCTTGCGTAGCGCGATGCGTTCGCTTTCCTTTGTCAGCTCATCCACGCGCGTGCCAGCCACGGTGATGCGGCCCTTCTGCGGCGTGACGAGCGCGTTGATGCAGCGAAGAAGCGTCGACTTTCCCGAGCCCGAGGGGCCGATGATCGAGACGGCATCGCCCTTGTTGACGGTGAGATCGATGCCCTTCAGAACCTCGGTCTGTCCGAAGGCGAGATGAACGTCCTCCAGTTTTACGATCGCGGTGTCGGTGGATGTGGTCATGATCGAAATCCTTCAACCCGCATTGAAGCGCTGCTCGAGGCGGCGCGTCAGTCGAGAAAGCGGGTAGCAAAGCGTGAAAAAGGCGGCCATGACCACGACATAGGCGATGACGGTGAAGTCCAGCCGGCGCACGGCGGTGCTGGCATCGGTCGCGGCGTGCATGAGTTCGTGAACACCGACGAGCGACGCAAGTGATGTCCCCATGGCAATCGAAGAGGCGACATTCATCCAGGGCGGCAGAGACCGTCTGATGCATTGTGGCAGGATGACGAAGCGCAGCGCCTGTAACCTTGAGAAGCCGAGCCCCTTGGTTGCCTCCCACTGCGTTGTCGGAATGGAAAGCACTGCCCCGCGCGTAATCTCGGCAATGTAGGCGCTAGCCAGGATGCCGAGGCCGATCACCGCCTTGATCCAATCTGGAAAGGGCAGGTAGTGGCCGAAGGCGACGATCTCGAAGGGAAAGATGTAGGTGGTAGCGAAGATCAGCACGAGTGCCGGCGCATTGCGGAAAATCTGCACATAGATCGCCGCCGGCCAGCGGATGAGCCAAAGCGGCGCCAGTTGCATGAGGCCAAGAAGCACACCCGCCACGGTCCCCAGCGTCACAGCAGAGAACGTGATGACGATGTTCATCCAGAAGCCGGAAGCGAGATAGGGCACCCACTTCACCAACTCGGCACCAAGTGTGGGATCGAGCAGCGACCAGATGACCACCAGAAGCGGCATGGCAACAAAGCCGATATAGCGCAGAATGCCGCCGCTGGACCCTGTTTGTTGTAAGGTGACTATACTCATAGCCCATACCCCGGAACTGCCAGCTTGCGTTCTACCCATGTGCCGAGGCGGGCGATGAGGAAGTTTATCAGGCTGAAGAAGGCGAGCAGCACGATCATCAGTTCGACGACATTGTCGCGCTGCGTCCAGACCATGATGGAGGCGTAGGTGATTTCGCTGACCGCGATCGCGTTGCCGACAGTCGTCGATTTGACGAGGCTGATCAGCCCATTGACGATCGCTGGCAGCGAGGAGCGGAGTGCAAGCGGGATCTGCACATAGCGGAGAATTTCGAACTGGCTGAAACCCATGCCTCGCGCGGCTTCGATCATCGATGCGGGAACCGCCTCGATGCCGCCTCGGATCGCTTCCGCATGCAGGGCTGCGACATGCAGTCCCACCACGGCAACCACCCAGAAAAATGGTGACAGCGGATTGTTGACCGCACCCCCGACCATGTTGGACACGACGGTGTTGAGCACGAGGAAGCTGAACATCAACTGCACCAGCGTCGGCGTGTTGCGGGTAAGCTCCACGAAGGCGCGCACAGGCGTCGACAGCCAGGACCTGCCAGACGTCAGGCAAGCCGCAAAGATGACACCGAAGCACAGGCTGACCGGAATAGTGACGGCTACGAGATAGAGGGTCGTCAGAAAGCCGTCGCGCCAGATCTGCGCTTCATAGCCGGTCAGGAGAAATTCGTAATTGAGACCCAGCCTGCCCGTCAGATCGACGAACAGGCTGGTCGGATTCATGTCTTGCATGGAGCGCTACCGCTGCCTTCCGCTTACTGCGCGGCAGAAAGCTTGGTCTTTTCTTCCTCGAGATACTTGGTATTCAGCAGGCGGTTCGCTTTGGCCATTTCAAGCAGCTTGCCGGACGCGTGAAGCTTTTTGACGCTGTTGTCGAGCGCTGCCTGCGTGTCGCTTTCGCCCTTGCGCAGCCAGATAACGGAGTCGGAAGGGATGAGCTCGGTTGGGAAGGGGATGGCGTAATCCTTCCATTCATCGGCGCGGTCCACGAGAAGAAGGCCGACGGTTGCGCCCACATGCACGGCTGCAACGCAGTTGCCGCCCTGAAGTGCCAGAAGCGATTCTGGCTGGCTTGGCAGGCCCTTGACGATTGCGCCGTATTCTTCCGCCAATGGCTGTGCATAGTTGGATCCCTGCGAAATGCAAACCGGCTTGCCTTTCAAATCGGCCCAGTCCTTCAGTCCGCTATCCTTACGCACCACCGCCGCGCCGCCAGCGCGATCATAAGGGGTCGGAACGTAGTCAAGAATCTTCGCGCGATCTTCCGTGTACTGCATATTGGCGATCAGGATATCGACCTTGCCCTGCTGCAGGAACTGAACGCGGTTCGGCGGTGTCACCGTCACGGTCTCAAGTTCGACGCCGAGATCGGCCGCCAGGGCCTTGGCGAGATCGACATTGTACCCCTTCTGCTCCTGCGACGCCGGATCGATGTAACCAAATGGCGCGCCGGACAAGATGACGCCGACAGTCAGCTTGCCGCGGCCCTTGATGCGATCAAGCGTGGCATCCGCGGAAGCCTCAGTCGCTGCCAGTGTCGCAAGTGAGATGGAAAGGGCGAAGACAGCTTTGGTGAAGGCTTTGACGAACATGGGAGGCTCCTATTTCGCCGCGAAACATAATCGAACGGCCAAGGCCTCACGAGGAACGCCATTCTTCATTTTAGCAAGAATGCAGAAAAGCGTTCTTTCTTCGAGCGGCGCCTTTCGCAACGCTGCCCCCAATCAAGCGGCTGCCGTCAGATACTCAGCAGTTCGCGAAGGCTTTCCACGATCAGGGCGTGATCCTCTATATCGGGGAGTCCACTGACGGCAACGGACCCGACGAGCGTACCGCCCTGCAGGATCAGCGGAAAACCGCCGCCGCTTGCCACATAATCAGTCACGGGCAAGCCAAATTTCGCATTGAAGTCATAGCCCTTGGCCTCAGCTTCGAGCCGCACGCGAAGAGAGCTGCGGTGGAAGCGGTGCACGACAGCGCATTTGCGACGGGTCCAGCCGAAATTATCGATGGTCGCTCCAGGCAAAAGCGTTGCAAACACCACGTCGTTTCCGTGCCTGACCTCGACGGCCACAGGGTGTTTTCTCTCCGCCGCCTTCTGCCGGATCAGGCTTCCGAGCGTCCAGGCAAAGTCGTAGTGAAATGTTGGAACCTGCAGGGCCGCTTCTTCGGCCTTCACGCTCTCGATCGTCGGCTTGCTATTGTGCATCATCACGTCCTCGGGTCGACGCTTTCGCGCTCAAGATGGGGGATTGAATAGGAGGAGCAACCGCATCAGACAAGCCTTTTCGGCGACGGTTGTGCTGGAGGACTGTCCTGAGAATTCCCGTGAGTGCGGGACGAGGAGGAGCACATATATTTCCAAGCGCTCCACGTCATGCAAAAGGCGCGACCTTCTACCGCAAATATCGAAAGTGAGGCCGCTTTTGCAATATCATCAGCTGCCCCAAATACTTATGGGAACAAAACAATTTATTCGGAAGTTGTAACATATATAATTAATGCGTGGTGCCACCATGAACACACAGTCTCCATCTTATTCCACCGTCCCCCTTTCGTCAGATGACCTGGAAGAGGTCAACCGTTTCCTCAACGCCTGGTGCGAAGAAAACGGTGTCGACAAGACTGATGGAAGAGCACAGGAAGTTGCCTCGGCGCTTATCGAATGGTATGCGACCAGCCCGAGCTATCGGCACAAATCCAAACTGGAGCACGCGCCGCACCTGCCAGAATCGGACAAGATTTCGGCTCTACTCAACCAGTTGAAGTGAGACGAGCCTTTCGAGATACGTTCTGTGCATAGGATAGCGCGTGGCGAGAGATGGAAACACCGCCACCGGTGAGACGGTCGTCATAGCTTTTCTGTCGCATAAAGTTTGTCGTAGTCCGCAAAAAATGAACGGGCCACGTCGTCGAAGCAAAAGGCGGCCCCTAGAGGCCGCCCCCGCTTTATCAAAAGATCAGTCGCGATGCTCTGGCATCTCCTTGAGCTGATCCTTCGTCCAGGAGGTCACGGCATGCACATCGCCGTCCTCGTCACGCATGAAGTCCAGATCCGAGATGGAAACCGCAACTGGCTTCGCGCCGATCCCGAGAAAGCCACCCACATCGATAATCACGCTGCTGCTCTCGCCGATACCATGGACGTGGTCAACCTTTCCGACCTTGTGATCGTCTGCTCCGTAGACCGTGGCTCCTGCGAGCACGGAGGGTCTCAGTTCATCAACGGTGAGGCGGATGTGATTGCTATGATCCATGATGTTTCTCCTGTTGTTGGCACCAGGATAACTCGTGGATTCCGCTCCTGTTCCGAGGAAATTTGTGTGAGCGGGTGTATCACGAAATCAACGTGCACCGCTCTGTCTCAACTAAAACGCGGCGCTCGTAGCTTCACACGCTCATGCGCGGCGACGATACCTGCGGTCGGCAATCTAAGGATCCAGCCCAGCGCAGCGGGCTGTGTTGCGAATATGCATTTCCATCTCCGCTTTCGCCAAGTTTCCGTCGTTGAGACGTAGAGCCTCAATGACGCGGCGATGCTCGGCAATTGATTTGCGCATCCTGGCTGGATCCGTAATGGGAATGGGTTGCCGCTGGGTCTCCGTGATAAGTTCACGGACAGTCTGGTACAACGCCTGCAACATCACATTCGAGCACGCGGATACGATCGTCGAATGAAACTGCAGGTCGGCTTCGACATTGGAGATGACATCCTGCTTCTCCCAGGAACGCTCCATCGTCTCGGTGGCCTGCTCCATTTCGTCCAGTTGGCGCTGAGTCAAGCGACCGGCGGCCAGTTTCGCGATCTCGCCTTCGAGAAGTGCGCGTGTTTGGAACACATCGAAAGCGGAATAGCTTTGCGAGTACCGCCACGGCGCCATATTGGCAGCGGGTCCCGCAGAGCGCTCTGCTGGAGCGGTGACGAAGGTTCCGCGTCCTGCTTCCGTCTTTACCATGCCAAGTGTCTCAAGGGTCAGCAAGGCTTCGCGCAGCGACGCGCGACTGACGCCGAACTTTTCCGATAGCTCGCGCTGGGACTGGATTTTTTCGCCGGGCTTGAGCACGCCGCTCTGAATCATAGTCTGGATTTCGCGCGCCACTGTTTGTGGCAAAAGCGTTTTGTTCAGCATCCTGCGCGCATCCCTCTTTTTCTTAATCAACGTCTATTTTCAACACAACAGCTTGCCAAGACCGAAAGTCCATGCTTGTTTGGTCTAACTGGTCCGACCAGTTAGACCACAATGTGTAATCGTGTATCAAATAACAAGGGGAACACTGATGAAACGCATGACAGCGAGATTTTTAACCGCTTCATTGGCTGCCGGTATCGCTCTTATGAGCATGCAAGCAGCGCGCGCCGCTGATTTGACTGTGGGCGCAAACATCGGCAACGTGCCGTGGGAATTCCAGGACGCCTCCGGCAAAGTCGTCGGGTTCGAAGTCGACCTCGTCAACGAGGTCGCAAAGCGCCTCGGCAAGTCGGTCGAGTTTGTAAACACTCCATTCAATGGACTGTTCTCGGCGGTTCAGTCGGGGCGCATCAATATGGCGATCTCTTCGATTACCATTACGCCAAAGCGTCTTGAATCGGTATCCTTCGCGCAGCCATATTACGACAGCGACCAGTCGCTCACGGTGACAGCAAAGTCCGGAATCACCGGCTTGAAAGATATGAATGACAAAGTGGTCGGTGTTGACACTGGCTCGACCGGCGACATGTGGGCTGAGAAGAATAAGGCCGAATACAAGTTCTCCGACATCCGGCGGTTCGAAGGACTTTCTCCCGCTATGCTCGATCTTGTTGCCGGCCGCATCGATGGCTACATCAGCGACATTCCAGCTCTCTTGTACTATGTGAAGGACAAGCCAGAACTGAAGGTGGTCGCCCGCATCGAGACCGGCGAGAAATACTCCGTTATGTTCAACAAGGGCGACCCGCTTGCAGAGCAGGTGAATGGCGTCATCACCGAGATGAAGAAGGACGGTTATCTCGCCAAGCTTCATCAGACTTGGTTTGGAGCGCCTGCGGAAGAGAAAACATCGACCGTGACGGTCATGGACATGCCAAAACTTTAACAGCACCACAGCCGCCAGCGGGTCTTAGATCCGCTGGCTTGAGGGAGCCTTTTCGGCATGAATCTCATCAACACATTCTTCAATTACGATGTCCTGCTTCAAAGCCTTCCGCAACTGATGTGGGGACTGGTCGTCACGCTTCAGATTGGCATCGTCAGCATCGTCGCCGGTCTCGTTGGTGGCCTTGTGCTTGCGGTTACTCGGCTTTACGCGCCACGGGCAATCGTGCTGCTCATCCGTGTCTATGTGGACGTCTTCCGATCCATTCCCTTGCTCGTTCTTCTCATCGTCATTTATTACGCGTTGCCATTCGTCGGGATTAGGCTCTCGCCGTTCTTTTCGGCGGTCACAGCGCTCTCGCTTGTTTCGGCGGCCTATACGGCAGAGATTTTCCGTGCAGGCATCGACGCCATACCGGTCGGCCAGTTCGAGGCTTCGGCGGCTCTCGGTCTATCCAACCGGCACACAATGGCGGACATTATTCTCCCTCAAGCCATTCGGATCGTTATTCCGCCACTGACCAACAATTCCATCAATGTCCTTAAGGATACGGCCCTGGCGTCGGTGGTCGCCATGCCTGATCTGTTAAAGCAGGCGACGCAAGCGCAGGCCCTGAGCGCCAATCCCACGCCCTTGATTGGTGCGGCTCTGATCTATGTCCTGCTGCTCTGGCCCATGGTGGCTGTCGTTTCCCGACTCGAAGTGCGGTTTGGTGCAGGGAGACGTAGATGACTGATCAATCCAAGAATTTGATCCGCGTCGAAAGGCTATTCAAGGCTTATGGTACATATACCGTGCTACACGGTATTGACCTGAATATCACCGAAGGTGAGGTCGTTTGCATTATCGGTCCATCTGGGTCCGGCAAGTCGACCTTGATCCGATGCATCAATCACCTGGAGGCTTTCTCGCCTGAGAGCTCCATCACCGTCGATGGCGTCAAGGTGCGTCCCGGCAAGGATCTTGCCAAAGTTCGTGCCGAAGTCGGCATGGTATTTCAGTCCTTCAATCTTTTTCCACATATGACGGTGCTTAAAAACGTCATGCTGGCGCCGATGCGTGTGCGCAGGCTTGGCGAAGCGCAGGCGGCTGCGAAGGCGAAAGACCTGTTGGCCCGTGTCGGCATTTCCGAACAGGCGGAGAAGTATCCTGGGCAGCTATCCGGCGGGCAGCAGCAGCGCGTGGCGATTGCGCGTGCTCTCGCCATGGAGCCGAAGGTTCTTCTATTCGACGAGCCGACATCGGCTCTCGATCCGGAAATGGTGGGGGAAGTGCTGGATGTCATGCGGCGTCTGGCCGGGACCGGTGTCACCATGATCGTCGTGACGCACGAAATGGGCTTCGCCAAGCAGGTGGCCGACCGCGTCATCTTCATGGATGGCGGGAAGCTGGTCGAGATGGGTACCCCTCAGCAGATATTCGACAATCCCCAGGAAGAAAGAACGCGCAGTTTCCTGCGCGCGGTACTCAACCATTGAATTATGTCTGTGGAGGACACACCATGAACGATAAGCCATCGCTCGATCTGGAATTCGTGCGAAGCCAATTTCCCGGTCTGGAACGAGGCTGGACGTTTTTTGACAACGCTGGCGGTTCGCAGATCCTGCAGGGTGCGATCGACCGTATCAACAGCTTCCTGATCGAACGCAATGTCCAGATCGGCGGCTCTTATGAGGTGTCGCAAAAGGCGGCGGAGGCCCTCTACGAAGCGCGCACCGCCGCCATGCACCTTGTCAACGCGACGCGGCCTGAAGAGATCGTCTTTGGAAATTCGACAACTGCGCTTCTGCAAAACCTGGCGCGCGCCATGGAAAGCCAGCTTGAGCCCGGCGACGAAATTATCGTGACCGTGAGTGACCATGAATCCAATATCGGTCCCTGGGATCGACTGCAGTCGGCGGGCGTGATCATAAAGTTCTGGCCGCTCAACAAGAACACTTTGAGCCTTGATCTGGCAGATCTTCAGCCCTTGATGTCGAAGCGCACGCGGCTAGTCTGCATGACGCATGTCTCCAACATTCTTGGGTCGATCAACCCAGTACGCGAGATTGCCGACTTCGTTCATGCGCAAGGCGCCCGGCTATGCGTGGACGCGGTGGCTTACGCCCCCCACCGTCTCGTTGACGTTCGGGCTTTCGATGCGGATTACTACGTCTTCAGCCTCTACAAGACCTACGGGCCTCATTACGCGCTCATGTATGGGAAATATGATTATCTCCTCGAGCTCGATACGCTTTACCACTACTTTTACGGCAAGGACAAAGTTCCGGGAAAGCTCGAGCCTGGCAATCCCAATTATGAGCTTGCCTATTCCACCTGTGGCATCGTCGACTACCTGACGAAACTTGGAGAACACGCCGGGGAAAAAAGCAGTGTTCGTAATCGGATCGCAACAGCGTTCAAGGCAATCACCGCCCAGGAGGACGCACTGACCGAAAGGCTGTTGTCGTACTTGCGATCGCGAAACGACTGCCAGATCGTCGGGCAGAGCCATAATGGAGACAGTTCCCGCGTTCCCACGATTGCTTTCCGCTTCGATGGCCGCGACGCAGCTGAGATATGCCGCGCGATGGATGAGCATCATATCGCAATGCGGTTCGGAGATTTCCACTCGCGCCGTTTGGCCGAATATCTTGGCCTCACCGACCAAAGTGGCATGCTGAGAGTGTCCATGGTGCATTATAATACCTTGGAAGAAGTCGATCGCTTCACGCAGGCTCTCGACAAAATTCTTTCCGGCGAAACGGGTTTTGCGAAAGCAAGCTGAGAAAAGGACGGCGTCGATGCGCTTCGATACAATCATCCGTAACGGAACCGTGGCGACCGCTAGCGATACCTTTGTCTGCGACATCGGTATCCTTGATGGAAAAATCGCGACCCTTTCAAGCGGGCTTAACGATGCAGCGGAGATCATCGACGCCGCGGGCCTTTTCGTGTTGCCGGGCGGGATAGACAGCCATGTTCACCTTGACCAGCCGTCCGGCGAAGGCATCGTCATGGCGGACGATTTTGAAAGTGGAACACGGTCGGCAGCCATGGGCGGCAATAGCATGGTGCTGACCTTCTGCATGCAGGAGAAGGGGCAGACATTGCGCGAGGCCCTCAAGGCCTACCACGCCAAGGCTGAGGACAAATGTTATACCGACGTTGCTTTCCATCTCGTCATCACTGATCCGACCCCCGAGGTTTTGGGGCAGGAACTGCCGGCGCTGGTGGAAGCTGGCTATACGTCGCTGAAGGTCTTCATGACCTATGAGGGGCTTCGGCTGCGCGATGATCAGATACTGGATACGCTCGATGCGGCGCGCCGTACCGGAGCGCTCGTCATGGTCCATTGCGAGAATGAAGATGCGATCCGCTATCTGATTGGACGCCACGAAGACGAAGGAAAGCTTGCTCCCAAATATCATGCGACGACGCGGCCGATTGCGGCCGAGCGTGAGGCAACCCATCGGGCATTGTCGCTTGCGGAGATCGTGGATGTCCCAATCGTGATCGTTCACGTGTCCAATCGCGAGGCGATGGAGGAAATTCGCAGAGCCCGCATGCGCGGCCAGAAAATCGCCGGTGAAACCTGTCCGCAATATCTGATGCTGACAGCTGCTGATCTCGATCAGGATGCGCTGGAAGGCGCAAAATACGTCTGTTCTCCCCCACCACGTGACCAGCAAAGCCAGGATGCATGCTGGGAAGGTTTGGAGCAGAATGTCTTCGATCTCTTCTCGTCCGATCACTGCCCATTTCGCTATGAAGACGCCGAGGGGAAGCTGAACGAAAAGGGAAAGCGGCATTTCCGCTGGATACCAAATGGCATCCCAGGCGTTGCCACGCGATTACCGATCCTGTTTTCCGAAGGTGTGATGAAGGGGCGTGTATCGCTCAACCAGTTCGTTGCCCAGACATCGACCAACCACGCCAAGCTCTACGGGCTCTATCCGCAGAAGGGCACAATCGCAGTTGGCTCCGATGCCGATCTCGCTCTATGGGACCCGGAAAAGCGAGTGACAATTGTCAATGATCTCTTGGCGCACGGTTCGGATTATACGCCTTACGAAGGTCTTGAGGTGCAGGGATGGCCCATCCGCGTGCTGCTGCGCGGCAAGTCGATCGTCGAAGAAGCCGCTCTCAGCCCTGCGCCGACCGGGGGCAGATATATTCCTCGCACGACCTCGTGCCTCGTAAAGAAATGATACTTTTTGGGAATGAGCGGAGCGGTCATCCCATAGCGGACATCGGGGGACCGCTCACCGGAAAGGGATTCAGCTTGCGTCTTTTCACGCGCATCGAGCCAAGCTATTTCGGCGGCGAAGGTTCACTTCCCAGCGTGAGCAAGGTGTCTTGCTCGAGTGTCATGTCAAATTGGATTGAAATTTAAGCGCCAAACACTGCTTTGATCGTATCGTCGTGATGGCTTCCCCGCTTGGTCATCAATGTCACATTTCGCAGAGACGGGACGCGGAAAGTTTCGGTTACATCAGGTATTCAGGCTGGTAACAGGTACATTCAGTCTCAGGCATCGAGCGGAAAGGACCGACAAGTGGACTTCATGAAACTGCTGAAGTCGCTCGAAGAACTTCTCTACGAGCTCGTGGCATGGCTGGTGTTTTATCCTCTCACTATGTGGAGATCGGTGATCACGCCTCTCAGGATGATGCGGTATGCGGACATCGAGCTCTCCGACAGGCTCGACGACCAGTACGACGACACCCTTAGCCCGCCCTTGTTTCTCTTGATCACCCTGCTTCTTTCCCAAGGGCTCTCCAATGCTCTGCCGTCGGTGTACGATACCACGCAGGCAGCGCGCGAACTTGGGTCTGGGTCTAACCTCCTGATTGCGCGCGGAGTGATCTTCGGAATTTACCCGCTTTGTATGGCGGTAACGTTGCTGCGATCGAAGGCATCAAAAATCACTCGCAATTCGCTGCGTCCGCCGTTCTTCAGCCAATGCTATGTCGCTGCGCCTTTCGCCTTTTTCCTTGTGCTGGGGTTTGATTTCATCAGCATGCCTGAAGAGCATGGGGTGCTGGTGGGTTCGTTTACCGTGGCTTTTGCAATGATCTGGTATGCTCAGGCACAGGTTCGATGGTTCATGCACGACCTTAGGATCGGAGTACAAAGAGCGACCGCCATATTCCTCGCGGCATTTCTGTTTGCCACTCTGGCGGCGCTTCTCGTGGCTTTGGTGATTACCTTTGATGCAAGAAGCATAGCTACCTCGGTTTGATCACCGAAGGCGTACTTTCCTGACACGGCGACTTTGCAAAGATTCGTGCATTGGACTGCTGCAATTCCATGATGCGTGCTGAGCTAGTATTGGCGCGGCGGTGACCGCCGATCGCCGATCGCCCGGAAAATAAAGTCGCAGACGATGAGTTTCATCATTCCAGCGGGCTGCACAGCTGAAAGTCCGCAACACGTCGTTCACCCACCAGCACGTTAAGCTTGATAGCAACAGTTTGAATTTCTGTCGGTCAGAACGGTGAAGGCTCAATGAAAGACGGCTGCCTGGTGGCATCGCCCATCGGCATTTTGGACGCGGGCACTCCAACAGAAAATATTGCCGCGGCGGGCCATGAGGTTGTTGCCCTTGCCTGCCAACTAAAATGCCAGCGCGCGATTTCGCGTGGGCATCACCTGTGGGCTACAGTTCTGGGCATCAGGTCGCCAATGATGCCAAAACGATATCCGGCACGACTAGAAAATCAAGGAATTAAGGGGATTTAGCGAGAATTGGCTGGAGAACCTGGATTCTCACGTGATTTCAATGACTTAATTCAAGATCCTTGAAATTCCCTCTGTTTTCCAATCGCGAGCGACCGTGGATGCCACCTTTTTGCCCTGGCTTTGGGCCTCAGTCAACAGGGCGCTAAAGCGGCAATTATTTCCGGATCGATGCGCTGAACTTTACGCGCAAAAGGGTGGGATATCACGCAGCGCACCGAAGTTGTGCGTGTGGCGGCACGGCGCCCATCGCATGAGACCAATCCGGGTTCTGGTCTCATCAGTCCAAATTTTGGACCGACGAAGGATCGCCTCACAACAAAATCGTCAGATGAGCCAAACTCAGCGGAGAAGCTTCTGCTGCCTCAAGACTTCTCGAGGCGCCGGAGACCGCCAGATCGTCTGGAACGATTCCACCACATTTGTGGCAGTTACCGCAACGCCGGGCAGGGCTACCCAGGCTGGCGTAAGGCGACTGAGGAGAGCGGTTACCGTTGTCGAGGCGGCCGTCTGCCCCTGCCGGAATGGCTGCTGGGCGGCAATTGTTACAATTGGCCCGCCGCCCGAGAGGCTGATGGCCGCCTCCTTGCCGAGGTCGACTGTGGCGATCGGAACAGACAGGCCAGCGGAGACGAGAGCCGCGGCCGCCGCGATGGCCGGCGTATCCCAGACCACGAACAGCCCTTTTAGGTCCGGAAGCTTTTTTGCTAACGCCGAAGCCGTCGCGCCCGCCTCCGTGAGGGAAGGGAATCGGGCGACATGCAGGTGGTGGCGCGGTCGGTTGATACGCATCCATTTCACAAAGGCGATCTCGCGCTCGTTGGTCGCGAAGAAATCCGATTCGTAGCCGAGCACACCAACCTCGGCTTCCTCGCCGAGATGGGGCGCGAGACCTTCTGCTGCCATCTTGCCGAGACCGAAGTTGTCTGCTGAAATCAGCGATACGTAATCCTTGCCCGGCAGTAGACCAGTCGGGACATTATCAAGCAGCACGAGCTTGATTCCGGCGGCGGAAACGCGCGCATGGGCCGCGGCGACCTTGGCATTGGCGACCGGGAGCGAAATGATGGCGTCCGGTGCTTCGCGGATCAGACGGTCCAGCGCCTCGATCTGCACCTCGGGCGTGAAACCGCAGTCGACGACATCGATAACTGCCACACCGCAGTCGCCGAGCGTTCCGACGATACCGGCCAGTTGCTGCTTGGCCCAGTCGCTCGCCAGCGTATGCAGGACGATGGCAATGCGTAAGCCCGCAGCCCGTGCCCGTGCCTTGTCCTCAGGAAGAAGCAAGACCCGCTCTGGTGCGGATGCGCGTTCGCCATGGGGACCAAGTCCTTCAATCACCATCGACACGCCTCAAGTTTTGGGCGGCGGCATGACCGCTGCAACGGCTGCGGTCTGCGCCTCTAACCGGCCGCGAAGGGCCTCGAATTGTGGATGCGCTTGCGGGCGCCCTGCCATAATCCAGTCGCGGAGTACGGCTGGCGAGAACAGGCTTTCCGTCGCCACGATAGCAGCCCCGACGAGGCCGGAGGAACTGCCCATCTGTGAGCGGATGATCTGTAGGTCGCGACTGACCAGCGGGTGGGATGCGCCATAGATGGCCTCGCGAGCGGCTGCCAGCAGGATATCGTTGCTCTGAGCGATCGACCCGGAGAGCACGATCAGTTCCGGGTTCAGCATGTTTGCAAGCGTCGCCACGACCTGGCCGATCATACGCCCGCTTTGCGAGAGGATATCGATGGCCGCCGCGTCGCCCATATGCGCCGCCTGCGCCACTTCGACCGCCGTGATCTCGCCGCCGCGCCGGGCATGCTCGGCGAGGATCGGGCTCAAGCCCTTCTCCGCCTGTATCCGGCCGTCACGAATTATCGCCTCCGAGCCGGCCATGGTCTCCAGCGTACCGTGCCTCTCACCCGAACTCACCGGCACGGAGCCGATCAAGCCGACCGCGCCTTGTGCGCCCCGGAACAGCGCACCGTCACTGACCAGCCCGGCGCCGATACGTTTACCGATCTTGACGAACAGCATCGCCCGGTGGCCGACGCCAGCGCCGGAGTGAAATTCACCCATGGTCATGGTCTCGACGCTGGACCGCAGCCAGACGGGAACGTCGAATCCCTCGACCAGTTTCTCGACCAGCGGAAAGCTCTCCCATCCCGGCAGCACCGGGGGTGTGCCAGTCTGAAAAAAGCTTTCGCCAGCGTCGGTCACGACGCCAGGCACCGAGATGGAAATGCCCCATAGCTCGCCGGCGTCCGGCTGCATATCGAGGATCCAGCGAAACAGCATGGTGAGCCGGTCAAGCAGCGTAGAGACAGGTTGCGTCAGGTCCGCTGCCTCGTGATGTTCCATCCTCAGATGGCCGCCGAGATCGGCAAGGCCGACGCCAAGCGCAGTTTGGTCGAGGGTGGCGACGAGGATGCTGCCGCGATTTGCGGAAAACCGCACGAGCCGCGGCGCCCGACCGCCTGTAGCCGTCCCAAGCTCGCTCTCATCAACGAGCCGGAGTTCGGCGAGCGTCCCCAGGCGATCTGCCACCACGGCGCGGCCGAGTTCGCTTTCACGCTCCAGTTCCTGACGGGTCGTAGCCTTTTCCGTGCGCACCAGGTTGAGAATTTCCACAAGGCTGGGCGCAGCCGTTTCCGCCGTGCGCGGACGCCCCTTTCGTCGCGGGTGCATATCGGCGTCCATCTTCGCCGTAGCAGGCATATCTATTCCTTTCACCCGAACCAAGCGGATAAGCCTTGATAAATCCTCACCTTGAGACGTGCAACAACAAACTTTTGTATTAAAACAGCATAAGTTTGCCAATAAATGCATTTTAAATGTTGACATGAGTGGTTTAAGGGCGCAATCAAGGCGATATAAGGTGGAAATGTCTTGAGGAGGAGATGACCATGGAGCGTTGCAAGCTGGCTTATCATGCCAATTGCTGGGGGGAGCTCGGCGGAAGTGCCGTTGGCGTCACCTCGATTACACAGCTCTCTTACCGGACCTTCGGTGACATGAGGCGTGCCTTCGCCGATATTGCAGCGGCAGGATATGAAGGCGTGGAGCTTTTCGATGGCAACCTGCTCGAATTCGCCACGGCGGATATGCGTGCCCTGCTGTCCGACAATGGTTTGAGCATTGTCGCCGCATATGCTGGCGGAAACTTCATCTTCGACGATATCCTTCCGGAGGAGTTGGCCCGCGTGACGCGCGCCGCGGAACGGGCCGCCGAACTCGGTGCTCCGCATCTCGTTGTCGGCGGCGGCGCAAAGCGTTTCGACGGAACGCGGGAGGCGGATTTTCACAAGCTGGCGGCAGCGCTTGATCGGGTAGGGGAAATTGCGAGCGCACACGGTTTGCGCGGCCATTATCATCCCCACCTCTCCACAATCGTGGAGGGACCGGAGGAGGTCGCAAAGATCTTCGGCCTGACGGGTATCGATTTCTGCCCGGACACGGCGCATCTCGCAGCAGCAGGCGGCGATCCTGCGCAGCTTATACGCGATCACGCGTCCCGTATTTCCTATGTCCACCTCAAGGGCCTGCAGCGCGAGCCGTTTGCCTTCACGCCTCTTGATCGTGGTGACGTGCCGACCGACGGCATTATTGCCGCCTTGCGCGAGATCGGCTTTGCCGGCTGGATCTGCGCGGAACTCGATGCCTGGACCGATCCGCTGGAGGGCGCTCGTGCCAGTATGACTTATCTGAAATCGGCCGATCTCAAGAAGGATTGAAGGCCACCGGGGCTATGCCCCATCCACGGGAGGAAACCATGATTACCAGACGCATTCTTTTGTGCTCCGCGACCATCGCGGCAGTGCTGTCCATCGCGGCCCCGACATTTGCCGCCGATCCCGATACCGCGCTCGCCAAGCTGCAGGAATCGGTGCTGTCGAAGGGACCGTCGGGTGAAGACCCGTCGCCCGCCTCCGGCGTCTCGCTGACCGCCGAGGAACTTGCCAAGGTCAAGGCAATGGGTGCCACGGCTGCTATCGTCATGCATTACGGCGGCAATGACTGGTCTCGCGCCCAGATCAACGGCTTGCAGACGCAGTTTGCGGCCATGGGCATCAAGGTCATTGCGGTCACGGATGCCGGCTTCAAGCCCGAAAAGCAGGTGGCCGACCTCGAAACCATCATGGCGCAGAAGCCGAACATCATCGTTTCCATCCCGACCGATCCGACTGCGACCGCATCGGCCTACAAGGCCGCAGCGGATGCTGGCACCAAGCTGGTGTTCATGGATAACGTGCCTACCGGCTTCAAGGCGGGCAAGGACTACGTCTCCGTCGTCTCCGCTGACAATTATGGCAATGGCGTTGCCTCGGCGCATCTGATGGCCAAGGCACTCGGTGGCAAGGGCGAGATCGGCCTAGTGTTCCACGCTGCTGATTTCTTCGTTACCAAGCAGCGCTATGACGCCTTCAAGAAGACCATCGCGTCGGACTATCCCGATATCAAGATCGTAGCCGAGCAGGGCATCGGCGGCCCGGATTTCTCCGGTGACGCAGAAAAGGCCGCCGGCGCAATTCTGACGTCCAACCCGAACGTCAAGGGCATCTGGGCGGTCTGGGACGTGCCCGCCGAAGGCGTCATCGCCGCAGCGCGAAATGCCGGACGGGACGACCTGATCATCACCACGATCGACCTCGGCGAAAACGTGGCGATCTCGATGGCGCAGAACGGTTTCGTCAAGGGCCTCGGCGCCCAGCGGCCCTATGATGCGGGCGTCGTAGAAGCCAAACTTGCCGGCTATGCCCTTCTGGGCAAGACGGCCCCAGCCTTTGTCGCCCTGCCGGCTCTGCCTGTCACCCGCGACAGCCTGCTAGATGCGTGGAAGACGGTCTATTCGACCGAAGCGACCGCCAACGTCAAGTCCAGCCTAGGCAACTAAACCGCTTACAGCGCGCGGTGCGGAAAATCCGCGCCGCGCCAGGAGAGCCCCGGTAAGGCGATCGCTGATCCCACCGGCATGTTGAGCAGCGTATCGCTGCACCAAATTAGGAGATACCTCGATGACGAAAGTGATGAACGTCGCCATGATTGGCGGCGGCTTCATGGGCAAGGCGCATGCCATGGCCTATGCCGCTATGCCGATGTTCTTTTGGCCGGCTCCGGCGATCCCGCACCGCAAGGTGATAGTGGATGTGACCGACGGCATGGCCGAGGATGCCCGCCAACGCTTCGGTTTCGAGGAAGCTTCCTCGGATTGGCGCGCCACGGTCAACCGGCCGGATGTTGACGTTGTCGATATCTGCACGCCGAACAATGTCCATGCTGAGATCGCCATAGAGGCGGCAAAGGCCGGCAAGCATATCATCTGCGAGAAGCCGTTGGCTCGCACCGTGGAAGAAGCTCGCGCCATGGCCGAAGCGGTCAAACAAGCCGGCGTGATCAACATGGTGGCCTTCAACTACCGTCGCACCCCAGCCGTTGCTCTGGCGAAGAAGTACATCGATGAGGGTCGGATCGGTCGCATCCTCAATTTCCGTGGCACCTATCTGCAGGACTGGTCGGCGGATCCGGATTCACCGCTTTCCTGGCGCTTCCAGAAGAAGATCGCAGGCTCGGGCGCGGTCGGCGATATCGGCACCCATGTGGTCGATCTCGCGCACTATCTGGTAGGGCCGATTGCGGAGGTCATCGCGCTGACCACGACCTACAACAAGACCCGTCCGCTTCAACAGGGCGGTATCGACAAACTTGGTGCGGCGGAAAAAGCGGCCGACGCTGAACGTGGCGACGTGGATGTGGACGACGAAGTCGTATCCATGCTGAAATTTGCCAATGGTGCGATCGGTAGCCTTGAGGCGACCCGCAATGCCTATGGGCGCAACAATTTCATCACGCTCGAAATCCACGGTACAAAGGGCTCGATCCACTTCAACTACGAACGCCGTGACGAGTTGCAGGTCATGTTTGCGGACGACCCGGCTGATGCGCGCGGCTTCCGCACCGTGTATACCGGTCCGGCGCACCCCTATGGTGGCGGTCTCTGGCCGATCCCCGGCCTTGGCATCGGATATTCGGAAACGAAGATCGTCGAGTGCTACGACTTCTTCCAGGCGATCGCGAAGGGCAAGCAGCCGAGCCCCAATTTTGAAGACGGCCTGCTGACCGAACTTGTCGCGGATGCTTTCATCCGCTCCGGTGAGTCGGGTGTATGGGAGAAGGTGGGATGAACGACAGCGCCGCAGCCGTTCGGATGACAGGCATTTCGAAATCCTTCGGGGGCGTCCGCGCCCTTGAAGGCGTCGATCTCGAGGTGTTGCCCGGCGAGGTTCATGCCCTGTTGGGCGGCAACGGCGCTGGCAAATCCACGATCCTGAAGATACTGAACGGAGTTCATCGGCCTGATCAGGGCACGATCGTCGTCGCCGGACGCGCATTGACGGCTCACACGCCGGAAGAATCACGTGACGCCGGCATTGCCATGAACTACCAGGAAATGAGCCTTATCCCGACGCTGACGGTGGCGCAGAACGTGTTCCTGACGCGTGAAAGCCGCACCGGCACCGGATTGATCGACGATGCGGACGCGGAGCGCCGCGCCGCTGAACTTTTTGCGCGGCTTGAGGTCTCGGTCGATCCCCGCGCCCTGGTCGGCGATCTCGGTGCTGGCCAGAAGCAGTTAACCGAGATCGCCAAGGCGATTTCGCAGGATGCGAAGGTTCTCGTTTTGGACGAGCCCTCGACGGCGCTCGCGGTCTCCGACGTCGAACGCCTATTTGTCTTCCTTCAAAAGCTGAAGGCCGAGGGTGTCGCAATCATCTATGTCAGCCACCGCATGGACGAGATCGCCCGCATCGCCGACCGCGCGACCATTCTGCGTGACGGCCGGCACGTCGTCACCGCGCCGCTTTCCGAGCTACCGATCGACACCATGATCGAGCATATCGTCGGCAAGCGCTCGAAAGGACTTTCGGACGTCGTGCGAGGCTCTTACGTCAGGGGAAAGGTCCTGCTGGAGGTCAGCAATCTCAGCGGTGCGCACAAGCCTGAGCATGTGTCCTTCGCGCTGCACGCCGGCGAAGTCCTCGGCCTGGCCGGGCTTCTGGGTTCTGGACGGTCTTCGCTCGCGCGGCTGCTCGCCGGTATCGATCCTGCTGCAAGCGGCATGATCAGCATCAAGGGCAGGGAGGTCTCGATCCGTAAGCCCGGCGATGCGATCGACAACGGCGTGGCGCTGGTTCCAGAGGCGCGGGCCACCCAGGGCATCATTCCTGCGCATTCGGTGGCATCGAACATGGTGCTCGCGGTCATCGAACGGCTGTCGCGTGCCGGTGTGGTCAACCGCAAGGCCGTGGTCGACCTCACGGACAGGCAGATTGCGCGGCTTTCGATCAAAACAGCGAGCCGCGACCACGCCGTGGCCACGCTATCAGGCGGCAACCAGCAGAAGGTGGTGATCGGCAAGTGGCTGGCCACAGATCCCGACATACTCATTCTCGACGAACCGACAGCCGGAATCGACATCGGCTCGAAGTCGGAGATCATTCGTCTGGTGCGGGATCTTGCCGCCTCCGGCAAGGCCATCATCATGATCTCCTCGGAGCTTTCGGAACTGCTGACCGCTTGCGACCGCATTCTCGTCATGGCGGATGGACGCGTTTACTCGGACCTTCCTCGCGAGGCTTTTGACGATCCGGCAGTGGCGGTGGACGACCCGGCGCATCGCCTGCAGGCAGCGGAGCAAAAGCTCCAGACCGAAATACAGCGGGCGCTCGCAGCCCAGGAGACGATCAATGCTTAAGGCTTTCGCCGCCAACTGGCGCCAGAACATCATCTATATCGGCTTCATCGCCATCTTCGTCGTGTTCGCGGTGACGCTGAACGACAAGGGCTTCCTGACAGCCAACAATCTGCTCAACATCGTGCGCCAGACGGCGATGATCGCTGTCATGGCAATAGCCATCACCTTCGTGCTGTCGGCGGGCGAGATCGATCTCTCGGTCGGCGCGGTGGCAGGCCTGACGACGGTGACCGTCGCCATGGCGATAGCCGTCGGCGGACCTTTTGCAGGCGTGCTGGCAGGGATTGCCACAGGTCTAGCGGTCGGGTCCTTCAACGGCTGGCTGACCACGCGCATCGGCATTCCATCCTTTCTCACGACGCTGGCGATGATGGGCATCGCCAAGGGCGTCGCCATGTGGATTTCCGCGACCGCTGCGGTTCCGATCCTTTCGCCCGGCTATTCGTGGCTGTTCGGCGGTGGCAATCTTGGTCGGATTCCCGTGCTGCTGGTGTGGATGCTCGTGCTTGGCGTCATCGGCCATATGGTGCTGCGGCGCACAGGATTTGGTCGCCGTGTGCTCGCGACCGGCGGCGGCGAAACCGCTGCACGCTATTCCGGTATCGATACCCGCAACATCAAATTCAAGGTTCTGGTAATGTCGTCCTGTGCAGCGGCTCTGGCAGGCATGCTGTATGCAGGGCGTCTGCAATCAGGCCGCTTCCAGCTTGGCGAGGGTGACGAACTCTCGGTCATCGCAGCGGCGGTGCTTGGCGGCACCAGCCTGTTCGGCGGGAAGGGTACCGTGGTCGGTACCATTGTCGGGGCCTTGATGATCGGGCTTATCAACAACGGCCTCATTCTGATGGGTCTGGAATTCAGCCAGCAGTTGATCGCCCGCGGCGGCATCATCATCCTGGCCGTCGCCCTCAGCCAGAAGAAGTCGGCATCATGACCGTTACCATTATCGGAACCGTAACGGCTCGCCCCGAATACCGGGATGAGCTACAGGCTATTCTAAGTCGTCAGGTAGCCCCGACACGGGCGGAAGGCGGCTGCATCAACTACGACTTCCATGTGGATGCGGCAGATGACTGTGTCTTCGTTTTCTACGAGAACTGGAGAAGCCAAGCGCATCTCGACCAGCACATGAAAATGCCGCATCTCGTACCGCTTCTATCGCAGATAGACAGACTGCTGGCAAAGCCGGTCGAGATCCGACACCTGCGGATGATCGGCAACCCGGCCACATGAGCGAGCATTCAGGGCACCGGCCTTCTTGATTAGGCTAAAAGCGGCCTGGTTCTCCTGGCTCCCTTGTCTTCTTCCATAGTGGCAAATGTCGAAACCGACTATATCGGTGGGTACACAGATACGCCCGTCAATTTCCGCGGCGATGTCCCGGAAGGGTTTACGGGGACGGAGAAGTAGCTATCGACATCGGACCAATGTGAGGTACACCTCTGGATAGACGGCAAACGGTCGGCCTCATTGCAAGAAGTCCGCGATGAAGCAGATAGCGGACGACAATACCTGCCTCAACGTAAGCGTGGTCTTTTTCCAATGCAATATCAGTTCGGCGACCAGCATGTTCAGCTTGCGGCCGATCGCCTGCGCTTTCTTATGATCAGAACAGTGAAGGCTCAATGAAAGCCGGCTGCCTGGTTGGCATTTCACGAAGGCGCTTGGGACGCGCGCACGCCAATAGAAGATGTTGCCGCGGCGGGTGAGATTCTCGACGTCGTGGCGGATCGCCATGAGGTTTTGCCCTTGCCTGCCACCTGAGATGCCGGCGCGCCTATTGCGCGTGGGCATCACCTGTGGGCTACAGTTCTGGGCATCAGGTCGCCAATGATGCCAAAACGATATCCGGCACGACTGGAAAATCAAGGAATTAAGACATTTTAGGGAAAATTGGCTGGGGAACCTGGATTCGAACCAAGATCGACGGAGTCAGAGTCCGCTGTTCTACCATTGAACTATTCCCCAATCCGAGAAGCGCCGGGCGCTTTCGTTTGGTGGGTCGTCATATAGATGATTTGGTTGGCTATGCAAGCTGAAAAATGCATTTTTTCCAAAGCTTGTTTTTCGGTTCAGGTCAAAGCCTTGCTTTGGTGGATCTCTGTGTCGAGAGGATCAGGCTGGTTTCGCTGCCGGTGATGCCAGGGACGAGGCGGATGCGGCGGAGAACTGCGTCGAACTCGGTGAGCGTTGCGGCGCTCAGTTCGACGATCAGGTCCCAGCGGCCGTTGGTGGAGTGGATTTCGGAAACCTCCGAAATGCCGCCGAGGGCGCGGATGACGCGGTCGGTGACGTGGCCTTCGATCTCGATCATCATGATGCCGCGTATTGCGTTTTCTACCGCGTCTGCGCGCAGGATAACGGTGTAGCCGATGATCGTGCCGTTGTGCTCCAGCTTCTCCATGCGCGTGCGGATCGTAGCGCGGGAGGCGCCGGTTTCAATTGCCAGATCCGATATGCTTCGTCGTCCGTTGTGGCGCAGAAGCGTGATGAGCTTTTCGTCAAGTTGATCCATGGCAAACCATTTTGGCAGGACTATTGATCAGAATGATAAGCCTAATCAGGAAACTTGCCAATCAGTACTATTCAATCTGCCATCTTAGTGTGGTTTCATGATCAAAAATCGGGAACTGGAGACGACATGATGGACTGCAAGTTGATCGGTGTTCCGCTGCAGATTGGGGCAGGGCAGCTCGGATGCGAGATGGGGCCCAGCGCTCTTCGGGTCGCGGGGCTGAAGGTAGCGCTTGAAGAGTTGGGGCATCATGTCAGCGATCTCGGTAACGTGTCGCCGGCGCCTTTTCGCGATCTCCAGCATCCGAACGCGGCGGTGCATCACCTTCCCGAAACGGTCGCCTGGACCGAGGCCTTGATCGAGACAGCCTATCTCGAAAGTGCAAATGCCATGCCGATCTTCCTTGGCGGTGACCACGCTCTCTCCGCCGGCACGGTTGCCGGGCTGTCGCGCCGGGCTGCCGAGCAGGGGCGACCACTTTTCGTGCTTTGGCTGGACGCCCACACTGATTTTCACACGCTTGAGACGACGAAGAGCGGTAATTTGCATGGCACCCCGGTCGCCTATTACACGGGGAGACGTGGCTTTGCAGGTTACTTCCCGCCGCTTTCGCATCCTGTCGATCCGAACAATGTCTGCATGATCGGCATTCGAAGCGTCGATCCGGCAGAGCGTGCGGCGCTAAAGGATTCCGGGATCACCGTGCATGACATGCGCATGATCGATGAGCATGGCGTGGCCGCGCTGCTGCGGGAGTTCCTGGCGAAGGTCGAGGCGGCCAATGGGCTGCTGCATGTCAGCTTCGATGTCGATTTCCTCGATCCGTCGATTGCGCCAGCTGTCGGCACGACGGTGCCGGGGGGCGCCTCTTTCCGTGAGGCGCATCTGGTGATGGAGATGCTGCATGACAGCGGTCTCGTCAGCAGCCTCGATCTGGTGGAGTTGAACCCGTTTCTGGATGAACGTGGGCGCACCGCGACCCTGATGGTGGATTTGACCGCAAGCCTGATGGGCAAGCGCGTTCTCGACCGTCCGACACGAGCAGGTTGAGGAGGAACTGACCATGACAGCCATTGCGAAACTGAATATCGTTCCCTTCGTCAGCGTCGATCATATGATGAAGCTGGTGCTGAACGTTGGCATCGACACTTTTCTTCGCGAGCTTGCGGACGTTGTCGAAGAGGATTTTCTGCGCTGGGAGTCCTTCGACAAGACGCCGCGGGTCGCCTCCCACTCGCAGGAAGGGGTGATCGAGTTGATGCCGACGAGCGACGGTACGCTTTACGGCTTCAAATATGTCAACGGGCATCCCAAAAATACGCGCGACGGCCGGCAGACGGTGACGGCTTTCGGCGTTCTGTCCGATGTCGGCAATGGCTACCCGATGCTGCTGTCCGAAATGACGATCCTGACAGCACTTAGAACCGCCGCCACCTCTGCCGTTGCGGCAAAACATCTGGCCCGGGCGGATGCGCGCTCCATGGCGATCATCGGCAACGGTGCGCAGAGCGAGTTCCAGGCCCGCGCGTTCAAGGCAATTCTCGGCGTCGATCACCTGCGGCTTTACGATATCGATCCGTTGGCAAGCCGTAAATGCGAGGCAAACCTACGCGGGCTCGGTTTTTCGATCACGATCTGCGACAGCGCCGAGCAGGCTGTCGAAGGTGCAGACATCATCACCACCGTCACCGCAGACAAGCAATATGCCACGATCCTGACCGACAACATGGTCGGCCCAGGTGTCCATATCAATGCGATTGGTGGTGATTGTCCCGGCAAGACGGAGTTGCACCGCGATATCCTGCTGCGCTCGGATATCTTCGTGGAATACCCGCCGCAGACGCGGATCGAAGGGGAGATCCAGCAGCTGGATGCCGATCATCCGGTCATCGAGCTGCGGCAGGTCATGGCGGGCAAGACGGTGGGTCGCACGAGCGAGCGGCAGATCACGCTGTTCGACAGTGTCGGCTTTGCCATCGAGGATTTTTCAGCGCTGCGCTATGTGCGTTCCAAGCTGATGGAAACGGGTCTCTTCGAAGAACTCGATCTTCTCGCCGATCCCGACGAGCCGCGCGATCTTTATGGCATGCTGCTTCGATGCGAGGCGGCGATGTCTGCTGCCGACACACAGAGGCAGCCTGCGCTTTCATAGTCCTTGAAGTCGGCGTCTTCTGGCTGTGAGTTGCTCGCGCCAAATGGTGAAGAGGCCGGCTGCGATGACGATCGCCGCGCCAAAAACCATATGGGCGGTCAGCACTTCCCCATAGATCGTGACGCCGACGATCGAGACCAGCACGAGCTGGTAGTAGGAGAAGGGCTGCACCGAGGCCGCATCCGCCAGCTCGAAAGCGCGGATCAAAAGGTAATGGCCGCTCATGCCGGTGATGCAAAGCGCCAGCATCCACAGCCAATCATGCGCAGCCATGTTGACCCAGTAAAAGGGACCGACCAGCGTCAGCGCTGCGGCGCCAGCAACGCCGGTGTAAAAGAAGCTGGTCATGGCTGTATCGGTGCGGCTGGCAAGCCTGGTCATCACACCGTAGAGCGCCAGCATGAAGGCGGCGACGAAGGTCAACAGGAAGGTCAGATCGAAGCCCGTTTCGCCGGGGTTGATGATGATCAGCACGCCGATGAAGCCGACCAGAATGGCGCACCAGCGCCGCCAGCCGACCTTTTCCCCCAGCATCGGCACGGAAAGTGCCGCGACGATCAACGGGATGCAGGCGAAGATGGAGTGCGTGTGCGCCAGGCCCACGAGCTTGAAGGAGAAAATCGAAAGAACAATCTGCGCGGCAAGCAGCACGCCACGGCTGATCTGCAGCAACAGCCGCTTGGAGCGCATCGTGGCTTTCAGGCCATCGTGAGAGCGTGCGGCCAGAATCACGGCGAAGACCGCAAAGGCCCAGTAGCGCAGCATCACGACAAAGACCGGCGGGTAGTACTGGCCGAGATGCTTGGAAATGCCATCCTGCACGGCAAATATCGAAAACGCCCCAAGGGCGTAAAGAAGTCCGGTTGACTGGCTGGGCATCGCTCTCTCTCGGCATATCGGCGGGAGGGAGGATATGCCGATAGTCTGATCACCAAACAATCTAGCGAAAAATGGCGGAAGCGAAAGGCCGGATCAAATCTCTTCCGTTCCCTTCACCAATTTATATGCAGCACATGCCGCGTTGAATTTTGCGAGAAATCTCATTTTGGTCTTGTAGCTCTAGTGGCTAGAGGTCGTAAGACGTGTTCAGCAAAATGAGGACCGACGAGATGAGCACGGATTTACAGACCAGATTTCGGGTTGGCGGCATGGATTGCGCCTCTTGCGCCAGCAAGATCGACACTGCCGTTCGGCGCATGCCGGGCGTGGAAGACGTGTCGGTCTCCGTCACTGCGGGAACGATGAGCATCCGTCACGATCAGACGAGCGATCTCGATGCCATAGGAAAGAAGGTTCGGGGCCTTGGCTATTCGGTCGAGCGATTGGCTGGGCGCCACGTCGATAACCAGACATCGGCGAACCATGGTGGGGCCTGCTGTGGGGGTCATGCGCATGACCATGCGAATGGCGACAGCCACACGCATTCCAGCCCGGCCAACGATCACGATGCCCACGACCACGATAGCCACGAACATGGCAAACAGGACCGAGGCGACCGTGCCGCCGCGGTCGAGGGATTGCATGGCCATGACCATGAGCCGAGTGACGGCCCCTGGTGGAAAAGCAAGAAGGGGCGTGCAACGCTGTTGGCCGGCGCCGCCCTGGTGGTGGCCTATGTGATCGGCCACCTTGTGCCGTCCATCCAGTTTTATGCCTTCGCCATCGCCATGCTGGTGGGCCTGGTGCCGATTGCGCGCCGGGCCATCATGGCAGCGCTCGCCGGCACGCCCTTCTCTATCGAAATGCTGATGACCATTGCGGCCGTTGGCGCCTTGGCCATCAACGCGACGGAAGAAGCCGCTGCCGTCGTCTTCCTGTTTTTGGTGGGCGAGTTGCTGGAGGGCGTGGCCGCTGGCAAGGCACGTGACAGCATCAAGTCGCTCGCCGCCCTCGTTCCGAAGACCGCACTGTTAGAAGAGGCGGGCAAAACCAGCGAGGTGCCGGCCGAAAGCCTTGAGATCGGCGCCATCATTCTTGTTCGTCCGGGTGATCGCATATCGGCAGACGGCGTCATCGTGTCCGGCGAAAGCGCGATCAACGAAGCGCCGGTGACGGGGGAGAGCGTACCTACTCAAAAGAGCGCTGGCGACAGCGTGTTTGCTGGCACTGTCAACGGTGACGCTGCATTGCGGGTCCGCGTTACGGCGGCCGCAGCCGACAACACGATTTCGCGCGTGGTGAAGCTGGTTGAGGAGGCGCAGGAAAGCAAGGCGCCGACCGAGCGCTTCATCGATCGCTTCTCGAAATATTACACGCCAGGCGTCGTGGTCGTTGCCGCGCTGGTTGCGCTTGTGCCGCCGCTTCTCTGGGGGGCGAACTGGGATGAATGGATCTATAAGGGCCTTGCCATTCTGCTGATCGGCTGCCCATGCGCGCTGGTCATCTCCACCCCCGCCGCCATCGCCGCCTCGCTTTCGGCAGGCGCACGCAGAGGCTTGTTGTTGAAGGGAGGCGCTGTATTGGAAGGGCTCGGTCGTCTGACGGCGGTGGCGCTCGACAAGACGGGCACGCTGACGGAAGGCAAGCCGAAGGTCACCGATATTGTATCTTTCGCGTTGTCGGAACCCGAGACCCTTCGTCTGGCAGCAGCGCTTGAGACGGGCTCCAGCCATCCGCTTGCTATCGCGATCTTGGAAAGGGCCACGGAGAACCAGATCGCCCTTCCAGCGGTCAGCGATGCCAAGGCGCTTGGCGGCAAGGGCGTGTCGGCCACCGTGGAAGGGCAGTCGGTCTTTCTTGGCTCGGCGAAAGCGGCCTCGGGGTTGGTGGATATTCCCACGGCGGATCAGACCGCGATCAGTGCGCTGAGTAATGAAGGCAAGACGGTTTCGGTCCTCGTGGTGGATGGCAGACTGGCCGGTGCGATTGCCATGCGCGATGAGCCGCGTGCGGATGCCGCTGACGGTTTGAAGGCGCTGAAGGATGCGGGTGTCAGGGTCGTGATGCTGACGGGGGATAATGCCCGCACGGCAAGCGCTATCGGCAAGACGCTCGGCATCGAGGTGCGCGCAGACCTTCTGCCGGAGGACAAGCAGCGTATCGTTGGTGAACTCAAGCAGCAGGGTCTCGTCGTCGGCAAGGTGGGCGACGGCATCAACGATGCGCCGGCACTTGCCGCTGCCGATGTCGGCATTGCGATGGGTGGCGGAACGGATGTGGCGTTGGAAACGGCCGACGCCGCCATCCTGCATGGGCGCGTCGGCGATGTCGCCCGAATGATCGATCTTTCCAAGCGGACGATGCGCAATATTTATCAGAACATTGCGATCTCGCTTGGTCTGAAGGCCATCTTCCTCGTCACCACCATCATCGGTGTCACCGGTCTGTGGCCAGCAATCCTTGCCGATACCGGCGCCACGGTACTTGTCACCATGAATGCGTTGCGCTTGCTGAGGGTTGCGAAGTAGGGAGCAGCTCAAAACCAACCAGCGACGGTGTCTCTGGCTTCACTTCGGCGAAGTCTGAGACCGTTCATGTGGTTACATGGAGACGATCGAGAGCCTCAGCGCCACTTTTCCTTGGCGCTATCATCGGCATCTTTAGCCGATACCCAACCGCCCGCAGTCCCATCCGTCCCGTGCTCCTTCTTCCAGAAGGGAGCGGCGGTCTTCAAATAGTCCATGACGAAGTTCGCGCCATCGAAGGCGGCTTGGCGGTGGGATGAGGCGGCGATGACGAGGACGATATTGTCCCCGGTGGCGATCTTGCCATAGCGATGGATCGCAGTCAGGCCACGAAGGTCGAAGCGCTCGATGGCAAGCCTGGCGATCCGCGTCATTTCCGCCTCTGCCATGCCCGGATAATGCTCGAGCTCCAGCGCAGAAAGGGCGCCGCCTTCATCACGGCAGAGACCGGTGAAGGTGACAACAGCACCAATCCCTGCGTCATCTCGCGTCAAGAGCCTGGCTTCTGCGGCAGGGTCGAAGTCTTCCGCCTGAACGCGGATGGTCGGGGTCACGCCCATCGGTCAGCCACCGGTCATGGGCGGGAAAATGCCGATCTCCCGCGCGCCGACGATGCTTTCGTGATGCTCGATATGCTCCTGATTGACCGCGACGCGAATGACATTCGGATATTCGAAGGCCGCCTCGTATTCTTCGCCAAGACCTTTCAGGTAAAGGATCAGTTCGCGCGCCGTCTTCACTTCAGCGGGAAGGTCGATATCCTCCTCCGATTTACCGATCTTTTCGCGCACCCAGGCGAAATAAACGATATGGGTCATCACTCTTCATCCACGATGTGGCGCAGGCCAGCCTTGAAGTAGTCATAGCCGGTATAGATCGTCAGCGCTGCGGCGATCCACAGAAGGCCGATGCCGATCTCGGTGGTGTAGGGCAGGATCGTGTCGCCCGCCGGTCCGGCCAGAAGGAAAGCGATGGCCACCATCTGGATCGTGGTTTTCCACTTTGCAATCCGCGTCACAGGCACGGACACCTTCAGCGCTGCGAGATATTCGCGTAGGCCCGAAACGAGAATTTCACGGCAAAGGATGGTAATCGCTGCCCAGAGCGACCAGCCTGCAATCGTGCCGTCGGCTGCCAGAAGCAGCAGGATCGAGGCGATCAAGAGCTTGTCGGCGATGGGGTCGAGCATGCGGCCGATATTGGAGGTCTGGTTCCAGATGCGCGCCAGATAGCCATCGAGGAAATCGGTGATGGAGGCGATGATGAACAGCCAGAGCGCGGTCCATCGCGCGAAATCCGAACTTTCGAGTTTTCCTTCGACGAAGAAACACAAAACGATGACCGGTACGGCCAGAATGCGGCCGTAGGTCAGGAGATTCGGGATGTTGTATGCGCGCGAAGCCATGGAAAACCTGTCTATCGATATCAGAGCGTTGATGACGCCCTGCGGTTGAAGCGTCAACACCTCTTTGTGTTTTTTTAGCGGGCGGCGGCAAAAGCCGCCGCGTCACTCGCGGCCGCTCTCATGGAAGTGATTGTATATCTGTTTTGCGACAGTTTCTGAAATGCCGCCCACAGCCATCAGATCGCTGAGCGCTGCACGCGACACGGCTTTCGCCGTGCCGAAATGCTGCAGAAGGGCGCGCTTTCTCCCTGGTCCGATGCCGCTCACTTCATCGAGAGGATTCTTGATCATCTCCTTCTTGCGCCGCGCCCGATGCGAGCCGATGGCAAAGCGGTGCGCTTCGTCGCGCAGGCGCTGCACGAAGTAAAGAACGGGATCGCGCGGTGGCAGCGAAAAGTCGCTGCGCGTATCGGTGAAGAAGCGCTCGCGACCGGCATCGCGGTCGACACCCTTGGCAACGCCAATCGCGGTGACGCAGTCACGAATGCCGAGTTCATCGAGAATGGCACGTACCGCTGACATCTGGCCTTGACCGCCGTCGATCAGGATTACATCGGGCCAGGCCGGAAACGGCATATCTGCGGCATCTTCCGGAGACACAGGCTGGCTGCGGTCGGGCCTGCCTTCTTCTTTCAGCAGGCGGGAAAAACGACGCGTCATCACCTCGCGCATCATGCCGAAGTCGTCGCCGGGGGTGATGTCCGTCGATTTGATGTTGAATTTGCGATACTGGTTTTTAACAAAGCCGTCCGGCCCTGCCACCACCATGCCGCCCACCGCATTGGTGCCCATGATGTGGGAGTTATCGTAGATCTCGATGCGGCGCGGGATGTAAGGCATACCGAAGGTCTCGGCGAAGCCTTTCAGCAGGCGCGCTTGAGACGAGGTCTCGGCGAGCTTGCGGCCATGGGCTTCGCGAGCATTGCCCAGCACATGATCGACAATGTCCTTTTTTTCGCCGCGCTGCGGCACCGAAAGGACGACCTTGTGACCGGCCTTTTCGCTAAAGGCTGCAGCCAGCAATTCCTGTTCGTCCACAGTTTCAGACAAAAGAATCTGCCTCGGCACCGGCTTGTCATCGTAGAACTGTGCCAGGAAAGCATTGAGAATTTCCGAGCCAGGAAGCGACGGGTCGGCCTTGGGGAAGTAAGCGCGGTTGCCCCAGTTCTGGCCGGTGCGGAAGAAGAAGACCTGAATGCACGACACGCCACCTTCGTGATGGATGGCGAAGACGTCAGCCTCATCAATCCCGGCAGGGTTGATGCCCTGGTGACTCTGAACGTGCGAGAGCGCGGCAAGACGATCGCGATAGATCGCGGCGCGCTCGAAATCGAGATCTTCCGAGGCCTCGTTCATCTGCCGGGCAATCGTCGACTTCACGCTCTGGCTTTTGCCGGAAAGGAAGTCCTTGGCTTCCTGCACGAGCTCTGCATAGGCCTCGTCGCTGACCTCATGGGTGCAAGGGCCTGAACAGCGCTTGATTTGATAGAGCAGGCAAGGCCGTGTGCGGCTCTCGAACACGCTGTCGGTGCAGGTACGGATCAGGAAGGCGCGCTGCAGCGAATTGATGGTTCGACCGACCGCACCGGCAGAGGCGAAGGGACCGAAATAGGCGCCCTTGCGCGCTCTTGCACCGCGATGCTTGAAGATCGCCGGCGCTCGATTGTCGGCCGTGATCAGAATATAAGGAAACGACTTGTCATCGCGCAACAGCACGTTGAAGCGTGGGCGGAAGCGCTTGATGAGGTTGGCTTCCAGCAGCAGCGCTTCCGTTTCGGTGCGGGTGGTGACGAACTCCATATGAGTCGTCAGCCGCACCATCTGGCCGATGCGGTTGGAATGCACACGGCCTTGGGCGTAGTTGCTGACACGCTTCTTCAGCGAGCGCGCCTTGCCGACATAAAGAACGTCGCCAGCCTCGTTGAACATGCGATAGACGCCGGGATTGTTGGGCAGGTGTTTGACGAATTCGCCAATCAGATCCATGCCCTTCAGGCCGGACTCGTTCTTCCAGCCGGCGTTCCAGTCGATGCCGGCGCTGTCCCGCTCCACGGCGACATCGGCGGTGGAAAGTGCAACATCGTCTTCATCGTCGTCGGTTTCATCGAAGAGAACACCGCCATCCGGCAGCTTCTTTCCGTTCATTCATTAATCTCCGCCACGTCCGGGGTTTCCCAGCCAAGATGCTGTCCCCCGTCGAGTGCGATCATCTGGCCGGTCATCGAGGGGGTATCGTAAAGAAAGCGAATCGTCCGCCCGAACTCATCGGGCTTCGGACCTCTCTTCAATATAAGGGCGTCGACCTGCGCCTGAAAGTCCTCGGGGCTCTGTCTCTCATTTTTAAACGTTGGGCCAGGGCCGATGGCGTTGACCCGGATGCGTGGCGCAAAACTTTGCGCGAGTGTCTGCGTTGCGGCCCAAAGCGCTGCCTTGGACAATGTGTAGGAATAGAAGCGCGGATTGAGCGCCAACACGCGTTGGTCGATAATGTTGACGATCAGGCCGGAATGCTCCTGCGGCAGTTGCTTTGCAAATGCGGCTGAAAGGATGGACGGCGCACGCACATGCACGGCAAAATGCGCGTCGAAGGTCTCGGCGTCAAAATTTTCGGCCTCGTCTTTATGAAAAACAGAGGCGTTGTTGACGAGAACCCCCACAGGTCCAAGGGCTTTTGTTGCCTTTTCCATCAATTCGGCGGTGGAGGCGCAATCCATGAGGTCGGCCTGTAAGACGACCGCCTTGCCACCTTTTTGCCGTAAATCGTTAGCGAACTCTTCGGCTTCGGCCAAAGAAGAACGTGCGTGGATCGCCACCGCAAACCCTTCGCAAGCAAGATAATCGGCGATGGCTTTGCCGATGCGGCGCGCTGCACCCGTGATCAAGACGGTCTTCGGTATAGTCTCTGTCAAAGCGGACTCGTGCTCTGCTTATTCCACATTTACCTGTAGATATAAATCGAAACCATGAGGTTTGCCCACATCCGAATGGCGTTATACAGATTTATCAGGCACAAGTTTTGCCAGCTTAATTTCATGTAAACACAAGTAAAAACGCGCTTTGCTTAAATTAACGATCCATTATCCTTAATAGATTTCTGTGTCCTTTTGGCAACGTCCAATTTCTGTCACGGCTGTGCCTCAATCAATTCACATTTTGGCTCTGTGATTTCCTCATTCCCCCATCATTTTGCATTTCCAGACGGGCAGGGAACTAACTGTTTTGTACCGCGTTGGGACCGAGTGTTTGAGTGCCCCCGCGGGTTTGAAAAGGAGAATGGCATGCGTACTATCGTTGCAACACTTTTGGCTTCTACCATGGCCGCGGCAGCTTTCTCGGCAGCACAGGCAGCTGATGCGGTAAATGAAGTTCCGCAGGCGCCGGTCGCAGTTGAGCAGCCCGCACCGATCAAGGATTGGTCTGGCGCATATCTCGGTGGTACCGTGAACTACGACTGGGGTCGTTTCAGCGGCAGCAACAACGGTCGCGACGCTGACGGTTTCGGCGGTGGCCTCTATGGTGGTTACAACTGGCAGAACGGCCAGATCGTTTACGGTGGTGAAGCCGATCTCGCTTATGGCGATGAGAAGGGCTCCGCTGGCGGCACCCTCGAAGGCAAGCAGAAGCTGAACGGCTCGCTGCGCGCTCGCGTCGGTTACGACATGAACCCCTTCCTGATCTACGGTACGGGTGGTCTTGCAGTTTCGAACAACGAAATTCGTGACACTGCAACCGGCAGCAAGGACGACAAGACGGCTCTCGGCTACACGGTTGGTGCCGGTGTCGAAGCTCTCGTCACCGACAACATCACGGCACGTCTTGAGTATCGTTACACCGATTACCAGGACAAGGACTTCGCCATCAACGGTGGCAACGTCTCGCGCGGCTTCGACGACCACAGCGTCAAGGCTGGTATCGGCGTCAAGTTCTAATCTGCCAGACAGTATGCGGAAAAGCCGGGGTTCTCCCCGGCTTTTCTGTTTCCACATCGAGTAAAATTCGGCGATCAGGCGGCGGATTTCAGTTCCGTATACTGCTTGAACTTCTTGCCGAATTTTTCCGGCCAGTCCGCGAGCCGCTTGCGGCCATCCGCCCACTGTCCACTGAAGCGCAAATCGAGATAGCCGATCATCGCAGCAAGGGCGAAGTGGCCCCCATTCAGCTTCTTGCCGGTCTTCGGCAGATTGTCGTTCAGGAAATCAAGCGCCTTCACCACCTTGCGCCATTGCTTGTCGATCCACTCCTGGTGAACCTTCTCTTCCGGGCGGAAGCGCTTTTCGTAAACGATCGCCAGCAGGCAATCCGTCACACCGTCGCAAAGTGCTTCGAGGATTTCGGCCTCGGTGCGCTTGGCATGCTTTTTCGGGTAGAGCTTTCCGCCAGACAAGCGATCGAGATAATGCATGATCGCGACACTGTCGTAGACCGAGCCACCCTCATGCAGCAGCACGGGGATCTTGCCCAGCGGATTGTTGTCGATCAACGTAGCGGGTTCGGCATTGGTATCGACGCGAACATCGGTGATGCCGATATCCAGATAGCGCGCCGCCATGCGCACCTTGGCGGAATAGGGGGAGGCAGGAGCATAAAGCAGTTCCATTGGTTTTTCCTGTTTCACTATCGGATGGGAATGATCTCTGCGGCATTCGACCGGCAGCCCTGGCGATCGACCTCAGGGCAATCGCGGAAGGACAAGGTCTTGGACAGGCAGATCCGCACCTCCTCCAGTCGCGGACCTTCGCAGCTGATAGCGATGCCACTCTTTGTCATGCCAGGATTGGCATCCACAAAAGCGGATTCGATAGCGTCGGCGGAAAGCCGCTTGCTCTGATCCCCGGTTGAGAGGTCGGCAGGTATCTTGATGCGGTCATAGGCATCACGTGTCTTGTCGAAATATTGTTTCTGCGTCAGGCCACTGCAACTGCCATGCTTGCGCCACTGGTGGCCGATCAGCCCCATGGACGGCATGATGTCGAACATGCTTCGTCCAAGGTTGTCAGGCACGCGCTCGTTTTTGTCCGCGCCGCAGAATTCCGGATAGCCTTGGTCATTCTGAGGCCAGAGACCATGAACCACGAAACCGAACTTTCGATCCGAGCCGCATTGCTGCCGGCTGTTGCGTCCGGCGTCACTGGCACAGAATGCTGGAGACCAGGAGAGCGACAGGACGTAGAAATCGAAGCCTGTTTCCGAGGTTTTAGCTGTGTCTTGTGCGCTTGGCACTGAGGGGGGTGCGGTTTGCTGGGTCGCAGGACCGGACGCCGGCTGGGGTTGGCCCAGAAACACCCAGCCAGCCGCTGCCAATGACAGTGCGCCGAGTGCGATAAAACCGAAATACTGTTTCATCGAGGGCGCTGTCTTTCTGGCAAGGATGACGATTTGTTGAACAGGCTTCGGGTTTTATACCATCTTCTGCCTATGGCAAACAGACCACCGAAAAATCATCTCTCCGGCATCCTTCGTGTTGAACCGGAGTTAGTATAACGAATAAGCTTGTCGAATCCGGCATCACGCCTTGCCGGAGGGAGGATCGAGCCTGGGCATGTCCGCATGAAAATGAAAAAGTATCTCTGGCCCGTCATCGGGATTGCGACGATCTGCTTTTCGGTGTGGCTGCTCTATAAGGAATTGCGCCATCTCTCGCTCGATGACGTCTGGGACAGCCTCAGCGCCATCAGCATGCATCACTGGATGATGTCGGGGCTCTGCACGCTGGTCGCCTATGCCGCTCTTGCCGGATACGACCGAATCGCACTGCAGCATCTGAAGCGCAAGGTCGGCTGGTGGTTCATCACCTTGACCTCGTTTACCACCTATGCCCTATCCCATAATGTCGGCGCGTCCGTGTTTTCCGGTGCCGTGGTGCGTTACCGCGCCTACACCTCCAAAGGGTTGAGTGCTGCGGAAGTCGGCGTTCTCGTTGCGCTTTGCTCCTTCACCTTCGTCATCGGCACGCTGATGCTGATCGGCTTCATCCTGGTTTATGAGCCGGATATCACCGAGCGTTTTGTCGATGTTTTGCCGGTGGAAGCCTCGCGCACCACAGGAATCCTGCTGCTTGCCATCGTCGCGCTTTACGTTTTCGGAAGTCTGATGAAGCTGAGGCCGCTCAAGATCGGCTCCTTCACGCTGTTCTACCCGGTGCCGAAACTGGTTGTTCAGCAGTTGGTCATAGGCCCGATCGAATTGATCGGCGCGGCCGGTATCATCTATTTTGCACTGCCCGAGCTTGGCAATCCAGGCTTCATGGTGATCCTGGGGATTTTCCTGATTTCATTTTCCGCCGCACTGATTTCGCATGCGCCGGGCGGGCTTGGCGTGCTCGAGCTCGTTTTCGTCATGGGTCTGCCGGATATGAACCCCGCAGACGTCATCGCCGCACTTCTCGTCTTCCGCCTGTTCTACCTGATCATCCCCTTCGTCATCGGCCTGTTCATCATCCTGTTTTTCGAACGCTCCCAGCTGGCGGCGGCCGAGCGGGAGGAGAGGCGGCTACAGCAGAAGTAGCCGTTCTTACTCTTCGCCGCGCAGCCAGAAGGCGCGATGTGACGCGTATCGGTCCTGCGCCATGATCGCCTTCAGCACGGGCAGCATCGCGTGCAACTCGTCCTTCAGCGTGTAGGGCGGGTTGACGATGATAAGGCCGGATCCGCTCAAACCCTCCAGCCGGTCACTTCTGACCGATAGCTCGGTGCAAAGCATTTTGGGAATCTCATAGGATTGCAGGCGCTCGTGGAAGTCCTTGATCGGTGCATTCTTCTTCAGCGGATACCACAGGCAATAGGTTCCGGTGGCAAAGCGGCGATAGGCCTTGTGCAGACCGTCCGCCAGGCGCTCATATTCGTTTTCTTTCTCGAAGGGGGGATCGACCAGAACGAGGCCGCGCTTTTCCTTCGGCGGCAGATGCGCGCCAAGCGAAAGCCAGCCATCGAGTTCGGTAACGCGCGCCTGATAGTCGCCTTCGAAGAGGCGTGAGAGTGCGCGAAAATCGTCCGGGTGCAACTCCATGGCTGAAAGACGATCCTGGGGGCGGAACAGCATCCGGGCAAGCTTTGGAGAGCCTGGATAGTATTTGAGCCCGCCCTCCGGGTTCAATTCCCGAATGGCTGAGAGATAAGGCTCCATCAGTTCCGCGACCTCTGCCGGAAGATCGGCTTCCAGAAGCTTGCCGATGCCGGTCTGCCATTCGCCCGTCTTCTGCGCCTCTTCGGACGAGAGGTCATACAGGCCTATGCCGGCATGCGTATCAAGCACGCGAAACGCCTTGTCCTTGTTCTGCAGATAGCGAACGAGCCGGGCCAGGACCGCATGTTTGAGAACATCGGCAAAGTTGCCTGCGTGGTAGATGTGCCGGTAGTTCATCGGGGGCGATGCCTTTTATGAATTATCTTGATGTGCGTCACTTCGCCCTTTTGGCGATCTCGCACATGCAATATAGAAAATCTATGAACGTTGCGACCCCGATTTCCGCCAAAGCCGTGACCGATGCCACCCGCGTCGGCCATACCGTCTGTCCGCACGACTGTCCGAGCGCTTGCGCGCTGGAGGTCGATATCAACGCCGATGGCCGTATTGGCCGGGTGCGTGGTGCGAACGCCAACACCTACACCGCGGGCGTGATCTGCGCCAAGGTAGCTCGATATTCGGAGCGGATCTATCATCCGGGCCGGTTGCTGACGCCGAAGCGCCGTAAGGGCGCGAAGGGTGCTGGCGACTGGCAGGAGATCGGTTGGGACGATGCGCTGGACGAGATCGCCAACGCCTTCATCAAGGCGGAAGCGGCGCATGGTGCCGAGGCCGTGTGGCCTTATTTTTACGCCGGCACGATGGGGCAGGTGCAGCGCGACAGTATCGAGCGGCTGCGCCACGCCAAGACATATTCCGGCTTCTTCGGCTCCATCTGCACCAATATGGCCTGGACCGGCTATGTGATGGGGACAGGTGCCTTGCGCGGACCGGACCCGCGCGAGATGGCAAAGGCCGATGTCGTCGTCATCTGGGGTACCAATGCGGTTGCCACCCAGGTCAATGTCATGACCCATGCGGTCAAGGCCCGCAAGGAACGCGGTGCGAAGATCGTTGTCGTCGATATCTATGACAACCCGACGATGAAGCAGGCGGATATGAAGCTTGTGGTGCGGCCGGGTACGGATGCGGCGCTTGCCTGCGCCGTCATGCACATCGCGTTTCGCGATGGTTATGCCGACCGCGCCTATATGGCGAAATTTGCCGACGATCCGGCCGGGCTCGAAGCGCATCTTGCGTCGAGGACCCCGCAATGGGCTGCCGAAATCACGGGGCTTTCGGCGGAAGAGATCGAGGCTTTCGCAAGGCTCGTCGGAACGACGAAAAAAAGCTTCTTCCGCCTTGGCTATGGCTTTGCCCGCCAACGCAACGGTGCGGTCGCCATGCATGCGGCACTGTCGATCGCCACCGTTCTCGGCTCCTGGCAATATGAGGGCGGCGGCGCGTTTCATAACAACGGCGATATCTTCCGGCTGAACAAGGCGGAGTTGATGGGAACGGCCTATGCCGATCCGAATGTCCGCCAGCTCGATCAGTCGCAGGTCGGCCGCATCCTGACGGGCGACGCCGAAGCATTGCGCGGCGGCGGACCGGTGACGGCCATGCTGATCCAGAACACCAATCCGGCCAATGTCTGTCCAGAGCAGAGGCTGGTCAAGCAGGGCTTCCTGCGCGAGGATCTGTTTGTCGCCGTGCATGAGCAGTTCATGACGGAGACGGCAGATATTGCCGATATCGTTCTGCCGGCCACCATGTTTCTTGAGCATGACGATCTCTACCGCGCCGGCGGGCAGAACCATATTCTGCTCGGTCCCAAGCTGGTCGAGCCACCGGAGACAGTGCGGACAAACCTCTTCGTCATCGAGGAGCTCGCAAAGCGCCTTGGTGTCGATCACATGCCGGGCTTTGGGCTGAGCGAGCGCGAGCATGTCGAGACGATCCTTCAAGCAAGCGGCTGGGGCAGCTTCGACAATCTGGCCGAGGAGAAGTGGATCGATGCGCAGCCGGAATTCGAGGTCGCGCACTATCTGCAAGGCTTCGGCTATGGCGACGGCAAGTTCCGTTTCAGTCCGGACTGGCAGAACGGCCCGTCACCCAACAAGCCGCCTAAAAATGTCGGCGTCATGGGGCCTGCCGACGCGTTTCCAAAATTCCCGGATCAGGTGGATGTGATCGAAACGGTCGACGCCGAGCATCCTTTCCGGCTTGCCACGTCTCCAGCTCGCAACTTCTTGAATTCCACCTTCGCTGAAACGAAGACCTCGGTGCAGAAAGAAGGTCGCCCGGAACTGATGATTTCCCCCGTCGATGCTCTGCGCCTCGACATCGCAGAAGGGGATGTGGTCCAGATCGGCAATGCGCGCGGCGATGTGCGCATTCATGCTAAGATCGTCGAGGGCGCTCGCCCCGGCGTGTTGATCGCCGAAGGGCTCTGGCCCAATAAGGCACATCTTGACGGTGAGGGTATCAATGTCTTGACGGGAGCCGATGCTGTTGCTCCCTATGGCGGCGCGGCGTTCCACGATAACAAGGTGTGGCTGAAGAGAGCCTGATGGGAGTTTCATGATGCGGTCCACTGCTGGTCCAGTATCGCAGGTCGATGACGAGGCGCGCGTCAAGCTCATCGAAAAGCAGACGGTTTGGAAGAACTTCATCCACTTGCAGACGATGATTTTCGAACAGCAGGCCCGTGACGGGCGCACGTTCCGCATCCATCGCGAGGTGCATGATCACGGAGTCGCTGCCGCGATCCTGCTTTTCGATCCGAAACGGGGCGAAGTCGTTCTCGTTCGCCAGTTCCGCCCCGGCGCCTATGTGAATGGCGACCCGAGCTTCATGCTGGAAATCCCCGCTGGTCTGACCGATGGCGATCATCCTGACGAGGCCATTCGCCGCGAATCCATGGAAGAAACCGGCTATGCCGTCAGCGCGCCGCGCTATCTCTTCGACACTTATGCCAGCCCCGGCACATTGACCGAAAAGGTCAGCCTCTTCTACGCCCGTGTCGATCTTGATGTGAAGGCGGGAGAGGGTGGCGGCCTTGAAAACGAGGGGGAGGACATCGAAGTCCTGACCGTCCCACTCGACGCCGCCTATGGCATGATCGCATCCGGCGAGATCACCGATTCCAAGACGATCATCATGCTGCAATGGGCCATGCTCAACCGGGCGAGCCTGTAACAGGGAGCTCATGGCGAAAAGGCTCTGCGCCTTTCGGGCCCGTCTGCGTTACCGTTGAAACGAAGCGCGGTAAGCGCGTGGTGACATCCCACGCAGCCGCCGGAATTGCCGATTGAAGTTGGCAAGCGAGGCGTAGCCAACCTCAGCCGCGATGTGCTGGATAGGCTGCCGGGTTGCTGACAGGCGCGAGCAGGCTTCGCCGATCCGTAAGCCGATCAGATAGTCCGAGACGTTGGACTGCGTGTGTTTGCGGAACAGTCGGTGCAGGCCGGAGACGCTGAGTGCGGCAATCTCAGCAAGGTCTTCCATCCGCAGCGGCTCTTGATAGGATTGGTGCAGGTGTTGCAACACCCGGTCGATCCGCTCGCGACCGGCCTCTGCCTGGGCTGGCGCGGTTGCTGACAGTGGTTGCGCCTCTAATTCGGATAGGCGCAGCAGAAGGTCGAGCAGGCCGAACAGGCTCTGGGCTGGCGCTCTGGAAAAGATCGCTTCGAAATCCGCTGCGAGCGATAATCCAATGGATCGGTCGAAAGCAAGACCACTGGCGGCGCGGTCGATCAGGCGGTGGATAGGACGCAATTCGGCGGTTTCGGTCGTCAGTTGTTCGATCCATTCGCGACTGAACCAGAAGACGAGCGCGGTATGCGGTTCGCCTTCACGCACCTTTTCTCTCGATGCCCAGGTGTGCGGCAGGTTCGGCCCGATGAGAACCAGATCGCCATCGTCGTAGCGACCGACATGGTCGCCGACGAAGCGCTGGCCGCGCGAGTTGAGCGTCAGTGTCAGTTCAAATTCGGGATGGTGATGCCATTCGAATGGAATTTCATCCTCAAGGCGCCTGTTCAGCCGGCTCCAGGAAGACCCAGGGGACACGATAAGATGTTCGAGATAAGATCGCATCGCGCATCCCGAGAATTATGGATGCCAGAATAGTATCAGAAATTGCCAGCCTTCGACAACATGAAGGCGTCGCGTCGATTACTCTTTTCAAATCGCCTTGGTGTTCAGGGAGATTTCGATGGGAGACGAACATGCAATCCACCGCCGCCATGAAACGGGACAGCCACCCGACGACGAATGCCACGACGCAGCTCAAGGAGATCAGCAAGACATTGCCGCTGCGCGTTCTGTCCAAGGCCGATTGGGAGCACTGGATCACGAAGGGCTACATCATTGTCCGTCAGGCGGTGCCTGCGGCCAATGTAGAGCGGCTTGTGGATCTCCTTTGGCGCTTTGACGAGAAAGACCCCAAGGACCCGTCCACATGGTACGCGCCGCAGCGACGCGAACACAAGATGAAGGAGCTCAACAACACAGGTATGCTGGAGATCTATAATCACCAATACCTCTGGGACAATCGGATGGAGCAGCGCGTCTACGATATCTTCGTCGATATCTGGGATCGGGAGGACCTTTGGGTCACTATCGATCGCGCCAATCTCAATCCGCCGAAGAAGGTGAAAGGCAATCCGAACGGCTTCATCCATTGGGATGTCGATACCTCCATTCGGCCATTGCCAATTGGCGTGCAGGGTGTTTTGAGCCTGCAGAAACAAGATGGCGACGTCGGCGGCTTCCAATGCGTGCCGTATCTTTTCGAGCGCTTTGACGAATGGGTGAAAACGCAGCCCGACGATCGTGATCCGATGCATCCGGACATGGCCGGCCTTTCCATCGTCAATATCGATATGCAGCCGGGTGACTTGATGATCTTCAACTCGCTGCTGGCGCACGGCGTCAGACCAAACCATTCCGATCATCGTGTGCGCATGGCGCAATATATCTCGATGCACCCCGCCGAGTTCGATAACGAAGCTGAGCGCCAGGAGCGCATTCGGCTATGGAAAGAACGCGATCATCCGCGCCGCGATGCTTTTCCCGGCGATCCACGCGAGTGGGAAAAGCACAATGCGGAGACCGCAGAACTCAATCCCCTTGGCGAGAAGCTTCTTGGGTTGAAACGCTGGTGATGATGATGCAGCGTCGTCGTCATACGGGATGGCGACCCGATCACCAGGATTATAGATTGGCGTCTTGGATCAGATCGAAACAAGCGATTGGAGTTCGGAACTGACGTCTGAGTCCCGGACGACCTTCCCGCCGTCCATCCGAACCTTGCCTTCCGCCAGCAAACGGAGGGCAAGCGGATAGAGCTTGTGCTCGACGGTAAGCACACGTGCGGCGAGGCTGTCGGCCGTGTTGCCAGCGGTAACAGGGACGGCGGCCTGGCCGATGATCGGCCCTTCATCCATGCCTTCGGTGACGAAATGCACGGTACAGCCGGTGATCTTCATGCCGCTGTCGATGGCGCGCTGATGGGTGTGGAGGCCGGGGAAAAGCGGCAGAAGCGAGGGATGGATGTTGATGATGCGCCCCTCATAGGGCGCGATGAACTCGCCAGAGATCAGGCGCATATAGCCCGCAAGGCAGATGATATCGGGCGCGAGCTCTCCAAGGGCTGCGAGGATCGCAGCTTCATGCTCACCCTTGCTCGCATAGTTCTTGCGCTCGAAGACCAGCGTCGGAATGCCTAAGCCTTGCGCCTTGGCAAGCCCGCCGGCCGTCGGCTTGTCGGAAATGACGCAAGCGACCTCTGCGGGAAAATCCGGCTCACGGCAGGCTTGCGCCAGCGCCACCATGTTGGAGCCGCCGCCTGAGATGAAGACGACGACGCGCTTGCGGGGAGCGCTGAGGCTCATAGTGCGAGCGTGCCCTTGTAGATCGTGCCATGCGCGCCTTCTTCACGGGCAACCATGCGCCCCAGTGGGAACACGGTCTCGCCCTCGGCGGTCAAGGCGTCTGTCACGACCTTGGCATTCTCTGCGGAGACGACGACGATCATGCCGACGCCGCAGTTGAAGGTGCGGAGCATCTCGTTTGCCGCAACGCCGCCGGTCTTTGCAAGCCAGGAGAATACCGCAGGCACGTCGATGGATTCGAGATCGATTTCTGCAGCCAGATGCTTGGGCAGAACGCGCGGAATATTCTCGGGAAAACCGCCGCCGGTGATGTGGGCGAGCGCCTTCAACGCACCGGTCTCGCGGATCGCCTTCAAAAGCGGCTTCACATAGATGCGCGTCGGTGTCAGCAGTGCTTCGCCGAGCTTCTTGCCGTCTGCGAAGGGTGCTGGCGCATCCCAGCCAAGGCCGGAGAGCGACACGATCTTGCGAACCAGCGAGAAGCCGTTGGAGTGAACGCCCGACGAAGAAAGACCGAGGATCACGTCGCCCTCGGCAATGTCGCCTGCCGGCAGAAGCTTTCCACGTTCGGCAGCGCCAACGGCAAAGCCCGCGAGATCATAGTCGCCATCGGAATACATGCCCGGCATTTCAGCCGTTTCGCCGCCGATCAGCGCGCAACCGGATTCCAGGCAACCCGCAGCAATACCGTTGACGATGGCGGCACCCTGATCCGGATCGAGCTTTCCCGTGGCAAAATAGTCGAGGAAGAAGAGAGGTTCTGCACCCTGGACGACCAGATCGTTGACGCACATGGCCACGAGGTCGATACCGACGGTATCGTGGAAGTTCGCGTCGATCGCGATCTTCAGCTTGGTGCCGACGCCATCATTGGCGGCAACCAGAACAGGATCGGTGAAGCCTGCGGCTTTCAGGTCGAACAGGCCACCGAAGCCGCCGATTTCGCCATCCGCACCCGGGCGGCGGGTGGAGCGCACGGCCGGCTTGATCTTCTCGACCATCAGGTTTCCGGCATCGATATCCACGCCTGCATCGCTGTAGGTAAGACCGTTCTTGCCCGACTGGCTCATGGCTCTCGTCTCCGCTGGTTTTCTTGGGCTCGCCATTCGCATGAGATGGGTGCTGATGCAAGGGTAAGAGCGCTGCGGCCCCCGATTTTCGTACCATTTTACCCGCGGCAGAGCATTGAGCAATGCGCTGTTGAGGTGTCTGACCACCTGCCGCAACCCTTGACCTCTCCTAGCGGCGCATCCTATCTCGTTGCAGTGCGTTATGAGGCGTCACGTGCCGCGAAGGGAAATGAGATGCAGCCACACATCAGAGGCATCAATCTAAGACGCCAGATATTCTTCTGGCTGGGCGCGCTTGCCGTCTTCGTTGTTTTCCTGATGGTGTTCAGCTCGATTCTGCTGCCCTTCGTTGCAGGCATGGCGCTTGCCTATTTCCTCGATCCTGTGGCCGACTGGCTGGAGCGCCGGGGCTTAAGCCGCATGATGGCGAGCATCTTCATTCTGATTTCCTTCGTGCTCCTGTTCGCGCTATCTTTGATCATCATCATTCCGTTGATCGCGGCGCAGGCGTCGGACTTCATCACCCGCATTCCGTCCTACATCTCGTCGCTGCAGAATCTGATTGCCGGAGCGGATACCAACCTGCTGCCCGCCTGGGTCAGCGCCCAGATCGACACGGTGAAGGAGAACTTCTCCAAGCTTCTCGCCGAAGGGGCAGGCTTTATCGGCACCTTGCTGACGCAGATCTGGAATTCCGGCAAGTCGCTGATCGATGTGATTTCGCTTCTGGTCGTCACCCCGGTTGTCGCCTTCTATCTGCTCCTGGACTGGGATCGGATGATCGACAAGGTCGATAGCTGGGTGCCGCGCGATCATGTCGCGACGGTTCGCCAGATTGCGCGTGACATGGATGCTACCATCGCCGGCTTCATCCGCGGCCAAGGCTCGCTTTGCATCATTCTCGGTGTCTACTATGCAGTCGGCCTGTCGCTCGTCGGCCTCAACTTCGGCCTTCTCATCGGCATGTTTGCCGGCGCCATCAGCTTCATCCCCTATATCGGCTCGATGGTAGGTCTGGTCCTTGCCATCGGGATTGCGCTCGTCCAGTTCTGGCCGGACTATATCTACGTGATCCTGACGCTGGCGGTGTTCTTCTCCGGTCAGTTCATCGAGGGCAATATCCTTCAGCCGAAGCTCGTCGGCAGCAGCGTCGGCCTGCACCCGGTCTGGTTGATGTTCGCTCTGTTTGCCTTCGGTGCGCTATTCGGCTTTGTCGGCCTGTTGGTTGCTGTGCCGGCCGCGGCCGCGGTTGGCGTCTTGGTTCGCTTCGCATTGTCGCGATATCTGGAAAGCGATCTCTATCATGGTCGCGCCGCCAATCTGCCGTGGCAACCCGACATCGTGCCATCGCAGAAGATCGATGCGCAGATCGACTCCAGAGCTGATTGATGAACGAGAATGATAAGCCCGGCCCGTTCCGGCCAAAGGCCGAACAGTTGCCGCTTGCCTTCTCCCATAGCAGCGCGACGGGCCGTGACGATTTGCTGGTGGCCGCTCCGCTGGACGCAGCGGTCAGCATTGTGGACGAATGGCCGAAATGGCCGTCTCCGGTCGTCATTCTGGCTGGTCCGCCAGGGTCGGGAAAGTCGCATCTCGCTGCGATCTGGAGGAACACCAGCGGTGCCGTCGAGATCAAACCTGACAAGGGATCGGATGCCGCGCGCGCTGCCGAGCAAGGTTCGGTTCTTTTCGAAGATGCCGATCGTGTTGGATTCGACGACACCGAGCTTTTCCACGTGATCAACAGCGTGCGTGAAAACGGGACTTCGCTTTTGATCACGACCCGGCAATGGCCGGCTGCATGGCCTGTCACGCTTCCGGATCTTCGTTCGCGCTTGAAAGCGGCGACGGTGGTGGAGATCGGCGAGCCGGACGAGGACCTTCTGGCGCAGGTGCTGATGAAGCTCTTCGCCGACCGGCAGCTTTACATGGATGACAAACTTGTCAGCTATATCGTGGCCAGAATGGAGCGTTCGCTGGACACGGCGCAGATCATCGTGGAACGGCTGGATCGTCTGGCACTTTCGCGTGGGACGCGCATCAGTCGGGCGCTCGCGGCCGAGGTGCTGAACGAATTGGGTGCCGCTTCGCAGGACGATTGACTGTCATAGTTCCGTCGTCAAACTGTTATACGGGCATGGAAACTGACAAAGGGTGGGCGACTTGATGGATTCGGCGGTACAGGAAGAATTGGCAGGCGGTCAATCGGCACAGGCAGCGGAGGTTGAAAATCTCTGGGACAGCCCCACTCGATTTGTGAACCGCGAATTCTCCTGGTTGCAGTTCAACCGCCGCGTGCTGGAAGAGACGCTGAACCCCGCGCATCCGCTTCTGGAACGACTGCGCTTCCTGTCCATTTCCGCCGCCAACCTGGATGAATTCTTCATGGTGCGCGTTGCCGGCCTCGAAGGCCAGGTACGCCAGTCCGTCACCATCAAGACACCGGATGGCAGGACGCCCGCCGAGCAGCTTGAAGATATTCTCAAGGAAATCGACAATCTCCAGATGGAGCAGCAGGCTTCGCTTGCCGTTCTGCAACAGTATCTGGCCAAGGAAGATATCTACATTGTTCGTCCGGGCGCGCTTTCGGACGAAGACCGCACCTGGCTTGAGAACGAGTTCGAGGAACGGATTTTCCCCGTTCTGACGCCGCTGTCTATCGATCCGGCGCATCCTTTCCCGTTCATTCCCAATCTCGGTTTCTCGATGGGTCTGCAGCTGGACAGCGTCAATGGACGCGAGCCGATGACGGCGTTGCTGCGTCTTCCGACGGCACTCGACCGCTTCATCCGCCTGCCCGACGACAAGAGCGCGATCCGCTACATCACGTTGGAAGATTCGGTCGGCCTCTTCATCCACAGGCTCTATCCTGGATACACCGTTCGGGGCTTCGGCACCTTTCGCATCATCCGTGACAGCGATATCGAGCTGGAGGAAGAGGCGGAAGATCTGGTGCGCTACTTCGAAAGCGCTCTCAAACGCCGTCGTCGCGGCTCGGTGATCCGCATCGAGACCGACAGTGAAATGCCGCATTCCCTGCGCCAGTTTGTGGTTCACGAACTCGACGTGCCGGAAAATCGTGTGGCGGTTCTTCCTGGTCTTCTGGCGCTCAACACCATTTCGGAACTCGCCAAGGCGCCGAGAGAAGACCTCAAGTTCGAAGCCTATAATGCCCGCTTCCCGGAGCGCGTGCGCGAACATATGGGCGACTGCCTCGCCGCCATTCGCGAAAAGGATATGGTGGTTCACCATCCTTACGAAAGCTTCGACGTCGTCGTACAGTTCCTGATACAGGCTGCTCGCGATCCGGATGTTCTGGCGATCAAGCAGACGCTTTACCGAACCTCCAATGACAGCCCGATCGTCCGCGCCCTGATCGATGCCGCCGAGCTTGGAAAGTCGGTGACGGCGCTGGTCGAACTCAAGGCCCGCTTCGATGAAGAAGCCAACATCCGCTGGGCGCGCGACCTTGAGCGTGCTGGCGTGCAGGTCGTGTTCGGCTTCATTGAACTCAAGACCCATGCGAAGATGTCGATGGTCGTGCGCCGTGAAGATGGCAAGCTGCGCACCTACTGCCACCTCGGCACCGGCAACTATCACCCCGTCACGGCGAAGATCTATACCGACCTGTCCTTCTTCACCTGCAATCCGAAGATTGCCCACGACATGGCCAATATCTTCAACTTCATCACCGGCTATGGCGAGCCGGAAGAAGGGATGAAGCTGGCGGTCTCGCCCTATACGCTGCGTCCGCGCATCCTCAAGCACATCAATGATGAAATCGAGCACGCCAAGAATGGCGCGCCGGCTGCGATCTGGATGAAGATGAATTCTCTGGTCGATCCGGAGATCATCGACGCGCTTTATCGCGCCAGTGCCGCAGGCGTGGAAATCGATCTCGTGGTGCGCGGCATCTGCTGCCTTCGCCCGCAGGTGCCTGGACTTTCGGATAATATCCGCGTCAAATCGATCGTCGGTCGCTTCCTGGAACACAGCCGCATCTTCTGTTTCGGCAACGGTCACGGCCTGCCATCGGACAAGGCGCTGGTCTATATCGGCTCTGCCGACATGATGCCGAGAAACCTTGATCGCCGTGTCGAAACCCTTGTGCCGCTCGTCAATCCGACTGTGCATGAGCAGGTTCTTTCACAGATCATGCTCGGCAATCTCATTGACAACCAGCAAAGCTACGAGATACTTCCCGACGGAACGTCCAGGCGTATCGAAGTGCGCAAGGGCGAGGAACCGTTCAACGCGCAGCACTATTTCATGACCAATCCCAGCCTGTCCGGACGTGGTGAAGCTTTGAAATCCAGTGCGCCAAAACTGATTGCCGGGTTGATTTCTTCCCGCAAGAAACAGGCTGAATGACACGATCAGAAGCACAGGGGCGGCTTGTCGGCTATGCCCCCGTTTCCGTCATCGACATCGGTTCGAACTCGGTTCGCCTTGTCGTCTATGAAGGTCTCTCGCGCGCGCCTGTGGTGCTGTTCAACGAAAAGGTTCTTTGCGGCCTTGGCAAAGGGCTGGCCCTGACCGGGCGGATGGACGACGAAGGGGTGCGACGAGCGCTGATGACGTTGCGCCGTTTCCGCGCACTGTCCGATCAGGCACAGGCCACCCAGGTGCATGTGTTGGCCACTGCCGCCGCACGAGAAGCGGAAAACGGTCCGGACTTCATTCGCGACGCGGAGGCGATCCTCGGTTGCGAGATCGAGGTTCTTTCCGGCGAGCGCGAGGCACTCTACTCTGCCTATGGCGTCATTGGCGGTTTCCACGACCCCGATGGCATTGCCGGGGACTTGGGCGGCGGATCTCTTGAACTGATCGATATCAAGGGTGATGCCTGCGGCAAGGGGATCACGCTTCCGCTCGGCGGTCTTCGACTGTCAGAACAGGCGGGCGGTTCGCTCGAAAAGGCTACGGCTTTTGCCAAAAAGCAGGTCAAGAAGAGCGCCGCTTTGCTGTCAGCAGGGGAAGGCCGGACCTTCTATGCCGTCGGCGGCACATGGCGCAACATCGCCAAGCTCCATATGGAGATCACCCATTATCCCCTGCATATGATGCAGGGCTATGAGCTTCCTCTGCAGGAGATACTGAATTTCCTGAACGAGGTCATCGCCTCCAAGGACAGCAAGGACCCGGCGTGGCAGGCTGTCTCCAAGAACCGCCGATCGCTTCTTCCCTTCGGCGCGATTGCCATGCGCGAAGTTCTCGAGGTGATGAAGCCGGCAAAGATTGCTTTTTCGGCCCAAGGCGTGCGTGAGGGCTATCTCTATTCGCTTCTATCCGAGACAGACAAAGCCGCCGATCCGTTGCTGGTTGCTGCCGATGAACTGGCGGTCCTGCGCGCCAGGTCTCCCGAGCATGCGCGCGAGCTGGCGGATTGGACGGGCAGAACCGTGCCCGTTTTCGGTATCGATGAAACGGAAGAAGAGCGGCGCTACCGACAGGCGGCCTGTCTCCTGGCAGATATCAGCTGGCGCGCCCATCCAGATTACCGCGGCCTCCAGGCACTGAACGTCATTGCCCACTCATCCTTTGTTTCGATCACCCATCCAGGCCGCGCCTTCATCGCGCTCGCAAATTACTATCGCTTCGAAGGCCTGAACGATAACGGCACCACCCAGTCGCTGGCCGACATGGCCGGGCCTCGTCTGCTCGAGCTTGCCAAGCTGCTGGGCGGACTGCTGCGCGTCGTCTACCTTTTCTCGGCTTCCATGCCGGGCGTCGTTGACCACTTGCGCTTCCGAGTGTCGGAGAATCCCGATCTCGATCTGGAATTCGTGGTACCGCATGAGTACTGCGATTTTGCTGGCGAACGTCTTGAGGGACGTCTGCAGCAACTGGCGAAGCTCACGGGCAAGCGGCTGGCTTTCATTTTCGAATAAGTCTGAGATCGCCGACTGGGTGACCGGTTTGAGTTTCTGATCGTCATCCAGCCGTGGTGGAAAGAGCGCCGCCGAGACAGCGACGCTCCTTTGCATCACTTTGCGTCCAGCAGATCTTTCACATCGAGAATGACGAACTCGTTGTCGTCTGCCTTGTCCAGCGCACGGCCGGCCGAGAAGGGCAGGTTGTTGTCGTTGCCGACGATGATGTGGCTGGCATCGACACGGTCGACATTTTCAATGGTGACGAACGGCATCGTGTAGATGCCGTTTTCAGAACCCTGACGGGCCTTCTTGTCGGGATCAGCAATCTTCATCAGGTCGATATAGCCGATCTTGCGGGCAGCCTTGCCGACATTCGCATCGTTGAACTCGATCTTGTAGATGCGCTTCACCTTGGCAGGAACTGCAAAGCAGTTGGCCTCCGGTTTCTTCGGGTCGGCGCAGGCCTTGTCTGCCGTGCCGGCGCCATTGTCGCGTTCGATCACCAGCGCAGTGCTGTCGTCCAGCATGTTGAAGTCGCCGATCGCCTCGCCGCCTCCTGCCAGCGGATAGAGCCAGGTCCGGCCCGTCCACGCCTTGGAGGCGACGTCGAGTTCGATGATACGCAGGCCCGTCGCACCGTCTTCCGTCTTTTCGACCTGACCGTCTGCGGCGTAGAGCGGGCCTTCCAGCAGGCCGTAGAGCTTCGTCCCATCCTTGGAGAGCGCCATGCCCTCAAAGCCACCGGAGCGCTTCAGGTTGAAGACGGGCAGCTTCTGGGTGGGATTGCCGGGAAGGGTCAGCGTTGGATTGTCGGGAGACTTGACCTCGGTGTCGCCGGCCTTGGTCGCAATCACATCCGTCAGCTTGCCATCGCGGCTGAATTTCAGAATGTAAGGACCGAATTCTTCACCGACCCAGAAGCCGTCCGCGACCGGCTGGATCGATTCCACGTCGAAGTCTGCGCCGGTCAGATAGCGCTTGTCCGAGCCTTCCATGACGATCGGGAAGGGAGCCTTCTTGTCGGGATCGGACAGGAAGACCGTCTCAACCGCGTTGACCTTGCCAGCGTCCCAATCGAACTTCAAATGGTGCAGCATCAACATGGCGTCACTAGAGTTCAGCTTCGAGCCAAAGCCGTTGTCGGACAGGCTCCAGAAGGTGCCGTCTTCCATAGCCTTAATGCCGGAAAAGCCCTGCATTGCCTGGCCGTTAAACGGCATGGAGAGGCCAGTGGGACGGACGCCATCCTTGCCGGGCACGGTGCCGATACCTTCGGCACGCTTGCGGTCCGCCGTGGTGAACTTACCTGCACTTTTCAAAAAGTCTGGAGCATCGGCCGGTGCGGGGATGATGGTGTTGGCTGGCAAAACTGCTTGAGAGACGAGCTTTGCCGGAAACTCCTTCTCAGCGGCAAGCGCGTGAAGGGTGCCGAGCGTGAAGAAAACAGCGGAAGAAAGCAGGATTTTTTTCATGGAACATACCTGTCTGTTGCATAGAGCGCCTTGCGTCCTTTAGGACGCACAAAGGACGCTCTAACTTTTTGAATCTACGCATCGTGCTTTCCGAAAATCGATTCCGATTTTCGGGCCGATGCTGTAGAGGAGCAACGGACCGATAGGCGGGCTTTGTGACAGGCGCGCAAAACCGTTTTGAAGCTTTGATGACGGTGTTCTTTTACAAAGCCGGCTGGCGGCTGAGCGCGCAGACGCCGAGCGTCTGGCCGCGACCCTTGACGGCGTGTTCGCCGAGATACTGGCTCCTGATGCCCTTGGGCAGCAGAAGTTGATGGGCGAGGTCGGACGAGATCAGAATGGGATGGCCGAGCATCTTGCTCAGCGATTCCAGCCGCGCCGTCGTGTTCACCGTATCGCCGAAATAGGTGATCTTGTGATGATCGACGCCGATTTCTGCCGTGATCACCGGGCCACCGTGAATGGCAAAGCGGAGCTTCGGGACAGTACCGAAACTGGCGATCCAGGTGGCACGGCTGCTTTCGATTTCCGACAGAATGTCGAACACACAGTTGATGCAGGCGGCACGCCGGATCGCGAGATGATAGGGCCAGGTGATGATGGCAGCATCGCCAATATAGTCGTCGATGATCCCGCCATGCTTTCTGACCGGAGCGGCATAGGCGGAAAAGAGCGCGCCCAGAAATTCCTGGGCTTTGAGATCGCCGTGGGTTTCGGCAAAGGATGTGGAGCCGACGAGATCGATGAAGAGGAACACGCGCTCTTCGCTGACCGGCCTGCGATAGCGCCCCAGGATAAGATCGATGAAGATATCGCGTCCCAAAAGCTCACGCACGCGCATGATGAAGACGATGATGGCGCACACGCCGAGCGTAAACACCATGGTCTGCAGTTCCGCATGCACCGCGCGCGCCCAGCTTGTGGGAAGAACGCCGGTTGCCCAGAGGATGGTACCGCCGAGACCGAAGCCGCAAAAGACGAGAATGACATAAACAACCATGCCGACCGCGATGTAGGCGGGCGTTGGCAGCATGCTGATCTTCTTGGACAGGCCGGGCAGGATATGGCCACGCTCGAAGGCAAGGATCGGCGCGCAAGCAAACAGGGCGTAGGTTGCCCCGATGAATGCACCGCCGCCATATTCGAGGAATGCATAGACCACGCCGCTTCCGGCAACCGCCAGAAACAACACGACATAGTCCAGCATCGCCAGAATTTTTCTCATCGTCTGCCCTTAATTGAGGGGATAGGGGTGCCACTTCCTCCCAAGTGAGCAGGTCGATTCCTCCCGGTGCGGGATGATAATGCGGATCAGGTGCCGCCAAAAGAGATGTTTAAGCGATCACTCAGGAAGAGGCGCAGTTGTGGCAGTTTTGCACGACCCCGGCTTTTCACCGATGACTTATTCGGTGGCCTGATCCTGGGCCGGCATTTCGACGGCCTCGACTTTCTTGCCTGCAAAGCGAAGCGCGACTTCACCACGGATGAGCTTCAAAGCAGGCTCACCGAAGAGTTCGCGCCGCCAGCCGGAAAGCGCCTGAACCTCGGCCTTCTCGCCTTCAGACGCGATCTTGTCGAGATCGTCGCTATTGGCGATCACCTTGGCGGCGACGCCATGCTTATCCGCCGTCAACTTCAAAAGCACCTTCAGCAACTCTACAGCGGCACCAGAGCCTTCGGGAGAATGGCTGTGGCGGGGCGCCTGCGGCATGTCGGCCTTGGGAAGGGCGAGCGCTGCATTGACCGTCTCGATGATCGCTGTGCCGGAGGTGGAGCGTTCCCACCCTTTCGGGATGGTGCGCAGGCGCGAGAGTGCTTCCGCGTCCTTCGGCTGTTGCTGGGCGATTTCAAAAATCGCGTCGTCCTTCAGCACGCGCGAACGCGGAACGTTGCGCGAGCGCGCCTCGCGCTCTCTCCAGGCAGCGACGAATTTCAGGATAGCAAGCTCGGTCGGCTTGCGAAGACGCGACTTCAATCGCAGCCATGCATCGTCGGGATGCATGTCATAGGTCTCACGCGCTTCAAGGATATCCATCTCTTCCTTGAGCCAAGACGAACGGCCTTCACGCTCAAGCTGCGCCTTCAGCGCCAGATAGACATCGCGAAGATGAGTGACGTCTGCCAGCGCATAATCCAGCTGCTTTTCCGAGAGCGGACGGTGGCTCCAATCGGTAAAGCGGGATGACTTGTCGATCTGGACGTTCTTGGTCTTCTGCACCAGCTGATCGTAGGAGATCGAATCGCCGAAGCCGCAGACCATGGCTGCAACCTGTGTATCGAAGATCGGGTGGGGGATGAGCCTGCCGAGGTGATGGATGATCTCGATATCCTGACGGGCAGCGTGGAAGACTTTTACGACATTCGCATCGGCCATCAGGTCGAAGAGCGGCGTCAGATCGATACCCTTCGCCATCGGGTCCACCAGCACTTCGAGCGTGGGGCTTGCCATCTGGACGAGACAGAGCTGCGGCCAGAAGGTTGTTTCGCGGAGAAACTCCGTATCGATGGTGACGAATTCCGATTTCGCCAGCTCCTTGCAGGCGTCGGCGAGTGCTGCAGTCGTTTCAATCATTACGTTCGGCCAGTCCTGGAAAACACTCCGTCTTACTTTCTCTTTGGGGGCCACATGTCAATATGAGAGGCCGCTTTACTGAGCGCTTTGCCCCTCCAATTGTCGATCTTCTTCTGCATTTTCTCCTTGATCCGGCTCGCTTTCGAGTTTCGCGAGAATTTCCAGGCTAGACGGCAAAGCCTCGCGCATGGCGCTTTTCCTTGACAAATCGGTTCAGCCATGCGCTTTTCCGCCAAATTTCGTAAGTCGGCCCCCGAGGCCATGACACGCTTCTTCAGGATACAATCATGCATCGCTATCGCAGCCACACCTGTGCCGCTCTTCGCAAGTCTCATGTCGGCGAGACAGTTCGTCTTTCCGGTTGGGTGCATCGCGTTCGAGACCATGGCGGCGTTCTCTTCATCGACCTTCGCGATCATTACGGCATTACCCAGGTGGTTGCCGATCCGGACAGCCCGGCTTTCAAGGCGGCTGAAACCGTGCGCGGCGAATGGGTGATCCGCATCGACGGCAAGGTCAAGGCGCGTTCGGAAGACACCGTCAACAAGGCGATGGCAACCGGTGAGATCGAACTCTATGCACAAGAGATCGAAGTGCTGGGCGTTGCGAAGGAATTGCCGCTGCCAGTATTCGGCGAGCCGGACTATCCGGAAGACGTTCGCCTGAAGTATCGCTTCCTCGATCTCCGCCGCGAGACGCTGCACAAGAATATCGTTAAGCGTACGCAGATCATCTCGGCCATGCGCAACGGCATGGCCGAGGCTGGCTTTGCTGAATATACGACACCGATCCTGACGGCCTCTTCTCCGGAAGGCGCGCGCGACTTCCTGGTTCCAAGCCGTATCCATGAGGGCAAGTTCTTCGCCCTGCCGCAGGCGCCGCAGCAGTATAAGCAGCTTCTGATGGTTGCCGGCTTCGACCGCTATTTCCAGATCGCGCCGTGCTTCCGGGATGAAGACCCACGTGCTGACCGCCTGCCGGGCGAATTCTACCAGCTCGACGTGGAAATGAGCTTCGTGACGCAGGAAGACGTCTGGTCAACCATGGAGCCGATGATGACATCGGTTCTGGAGCAGTTTGCCGAAGGCAAGCCGGTCACGAAAGAATGGCCGCGTATTCCCTACGACGAAGCGATCCGCAAATATGGTTCCGATAAGCCGGATCTGCGCAACCCGATCGTCATGCAGGCTGTGACCGAGCATTTCGCCGGTTCCGGCTTCAAGGTCTTCGCCAACATGATCGCGTCGAACCCGAAGGTCGAAGTCTGGGCCATTCCCGCCAAGACCGGCGGCAGCCGCGCCTTTTGCGACCGCATGAATGCCTGGGCGCAGGGCCAGGGCCAGCCGGGCCTCGGCTACATCTTCTGGAAAGAAGAAGACGGCAAGATCGCAGGCTCCGGTCCGCTCGCCAAGAACATCGGTGAGGAGCGCACCGAAGCACTCCGTACGCAGCTTGGCCTGGAAGCCGGTGATGCCTGCTTCTTCGTGGCTGGCGATCCCGCCAAGTTCTACAAGTTTGCAGGTGAGGCCCGCACACGCGCTGGCGAGGAATTGAACCTCGTCGATCGCGATCGTTTCGAGCTTTGCTGGATCGTCGATTTCCCCTTCTTCGAATACAATGAAGAAGACAAGAAGATCGACTTTGCCCACAACCCCTTCTCCATGCCGCAGGGCGGTATGGAAGCGCTGGAGAACCAGGACCCGCTGTCCATCAAGGCCTACCAGTATGATGCCGTCTGCAACGGCTTCGAGATTGCTTCGGGCTCCATCCGTAACCAGTCGCCGGAGCTGATGGTCAAGGCGTTCGAAATGGTCGGTCTCTCGCAGAGCGACGTGGAAGAGCGTTTCGGTGGTCTCTACCGCGCCTTCCAGTACGGCGCTCCTCCACATGGTGGTTGCGCTTTCGGTATCGACCGTGTGGTCATGCTGCTTGTCGGTGCGAAGAACCTGCGCGAGATCACGCTGTTCCCGATGAACCAGCAGGCACAGGATCTTCTGATGAACGCGCCGTCGCCAGCAACGCCGACACAGCTTCGCGAACTGGGTCTGCGCGTCGTTCCATCCAAGAAGGATTGATCGATGCTCAGGCAGATCGCCGAGCGTCTTCAGTCAGCTTTCACCCGTGCACTTGCGGCAGCCTTGGCTGCCGCTTTTGCGTTCTGGGCCGCCCGACATCTGCTCGGTCATCAGCAGCCTGTGTTTGCTGCAATCGGCGCACTGATCTGTCTGGCACCGGGCATACCAAGTCAGATCCGACAAGGAATGGGTCTGATCGTCGGCGTGACTGTCGGCATTGTGGTGGGCGAGGCTGCGCTCGTCATTCCGCCGGAGCTTGCAGAGCTCAGAATGGCATCTGCCACTTTCATCGCCATGATGGTGGCCGTTTCGTTCGGAATGCCGCCGGTGGTGCCCATCCAGGCAGGAGCATCTGCCATGCTCGTGCTGTTGATGGGACCGCAAGTCGCAGGCCTTGCGCGCTTTCTCGACGTGCTGGTCGGTGCTTCCACAGGCCTCATCGTTGCATTTGTGTTCTTCCGTGAACGTCTGAAGTTTTAGGGCCTAAAAGCCTGTCGCGATCTTTCGGATTCGCTCATACGCTTTAGGTCTTTGTTATCGCGTGTCGTTATCGCAAAACCGCGGCACACTTTTGTGCGCCATGCTTTAGCTGGCGCTGCTGCCTGCGCACGACAAAAAGCAGCGGAGGCGATCAAGCTCCGCTGCTTCATTTTCATTTCGGACTCTCGGACGTTATCGAGCCAAGCTGGCTTAGACGGAGCGTGCCGGCGGCATGGGCTTCAGCGTGTTCATCAGAGCGCCGTAAGGCAGCAGGAGAACGAGACCCACCAGAACCTTGACGGACAGGTCGCCGAGTGCCCAGGAGATCCAACGTGGAGCCTCGAGCGAGAGGATGCCAAGGACCGGAGCATTCTCGATGGCAAAGGCATCGTTCGGGCCAATGAAGGCGAAGCTTGCGGCAAAGGCGATCGAGAAAAATAGCGCAGTATCGAGCACGGAGCCGAACATGGAGCCAGCCAGCGGTGCGCGCCACCAGCTTTGGCGACGCAGGCGATTGAACACCGAAATATCCAGCAGCTGGCCAACGAGATAAGCGGTTCCGGAAGCAATTGCGATGCGTGGCAGCGAGGTCCAGAAGGACAGCGTGACGCCGACGATGAAGCCCGCCAGCACGACGCGACGTGCAATGGACGGGCCGAACTGCCGGTTGGTCAGATCCGTCACGAGAAAGGCGACAGGATAGGTGAAGGCACCCCAGGTCAGCAGATCGCCGAGATTGATCCCGAGCAAAGTACCGGATAGCGGATATTGAACGAGAATATTCGATGCGACGACGACGAGGGTCATCAGCAGCACGTAGATAAGCGTTTGGCGCAGGTAAGGCATTTTTTTATCCTGGGTGATGCCACCAGTTGGAGAAAACATATGCAGGCAGCAGTCGTCTCAGACGGTCATGCAGCCTTGCGTGAAGAGCGGGGACGCTGATTGCCGAGGCGTAAAGCCAACCCCAAAATAGACAAAAGGCTTGAGCGGCAGAGCCATTCAAGCCTTTTGAAAAGGATAGACGTTTGAGCTGCGATTAAGCGGCTTCAGCGGTCTTCTTTGCGATCTGGCGACGCAGCAGGCGGGCGCGCATCGAGAGATCGTTTTCGTCAGACTTCAGAAGGAAGGCATCGAGGCCGCCACGATGTTCAACGGAGCGCAGGGCCGCTGCGGAAACGCGCAGACGGAAACGCTGGCCGAGAGAATCGGAAATCAGAGTCACCTGGCAAAGGTTCGGGAGGAACCGGCGCTTGGTTCTGTTGTTGGCGTGGCTGACGTTGTTGCCCGTCTGGACGCCCTTGCCGGTCAATTCGCATACACGGGACATGGGTACACCTATTCGTTGTCACTGTATGGCTATCAGTCTGCTCTCCGGCAAAATCCGGTTTGCAATCCAACAGCCGATGATTGGAAAGTTGCGGTTCTATAGTCAGAGCCGTCCGTGCAGTCAAGCCGCTCGCGCCGTTTTGTGCGCGATTTCACCGGTTTTGCTGTGGCTTCCGCTTTTTTATTGCCACAAGTGGGCGTATATGATCGCCGGAAACACGCGGCTTTCGGTGCCCGTCGAGGTGATATCTCCATGATCGTCAATGCACAAAGACTTTTTGCCGCTACAGCCGTGGTACTTTGCGGTCTCACGCCTTCCTTCGCTGCCGAATCGCGCCATGACAGCGAATATTCCATCGCGCTTGGGGTTTTGCCGATCGCACGCGCCAACTTCTCGACAAAGATGAATGGCTCGACCTATTCGATTTCCGGCTCTTTCAGTTCGGCAGGCATCGCCAGCGTGCTGAAGGACATTTCCGGCAAGACGACAGTGTCTGGCGCCAAGCGCGGCAATCGCATGCAGGCGAACGAGTATTCGCTGGTCTACAAGGATGGCAAGCGGACCCGCACCTATGACGTGCAGTATCGCAACGGCAACGTCACCTCGACCACCATCGATCCGGCGCCGAAATCCCGACCGGACAATTGGGTGGATGTGAAGGATCGTGACCTGCGCTCCGTGCTCGATCCGATTTCCGGCCTGATTTTCCCGGTCGGCGGGCGCATCTGCCCGAGCCGCCTGCCGATTTATGACGGCGAGTCGCGTCTTGATCTGGTGTTGAGTTCCAGTGGAACGAAGCCGTTCAAAACCAATGGGTATTCAGGCGACGCCGTTGTCTGCAATATGCGTTATGTGCCGAAATCCGGCTTCCGCAAAGGCCGCAAGGACATCGAATATCTGAAGTCGATCTCCATGGAAGTGTGGTTTGCCAAGGCCAACAATATGGACCTCTACGCACCCGTTTATGCCCGAATTCCGACAAAGGTCGGCCAGGTCTACATCACCGCCACGAAATATGGTGGCTGATGTAGCCAGGATTAGCCCGGCTCCCAGCCGGGTTCGGCCATGACGAAACTGTCGAACACGAAGCCGGGCGCCACCGTGCAGCCAACGAGCGTGAAATCGCCAAGGCTTTCTGCAGCCTGCCACCAGTTCGCGGGAACGATCGCCTGCGGCTGCTCACCGTCGAGCACCGCAGGCCCAAGCCGCACGGTCGTGACACGCTTGCCGTCCTCTGACAAATGAAGCGATAGCGGCGCGCCGGCATAGTAGTGCCAGATTTCCACCGCATCGATCACCTTGTGCCAGTGCGAGCGTTGGCCCTTTTCAAGCAGATAATAGATCGCCGTCGAATGGCCTCGCTCTTCTCCATCGGGATCACGAAATGTCTGGCGATAAAAGCCGCCTTCGGGATGCGGTTCGAGGTTGAGCGCGGCGATAATGGCGGCGGCGGACGGTTCTGCTGCCATCAGAACTTGTCCTTGCGGGCTCTGATTTCGGCAAAGACATCCTCGTCTGTCGCACCTGCCAGACCAAGATGGGCGCGAATGCTGGCGTCAGCCACGCGCATATAGGGGTTGGTTTGTTTCTCGAGCGCAATGGTCGTTGGAATGGTGAAGCGGCCTTCGTTACGCAGCGCTTCGACTTCGCCCAGGCGGCGCGTCAATGCCTCATTCTCCGGGTCCACAGTGACCGCGAAGCGCGCATTCGAAAGCGTGTACTCATGGCCGAAATAGACTTGCGTCTCGTCCGGCAGGGCCATCAGCTTCTGGAACGAGTGCCACATGTCAGCGGCGGGGCGTTCGAACAGGCGGCCGCAGCCCATGGCAAACAGCGTATCGGCGGCAAAGAGAAGGCCATCATCGGGAAGATAGTAGCAGATATGTCCTGCGGTATGACCGGGCGTTGAGATGATCTGCACGCGGCGTCCGGCAATCTCGAATTCGTCGCCGTCGGCTGCGGTCTTGTCGAGACCGGGAATGGCGATAGCCTCGTCATGCGGTCCACGAATTTCGCAGTGGAAACGTTCTTTCAAAGCGAGATTGGCGTCCACATGATCCTGGTGGTGGTGGGTGGTGAAGATGTGGGTCAACTGCCAGCCGCGGCGGTTAAGCGCGTCGAGAATCGGCGCTTCCTCGGGGGCGTCGATGGAAATCGTCGTGCCGCTTTCGCTGTCATGCAACAGCACGCCGAAATTGTCGCTTCGGCACGGAAAGACCTCGATATCCAGCGGCTTCATGGTTCGCTCCCTTCACTCGCATTAAAAACCAGTCTCCTCTATTTAGGTGAGGCGTGCTTGAAGTCCAAGCTTGAAGTCCTTTCGCGAGCCGCTACATTCCAGCCATGAACACCGATATCGTCGATCTGCGCGAATTCTACCATTCCCCGCTTGGCCGTTCTGCCGAACAGGCGATCACCATGGCGCTTTCGACGCTCTGGCATTCGCTTCCTGACGAGCGGCTGGTAGGGCTCGGCTATGCCGTGCCGTTTCTCGACCGTTTTCGCTACGATACCGAGCGCACCTTTGCCTTTATGCCAGCAGGGCAGGGCGCGGTGAACTGGCCGGCGGGTGAGCTTTCCTCCACCGCGCTGGTGTTCGATGAGGAGCTGCCGCTGCCTGATTCCTCGATCGACCGCGTGCTGATGATCCACTCACTGGAATTCGTCGAAAATCCGCGCGAGGCGCTGAAGGAGCTTTGGCGGGTGCTGGCGCCTGGCGGGCGTCTGGTCATCGTGGTGCCGAACCGGCGCGGTGTCTGGGCACGCGTGGAGCACACGCCCTTTGGTTCTGGCCGACCCTATTCCCGCAGCCAGTTGACGGCACTTTTGCGCGAGACGAACTTTACCCCCGGCGCCTCGTCCGAAGCGCTGTTCTTCCCGCCGTCCAAGGTCCGCTCCGTGCTGAAGTTTCGTCGCTATCTCGAAACGATGGGGCGAAGGCTCTGGCCGGTTTTTTCCGGTGTGATCATCGTGGAAGCCCAAAAGCGTCTCTATCAGGGACTACCCGTGACGCAGCGCGCGTCCCGCCGTGTCTTCGTGCCGGTGCTGGCGCCGCAGGGCGTGCCAAGCACTCGGGTGAAATTGACGCATGATCTCGAGCAGCAAAAGACGCGCTGATACTCGACAAAGGGCCGCTTCCAGTCTAATGCCTTCGGCATTGTCAGGCCGGATTTCCCGGTGCTTTTCCGAAGGTCGATGAAATGAGTGCAGAGCTTAACCAACCTGTTCCACGTCCAGGCATCCTGGATATCGCTGCTTATGTTCCGGGCAAGGAGCATGTGGACGGTGTGGCGAAGGTCTATAAGCTCTCCTCCAATGAAACGCCGCTCGGCCCAAGCCCCAAAGCCATCGAGGCCTTCAAGGCGGCTGCGTCCAATCTGGAGATCTATCCGGACGGTCAGGCCGTGGCGCTGCGTCAGGCGATTGCCGATGTTCACGGCCTGAACCCGGCCAATATCATCTGCGGCAACGGTTCGGATGAATTGCTCGGCCTGCTCTGCCACGTCTATCTTGGAGCGGGCGACGAGGCGATCATCACCGAACACGGCTTTCTCGTCTACAAGATCCAGATCATGGGCGCAGGCGCCACGCCGGTCACCGTTAAGGAAATGGATTGCACGGTCAATGTAGATGCGATCATCGACGCGGTTACGCCAAGGACGAAGATGGTGTTCATTGCCAATCCCGGCAATCCGACAGGCACCTACATTCCGGTGTCCGAAATTCGCCGCCTCCAGGCGACGCTGCCGAAAAATGTCATCCTGGTTCTCGATGCGGCCTACGCCGAATATGTGCGCAAGAACGATTACGAGGCGGGGCTTGAGCTCGTTTCCGGTAACGGCAACGTCGTCATGACCCGTACCTTCTCCAAGGTCTATGGTCTGGCGGCGCTGCGCGTTGGCTGGATGTATGCACCGGCTGCCATCATCGATGCGCTGAACCGCGTGCGTGGACCGTTCAACATGAATGCGCCGGCCATTGCTGCGGGTGCCGCCGCCATCCGCGATCAGGCCTTCATGCAGCAGGCCGTGGCACATAATCTGCACTGGCTCGACCGGCTGACCTCGGTCTTCACCGAGCTTGGCCTCAAGGTCACGCCCTCCGTCACCAACTTCGTTCTCATCCATTTTCCGGATCAGGATGGCAAGCGTGCAGCGGACGCCGACGAATTCCTGAGCCGTCGTGGCTATATCTTACGTGCCGTACGGGGTTACGGCTTTGCCAATGCGCTGCGCATGACAGTCGGCTCGGAAGAGGCCAATCTCGGCGTCATCGCCGCCCTCAAAGAGTTCATGGGTCAGGCGTGATGGCAGACATTCTGTTTGAACGCATCGCGCTGATCGGCATCGGCCTGATCGGCTCGTCCATTGCCCGCGACATCAAGGAGCTTGGCCTTGCGCGTGACGTGGTCGTCTCGACGCGCAGCGAAGAGACGCTGAAGCGCGCCGAGGAACTGGAGCTTGGGACATCCTACACCACTTCGGTGGCCGATGCCGTAAGGGAGGCCGATCTCGTCATCGTCTCGGTTCCCGTCGGCGCATCGGAGGACGTGGCTAAGCAGATCGCGCCGCACCTGAAGGCGGGAGCGATCGTCACCGATGTCGGTTCCACCAAGGCATCCGTGATTGCCCAGATGGCGCCGCATATGCCGCAGCATGTGCATTTCATTCCAGGCCACCCCTTGGCGGGCACGGAAAAATCCGGCCCGGATGCCGGGTTTGCCGGTCTCTTCCGCGATCGCTGGTGCATCTTCACGCCGCTGCCCGGCACGGATGCCGCCGCTCTCGATCGCCTGAAAGGTTTCTGGCTGGCGCTCGGTTCGCGCGTTGACGAGATGGACCCGGAGCACCACGACAAGGTGCTGGCGATCGTCTCGCATCTTCCGCATATCATCGCCTACAACATCGTCGGCACCGCGGACGATCTTTCGACGGTCACGGAATCGGAAGTCATCAAATACTCCGCCTCCGGCTTTCGCGATTTCACCCGACTGGCGGCGTCCGACCCGACCATGTGGCGCGACATCTGCCTGCACAACAAGGATGCGATCCTGGAAATGCTGGCACGGTTTTCAGAAGACCTGGCCTATCTGCAGCGGGCAATTCGCTGGGGCGAGGGCGACAAGCTGTTCGAGCTTTTTTCCCGCACCCGCGATATTCGCCGCTCCATCGTTCAGGCGGGCCAGGATGTCGATGCGCCGGACTTTGGTCGCCATTCGCTGGACCAGAAAAAGTAAGCGCTTTTTTGAGTCTCGATGCCCCCCCGATCGTCAGATCGGCGGAATTTTGCCGAGCGGAATGAAGCCGCTGACGGTAGCGCGGCCGCGATCGACCACCAGATCGACGGACGTATGATCACCGCCACCTGCGAGCGCGCCAAGAAGCTTGCGGGCGGTGTCGATGGTGGACTGAAGCTGCGGGAATGCCTGTTTGGCATTGTCGGCCCAGTCACCCAGCTTTTCGATCTCCAACTTGAACTTGCCCGACAGATAGCCCTGATCATCAAAAGCAAACGGGCCGCTGATGCGCATGATGCGACCATCGCCAATGTCGAGCATCACCCGGCGCAATTCGCCGCTTGCGCCGTAAAGGCCGGTCGTATCGCTGCCGTCGATCATACCGGCCTTGCCGGCAAGGGTAACGTCGGCGATGGCGTTGAGGCGTGGCAGGATCTGCGGCCAGCCCTGAACGACTGTGGCGGCGTCGTTCAGCGTGATAGCGCCATCGAGATCGGCGCCGTTCTGGCGCAGATGGACCTCGGTTTTGACGGCGTCGAAGTCGATGGTCTGGTTGGTCACAGACGAGACGGCTTGCGCCTTCAATCCGTCGATGACCAGCGACGTGCGATCGATGCCCTTGAGCTTGGTCACGAGGCTCGATTGCAGGTTCGCCCATTGCGCCGAGACCGTGAGGCCATGCGGTGTGCGGATTTCAGCTGGCGAATCCAGTTCCCAGACGATGTGGCCCGGTGCATAGACCTGCGCTGCCGAGCGTAGAGCGCCGAAGGATGTGGTCACGCCGGTTTTGGTGTCTTCGACATTTACCTTGGAGCAGAAGAGGCCGATGCGGAAGGGATAACCGCGGAAGGCCATGTCGGTGCATTCACCCTTGATGCTGGACGTGCCGCCGGGCGCAATCGCCTTGATCACCGTTTCTTCCAGCCTGTTGGCGGCATAAAACCAGCCCGCCGTGTAGATGGCGATGACAAGCACGATGCCGAGCCCGAGAAAAAGGAATTTTCTGCCTGTACGGGATTGGCTTGACGTTGCCATGATGATCTCCAATGCTGCGCGGCGTAGAATAGTGATTTGGCGTGCGATATGGACGATTTTTGGGTCTTTGGCTACGGTTCGCTGATGTGGAACCCCGGCTTCCCTTTTGAGGAGCGTCAACGGGCGCGCTTATTCGGTTACCGGCGGGCGCTTTGCATCCGCTCCAACCACTACCGCGGGACGGAGGAAAGGCCGGGGCTAGTGCTGGGTCTTGAGCGCGGCGGGTCCTGCCTTGGCGTTGCTTTTCGGGTCAAGGCATCGGGCCGCAAGCCTGTGCTCGATTATCTGCGGGAGCGCGAGCTGGTGACGAATGTCTACAAGGAACGCCTGATCATGGTGAGCCTTGAGGACGGTCGACGGCTGAACGCGCTGACCTACGTGGCAGACCCTTGCCACCCGCAATATGTCGGTGGTCTGGAGGTGGATGATGCCGCCTCGATCATCCGGAATGCGGAGGGCAGTTCGGGCCCCAACTCGGATTATGTCTTCAACACGGTCGAACATCTCAAGGCCATCGGCATTCGTGATGTCCTGCTGGAAAAGATTGCCGCTCATGTCGAGGACGAGGCTGGGACGAAGTAGCGCCCCATTGAAATCCATCCTGTCTGACAAACGAAAACGCCGCGGATGTCTCCACCCGCGGCGTTCGTGTTTCAATCTTCATCAGGACGAATGGGTTTGCGGGGCCGGCGGCGTCTCCTGCTGTTCCTCATGCTCCGTGACAGGCCGCTTGGTGCGCATCAGCGTCAGGACGAAAACGAAGAAGGCAGGCACGAAGAAGACCGCAAGGATGGTGGCCGAGATCATGCCGCCCAGAACACCGGTGCCGATGGCGTTCTGACTTGCCGCACTTGGGCCTGTTGCAATCGCCAGCGGCACCACGCCAAGCGTGAAGGCAAGCGAGGTCATGATGATCGGGCGGAAGCGCACGCGTGCGGCCTGAACCGCAGAATCCAGGAGCGACTTGCCTTCCGCGTAATAATCCTTGGCGAATTCGACGATCAGGATCGCGTTCTTGGCCGAGAGACCGATGATCGCGATGAGACCTACCTTGAAGTAGATGTCGTTCGGCATATCCCGCACCATGACCGCCAGGACCGAGCCGATGATGCCGAGCGGAACGACCAGCATGACCGCAAGCGGAATGGACCAGCTTTCATAGAGGCCTGCCAGAAGCAGGAAGACGAAGAGAATGCTCAGTCCAAAGAGGAAGGGAGCCTGGGAGCCGGACTTGATTTCCTCAAGTGCCTGGCCCGTCCACTCGTAACCGACACCGGCCGGAAGTTCCGAAGCGATGCGTTCCATCTCGGTGATCGCCGCGCCCGTGGAGTTGCCCGGAGCCGGAGCGCCGGAGATACGAATGGTCGGATAGCCGTTATAGCCGACGACCTGCGGAGAACCCTTCTGCCACTGAGCAATGGCAAAGGAGCTCAAAGGCACCATGCCACCGCTCGAGTTGCGGACATTCAGCTTCAGCAGATCTTCCACCTGAAGGCGGTCGCGGTCCTGCGCCTGCACGATGACGCGCTGCATGCGGCCGGCATTCGGGAAGTCGTTGATATAGGACGATCCGAGGTTGGCGGTGATGGTATTGTTGATATCCGCAAAGGTCACGCCAAAGGTGTTGGCCTTTTCACGGTCGATCACCAGAAGCACCTGGGCCGCGTCCGGCAGACCTTCGATACGCATGCCCGTCAGGATCGGACTTTGGCTCGCCTTCTGCATCAGTTCTGCGGCTGCGGCAGAAAGGGCAGCCTGGCCAATGCCGTTACGGTCCTGCAGACGGAAGGAGAAGCCGCCGGACGTACCGAAGCCTTCGATCGGTGGAGGCGAAAGGGCAAAAGTTGTCGCATCCTTCAGGCCGAAGAGCTTCATGTTGGCACGGTTGGCGATATCCTGCGCCGAGTTGCCAGAACCACGCTCGCTCCAATCCTTCAGCGTCACGAAGGCAAGCGCAGCGTTCGCGCCGTTGCCGGAGAAGCTGAAGCCCTGGATCGCGACGATATCCTTCACGGCAGGGTCGGCCTTGAAGATCGTCTCGATCTGCTTGATGGACGCGAGCGTGCGGTTGGCGCTGGCCTCTGGTGGTCCCTGGATGTCCACGATCAGGAAGCCCTGGTCTTCATCCGGCACGAAGGCGCTTGGCAGGTTGATGAAGAGATAGCCGAGACCCGCGACCAGTGCCAGATAGATCACCATCATCCGGCCTGCTCGCTTGGCCGTGCCGGTTGCCGTCTTCGTATAGCCGTTTGTCAGGCTGTCGAACTTGCGGTTGAACCAGCCGCCGATGCCACGCTTTTCATGATGTCCCTTTGGAATAGGCTTGAGGAACGTCGCGCAGAGCGCAGGCGTCAGCGACAGGGCGAGGAAGGCCGAGAACAGGATCGACACCACCATGGTCAAGCTGAACTGGCGGTAGATGATGCCTGTCGATCCGGGGAAGAAGGCCATGGGAATGAAGACGCAGGAAAGAACCAGCGTGATGCCGAGGATGGCGCCGGTGATCTGGCGCATCGCCTTTTGCGTCGCGGCCTTGGGAGACAGACCTTCCTCGGCCATGATGCGTTCGACATTTTCGACCACGACGATGGCGTCATCGACGAGAATACCGATCGCTAGCACCATGGCAAACATCGTCAGCACGTTGATGGAGAAGCCGGTCGCATACATGATGGCGCAGGTGCCGAGCAGCGCCACCGGAACGACGAGTGTCGGGATGACCGTGTAGCGGAAGTTCTGCAGGAAGACGAACATCACCACGAAGACGAGGATGATGGCTTCCACCAGCGTGTGCATCACCTTCTCGATGGATGCTGAGACGAAGGGGCTAGTATCATAGGGAACGCTGTAGGCGACGCCCGAAGGGAAGAAGCGCGACAGTTCCTCAAGCTTTGCCGTCACTGCTTTCGAGGTGGCGACCGCGTTGCCGGTCGAGGAAAGCTGGATACCGACCGCAGCACTTGGCTGGCCATTCAGGCGGCTTGAGAAGTTGTAGGTTTCTGCACCAAGTTCGATCCGGGCTACGTCCTTCAAGCGAACGGAACTGCCGTCCGGATTGGCGCGCAGGACGATGTTGCCGAACTCTTTCGTGTCGGTCAGTTGTCCCTTGACGAGAACTGTGGCCGTCAAGTCCTGCGAGACCGGATTGGGTGCTGCACCGATCTGGCCCGCGGCCACCTGGGCGTTCTGCGCGGTGATCGCGCTGTTGATATCGGCGGCCGTCAGGTTGAGGCCGACCAGTTTGTCGGCATCGATCCAGACGCGCATGGCACGCTGGGCGGAGAACAGCTGGGCGCGGCCAACACCGTCGATACGGCGCAATTCGCCAAGAACGTTGCGGTTGAGATAGTCGCCAAGCGCCACCTCATCCATCGTCCCATCGGTGGAGGTGAGCGTAATGAACATCAGGAAGCCGGAGGAGGCTTCTTCGACGGTCACGCCTTGCGAGGCGACGGCAGAAGGAAGGCGCGCCTCCACGCGGCGGATGGCGTTCTGCACATCCACCGAGGCCTGGTTGATGTTGGTTCCGGCCTGGAATGTGGCGTTGATCGAGACCTGACCTGCGGTATCCGAGGTGGATTCGAAATACATCAGGCCTTCGACGCCGTTCAACTCGTCTTCGATGAGACGGGTCACGCCCTGATAGATTTCCTGCGGCGAGGCGCCGGGATAGCTGGTGGAGATCGTCAGCTGCGGCGGTGCCACCTTTGGATACTGCGCGATGGGCAGGAAGGGGATGGCGATGATGCCGGCAATCGAGATGAACAGCGCGAAGACCCAGGCAAGGATCGGCCGTCTGATGAATAGCTGTGCCATGAGGTGACCTTACTGCTTCGGCGGTTGCGCTGCGGCATCGGCAGGCTGTTGCGGCTGCCAAGGTTCTGCTGAGATCTTGCCGCCGGGCTGAACTTTCTGTGCGCCGTCGACGATGATCTTCTCACCCGCCGACAGACCCTTATCGACAACCCATTCGGTATCGACAGCCTGTCCGAGTTCGATCGGGCGGGCTTCGGCGGTGCCGTCATCCTTGGCGATATAGACCATTGGCTTGCCCTCGGCGTTGCGAAGAACGGCGCGTTGGGGAATGGTGATGGCGTCCTGGCGTACGGCCTGTTCGATACGCACGCGCACATACATGCCAGGCAACAGGTTGCGCTTCGGATTGGGGAATTCCGCACGCAACGTCACCTGACCGGTGGTGGCATCGACGCTGGCGCTGGCAAAGAGCAGGCGGCCGGCATCGGCATAGACAGTGCCGTCATCGAAGACAAGACGGACACTTGCCTGATCCGGGGCGGGGCTCGCCAGCTTGCCATCCTCCACCGCACGCTTCAACGCAAGCATGTCCTGCGCCGATTGGGTGAAATCCGCATAGATTGGGTCGATCTGCTGGATCAGCGCGAGGTTCTGAGTGCCGTCCGCTGTCACGAGCGCGCCTTCGGTCACCAGTGCCGCACCGATGATGCCGGTAATGGGCGCACGGACTTCCGTGTAGTCAAGGTTGATCTTGGCTTCATCGAGTGCCGCCTGCTGGAGCGCGACATCGGCATCCGCCTGTGCGAGGTTTACCGCGGCGGTGTCGTATTCGATCCCGGTCGCGACATTGCGTTCGCGCAGGTTCTTCTGGCGTTCCAGCTGCTGGCGGGCGTTGGCCTGCGTTGCCTGCGCGCGCTGCAGCGCTGCCTGAGCACTTTCGACCCGCACCTTGAAGAGCTTCGGATCGATCCGGTAGAGAACGTCGTCCTTCTGCACCAGCGTTCCCTGCTGGAAGACACGTTCCAGAAGAATGCCGGAAACGCGGGCGCGCACTTCCGCTACGCGCGTGGCGGCGACGCGGCCTGGCAATTCGTTGACGACGGGAACGGCGCGTGCCTTCAACTCGAGAACGCCAACGGCGGGCGGGGGCATCTGCATGCCGCCTTCCTGGGCATGCAGCGACGGTCCCGACAGCACGATCATGCCACCAAGGAACAGGCTCGCAAGGCGGGGCAAAGCTTTTCTGCTCAGCATTTTTTCAATCCTTGTCTTCATCGCTATCGAGCGATCGTCATTTTTTATCGGGTAAGGAAGCGTAGATGTCTTTGATGCCATCCAGAATCTCGTGTCGCTCGCTGGTCTCCCAGCGGTGGAAATCGAAGAGCTCCATGCAACAAAGACCCGTGAGGGCAAGATAGGTGAGAAGGGCTGCTTTCGGGCGCGGCCCGGCTTTCATCGCCTCGAGGTCGGCCTTCGTCCATGCCCGCATGCGCTCATGAACATTTTCCTCGCTGGACATGGCGGCTGAAATGGCAAGGCAAACGGCGCGGTCGATATCGTCCGGGGCCTCTTCCGCAAGACTGATCCTGCCGAAAAGCTCGGGGTGAGGAGCCTCGCTGTGCGAGACGACGGCGTCGCGAATACGGGCCTCTTCGGCAGACATGTGCCGGTCGATCAGAGCTTCGAGAAGCGCACTTTTCGACTTGTGGTCATAGACGACCCGCGATTTGCTGACGCCGGCTTCCTGCGCTACAGCATCGATGGAAAGCCCCGCCGCGCCGTCGCGCATGACAACGCGCTCGGCGGCGTCGAGAATATCGTCGGTGCTGATCTTGCGGGTTCTAGCCATGAAACGTCCTTTGTGGAAATTTAAGTACGAACGTTCGTTTTTAAAATCAAGCGGTTTCTCGCGCCTGCGCAGATTTGGTCCTTATTATTTGAATGATGGCTAATAGGCGTTTCTTTATAAATGCTTATAAAATGCTGCCACGCAATATGACCGAAGCCTGTGCACCCGTCTTCCCGTCCTGCTCACGCAGATTTGACACGGCGAGCGGACGCGCAAGGCGATCGCTGGGCGCTTGTTATCTCGAGCGCCTAATGGCTACCTGGAACGTGTCGAGCGAAGTTGAAAGCTCGAAGAGGCTTATGACAACGTCTGAGCCGCATTGATGGATGAGACGAAGCGACGCGTCCGCTCCTGCTGCGGATTGCGGAAGATGACATCGGAACTGCCCGTCTCAACCACCTTGCCGGCTTCCAGAAACACGACGAGGCCGGCGATCTTTGACGCAAGGCGCAGATCATGTGTCGCCATGACCATGGTCGTGCCTTCCCGCGCCAGTTGGCCCAGGACCTCGACCACTTCCGCCGACAGTTCCGGATCGAGCGCAGAGGTGGGTTCGTCGCAGAGCAGCACCTTGGGCGAGGGTGCAAGCGCGCGGGCAATGGCGACGCGCTGCTGCTGGCCACCCGACAGGTTTGCAGGCCAGGCATCCGCCTTGTGCGCCATGCCGACCTTTGTCAAAAGCTCCATCGCTCTCGCACGGGCCTTTTCCATCGGCCATTTTTGCACGACGAGCAGGCCTTCCATGACATTCTCGATCGCGGTTTTGTGCGGGAAGAGCTGGAAGTTCTGGAACACCATACCCGTCTGGCGGCGAATTTTTTGAATCTCCTGCCACGCAACCCTTCGACCGTTATGGAAGGAGACGCTATCGGTGCCGATCCGTACGGTGCCTTCGCTTGGCAGTTCAAGAAGGTTGATGCAGCGCAGAAGCGTGCTCTTGCCGCCGCCTGAAGGCCCGACGAGAGCCGTCACGCTTCCTTCGGGAAAGCCGAGCGTGATGTCCTTGAGGATCACCGCATCGCCGAAGCGCTTTTCGATGGCATTGAGTTCGATCATCGGTTGCTCTCCATCATGCCGCCATATCGGGCAAAGCGGGTTTCAAGTCGCGCCTGCAGGGTCGATAGAACGGAACTCAGGGCAAGGTAGATGAGAGCTGCTTCGATATAGAGGATCAACGGTTCGTATGTCGTGGCAACGATGCGCTGGGCCGATTGAAAGAGTTCCGGCACGGTGATTGCCGCTGCAAGCGAGGTATCTTTCACCAGCGAGATGAAGGTGTTCGACAGAGGCGGCACGGCAACGCGCCCTGCCTGCGGCAAGATCGTGCGCTGCATGGCCTGACGCCAGTTCATGCCCGTCGAGAAGGCGGCTTCCCACTGTCCCTTGGGCACGGACGAAATGGCGGCGCGAATGATCTCCGACGTATAGGCGCCGACATTCAGCGTGAAGCCTATGAGGGCTGCGGGAAAAGCATCGAGAAGGATGCCGATACTCGGCAGTCCGTAGAAGATGACGAAGAGTTGGACGAGAAGCGGCGTTCCCCGGATCACCCAGACATAGAAGCGGGCGAGGATAACAACGGGCGCCGGACCGAACAGCCGTGCGACCGCTGTCGCCAGCCCGAGTGCCAGGCCAAGGACGAAGGAGAGCAGGGTCAGCGGTATCGTGAACTTCACCCCGGCCCACAGAAGCGTGGGGAGCGAATCCATCATCAATTGCACCCAATGCGGCACGAAGAAACCCTCAAAACAAAAAGGGAGCCCGGCTGTTGCCGGACTTCGTCTGCGAATGATCTATAAGAGAGGATATAGCAGATGCGGCGCATCCGCTATTTAGAAAGAGCTTACTTGGAAACGTCCTGACCGAAATAGGTGTCGGAAATCTTCTTGTAAGTACCGTCGGTCTTGATCTCTTCCAGCGCCTTGTTGATGGCGGCGACCAGTGCGTCATCGCCCTTGCGAACGATGATGCCGGAGTAGTCCGCATCTGGCTTTTCGGCGACGATCTTTACCGGTGCCTGCGGCTGCTTCTTCTTGAAGTCCAGGAAGGACAGGCTGTCATTGACGGTCGCATCGGCGCGGCCGGTTAGGACGAGCTGGATCGACTGGTCGAAACCATCGGTGCCGACGAGTTCTGCGCCCGCTTCGGTCGCAAGCTTGCCGAAGTTGCTGGTCAGCGATTGCGCCGACTTCTTGCCCTTCAGGTCTTCAAAGCCCTTGATGTCGGTGTTCTTGTCGCTGACGATCAGCACTGCTTTCGAAGCAATGTAAGGCTCGGAGAAGGCGTATTTCTGCTTGCGGGCTTCTGTAATGCCAACCTGGTTGATGACGGCATCATAGCGCTTGGAATCAAGACCAGCGATCAGGCCATCCCACTTGCCTTCGATGAATTCCGGCTTCACGCCAAGCTTCTCGGCAACGGCCTGGCCGATTTCAACATCGAAGCCGACAAGCTTGCCGCTGGCATCATGAAATGTGAAAGGGGCGTAGGTACCCTCGGTGCCGATCTTGATGACACCGGCGGACTTGATCTGATCGAGGTTTTCTCCCGCGGCAGAAGGAGAGATCAGCACGGCGTGGAGCGCAATCGTGGTTGCGGCCGTCGTTACGATTGTCTTGAGCAAGCCCATTGGTATTTCCTTTTCCCTATGTCCGGATAACATCGCTCCGGTTGATGTGTCATCCCACAAAGCGTGACGCCTTAAACGGCAGAAACGTTCAAAAAGATGCGGTGATGGAGAATATTTTTGCTGCTTCTTTCCTCTGTTGCTGGTCTCCGTCGGAAATGCCGCCTGAGCAGGCTGGAAGATGATGTCGATAATCATTTCCTATCGATGCAATCGGTAAATCCAACTTAAAACTATCACATCTATTGGCTAAGACATGAACCGCGAGGAGGGCCGCGCTGCTTCCGTCTTCGAAGATGGGATCATAGCGCGACGAGCGAGCGGCTCATATTATTTCCGCAACCGCGCTTCATTAAATTTGATGACTTGATTGAGCAAAGCAGGAGAACATCATGGACAATCCCAACGCAGCCGCGGGCAAGTGTCCCGTCGCCCATTCTTCCCCACGTGGAAGAGGCAATCGTGACTGGTGGCCCGATCAGCTGGATATCCAGAAGCTTCACCAGCATTCCAGCCTGTCCGACCCGATGGGCAAGGACTTCGATTATGCCGAAGCGTTCAAGTCGCTAGACCTCGATGCCGTCAAGAACGATCTGCATGCGCTGATGACGGACTCCCAGGACTGGTGGCCAGCCGACTTCGGCCATTACGGCGGTCTCTTCGTTCGTATGGCCTGGCACAGCGCCGGTACCTATCGCATCACAGATGGCCGCGGCGGTGCCGGCATGGGCCAGCAGCGTTTTGCGCCCCTCAACAGCTGGCCGGACAATGCCAACCTCGACAAGGCGCGTCGTCTCCTGTGGCCGATCAAGCAGAAGTACGGCAACAAGATTTCCTGGGCCGACCTGATGATCCTGACGGGCAATGTCGCGCTCGAATCCATGGGTTTCAAGACTTTCGGTTTTGCCGGCGGTCGTGCAGACGTGTGGGAACCGGAAGAGCTCTACTGGGGCCCGGAAGGCACATGGCTCGGCGATGAGCGCTACAGCGGCGAGCGCCAGCTCTCCGAACCGCTCGGCGCGGTGCAGATGGGTCTCATCTACGTCAACCCGGAAGGCCCGAACGGCAATCCGGATCCGGTTGCCGCAGCCCGCGATATCCGCGAAACCTTCGCCCGCATGGCGATGAACGACGAAGAAACGGTTGCTCTCATTGCAGGCGGCCACACCTTCGGCAAGACGCATGGTGCCGGCGACCCGTCGCTGATCGGTGCAGAGCCGGAAGGTGGCGCGCTTGAAGATCAGGGTCTCGGCTGGAAGAGCAAGTTCGGCACCGGCGTCGGCAAGGATGCCATTACCGGTGGGCCGGAGGTCACCTGGACGCAGACGCCGACCCAGTGGAGCAACTTCTTCTTCGAAAACCTCTTCGGTTTCGAGTGGGAACTGACCACGAGCCCGGCTGGTGCAAAGCAGTGGGTGGCGAAGAATGCAGAGCCGTCCATTCCCGATGCCTTCGATCCGTCGAAGAAGAAGCTGCCAACCATGCTGACGACGGACCTGTCGCTGCGCTTCGACCCGGAATATGAGAAGATTTCGCGTCGCTTCCTGGAGCATCCGGAACAGTTTGCCGATGCTTTCGCCCGCGCATGGTTCAAGCTGACCCATCGCGACATGGGTCCGAAGGTTCGCTACCTCGGTCCGGAAGTTCCTGCCGAAGACCTGATCTGGCAGGACGTCGTTCCGGCTGTGAACCATCCGCTGATCGACGATCAGGACATTGCCGAATTGAAGGCAAAGGTTCTGGCGACCGGTCTTTCGGTTCAGGAACTGGTGTCCACTGCCTGGGCGTCCGCCTCGTCCTTCCGTGGTTCGGACAAGCGAGGCGGTGCCAATGGCGCACGCATTCGCCTGGAGCCGCAAAAGAACTGGGAAGCCAACCAGCCTGAGCAGTTGGCAAAGGTTCTCTCGGTTCTCGAAGGCGTCCAGCGTGACTTCAACGCGGCTCAGACGGGCGGCAAGCAGATCTCGCTTGCCGATCTCATCGTGCTGGCGGGTGCTGCCGGAATCGAAAAGGCCGCGAAGGCTGGCGGACAGGATGTAACCGTACCGTTCACCCCTGGCCGCGCCGATGCCTCGCAGGAGCAGACCGATGTTGCCTCCTTCGCCGCACTCGAGCCACGCATCGATGGCTTCCGCAACTATGTCAACGAGAAGCGCCATCAGTTCATGAAGGCAGAGGAAGCACTGATCGACCGTGCGCACCTGCTGACCCTCACCGGTCCTGAAATGACGGCGCTCTTGGGTGGTCTTCGTGTTCTCAACGTCGGCAAGCCAGAGCATGGCGTCTTCACCGATCGTCCCGAAGTTCTGACGAACGACTTCTTCGTCAACCTTCTCGACATGAGCACCCAGTGGGCTCCGGTCGCTGGCGAAAAAGGCATCTACGAGGCCCGTGACCGCAACACCAACGAAGTGAAGTGGACCGGTACGCGCGTCGACCTGATCTTCGGTTCGCACTCGCAACTGCGCGCCTTCGCCGAGGTCTATGCCTCCGCCGATGCCGGCCGCAAGTTCACCAAGGACTTCGTTGCTGCCTGGAACAAGGTGATGAACGCCGACCGCTTCGATCTCGTCTGATTTCTGAAGCTGACACACAATGAAAGGGTCGCGATGAAAGTCGCGCCCCTTTTCGGTTAAAGCGCCGTGCGTCCTATTGGGCCCACAAAGGACGCTTTGCCTTTTTGAATCTACACATCGTGCTTTTCCGAAAATCGAGTCCGATTTTCGGGCCGAAGCTGTAGCCTGAAAATAAAAAGGCCACCCGCACTCTACGGATGGCCTGCGGGCGTGTCGACTTGATGATGCTTAAAGCGTGCCGTTTCGCTGCTGGATCATCATGTAAGTATCATAGGTGTATTCGGCGATCTGCGCCCAGAGATAGGCATCCTTCTTGAAGGCCTGCTGGCTCTCGTAGATGGTCTTGAAGTCCGGGTTCACCGAGGAAATGCCTGCATAGGTTTCGACCGCTGCCTTGTGGCAGACATCGAGGATTTCCTGGCTGAACGGGCGAAGGATCGCGCCTTGAGCCACGAGTTCCTTGAGCGCCTTGGGGTTCTGCGCGTCGTAGCGCTCCAGCATGTAGGCGTTACCCGCAGCGCAGGCGTCTTTCAGGATGCGCTTGTAGTTTTCCGGCAGGCTGTTGTACTTCTCCAGATTGATGAAGGCGTGAACCGCGGGGCCACCCTCCCACCAAGCGGGATAGTAGTAATATTTGGCGACCTTGTAGAAGCCGAGCTTCTGGTCGTCATAGGGGCCGACAAATTCGGTGGCGTCGATCGTGCCCTTTTCAAGGGCGGCGTAGACATCACCGCCGGCGATCTGCTGCGGCGTGACGCCAACCTTCTGCATGACCTGGCCGGCAAGTCCGGCGATACGCATCTTCAGGCCCTTCAGGTCATCGATGGTGTTGATTTCCTTGCGGAACCAACCGCCCATCTGCGCGCCTGTATTGCCGAGCAGGATGGAATAGATGTTGTGCTTGGCAAAAAACGCGTTCAGCAGATCGTTGCCGCCGGCCTGATTAAACCAGGCATTGGTCTGGCGAGCATTGAGGCCGAAGGGAATGGCGGTGCCGAGGGCGAAAGTTGGGTCTTTGCCGACATAATAATAGGAGCAGGTATGCGCCATCTCGACTGTTCCGGCGCTGACTGCATCTGCCGCCTGGAGAGCCGGGACGATTTCACCGCCGGCAAAATGTTGGATGACGAAGTTGCCGCCCGAGGCTTCTTTCACATGATCGGCAACCAGCTGCCCCGCGCCAAAGAGAATATCCAGCCCCTTGGTGAAAGAGGATGTCATGCGCCATGTGATCTGCGGGTTTTCCTGCGCAATAGCGGGTGCTGCGAGGGCTGCTGCTGTAACGCCTGCGCCGGCGGCGCCCGCGTTTCTGATAAACGATCTGCGATCCATCACTGATTGCCTTGACTGAAGCTTCGGCGAACCGCTTGGTACGCCTCCCGCCGATGTAATAACCACGTCCGATTGCAGCCTTCAAGACAATAGTGGTGATATTTCGGCCAGCCTTGGGTAACCCCAAGTTGAGATCGGCAAATCCGTCAGGTGTCGCGTGTCGGATCGTCGAAGGCGGGGTTGTAGAAGAGCGAGAGTGTCAGACTTCTGGCGATGCGGTCGGCGGTCTGCATGAACCATGCATGCGCTTGCCCAGTGGGCGCGATCTCATCCAGCGTCTGCGAAAACAATGTCAGCCATTGCGGAAAAAGATCGGCGCTCATGCCGCCGACACCCATATGCGCCTGGACCGGCTTTCCGCCATAGGCCCCGGTCTTGAATGCGACGGAAGACCAGAAGCTCTTCATCTTTTCCATGTGCTCCGGCCAGCGGCCTGAAAGCCGGTTGTCGAAGACGGGTCCGAGCGTGTCATGCTCACGGACACGCCCGTAGAAGGTCTCGACCAGTCTGGAAATAAATGCCGCATCGACATCCATGCGGGCCATATCCCTTTCGGCGCGTTCCTGCATTGCCGCGCTGTGCGCAGCTCTTGCTGCCATGTCTTCACTCATCAGTTATCGGGTCTGCCTTGGATGGGGTGGAACGCATTGTGGCATGGGTTGTTAACCATGCCACCGGTGGCCTCCCCGTCATTTACTTATTGCAAAGGGAAATGACCGAGTTTGGGCTCGCTGGAATGAATACCAGGAGCAATGGAAGATGGCCAGAATTCTCATTACCGAAGACGAAGACGCTCTGCGTACGTTTGTCGCCCGGGCACTTCGCCTGGATGGACACGAAACCCATGAGGCCGCCGATGGCGAGCAGGGGTTCGAAAAACTGAGCGAACAGGATTTCGATCTTCTCCTGTCCGATATCCGCATGCCGGTGATGGACGGGATCGAACTGGCGCATCGTGCCTCGACGCAATATCCCAACCTCAAAATCCTGCTGATGACGGGATATGCCGAACAGCGTGAGCGTGCGGACGATCTCGTTACCAAGATCATCGACGTCGTTCCCAAGCCCTTCGCACTGCCGGATATCCGGCTTGCCGTGGCCCGCGCTCTCGCGGCCTGACCCGACAGCGGACACACTGCGCGATGGGTTTGCGAACCTGTCGCTTCTGCGGCTTTCGCCGTCTGCCTGAAGCAGGATGCAGTATTTTGCATGCGCAACTGCCGCATGCTCTTTAAAGGCATGAAAACACCCACCATATTCTGGCTAAGCAAGCCGCGGCGATCAAATGCGCCAAGGCTTCGCGGCACTTGCAAATCCAAGATGTGAGATGCCGAAAAGGGGTCTGCCGCTTACGGGGGCTCCAATCCCAACGTTCCGATCTGTGCCGAAAGCGGGCAGGCCGGCAAAGGAGGCTATGAACATGAACATTGAAAAATACTCAGAGCGGGTCCGCGGGTTTCTTCAATCTGCCCAGACCTATGCGCTGGCGCAAAACCACCAGCAGTTTGCAGCCGAGCATGTGCTCAAGGCGCTTCTCGATGACGACCAGGGTATGGCGTCTTCGCTGATCGAGCGCGCAGGTGGCGATGCAAAGGAAGCGCGGCTTGCCAATGATGCGGCGCTCGCCAAACTGCCCAAGGTTTCCGGCGGCAATGGCGGCCTCTCGCTGACAGCGCCGCTTGCGAAGGTCTTTGCGACCGCTGAAGACGTGTCGAAAAAGGCAGGCGACAGCTTCGTGACCGTCGAGCGTTTGCTCCAGGCGCTGGCGATCGAGACCTCCGCATCCACCTCCTCCTCGCTCAAAAAGGCAGGGGTAACGGCGCAGGCACTCAATCAGGCGATCAATGATATCCGCAAGGGCCGCACGGCCGATAGCGCCAATGCCGAACAGGGCTTTGATGCGCTGAAGAAATTCGCCCGTGATCTGACGGAGGAAGCGCGCGAAGGCAAGCTCGATCCGGTGATCGGTCGCGATGACGAAATTCGCCGCACGATCCAGGTTCTGTCGCGCCGCACCAAGAACAACCCGGTGCTGATCGGTGAACCGGGCGTCGGTAAGACGGCCATTGCCGAAGGCTTGGCGTTGCGCATCATCAATGGCGACGTGCCGGAAAGCTTGAAAGACAAGAAGCTGATGGCGCTCGACATGGGCGCGGTGATTGCTGGTGCGAAGTATCGCGGTGAGTTCGAGGAACGTCTGAAGGCAGTGCTGAACGAGGTTCAGGCAGAAGCAGGCGGCATTATCCTTTTCATCGATGAGATGCACACGCTGGTTGGTGCCGGTAAGGCGGATGGCGCGATGGATGCGTCCAACCTCCTGAAGCCTGCTCTTGCCCGTGGCGAGCTTCACTGCGTCGGTGCGACCACGCTCGATGAATATCGCAAGCATGTGGAAAAAGATCCGGCACTTGCCCGTCGCTTCCAGCCGGTTCTGGTTGACGAGCCGACGGTCGAGGACACGATCTCGATCCTGCGTGGTTTGAAGGAAAAGTACGAGCAGCATCACAAGGTCCGTATCTCGGATTCGGCCTTGGTTGCGGCTGCGGCGCTTTCGAACCGCTACATCACCGATCGCTTCCTGCCGGACAAGGCCATCGACCTGATGGACGAGGCCGCATCGCGTCTTCGCATGCAGGTGGACTCCAAGCCGGAAGAGTTGGACGAATTGGATCGTCGCATTATCCAGCTCAAGATCGAGCGCGAAGCCTTGAAGCAGGAGACGGATGCGTCTTCGGCCGACCGGCTGAAGAAGCTTGAGGATGAGCTGACCGATACGGAAGAAAAGGCGGATGCCCTGACGGCCCGTTGGCAGGCGGAAAAGCAGAAGCTCGGACATGCTGCGGATCTGAAGAAGCAGCTCGACGAAGCACGCAACGAATTGGCGATTGCCCAGCGCAACGGTCAGTTCCAGCGCGCCGGTGAGTTGACCTACGGCATCATTCCAGGCCTGGAAAAGGAACTGGCGACAGCGGAAGAGCGCGACAGCAACGGTGCCGCCTCCATGGTGCAGGAAGTGGTGACGGCGGACAATATTGCCCATGTCGTCTCCCGCTGGACGGGCATTCCCGTCGACAGGATGCTGGAAGGTCAGCGCGAGAAACTGCTGCGCATGGAAGACGAACTCGGCAAGTCGGTGGTCGGCCAGGGCGAAGCGGTTCAGGCTGTGTCGAAGGCGGTGCGCCGTGCGCGTGCCGGCCTTCAGGACCCGAACCGTCCGATCGGCTCCTTTATCTTCCTCGGCCCGACGGGCGTGGGTAAGACGGAGCTGACCAAGGCCTTGGCGCGCTTCCTCTTCGACGACGAAACCGCGATGGTTCGCCTCGACATGTCGGAATATATGGAGAAACACTCCGTTGCCCGGCTGATCGGTGCGCCTCCCGGCTATGTCGGCTATGAAGAGGGCGGTGCTCTGACGGAAGCGGTTCGCCGCCGTCCGTACCAGGTCGTGCTGTTCGATGAGATCGAAAAGGCGCATCCTGACGTCTTCAACGTCCTGTTGCAGGTGCTGGATGATGGCCGTCTGACCGATGGCCAGGGCCGCACCGTCGATTTCAAGAACACCATCATCATCATGACCTCGAACCTCGGTTCGGAGTTCCTGACGCAGATGGGCGACAGCGACACGGTAGAGTCGGTCCGCGAAATGGTGATGGAGCGCGTGCGCGGTCACTTCCGCCCCGAATTCCTCAACCGTATCGACGACATCATCCTCTTCCATCGCCTGCATCGCGATGAGATGGGTGCGATTGTCGACATCCAGCTTCGCCGCCTCGTTTCGCTGCTCAGCGATCGCAAGGTGACGCTCGACCTGGACGAGGATGCCCGGATCTGGCTTGCCAACAAGGGTTACGACCCGGCCTATGGTGCACGCCCACTAAAGCGTGTCATTCAGAAGTCCGTTCAGGACAGGCTGGCCGAGATGATCCTGGGTGGCGAGGTTCCGGATGGTTCTACCGTTAAGGTGACCTCCGGTACCGACAGGTTGCTGTTCAAGGTCAAGCAGCCATCTGCGCATGATGGCGTGGCAGACGCCGCCTGATTTGATTAAGGGCTCCTTCGGGAGCCCTTTTTCGTTGTTGCGGTTTTATTGAGAAGAGACAGACTTACTCTGCGTCACCAGTGACGACGCCGACGAAAGGCAGTTCGCGGAAGGCATAGGCCACATCCATGCCGTAGCCGACGACGAAGTAGTCCGGGCATTCGAAGCCGACGAAATCAGCCTCCAGATCTTCCTTGCGCTTGACCTTCTTGTCCAGCAGCACGGCGATGGAGACGTTGCGGGCGCCACGCTCGAAAAGCAGTTCCTTGGCAAAACGCAGCGTGCGACCGGATTCGAGAATATCGTCGATCAGAAGAACGTCGCGGTCCTTCACGTCGCTGTCGATATCCTTGACGATCTTGACGCCTTGCGAAACGGTGCCGGTGCCGTAGCTGGAAAGCGTGATGAATTCGACTTCCGGGGCAAGGCCGCTATCGTGCAGCGCGCGGATGAGGTCGGCAGCGAAAATGAAGGAGCCCTTCAACACCGCAATGACCAGCAGGTCCTTTGTCGGGCCCTGGGCGATGTGCTTTGCCATATCGCGGTTGCGCTCGGCAATCTGGTCGGCGGTGTAAAGCGGCTCGATGTTTTTTCCACGAACGACGGGCATTGTGTCTCCTGCATTGCTTCGCAGCCAGACAGAAGCTGCCGGCGGATGAAATGAAGGGGCTGCGGTAGCACAGTCAGCGAGCGGAAGCATCCGTTTCGATAAAGGAAAGCTTGATTTCCGGCGTTTTTCCACCGGGATGGCGCAGTTTTGCCGAGAAGCCATGGCTCTGGCCGGGTCCGATCTCGGTGATGGGCGGCTCGATCAGCATGCTGGCCACCTTCTCTCCCTTGGCAGCGAAGAGGTCGGCGCGGATGGAAGGAACCTCCTGAATGTTGTCGGTTCTGTTATCGACAATGCCGTTGATGACCAGGACTTCCATCCCGCCAGCATCCTGCGGGGTAATGCTGATATGCGAGATGGCAAGCGGTTCAGGCGGGGCCTCGACGGCCGGTCTTTCCGTTGGAAGCACGGAAAATCCACCGGACATGAAGAACATGCCGACGGCTGCAGCTGCAACGACAGCCGAATAGCCGTCGACCGAAAGCGAGGAAAGCTTGCGATCGATCCATGCGATCATCGCCTGAAATGTCTCGAGCGCACCGACGGTCCTGCTCTTGCCTTGTTGATAAGCCGCGCGTCGATTGTCGTTTCCGTAGTCACGAAAGACCGTTTCCTTTACGGTCACGAAGTCGGCGTCGATCGTTTCCTGTCGCGTCACGGCTCTTGTCTTTGGCCGGGCAGCAGGCGCATCTGGCATCAAAAGGTCGTAATCATGTGCCGATTGTTTGCGAAATGGACGGAACATAGCCATGAAGTTCCCTTGGTCAGTTTTTCAGCCCGAGTTCACCCCGGGCATTGAAAGGAATCTTGACCAGTCGTAAATTTAATTGGTTAACGCTTCGCAAAGATCGACTGCGTCGAGCCGCGTTTCCCGCAGTTTGCGGGCAAAAAGCGGCAGGGCGGAGATTTGAAGACGCTCAAGCGGATCGGAAAAGAAAGAGACTGGAAAAGCGTTGATCCATTTCGAAAATGTCGGGCTGCGTTACGGCATGGGCCCGGAAATTCTCAGGGACATGACCTTCGATATTCCCAAGGGTTCCTTTCAGTTCCTGACCGGGCCGTCCGGTGCGGGCAAGACGACGCTTCTGCGCCTGCTGCTCATGTCGCTGCAGCCGACCCGCGGTCATATCCGCATGTTCAACCGCGATATTTCGCGCATCCCGAGAAGCGAGCTTCCGATGCTGCGTCGGCGCGTCGGCATCGTCTTTCAGGATTTTCGCCTGCTCGATCATCTGACCACCTACGAGAATGTCGCCTTGCCTTTGCGTGTCCGCGGCAAGGAAGAAAGCGCCTATCGCAACGATGTCATCGAGCTTTTGAAGTGGGTCGGTCTGGGAGAGCGGGTCAACGTTCTTCCCGCCATTCTTTCGGGCGGAGAAAAGCAGCGCGCCGCAATCGCGCGCGCGCTGATGGACCAGCCGGAAATCCTGTTGGCCGATGAGCCGACCGGAAATGTCGATCCGCCCATGGCCAAGCGGCTGCTCAATCTCTTTCTGGAACTCAACCGGCTGGGCACCGCTGTCGTCATCGCCACGCACGATTTTGGCTTGATGGATCAGGTCGATGCGCGCCGAATGATTCTGACCGAAGGGCGGCTCGACATCTATGAATGAGATGAACCGCAAGACGCTGAAACCGAGAGCACCGCAGCAGGGCGCACCGCAGATGCGCATCCGCCCGATGGCGCCGATCCTGCCGCCATCCAACATTCAGGGCAACGCGCTGATCGTCGTCATCGCCATCATGGCCTTTCTCGCCTGCCTGACGCTCGGTGCCGTCAGCATGGTACGCGCCACCGCCGCCGGCTGGCAGAGCCAGATCTCGCGGGAGATCACCATTCAGATCAAGCCCGAAGACGGGCTCGATATGAATGCGGCGCTCAACAAGGCCCGCAATCTGGCGCTGGGTTTCGTCGGCACGCGCGAAGGTACGATCATGGACGATGCCGCGACGAGCCGCCTCCTGGAGCCCTGGCTGGGTTCGGGGCTTGATCTGTCCGAACTGCCGGTGCCGCGTCTTGTCATCATTACCATCGATGAAAACAACCCGCCGGATTTCGAAGCCATGCGGGCGATGCTGAAGACCGAAATCCCGCAGGCCTTTCTGGATGATCACCGCACCTGGGTGGATCGACTGGTGTCCATGGCCCATACCACGGTGATGATCGGCGTCGGTGTGCTGGTGCTGGTCTTTACCGCCATGGTGCTGACGGTGATCTTCGCCACGCGCGGCGCACTCTCCGGCAACCGGCACATTGTCGAGGTGCTGCATTTCGTCGGCGCCGAAAGCGGCTTCGTCGCGCGAGAATTCCAGAAGCACTTTCTGAAGATCAGCCTCAAGGGATCAGGTGCCGGCAGTGCTGTCGCGGCGTTCGTCTTCCTTGCGGCAGGCTTCTGGCAGTCGCGATCGCTTGCAACGCCGCAAAGCGATCAGGCGACCGCCTTGTTCGGCTCATTCTCGGTCGGCATCGACGGTTATCTCGGTATCCTGATGACGATGATCATCATCTCGCTGCTGACGACGATTACGGCGCGCATGACGGTCATCCGCACCATTGATGAGATCGACCGCATCCGTTCCGACCCGTCGAAGAGCGATGGCTTATAGGGGCGTTGGTGGTCGATGGCCGGGCACAACCGCCTGTTCCTTGCCATAGTCCCTGCTTATGGTAACTCATGGCAATGAGTCGCATAGACCGGCATGATCATATGGCTGATTCGCCGCGGAACCGAATGTTCTCGCGACGCGGGCCGTTGCGCCGCTTCATCCGTATCGCCATCCTCGTTTTCGTCGTCACTGCCGGTGCCGTTTTCGGCGGATTTTTGTGGTTTGCCGATTCCGTTGCGACCATGCGACCGCCGGAAGGCGCGAGAGCCGATGCCATCATTGTCCTGACCGGCGGTTACCAGCGGATCGACCAGGCGGTCGGGTTGTTGCGCGATAAGGTCGGAAAGCGGCTGCTCATTTCAGGCGTGAACCCATCGACGACGCGCGCACAGATCAGAAGGATGACGCAGAGTTCTCCCGATCTCTTCGCCTGCTGCGTCGATATGGGCTACAAGGCGATCGACACGATTGGCAATGCCAATGAGGCCGCAGGGTGGATACGCGACAAGGGCTACACCTCGATCGTCGTCGTCACCAATAATTACCATATGCATCGAAGCCTGCATGAGCTTAGAAGCGCAAGCCCCAATACGGAATTCATTGCCTATCCCGTCATCAACTCCGATTTGAGCCGCACCAACTGGTTCGCCAATCCCGACGTGTTGCGTACCATGATCTCCGAATACGCGAAATTCGTCGTCGCAGCACTTCGCGACCTTACGGGCATCGGCAAGGGTAATGGCCTGCGAGACTGAACGGCCGATCCGAAAAACGTTGTGCCGTCTCGGCCGCGACCTTCTCGCTGGATAGCTCTTGCTGCATGGCCCCGGTTTCGTGTAGGCGTTGCCCATCTGCGCTGGCGTGAAGAGGCACCCGTCTTCGGCTCAAGCGCCCGGAGACGCCAGACACATGCTCAGACTACGTTCGGTTCTGTTCAACACCTTCTTCTATCTCAATCTCATCCTGCGCATGATCGTGCTGACGCCGATCTACTTCATCGTGCCGCGCAAGCTTGCCTATGAGATCCCGAAGAACTGGGCACGTTCCAACCATTGGCTGATGAAGACGATCGTCGGAACGACTTTCGAGGTCGAGGGTCTGGAAAATATTCCGCAAACCGGCTGCATCTTCGCGCCGAAGCACCAGTCCTTCTGGGACACCTACGCGCTGCTGCCGGACTTGAAGGACCCCGTCTATATCCTGAAGCGTGAACTGATGTGGATACCGCTTTTTGGCTGGTACGTCGCCAAGCAGCGCATGATCCCGGTCAATCGTGCTGCGCGCGGCAAAGCAATGCTGAAGGTGATGGACCGCGCCAAGGAGGAGATGGCGAAGGGTCGCGAGTTGATCATCTATCCGGAAGGCACACGCCGTCCACCGGGGGCGGAGCCGGAATATCGTTACGGCATTGCACGCCTTTACCGCGATCTGAAAGTGCCGGTGGTCCCCGTTGCCATGCATCCCGGCCTTTTCTGGCCACGCCGGTCCACCATGCGCTATCCGGGGCACTTCAAGGTGCGCATTCTGCCGCCGATCCAGCCCGGTCTCGATCCGGATACCTTCTTCAAGACGTTGATCGAGGTGACGGAAAAGGCGAGCGACGAACTGCTCATCGAGACAGCGCGCAACAATCCCGACCTGCCCATGCCGCCGACCGCGCAGAAGCGCCTCGCCGAGCTAGGCTTCTCAAGAGTCTGATTGATTCAGCTTAAATTCCAGCATCAGGTTCCGCTGCAGGAATGAGTGGTTGTCGTCCGAGACAAGGATAAGATGGGTGGACCCATCCGGCTGGGGCACGACGTCAATGCCTTCCATATTGTCGATCTGATAGGACGGGCCGGCCTCGATCAGCGTTTCGCCATCGACGATAGCGCCGGGACGAATATCTCCGCCAGCAATACGACGGATACGCATGCCCGCGCCTTCGCTGAAATTGAAGCGGCGCTCCAGCAAAAGCAGGTCGCCATTGGGCAGGAAAGCGCCGTCCGTCGCGGCGAAATCACCATGTTTCTTGACGGCAAACAGCCCCTTGAGCGGCCCATCCAGTATGGCGGCGTAGAGATCGCCGTTTCTATCGACGCTGTCTTCCGCCACCGCAACCAGTGCGCCTTTGAGCGGCGAGTTCTCCGGTGAAGCAACAAGTGTTTCCAGCCCGGCATTGCGTTTCAAGGCGTTGTTGGGAATGAGATGGGGAAGCCTGCCGCGTGGCCTGGCACCGGCGAGATTCTTATCGGGATAGATGCCGATGCGGTGGAACTGTTCGTAGCTGACATAGAGACGATCGCCGCGCACTGCCAAGCCCTCCGCGTCCATGTCCACCTTTCTGCGCGCGGCGGTTCCATTCTCGTTCAGCATCGGATCGATATGCAACATCGACACGCCGGAAAGAGCCCCGGTCTTGTTATCGCGCTCAATCTCGCCGGTCATCCAGTGGCCGGTATCGAGAACCGCAACGAAACTGCGTCCGTCCGCTCGAAAGCGAACACTCGAAATTGCCCCGAAATCGGGGTCGGACGAGCGCATGGACAGTCCGCCGATAAATTCAAGCTTGCCGAAGTGCCTCTCACTCGATCCGGTCAGAAAATCCCGGATTGGTGAAGAGGTCACAGCAACTTCAGGAGAGGAGGCGCCGATTGCGGCCGGGCTGAGAATGGCAAGAACAAAAGCCAGCGTAGCGACGGGGCGTGCGAACGATCGGCGGGGGAAAACGCCCCCGCTGCGACGTGTCTTATCCCGCACGGCGCATCCTGCGGGACGGCTTGCCGGAGCTTGTGCTGGTATCCTCGAAGAGGGCGGCAAGTTGCTCGGTCATGGCGCCCGCCAGTTCGTCCGCGTCCACGATTGTGACGGCGCGGCGATAGTAGCGCGTCACGTCGTGGCCGATGCCAATCGCCAAAAGTTCGACAGGCGAACGCGTCTCGATCTGCTCGATGACGGCACGCAGATGCCGTTCGAGATAGTTGCCTGGATTGACCGACAGCGTCGAGTCGTCCACCGGCGCGCCGTCGGAGATCATCATCATGATCTTGCGCTGTTCCGGACGGTTGATCAGGCGATTGTGCGCCCACATCAGTGCTTCGCCGTCGATGTTTTCCTTGAGCAAGCCCTCGCGCATCATCAGGCCGAGATTGCGCCGCGCACGGCGCCACGGCGCATCCGCGCTCTTGTAGATGATGTGGCGCAGGTCGTTCAGACGGCCGGGCGATGGCGGCTTGCCGCTGGCAAGCCATTGCTCGCGCGACTGTCCACCTTTCCACGCCTTGGTGGTGAAGCCGAGGATTTCAACCTTCACGCCGGAGCGTTCCAGCGTGCGCGCTAGAATATCGGCGCAGGTAGCGGCGACAGTGATCGGTCGACCGCGCATGGAGCCCGAATTGTCGATGACCAGCGAAACGACCGTGTCGCGGAATTTCGTATCGCGTTCCTTCTTGAAGGAAAGCGGCTGCATCGGATCGATGATGAGTCGCACGAGACGTGCCGGATCGAGGTAGCCCTCTTCCAGATCGAAATCCCAGGAGCGGTTCTGCTGTGCCATCAGGCGGCGCTGCAAGCGGTTCGCCAAGCGTCCAACGGCGCCTTGAAGGTGCGCCAACTGCTTGTCGAGGAAGGCGCGCAAGCGATCCAACTCCGCTTCGTCACAGAGTTCCTCCGCGTGAATTTCCTCGTCGAATTCCTGGGTGAAGATGCGGTAGTCGACCTTCTCGTTGAAATCGTCGAAGGGGCTGTTCGGGCGGCGGGTTTCGCCGGGCGTTTCGGAATCCTCATCGAGATCGTCGGACATTTCGTCCTCCGACATCTCGGCGCCATCCATCTCGCCATCTTCCATCTGCTCCTGAGAGGCTTCGCTCTCCTCCGCAGGGGCGGCATCGGAGCCCGCGTCTTCCTCGACCTGTTCTTCCTGCTGCTCGTTGCTGCGCGGCTGGTCTTCGTCGGATTCGGCTTCCTGCGATTCCGGCTCGTCATTCTCGTCGCCGAAATCTTCCGCCATCTGCATGGAGGTCAGCATTTTACGAACAAGCTTGGAAAACGCCTTCTGGTCTTCGATGACGGAGGAGAGATCCTTGAGGTCACCAGACGCCTTGTCTTCGATGAAGGGGCGCCAGACATCGAGAATCTTGCCAGCACTTTCCGGCGGCTTTTCACCGGTCAGCTTCTCGCGGACCAGCAGCGCGACAGCCTCGGCAATCGGTGCATCTTCCTGGGTGTTGATCGCGCCAAAGTTCGCCTTGGCGTATTTCTCCGTGTTCATCGCACGAATGTTGTTTGCCATGCCCGGCATGCGAAGCGCGCCGATGGATTCGACACGCGCCTGTTCGACAGCATCGAAGATCTGCCGTGCATCGGCACCCTGCGGCGACATCGTGGCATGCACATCGCTATCGTGGCAGGCAAGGCGAAGCGCCATGGAATCGCCAAGTCCGCGGGTGATCGCCACTTCCTGTGCCGTCGGCTTCTTGGAGATTTCCGGCAGCCGCATGCGCTCGCCGGCAAGGCCCGGGCGCTCATTGGCGAAAACCACTTCGACTTCGGAACTACCCGCGACAGAACGCACGCAGCCGGTGATCGCCTGACGCAGCGGTTCGGTATCGATCACCGTGCCGGATTTGGGTCTCACATTGTCGCCGCGCGCTGCCATGGTCTTTCCTGTCGATTCTGAACGCTCCACGCAGACTTCGAAAGTCACGCGGGAGCGTCTTCGTCTTCACGCTTTAATCTGCGCATTTCCGGACGCAAAACCGATGCCACTTTTGCTGGAAATGCTCTAGTGATCTCCCGGCTTTCGCCGGAAGGATCAGGCGCTGAGAACGATGTTTGCCGCGCTTTCCTTCAGCTCGACGCCGAAAGCGCGCTGGTACTGTTCTGCCACGAGCGTCCGCTCCAGCTCATCGCACTTGTTGAGGAAGGTAACGCGGAAGGCAAAGGCGAGATCGCCAAAGATTTCTGCGTTCTCTGCCCAGGTGATGACGGTACGCGGGCTCATCACGGTTGAGAGGTCGCCATTGATGAAGGCCGAGCGGGTAAGATCGGCAACGCGAACCATCTTCGATGCGGTTTCGCGACCCTTCTCGGTGTCGAGGCTCTTCACCTTGGCAACGATGATGTTCACTTCCTGCTCATGTGGCAGATAGTTCAGCGTCGTAACGACCGACCAGCGGTCCATCTGCGCCTGATTGATCTGCTGCGTGCCGTGGTAAAGACCGGTCGTATCGCCAAGGCCAACGGTGTTGGCGGTTGCGAAAATGCGGAAGGCCGGGTGAGGGCGGATCACGCGGCTCTGGTCGAGCAGCGTCAGGCGACCGGACGATTCCAGAACGCGCTGGATAACGAACATGACGTCCGGGCGGCCCGCATCATACTCGTCGAAAACGAGTGCGACATTGTGCTGGTAAGCCCAGGGCAGGATGCCGTCCTTGAACTCGGTGACCTGCTTGCCGTCCTTCAGAACGATGGCGTCCTTGCCGACGAGGTCGATACGAGAGACATGGCTGTCGAGGTTGACGCGCACGCACGGCCAGTTGAGGCGCGCTGCGACCTGTTCGATATGGGTGGACTTACCGGTGCCGTGGAAGCCGGACACCATGACACGTCGGTTATGAGCAAAGCCTGCAAGGATCGCCAGTGTCGTATCGCGGTCGAAAAGATAGTCCGGATCCAGATCGGGCACATAGGCGTCGCCCTGGCTGTAAGCCGGTACACGCAGATCCGTATCGATACCGAAGACCTCACGGACAGAAACAGTCGTGTCCGGCAGGTTGGTAATATCAAGGTCAATTTTGCTCATCACGTCTCCAAGGCGGGTAGCAACCACCCGGCCACATCTTCATAAGGCAATTACCAAAGGGGCTTAGCAGAAACCCGATTGCTTTAACAATTGGTAGGCTTGAATGACAGCCCGAAAACGCTCTTCCGAACCGCGATCGCCACCATTAGCATCAGGATGGTGCTTTTTGACAAGCTCCTTATAGCGTCGTTTAATGTCTTCCTGCTTGGCGCCAGCCTCCAGACCGAGCGTGTCGAAGGCTTTCGCTTCCAGTGTTTTCAGTTTGCGGTCCGGCTGGATGCGCTGGCCGCCCGCCCTTCCGTCGCCAAAACCATTGGTGAAGCCAAAAGGATCCCGGATGCGCGCATTTGCAGCACCCGAACGCAAGGTCGAATGAAGCGGGCTGTCGCGCGCTGTCTTGTTCACCCCCACCGTCCATGTGGGGCGGTGGCCGGTGATCGCTTCCTTCTGGTAGCGGGCGATCTCGCTGTCGGAGAGGCCCGAAAAATAATTGTAGCCCTTGTTGTATTCCTTCACATGCTCAAAACAGAACATGAAGAATTGCCCCTCGGCATTGCGGCCGACGGGTGCGCGGTGATTACCAGGCTTGTCGCATCCATCCCACTGACACACGGGGGCTTGAGCCTCCGGCGGTTGGTCTCTCTTGCGACGCGTGCGGATGCGGTCGAAGTATTTCGAATCCAGTTTCATGATATCCCAATTATGGTGCGCAAAAGGGTGCACAACAAGAATTGACAAAGCGGAATGTTGCAGGCTTTTAGGTAGCCCCTTTAGGCCTGTTTGGTAACCCATCGGCTCTCCGCCGCCGGATTGCCAGACAGGCTCTAACCAACGTGATCATCAGGAGATGGATGCCATGTCCCTGCGCCAACGCATGGAAAACAAGCTGCGGGAAGCATTTTTGCCGGATCGCCTGAATGTCATTGATGAAAGCCACATGCATGCCGGACACCAGCCGGATATGACCGGCACAGGCGAGACGCATATGCGTGTTCAGATAGTGTCTGAGCAGTTCTCAGGCAAGTCTCGCGTGGACCGCCACCGTGCCATTAATGGGCTATTGAAGCCCGAACTGGATGACGGCCTGCATGCGCTGGCCATCGAAGCAGCGGCGCCGGGCGAACCGACGCGGTTTTGATTGTCTACAGCGACGTGAGCCGTTGCAGCTTTAGCCCGGATGCTTTTCCGACAGGAAGCTCTGCACCTCCGATGCCGCAACATCGTCTGCCACGAAAGACTGGCCAATGCCGTGGGTCAGGATGAAGGTGAGCTTGCCGCCCTTGACCTTCTTGTCCTGGGCAATGGCCGCCATCAACGTTTCGACCGGCGGGAGCTCACCGGGGATATCCTTCATCGAGGTGGGCAGCCCCACTGCTTTCAGATGCGCTTCGACGCGGGTTGCATCATCCGGGCTTGCAAGGTTCATGCGGGCGGAGAACTGGTGCGCCAGCACCATGCCGATGGCAACGCCTTCTCCGTGAACCAGCCGTTCGCTGTTATATTCGGTTGCCGCTTCCAGAGCGTGGCCGAAGGTATGGCCAAGGTTCAGCAGCGCACGGACACCGTTTTCCTTCTCGTCTGCGACAACGACGTCCGACTTCGCCTGGCAGCTCGTGGCGATCGCCTCGATGCGGGCCGGGCCTCCTCTCTCGATTTCCGCCCAGTTCTTCTCAAGCCAGGAGAAGAAATCCGGCTTGTCGATCAGGCCGTACTTGACCACTTCGGCGTAGCCTGCACGAAACTCGCGGGGGCTCAGCGTATCGAGAACGGCGGTATCGGACAGCACCAGATCCGGCTGATGGAAGACGCCGACGAGGTTCTTGCCGTGACGGCTGTTGATGCCGGTCTTGCCGCCAACGGAGGAATCGACCTGCGCCAGAAGCGAGGTTGGAATTTGGACAAAACGGACTCCGCGCCGAACGATGCCGGCTGCAAAACCCGCCAGATCACCGATGACGCCGCCGCCGAGCGCGATGACCGCATCGTTCCGCTCAATCCGCGCGGCAAGGATGGCATCGCACACGGTGACGAGGTGATCGAAGCTCTTGGTCTTTTCGCCTGCCGGTAGCGTCAGCGATACGGCCTCGATGCCGTCGGTCTGCAGACCATCCATCAGGGTCTCGAGATAAAGCGGCGCGACATGCTCATCGGTAATGATGGCGGCGCGCTTGCCCTTCAGCCGTGAGGAAATTTCTCCACCGGCGCGGCCGATCAGGCCAGGTCCGATAAGGATATCATAGGCACGTTCACCCAGCGGAACATGAACAAGGCGCTCGTCGGTCTGGATGGCGGAGGGCATGGCATCAGGCTTTCTTGGTGAGGCTGGCGATGGCTTCTAGAACTTCCGTGGCGATGATGTCCTTGCGAACATCGCGGGATTCGATGGTGATGTCGGCTTCGCAATAGATGGGGTAACGCTTTTCCATCAGTGCCGCCAGCGTTGCCTTGGGGTTCTCGGTCTTCAGCAAGGGGCGATGATCCCGCTTGTTGACACGTTCCCACAGCACTTCGAGATCGGCTTTTAGCCAGAGCGAAACGCCGCCACGCTTGATGTGTCGACGGGTATTCTCGTTGATGAAGGCCCCACCACCGGTGGAGACGACCTTGGGTCCACCACGCAAAAGGCGCTTGATCACGCGCGTTTCCAGTGCCCGAAATTCGTCTTCGCCATAGCTAGCGAAGAGCTCCGAGATCGTCATGCGCGAGACGCGCTCGATCTCGTCATCCGTATCGACGAAGGGGATCCTCAACTGCTGCGCGACCGACCTGCCGATTGCAGATTTTCCTGCACCCATGAGCCCAACAAAGACGATGTTGCGCCTGCCAAGAGCGGCACGCGCTTTTTCTCCCAGGCTCTGGGGAAGAGATAAGTTGGTTTCGCTCATGAATGATGGCCCATTTGGCTTCGGTATCTTCAAATGTTTACCAAGCGTCAAGCCAAATCGCGCCTTATAAGCATGTCGCGCAAAAGTGTGCAGCGGTTTTGCGATAACGACATGCGATGAAACAAGAACCTAAAGCCTAGAGCGCGAATCTGAAGGATCGCGGCGGGCGCGCTTTAAGCCATAGAAATAGCCTGGCCGGATGACACCGATTGTCATGCGGAAGGCCAGCCACGCCATGCCCTTGCCAAGATGTTCTCACAGGCAAGGCGACCAAGTGCTGCGGAGTGATCATGCCCACCCTTTTCCGTTTTATCTTCATCCTCGCGGCCATCGCCGGCATTATCTATGGAAGCATGGTATCGCTTGTTTCGCTGGTGAAACCGCGCGAGCGGGAGGTCACGGTTCGCATTCCGTCCGAGCGCCTCAATCCGCCGACACCTTGAGGAGCAGGCAAGCCATGTCTCGCCAGGATCATGCACGACTGGAAGGCTTTCTGGAAATGATGAGCGCCGAGCGCGGTGCGGCGATGAACACGCTTGCCTCCTATGAGCGCGATCTCAACGACCTGATGGCGTTTCTCTCATCGCGCCATGCGTCATTGACCGAGGCAACCACAGCCGACCTCTCGGCCTATCTGGCTCATCTTTCTGCGCAAGGCTTTGCCGCATCCTCGCAGGCACGGCGCCTTTCTGCGCTCCGGCAGTTTTACAAGTTTCTCTATTCTGAGGGTGTTCGCACCGACGATCCTACTGGAATATTGGACGCGCCACGCAAAGGTCGATCTCTTCCGAAAACCATGAGTGTTGCCAGCGTCACAGCGCTTCTCGCCAAAGCCGCGGAAGAAGCGAGCCTGGAAGGGCCGGGGCAACTGGCGCGCATCCGCATGCATCTTCTGCTGGAGCTGCTCTACGCAACGGGCATGCGCGTTAGCGAACTCGTCTCCTTGCCGGCCAAGGTCCTGCGACACGAAGGCCGTTTCCTGATGATCCGCGGCAAGGGCAACAAGGATCGCGTCGTCTTGTTGTCACGAACGGCGATCGAGGCGATGGAGAGATACGATGAAGCCCGCAAGGCGCTCGCGCCGAAGGGCAAGTCAGACGAAGAAAGCCCGTGGCTGTTTCCCTCTGCCAGCAAGGAGGGGCATCTGCCCCGTCAGGTGTTTGCCCGCGACCTGAAGGATATCGCCATCCGCGCCGGCCTCACCCCCTCGGCCGTCTCGCCGCATGTGCTTAGGCACGCCTTTGCCAGCCATCTTCTGCAGAACGGCGCGGATCTGCGCGCAGTGCAGGAACTGCTCGGCCATTCGGACATTTCAACGACACAAATATACACACATGTGTTGGAAGAACGCCTCCAAGAGTTGGTACAAACGCACCACCCTCTTGCCAAACAGGGCAAAAACCTTGATTAGAGCGACCGGAACCGCCGGGAGAGCCCGGTCAAACCTTGCGCAAAACGATCGGAAACGGATCTCATGCTCAGCTATCTCGACTTCGAAAAACCCATTTCGGACCTGGAAGGCAAGATTCTTGAACTGAAGAAACTGGCCGCAGAAGACGAGAGCATAGATACGTCCGAGGAAATTTCGCGTCTGGAATCGCGCGTCAACGACGCGATGCAGGACATCTATTCCAAGCTGAATGCCTGGCAGAAGACGCAGGTTGCCCGCCACCCGCAGCGCCCGCACTTCATCGACTATGCGAGCGCGCTCTTCACCGACTTCACGCCGCTGGCCGGCGACCGCAAGTTTGCCGAAGATGCCGCCATCCAGGCAGGTCTTGGCCGTTTCAACGGCCAGCCAGTCGCAATCATCGGCCAGGAAAAGGGCAACGACACGAAGTCGCGCCTCAAGCATAATTTTGGTAGCCCGCGTCCGGAAGGATACCGCAAGGCGATCCGCGTTCTGGAACTGGCCGACCGCTTCTCTCTACCCGTCGTGACGCTCATCGATACCGCCGGCGCTTATCCAGGTGTCGGTGCTGAAGAACGCGGCCAGGCGGAAGCCATCGCCCGGTCGACGGAAATGTGCCTGAACGCCAAGGTGCCGATCGTGTCCGTCGTCATCGGCGAAGGCGGCTCCGGCGGCGCCATTGCGATCGCCACCGGCAACCGTGTCTACATGCTCGAACACGCAATCTACTCTGTGATCTCCCCCGAAGGTGCAGCCTCCATCCTCTGGCGCGATTCGACCCGCGCCAAGGAGGCCGCGACCAACATGAAGATCACTTCGGATGACCTGAAAGCGCTCGGCGTCATTGACGGGATCATTCCGGAGCCCATCGGCGGCGCCCACCGCGACCCCTCAGGCGTGATCGCCGCAACGGGGAAAACAATCGAATCTGCGTTGAAAGAGCTGACAGCTCAAACCGGCAGCCAGCTTCGCGCCGAACGTCGTCAGAAGTTCCTGGACATCGGCCGCAGCCTGTAATCCGCTCGACCCTGTTTTCTGCTTGTGAAGGCGCGCCGCTCCCGGTGCGCCTTTTGCTTATCTGTGGTTCACACCGCCACGCGATAGGCCTGCCTTCTCGCAAACGAAGCTTTTGTCTCGCACTAATATGCAATATGAGGAATATTTCATATTTATGACAACAGGAGACAGTGATGTCGATATCGGCGTCGGTAACCGATAATTCCCGGTCCCCGTTAAGACTTCTGGAAAAGCCGCTGGCGTCCGGCATGTCGCGTGAGGTCTACGCTCTTCCCGGTACCAACATGCTCGTGAAGGTGCAGACAAAGATGCCGCCACGCCGCTACTTCCAGAACATCCGGCTGCTGTATTTAGTGCGGCGTTTCTATAAGGCTATCGTGCCGCTGCGGCGCGAATTGCGGGAGTATGAGCGGGTCGCACAAGAAGGCCCCAGAACCGCGCGCCATCTCCAGCATTTTGCAGGCGTCGTTTCTACCGACAGGGGCACAGGCATTCTGGTGAAGGCTGTGCGCCGGAGAAACGGTGCCCTTGCGATGACCCTTCAGGATGCGATCGAGAGCGGGCAATACAGCCAGCAGACGGATGCTGCGCTTTCGGAATTCCTGGACTGGCTGGTCAAGAGCGAGATTGTTGCCGTGGACGTGCACCTGAAGAATATCGTCGTTGACGAGAAGAACGGTGCACTCGTCCTGATCGACGGCATCGGAGACAAGACCTTCCTTCCCGTCCGGTCATGGTTTTCCTGGCTAAACCGGAGCTATAAGAAGCGACTGGCCCAGTCGATCTATGCAGAAGTGGCGCACCGTTTCATGAGATCAACGTTGAGCAACCGGACTGTTCTTCTGCTCTTCGTATTCGCAGGTACGATGTTGGGTATCGATATCTCGGATGGCCAGTTGATCGATGGATGAATCTTCGTAGTTTCCAATAAGTCCGTGGACACCTGCATCTGACCCCAGCAAACTATTGACTCGATCTCGATCTTACGTTGTATCGTTGATCAAGGGACGTAGGGGCGTCTTCGAGGGGTAAAGGGACATCATGAAAAAGATTTTGACGCTGCTGGTCGCAGGACTGGCCGTGACTGCCTGTGCAAAAAGACCAGATGCTATTGTTCCAGTCGATGTGCCGATGGCCGCTTATGGCAACATGGACTGCCAATCATTGGCGCAGGAGTACCTGAAGGAGCAAACCGCTCTATTGGCCGTCTCCAAGCAACAGAACGATGCCGCAACAGGCGATGCTTTTGGCGTCTTTCTAATAGGCGTTCCGATGTCGAGCACCTTTGGTGGTGATAAGGAAGGTCAGGTGGCTGTCACGAAAGGCAAAGTCAACGCGATCGAAGCCAATCTGAGAAGCAAAGGCTGCAACATTCCCACGGTGACAAAGCCGGGAAGCAAAAAGTCGGCGAAGTGACAACGTGATTTCGCTGTAAGGTATCACACCTCTAGCGACTCATCGACGATAGAAGAATCGACCGGCGGCATTTTGTTGGCGGTCATTCTGGTGATCGGAACATACCGCTCGACTGTTGTACTTGTCTCTAGGGCATTGATCGCTTTGCTTCGGACAAAGCTGGAATTCTCAACGGCGCCAAGGCGAGCGACTGTCCGCTGCGCGCTCTCCACATACATCGCGTGCGAAATGTCTCCCCGGTGAAACAGAATGTAATTTTTGACCTCGATAGGTAACGTACGACGCAGCAAGTATTCTTGCCCAGCCATCCGCTGCGGTTCGCAGTTCATGCCATTTGTAAAACCCAGAAGGCATGACTGCACGAAAGGGAGATCGGATTTGCACGAGTCCATCTCGAAGCGGATTCGGCCAAAGCGCGCGAGTATCGCCCACGCTCTGAGGTTGTCAAAAAGTGACACAAAAAGCGCCTAAAAGCGCAGCTTTCTCAGTGGCTTGAAAAAGATGATGGTGCCCCTTGCCGGAATCGAACCAGCACTCCTTTCGGAACCTGATTTTGAGTCAGGCGCGTCTACCAATTCCGCCAAAGGGGCAACTCCGAAGCGTGTCGGTTGGTATGCGGCGGACTATACGAACCGCGGGTCTTTGGTCAACCTGTTTTTGCTGAAAACTGCGTTTGATGAAACTTTGCTTGTCTGCCGCTGGAGCGGCGGTTCTGAGGATTGCAGTTCGGGTGGGACTGGATTAGAGCGATGGTGCTTTCCGTCCTGAAGCGCGTTGCGATCGTTCAATTTCGCTTGGCTTGCTTTGAGGCGTTGTTTTGTAAGGCCTCGTTCGTGGAGACGCTGAACTTTCTTCGGAGCGGGGCGCCTTAGTTTCCACCTGTTCAGGTGGTTTGCAGGATTTTGGCGTTATGAGGACGATGATGAGCGTAGGTGTTTCAGCGGAAAAAAGCCGCATGGTTTCGGCGTTGCTTGTCACGGCGGGTATGATCTTCACCGTTGGGTCGGCTTTGGGATTTCAGCATATCGGCGGCTATACGCCCTGCGCGCTTTGCCTGTTGCAGCGTGATCCGTACTATTATGCGACCCCGATCGGCGTTCTTGCCATCCTCGCCAGCATCTTTAGGCTGCCGGCTGCCCTCACGCGGGTGCTGCTCGTCTTGATCGGCATCGCCATGCTCATTGGGCTTGGGCTTGGCGTCTATCACTCGGGTGTTGAATGGGGGTTTTGGCCGGGTCCAACGACCTGTGCGACCGGCGCACCCTCCATCACCACCAATGCCGGCAATCTCTTGAGTGATCTTAACGCCATTAAGGCGCCGTCCTGCAACGAGGCAGCGTTGCGTGTTCTGGGCCTTTCCTTTGCGGGCTGGAACGTGATCGCAAGCGCAGTGCTTGCTGGAATCGCGTTCTGGGGTGCAAGCCGCAAAAGCGTTTGATCAAAGCGAGATACGGACTTAAAGCGCACCGCGATTTTTGAAGCTTGCGGTTTGCTCTTAGCTTTACGTGTGGATCCCGTTATCGCCGCGAGCTTTAGAGCGCCGTGCGTCTCACTGGACGTGCAAAAGACGCTCGATCTCTGAGACTATACGCATCTTGCTTTCCGAAAATCAGTTTCGATTTTGATGCCGATGCCGATGCCGATGCCGATGCCGTCGCACGGCGCTTCGTCCGCTCGAAGGGCACGAGGGGTCACAGAATCCGCGTCTACCTTTGCCGTCGGAGGCAGTCCTGAAAAAGTCAGGGCTGCAGTTCGGTATCCCAGTAGAGATAGTCCATCCAGCTTTCGTGCAGGTAGTTCGGCGGGAAAGACCGTCCGTTGTTATGCAGGTCCTGAACCGTTGGCTGATAGGGATGCTGGTGCGGGAACATGCCGGCCTGTTTCGGTAGCTTGCTGCCCTTTTTGAGGTTGCAGGGAGAGCAGGCCGCCACAACATTGTGCCACGTCGTCTCTCCGCCATGGGCGCGAGGGATGACGTGGTCGAAGGTCAGGTCGTCGCGAGATCCGCAATACTGGCACTCGAACTTGTCGCGAAGGAACACGTTGAAGCGGGTAAAGGCGGGGTTTCGCGTTGGCTGGACATAGGTCTTGAGGCTGACGACACTCGGCAATCGCATCGAAAAACTGGGAGAGCACACCGCGTGGTCGTATTCCGCGATGATGTTCACACGGTCGAGGAAGACTGCCTTGATCGCGTCCTGCCAGGACCAGAGCGACAAGGGATAATAACTCAGTGGCCTATAGTCTGCGTTCAGGACGAGCGCCGGCAGGGCCTGTGGTGAAACTGCAATCGTCAAGGGCGTCTCCTGAGCGATTCTGCATCTACATCTGTATATTAGGTCTGTTGTTACAGGATTGTGAAGCCTCTAAATGAAGCACGGAAAGAAAGGCGGATTTCAGGCAATCGGCAGCGCATCCCGCCGCGTGATCGAAGCGTAGTAGGCCCAGAAAATGCGCGCGGCGACTGATTGCCACGGCGACCAGAAACGAGCCCTTTCGGCAAGTTCGTTTCGGCTCGGACGGACGTCCAGCGCGAAGGCGTGCATCACGGCGGCCTGAAGTGCCACATCGCCAGCGGGGAAGATATCGGCGTGCCCGCCGCAGAACATCAGATAGACTTCCGCCGTCCAAGGACCGATGCCTTTCAGGGCAGTCAATCGTTGCATCGCGACGGTTGGCTCCAGGTGGCTGAGTTCGACGAGATCCAGTTCTCCTGCGGCAACTACCTCGGCGAGTGACAAGAGTGTCGTCCGTTTGGCATTCGACAAGCCGAAGCTTGAGAGGGTCGCCTCATCCACGGCGAGAAAATGCTCGGCCGTAATGGTTTCTGTGCCCGCCACCATGCGGCGCCAGATGGCATCGGCGCTCGCCCGGGAGATCATCTGCGAGACGATGATATGCGCCAATCCGGCAAATCCTGCCTCGTTCAGCCTGAGCGGGATCACACCCGCCCGCTCGATCACCGGCTCCAGCCGTGCATCGATCAGGCGAAGTGCGGACACGCCCTCGTCGATATCGGCCGTGGATTGGATGATCTTCATTTCAGAACCCGGTCCATAATGACAGTTCGCCGCAAAACGTGGCAGAAGACATTATGACTTCACCCTTTCGTCAAAATCCAGTCTTTCGCTTTGCGCCCAGTCCCAACGGCCCGCTGCATCTGGGGCATGCACTTTCGGCTTTCCTGAACCATGACATGGCCGTCGCGCAAGGTGGGCGCTTCCTGCTGCGTATCGAAGATATCGATTTGATGCGCTGCACCCCTGCTTTCGAGCAGGGTATCTATCAGGATTTGCGCTGGCTCGGCTTGCAGTGGAAAGAGCCTGTTCGGCGGCAATCGGAGCATTTTTTGGAATATCGTGCGGCGCTGGATCGTCTTATCGAGATGGGGCTGGTCTATCCGGCCTTCATGAGCCGCGGCGAGATCAAGGCTTTTGTTTCGGAGTACGAATCAGCCGGTCGAAGCTGGCCGCGCGATCCGGATGGTGCACCGCTCTATCCGCCGCGGGACAAGGAGCGTGGCCCCCAAGAGGTCAAAGCCTTGCTGGCGACCGGCGCAAAACATGCCTGGCGCCTGAATATGGAGAGAGCGCTGGCGCAGCTTTCCGATCCTTTGGTCTGGTTGGAGTTGGGGCAGGGCAGTGACATATCGATCAAGGCCGATCCGGCCGCCTGGGGCGATGTGGTTCTGTCCCGCTCCGATGCCCCGTCCAGCTATCACCTGTCCGTCGTCATCGATGATGCGCTGCAGGGCGTGACGAAGGTGGTGCGTGGGCTCGATTTATTCCATGCCACATCCGTGCATCGTCTGCTCCAGGCGCTGCTCGATCTGCCGGTGCCGGACTATCATCATCATCGCCTCATTTTGGGCTCGGATGGGCGCAAGCTGTCGAAGAGCGAAGGCAGCACAGGGCTGACGGTCCTGCGTGACGCGGGTTGCACGCCGTCAGATGTCCGCCGCCTCGTCGGCCTCTAGCGCCCGTCTGAGACTGCCAGTGCGGATGCCAGCCTTCACCACCCGGCGAACGCGGTACTTCATCAGCGCCGCATTGACCTCAGCACCCAGCATGAAGATCACGCCAACCATGTAAAGGAACACGAGGACGATCATCACCGAGGCGAGACCCGCATAGGTGGCGGCATAGTTGGCGAAGGTGGCCAGGTAGTAGGCAAAGATCGCAGCGCCGATGATCCAGAAAATCATCGTCAGCAGAATACCGGGCAGAACGTCCCACAGCTTGCGGCGGCCTGCCGGCAGCCACAAATGCGCGGCAACAAGGCCCGCGGTCAAGACCACGATAGTCCCGTAAAGGCCGAGATTGGAAACCAGTTGCAACACCTCTGTCAGAAGGGAAGAGCGGGTTTCGACGAATTTTAAAGCGACAGGAACGGCAACCAGGACGATGCTGATGCCGGCAAAGATGATGACGGCCAGCACGACATAAAAGAGGCTGAGAAGACGGGTGATGTACCACCAGCGGGTTTCGGTGACGCGATACGCGCGGTTCAGCGAAATGCGGATGGCTTCCACGCCATTGGAGGCGAAGTAAGCTGCCGCCAGAACCGAGATGGTCAAAAGCCCGCCACGCGGTATCGTCAGAACCTGCTGAACCTGGGCTGCGAGCGGCCCGGCAATGGCCTCCGGCCATGTGTCGAAGATCAGATGAACCGCCGTTTCCGAAAACTGATCCGCACCGAGAAAGCTTGCAAGTGCCGTCCCGAAAATCAGGAAGGGAAAAAGCGCCAAAAGGCCAGACAATGCGACATGGCTTGCCATGGCCCAGCCGTCATCCTCGGCAAAGTGGATATAGGCGTCGTAGGCAACTTTGCGGGCGAGGCTTAAAGCGGCAGCCATGTCACCTCCTTGATCAGAATTTCATTCGTAACGAGCAATGAAATATGGGAAATGGGTTTCGAATTGTATAGCGCCCGAAACCGTGCATCGGTTCCATTTCACCGATAAGAATTGTGCGCTATTCAACGGGACGCAAGCTTCTTTACCTGCTTGTTGAAGTGTCGAGGATACCATGTCTGAAAAGCCCGTCATCATCATCACCGGCTGCTCCACCGGGATTGGTGCCTATTGCGCCGGCGCGCTTCACCGTGATGGCTGGCGGGTCTTCGCCACGGTGCGCCGAACGGAGGATTTGGCGGCATTGGAAGGTCAGGGCATCGAAGCGCTGATCATGGACTATACCCGGCCGCAGAGCATTGCCGCTCTGGTAGATGAGGTCGCAGCCCGCACCGGCGGCCGCATCGATGCGCTCTTCAACAATGGCGCTTATGGGCAGGCCGGCGCGGTGGAGGATATTTCCGTCGCGGTGCTGCGCCAGCAATTCGAGACCAATGTGTTCGGCTGGCACGACCTGACCTGCCGTGTCATCCCATTCATGCGCAGACGAGGGCAGGGACGAATCGTTCATTGCTCTTCCATTCTTGGGCTAGTGCCCTATCGATATCGCGGCGCTTACAACGCGTCGAAATTTGCTTTGGAAGGGCTCGGTATCACCTTGCGCATGGAGTTGGAGGGCAGCGGTATTCATGTGAGCCTCATCGAGCCCGGCCCGATCGCCTCGAATTTTACGGCGACGGCCTTGAAGCATATCAAGGCCAATATCGATATCGAGAATTCGGCGCACGCGCAGGAATACAGACGCCAGCTTGCCCGGCTGGAAGGCAGCGGACCAGTCAATAAGCATAAGCTCGGTCCCGAAGCGGTGTACAAGGACCTGCATCATGCTTTGACGGCGCGTCGTCCAAAGCCGCATTATGTGATCACCACGCCGGCCAAGCAGGGTGTGCTGTTGAAGCGTCTACTGCCAGCTTCTCTATTTTACAGACTTCTTCGCAAGTTCGACTAGCTAAATCGCCATCTCATCCGTTAGAACGCTTGCGGTTGTCGTTATCGCAAAGAACGCTAACCATTTTGCGCGACATGCTGAGGGAGGCAATAGGATGTCCAGCTTTACCACCGTGCTTGCGGTCATTGTCATGGGGCTGGTCGTGCTGGTTCTCATCCGTGGTCTGTTCAACATGTTGAAGGGGACCGATGCCAACCGCTCCAACCAGTTGATGCAGTTGCGGCTTATTCTGCAGGCCGTGGCAATCGTTTTGATCATGCTGACCTTGTGGCTGACAGGAGGCGGGCGCTAATATGGTGAAACTCAACAAGATTTACACTCGGACGGGCGATGACGGCACCACGGCGTTGGTCTCCGGGCCCCGCCGGGCGAAATATGATCTGCGCGTGGAAAGCTATGGTGACGTGGACGAGACCAATTCGGTCATCGGCATGGCGCGGCTACATACCACCGATTTGACCGAACTCGACGCGATGCTGTTTCGCATTCAGAACGATCTTTTCGATCTGGGGGCAGATTTGGCCACACCCGATGATGGTAAGCCCTTGTCTTACGAGCCGCTGAGGATCGTCGAATCGCAGGTCACCCGCATCGAAAAGGAGATCGATGCTTTGAACGACACGCTGTCGGCTCTCACCTCCTTCGTGCTGCCCGGCGGCTCGGCCGCGGCGGCGCATCTGCATCTGGCCCGCACGGTGTCGAGACGGGCGGAGCGCCGTATGGTGGAGCTTGCGAAGATGGAAGACGAGATCGTCAGCCCCGCTGCGCTGAAGTACATCAACCGCCTGTCCGATTTCCTCTTCGTTGCCGCGCGTTTCGCCAATCATAATGCGGACGCGATAAAGGCGGATGTCCTCTGGGTACCCGGAAAGAACCGCTGAGTTGAGCGCAAAGGCAGAGGTCGCATTCCATGTTCATCCCGCTGCATGATGCGAACTCGCTGAAGCACATCAAGCTGCAATATGTGACGGTTTCGCTGATCGGCATCAACATTCTCGTCTGGCTGGTCGTTGGCGCATTTTCGAGCGATCAGCAGGCGAGCGCTGCGGTGCTGGGGCTAGGTTTCATTCCCGCCGTTTTGTTCGACTACGCTTCGCTTGACCCTGCGCTGGTCCTGGTCCCGAAAGATGCGACGATCGTTACCTATGCGTTCCTGCATCTGAGCTTTTGGCACCTCGCATCCAACATGGTGTTTCTCTGGGTGTTCGGCGACAATGTGGAAGACGCGTTCGGCCATCTCGGCTTTCTGATCTTCTATCTTGCCTGCGCCGCCGCAGGTGCGCTGCTTCACGGGTTTATCGCGCCACAGTCCCAAGGTCCGCTGATCGGGGCATCGGGTGCGGTTTCCGGCGTGGTTGCCGCCTATCTTCTACTGCATCCGCGCGTGCGGGTCTGGGTGCTGGTCTTCATGCGCATTCCGGTGCCGCTTCCAGCCTTCATTCCCCTGGCACTATGGGTTGGCCAGCAATTCGTCATGCTGCTCCTGAGCCCGGAAGAAAGCGTCTCCTGGGCGGCACATGTCGGAGGTATTATGACGGGGGCGATCCTTGTCGTTTTCTTTCGTCGAAGCGGCGTTCCACTGGTTGACCGGACACTGGTTACGCCGCGGGCGGTTCAGCACAAAAATCAGGGGCTGCAAGACGCTGGCGTGTCGCAAACGGAACGGCCATCCGATAGTATTCCGTGAAAATTATTCTGAGAGCGAGTATTTACGTTCACGTCAACGTAAGATATTTCGTGAGTGCATCGCGTCATGAGCATTGTTCCGTTGATCTCATTGGAAAAATGCGTATCCATGGCTCAACTTGATTGTCAGGAGGACCGTTTGCCTACGCGCTTACGGTCAGGAGTTGAAAGAAGGCTGCCGATGAAGATTCTTGTCCCAGTGAAGCGTGTGGTGGACTACAACGTGAAGATCCGCGTCAAGGCGGATGGCTCCGGTGTAGAGCTTGCCAACGTCAAGATGTCGATGAACCCTTTCGACGAAATCTCCGTCGAGGAAGCCCTGCGGCTGAAAGAGGCTGGCAAGGCCGAGGAAGTGATCGTCGTGTCCATCGGCCCTGCAAAGGCTGAAGAGACGCTGCGTACCGCACTCGCTATGGGTGCCGACCGCGCCATCCTCATTGAGACCGACGAGACCGTTGAGCCGCTCGCTGTTGCCAAGCTTTTGAAGGGCGTCGTCGAGGCGGAAAATCCAGGTCTCGTCATTGTCGGCAAGCAGGCGATCGACGACGATTCCAACCAGACCGGCCAGATGCTGGCAGCGCTCCTGGGCTGGGGCCAGGGCACGTTTGCTTCCAAGGTTGAGCCGTCCGATGGCAAGGTTGCTGTGACCCGCGAAGTGGATGGTGGTCTGCAGACTGTCGAGCTGAAGCTTCCGGCTGTCGTCACCACCGACCTTCGCCTCAACGAGCCGCGTTATGCCTCGCTGCCGAACATTATGAAGGCCAAGAAGAAGCCGCTCGACAAGAAGTCGCCCGCCGATTTCGGCGTCGACATCGCTCCGCGCCTCAAGGTTTTGAAGACCGAAGAGCCCGCTGGCCGCAAGGCAGGCGTCAAGGTTGGATCCGTCTCTGAACTGGTGTCCAAGCTTAAAGCCGACGGCGTCCTTTAAGGAAAGTGAAAGGGAGATAAACCATGGCCATTCTTCTTCTGGCAGAACACGACAATGCAACCCTTTCCGACCAGACGGCAAAGACGCTGACGGCGGCAACGCAAATTGGTGGTGACGTGCATGTGCTGGTCGCCGGCTCGGGCGCCAAAGCGGCAGCCGATGAAGCTGCGAAGCTTTCCGGCGTTTCCAAGGTGCTGCTTGCCGACGACGCATCTTACGCCAACCAGTTGGCCGAGCCGCTGGCTGCACTGATCGTTTCGCTGGCTGCATCCTATGATGTGATCATCGCCCCTGCGACGGCATCGGCCAAGAATGTGCTGCCACGCGTGGCAGCGCTTCTCGATGTGGCGCAGATTTCCGAAATCACGGACGTCGTGTCCTCCGATACTTTCAAGCGTCCGATCTATGCCGGTAACGCGATCCAGACGGTTCAGTCGACTGACGCCAAGAAGGTCATCACCGTTCGTACCGCGTCCTTTGCTCCGGCTCAGGCTGGCGGTTCTGCCTCCGTCGAATCCGTCTCGGCTGCCGAAAACCCCGGCGTTTCCTCCTTCGTTTCGGACGCGCTTGCTTCGTCCGACCGTCCGGAACTCACCTCTGCCAAGATCATCATCTCGGGCGGTCGTGCGCTCGGTTCTTCGGAGAAGTTCAAGGAAGTCATCCTGCCGGTTGCCGACAAGCTTGGTGCTGCCGTCGGCGCATCGCGCGCTGCCGTCGATGCCGGTTACGCGCCGAACGACTGGCAGGTTGGCCAGACAGGCAAGGTGGTTGCTCCGCAGCTTTACATCGCCTGCGGCATCTCCGGTGCCATCCAGCATCTGGCGGGTATGAAAGACTCCAAGGTCATCGTCGCCATCAACAAGGACGAAGAGGCACCAATCTTCCAGGTTGCCGATTACGGTCTCGTCGCAGACCTCTTCGAAGCCCTTCCAGAGCTTGAAAAAGCAATCTGATAACCGCAATGATGGGAAGCGGCGCGTTTTTACCGACGCGCCGCTTTCGTTTTGTGGCAATATGCGCAACAACGAAGATCTGAAGCGCGACCGGGTCAGTCTGAAAGACCAAGACGCGCTTCGACGCCATGAGCGCTGAGACCAACCCGACAGGAGATAAACGCATGACAGCCCCAATCAAGAACATCGGTGTTATCGGAGCCGGTCAGATGGGCTGCGGCATCGCGCATGTGTCGGCTCTGGCAGGCTACAAGGTGCATATCTACGATGTCTCCAAGGACCGCATCGAGGCGGGGCTGGCCACCATCAACGGCAATCTGGCGAGACAAGTCTCCAACGGCAAGCTTGAGGACGATGCGCGCAAGTCCGCGCTCGGCCTGATCGGCGGGTCTTCCGATCTGAACGATCTGGCGGCAATGGATCTCGTCATCGAGGCCGCTACCGAGAACGAAGAGGTCAAGCGCAAGATCTACGCTCAGGTCTGCCCAGTGCTGAAACCTGAAGCCCTGCTTGCCACCAACACCTCTTCCCTATCCATTACCCGCCTGGCGTCTGCGACCGACCGCCCCGAACAGTTCATGGGCATTCACTTCATGAACCCGGTACCGGTGATGAAGCTCGTCGAACTGGTGCGCGGCATTGCCACCGGCGAAAAGACCTTCGAGACGGCCAAGGATTATGTCCGCTCGCTGGATAAGGCGATTACCGTTGCGGAAGATTTCCCGGCCTTCATCGTCAATCGCATTCTCTTGCCGATGATCAACGAGGCGATCTATACGCTTTATGAAGGCGTCGGCACGGTGGAAGCCATCGATACCGCCATGAAGCTTGGTGCAAACCACCCCATGGGCCCGCTGCAGCTTGCCGACTTCATCGGTCTCGACACTTGTCTTTCGATCATGCAGGTGCTGCATGATGGCCTGGCCGACAGCAAATATCGCCCATGCCCGTTGCTGGTCAAATATGTCGAAGCAGGCTGGCTTGGCCGCAAATCCGGCCGCGGCTTTTACGATTACCGTGGCGAGATTCCGGTCCCGACACGCTGATCAGGGGGAGGTTGCTGCCGTTACCAGCGCCTTGGCGTCGGGGCTGTCCCAAGCGGCCGGGCCGTTCATGGAAGCGAGCAGGCAGCCCTTGTCATCTAGAAGCAGCGTTGCCGGCAGGCCGAAGGCAAGGCCTTCCTTTTTCAAGGCATTGAAGACGCCCATGGAGCTATCGCGGTAAAGCTTCAGCGAATCGATCTTGTATTCGCTCATGAAGGCTTTCGGCTTCTCATCCTCGCCATTGTCGATATTGATGGTCACGACTTCGAACGCGTTACTGCCCTTTTCCTTCTCCAAAGCGTTGAGAGCAGGCATCTCCTCGCGGCAGGGGACACACCATGTGGCCCAGAGATTCAGAAGAACGGTTTTGCCTTTGAGATCCGCTTGCGTCATCGCCGTGCCGTCGGCCGATTTGAAGGAGAGCGGAATGACACGGGGCTTATCGGTCGGCGACATCGCCGCGATCTGGCCTTTCAGCAGGGGCTCGATGCTGGCAATGCGCTTGGCCGCGCCTTCACATAAAGCCGCATCCGCCACCGCTGCCCCTTGAACCTGTCCTTCAGACCCAATATGCCTGAACAACACCGCTCCCCCGCCGCAGACAATCCCGGCGATGGCGGCAATTGCAACAAGTCTGACGGAAGGAAGTCTGAAAGGTCTTTTTTCTGTCATCGAATACTCCAGGGCATGCACAATGGCTGACGGCGCAGAACAAAAATCCTCCAACCAGATGTGGGGCGGACGCTTTGCTTCCGGTCCCTCCGCCATCATGGAAGAGATAAATGCCTCCATCGGCTTCGACAAGAAGCTTTACGCCCAGGATATCCGAGGCTCCATCGCCCACGCCACCATGCTTGCTGCAAAAGGCATTATTTCGGCCGAAGATAAAGACAAGATCATCGAGGGTCTGAACACGATCCTGTCAGAAATCGAGGCAGGGACCTTCGAGTTTTCGCGCAAGCTCGAAGACATTCACATGAACATCGAGGCGCGTCTCGCAAATCTTATCGGACCCGCCGCTGGACGCTTGCACACGGCGCGTTCGCGCAACGATCAGGTCGCACTCGATTTCCGCCTCTGGGTCAAGGAAGAGCTGCAGAAGACCGAAGCCATGTTGAGCGCTTTGATCGCAGCCTTCCTCGACCGCGCCGAGCAGCATGCCGATACGGTGATGCCGGGCTTCACACACCTGCAGACGGCTCAGCCCGTCACCTTCGGTCATCACTGCATGGCCTATGTCGAAATGTTTGGCCGCGACCGTGCCCGCGTTCGCCATGCTATCGAGCATCTGGATGAAAGTCCGATCGGCGCTGCGGCGCTTGCCGGAACCGGCTACCCGATCGACCGCCACATGACGGCGAATGCACTCGGCTTCCGCGAGCCGACGCGCAACTCCATCGATACGGTGTCGGATCGCGACTTCGCACTGGAGTTCCTCTCGATCGCCTCCATCTGCGCCACGCATCTTTCGCGCCTGGCGGAAGAGATCGTCATCTGGTCGACACCGCAATTCGGCTTCATTCGTCTGTCGGATGCTTTCTCCACCGGCTCCTCGATCATGCCGCAGAAGAAGAACCCTGATGCCGCGGAACTGGTGCGCGCCAAGACCGGCCGTATCAATGGCTCGCTGGTCGCGCTTCTCACCGTGATGAAGGGTCTGCCGCTCGCCTATTCCAAGGATATGCAGGAAGACAAGGAACAGGTCTTCGATGCGGCGGAGAGCCTGGAGCTTGCGATTGCCGCCATGACTGGCATGATCCGCGATCTGGAAGTGCGCGCTGATCGCATGCGCGCCGCTGCCGGTTCCGGTTACTCGACCGCGACGGATCTTGCCGACTGGCTGGTGCGTGAAGCTGGCCTGCCATTCCGCGATGCGCATCACGTGACAGGGCATGCGGTTGCGCTTGCGGAAAAGAAGGGCTGCGATCTGGCCGATCTTTCGCTTGAGGAATTGCAGGCGATCAATTCGGCGATCACCGCCAGCGTCTTCGACGTGCTGTCGGTCGAGGCGTCGGTCGCAAGCCGCACCAGCTTCGGCGGTACGGCGCCGTCTGAAGTGCGCAAGCAGATCGCCTGGTGGCGCGGTCGTAACTGATCGAGCAACCGATCAATCTGGCGTTACGCCACCATCACAAGAAACAGGGTGCACAAGCTCCCTGTTTTTCGTTATCAGAGATGCAAAGATTTCCTTTGGACGGGTCCATGCTCCTTAAAACCTCTCGCAGTATCATCATTCCGGTCAGCGTGGCGCTCGCTGCAGGTCTTGCTCTCTCCAGCTGTGGCCGCAGGGGCGATCTCGATGCGCCGAGCACGCCGGTCGAGCAGCGCAACCAGCGCACAAACGGCAAGGTGGAAACGACGCCGGAACGCCCCTTCATCCTCGACAAGCTTCTGTAACGGATTACAGCCGTGAACCATTTTCATTACATCGACGGCGTGCTGCACGCCGAAAACGTTCCCGTGCCCGAAATCGCCAAGGCTGTTGGAACGCCCTTCTACGTCTATTCGACGGCGACGCTCGAGCGTCACTACAAGGTCTTCTCCGAGGCCTTCAGCGATGTGGATGCGATGGTCTGCTATGCCATGAAGGCGAACTCCAATCAGGCGGTGCTGAAGACGCTGGCAAAGCTTGGCGCGGGGATCGACGTCGTATCAGGCGGTGAGCTTCGTCGTGCGCTGGCGGCCGGCGTGCCGGCAAGCCGCATCATGTTTTCCGGCGTCGGCAAGACGCCGGCCGAAATGGATCTGGCGCTCGAGGCCGGCATCTATTGCTTCAACGTGGAATCGGAGCCGGAACTCGAGGTTCTCAATCTGCGCGCGGTGAAGGCGGGTAAGAAGGCGCATGTCTCCTTCCGCATCAACCCGGATGTGGATGCCAAGACGCACGCCAAGATTTCGACCGGCAAGAAGGAAAACAAGTTCGGGATTTCCTATCAGCGGGCGCGGGCCGTTTATGCCCATGCCGCGACACTTCCGGGCATCGATGTCAGCGGCATCGACATGCATATCGGCAGCCAGATCACCGAGCTGCAGCCATTTGAAGATGCGTTCCGACTGCTGCGCGAGTTGGTGGAGTCGTTGCGCGGCGATGGTCACACGATCAGCCATGTGGATATCGGTGGGGGCTTAGGCATTCCCTACAAGGACGACAACAATCCGCCACCTCTGCCGGATGCCTATGCGCATATCGTCAAGAACGAGCTGAAGAGTCTCAACTGCAAGATCGTCACCGAGCCCGGCCGCCTGATCGTCGGCAATGCTGGCATCCTCGTAACCGAAGTTCTTTACGTGAAGGATGGCGGGGAGAAGTCATTCGTCATCGTCGATGCGGCGATGAACGACCTCATCCGTCCGACGCTTTATGAAGCCTATCACGGCATCCGCCCCGTCGTGCAGCCGTCCGCCGATGCGCCGCGCATCAAGGCAGATGTGGTGGGGCCGGTCTGCGAGACGGGCGATTATCTGGCGCTCGATCGCGAGATGGCAGAACCTGAGCCCGGCGATCTCATTGCCGTCAGCTCTGCCGGTGCCTATGGCGCGGTGCAGGCCGGGACTTACAACTCGCGGCTTCTGGTGCCGGAAGTGCTGGTCAGTGGAGACCAGTTCCATGTCATTCGCCCACGCGGCACCTACGAAGAACTGATCGCGCTCGACTCCGTGCCGGCTTGGCTGGACTGAGAGCGTCTATCACGATTAGGCGAACTGGACGAAAAAAGCGGGGCAAGCGCTGGCTTGCCCTCGTCTTCGCCACAAACAATGCTATCCTGCACGCTGTTGCACTGAAAGATTTCGCGGCTGCGTCATTGGCGGGATTGGCGGCGAGATCGTGTGGCCAGACCGGGAGAACGGATTGATGACCACCAGGCAAGGCGGAAAAGGCGCTTTCGACAAGAGACCTGAGCTGGCACGGCGCGTGGCGGCCAAACGGTTCTTTGCGAAACTCGTTCTGTTTGCCGAGCGCCTTGCGCCGAAGACGCTTCTGCCGCTCTCGGTCGCCGCGGTGTTTCTCTCGCTTGGTTGGTTCGGCCTGTTCCGGCAGATGCCTGACCTTTTGCGCTGGGCTGTCGTTTTTATTGTCGTCTTTACGTTCCTCAGCGCGCTTCTGCCGATTGCGCGTCTGCGCTGGCCTTCGAAGGAAGAAGCCTCGCGCCTGCTTGAAGAGCGCAACGGTCTTCCGCACCAGCCGGTTGGCGTGCAGGAAGACGAGCCCGCTTTCGACACCCCCATTGCGCGCGCGCTATGGAAAGAGCACCAGACGCGCATGGCCGAGCGGATCGCCGCGCTGGATGCAGGTTTGCCGCGGCCGGATATCGCCCGCCACGACCGGATGGCGCTTCGTGCTATCCCGGCGCTGCTCCTCGTTGCTGCGTTCGGCTTCTCCTATTCGAACGGTGCAGGCAGCATTGCCGATGCATTTCGCAGCCGTCCCGCCTCCGGGCCGCTGAACCCGGATATCCGTCTCGATGCCTGGGTGACGCCGCCATCCTATACGGGTCGGGCGCCCATTTTTCTCACCAGCCAGAATGCCGATCGCGCCGACGCGGTCTCCGTTCCGCAATCCTCCAAGCTGACGATCCGAATGACGGGTGGTGCAGGCCAGGAGGAGGTCACCTTCGAGCCTGACGCGGCCGGCGAGTTGCAAAAGCTTGCGCCGGAAGGCGCACAGGAAAAGGCGACCGTCGCTGTTGTGCCTGCCCAGCCAAGCCCCGAGGGCCAGACCGCAGTTGCGCCGCGCACCTTTACGATGGAGTTCAAGGAGAGCGGCACGATTGAGGCGAATGGCCAGTCTTGGTTCTTCAATATCATCCCGGACAAACCGCCGGTCATCGCTTTTGACAATCTGCCGCGCCGTGCGGCCAATGGTGCGCTGGAGATCGGCTTCGCCGCCAAGGACGATTATGGCGTGCGTGAAGCCCATGCCGTCATCGAGCCTCTCGACATTCAGGCTGACGCCACGCCGCTTTATCCGCCGCCGGAATACAAGCTTGATCTTCCGCGTCAAAACCCGCGTGACATGAAGGGCGTGACGAGCCGCAATCTCACCGAACATCCCATGGCGGGAAAACGCGTCCGCATCACGCTGGTCGCAACCGATGGCGCAGGTCAGACGGGCAAGAGCCCTCCGCAGGAAATGATCCTTCCAGGGCGCAACTTCTCCGAGCCACTCGCGGCCTCGGTCGCAGAACAGCGGCAGATTTTCTCGCTCGATACACGCCAGATGCCGAAGGCGATCGCCTATAATGAGGCGGTCAGTCTGCGTCCGGAAGAGACCATCCCCAACAAGACGCACTACCTCCTGCTGCAATCGGCGCAGGCGCGCATGAAGCTCGCCTATAATGAGGAGATGCTGAAGAATACGGCGGATTATCTGTGGGAAATCGCTTTGGGTATCGAAGACGGTGATTTGTCACAGGCGGAGAAGCGCTTGCGCGATGCGCAGGATGCCCTGTCGCAGGCACTGGAACGCAAGGCACCGGATGAGGAAATTGCCAAGCTGATGCAGGAGCTTCGCGAGGCGATGAACGAGTTCATGAAGGAACTCGCGCAGCGCATGCAGAATGCACCCCAGGGGAACATGAACCAGCAGGCGCAAAACGTGCTGCGCCAGCGCGATCTGGAAAACATGATGAACCAGATCGAGAACCTGGCCCGTTCCGGCAACCGCGATGCGGCGCAGGAAATGCTGTCGCAGATGCAGCGGATGATGAACAACCTGCAGGCCGGTCGCCCGCAGCGCGGCCAGCAGGGCCAACAGCAACAGGAAAATAGCCAGTTGCGCCAGCAGATCGACAAGCTGGGCGAGATCATGCAGCAGCAACAGAAGCTGATGGACGAGACCTTCAAGCTCGACCAGGCGCTACGCGACCGTATGCAGCGCGGCGATCCTCAGCAGGGCGAAGAGGGCGGCGAGCAGCAGATGGGCGAGAACGGCCAGCAGCCGCAAGACCAGCAAGGCCAGAACGGCGAGCAGCAGAATGGCCAGCCACAGAATGGACAGGGGCAAAACCCCGATCAGATGACCGCCCAACAACTTCGCGAGGCGTTGAAGAACCTGCGCCAGCAGCAGGAGGGACTGGGCAAGCAGCTCGGTGACCTGCAAAAGGGCCTTCGCGATCTCGGCATGGAGCCCGGTCAGAATTTCGGCAAGGCCGAGCAGGAAATGAAGGGCGCCGGTGAAGCGCTGGGGCAGGGCCGTGGCGAACGGGCTGTCGAAGGTCAGGGCAATGCGCTGAATGCGCTGCGCCAGGGCGCGCAGGATATGATGGGCCAGATCATGCAGGCCATGCGCCAGCAGGGTCAACAGCCTGGCCAGGGTCAGCAGGGCATGATGGGGCAGGGCGACCAGAACGGCCGCGATCCGCTTGGCCGTCCACGCGCCAATTCCGGCCCGGATTTTGGTGATTCACAGGTTCGGGTTCCGGATGAAATTGACGTGCAGCGCGCACGTGAGATCCTCGAAGCAATCCGTGAGAAGCTCGGCAACAACCCGCCTGCGGATGTGGAACGCCGCTATCTGGAACGCCTGCTGGATATCCAGTAACCTTCACGGACGGGTTATCCCCACAGCACGGCCGCGATATGTCGTTGCGCCTTGGTCCTTTCGAGTGGCTTGATTGCTGCCGGCTGACCCAATGTCAGGAACAATCTCAAAAAGCTCTGGTTCGAAGAAGCGCTACACCAAGCGAACCAGAGGAGAATGTTATGAAGGCACTGACCTGGCACGGCAAACACGATATTCGATGCGAAACCGTGCCCGATCCCATCATCGAAGATGATCGGGATGCCATCATCAAGGTAACCGCTTGCGCGATCTGCGGCTCCGATCTTCATCTGTATCAAGGCTCCGTGCCGGACATGCATTCCGGCGATGTCATGGGCCATGAGGCCATGGGTGAGGTCGTGGAAGTCGGCAAAGGAAACAGCAAGCTACAGGTCGGTGACCGGGTCGTTGTGCCGTTCACCATTTCCTGTGGGCATTGCTTCTTTTGTCAGCGCGGCTTCTTTTCCGGTTGCGAGAATAGTAATCCCGACAAGGAGAAGGCGAAGAAGATGTGGGGCAATTCCCCCGCCGGTCTTTTCGGCTATACGCATATGCTTGGCGGCTATAGCGGCGGTCAGGCGGAATATCTTCGGGTCCCTTATGCAGATGTGGGGCCAATCAAGGTGCCCGACGGCTTGACCGATGAGCAGGCTCTCTTTCTGTCCGACATCTTTCCGACAGGATACATGGCGGCGGAATTCTGCAATATCCAACCCGGGGAGACGGTTGCCATATGGGGCTGTGGACCGGTCGGTCAGATGGCGATCCGCTCGGCTTACATGCTGGGTGCTGAGCGCGTGATTGCCGTGGACAGTGTGGCGGAGCGCCTCGCGCTTGCGGCGGCTTCCGGTGCGCTGACGCTGAACTATCTGGAAACCGATATCTATGACGAGATCATGCAACTGACCGGCGGACGTGGCGCGGATGCCTGCATCGATGCTGTCGGAACAGAGGCAGACCCTGCCGCCAGCTGGGACTCCCGCATCGACCGGATCAAGGTCGCAACCTTTATGGGGACCGATCGGCCGCATGTGCTGCGTCAGGCCATTCACTGCTGCCGCAACTTCGGCACTGTTTCCATCGTCGGTGTCTATGGCGGGTTTCTCGATAAGATTCCGATGGGCTCTGCCATCAATCGCGGCTTGACCTTTCGCATGGCGCAGACGCCCGTTCAGCGCTACCTGCCGATGTTGATGGACCGCGTGCTGAAAGGCGAGATCGATCCGTCCTTCGTCATCACCCATCGCGCGACACTGGAGGAAGGGCCCGGCCTATACGAAACCTTCAAGAATAAGGACGATGGCTGCATCAAAGTCGTCATCAAGCCGTAAGGAATGCGATAAGCCTGAGCCACAATCGGATTAAGGGGCTCGGCTCCATGCGATGGTGAGGGGCGACGGGACACCGTCATCGGTTGGGCGCTGGCGAAACAGCATCGACAGATGGCTGAGCCCAGCAAAGCTAGAGGCGCTTTGCTATTGTCTTTCAGGACGTTGAGCCGGTGGACTGACGCAGGATCAACTCCACCGGCCACAGTTCCTGGCATTCCTGAATCGGTCTGCCGGAGATAATCTGGAGGAGAAGTTCGGTCACGCGCATGCCGGCCATGCGCATGGACGAGCGGGTGGTGGATAGCGGTGGCAGCATGCTCTCAGGCGTCAGATAGGGAAACACATCGTCATGAGCGATGACGGACACGTCCTTGCCGATGACGAGACCCAGTTGTGTCGCGGCACGATAGACACCTTGAGCCGTCATCATCGCTCCCGCAACGAAGGCAGTGGGGCGCGATGGTTGCTCCAGAAGTGCGCGGGCGAATCGAAAGGCCGTCTCCTCGCTGAAATGCTCGTTCATCATCAGCTTCGGGTCGGGTGAAAGCCCGTATTCCGAAAGCGCGTCCGCAAATCCCTGTTCGCGGTCGTTGACGAATGTTCGGCCTTTCGGTCCATTGATGAGGGCAATGCGCCGGTGTCCGCGCTCGAGAAAATGCATGGTGGGACGGTATGCAACGTCGCGATTGTCGATATCCAGCCAGGCATGCGGAAACGACGTCTTCGACCGGCCATGCACGATAAAGGGCACGCCCAGTCGGTTCAGCAGGGCCACGCGCTCATCCGCCGGGCGGGGCGAGTGGACGACGATGCCATCCACCTTGCCGCTTGCCGCCAAACGGTTGAAGATCGCCAGTTCCTCATCGAGATTGTTGTCGATGGCGACGCTGACAAGAATGTCGGTTTCCTGGCCTTCGAGACGCGCGGCCATGCCGCCCATGAATTCCGAGAAGAAGTGCCCGCCGCCGCTACGACCCATGACGACGCCGATGGCGCCAGCGCGCCCGGTCACAAGCCTGACCGCATTGGCATTGGGACGATAGCCGAGCCTGCGCGCAGCCTCCATCACCCGCTCGCGGGTTTCCTGGCGAACCTCCGGATAACCCCCAAGGGCGCGGCTGACCGTCGTCGGAGAAAGGCCGACCTGTTCTGCGAATTCCTTGAGCTTCATGATGTCCGCCGTTTTCATCTGCATGCTAGCTCAAAGCGAATTTTTCAAGCAACAAAAATCGAAAGCGATTTAAAATTAGAGAAGGAGGATGAAGCATTTAGATTCAGAGGCTTCTCTGCGATCGTACCTTCAAGGGCGTGTCAATGCGGAAAAATACCATTTCATCCGCTATTGACAGGCGGAAGAGGAATTGTAAGCTTCGAAAAATTGAAAGCGTTTTCAATTTACGTATCGTCAAAGTTTCATAGGGAGGAGAATGATGACGAACTTTTCTAAGAGGGCTTTGTTGCTGTGCGGTAGCCTTTTGGCCTTTGCGGCATCAGCGCAAGCTGCCGATATCGCCATGGCGGCCAATTCCACCGGCAAAAACCTGAACTTCATTCGTGAGCGTTTGGCCGAGTTTGAAAAGCAGAGCGGCCATAAGGTCAAACTGGTGACGATGCCGCCATCGTCCAGCGAACAGTTCAGCCAGTATCGCCTTTGGCTTGCAGCCGGGAACACGGATGTGGATGTCTACCAGACCGATATCGTCTGGGCGCCACAACTTGCCGATCAGTTCGTCGATCTGACGGCTGCGGCCAAGGACGTCATCGGTCAGCACTTCCCATCCGTGGTCGCGTCGCAAACCGTGGATGGCAAGCTTGTGGCCATGCCGATGTACACCGATGCGCCGGCAATGTTCTATCGCAAGGATCTGCTCGACAAATACGGCAAGCAGCCGCCGAAGACTTGGAAAGAGATGGCAGAGACTGCCAAGGAAATTCAGGACAAGGAACGTGCAGCCGGCCAGAAGGATATGTGGGGCTTCGTGTTCCAGGGCAGCGCTTATGAAGGCCTGACCTGCAACGCGCTCGAATGGGTGGCGTCCGCTGGCGGTGGACATATCGTCGAGACCAATGGCGACATTACCATCAATAACGAGAAGGCCGCTGCCGCTCTCGATATGGCGAAAAGCTGGATCGGCACGATTTCGCCCCAGGGCGCATTGGCCTACAAGGAAGAGGAGGCGCGCGGGGTCTGGCAGACGGGCAACTCCGTCTTCATGCGCAACTGGCCCTATGCCTATGCTCTGGGCAATGGCGCCGATAGCGCCATCAAGGGCAAGTTCAGCGTCGCGCCGCTGCCAGCGGGCGCAGACGGCGAGGCACCTGCTTCGACCCTGGGTGGCTGGAACGTTGCTGTCTCGAAATATTCGAAGAGCCAGGATGCAGCCATTGAGCTGGTCAAGTTCCTGACCTCTGCCGAAACGCAGAAGAAGCGGGCGGTGGAGCTGTCCAATATGCCCACCATTGCAGCGCTTTACGACGACAAGGATGTCGCTGCTGCGCAGCCCTTCATGCCGCAGTGGAAGCCGATCTTCGAAACGGCGGTTCCGCGTCCGTCCGCGGCAACCAAGGTGAAGTACAACGAGGTCTCGTCGAAGTTCTGGGGTGCTGTCCACAACACGCTCTCCGGCTCCGGCACGGCTGCCGAAAACCTCGAACTTCTCGAAGTCGAGCTGACCGATCTCAAGGGCAGTGGCTGGTAACACTGTCAACGCGAAGCGGCATCTCTCGCCGCTTCGCCTCCCGTCCAATCGGTGGAAGCTCTCATGAAAACAACTGTCCCTGATCGACAGGCGGCGATGGTCGGCTCCGACCTGCAGTCGGAGCGGCTACGCTCAGCCTGGCTGTTCCTCGCCCCGACCTTTCTCGTGCTCGCGCTTGTCGCGGGCTGGCCTCTCGTCAGAACCGTCTGGTTCAGCCTGACGGACGCCTCTCTGACCAATCTCTCCGGCGCCCAATTCGTCGGACTCAAGAACTACATTTCGTGGATTACGCTCAGCAGCGGCCGCACCGTCTATCGTGGTCTCCTGGCAGATCCGGTCTTCTGGGGCGCTGCCTGGAACACGGTAAAATTCACCATCGTCTCTGTGTCGCTCGAAACGGTTCTGGGTCTCATCGTAGCGCTGGTGCTGAACGCCGAGTTCAGGGGGCGAGGCTTCGTGCGTGCCGCGATCCTCATTCCCTGGGCCATTCCGACCATCGTTTCGGCCCGCATGTGGTCCTGGATGCTGAACGACCAGTTCGGCATCTTGAACGACATGATGCTGAGCCTCGGTCTCATCAGCCATAAGATCGCGTGGACCGCAAACCCCGAAACGGCAATGACGGCGGTGCTGATTGTGGATGTGTGGAAGACGACGCCCTTCATGGCGCTCCTCATCCTTGCCGGTCTGCAGATGGTGCCGAAGGATATGTACGAGGCAGCCAAGGTCGATGGCATCCATCCGATCAAGGTGTTTTGGCGTGTGACGCTGCCGATGATCCGCCCGGCGCTGATGGTCGCGGTCATCTTCCGCATGCTGGATGCGATGCGCGTCTTCGACCTCATCTACATCCTGACGCCCAACAACGCCCAGACGCGCACCTTGTCGGTGCTGGCACGCGAAAACCTCTTCGACTTCGACAAGTTCGCCTATGGTGCGGCGGTTTCGACGATGCTGTTTCTCATCATCGCCTCGATCACCATCGTCTATATGTGGCTTGGTCGCGTCAACACCGATGGAGGCGTAAAATGACAGCTTCGACGGTTGTGAAGAACACTGCCTTCTATGCGCTCGTCGCCATCATCATCGTGGTGGCAGTCTTCCCCTTCTATTATGCCATCCTGACCAGTTTCAAATCCGGTACGGCTCTCTTCGAAATCAACTATCTGCCGAAGAGCTTTTCTCTCGGCAATTATGCCGACGTGTTGGCCAATGACAGCTTCCTGCGCAATCTCGGCAACTCGCTGATGGTGGCAACCTGCGTCGTGGCTCTCTCATTGCTTCTGGCGGTAACGGCGGCTTATGCGCTTGCCCGTGTTCGTTTTCGGGGCCGTGCGCTGCTGCTGCTGACGATCCTCTCGGTTTCGATGTTTCCGCAGATCGCGGTGCTGGCCGGCCTCTTTGAACTGATCCGCTGGGCGGGTCTGTTCAACACGCCTCTGGCACTGATCTTCTCCTATATGATCTTCACGCTGCCCTTTACCGTCTGGGTCCTGACGACCTTCATGCGGGATCTGCCTGTGGAAATCGAAGAGGCGGCGATCGTCGATGGTGCCTCGCCATGGGTCATCATCACGCAGGTCTTCCTACCGCTGATGTGGCCGGCGCTGGTCACGACGGGGCTTCTCGCCTTCATCGCGGCCTGGAACGAGTTCCTCTTCGCGCTCACCTTCACCTCATCGAACGATCAACGCACGGTTCCAGTGGCGATTGCCCTGCTTTCGGGAAGCTCCCAGTTTGAAATCCCCTGGGGAACGATCATGGCGGCCTCCGTCATCGTCACCGTCCCACTCGTCATCCTCGTTCTGATCTTCCAGCGACGCATCATTTCCGGCCTCACCGCCGGCGGCGTCAAAGGCTAGGAGAAATCTCATGACCAGCATTCAACTGCGCAACTTGCGCAAATCCTTCGGCGCTTTCGATGTCATCAAGGGCATCGACATGGATATCCGCTCCGGCGAATTCATGGTCTTCGTCGGCCCATCCGGCTGCGGGAAATCAACGCTGTTGCGTCTCATCTGCGGCCTGGAGGAAATTACCGGCGGTGAACTGTCCTTCGAGGGCGAGGTGGTCAATCGCCTCACGCCTGCCAAGCGCGGTGTCGCCATGGTCTTTCAGTCCTATGCGCTTTATCCGCACATGACCGTTTTCGAGAACATGGCCTTCGGCATGAAGCTCGCCGGCTCCAGCAAGCAAGAGCGGCGAAAGCGTGTGGAAGCGGCTGCCGAGATGCTGCAGCTGACGCCCTATCTCGAACGTCTTCCCAAACAGCTTTCCGGCGGCCAGCGCCAGCGTGTGGCGATTGGACGCGCTATCGTTCGCGATCCCAAGGTCTTTCTCTTCGACGAGCCGCTTTCCAATCTCGATGCCGCTCTTCGTGTCGCGACCCGTCTTGAAATTGCCAAGCTCCACCGTAGCATGCATGACACGACCATGATCTACGTTACCCACGATCAGGTGGAGGCGATGACGCTTGCAGACAGAATTTGCGTGTTGCGGGACGGCCGTATCGAGCAGGTCGGCACGCCGCTCGAGCTTTACGAAACCCCGGTCAACACCTTCGTCGCCGGCTTCATCGGCTCGCCGAAGATGAATTTCATCGGCGGACGTTTGGCCGAAAGCCATGGCGCGCATTCGATCGGTGTGCGGCCGGAGCATATCGTCGTTTCCGATGGGGCTGGCGGCTGGACGGGTGAGATCGTTCACTCCGAAATGCTCGGCTCCGATAGCTACATCTACGTCGATATCGGTGCGGATGAGCCGCTTGTCGTGCGCGAGGAGGGCGTTTCGCACCGAGCGCCTGGCGAAAAACTCAAGCTCTCACCCTTGCCGGAGCACATTCACCGTTTCGATCAGGCAGGTGTTTCTCTCAAACGTGCAGAAACACGCGGAGCCGCCTGATCAATTTCAGTTCACCGGCGTTAACAACCCGCGCTGGTTCATCAAGGAGCATATCTATGACCATCAATACCGTCGTCTGGGGCGAAAACATCCACGAGCATATCAATGAGACGGTTCGTGCTGTTTATCCCAACGGCATGCACAACACGATTGCCGATGCCCTGAACAAGGACCCGGAGATCAATGCGACGACCGCCACCCTGCAGGAGCCCGAGCACGGGCTTTCGCAGGCGAGATTAGACGAGACCGATGTGCTGGTCTGGTGGGGCCACAAGGACCATGGCGCCGTTCAGGATGAGATCGTCGAGCGCGTCGCCAAGCGCGTCTGGGAAGGCATGGGTCTCATCGTTCTCCACTCCGGCCACTTCTCCAAGCCGTTCAAGCGGCTGATGGGCACGCCCTGCGCCTTGAAGTGGCGCGAGGCCGGCGAGCGTGAGCGCATCTGGACCATCAATCCGCGCCACCCGATCGCCGCCGGCCTGCCGGAGCATTTCGAACTGGAAAACGAGGAAATGTACGGGGAGCAATTCTCCGTGCCGGAGCCCCTTGAAACCGTATTCATTTCCTGGTTCCAGGGCGGCGAGGTTTTCCGCTCCGGTCTCACATGGCGCCGCGGTGCGGGCAACATCTTCTATTTCCGTCCGGGACATGAAACATATCCCACCTACCACGACGCCAATATTCAGACCGTCATCAGCAACTCGGTCAAATGGGCTTACAATCCGGCAGGCGCGCTGAAGAGCATCCACGATGCCCCGAACGTGCCGGTCGATAAGGCGCTTGAGCCTATCGAAGAGCGCGGCCCCAAACTGCACCAGGCTGGTGAAGCAGGTTACAGGTAATTCATCATGAAGCTTCTTATTCTCGGTACCGGTGGCATGGCGAACACGCACGCCACCCACTTCTCTCAAATCTCCGGTGTGGAAACTGTTGCAGCGGTGGACGTGGACGAGGTGATCGTCCGCGCCTTTGCCGCACGCCACAACATTCCGCTGACCTTCACCTCGCTGGACGATGCGCTTGCCTGGGGCGAGTTCGATGCGGTGGCGAACGTCACGCCTGACGCAATCCACCATCCAACCAGCCTCAAGCTTCTGGCTGCCGGTAAACACGTCTTCTGCGAAAAGCCGCTGGCGGAAACCTATGGCAAGGCTGCCGAAATGGCGGATGCCGCCGAACAGGCTGGTCTCGTTGCCATGGTCAACCTCACCTATAGAAATGTTGCGCCGCTACAGGAAGCGCGCAAGATGGTGCTTGACGGACGCATCGGCAAGCTTCGTCACCTGGAGGCATCCTATCTCCAGAGCTGGCTGGTGTCGAAAGCCTGGGGCGACTGGATGACGGAGAGCAAATGGCTCTGGCGCCTGTCGACCAAGCACGGCTCAAACGGCGTGCTGGGCGATGTCGGCATCCACATTCTCGACTTTGCGTCCTACGGTGCGGGAAGCGATGTGGAGCGCATCTTCACGCGTCTGAAGACATTCGACAAATATGAGGGCAACCGGATCGACGTCTATGATCTTGATGCCAATGACAGCTTCACCATGACGGCGGAATTGCAGAACGGGGCCATGGGCGTCATTCACGCCACCCGTTGGGCGACCGGCCACCTCAACGAGCTTCGCCTGCGCCTGCATGGCGACAAGGGCGCGCTTGAGGTCGTCCATACGCCGGAATATTCGACGCTGCGCGGTTGCCTTGGCGAGGATATCGAAAAGGCGGTCTGGCGGGATATCGAGCCGGAACCCGTGCCGACCAATTACGAGAAATTCGCCAAGGCGGTGATGGAAGGTGGGGTCGCCGATCCTGATTTCCGTCACGCGGCCAACCTGCAGAAGATCCTCGACCTCTCGATCATCACCGATCGCGAGCGACGCGAAATCGCCGTCTGAGGTTTCGACAGTCAGCACAGACATTGAAGGCCGGGGAGCCGCCTGCTCCTCGGCCTTCTTGCATTATAGCTCGCCAATACGCGACAAACGGTATGTTAACAGGTGCTGTTCTAGGGTGATCCAGAGAGTGTCTGTGCTGGAGTGCCGATATACTGAAGCGGCCATCCTTAAGCTTGGACATCTCTGTCGCGCGGGTCATGGTGATGTTGTCCTCACCAGTTCCTCGTCTGCTTTTATGTGTTTGCGTTATGGGCCGGTGAACTGAGATGGCGATGAATCAGGGCGTGATGGACGGGGCGAGCTATCGCGAACCCACGCATGGACCGGAAAACCTGCTGCGGCTCTTCGCTCTTCTATGGCGTAATATCCTCATCATCCTTTTGAGCGGACTGCTTCTGGCCGCTGCCGCCTTCGGCGTGTCGCTGCTCATCCCCAATTACTATTCTGCGACAACTCAAATCCTGCTTGATCCGGAAGGCTCCAGGATTTTGGACAGCGATCTAACCGCCCAGCCGCGAGCGGTCGATTCCCACGTGCTGAACCAGCAATATCTGCTGACGTCGAATGAGCTTCTGACCCGCGTCGTCGAAAAGGAAAATCTGCAGAACGATCCAGACTTCGGTGCATACAATTCCGAATATACCGACAGCAAAAGCCGCACGCAGCTTGCGGTCGACAGACTGCGCAAGGCCGAGTCTGTTGCCATCGTCGGCAAGAGCTTCATCGTCAATGTCACTGTGAGATCCAGCAGCCCGGAGCAGGCGGCAAAGCTCGCCAATACGATTGCCGATACCTACCTGGAACTCCGTTCGGAGATGAATGCCGACACGCTGAAGCGCACGGGTGGTGGCCTCTCCGCACAGTTGGAGCAACTGCGAAAGGCCGTGGAAGATGGCGACCGTGCCGTTCAGACCTACAGGGCAACCCATAACCTCGCCAATGTCGCCGGGCGTCCCGATATCGAGCAGCAGATTTCCGACACCAATGCGGAGATTGCGCGTCTATCCGGCACGATTGCGGAGAACGAGGCACTGGTTTCCGAACTGAGGCAGGCGCGTAACGACCGGCAATATCTGCGATCGATCCCCGATTCCTCGCTGACTCCCTCGATCATTTCGCTCAGGGCCCGGTACCAGCAAAGCCAGGAGGAACAGGCCGTTCTAGCAACCTCGCTCGGCGCGCAGCATCCAGCGCTTCAAGCCGCAAGAGCGAGAACGCAGTCGCTTGCCACCATCCTCGACGACCAGCTTCGCAATTTCTCCACCACCACGTCGCGCAATCTCGACCGGCTGAAAAACCAGTTGGCCCTTCTTCAGGCCAATCTTGACCGCCTGACACGCAATCAAAACGGCGAAGAAAGCACGATGGTGCAACTGCGCGAGCTTCAGCGCAAGCTCGACAGCGATCGTGCCGTCTACGAATCCTTTCTGCTGCGGACGCGCCAGCTTTCCGAGCAGCAGGGAACGCCGACGGAAAATTCGCGGATCATTTCCGTTGCCGAGGCGCCGTTGAAGAAGGCCGGACCACCGAGAGCCTTGCTCGCCACCGGTGCCGGACTCTTCGGCATGATCCTGGCAGCCGGTATTCTGGTGCTGCGCGACCAGTTCGGGGGACGAAGCTCGGCGGTCGCTGCTGCTACCCCCTCCCTTGTCAATCGCTTTAAAAAGGCGAAGCCGGAAAAGACTGCAGTCACGCCGCATGAAGAAAAGCTTCAGACTGTTCCACCGACGCCGGTTTCGACGGTTGCACCTGTTGCTTCGCCAGAGCCTGTTCCCGAACCCGTGACTCTTGCGTCAGGCATCGTACCTGCCAAGCGCAGCCGCGCGCTTCTGGCCAATGAGAAGGACGACTATGCGGGGCTTGTGAAGGAACTGTGCTCTTCGGTTCCTTTGGCACAGGGATATGCCGTGCTGGTGGCTGCCGTCGGCCCGCAAAATCGCGCCTCGCATGCCGCATTCAACCTGGCCTATGCTGCCGCGCGCCTGGGGCGGCGCGTGCTGTTGGCGGACGGCGCTAGCCGTGATCCGGCATTGACGCGCATGTTGCTGGACGCATCCTCCGCCGCCGCAGACAAGCCTGTCACAGATAGTGATGAGCGTGGGGGAATTGTGGATTTCGAAGACACGGCGCTGATGAAATTCCTGCCCGCCGGTGCCGATCTTCAGGCTCATCTGTCGGGCAAAATGGTGAGCGACGAAAACGAGGCTTTCGATCTGATCGTTGTCGATGGCGGGATTGCCAGTGCGCATCCCATCTCCGCACCGATTGCCAAGATGGTCGACGAGGTCGTTCTCATGCAGAATGAGGACGATGCCGGAAGCACCGTTCTCTCGCTCGTGGCTCTCGAAGAAAGTGGGCTCAAGCAGGCACGGGTGGTTCGCCAAGACCGTACCGGCCTGCATTATTGAGGCCCGGTCTTGGCAGACGGTAGGCATCTCGCCATGAAGCGCATCCCATTCTGGCAGAAGGGCCTTGGAGCCACCGGCCTCAGTATTCTCTTCAATACCGGACTTCGCGGATCGACGCTCGTTCTGCGCTTCGCTCTGTCTTTCTATATCGTTAAGTTTATGGGGCTGGAGGCGGCGGGCATCTATGGCCTGGCGCTCGGCGTCGTCACAACCGCGCCGGCAATCCTCGGATGGGGACTCAACTACTTCATCGCCCGCGATGTCAGCGGTAAATCGAACGGCGTGACCGGCGCCTATATGAAGACGCGGCTTGCGGTGACGATTGCGTCCCTGTCCCTGATGACGCTGCTGGCCGTCGCTGCGGCGTTCACACTCGGTTATCCGCTCAAACCTCTGTACGTCGTCATCCTGATCATCGTCTGGCTGGAGACGATCTCCTGCGACATCCACATGCCCTTGATCTCCAAGGAGATGGCAAGCGCGGCCAATATCCTTTTCTTCCTGCGAACGACGTCCTGGGTCTTACCCGTGATTGCTTTGGGTCTCGCCTTCCCAGCATTCCGCAACGTTGAAACAGTGTTCGTCGGCTGGTCGCTCGGATATATCGGCATGTTTGTCGGCCTGTTTTACGCCCTGCGCCATTGGCCGCTTGCGCGCATCGCCAAAGCACCGGTGCGCTATGACTGGATCAAGAGCCGCATGCGCCGCTCCTGGATGATCCACATCAGCGAGATTTGCAATGTCGGCCTTGTCTATGCCGATCGCTATATCATTTCGCTGTTGCTGACCTTGTCATTGACGGGGGTCTATACCTTCTACTGGTCGCTCGCGAATGCGTTGCAGACGCTGATCTCGACGGCTGTCCTGCAAATCGCCATCCCAAAATTATTCAAGGCTTACAACGACGGCTCGGCCGGGGAATGGCGGCGGATGATGGTCCGGCAATTTACCAAGACTGCCGTGGCTGGCCTCATTCTCGGCGTGGCGATTTTCGTTGCGGGAAGTGTAGTGGTGGAGGTTATGAACATGCCTGCGCTTATTGAGCACGAGGGTGTTTTTGCCCTGCTGCTGGTCACGGCTGCGGTTCGCGCCTGCACCGATCTCATGGGTTTTGGCATGAGCAGCCTCAGAAAGGACGGCCATTACGCCGTCGTCAATCTTTCCAGCGTTATTATCTCGATCGGCATGAGCTTTCTTCTCATCAGCACCTTGGGCTTCATGGGAGCGGGGCTCGCAGCGCTTGTGACGGCCCTGATAACGGCGAGTGTTTCGGCGCTCATGCTGTGGCGAGCTTCAAGGAATATTTAAAGCAATTGATGCCTGCTGGGGGCAGGCCAAAGGGGATGGGCATGGCAGTCGGTCAACCGCAGAAAACCGTGTTGGGGAAGCTTCTAAAGGCGCTCTATCACGCCACCATACACAGCCTGCCGATCAAACAGGCGACCCAACTGCAGTATTTCCGCTATCACCGGCTTTGGCCCAACATCAATAACCCCAAGACACTCAACGAACATCTGGTTTCGCGCAAGATCGCGTGGCGTGAACCTGCGGACGATCCGCGATTGATCATGCTGAGCGACAAGATCGCTGTCAAAGCGCATGTCGCCAAGGTGCTTGGCGATGAATGGGTGACACCGACGCTTTGGCGGGGCAAGAACCTCGACGATTGTCCGCCCTTGCCGTTTCCCTATGTCATCAAAGTCAATCACGGTTCGGATCGGAACATCTTCGTCTATGGGCCCGACGATCTCGTCGGCGCCAAGGAGAAATGCGACCTCTGGCTCCAGGGACGTACCGCCTGGCGTCTTGCGGAAGAATGGTACAACCATATCGAACCGGAACTCTTCATCGAACCCTTTATCGGCGAAAACGGCGAAGCGCCGGTCGATTACAAGCTGTTCTGCTTCGAGGACGATATTCCCTGCATCCAGATCGATACGGCGCGCTTCAGCGATCACCGCCGCTGCTTTTATGACGAACATTGGAATAAGCTGTCCTTCGGCCACTACTACCCGATGGAAGACAAGGAATTGCCGCGTCCTCCGCATCTCGATGCCATTCTCGCCGCGGCCCGCACCCTGGCGCAGGGCTTCGAATTTGTTCGCATCGACTTTTACGACAAGCCGTCAGGACCGGTTTTCGGGGAAATGACCTTCTCTCCGACGTCGGGATTTGGCGCCTTCCGTCCACCATCAACAGATGCCTGGCTGGGCACCTTCTGGCGCGCTAATCCCAAAGGGCGGTTTCGCACATCGGCGGAGGGGTGATCAGCCTGCCGAGGGGAGGTCGTTGGTGTCCGTGCGATTGGGGACAGTGAGAAGCCACGACAGGATGATGCCGCCCAGGAGCCACGCCGACACAACATAGACGTAGTAGAAGCTCGGGGTGAAGACCGCGTTGAACAGGAACAGGAATGCGATGTAACCGCAGGCCACGCGCCTCACCCCTAAGCCATTGCGTGGCAGGTCCGTGTGGACCCAAAGATGCAGCTTGCCGAAGTAGAAGCCGAAAAGCGTCGCGGCAAAGATGATGCCGGGGATGCCGAAATTGAGATAGGCCTCGCCGAAGAGGGTCGGTCGCAGGCCAGCATGGAATTCGGGATCGAGCCCTGCGAGCGTCGTGGTGATGACGCCGGTGCGGTAGTCGTTTCGAAACTCGCTGATGAAGGCGGGGATCAGTGCGGTGTAGCCGGCCAGATAGGTCATGCCGTGGTAGAACTGGCCTTTGAAGCCGCTCAAGATCCACGCGTAGTCGCGAAAATCCGAGAAGTTGTTGCCGTAGAAGATCTGGGCGCTCAGGCTGTCGATCAAGTCGGGTGCCGCCTGGCCATCTGCAGACGAGCGCAATATGCCGAGGCCCACGGCGACGAGGATAAACGCGAAGGCGGAAGCACCGAAGACGAGGAGGTTGCGGTATCGGTAGGCGATGATGATGCATATGACGAAGGCGAAGAGCGCTTCGATACTGGCGCCGCGCGTACCGATCATCAAGCCAAGGACGCTGCAGAAGAGGCCCATGGCAATGAATTTCCGGCCCCCGGCAAAACCATAGACCAGCAGGCTGATCGCGGTGGTCGGAAGAATGACAGCGTAGAGGTTGATGACCGGGCGGATCGAGGGATTTTCGAACGCGAATTCGCGACCCTCAAAGGGCCTCACTCCCAGAGCGAACAGCCCCGCCGTTGCCAGAAGAATGATGAGGAAGGACAGCCAAGCGCCGGTACGCGTCTGCCAGAACGAGTAACCGCTTTCAATGAAGTCGAAGAGGTAGCTTCGGCCTGAGCTGAATGTCGCAAGGCCCATGCCGACAATGAGAAAGACGACGCCAAGCACCGAGAGAAAGAAGGCCTGGTCGAGGTGCTGCCGGATGGCAAAGATTGCACCACCAACCGCCTCCATATTCTTCTCCGAGCCGGCGAAGATGGGCATGATGAGGACTGGCAGGACGGTATAACGAAGCCAGAAATAGGAGGAGAGTGTCAGCACACCCCATCGCAAGAAGGAGCTGATGTAATAGAGGACGAAGATCAACCAGCCGAGAATGAGGATGAGCCTAGCGAGATTGGACATTTCCAAGCCTTGTTCACGTGCCGGGCTGCAAAAATCGGCCAGCTGAACCCGCTTCGGTTCAGGCTACGTTTCGTTGCCATCACCATGCCCAAAATCTCTTAAGATATTGTTGACCATGTTTGTTGTCGGGCAACGACGTTTACGCCGCCTTGCCGAGAGCGGCTTTGGTCAGGATCTTTTCCAGGCGGTCATAATAACCGGATTGCTCCGCCGTTCCATCAAATGAGGCGATCCCTGGGAACAGCTCGTCGCGTCTCTGCCACCAACGCTCCGGGCCGATCGAGACTGCTTTCGCCAGCAGTCCGGCAAGCGCGCCCGGCTGCTCCGGATCGTAGCACCAGCCGGTTTTTCCTGCTTCGATGATTTCCGGCGTTCCGCCTCTCGTGCTGCCAATGACGGGAACACCATAGACGCCAGCCTCAACGAGGATACGGCTTTGCGGCTCGTGCCAGAGAGAGGGAACGACGACAGCATCGGCGATGCGATATATTTCCTGTGGCGTGACGAAACCGCGAAACTCGACATTGGCCACTGAGCCAAGACGTTTGATACGGTCTTCCTCACCCGGGCGACCGCGTCCCGCGAGGACCAGGCGGGCATTGCTCCCCGCAGGCAAAGCCTTGAAGGCCTTGATCAAATCGGGAACGCCCTTTTCCTTTGCCAGCGCACCGAGGTAACCGAAGGTAAATATGGGCTCCACCGGTGTTGTGCGTCCAATGGCGCTTGTGTCGAAGGATTGCAGCGGCGTGTTCTTGTTGTGCATGACATGCCAGTCAGCTTCTGCCAAAACACCGTTTTCGAGGAAACGCTGCTTCACGAAGTTGCTGACGGCAATCACCGTCATGCCGTTTCCGCGTAGTCTCAAGCGACGATTGATCAGGCTGCAGTCGAAGCAAGGCGTTACGCAATTATCCTCTCTTCGGAACATGCTGGTCTTGGGACAGAGCAAGGCGTAGTCTCGAAGATGCAGACAGATCGGTATCCCTGCGTCCTCGGCTGCCTGAAAAATCGCTGGCTGCATGTAGGAGGAGTTTTGCGCGTAGATGAGATTGAAATTCTCGCGCCTGAAAAATTCTGCAAGTCCTTCCACGCAAAGCGCGCCAAAGGCCGTGCGCAGATGCCATGCGGCACGACGAGCAAAGTTGACCGAGGGCTTGAGGTGGCCGGGCAGGTAGCTGTTCTTCCAGGGCAGTCGAACCACGCGTACATTGCCGGCAAGTCTGGTTTCCCCTGGCGGCACCAGAGGGTCGCCGACTTTTCCGAGCGCCAGTACGGTCACATCATGCGTCTTGGCGAGCTCGATTGCTCCCGCGCGTGCCGATATCTCAGCGCCTCCCTCTGCCTGGGGAGCAAAAGTCTGCGAGACGATGCAGATTTTCACGCGTCTTCCCCTCGTTGATCGGGAGTGGTTCGTTACAATTGTTCCTAAATCGCAAACAACTCTTTAAATATGTTGAATAAACCTTCCTTGAGAAAGCATGTCTAAAGTCATTGCATCAATCAAGAGTTCTTCACTTCGAAGTCGGGAGGAAGGGCGCAGTTGAGCAAATCGGTGGCGAGCGCATGAATTCTGTTTTACAAAATCGCTGGGCAACAAAAACAACAACGCCGCGTATACCCACGTCAATGGGTGGCCCAAGGGAAGAGACAATGAGGGTTCTGCACGTTTTTGAAACACTGCCGGGTGGGCCTGCGACATATCTCAGTGAGGTGGCGCCCCATCAGGTGGCAAAATACGGCGCGGCGAATGTCAGGGTGATCGTCCCAGACCGACACTTGTCTCATGTGCAAAATATTCCATTGTCCTGTATCGCCACGTTCCGAAGGAATGGCCGGTACAAATCCCTTGCGGCGCTGGCACGTGCGGTCACGGAAGAAGTGCAATCGTTTCGTCCGGATGTCGTGCATGCCCATTCGACCTTTGCAGGTCTGGCGGTGCGCTTAGTCGGCGCGCTCAATCGAAATTTCCCCCCTGTCGTCTACTGTCCGCATGGATGGTCTTTCGACATGGAGACGCTTGGCCCTCTGCGTCCTGTTGCAAAGCTGGGTGAGCGTCTGCTTGCGCCCTTGTGCCAGAAGATCGTCGCCATCTCACAGCACGAATATGACAGAGGGATCGAAGCCGGTATTTCTCCCGACCGGATGGTCGTGATCGAAAACGGCCTGTCGAGCAATCGGCCCGTCGCGGTTCCGGTGGAATGGAGCGATCCGCGTCTCAAGGTGCTGTTTGTTGGACGCCTCGACCGGCAAAAGGGTGTCGATGTGCTTTTGAAAGCCGTCGAGTCGCTCGGTCGCGAGGTCGCAGTCAAAGTCATCGGGGCTCATGTCACGACGAAGGAAGAGCAAAACAAGCCCATCTCGGTTCCGGACAATGTCGAGCTTTTGGGATGGAAATCGCCCGAGGAGATTGCAGGCTATATGAATGCCTGCGACGTGGTGGTCATGCCGTCGCGTTGGGAGGGTTTTGGCCTTGTTGCTGTGGAAGCAATGCGTGCCAGGAAGCCGGTGATTGCTTCTGCAGTCGGTGGCCTTCGCTCGATCGTACGCCATGGTCAGACGGGCTTTCTGGTTCCCGCTGGCGATAGTGACGCTCTGGCGCAAACGATCGTGGCGCGCGATAGAGCGGGTTGGCGCGAGATGGGCCTTGCGGGATATATGCGTTTTCTGTCCCGTTATCAGAGCGACAGGATGAACGGCGATATTGTCGATCTCTATGACCAGATAACGGGCAAGCAAACCGCCGAGGTGCGTGTGCTGGCATGACCACCTTCATCAATGGGCGCTTCCTCACTCAAACGACGAGTGGGGTGCAGCGTTTTGCCCGGGAGGTCGTCATTGCTCTCGACAAAAGGCTGGCCGAAAACCCCACCGCAGACGAGTGGGTGCTGCTGACGCCGGAGGGTACCACGGAAAGACTGCCTCTGCGTGCGATCACGCAGCGGGCTGCGGGCCGGTCTTCTGGGCATGTCTGGGAACAGACGAACCTCTACAAAGCCGCCCGGCACGGCAGGCTTATCAACCTTGGAAATAGCGGCCCCATCCTTCATTCGCGCGCGGTTACAGTCGTTCACGATGCGATGATTTTCCGCACGCCGGAGAATTTTTCGCGCAAGTACAGGCTGGTTCACGGTTTGTTGGGCCGTCTTCTCGCGCGCCGCGGAAAAATCGCTACGGTATCGGAGTTTTCAAAGCGAGAGCTCGAAAGTGCCTTCGGCACGAAGGATGTCGCTGTCGTTTCTAACAGCTGCGAGCACATGGCTGCAATTGCCAGGGATGAGACTGTGGTGTCGCGATTGGGGCTTGCGGATGAGCCCTATCTCCTGTTCGTCGGCTCGCGTACGCCGAACAAGAATATTCGGCGCGCCATGGACGCTATCCGAATGATGGGTCCAGCGGCGCCCAAGTTCGTCATTGCAGGCGCGCCCGCATCCAGCGTTTTTCAATCCTATGAGACGTCCGAACCGCAAGCAAATTCTGTCACCGATAAGATCGTCTTCACAGGCCGCCTGTCCGATGAGGAAATTGCTGGACTTTATGCCGGAGCGACTGCGCTTCTTTTTCCCAGCCTTTACGAAGGGTTCGGCATTCCGCCGCTGGAGGCCATGTTGCTCGGTTGCCCTGTGCTGGCATCGGACATTCCGCCGACCCGGGAAGTCTGCGGCGATGCGGCACTGTTCTTCGATCCCCTTCGACCGGACGACATGGCGCGCGCGATCAACGAGATTTTGCACAACCCAGAACATCGTGCAAAGATGATAGAGCGTGGCTACCTGCGCGCTCAAGAATTTTCTTGGGACAGGAGCGCAGGTCGCCTTCTTGATATTGTCGAGCAGCTTTAAGTAAAATTGAAGATACTTAAATGTAATAATCGACTGGCAGAGCGCCAGTTGAAAGAAAGTGAATCCAGTCGATGCGGATTTGTATCGTAGCCCAGACATTCGCGCCCCAGGAAGAGGGCGGTGCGGAGATCGTGGCGCGTATGTGCGCTCGGGAGTTGGCGCGCCATCACGAGGTCTTCGTTCTCTCGCTCGGTATGAGTGGCGACAGGTTGGCGCCGACGGGCGAAGCGACGGGTGACGACGGTATCAGAGTCGTCCGGGTGAATTGGCACAACAGCTACCTCCCTGGACATAAGAAGCCGTTGGTCGGGCGCATCGAGAAAGCGCGCTGGCATTTCAAGGCGTCAGTGGGTGCCGTTTCAGCGAAGGAAATCAAGGAGATCTTCGCGCGTGAGCAGGTGGACCTCGTCTACGCGCATAACTCGGCACGCATGCAGCCGGCGCTCTTCGAGGCCAGCCGGCAATTGAATATTCCCTTATGTGTGCATCTGCATGACTACGCTCTGCTTTGTCCAAAATCGAGCATGTTCAGCGCCGGCGGAAATTGCGACACCCCGTGCCTCAAATGCCGTGTTCTGACGTCGAGGCTGAAGTCTGATGGCGAGGGAATGACCGCGATTGCGGTGAGCGAGGCGCTTAAACAGACCTATCTTCGGGCAGGCGTTCTCACCAAAGCGGACTGGCACGTGCTGAGAAACGAGAACCTCCGAGAGGATAAGCTTCATCGGCCTTTCGTTGGACGCGATAGCGCTCGTAGTGATATCTTCACCTTTGGCTATCTCGGGGCTCTGTCGGAAGAAAAGGGTATCGAAGATCTCATCCGCGCCTTTGTCGACATGCCGAACCGCCGGTCTGCCAAGCTTATCATTGCGGGTCGAGGCCGCGAAGATTATGTCCGTCACCTGCAGTCCATCGCCAACGGCGCGCCAGTCACCTTTATGGGCTTTACGCCGCCGGAGGAGGTCTACGGAGTGGCGGATGCTGTCATTCTACCCTCTCGCTGGCGCGAGCCTCAAAGCCTCATCCTGATCGAAGCCGCGGCCTATGGTGTGCCGATCATCGCCACCAATCTCGGCGGTACGCCCGAGATCGTGGAAGATATGAAAACGGGCTGGTGCTATGATCCAAGTGTGGCCGGATCGCTCGCCGGGGTGATGGAAAAGGCGCTTAAGATCGGTCATGGAAATTGGTGGGCGGAGCGCGATAAACTTTTTCCAGGTATCCGGGGCTTTAAAGGGACGGCTGAAGCATCGCGCTACTACGAACGGTTGAACGCACTTCTGGTTGAGGCGCAGAGGCCGGATCATCTACATCTTCAGGCTCTCTAAAGTAATAACTTTGGAAAATCACAGTATCTTTAGATTTTATTTAGCCGATTGTCCGATTTTTGCTTTCGCTCCATAGGTGCGAGCAGGGGAATTGAACATGAACGCCGGTTTCGCTTCCAGTCAGATGTCTGTGTCTACGCAGCAGACATCTGTCGACCATCCGGTTACATTTGCAAACACGGTCGGTCTTTATAAGCCGGCGGATGTTTCCTTGAGCGGTGAGGGTGCCGACACGGCGGTACTGTTCGTCAGTTCCTGGGGCTTTGAAGAATTATGCGCACGCAAATTCTGGCGATTGCTTGCTGGCGATCTTGCGACGCGCGGCCTCTCGAGCATGCGCTACGACTATCCTGGAACGGGTGACGCAATCGATCCAGTCGACTACGACGAGGGTCTCGATCTATGGCTCGACAGCATTCGTGCGGCAGCATCAAAGCTGCGGGAACTGTCTCAGGTCCGCCAGTTGATCCTCATTGGCCATGGTCTTGGCGCACTGCTGGCCTGGAAGGCTGCGGAAACCATGGACAATGTGGTTGGTCTTGCGCTTGCCGCTCCCGCTTTGTCCGGGCGGCACTGGCTTCGAGAGTTCGTGGCCTTGAGTCGTGTCGCCAATCCCGATGCCCTGCAGCATAGGGCGCAGGCATCAGGCCCCGCCATGGGCGAACAGGTCTTCCCGGATAGTCTTGCCGCCAGTCTTCGGACGATCGCCATATCGTCCTCCACAAGCGTACCTGCACCAAATATTTTTCTCCTGAAGCAGGAAAACCGTCCGGCCGACGAGCAGTTCGCAACCCATCTTGCCGCTCTCGATACCGAGCTGCGGGCGGTTGTGTTTCCCGGCTACAACAACTTTGTACGCGACGTGCTTTTCTCGGTTCCGTCCTTAAAGGCCATCGAGATGCTCTCTGGCTGGGCTGCCGACGTCGCGGCAAAGCAGGGCGGCAAGACTGCAATGCTGCAGCAGGAAGCCTTGTTTCAAGGCCTCTCTTCGCGTCCGCTGACGGGTGATGGATACCAAGAGCGCCCGGTCCGCTTTGGCGATCACAAGCGGCTCTACGGCATCATGTGCGAGCCCCTTGGTCAGCGACAAGGTGCCACCGTGATCGTGTCTCCAACAGGCTATGAACGCATGTCGGGATGGGGGCGTATATCAGCTCAGATGTGCAGAGAGCTTGCCCGCCAAGGCATTGCCTCGCTTCGCTTCGATGGCGCAAATGTTGCCGATAGCCCGCCTGCTGCGGGCGCGCCGGAGCAGATTCTCTATCATGCGAGCCAATTGACCGACGTCATGGCTGCCGTCGATTTTCTCGAAGCGGAAAACCAGCTTCCCGTCGTCGTGACCGGACGTTGCAGCGGCGCGTGGGTCGCCTTCAAGAGCGCCGTAAAAGACCCGCGGATCAAGGGCTGCGTGCCGGTCAATCTCTACGATCTCTATATTCCAGCCGACGTAGATGTGAACCTGTTTCTCCGCTCAACCCGTCAGTCGCTGTCTGGATATGGCTCCAAGTTTATGAGTGGAGCGCTCTGGAAGCGGGTGATGCGGGGTGAGGTGCGCGTGGTAAGCGGCCTCTCCAATCTTTTCAAGGCGTTGGTGGGGAAGGCGTTTTCCTTTCTCACCCCGCTTTCAGTGAAGTACCCTTATTTTTCCGAGCGCGCCCGTTCGCTCTCGCGCGACTTCGGCAAGCTGGCCCAAAACGATACAAGGGTCACCTTAATCTACTCCGAGGGAGACGCTGGTTTTGGAATGCTTGAGCGCAACTTCTGCCGGCGCGGGCGCCTGTTGAGAGGTTCATACGGCACGCCTAAGGTCGTCACGATCCCTAAGGCCGATCACAACCTCACCACCGCCGAGGCTCGCGAGGCTTGGACGCTGGAGTTGAAGACACTGGCCCTTCAACTTCCGCTCAAGCCTTAAGATCGGTTTCACAGTCTGTGAGGAAAAGCGGTCACCGTGGGGCTGTCCCATGGCGTGACCTTAAAAGAAAAGCGCGCCACCTGATTTAAACTCAGATGACGCGCTCATTGTTTTCAACGGTAAGGATCAAGCCTGCTCGAAAACACCGTGGCAGTGCTTGTACTTCTTGCCGGATCCGCAGGGGCAGGCCTCGTTGCGGCCGACTTTGCCCCATGTGGACGGATCGTTTGGATTGCGCTGTTCCGGTGGAACATAGACGTCCCCATTGCCGGCGGAGGCCACGGCAAATTCATCCTCACCGGTGATCGGGTCGAGATGATGCGCCGTCATTTCCGGAAGCTCAGCGGGCGGTGGCGGATCGCGCATCAGTTCGACACGCATCAGCTGGGCGGTGACCGCTTCACGCAGATTGGCGAGCAAGGCCTGGAAGAGTTCGAAGGCTTCCGCCTTGTATTCCTGAAGTGGATCGCGCTGTGCGTAACCGCGGAAGCCGACGACAGAGCGCAGGTGATCGAGGTTGACGATGTGTTCGCGCCACAGATGGTCGATCGTCTGAAGAATGACGGAGCGCTCGACATAGGTCATCACTTCAGGACCGAAACGCTCGGCCTTGTCTGTCATGACCTTGTCTGCAGCTTCGGTGATGCGCTGAAGAATATCGTCTTCGGCAATACCCTCTTCCTTGGCCCAATCGTCGAGCGGCAGGTCGAGGTTGAGAGACTGCTGAACGCCAGCCTTGAGGCCTTCGATATCCCATTGTTCCGCATAGGCGTTTTCAGGGATGTGCTTGCCGACAAGGGCTTCGATCACTTCGTTGCGCATGTCCGCTGCGGTCTCGCCGATATTGTCGGCTTCCATCAGCTCGAGGCGCTGTTCGAAGATGACCTTACGCTGGTCGTTGAGAACGTCGTCGTACTTCAGCAGGTTCTTACGCGTTTCGAAGTTGCGGGCTTCCACCTTCTTCTGCGCGCGTTCGAGAGCCTTGTTGATCCACGGATGGACGATCGCTTCGCCTTCCTTGAGGCCCAGCTTTTGCAGCATCGAGTCCATACGGTCGGATCCGAAGATGCGCATCAGGTCGTCCTGGAGCGACAGATAGAACTTCGAGCGTCCTGGGTCGCCCTGACGACCGGAACGGCCGCGCAGCTGGTTGTCGATACGGCGGCTTTCGTGACGCTCGGTGGCGATGACGTAGAGGCCGCCGCCCGCAAGCGCCTTTTCCTTCAGAACCTTGATCTCGTCGCGGATCGCCTGTTCCTTGGCGTCGCGCTCCGGACCAGGCTCCATGCCTTCCAGTTCACGCTCAAGGCGCATGTCGACGTTGCCGCCAAGCTGGATGTCCGTACCGCGGCCCGCCATGTTGGTGGCGATGGTCACAGCGCCGGGCACGCCTGCCTGCGAGACGATATAGGCTTCCTGCTCATGATAGCGGGCGTTCAGAACCTGGAAGTTCTCAAAGCCCGTCTGGCGCAGCATGGTGGCGAGCAGTTCGGATTTTTCGATCGAGGTCGTGCCGACGAGAACCGGCTGGTTGCGCTCATGCGCCGCACGGATCTCTTCGATGATCGCCTTGAATTTCTCTTCGCCGGTCCGGTAAACCTCGTCGTCTTCGTCGATACGCTGGATCGGCAGGTTTGTCGGGACTTCCACGACGTCGAGGCCGTAGATGTTGTTGAATTCTTCCGCTTCCGTCGAGGCCGTACCGGTCATGCCGGCAAGCTTGGTGTACATGCGGAAATAGTTCTGGAAAGTGACGGACGACAGCGTCTGGTTTTCCGGCTGGATCTGCACCTTTTCCTTGGCCTCAAGCGCCTGGTGCTGACCTTCGGAGTAACGGCGACCCGGCATCATGCGGCCGGTGAATTCGTCGATGATGACGATCTCGCCGTTGCGGACGATGTAGTCCTTGTCGCGCTGGAAGAGCTTGTGTGCCTTCAGAGCGTTGTTGATGTGGTGAACGATGGCCACGTTCTCCACGTCATAGAGCGATTCACCCTTGAGAAGGCCTGCGTCACGCAGAAGATTTTCGAGCTTTTCGGTGCCCTGCTCGGAGAAGTTCGCCGAGCGCTGCTTCTCGTCAATTTCATAATCTTCCGGCGTCAGCATCGGAATGAAGGCGTCGATCGTATTGTAGAGATCGGAGCGGTCATCCAGCGGACCGGAAATGATCAGCGGCGTGCGCGCCTCATCGACCAGAATGGAGTCGACTTCGTCGACGATGGCGTAGTTGTGGCCGCGCTGGACCATCTGCGCCTTGTCGTACTTCATGTTGTCGCGAAGATAATCGAAGCCGAGTTCGTTGTTCGTCGCGTAGGTGATGTCGCAGGCATAAGCGTCGCGGCGCTCGTCGTCGTCCAAGCCATGCACGATCACGCCGGTGGTCAGGCCAAGGAAGCCATAGAGGCGGCCCATGATGCTGGCGTCGCGCTTGGCGAGGTAGTCGTTGACCGTCACCACATGCACGCCGTTGCCAGCCAGGGCATTGAGGTAGACGGCAAGTGTTGCCACCAGCGTCTTGCCTTCACCGGTCTTCATTTCGGCGATCGCGCCTTGATGGAGGATCATGCCGCCGGTCAACTGAACGTCGAAGGGACGCATGCCGAGAACGCGGCGCGAAGCCTCGCGCGCAACGGCAAAGGCTGGGATCAGCAGGCTGTCGAGCGTCTTGCCTTCGGCCAGCTGCTGGCGAAACTCCACCGTCTTTGCAGCAAGTGCTTCATCCGAAAGCGCCTTCAGCTCATCTTCGAGCGCGCCGATGGCTGCAATATTGGTGCGATAGGAACGAACGCGGCGATCGTTTGACGAGCCAAACAATTTGCGGGCGATGCCGCCGAGACTGACCATCCAACTGGCCCTTTCTGAAATTTCGTTTCGTCGGGCGCTTTCAGCGTCATCGGCAATAACGCACAAATGACGAACGACACCCCGAAACGCATCTGGACGCGAGATTGCGTGACAGATAAGAGGGGGGGCAAATGATGTCAACGGTTCTGCCCGTTACAGAATGGCCACATTCCGGTGTTTGGAAGTTTTTTCAGCCGGAAAACCACGTCTGGAGCCGGCTTTGTCTCCGAAAGGTTCAATATGTTGCGCTACAATAGAATCGCCGCTGCCGTGATCGTGGCCGGGCTTGGTCTTCACTTCCCTGCCTTCGCCCAGGAAGATGCCGTGGTGGCCACGGTCGGCGATCTCGAGATTCGTCAGTCGGAACTCGATTTGGCCATGAGCAATCTCGACTCCCAGCTGGCCCAGCTCCCGGATGAGCAGAAGAAGGTTGCCGCTCTTTCCAGCGCGATCGAAGTGAAGCTGCTGGTAGAGGGTGCGACTGCCGAAGGTCTGGACAAGACCGACGACTTCAAGAAGCGCCTGAACTTCATCTCCGACCGTGAATTGCACAATGCCTATTTCCGCAAGCACGTGGCTGACGCGATCACCGATGCCGAAGTGAAGGCACGTTACGACAAGGAAGTCGCCGCACTTCCGAAGGAAGAAGAAGTCAAGGCTGCCCACATTCTGGTCGCGACGGAAGAAGAAGCCAAGGACGTGATCAAGCAGCTCGATGCCGGCAAGGATTTCGCTGAACTGGCAAAGGAAAAGTCGACCGACTCCAACAAGGATGACGGCGGCGATCTCGGCTGGTTCGGCAAGGGCCGCATGGTTCCGGAATTCGAAGAAGCCGCATTCAAGCTGGAGAAGGGCGCCTACACCAAGGAGCCGGTCAAGTCGCAGTTCGGCTTCCACGTCATCAAGGTCGAAGACAAGCGCATCTCGCCTCCGCCAGCCTTCGAGCAGGTCGAGCCGCAGGTTCGTCAGCTCGTCATGCGTGACAAGTATATGGATCTCATCAAGAAGGCCAAGGCCGAACAGAAGGTCGATATCAAGGACGAAACGCTCCGCAAGGAATATGACGAGGTCAATAAGGCGCAAGACGCTCAGCCGCAGCAGTAAGTGCCTCACGCATAAGGGCGGCGTTCAGCCGCCCTTTTCTCGCTTCCAGCATTGTCTTCCCTAACGCAGGTCGATTCCATGTCCGCTGCCGTCTCCCCACTTGCTCCAAAATCCTATCCTGAGATGCCCGTCATCCGCGGTGTGCGCATGGCGACGGCTGCCGCTGGCATCAAGTACAAGAACCGAAACGACGTTCTCTTGATGGTGTTCGACGAACCGGCCGCCGTTGCTGGCGTGTTCACCAAGTCCCGTTGTCCATCCGCACCGGTGGATTATTGCCGTGCCAACCTTGCGGGCGGCATCGCGCGGGCGGTCGTGGTCAATTCCGGGAACGCGAACGCATTTACCGGACAGAAGGGCAGGGCAGCGACCGACCTCACAGGTAAATCCGCCGCCGCCGCCGTCGGGTGCAGCGAAAGAGAAGTTTTTCTGGCATCCACCGGTGTGATCGGCGAGCCGCTCGACGCTTCGAAATTTGCCGGCGTTCTCGATCAGATGAATGCCGATGCCAAGGGCGGTTTCTGGTTCGAAGCCGCAAAGGCCATCATGACCACGGATACCTATCCGAAGGTCGCAACGCGCACCGCCAAGATCGGCGCCGTTGAGGTCACGATCAATGGTATCGCCAAGGGTGCGGGCATGATCGCACCCGACATGGCGACCATGCTTTCCTACGTCGTGACTGACGCCGACATTGCATCGCCCGCCTTGCAGGCGCTTTTGTCCGCAGGCGTCGGCCCGACGTTCAACTCCGTGACGGTCGACAGCGATACATCGACCTCCGATACCTTGATGCTGTTTGCCACCGGCGCTGCTGCTGCCGACGGTCAGGCGCGTATCGAAAACGCTGACGATGCGCAGCTCGAAGGCTTCCGTGCCGCACTTAACGACCTCCTTAAAGACCTCGCTCTTCAGGTCGTGCGGGACGGCGAAGGCGCGCGCAAGATGGTGGAAGTGACGGTCACCGGCGCTGAAAGCGATGCTGCTGCCAAGAAGATTGCGCTTTCCATCGCCAACTCTCCGCTGGTCAAAACCGCAGTTGCCGGAGAAGACGCCAATTGGGGCCGCATCGTCATGGCCGTCGGCAAGTCCGGCGAGCTTGCCGATCGCGACCGGCTGGCCATTTCGTTTGGAAATGTGCGTGTTGCCGTCAATGGCGAACGCGACCCGTCCTATTCCGAAGCGGAAGCCACTGCCGTGATGAAGCAGCAGGATATTCCGGTAAAGGTGGATATCGGGCTTGGTAGTGGCACGGCGACAGTTTGGACTTGCGATCTCACCAAGGAATATGTCGAAATCAACGGCGACTACCGGAGCTAAACGGTGGAGGCCAAACCCATGCATAGCAGTGCCGTCAATTTGCCACTCGTTCGCCGCCTGGAGGCGGTGAGCTTTCGTGCCTGGCCGGCTTCGTCGGTCATTTATGATGGCAGTTGGCAAATCCGGTTGACGGGCTCGCATCCCTCCAAGCGCATCAATTGTGTCGTGCCTTTGGACCCGTCCGATTACGGCAATTGCGATGTGCGACTGGAAAAGGCGCGCCGTCGCTTTGAGGATTTCGGCAGACCGCTGATCATTCGCGAGACGACGCTGATGCCGCCTGAACTCAGGGCGCACCTCTACGACAATGGCTGGACCGTTTTCGAAGAGGTAAAGGTGATGACGGCCGATCTGGTTAACGCCGAATTGCCGGAGACCATGGCTCATCTCCCGACCCACGATATCGGCAGGTTCGTAGAAGCGAGCCTCAAGGTGGGCAATGAAGACCTGTCCCTCCGCTCTCCGATCGCTGAGATCGTCAGTTCGATCAAGCCCAATCTCGGCCTCTTCATCAAGGAAGAGGTAGAAGGTGATCCGCACGCCACCGTCATCTGTGTGCAGGACAATGATCTCGCAGGTGTTCTTTCCCTCGAAGTAGCGAGCGCTGCGCGGCGGATGGGTGTAGGCAGTGAAATCCTCACCTCGGCATTGCGTTGGGCTCGGATCAGCGGCGCAAAGACGGCGTGGCTGCAGGTCGTCTCAACCAATGTGCCGGCGCTCGCTCTTTATGAGAAGTTCGGTTTCGAAGAGGCTTATACCTATCGCTATTGGGGCAAGGACAATTCGTGATGGATGAGCCGTTCAAGAAGATCCTGCTTGTCGTGGCTTGCGCCCTTGTGGATCACGATGGCCGGATACTTCTCGCTCAGCGACCGGAGGGCAAGTCGCTTGCCGGACTCTGGGAATTTCCCGGTGGCAAGGTCGAGCAGGGCGAAACGCCTGAAGAAACGCTGGTGCGTGAACTGAACGAAGAGCTCGGCATTACCACCAAGGTCGCCTGCCTTGCGCCGCTCACCTTTGCCAGCCACACCTACGAGACGTTTCATCTGTTGATGCCGCTTTATGTCTGTCGCCGCTACGAAGGCATACCCCATGGGCGGGAAGGGCAGACTGTAAAATGGGTGAAGCCGCAGGCTCTGCGCGATTACCCCATGCCGCCCGCTGACGAGCCTCTCATCCCCTATCTTCAGGACCTTCTCTGAAATTTCTGTGAAAAGGCCGAAAAGCAGCGCTTTTCAACCGGCCTACGCGTCCCGAAACGGCACGCCGTTAACCGATCGTTTAGCAAGCTCTGGCACATTGCAGTGCTGAAGATTTGGTAAATGGCGCGTAGTGAGGCCGAGTGATGAATGAGGATTTCTGGAAAACCGTTGAAGACCGCCAGTCTTATTCCGCCAAGTCACGCCGGATCGGCGTTTTAAACGTTGCGCTTTTGTTTGGCATGGTTGCAATCGCGCTCTCATTGATCGTAACGCCGATGCTGGCCGGCAAGACCTCGCCGGCACGCTTTGCGCAGGTGCCGGACAATATCGACATGATCAGCACCGGTTCGATCAAGCGCGGCGATCAGCCAACGACCTACAGCATTCGTCGCAGCATCACGCAGCCCATGCCCGGGTCCGTCTGCATTGTAGATGGCTACAACAGCGGGCGCGACTGCTGATCCGTCTCGCAATAGTTCAGTATTGCAAGATGTGTGGCGTGGTTTAAACGTCTCTTTAGTACAGCAACAACCAATGCCACTGTTTCACTACCTATCGGAGAAAAGTCGAAGGTGCGGTAACGAAATAGATATGTTGTTGATCCATTATCGCAAGCATGTTGATTGAGGACGTTTCTATTGCGTCTGTCCGGCAGGGGTTTGTGATTTGCACGGAAAAAATTGTATCTCGCGTTACTTTTGGAATTTCGTCACCGATACGCGCGGCGCGACCGCCGTGGAATATGGCCTTCTGATCGGCATTATTGGCGGCGCCTTGATCCTCGGACTGGGGGGCGTGCGTGACAGTCTTCTGGGCGTGTTAACGACCATTGTCGAAGCCCTCACCAACGCCTTGCCCTCCTGAAAGTATCTGCTTTTAAGCGCAAGCGGGCCACCTTCAGGAGTTTTTTCCCTTCAATGCATCCGCAAGCCTGACGTTGGCAGAGCCGGGTTTCAGCGGCTTCTGCTGGCTCTCATGCGGTGCCCAGCCCGACATGTAGATGATGGAGAAGGTGGCCCTGATCCGTCCATCTGGATCGCTGTATCGTTCCGCATAAAGCTCCGCAGCGCGCATGAAGAAGTGTCGGGTAAGCGGCGTACGGCTGCGGCCCATAAGCGGATTTGCCATTCCCATGGCGCGCAGGTCGCGCATCAGCGGGAAGATGGAATCATAGCGCACCGTATAGGTTTCCGTATCCGTGACCGGCAAGGCAAATCCCGCGCGCTGCAAGAGCGCCCCGATATCGCGCACATCAGCAAAGGGAATGATGCGCGGGCTTGCGCCGCCGAGCAGTTCCACCTCCGTTGCCAGAAGAACGTCGCGAAGCTCCTGCAGCGTGCCGCTGCCGGGAAGGGCGGCGAGAAAAAGGCCATCCGGCTTCAGCGCCTTGCGAATTTGGATCAGCGTTCCCGGCGTGTCATTGGTCAAATGCAGCGAGAGCGGTGAGATCACAAGGTTGGCGGAAGCAGGTTCAAGCCCGAGGTCTTCAAGGGATGAGATTTTCGAGTTCGGCTCACCCACAAGAAATTCGTCGCTGGTCTCGATCCGGGTCATCGAGCCCACTTTACCGGTTTCCACGACCCGCTTAGCGGTAACACCCGTCGCGCCGTGAAGCTCGATTGCGGTATCGAAATGGCGCTCGACGATCGCAATGCGGTCGGCAATTTCATCTGCAGCGATGTTCAGCAGAAAGTGAGCCTGTTGATCTCCAATCTGCAATGCGCGCTCACGGTGGCGTTCAATAAGTTGAGGGTCGAAAAGAATGTCCATTGGCGAACCTGTGATAACTTTGCTGTCGCAAAGGCACCCCTTTCCCCCTATTGTCAAGCGCGGGAGCATAAGGGGAAGGCGATGGTTTCAAGGCAGATTGTCGTAACGCCCCTGCATCGGCTGCTTCGCTATGTCAGTGATGTCATCTACCCACCGGCCTGTGCCGGCTGCGGTCGCGCCACAGGTGGCGCCGGGGCCTTCTGTGTTCAATGCTGGCCAGAGATAAAATTCATCGAGCGGCCCTATTGCGAGGTTCTGGGCATCCCCTTCGTCTATGATCACGGCGAAGGAATGGTCAGCGCGGAAGCCATATCCAATCCGCCGAGCTTCGATCGCCTCAGGTCCGCGACGATTTACGACGGGCCAGCCCGTAAGTTGGTCCACCAGTTGAAGTATCAGGACCGTACGGATCTCGCAGGTCTGATGGCATTGTGGATGGCACGAGCAGGCGGCGAAGCGCTTGCTCAATGTGATTGCATCATTCCCGTTCCGCTTCATCGCTGGCGGTTTTTCTCGCGCCGTTTCAATCAATCCGCCGAACTTGCGCGGCATCTGGCGGCGATTGCCGGAAAGCCTTTTCTGCCGGCGACCCTGATCAGGGTGAAGTCGACCAGCCGTCAGGTCGGGCTTTCGGCCGTTGCGCGAAAGAAGAACGTCCAAGGCGCCTTTGCGCTTTCGCCGGGGCAGGAGGCCGAGATTTTCGGCAAGCGCGTGGTGCTCGTCGACGATGTCTACACCACTGGAGCCACGGTGTCGGCGGCGGCGAAGCGGCTGAAAAAATCAGGCGCGGCGCAAGTCACGGTTTTGACCTTTGCAATGGCCATATCCGGGCCTATATGACATGCAAAATTCACGCTCCACGCAGCTTTAGAGGTTGAGATATATGGCATCCGTTACGATCTATACGCGCGATTTCTGCGGCTATTGCGCCCGCGCCAAGGCCCTGCTGCAGAGCAAGAACGTCAATTTCACCGAATATAATGCGACGGAAAATCCGCAATATCGCCAGGAAATGATGGACAAGTCCGGCCGTAACACCTTCCCGCAGATCTTCATCGGCGAGCAGCATGTCGGTGGCTGCGACGATCTTCACGCGCTTGATCGGGACGGAAAGCTCGATCCGCTTCTGGCAGCATAATAGCCGATAAACTGACATGGACATTGGGAAGAGAGACATGAGCTTCAAGGCCGCCGCAATCCAGATGTGCTCCGGAACGGATCCGAAGCGAAACGCCGAGGCCATGGAGAGGCTGGTGCGCGACGCTGTGGCGCAAGGCGCCGTATATGTGCAGACGCCTGAGATGACCGGCGCTTTGCAGCGCGACCGTGCCGCACTCCAGGCCGTTTTGAAGGATGAGACCTGCGACATCATCGTTTCCACCGCAGCCAAGCTTGCGCGGGAACTCGGGATCTATGTTCATGTCGGCTCCACGGCGATTGCGCGTCCCGACGGCAAGATTGCCAATCGTGGTTTTCTGTTTGCACCGGATGGAGACCGCATCTGCACCTATGACAAGATCCACATGTTCGATGTCGATCTCGACAATGGCGAGAGCTGGCGTGAAAGCGCCACCTATCAACCGGGGGAAGCGGCACGCATCGCGGAACTGCCGCTGGCGACCTTTGGTTTCGCCATCTGCTACGACGTCCGCTTCCCTTCGCTCTTCCGCGCGGAAGCCGTCGCCGGCGCTCAGGTTCTGACGGTTCCTGCAGCCTTTACCAAGCAGACCGGCGAAGCGCATTGGGAGATTCTTCTGCGCGCGCGGGCCATCGAAAACGGTGCCTTCGTCATCGCCGCGGCTCAGGGCGGGCAGCATGAAGATGGCCGTGAAACCTTTGGCCATTCGATGATCATCGATCCTTGGGGCAAGGTGCTGGCCGCTGCCGGCGGTGCTGGTGAAGAGATCATCGTTGCCGATATCGATCCTGAACAGGTTTCCGCCGTTCGAGGCAAAATCCCCAACCTGAAGAACGCGCGCGACTTTCAACTCGATACGGTGGCGTCCAGGGCGGCTTCGCGGAGTGCGCTTGCTTGATCCGCTACTCGCTGACCTGTGACCATGCGCATGCCTTCGATGGATGGTTCTCGGGCAGCGCCGATTTCGACAGCCAGCGCGAGCGTGGGCTCGTTAGCTGCCCGGTGTGCAATTCACAGGCCATCGACAAGACACTGATGGCGCCTTCAGTCTCGACCGGACGGAAGAAAGAGGCGATGCACACGCTGGCAATGGATGCGGGAAAAAAGGAAGTCCTGGCGAAAATCAGGGAGACTGTCGCGAGCATCCGGGCCAACGCCGAAGATGTCGGAGACAAATTTCCGGAAGAGGCTCGCAAAATCCACTATGGCGAGGCGCAAGAGCGCGGCATCATCGGTCAGGCATCCATAGAGGATGTGAAAGCGCTCGTGGAAGAAGGGATCGAGGTAGCACCTCTTCCCCTTCTCCCCGACGATGTGAATTGAAGCCTCGGCTTCAAACACGCTCTCAGGCCGGGCGTTTGGCCAGCATCATGTAGTTGACATCCATATCGGGAGACAGGTTCCACCTGTCCTGCAGGACGTTGTAGAAAACGCCGGTGCGGTGAACGATCTCCAGGCCGTTGGCGGTTAAAGGACGTTCTACTTCCTCGGGTCGCACCAGCTTTTCATATTGATGTGTTCCGCGCGGCAACCACTTCAAGACATTTTCGGCAGCAAAGATGGCGAGTGCGCGTGCCTTCAGCGTTCTGTTGATTGTTGCGACGAACATAAGCCCGCCGGGGCGAACCATCTGCGCGCAGGTGTTTAGAAAGAGGTTCACGTCGGCCACGTGCTCGACCACCTCCATGTTGAGGATCACGTCAAACTTCTCACCCGCCGCCTGCAACTGTTCGGCAGTCACTGCCCGATAGTCGACGGGAACGCCGCTTTCGCGCGCATGGGTAGACGCAATGCCGATATTTTTCTCAGAAGGATCGGCGCCAACGACCTCGGCGCCCATGCGAGCCATCGGCTCGGACAGCAGCCCGCCCCCACAGCCGATGTCGAGGAAGCGCAAACCCTCCAGCGGCCGATGAGCCTTCGGGTCGCGGCCAAAATTTTCACACACCCGGTTGCGGATAAATTCGAGCCTGACGGGATTGAATTTGTGCAGCGGACGGAATTTCCCTGTCGGGCTCCACCACTCTGCGGCCATGGCGGAAAAGCGATCCACTTCGCTCTGGTCGATCGTCGTTTTCGCGGTCTCGCTCATGGTCATCTCCTGAATGTCTTTTAGCCTGAAGTCGGATGATTGGGTGGTGAAGTCAAGGGTCGGGCTTCCACAGCTGGGATCATTCACCGCGATCCATCGACGCAAGGAACTGTTTTAGCGGGCTTTTCGTTTCATGCTGCGTTCAGCAAGGGGAGCGTATTTTTCCCATACTGATTGCCGACATCGGTGGCCAGGCCTTTGCTTGAGGAGAAAAAAGTGAAGAAGAAACTATTTGGAGCGATTGCGCTCCTGGCGCTCATGGCCGCACCTGCGCTCGCTGAAGCAGCGACGCGCGGATTTGCGACCGCAAACGTCAACATGCGCTCCGGCCCGAGCACCGCCTATCCTGCCGTCGTGGTCATTCCGGATGGCGCGCCGCTCACTATCCACGGCTGCTTGTCCGATACGCCCTGGTGCGACGTGTCCTTCAGCTATGGACGCGGCTGGGTGGCCGGGCGTTATATCCAGGCGCTCTATCGCCAGAACCGTGTCTATGTCGAGCCACGCTACTATCGCGATCTGGGTGTTCCGGTCATCACCTTCGAAGTGGGCCGCTATTGGGATCGCTACTATCGCGACCGTGACTTTTACCGCGAGCGTGATCGCTGGCGTCGCCCGCCGCCTGCCGGTGGCTACTGGAATGCACCGCCGCCATGGGCTGATCGCGATCGTCCGCGTCCGCCGCGGGAAGAATGGCGCGACCGGCGCGGTCCTGGCCCCAATGACGGACGCTGGGAAGAGCGTTACGGCAACTGGAATCAGGGCGACCGCGATCGCCGTGACCGCGAGCAGCAGCGGATGGAGCGAGACAGGGAGCGTCAGCGTGACCGTGACGGCGATCGCCCCCGTTGGGAGCGCGACCGGAACCGAGATGGCGAGCGTGATCGCAACTGGAATGATGGCGAGCGCCAGCGTCGCTGGCAGGAGCAGCAAGTTGAGCCGTCCAATCAGGGCGGCGGAATGTGGTGCCGCCCCGGAGATCGTAACTGCGAAAACCGTTAAAACTAAAAAGCCCGGCTTCGCGCCGGGCTTTATTTATGCGGGGTCTTTTTTCTTAGGTCCGCGCTTTTCGAAGGGCTTGTCTTTCTTGCCTTCGAACTTGGCGGGTTTGTCGCCGGTGGCGTTGGCTTTTTTCTTCCAGGGCTTGTCTTCGCCCCGGCGCTCGCCACCGAAATCACCCTTGCCTGCAAATTTCTTTTGAGCCTTTGGCGGACGGGTGTCCTCGCGGGGCTTGCCGGTCATTTCCGGCTTGCCTTCCATGGCCTTGACCCGGATACCCTTTTCGAGCGTCATGTCTTTGCCGAGAGCGGACTCGAAGCGGTCGACGGCGTCAGCTGCCAGTTCCACGTAGGTTTCCGTCTGCTGCATACGGATCGCGCCGATATCCTGACGCGTCAGCTTGCCGAAACGGCAGAGCATCGGGATCAACCAGCGAGGTTCGGCATTCTGCTTGCGCCCGACCGAAAGGGTGAACCAGGCGCTATCGGCAAAGTCGGAGCGTTCACGGCGCGGCGCGTTATTCTCGACAGTTTCGAAGCTGTCGCGACGCGGCTTGCGGCCGTCCAGTGCAACTTCCGCAATGTCTTCAGGGGCAGAGCGACCGGAATGGTACATGCGCACGAAGGCCGCCGCGACCTTTTCAGCGCCATGTTGCTCCAGAAGCTTGGTGACGAAATCGCGTTCTTCATCGGTAACCGCTTCGTTCAGGGATGGATCTGCCAGGAGGCGGGCACCATCGCGTTCGACGATCTCGTCGGCAGAAGGCGGATGAACCCAGGCGGGGCTGACCTTCGCGCCTTCGAGGAGACGCTCGGCCTTGCGGCGCTGGTTGATGGGAACGACGATCGCGCTGACACCCTTCTGTCCAGCACGACCGGTACGGCCCGAGCGGTGAAGAAGCGTTTCGGAATTGGTCGGTAGGTCGGCGTGGATCACAAGTTCAAGGCCGGGGAGGTCGATACCGCGAGCCGCCACATCGGTGGCCACGCAAACGCGGGCGCGGCCGTCACGCATGGCCTGAAGCGCGTGCGTGCGCTCGTTCTGCGACAATTCGCCGGAAAGGGCGACGACCGAGAAACCACGATTGTTGAGGCGCGCTGTCAGGTGGTTGACGGCAGCACGTGTCGAGCAGAAGACAATGGCGTTGCGCGCCTCGTAGAAACGCAGCGCGTTGATGATGGCGTGCTCGCGATCCGAAGGGGCGACCATCATGGCACGGTATTCGATATCGACGTGCTGCTTCTGTTCGGACGCAGAGGCGATGCGCACCGCGTTCTTCTGGTAGCTTTCGGCAAGCTTCGCAATGCTGCGAGGAACGGTGGCGGAGAACATCAGTGTGCGGCGATCTTCCGGAGATTCCTCCAGAATGAATTCCAGATCCTCGCGAAAGCCGAGATCGAGCATTTCGTCTGCTTCGTCGAGCACCACGGCACGCAGCGACGACAAGTCGAGTGCGCCGCGCTTGATGTGGTCGCAGATACGACCAGGCGTACCGACGACGATATGTGAGCCGCGTTCCAGCGCCCGGCGCTCGTTACGGATATCCATACCACCGACACAGGAGGCGATCGAAACGCCGGCAAATTCATAGAGCCACTCGAGCTCCCTCTTGACCTGCATGGCAAGTTCGCGGGTTGGGGCAATGGCGAGAGCCAGCGGGGCCGCAGCCGCACCGAACCGGTCGCCCTTCGTGAGTAGGGTGCGCGCCAGCGCAATGCCGAAAGCGACCGTCTTGCCAGAGCCGGTTTGCGCCGAAACCAGCGCATCCTTGTCGGCAAGTTCCGGGTCCAGCATGGCCTGCTGAACGGGGGTCAAGTCTTTATAGCCGCGCTTTTCCAACGCCTGCGCAATCGCAGGGGCGATACCCTGAGTGTCTGTCATCTACCGTCTTTCGGAATATGGATGCCTGCATTTGTCCCAAACGGACGACGCCACACAGGCCGTTGAGGGCCACTATGGCCAATTCATGTGGCGCGCTTTTACTGCGATTGCCCGCATTTGTACAGTGCGGGACGGTACGCTTGCCGATTTTGGCCCAAAGGCTTGTCTGGAGCGCGGCGCGGGCACGCGTTCACAACCGTACCGCATGGTTCACAAACGGCATTGCATGGCCTTATCCTTTTCGCTAAGAGACCCGCAACCTGACAGCCCGGTCTTTCCGGGGGAAACGGGGTGTGTGCTTATCTGCCGCTCGCGCGGCGCAGTGGGATGGTACTGGTCTAGGCTATGGCTCGCATTGTCATGAAATTCGGCGGTACGTCCGTCGCAAACCTCGAACGTATTCACAATGTCGCGCGGCATGTGAAACGTGAAGTGGATGCCGGCCATGAAGTGGCCGTGGTGGTTTCGGCCATGTCCGGAAAAACCAATGAACTGGTCGACTGGGTGCAGAACACGCCGAAAGTCGCCGGTGCCAGCGGTTCCGCGTCCTTTTACGATGCCCGTGAGTATGATGCCGTCGTTGCATCTGGCGAGCAGGTCACATCCGGTCTTCTGGCGATCGCGCTTCAGTCGATGGGTGTGAATGCCCGCTCCTGGCAGGGCTGGCAGATTCCAATCCGCACCGACAATGCCCATGGCGCTGCCCGCATTCTCGACATTGACGGTTCCGATATCATTCGCCGCATGGGCGAGGGTCAGGTGGCGGTCATCGCCGGCTTCCAGGGTCTTGGCCCGGACAATCGCATTGCGACACTCGGCCGTGGCGGTTCAGACACGTCCGCCGTTGCCATCGCCGCTGGCGTCAAGGCCGATCGCTGCGACATCTACACCGATGTGGATGGCGTCTACACGACCGACCCGCGCATCGAGCCCAAGGCACGGCGCCTGAAAAAGGTGGCGTTTGAGGAAATGCTCGAAATGGCGTCGCTTGGCGCCAAGGTTTTGCAGGTCCGTTCGGTCGAGCTTGCCATGGTGCACAAGGTTCGTACCTTCGTGCGCTCCAGTTTTGAAGATCCCGATGCGCCGGGCATGGGTGACCTTATCAACCCGCCCGGTACTTTGATTTGTGACGAGGATGAAATCGTGGAACAGGAAGTCGTAACCGGCATCGCCTATGCCAAGGATGAAGCGCAAATCTCGCTGCGTCGCCTCTCGGATCGTCCCGGCGTTTCTGCCGCCATCTTCGGCCCGCTCGCTGAAGCGCATATCAATGTCGATATGATCGTGCAGAACATCTCCGAAGACGGTTCGCGCACGGATATGACCTTTACGGTTCCCTCCGGCGACGCTCCCAAGGCGCTGAAGGTTCTGGAAGATAACAAGGCGCAGATCGGCTTCGACGTCGTGCAGAACGAAACCGGCCTTGCCAAGGTGTCGGTCATCGGTATCGGCATGCGCAGCCATGCGGGCGTTGCCGCAAGCGCGTTCAAGGCGCTGGCTGAAAAGAACATCAACATCAAGGCCATCACCACCTCGGAAATCAAGATTTCGATCCTGATCGACGGCGCCTATGCCGAACTTGCAGTTCGCACTTTGCATTCTGCTTACGGTCTGGATAAAAGTTGATTCTTGAACGTCAGTACACGTTATTCGATTCTTTCCGAAGAGCGGTATTCTGATGCAAGTGTCGCTTTCGGCTTGAGAGCCGGGGGCGGTACGCCATAAATTTGATTGAGCCTTTCGTGCACGCCGCAATGGTTTGCACGATCGGCATTCGGGAGCATGCGCGATGAGAGACCTTTCCGCAGGTCCGCGTGTCCTTCTCAGGCGGCTTCGCGAAATGATGGCGGAGCATCTTGAGCCGCAGGAGCGCCTCGACCAGATTGTCCGGCAGATCGCCAGCAACATGGTTGCCGAAGTGTGTTCCGTTTACGTGCTTCGCTCCGACAGCATTCTCGAGCTTTACGCCACCGAAGGCCTGAACAAGGATGCGGTTCATCTTGCCCAGTTGAAAATGGGGCAAGGCCTTGTCGGTACCATTGCCGCTTCCGCCCAGCCGCTCAATCTTTCCGATGCGCAGGCGCATCCCGCTTTCCGCTATCTCCCTGAAACGGGTGAAGAAATTTATCATTCCTTCCTCGGTGTGCCGATTTTGAGATCCGGTCGCACTCTTGGCGTTCTTGTCGTTCAGAACAAGACCAGCCGAACATACCGGGAGGATGAAGTTGAAGCGCTTGAGACAACCGCAATGCTTATTGCGGAAATCGTGGCGAGCGGCGAATTGAAGAAAATCACCCGCCCCGGCGTGGAATTGGACCTGACCAGAGCGGTCTCCATCGATGGCGACGCCTATGGTGAAGGCATCGGCCTTGGTCACGTGGTTCTCCACGATCCCCGCATCGTCGTTACCAACCTTCTGAACGAAGACGCCGATACCGAAATCCGTCGCCTTGCCGAAGCCATCGGCTCGCTGCGCATTTCGATCGACGACATGTTGCAGCGCCGTGATGTCGCCACCGAAGGCGAGCATCGCGAGGTGCTGGAAACCTACCGCATGTTTGCCCATGACCAGGGCTGGGTGCGCCGTATGGAAGAGGCGATCCGCAACGGTCTGACGGCTGAGGCTGCGGTCGAGAAGGTGCAGAGCGACACCAAGGCGCGCATGATGCGCCTGACCGATCCGTATCTGCGCGAGCGGATGCATGATTTCGACGACTTGGCCAACCGCCTGCTGCGTCAGTTGATGGGTTTTGGTGGCAGAGCCCCAGACCACGAATTTCCTCTCGACGCCATCGTACTGGCGCGCGCCATGGGTGCTGCCGAGCTTCTGGATTATCCGCGTGAAAAGCTGCGTGGTCTGGTGCTGGAAGACGGTGCGGTCACGAGCCATGTGGTGATCGTTGCCCGTGCCATGGGTATTCCCGTCATCGGCCAGGCAACCGGCATCGTGGCGCTGGCCGAAAACAATGACCCGATCATCATCGACGGCGACGACGGCAAGGTGCACTTGCGGCCTGTCACAGACCTGCAGCGCGCCTATGAAGAGAAGGTTCGCCTCCGCGCCCGCCGCCAGGAACAGTTCCGTGCGCTGCGTGACGTGGAGCCGATCACGAAGGATGGCCAGAAGGTCAGCCTGAAGATGAATGCCGGCCTGCTGGTCGATCTTCCGCAGTTGGAAGAGTCCGGCGCAGACGGTATCGGTCTCTTCCGCACCGAACTGCAATTCATGATCGCATCGAATATGCCGAAGGGCGAGGAGCAGGAGGCCTTCTACCGAAGCGTCCTGCGCCAGGCCAAGGGCAAGCCGGTGACCTTTCGCACGCTTGATATCGGCGGCGACAAGGTCGTCTCCTATATGCGGGGCCAGGAGGAAGAAAATCCGGCTCTCGGATGGCGCGCCATTCGTCTGTCGCTCGACCGTCCGGGCTTGCTTCGCACCCAGATGCGGGCGCTCCTGCGTGCGGCCTCAGGCGCGGAATTGAAGATGATGTTGCCCATGGTAACGGAAGTCTCGGAAATTCACGCCGTTCGCGAGTTGATGCAGAAGGAAGTTCAGCATCTTTCGAAGTTCAGTCACGCGCTGCCGCGCAAGCTGCAATTCGGTGTGATGCTGGAAGTGCCGTCGCTGATGTGGCAGCTCGACGAGCTGATGTCGGAAGTGGATTTCGTCTCGGTCGGCTCGAACGATCTGTTCCAATTTGCGATGGCGGTGGATCGCGGCAACGCGCGTGTCTCGGATCGTTTCGACAATCTGGGCAAGCCGTTCCTTCGCATTCTGCGCGACATCATCCGGGCTGGCGAACGCAACAACACCCCGGTGACGCTCTGCGGCGAAATGGCAAGCAAGCCATTGTCTGCTATGGCGCTGATCGGGCTCGGTTTCCGATCGATTTCCATGTCGCCAACGGCGATCGGTCCGGTGAAGGCGATGCTGCTTGGGGTCGATGCCGGGCTGCTGGCGGAAGAGTTGAATGCGGCGCTCGATGACAGCAAATCATTGGAAAGTACGCGTGATTTGCTGGTGCGGTTTGCTTCGACCCATTCGATCCCTATCTAAGCACGATTATAAAAAGTGGAGTATGTGACAGGTGGCGAAGCTTCCCGTCGAGAAAATGCGTGAGCTTGAACGCCGCTTCGGCGAGATCGAAGCGCGTATGTCTGCAGGCCCGGCCGCGGATGTCTATGTCAAGCTTGCGTCCGAGTATTCGGAATTGCAGCCCGTGGTGAAGACCATTCGCGAATATGAGAAGGCCACGGCTGAGGCTGCCGATCTGGAAGCGATCCTGTCCGACAAGACGATGGATCGCGACATGCGCGAACTGGCCGAAGCCGAACTGCCCGATCTCTCCGAACGCATCGAAGCGTTGGAGAAGGAGATGCAGATCCTTCTGCTGCCGAAGGACGCGGCGGACGAAAGAAGCGCGATCCTTGAAATCCGCGCAGGAACCGGTGGGTCCGAAGCCGCGCTCTTTGCCGGCGATCTCTTCCGCATGTATGAGCGTTTTGCCAGCGGCAAGGGCTGGAAGGTGGAAGTGCTGTCCTCAAGCGAAGGGGAAGCGGGCGGCTTCAAGGAAATCATCGCGACGATTACTGGCCGCGGCGTGTTCTCCAAGCTGAAATTCGAATCCGGCGTTCACCGTGTTCAGCGTGTGCCCGAAACGGAAGCGGGCGGGCGCATTCACACGTCTGCGGCAACCGTCGCCGTGTTGCCGGAAGCCGAAGATATCGACATCGAAATCCGCCCGGAAGATATCCGCATCGATACGATGCGGGCATCCGGTGCCGGTGGTCAGCACGTCAACACGACCGACTCTGCCGTGCGCATCACCCATCTGCCGACCGGTCTCATCGTCACGTCATCGGAGAAGTCGCAACACCAGAACCGCGCCAAGGCCATGCAGGTTCTGCGCTCCAGGCTTTACGATATCGAGCGGCAGAAGGCCGACAGCGAGCGCTCAGCCGACCGTAAGAGCCAGGTCGGTTCCGGCGATCGCTCAGAGCGTATCCGCACCTACAATTTCCCGCAGGGTCGTGTCACCGATCACCGCATCAACCTGACGCTCTACAAGCTCGATCGCATGATCGAAGGCGATATCGATGAGTTGGTCGATGCGCTGATTGCCGATTATCAGGCGGGCCAGTTGGCTCAGCTTGGCGAGCAGCAGTGAGCGTCGAGACGACCGTTCTAGCTCTGGTGGCTGATGCAAAGCGCCGCCTGGCTGTTGCGGGTATTGCCGATCCATTGACGGATGCGCGGCTTTTGATCGGCGACGTCATCGGCTTTTCGCTCACCGACTTCGTGCTGAAAGGGTCTCGGCCCGTTCATCCTGATGAAGCGCATCGGATCGAAGAGCTGATCGCGCGGCGGGAAAAGGGAGAGCCTGTCCACCGCATCCTGGGACACCGCGAGTTCTACGGTCTGGACTTTCTCATGTCAGCCGGGACGCTGGAGCCGAGGCCGGATACCGAAGTGCTGGTCGAGGCGGTGTTGCCGCATCTGCGGGCCGTGGTTGCGCAAAAGGGCGAGGCACGCATTCTCGATATGGGGATTGGCACGGGTGCCATATGCCTGTCGCTGCTGCATTCTATTCCTGAAGCCACGGGGGTTGGCAGCGATGTGTCGGCGGATGCCTTGGCAACCGCATCTCGCAATGCGGAAAGATTTGGGCTTGAGACGCGGTTCGAGACGGTGGAAAGCGATTGGTTCGACCGTATTTCCGGGCGCTTCGACATAATCTTGTCAAACCCGCCTTATATTAGAACAGATGTCATCGATACATTGGATCGCGAGGTTCGCGAGTTTGATCCCTTGATCGCCCTGGATGGCGGTGCGGATGGCCTTCTCCCCTACAGAGTTATAGCTGAAAAAGCAGTGGATTTTCTCGAAAGTGGTGGAGTGGTCGGGGTCGAAATAGGCTACGATCAAATGGCAGATGTAACGACCATATTTGCATCGCAGGGATATGATTGCGTGGACCGCGTCAAAGACTATGGCGGCAACGATCGCGTATTGATATTTCGCAGATAGGTCAAAAAACAGCTGCGGGTGTTTTGTTCAAGGATATTTTGCAAAGCAAAAGAAAAGGCTTGGATTTCCGCAGGAAGCGGGCTAGTTTGCGGCCACATGCCGGGTGGCTGAGGGCGAAATAAGATTCGTCAGGGTTTGGATCAGTCCCGAAGCGGGTTCTCTTGGAGAACTCTGAAAGGCTGGGCATTTCCGGCATGTGATTCAGGAAACTTTGTTCGCAAGCGGCTAGATGCAGCATATGCGCATCAGGTCGGCAAACGCGAAGTCTTGTCTCTTGTGAGAGCAGGACGCGTAATGGTCGCGGTTCAGGAGAGGGCTAATTCCTTGCCGGGCCGCATCGAAAAACGATAATTGTCAGCACAACAGAATTCAGGTGAGCAATTGATGAGGCCAGGACAGCAAAACAAGCGCGGCCGGGGGCGTAATAACAACAACAACAATAATAATGGCGGCGGAAACAATAACAATTTCAACCGTAAAGGTGGAAATCCGCTGACCAGAACCTATGATAGTTCCGGCCCCGATGTGAAGATTCGCGGCACTGCCCAGCATATTGCGGAAAAGTACGCCGCGCTCGCACGTGATGCTCAAAGCTCCGGCGACCGCGTCATGGCGGAAAACTACCTGCAGCACGCCGAACATTATAACCGTATCATCGCATCCGCCCAGGCGCAGATGCAGGAACGTTTCCAGCGCGACGATCGCGGCGAATACGGCAATGACCGTGACGGCGACGATATGGACGGCAATGACAATGACGACGTCGTCGTTGTTCTGCCCGTCGCGCATGAGCAGAACGAACAGCGCGCGCAGCGTCAGGACCAGCCCGAACGTCAGGAGCGCCAAGAGCGGCCAGAGCGTCAGGAACGGCAAGATCGTCCGGAGCGCGGTGAGCGTCGCGATCGCCGCGAACGTCCCAATCGCCCTGATCGTCAGCCGCGCGAAGCGCAGGCCGAAGAGGGCGCGGAAGCCGTTGCCGCAGCACCCGTTGTCATCGCGCCGGTTTACGATGCAAGCTCTGCACCGCAGCCCGTGATCGAAGGCACGCCAAAGGAAGTGGCTGTTGAAGAGGAAGCTCAGGCTGAAGCCGGCGCAGGCGAGCGCGCACCGCGCCGCACGCGCAGCACCAGCCCGCGTCCTCGCCGCCCACGCCGTACGGCAGGCGCCGAAGAGGCAGAAGGCGAACAGCCTTCCGAATTGGAGAAGGCTGCCGAGTAAGGCTGCCCTTTCACATTGAGAAAAAGAAAAAGCGATGGGTGAAAATCCATCGCTTTTTTGTTGAGATGCCGAGAGCATCGTGCTTCCCGAAAATCGGACTCAATTTTCGGGAAGCACGATGTGTCGATTCAAAAAGGTAAAGCGTTCTTTGTGCGTTCAATAGGACGCACGGCGCTTTAAACTCTACGCATTGGCCCGACACTTGGTTTCATTTTTAGGGCTGGTGTGTCGGCAGTCACGCGTTACGCAAACGCCCCTGCATCAGGTCGATAACCGCGCGGGCGGCTTCCAATACGTTGGTGCCAGGGCCGAAGACCGCAGCCACACCGTGGTCCAGCAGGAACTCGTAGTCCTGGCGCGGAATGACGCCGCCGACGATGACGATAATGTTCTCCGCACCCTTGGCCCTCAAAGCTTCGACAAGCTGCGGCGCAAGCGTCTTGTGGCCCGCAGCAAGAGATGACATGCCAACCACATGCACCTTGTTCTTGACCGCGAGATCGGCCGCTTCCTCTGGCGTCTGGAAGAGCGGCCCTGCGAGCACATCAAAGCCGATATCACCGAAGGCGGATGCGATGATTTTTGCGCCGCGGTCGTGCCCGTCCTGGCCGAGCTTGGCGACCATCATCCGCGGCTTGCCACCTACGCTGTTCGACAGTTCGCCGATCCGGTTGCGCAAGGTGGCAAATTCCGGATCGTCTTCATAGGCGGCGCCGTACACATCGTGGACGACTTCCGGAACTGCTAAATGATCTCCGAAGATTGCACGCATGGCGTCGGAAATCTCGCCGACGGTCGCCCTTGCACGCGCTGCTTCGACAGCCGCTTCGAGCAGATTTCCTTGTCCCGTGCGTGCGACGTCCGAAAGCGTTGCCAAGGTGTTTTCGACATCCCTCGGCTTGCGCTGGCGTCGCACACTTTCCAACCGCTTGATCTGGGACGCCCGAACCGCGGAGTTGTCGATATCCAGAATGTCGAGCGGTTCTTCATTTTCCAGACGGAACTTGTTGACGCCGACGATGATCTCTTCGCCGCGATCGACGGCGGCCTGGCGCTTTGTCGCAGCCTCTTCGATCAATCGCTTCGGCAAGCCGTCATCGACGGCCTTGGTCATGCCGCCCAGTTGCTCCACCTCTTCGATGAGAGCCCAGGCTTTTTCCGCAAGCTCGTTCGTCAGGCTCTCGACATAGTAGGAGCCTGCGAGCGGATCGACCACCTTGGTGACACCCGTTTCGTGCTGGAGAATGAGCTGGGTGTTGCGGGCAATACGCGCGGAAAAATCGGTCGGCAGTGCCATCGCCTCATCGAGCGCATTGGTATGAAGCGATTGCGTGCCGCCAAGCACGGCGGAGAGCGCCTCATAGGCCGTGCGGATGACGTTGTTGAACGGGTCCTGCTCCTGAAGCGACACACCGGAGGTCTGGCAGTGCGTGCGCAGCATCATCGAGGATGCCTTTTGCGGTTTGAACTCCTCCATGATCCGCGACCAGAGCAGGCGGGCAGCGCGAAGCTTTGCTGCTTCCATGAAGAAATTCATCCCGATGGCGAAGAAGAAGGAGAGGCGGCCAGCGAAATCGTCGACGTTCAGCCCCTTCTTCAAAGCGGCCCGCACATATTCGCGACCGTCGGCCAGCGTGAAGGCCAGTTCCTGCACCAGCGTCGCGCCGGCTTCCTGCATGTGATAGCCGGAAATGGAGATGGAATTGAAGCGCGGCATTTCACGCGCCGTATATTCGATGATGTCGGCAATGATCCGCATCGAGGGTTCCGGCGGGTAGATATAGGTGTTGCGCACCATGAATTCTTTAAGAATGTCGTTCTGTATCGTGCCGGAAAGCTCGGCGCGCGCGCATCCCTGTTCTTCCCCCGCGACGATGAAGGAGGCGAGGATCGGGATCACTGCGCCATTCATCGTCATGGAGACCGACATGTCCTTCAAGGGAATGCCGTCAAACAGGATCTTCATGTCCTCGACGGAATCGATCGCGACACCCGCCTTGCCGACATCGCCTACCACGCGCTCGTGGTCGCTGTCATAGCCGCGATGGGTGGCAAGATCGAAAGCGACGGAAAGGCCTTTTTGACCGGCAGCCAGATTGCGCTTGTAGAACGCGTTCGATTCTTCAGCAGTCGAAAAGCCGGCATATTGGCGGATCGTCCAGGGGCGACCTGCATACATCGTCGCCCGAGGGCCACGGACGAAGGGCTTGAAGCCGGGCAGGCTGTCAAGATGGGAGACCTTTTCCAGGTCTTGCGCGGTGTAGAGCGGCTTGACGGCAATGCCCTCGGGGGTCTGCCAGGTCAATGTGTCGGGGGACCGCTTGAGTTCTTTCTCTGCCAGTTTCTCCCAATCCATCACCGACTTTTCCTCCGACATGCCTGTCTCCCTGTTGCGTTATGTCCTGCGCGGTGGCTGCGCCCTTCCGGGCGCCACTTCTGCAAAGGCAAAACGTTCGTCTCTCCATCCGGTCGCATCTGAATGCGGCTGAATGTACAGGTTAGAAAGCAATGGATGAATTAACAACCGCTACGATCGAACAAGTCTATGCCTTGCGTCCAAGCGACATGATGCGTTCGCGCAGTGCCTTGGCCAGATTGCGGGTATTTCGGTACATGTGCACCTGCGCTGCTACCTGACGCACGTCACGGTCGCTGTTTTCCGAGAGGCCGATGACCAGCGTTCCCATCTCGGCATCGGTGCCCCACAACTGGTTGACGGGCAGTTCGTCGTCTGGAACGCAGCTGTCGGTGCGAATGATGTTGGCATCGTCAAGCTGCCATTCGGTCAGCCGATGGGCAAGAAGCCGCTCCGGCATATAGTTGGCGTAGCGCGCGTTGAACGCCGCCTTCCAGATATAGGCCTCGCCCATGGCCATGAGGATGACGACAGAGGCGATCGCTTCACCGTCGAGGTTCAGCGTATGAATACGCGCGGAGTCGATCTCTGCCAGGTTGTTGATGGCTTCGCGGGCGAAGGCGGTGCGGTAGCGGTCGGTAACGAGCGCATTGCGCTTGCGGTTACTCGCGCCATGCGCCTCGAGCGCCAGAAACTCCTCCATCCGCATGCGCACGTCACGCGCCTGGCGGGCGACGTCGTAGGTGACCTCTCCCATGGCTTCCAGATCAGACCACTTCGCCTTCAGAAGCGCCCGCTCATCGGGCGAAAGCCGGCTGTGGAGAAAGCTGTCGGCATCCGGACCGTTTTCCAGAAGCGGTCGTCTGTCACGTTCGGCGGTCGCAACCGGGAGGTTGCGGGTCATGGCGATCGTGCGGATCATTCGCACGAAGGGGCCATTTAGCCGAACCAGCGGAAGGACGAGCACCTTGGGCAGTCTCAGTTCCGTCTGCATCAAGGCATCGATGAGATTGTCGATCGTTTCGCCCGCGCCCTCGATGTCGACAAGCGGCGTTCCGAGCGGACCAAACGGATTGGCCCAGGCCCGCAAAATGGATGGGCCGACAGAGAAGCCGGGCTTCTCGACGGTAAAAGGCATGAGAAACCGCATGCGGCTGCGCGTGCCATTTTCATCCCGCATCAGAGCGAAGCGAACGGAACGGTCATCGATGCGCGGCATGGCGGGTGCGAGCAGTCGCCCGGTAAAAAAGACGTTCGGCTCCATGACGCGATTGGACAGGAAATCGAGTTCTTCCTGAAGGTCGTAACCGAGCTGGCCGGGATAGATGCAAAACTCACGACCTTCGCGACCGACGCGGATACTGCTATCGGCTTCAGGTCGCTCCAATTCAGCGGAGGTCTTCACCATGGCGAATCGATTTTCGCTGAAATCCGGATTGTTTGGGTCGCTTGCCATGCTTTTCTATACCATTGCTGGATGTAGGATTACCATAAAAGCCAAAGCAGCTTCAGTACTTTAATTGGTTTCAGGCAAAAGGGACCAGCGACAAATCCTCGGGCGCGCACATTTATCACAACGTCCTCATCATATATCGAAATCAGACGGATGTTGAGGGCCGTCTAAAACGAAATATTCGCATATGATCATAAATCTGGAACGACGGGCGCGCGTTTGCGGGGAGGAAGAACGCCGAGCACCAGAGCGCAACCGATGATGATGATACCGGCCCCGACAAATTGCGCTGCCGATAGCGGCTCATCCAGCACAAATGCGCCGATGAACACGGCAATGACGGTCACCACGAATTCCACGCTGATCGTCTTGGTCGCGCCGATCGTGGCGACAAGTCGGAAATAGGTGATGTAGGTCAGCGCGCTCATCAGGATGGCGAGGGCGAAGAGGTAGCCGATATCGAGGAGAGACGGCATGGTGGTGACCAGCACCACGGCAAACAGGGGCAAAGTAACGACGCCACCGGCGAAGAACGAGCCGATGGTGATTTCCCAAGAGCCGGTTCCTTTCAGGTAGCGGCTCGCATAATTGCTGCCGAAGGCCGCGCAGAGGCAGCCGAGCATGCACGAAATGCAGCCGAGCACGAATGCTTGAGTGACCGGAACGGCAGGGAAGCCCACCAGGATAACGATGCCGAGGATACCGAAAGCAATACCGAGAAGCGACTGCGCGGATATCTTCTCCAGGCCCCAGAACTGGCCGATCAGCATGGAAAACAGCGGGATGCTGGCGACGAGAATGGCCGCCATTGCCGTACCGATCAGTGGTGTGGCGTAAGAGAGGCCAATCAGTTGGCCAGCAACGGTCGTTGCTCCCACCATCGCGAAGGCGCGCCATCCGGCGGAGAAATCCAGGTGACGGCCGATTGCCTTGGCGACGAGATAGAGCGTGATGCTGGCGATAAAACATCTGAGCGAGACGGCCCCCACCCAGCCAAAAGCGCCGACCGTATGAAGCACGAGCATGAAGGAGAAGCCCCACGCCACGGCAAGAAAGAGATAGGCGGCGAGTTGGCCCGGTTTCATGGCAAGGATCGTTCCGGCAAGAGGGATGATGCCGGAACAGTTAGGCAAGGCCCTGGATTCGGTCAAATGGATTTTCCCGAATAATGGTACCGCAAGTCGCATTACAGCGTTGCCAGCAGCCGGTTGCTCAACATCCCGGCTGAGGCCGCCTGCATGGAGACCTTCTTCTCCACTGCCTCGATGACGGTATCGGTGAAATCCACATTGGTGAGTTCGCGGATATGGCCGAGGCCGCCCGGGGAAAAGACATTCACCTCCAGGATCTTGTCGCCGACGATATCGAGACCGACGAGGAACATGCCGTCCTCCACGAGCTTCGGCCGCATCATTTCCGCAAGCGCGAGCACATCGTCATTGACCTCGACCGCTTCCGCCGTGCCGGAGGCGTGAATGTTCGAACGAAGATCGCCCTTGGCCGGAACACGACGAAGTGCGGCATAGGCCCCGTCACGCATCAAGGGCTCGCCGTTCATCATGAAGAAGCGGATATCGCCGTTTTTCGCCGCGGGCAGATAGGCTTGGGCGATGAGATAGCCTTCGATACTGACCGCCTCGAATATCTGGTTCAGGTTGGTTTCCTTGGAAGAGCCGATCTTGAAAACGTTCTTGCCGCCGGAACCCTGCAAGGGTTTGACGATGACGCCCTTGGGGTGGGCATCGGCGAAGGCGCGGATTTCCTCAACGTTGCGCGAAATCAGCGTTGTCGGACGAACGATCTCAGGAAAGCTCTGGAAGTAGAGTTTGTTCTGAGCCAGCGCCAGACCTTCCGGATCGTTGAGGACGATAACGCCTCGCTGCTCCGCCAGTCGTCCGAAGAGAATGCCGGAGTGGACGGCCCAAGGCCGCGCGGTCTGATCGAGCGACGGGTCGTTGCGCAGCATCAACGCGTCGATCTCTTCGATATCGATCGTCTCGCGCCGCAATTGCCGTTCCTGCAGGGCCGCGTGGAAAGCCTCCACCTTCTTGTATTTTTGCTTCGGCATGACGAGCGCATGGACGACAAGCGTGTCATCCGGGCGCAAGGTGAAGTCCCCAGGCGTCAGATAGATGACCTCGTGGCCGCGATTGAGCGCGGCCATGGCCAGAAGCCCTGTGGCGTAGCTTGGATGTTCGCCTTCGATTGAATTGACAAAGAACGCTAGTCGCATGGTCCCCTCCTTAAAGCGTGGCCATTTCGGCGATGGAAAGTCCTGATCGTATTTTTTCGAGCCGTTCATTGGCGCGTGTCAGTGAGAGAAAGGCCGGCCGGATGCCGGGCGGCCGCAGCAGGCCGCGGAGCGAAAGCTCCTGCATGATGGGGAAATGAGCCGCCGAAATCTTGCCCATCCAGAAGGGATCAAGAGCGCCGCCTTTACGAAGATGCTGGAGGATTTCGCTCAGCCCACGAAGATAGATGGCGTCTTTCGGCAGCCCGCCGCCGCGATAGACGCGCAGCACCATGTTGAAGGCATTCGCCTGATCAAAATGGTGCTCATCCGTGACCAGTCGATAGGTCTCGACGAAACTTGCCCCATCGAGCATGGCGGCACAGGCGACGACACGTCCGGCGACGAGGCGAAGGCGCTGGCGTGTCATGCCGCCCGAAAGATGTTCGGCCAGCACAGCTAAGCCTTCCTGCACGCCCTCATAGCCGGAAAGGCCGCTGCGAAAGAGCCGAAGTCCCTGAGCCGAACCGTTGAAGTAGGTGAGCAGGTGGACCCCGATCTCGTGATGCAGCAAGGCGTCGAGGCGGCGCTGTTCCATGACTGTATGGCGGGAAATCAGCAGCTTTTCGCCAGTCACCATCAGGCCCGGCGGAAGGTCATCACGGATTTCGACGCGCGCCTTGAAGCTCGCCTCCTCCTGATGATAGGCGTCGACCATCTCGCGTGCCTTTTGCGCGACTTCGTAGCAGCCGACCATGGGGATATCATCTTCATTGGCAGGCATCTTACAACGCGCGAGGACATCGAGCGCGAGCGTCAGCAGTTCCGGCTCGACCGAACTGTAAAGCGCACGGCCGAAATCGGTATATTGCCGCTTGTGCAAGTGGGCAAGCATCGTCAGCTGCAGGTCGATCTCCTGCTGCTTCTCGCGGTAAAGATGATAGAGGACCGGGTCTTCCAGATGGTCGAAGGCGACCGAATAGAGCTTGCGCTTCTGCTCTTCCACGTCGACGCCCAGCGGGCGATAGAGGAAATGCGGCGCATACTCGAAATCGCTTTGCTTGAATTCCTCGAAGGCCTGACGCGCATTGATCGGTGTGACCGACAGGAGGAAATCGAAGGATTGAGCGATTTCATCAACCGAGCGATCGGCACGGCGCACCGCATCGACAAACGCCTTTCGCCCAAGCGCCCGATGTGTGGTGATCTTAAGCGTGTTCGTTTCTGTCGCGAAGGCTGAGAAAGCGCGAAGCCCTGCATCGAAGAGATCGGCAATCATGGTTTCGCGAAGACCGGGATAGTCGGTACCTGATTCCGGCTGACGATAGATGGGGGCGAAGCGAACGCTGATGCAGGGGAAAGAAATACCAGCCTCTCTCAGCCGCAAGATCGGGTCCTGTGCGGGTTCTGGCCGCGTGATGCGCGGGGTGCGGAACCGTATCTCGGCATCGCAAATCGCCTTGATGAAGGCTTTTCGGGCATTCTGCGTCTCGGGTTCCGTGGTCGCGGAGACGGCGACTTCGTAATGCGGGAGGAAGGGGGAGTCGTCAGCCAGCAGGATATCGTGCTCCAGCTCACCGATATCGAGGACGACGAAGGCGCCGAAGCGCTTGACCATCTCATCACCGATCGCCTGGATGATCGGGGCGGCTTCGCTTAAGCTCGAGGCGATGAGGTAGGATGCATTGGCAGAGGCAATGTCGCGCGCGGCAAGGTTCTTTGTTCCGTAGGTCAAATGCAGGCACAGGAACGGAAGCGGCCTGTCGATATGAAGACGACCATCCTTGCCGACATCCTTGCGGATTGCCTGTCCCTCAGACAAAGCAGTTGAAATTTGCGACAGCAGCGGCTCTTCTTTTGCCTGCTTGATCTGGGAGACATTGCTCATTGGCGCTCTCGCAGCAACTGTTCGAGCAGCGCTTCCAACGCGATCATCGTGCGGCGAATATCGGCGACAACCCGTGTGTCCGGTTCTCCGGTCCACTCGTCCATGAAGATCTTCTTGAACTCGATGGCAATGGCACACCCTGTGTCCGGATAGGTCTCATGAACGAAGCGCGTTTGTTCGCCGCGTCCCTGAAATGCAATATTTTCACGAACGTCGAGCTTGCGGCCACCGATCTCAGCCGAGGCAAAGTGCTCCATCACAGCGTCCACCGCAAAGGCCCAGCGGCTGCGATCCATGGAGATGGTGCCGATATTGATGTCGGGCGCTTTTTCCTGCGCAGTGACAGGTCCATCGGCGCCCTGGCGGCGGTGATTGTAGCTGTGAACGTCCAACAGGATAAAGCGGCCATGTGACCTTTCGATCCGATCCAAGAAGGCCGACAGCATCGCGTAATAGTCGTCATGAACGGCGAGCGATGCCGCAATAGCGGCGTCGGATGGGCGCGTGCGCCAGACCTCCAGTCCCCAGGACTGCTCCGGCGTGAGATAGATCGCGGCGTCCCTTGCGCGATTGAGGTCGATCTCGAAGCGTGATCGCTGCCCGATGATCCTGTTTGTCAGGCCGCTGATCATCTCACCGGTATAAGGATCTTCCTCATAAAGCCGTTCTGCATCGGAAAGCGCCACCGTATCGAGGAGATCATCGCGCAGAAGATGACCGTCATGGATCGCGGTGCCAATGATCGGTGAGCTGCCAAATGACGCCGACCAGATTTGTCTCTTTGATGTGTTGGGACTTGCGCCGTTTTCCGTCATTTTCCCCTCATGAACTCGGGTGGGAAACACGAAAGCGCGAATGTTGGTTCCAGGATACCTCTATTGGATCGTGGAACAGCCCAAAACGTGTCGCAATCTCTCAGATTAGGTCCTGATGCTTCAAGCCTTTGTTTTGTCGTATGCCGGGATCGCAAAACCGCTGCACGATTTGCGTGGACCATCCTTTTAAGAGCGGCTTACTTGCTCACCTCGGCGAATGCGAAACCGGTGGCCGTCCTCGGTCTTGATTGTCTCGAGAAGAATATGACCATCTTCCCGGCACATATGGGGAATATCGATAACCGCCAGAGGGTCGGTCGTCTCGACAACCAGGTCTTCATTAGGGAGCAAGGCGGAAAGCTTCTTGCGACTGCGCAAAACCGGAAGAGGGCATTTCAGCCCCTTCAGATCAAAAACGGCGTCGGTTGCCAAGGTCACTCCTTGGCCCAGAACTTCCAGAACGGTTTCTTAGCCGGTTCTTCCTGTGCCGTTGCGCTAAATGCGAGCGGGTTGACGGCGGGAACGGGGATGGCCTGCGTCGCAACCGCTGGCGCTGGCTGCGTCTGAACCTGTGCCGCGGCTGCGAGCATGACGGATGTCGGGCGGGCAGCGACCGCAGGCTGGGATGGCGCTGGTTGCGATGCCGGAGCGGTGGTGCGCGGTGTTGAACCAGAGGCCGAGGCAATGGCGGTAGCCCCGGTTGCGGAAATCCCCTTTGCCGCCTTCTTTTCCATCAGTGCGGCGAATTCGGTTTCCTTCATCAGCTTACCGGCCTTAAGCGCCGAGCCGGTGGGCGCGTAAGCCGGTTCCCGACCTTTGCGCTTTTCTGCAACCAGAACCTTGCGCTCGGCCTCGGTCGGATCATACCAGACCATACCGTCGAACTTCTTCATCGCCTTGTCGTAGGCAAGGTCGTAGGTCTTGTTGTAGCTAACCATTGTGCTGGCGAGTGCCGGCGGCGTGCTCATGGCGGGGCAGGTTGCAGCAGCGTTGAACTGCCCACCCTGTGCCTGCTGATTGAAGACGTATTTCTTCTCGCAGACATTCACCTCGGGCGGACGCTTGGTGACTTCGAAATGATCGTAGCCGACCTTCAGCATCTTCCAGAATTCGTAATTCTCGCTTTTGTGGTGGCGTGCCATGTTTTCCGCGGTCATGCGGAATGGCAGGGCCTGAAGCTGGATCGTCTTCTGGCCACCCTTGAAGGCGTCGCGCGCGAAAGCGTAGATCTCCAGCATCTGCGCGTCGGTCATGGAGTAGCAGCCCGATGACGAGCAAGCGCCATGGATCATCAGGTTCGTGCCGTTGCGGCCGTTCGCCTGGTCGTAGCGGTTCGGGAAGCCGGTATTGATCGAAAGATAGTAGTTCGAATAGGGATTCATGTGGCCGGGAGAAAGGCTGTAGAACCCTTCAGGCGCCTGCCTGTCCCCCTCTTTGACCTTCGGTCCGAGTTTGCCGGACCAGGCACAGATATCGTAGGACGCAATGACCTCGAACCGGTTGTCGCGTCGCGCCTTCCAGACTTCCAGCTTGCCTTCTTCCTTCAAGATGCGAATCATGATCGGCGCATTGCGATCCATGTTCTTCTTGTCCATCTCGGCAAGGATGGTGGGGGCGAGGGGATAATCGACCTTGTTTTTGACATGAGACACGTCACGCTCGACGGTTTCGAGCGTTTCGTTACAGCCCGCGAGCATTAGACCGGCGCAGGCAAGAAGAGCGATGTGTCTCAAACGCATGGGCGTCATACCGATTTGCATGATGTCTAATGCTCGTAAGGTAAATTGAATTTGATTACAAGTCAGTTGTTTTCTCTCGTGATTCAGGTCGTTGCGGCTTTGCTCTTGATCGCTATATTCAGGTCATGATCGCATTGTTCGAAGCCTACTGGCCCCACGTTCTCGCACTGCTCTCGCTTGTCATGGGGACCGTGGCTGCGGTCCATGCCACAATGACCAAACAGGAAGTGCGCTCAGCGCTGGGTTGGGTCGGCGTGATCGTGCTGTCTCCCATCATTGGCGCGTTGCTCTATGCCATTGCAGGCATCAACCGGATCAGGCGCAGCAACCTTGGGCAACAGCGGTCTTTGATGCATGGCACGATCATGGACAGGGTGGCGCGGTTCGACGCGGACAACGCCCTTGTCGTCGAGCGTTTCGGCCGACGCTTTGTGGCAATGAAGACCGTGGGTGACCGGGTGACGCGTGCGGCGCTGACCACAGGCAATACCATTGAGACCCTGTCCGATGGAGACGAGGCCTATGCGGCCATGCTTGACGCCATCGGTCATGCGCGCCGGTCGATCATCCTGGAAACCTATATTCTTGATCACGACCGGATCGGGCTTCGCGTCGTCGCGGCACTCGCCCGCGCCAAAGAACGGGGTGTCGAGGTTCGTGTGCTGGTCGACGCTGTCGGCGCGCGATACTCAGTACCAAGCATCCTCTCCAAACTGCGGCTGGAAGAGATCAAATCCGCGGTCTTCAATGGCAATGTGATCATGGGGCTGCGGCTGCCCTATGCCAATCTGCGCACGCACCGAAAGATCCTGATCGTCGATGGCAAGATCGCCTTTACCGGCGGCATGAATATTCGCGAAGGCTTCACCCGCGAGTTCCATGGAGACAAGCAGTCGCACGACACGCATTTCAAGGTCCAGGGCCCGGTGGTCGCCGATCTTTTCACGGTCGCAGCGGAGGACTGGCGCTTTGCCAGCGGCGAGCGTCTGGACGGACCTGTGTGGGATATCACCATTCCCGATGGCGTTCCCGGTCAGCCGATCCTGATGCGTGCGGTGGCCTCCGGACCGGATAACAGCATTGAGACGAGCCATAAGATGCTGATGGGTGCGTTCTCCATCGCCCGGTCCTCGATCCGCATCATGTCGCCTTACTTCCTGCCGGATCGCGAACTGATCTCCGCCCTGACGACGGCCGCGCGTCGAGGCGTCGCGGTCGACATCATCGTTCCGGCGACCAACAACCTGATGCTGGTCGATCGCGCCATGACGGCACAGTTCGATCAGTTGCTGAGGAGTTACTGCCGCATATGGCGCGCCACCGGCCAATTCAATCACTCCAAGCTTCTGGTGATCGATGATCGCTGGTCCTATGTTGGCTCGTCAAATCTCGATCCGCGTTCGCTTCGATTGAACTTTGAGGTGGATATGGAAGTTCTGGATGAAGGCTTTGCGAACACAGTGTCGGAGCGGATAGGTCTGGCACTCGAGAATGCAACGCCGGTGAAGCTGGAAGAGTTGAGGGCAAGGCCGTTCCTCGTTCGTCTGACGGAACGGATATTGTGGTTGGCCTCGCCTTACCTTTGACATCGGCATCGGCTTGAACCCATGACGCGACCACGCGTCAATTGAAGGAACTAGAGCGTCCCTTGTGCGTCCCAAAGACGCACGGCGCTTACGACAGGAAAACGATGCGACCGAAAAACGATAGTCTCCCTGCAGTTTTCATTTCGTCGCTGCGCAACCGCAAGAACCGGCGCTGTATAGACGAGGTCTCGATCGAGGAGACCTCTCCGGTCGTTGCCTCCTACAATGTGCACAAATGCATCGGTCGCGACGGCAAGTTTGACCCCGATCGCATATGCAGGGTCATTCACGAACTGCGAGCCGACGTGGTTGCGCTCCAGGAGGCCGATAGTCGATTTGGCGAGCGGACGGGCCTGCTCGATCTCGGGCGGCTCGAACGTGAGTGCGGGCTGACGCCGGTGCAGGTGGCAGGTGCCAGCAAGGCGCATGGCTGGCACGGCAATGTCGTGCTGTTCCGTGAAGGCGCGGTCCGCGATGTTCACACGGTCAAACTGCCTGGGTTAGAGCCGCGCGGCGCACTCGTAGTGGAGCTGGACCTGAAACTCGCGGGGACACTCCGCATTATCGCTGCGCATTTCGGCCTGCTGCGGCATTCCCGCGCTCAGCAGGCTAAGGCCCTGGTGGAGTTGCTGAACAAGCGCGAAGCGCAGCCAACGGTGTTGATGGGCGATTTGAACGAGTGGCGGCTGGGCAATGGCTCATCGCTCAATACCTTCCGCGAGGCCTTTGGGACCTTGCCGCCCGCGGTGCCGAGTTTTCCCTCCGGACTTCCCGTTCTTGCGCTCGATCGCATCATTTCCAATCGCGAAGGCATGATCGAGAAGGTTGAAGCCCATGATAGCGCGCTGGCGCGTGTTGCCTCCGATCACCTGCCGCTGAAAGCGACGATCAATACGGATCTTCTCAAGATGTCGGCTGCTGGCTAGATCGCTGCACTCCTTCGAACGTGCAACGATGCGCCCGCTCCGTGACGCTGGGCGCGATGCTTTGCCAACACCACGTTCAACTCCCCGGTCGACACGATAGAGCCGACTGACGCTTCCCTCTGAGATGCGGTATCTGGGTGCCATCATCCCGCCCAATTGGACTTCTACTCCATCATCTGTGCTGGGGCGATGGACGAGATTCTCTACCTGCTTGAAGGCTTTGGATCAAATCGTTGGAACCATTTTGGGTGTGCGCAATTGAATGTCCGACAAAGACTTCAGGGCTGTTGGGTCACAGAATAAAACAGGAGAAAACAGATGAAAAAGACTTTTGCCGTTACTTTTGCTGCCATGACACTTGGATTGAGCGGTCCGATCAGCGCAGTCGCAGCCGATCTGGCGCCGTACCGCGAAACCTACCAGGACAGCGACGACCGTAATGGCGTTAAGATCGGCTATCTGACCTGCGACGTTGGCGGCGGTGTTGGCTACGTGATCGGTTCGGCCAAGGAACTGGAATGCACGTTCAAGTCCACCGTCGGCGCGCGCCGCACCGACAGCTACACGGGCGTCATCCGCAAGATGGGGGTAGACCTCGGCTTCACCACGCAGGGCAAGCTGGTCTGGGCAGTGTTCGCCCCGACGGCTGGTTATCACCGCGGTTCGCTGTCCGGCCTCTACCAGGGCGCAACGGCTGAAGCCACCGTTGGCCTTGGCGTCGGTGCAAACATCCTGGTCGGCGGTACTGCTGGCTCGATCCAACTGCAGACCGTCAGCGTCACCGGCCAGGTTGGTCTGAACCTTGCTGCGACCGGCACATCCGTGACCTTGACGCCAGCTAACGGCTGATCGGCATCATCTCGGCCACGTCAAAATGCCGCATGAGCAACAATCGCCCTCTTCGCTATATAGCGGGGAGGGCGTTTTCGTTACCGGACCAGAGAAATCCCATGAAGCCAATCGTGTCGCTTGCCGTTTCGCTCGTCTTGCTTTTTACCACGGGGGCGTATGCCGATGGCGATCCGGCGGCGGGTGAACGCGCCTTTGGCAAATGCTCGAACTGTCACAACGTCGATACGCCCCGGACGCGTCTTGGACCACATCTGATGGGCGTTGTGGGAAGGCCGGCCGGTTCCGTTGCAGACTATCCGCATTACTCGCAGGCCATGAAGGATGCTGGGGCAGGTGGTCTTGTCTGGAATGAAGAGGCGTTACGGGAGTTTCTCTCAAGCCCGAAGAAGAAGGTGCCGGGCACTGCGATGCGTTTCTTCGGCCTCTGGAGTGAAACGGAGATCGACAACATCATCGCCTATCTCAAGACAAAACCGGCTCCCTGAGCCAGTTATCAACGCGAGGCGAGAATGTCTTCCGCCTCATCGAGAGCCATGGAATAGACACGGCTCGCCAACTCGAAGCTGTAACCGCCTCTGGCAAAAGCCGAGATCTCCTTGTTCATACGCTTCTCGTCCACCTCGTCTTCACGCCGGAACGGCCCGAACCGTCTCTTCCGTGCCAGCACGACGGCCGCGTAGAGATCGTCGCTCGCTTCAAGAGCGTGTTCTACAATGTCCTTGCTGACACCTTTCTGATTGAGCTTCTGCGCGATCGCCCGCCTGGATTTTCCACTCCGCACAGCGGAGCGAGTAGTGATTTCGGCAAAGGCATTATCGTCCAGTGCCTTGATCTCATAGGCAAACCGCACCGCGGAGTCGGCCAAAGCGCGGATCTGTTCTGCGGAGATGTCGTCGAATTTCTCTTTGGCCTTGCGGGAAATGGCATCGAAAAGCTGCCGCTCCGTCATCATCCGTCTTTCTAGACGGTAGATCGTGGAGTTCCTGGCCCATGTCAGCATGCGGCTTGTGGGAGCGGTCTCGGTCGGCTCGTCACTCATCTCAGGTCTGCGACGCCTCGTGCGGCAGGTTCTTCAAGGCGTAGACCCCCACCGGATGCTCAAGGCCGCGCAGCAGTTGCGGCCCGATGCTGTCGAATTCGCTCTCGTTGTCGATCATTGCGACGAAATCTTCGGAGAGCAGAACCTGCCTGCGAACCGTCTTGGTCAGGGTTTCCAGGCGCGAGGCAATATTGACCGCCGGGCCGATGACCGTGAAATCGAGCCGGCTCTTGGAACCGATATTGCCATACATGACATCGCCGACATGAACGCCGATCCCATAGCCGAACGGCTCGTGGCCCTTGTCGATATTGCTGGTGTTCAATTCCTCAAGCGCAGTCTGCGCTTCGCGAATGGCGGCGATGAGGTTTGGTCCTGCATCGGCATTGTTCAACGGAAAGATGGCCAGCAGACCGTCACCCATGAACTTCAAAATTTCGCCGCCGTGCTTCTCGATCGGCTCCGCCAGCGCATCGAAATAGCCGTTCAGCAATTCGATGACATCGTCACGCGGCCAAAGGTCTGATATGCGGGTAAAGTCGCGCAGGTCGCAGATCATGATCACCGCGCTCACCGTATTGCCGCTGCCCCTTCGCGTCGCGCCCTCCAGAATTTCCTGGCTGGCATGCGGGCCGACATAGGTTTCCAGCAATGTGCGGGCCATGCGGTTCTTCAGCCGTATTTCCGAGACGAGAGAGATGGCAGGCACCAGGCTTTTCAACTGCTCGATCTCGGATTCGAGAAATCCGTTCGCACGATCGCTGGCAAAGGTGACCACGTGGCGTTTGCCGAATGTGTGCTCAAGCGGCCAGGCGACATATTCCGTCAGGCCTTCTTCGCGCAAATCCCGATAGATCTGGTAGTCCGGATCGATAGGACCTGGCAGATAGAGCGCCTGCCGGACCTCGTCCGCCCCCTTGTGGATGTCATAGAGCGGGCTGTTGAGATATTCTGCCGTTGTTTCGCTACCATAGGCATAGGTCGCAAACTCCGCTTCCTTCTCGCCCCGGTTCCACAAGATGCGCGCGCCGCGCCATTGCGGGTGTTGTACGAGAAAATTCATCGATGCCCGCGCGATCGATATGCCCTGGCTTCTCAGGCGCCCACACATCTCGACGAAAATATTGTCGATGTAGCGGTTATCGCTCGTCCCAGTCACCAGCCAGTCGAGTACATCGCTTCGCTGATGTGGCCACAGCGCGTTCTCTTCGACAGGGTTTGGAATATCTACGGTTTCCACAAGAGCCATGTGCTCGCCTCTCCGCCTTTGCGTGATTGAAGAGGCGGCAGCGCTCCCACTTCAATGCAGGGCATTTGGTGCATCATAACGGAAAATGGAAGAGCGGGGAGGATAAGAAATATTGGATATAAAAAAGGGCGCCTGCATGCGGCATCCGCCGGCAGGCGCCCTTTTTCGATCTTGAAGGATCGTTTTAGAGAACGGCGGTCAACGGAAGCTGAAGCGCGTTCGCAACGCGTCTCAGTCGCGAGGGGTCGCTGTCTGCGCCAGTTTCGAGAGCCAGAATTTCCTGCGAGGTCAGCCCGCAGGTCAGGGCCAACTGATCGACCGTATAACCTGCAGCGTTACGCGCCGAGGCGATTTTGCCTGCAAAAGGGGCGCTGGTTTCATGTCCTGTAAAAGGTGTCGAGACGGAAATCGTCATGAATAAATCTCCCTAGAAGAATGGACACTGAATGTGCCGGCGGCGAATGCCGTCGCGTTGAATTGCATGCGACTGCGCTGCAAAGGAGAGATGAATGTTGCAGCGCAGCAGGGAAAATAGTGATCTTTGCCGCGCTTGCAATAGTTAAATTGCGATTAACGAATATGCCTTTGTCAGATTGTCTCAGGCCTGCAATGGCGATGTCTCGCAACTCATTGGAAGTAGGCACTGGAGCCGCGGCGAAACCCCGATGGCGGAATGCCGGCAATCTGGCGGAAGGCCTTGTTAAAAGCACTCACCGAACCGAAGCCGCTTTCCATCGCGATGCTGAGAATATTGTCCTTACCGTTGACGAGCATGGCCTGGGCGCGGGAGAGCCGGAGAAGTGTCAGATACTTCATCAGCGTCATGCCGGTCGACTTGCGAAAGACGTTCATCGCGTATTTTGGGTGCAGGTTCGCCACCCGGGCGATATCCGTCGCGTCAATATCTTCCAGAAAATTGGCGGCGATGAAATCGCACATCCGTGCCACCGCAACGGATGCGGCATTGTCCTGACTGGTCGTCTTTGAGGCCGAGGAGGCTGGGGAAATGACATTGTAAGGCTCCATGAACATGCGCTCGACACGCAGGATCAGTTCCTGGACAGCATTCTCGGCCTTGGCGGTGTCACCCGACTTCGCATAATCCCGCCATCGGGCGAAGTTTTCATCATCTGCCTTCCCCGTCACCTCCGTCAGCATGGTCGCACCGCCCATCAACATGGCGGAGACGGCGGGTGGAAGACGCATGCGGAAGAAGTGGAAGAGCGGCAGATGTGCGCCGGCGTAAAAGGAATCGTCAGAGGATTCGTCCATCTGATGCGGTTGTCCACCCCAGAAGAGGCACATCTGCCCCGCGCTCATACGGAACGTGTGGTCGCCCATGCGATAGTGAACGCTGCCGGACATGACGTAATTCACTTCCACCTGCGCGTGCCAGTGGGGCATCAGCATGACGGGTGGGTGGGCGTAGAAAAACTGGAGCGTCGTGGGCCAACCCTCGATGCTGCTTGCACCCGGCTGATAGACGGCTTTTTCCTCGATCTTACTTTTCGACAAATTCACGTTCCCATTTTACGAGACAGATTTCGCCACCCCGCTACTCTGCACATGTTCGCTTAAGAACGGCAATTGAAAAAGGGAGGTTTTCAATGTGCTTTAAAATCACGGGCGTGGCGGTATCGCTTGCCCTGCTTGCGGCTGCACCCGCGTCTGCCCAAACCACCATCACGATCTGGAGCTGGAACGTCGCCGCATCGGCGTTGAAATCCACTTTGGAAGGCTTCAACAAGGCCAATCCGGACATCAAGGTGGATGTCCAGGATCTTGGCAACAACCAGGTTTATGACAAGGCGCTTGCCGCCTGCGCCGCCGGTGGCGAAGGCTTGCCGGATATCGTAACCGTTGAAAACTTTGAGGCGGAAGTCTTCTGGAGCCGTTTCCCGGATTGTTTCACCGATGTAAAGGCACTTGGCTACACGGCTGAAAAGCAGGCGCTTTTCCCCGAATTCAAGCGTACCGAACTGGAAGTTGATGGCGTTGCCTACGCCGTTCCGTGGGATTCCGGTCCGGTGGCGGTTTTCTACCGCCGCGACTTCTACGAGAAGGCCGGCGTCGATCCGGCCACCATCAAGACCTGGGACGATTTCATTGCCGCCGGCAAGAAGGTCATGGAGGCCAATCCCGGCGTAGTCATGACGCAGGCCGACTTCAACGGCGACAGCGAATGGTTTCGCATGATCTCCAACGAACAGGGCTGCGGTTACTTTTCGACAGATGGCCAGTCCATCACCATCAATCAGCCAGCCTGCGTTGCGACGCTTGAAAAGCTGAAACAGATGAAGGATGCGGGCATCATCACCGCGGCGATCTGGGATGAAAAGATCCAGGCCAATACCGCCGGCAAGGTCGCAAGCCAGATGTATGGCGGCTGGTATGAAGGCTCGATCCGCTCCGGCTCTCCGGACTTGTCCGGCAAGTGGGGCGTCTATCCGATGCCGAGCCTGACGGCAGATGGTCCACGTGCGGCAAACCTGGGTGGCTCGTCGCTCGCCATAAGCTCCGTTTCCCAGAACAAGGAAGCGGCCTGGAAGTTCGTCGATTATGCGCTGACGACGAATGAAGGCCAAGTCATGATGCTGAAGTCGTTCGGTCTCGTTCCATCGCTTCTGTCTGCCGTCAACGATCCCTTCGTCAAGGAACCGCAGCCCTATTGGGGCGGCCAGGCCGTGTGGACGGATATTCTGGCGACCCTGCCGAAGATCAAGCCAAGCAGGGGCACGGCCTACCAGTCCGATGCGGAGGGGATCTACCGCGCCGTCCAGACAAAATATCTGGCAGGCGGCTACCCGGACGCCAAGACGGCACTCGATGATGCCGCCAAGCAGATCGAATCCGCAACGGGTCTTCCCGCTGCACAGTGATCTCCCAAGCTGAACCAGAGCCGGGCGCCCCTTGCACGGGGCGCCCGGATAGGCTCAGCCCTCATGTAAATTATCGTTCGGGAGGTGAAGATGCCCATCAGAACCAGGGTCGCCTATGCGTTTCTTGCGCCCTATCTCTTGATCTTCACGACATTCTGGCTCTGGCCGATCATCAACTCGTTTCTGCTGTCGTTCCAAAACACGCGCGTCAATCCATGGCGTTTCGCGCCGACGATGAATTGGGGACGCCTGATCGGCGATCCGGCCTTTTACAATGCGCTCTACAACACGCTGATCATTCTCGTCATCCAGGTGCCGATCATGATCGCACTGGCCACCATCATGGCCGTGCTGCTGAATTCGCCGCTTCTGAAAGCAAGACCGCTTTACCGCTTTGCCTTCTTCGCTCCGGTCGTCGTGGGGGAGGTCGCTTACGCCGCCGTCTTCCGTCTGATGTTCAGTGCCGATTTCGGCATCATCAATAAGATGCTCGTGAATGTCGGTCTCTCGCCCATCTCCTGGTTCGACAATGCAACGGCTGCCATGGCGCTGATCATCATCGCCGTGACGTGGCGCTGGGCAGGCTACAACGCCATCATCATCCTCGCCGGACTGCAATCCATCCCCGGCGACGTCTATGAGGCGGCGCGGCTGGACCGGGTCAGCAAACGCCAGCAGTTTTTCCACATCACGCTGCCGCTTCTGAAACCCATCATCATCTTCTGCATGGTGCTTTCGGTCATCGGCACGATGCAGCTCTTTACCGAACCGTTCCTCATCACCAATCGCGGCGGTCCGGGTGGCGGCACCGAGACGCTCGGCATCTTCCTTTACCGCCAGGGCTTCACCTCGCTCAACTTCGGCTATGCCTCGGCGATTGCCTACACGATCGCAGCTCTCGCCATCGTCATATCGCTCTTCAATCTCTGGGTCGGGAGGGAGCAGAAATGAGATCGAAATCGAGATCACTTCTCTGGCAGAAAATCGCGTTGCACGCGGCGCTCACGCCACTTGCTCTGATCTGGCTTTTCCCGCTGTGGATGATGTTCGTCTTCTCGACCATGCCGGATTACGGCATCTTCAGTCCGAATATCGAGCTGATCCCGTCGACGCATTTCATCGAGAACTTCCAGAACCTGCAGGCAGACACCGATTTTCTGCGCGCGATGTTCATCTCGATCACGGTGGCGGTGATCTACACGGTCCTCTCCGTCATGCTGACGTCGATGGCGGGATGGGCCTTGGCGCGCTATCGCTTCGCCGGACGTTCGGTGGTGGTTGCAATCATTATCGGCACGATCACCTTGCCCTATGCGGTCGTCGTCATTCCGCAATTCATCATGGTGGCCCGCGAGTTCAAGCTCGGCAATACATGGGTGGCGCTGATCGTCCCACCCCTCTTCAACTCGCTCGGTGTGCTCTTCATGCGCCAGTCCTTTTCCATGATGCCGGGCGAGTTGTTCGACGCCGCGCGTGTGGAAGGGGTGAAAGAGTGGCAAATCTTTCTGCGCATAGCGCTGCCGCTGGCGCGCCCCACCATGGCCGCTCTTTCGATCATCCTGTTTCTCGCCTCGTGGAACAACTATCTCTGGCCGCTGCTCATCAACTCCCGTCCAGGAATGATGACCGCACCTGTGGCGCTCGGCACGCTGATCGGTCTCACTAAGGTTTCGTGGGGCGGGATCATGGCCGGAGCGGTGCTGTTGACCGCGCCCATCCTCGTCATCTTCGTGGTGTTGCAACGCCACTTCATCGCCGGCATTTCAGCCGGCGCCGTCAAGTAGTCCGGGAGGAGCCGCATGGCGGGACTTTCACTTAAAAACGTCGTCAAACGCTATGGTTCGCTGGAGGTTATCCACGGCGCGAACCTGGAAATCCAAGATGGCGAATTCGTCGTTTTCGTCGGCCCCTCAGGCTGCGGTAAATCGACCCTGCTTCGCATGATCGCTGGTCTTGAGGATATCTCGGATGGCAAGATCGAGATCGGCGGCAAAGTCGTCAACGATGCCGAGCCAGCCGATCGCGGCATTGCCATGGTCTTTCAGTCCTACGCGCTCTATCCGCATATGACGGTCGAAGAAAATCTGTCCTTTGGCCTTCGCATGAATGGCAATCCCAAAGCGGATACGGAAGCGCGCGTTCGGCGTGCCGCCGAAATCCTGCAGATCAACGAGTTGATGCAGCGCAGGCCAAAGCAGCTCTCCGGTGGTCAGCGGCAGCGTGTTGCCATTGGACGTGCCATCGTGCGTGAACCGAAGGTGTTTCTCTTCGACGAGCCGCTCTCCAATCTGGATGCAGAACTGCGCGTCCAGATGCGGGTGGAAATCTCCAAGCTGCACAGGCAGCTCGGCACGACGATGATCTACGTCACTCACGACCAGACGGAAGCCATGACGCTTGCCGACAAGATCGTGGTGCTGCGCGGCGGCAAGATCGAGCAGGTCGGCGCGCCGCTCGATCTCTATGACGATCCCGAAAACCGCTTCGTCGCAGGCTTCGTCGGATCGCCGAAAATGAACTTCCTGCCGGGCAAGGTTGCTGGCGAGACCGCTGAGGGCGTGACGATCACCCTGGACCACGCGCCGACCTTCTCATTGACCCTGCCGGTTGCGGCGCGGCCTGGGATCGGCGCGCCCATCACGCTCGGTATTCGCCCGGAGCATTTCGAGGATGCCGGCAAGGCTGCCGATTTGACGGTTGCCGTCGATGTCGCCGAACATCTGGGCAATACCAGCTACGTCTATGCGCATCTGGCGGAAGAGTTGCCGTTGATCATCGAGCGCCCCGAGTCCCGCCACGTCGGCAAGCTCGACCGGCTCACCATTTCCGTTCCGGCCAACAAGGCCTTCCTGTTCGATAGCGACGGCACGAGCCTGCGCTAAACCCCATTTCACATCCAAAGCAGACGAGGAATATCATGCCCGACCTTCAACCCATCCGCTGGGGCATTATCGGACCCGGCACCATCGCAAAGACCTTTGCCGAGGGCGTTGCCCATTCGACGACCGGCAAGCTCGTGGCGATCGCAACGCGCAATCCGGATCGGCCGGGCCTGAGCGATGGCTTCCCCGGTGCCCGCATCGTCAATGGCTACGATGCGCTGCTCTCCGATGCAGAGATCGATGCAGTCTATATCGCGACACCACACACCGGCCACGCCGAATGGGCGATCAAGGCGATCCGTGCCGGCAAGCATGTGCTGGTGGAAAAGCCGATTGCGCTTTCCGCCTATGATGCCGACGCTATTTTCCATGAAGCGAAGAAGGCAGGCGTTTTTGCCGGTGAAGCCTATATGTACCGTCTGCATCCGCAGACCGCCAAGATCGTCGAGCTGGTCAAGAGCGGCGCGATTGGCGAGGTGAGGATCATCCGCTCCGGCTTTGGCTTCAGCATGGGCAGCTTCCGCGCCGATCACCGCCTGTTTGCCAATGAGAGTGCTGGCGGAGGCATTCTCGATGTCGGTGGCTATCCGGTTTCTATGGCAAGGTTGATTGCCGGTGCCGTTTCAGGTCAGCCTTTCCTGGAGCCGACAAAGATTTCCGGCGTAGCGCATCTCGGTCAATCGGGCGTCGATGAATGGGCCTCGGCCGTGCTGAAGTTTCCGAACGAGATCATCGCCGAAGTGTCCTGCTCGATCATGGCGAACCAGGACAACGTGCTGCGCATCATTGGATCGGAAGGCCGCATTGAAGTGCAGGACTTCTGGTTTGCTTCCGGCCATAAGGGTGGGGTCGGCAAGATCGACGTGATCAAGGGCAAGGATCGGCAGACGATCGAGGTTGCCGAAGATCGTTATCTCTACTCCTTCGAGGTGGATGCGGCAGGCGAGGCCATTCGCAACCAGTCCCAGGAATTCGCCTATCCCGGCATGAGCTGGGCCGACACGCTCGGAAATCTGCGGGTCATGGATCAGTGGCGCGCCTCAGTTGGACTCGAATATGGCGTGGAGAGTGCTGCCAAGCGCGTTCTCAACATTGCAGGCGGCAAGGTTGCGCCGGGCAATTCCGTACCGAAGCGTCAGATTCCAGGCGTTGCCAAGCCCGCATCCGTCGTGGCGCTCGGGTTCGAGTTCTTCCCGAACTTTGCTTCCGCATCGCTCACCCTCGACAGCTTCTATGAGGCAGGCGGCAACCTCTTCGACACCGCCTTCGTCTATGGCGGCGGCAAGACGGAGGCGATTTTTGGCGACTGGCACACCAGCCGCAACGTCCCGCGCGAAGAGATCGTGCTGATCGGCAAAGGCGCGCATTCGCCGCTTTGCTATCCCGATATGATTGCCAAGCAGCTCGACCAGTCTCTGAACCGGCTGAAGACCGATTATGTCGATATCTATTTCATGCACCGCGACAATACCGATGTGCCTGTCGGTGAGTTCGTCGATGCAATGGATGCCGAAGTAAAGCGCGGGCGCATTCGCGGCATTTTTGGCGGTTCGAACTGGACGCGCCAGCGCATGGACGAGGCAATCGCCTATGCTGAGAAGACCGGCAAGACCGCGCCGGGCGCGCTTTCCAACAACTTCTCGCTGGCCGAAATGCTGGACCCGATCTGGGCTGGATGTGTCGCAGCCTCCGACGAGCCTTGGAAAGAATGGGCTAAAGAGCGCCAGATCCCGAACTTTGCCTGGTCCAGCCAGGGCCGAGGCTTCTTCACCGACAGGGCAGGCCGCGACAAGCGGGACGACGAAGAGATCGTGCGCGTCTGGTACTCCGAGCGCAATTTCGAGCGCCGCGACCGGGCAATCGAGCTTGCCAGGGAGCTTGGCCGTCACCCGATCCACATCGCGCTCGCCTATGTGATCGCTCAACCATTCCCCGTCATTCCGCTGATCGGCCCGCGCACCATTGCAGAGCTGGAAGACAGCCTGTCGGCGCTCGATATCAAGCTCACACCTGAGCAGGTGCGCTGGCTGGAAGCTTGATTGATCATAAATGTCCGGCCGCGGAAACTGCGCGGCCGGATGTCACCTGGATTGCAGGCTCGTGATATCGCTGTCGCCCGGAATGAGCTGCATCGGCCAGACGATGTGTTTGGGCTGTTGCGGATAGAAGCTGCTATAGGCCGGCATGGTCGACAGCAGGGTCTTGCCGACGGAGACGCCGAGATCGCGCAGCGACATGCGGAAACTTGTCAGTCTCGGCTCAAGAAATTGGCCGCTCGGGCCCTCGCGAAAGCCGATGACAGCGAGATCCTGTCCAGCGCGAAGTTTCACTTCTGCAAGGCGCCGGTAGAGACCGATCGCCATCAATTCGTAAATCAGGATCAGGGCTGTGGGGCGTGGCCGCATCTGCAGCCACTCGCTTGCCGCGTGATAGCCACCCTGTTCGCTGGACCTGGCGCGAATGATAAGCTGTTCGTCATAGGGGAGAGACGCGTCCTCCAGGCCCTTGCGATAGCCTTCCAGGAAAATGTAGCCGAGGTTGATGTCGGTGTCGGGTGCTGCAACGGCGATCGACCGGTGGCCGGCGGCCGCAAGGCGAGCCACGGCGGTTCTTGCCACACCTTCGAAATCGAGATCGATCCAGGCGTGATCGGTGCTGGAGCCTGTTCGCCCCAGGGTGACGAAGGGCAGGCGCGTCTGCTTGAGGAAGTCGACGCGCTTGTCGATCCGGCTGGTGGACGAAATGACCATCGCATCCACCATGCGCCTTGCCACCATGCGCTTCAGATACTCGTCGGGATCCTCTTCTGCAGGACAAGGCAGGACGATGAGGTCGAGATTGTGGGTCGAGAAAACACTCTGCAAGCCATCCGTCACGCCCAGGAAGAAGTTGTCGGCGTTTTCGACCGCTTGCGTGTCGGACCCGGTCATCAGGCCGATGACGTTCGTGGCACCCTGTCGCAGGCTGCGCCCGGACTGGTTTGCGACGTAGCCCAGCTTTTCTGCCGCCTCCAGCACCCTGCGACGGGTATCGTCATTCACATCCGGCTTGCCATTCAAGGCGCGGGATACGGTGCCGATGGAGATGTCCAGATAGTCTGCGAGCTGGCGGATACCCTTCATGCATGTCCTCCCGGCTCCAAACCAGAGAAGCCTTTCACTACGGTCTTGACACATCTAGCACCTTAAGCATAGTCTCGTAAACGTTTACGAAAGCTGGTTCCGCAAAGAGGAGTTCGCGGACAGCAGGGAGGACAATGTGACATTGAATGCCGTTTTGTGCGGGTGCGGAGCTATGGCCAAAGGCTGGCTGCGCGCGATCGCCTCACATCCAGATTTGCAATCGTCGATCCGCATATGCGGCCTTGTCGATCTGAACGAGAACGTCGCCCAGGCGCTGGCCGACGAGTTCGGGCTCCAGGACGTCGTTATCGGCAGCGATCTCGAAGACGTCCTTACCAAGACCAAAGCTGAGGTGGTTTTCGACGTCGTCATCCCCGATGCCCGTTTCGGCGTGGTTGCCACAGGTCTGGCAGCTGGCTGCCATGTGTTGAGCGAAAAGCCGATGGCGCCGTCCCTGGAAGAGGCGAAGACGTTGCTGGAGCTTGCCAAAAGTGCCGGAAAAATCCACGCCGTTGTTCAAAACAGACGCTATATCAGAGGGATACGCCGCCTGCATCGCGCCGTTCAGGATGGTGTTATCGGTGAGTTGACTGCCATTCATTGCGACTTCTTTCTGGCGCCGCACTTTGGCGGCTTCCGTGAGGAAATGCAAAATGTTCTGCTGCTGGATATGGCGATCCACACCTTCGATGCCGCGCGTTTCGTCGCCGATCAAAACCCGCTGGCGGTCTATTGCGTGGAGAGAAACCCAGCCGGCTCCTGGTATGCCCATGGCGCATCGGCCAACGCCATCTTCGAACTTTCAAATGATGTGGTCTTCACCTATCGCGGCTCGTGGTGCGCCGAAGGCGAGCGGACAAGCTGGGAAAGCACATGGCGGCTGGTCGGATCGAAGGGCATGATCCTTTGGGATGGTGAGGATGGTTTCTCGGCAAACGTAGCGGGAGACGACGAAGGGCTTCTACGTGGTACTTCCACCGTAAACGTTTCTGAAAACGTGAATGAAGAGCAGACGGAAGGGCATGCGAGCGTGCTCTTGTCATTCCTGCGTGCCATCGAAAATGGGACGGTTCCAGAGACCGTCTCCTCCGACAATATCAAAAGCCTTGCCATGGTCATGGGCGCGATTGAAAGCGCCCGCACCGGTCAGCGTGTTCCTATCGAGATTTGAGGTCTAATATGAGCGATCCAGCAAAATCCGTCCGCATCGGCACCATGGTCAGTGCCACAAAAGGGGACGCCGCCGAGCGAATCTCGGAAATCGGCGACCTTGGATTCGAAAGCTTCGAACCGTTTTTCTGGCAGACGACCAATGGCCAGGATCTTGCGGAGCTCGGCAAGCGCTGCGTCGAAGCCATCGGCGACCGCGACATCACCATTTCGACGCTCGGCATGTTCGGCAATCCGCTTGAAGAGACGGAGATGGACCTACAGACCCTTCAAGGCTGGAAGGACTGCATCGACAACGCCCATCATTTTGGCGCCACCTGCGTGGCAGGTTTTACCGGCCGCGTCCGCGGCAAGCCTTTGCCGGAGAGCCTTCCACGCTACAGGGAAGTCTGGAGCGAGCTGGCGAAGCGCGCTGCCGACAAGGGCGTGAAGATCGCCTTTGAAAACTGCGCCATGGACGGCAACTGGCAAACGGGTGACTGGAACATTGCTCATAATCCGGATGCCTGGGAACTGATGTTCAACGAGACGCCGGATGATAATATCGGTCTGGAGTGGGAGCCCTGCCACCAGATGGTCTATCTGATCGACCCGCTGCCGCAGATCCGCAAATGGGCGCACAAGATTTTCCACGTCCACGGCAAGGACGCGACCATCCGCTGGGATGTGATCAAGGAGCACGGCATCTTTGGCAAGCATCCCTTCGTCTTCATGCGCACACCGAGCTTCGGCGACAGCAACTGGACCGACATCATTTCCGAGCTTCGGCTGGCCGGCTGGTCCGGCTCCATCGATATCGAAGGCTGGCACGATCCGGTCTATCGCGATCAGCTGGAAATGACGGGCCAGGTTCATGCGCTCAACTATCTGAAGCATAGCCGGGGAGGGTCCTTCGTCGATCTCGCCGCAGAATATGGAGGCGGCGACCCGTCTCTTTTGTAAGACTCAAGCCGGGGGGAACCGGCATCGCAATCATGATCAAAGGAGGAGTATCATGACTATTGCAAAGCTAATGGGTGCAGTTGCACTTGCCGCATTGTCGACGCCCGCATGGGCCGAGCAGGTTCAGATCAATCTCTGGACGGTCGATCGGCCGGGCGAATATCATTACAAGATGGCGGAGGAATTTTCCGCCAAGAACCCGGACATCAAGGTCAATGTCCGATCGGTCCAGTTTCCGGACATGGTCAACGAGTTGGCCAAGGCCATGGCGACAGGCGAAGCGCCGGACGTCACCTATATCGACAACCCGGATGTCGCGCTCTTTGCATCGCGCAAGCTGCTGCTCGACATGAAGCCGATGATCGACAAAAGCTCGGTCATCAAGCTCGATCAGATCCTGCCTGGCCCGCTCGCCTCCGTGACCTACAAGGACGGCGTCTACGGCATTCCGCGCGGGGCAAACACCATCGCGCTCTACTACAATGCCGACATGTACAAGGCCGCAGGGCTCGACCCGGACAAACCGCCGCAGACATGGAACGAGCTTTATGATGCCGCCAAGAAGCTGACGCAGCCTGATAAGGGCGTTTATGGCTTGGCCTTCTCCGCCGCAGCGACCGAAGAAGGTACCTTCCAGTTCCTGCCATGGCTGCAAATGGCCGGCGGCGATTACAACAAGGTCAATGTTCCGGGCGGTGTGGAAGCGCTCACACTCTGGAAGAAGTTCATCGATGAGGGGCTTGCCTCCAAGGACACGCTGATCCGTGGCCAGTGGGATTCGACCGGTACCTTCAATGCCGGCAACGCCGCCATGAGCATTTCCGGTCCATGGGAACTGCCGCGCATGAGCAAAGATGCGAAATTCGATTATCGCGTCGCGATCCTGCCTGTTCCCAAGGAAGGAGCACCGCATGCTTCGGCTTTGGGTGAAGGCGACAATGTCATTGTTGCCAACTCCAAGCACCCGAAGGAAGCGTTCAAGTTCATCGAATATATGTATGAGCAGATGCCGCGCGTCTGGAACGACTTCGGCTACGTGCCCGCCTATCCGGTGAAGGTCGAGGATCCGAAATATCCACAGGCGTACAAGGTGTTCGAGGAATCGATGAAGTTTGCGCGCAATCGCGGCCCCAGCCCCGATTGGTCGAAGATTTCAAAGGCAATCCAGACAGCAATCCAGACGACGCTGACCGGCCAAGCCACAGCGGAAAATGCGCTGACGACAGCACAGAAGTCGATCGACAAGATCCTCAAATAGGCTGGACGTCCGGTCCTTTGATCGAGAGGCTGCGGGCGCGTCCAGGTCCGCAGCCAGTTTCCAAACTGATGAAGCGCGCGGTCCGACTTGGTGGAACGCGCATATGAGATGTCGGGAGGCGAAATGCTCCGTTTCAATCGAGTTTTCCGCGATGGCGGCGGGTTTGACAGCGCGCTCGTTCTGTTCGCGCTCGCCTATCTCGTTACCTTTTCCGCTTTCCCGTTGATCTACAATCTGGTCATCTCGTTCCAGAGCGTCGATCTCTTCACCATTGCCACCTTCGACCGTCCGTTTGTCGGTCTCGATAACTACCGCGAAATCATCGACGATCCGCTGTTCATGCCGATCGTGCGCAACACCTTCCTGTTTGTTTTCCTGTCCGTCATCTTCCAACTGGGGATCGGCCTGGCGCTTGCTTTGTTCTTCCGGCTCGATTTTCCGGGCGCCTCCTGGCTGCGTGGCCTGTTTCTTGCGGGCTGGATCATGCCGGGACTGGTGGTCGGTGCCATCTGGGGCTGGATTCTGGCCGGTGACTTCGGCGTGGTGAACTGGCTCCTGCAATCACTCGGTATCACCCAGCAGAAAATCTTCTGGCTCTCCGACCCATCGATCTCGATCTACTCCGTCATCATCGCCAATATCTGGCTCGGCGTTCCCTTCAACATGATCCTGTTGTCGGTCGGTCTCGCCTCGATCCCCGATGACGTCTACGAGGCGGCGGAACTGGATGGAGCGACGCGGCTGCAGCGCTTTTTCACCATCACCCTGCCGATGATGCGGGCGCAGCTCGGTGCCGTCATTTCGCTTGGCATCATTTTTACCCTGCAGCAGTTCGACCTTTTCGCGGCGCTTACACAGGGCGGTCCGTCGAATGCCTCCAACGTGCTGCAATACTGGTCCTGGGAGCTTGCCTTCCGCGAATACCGCATCGGCCATGGCTCGGTCGTTTCCGTCGTGATGACCCTTCTGGTCATCGTCGTCGCCACCGCTTATGTCCGCTCGACGAGGCACGAACATGTTGTCTAGCACCCCCTGGAAACGCTGGCTCCTGCTGGCCATCGCCGTCGCTATCGTCGCGATCTACCTCTTCCCGCTCTACTGGATGTATGTCACGGCGCTGAAGACCAATACCGAGACCTTCGCCAACCCGCCGACACTCTGGCCGCATCATCCCGAGTTGAAGGTTACCCGTGTCTGGAATGACATGGGCATGGATACCTTCATCCAGAACTCGCTGATCATCGCCTTCGGTACGGTCTCGCTTGTCGTGCTCTTCGGCACGGGTTGTGCCTATGCCCTAGCGCGTGTCCGCTCGGTCTGGATGGATCTGGCACTCTTCCTCGTCCTGATGCTGCAGGTCCTGCCACCATCCCTGATGGTGACGCCGATCTTCGTCGCTTTCAGTCAGCTTGGCCTGTTGTCATGGCCACGCACTGGCGTGATCCTGGCAACCGCTGCCAACAAGCTGCCGCTCTATATCGTTCTGGTGCGAGCAGCCTTCACCCAGGTGCCGCGCGAGCTTGAAGAGGCAGCACTGGTGGATGGCAATAGCCGCATTGGCGCGTTCCTTCGCATCTCGGTGCCGCTTGCCCGCAATGGCATTCTGGTTTCGGCGATCCTCATCTTTCTTCAGTCGCTGGGCGAATATGTCTATTCGCGCTCGCTCATCACCGACAGGGCCTTCCAGCCTGCGACTGTTGGCCTGCAGTTCTTCGTCGGGCCGAATGCCTCCGACTGGACCGGCATCATGACCTTCGCGGCGATCTACGTAACGCCCATTCTCATCATCTTCGTCCTGCTTCAGCGCCGCATCGTCAGCGGCCTGACATCCGGAGCGCTCAAATGACATTGCAGATCGAACTGTCTGGCATCCAGAAACACTACGGCGCCTACCACGCGCTGCGCGGCATCGATATCGCCATCCCGAAAGGCCAGTTCGTGGCGCTTGTCGGGCCATCCGGCTGTGGCAAGTCGACCTTGCTGCGCACCCTTGCGGGGCTGGAGACGATCTCGAGCGGCACGATCCGGATCGAAGGCGAAGATATCACCCGCCAGCCGCCGCGCATGCGCGATATCGCCATGGTGTTCCAGTCCTATGCGCTCTATCCGCATATGACAGTCGAAAAGAACCTCACCTATTCGCTGCGGCTGAAGGGTGTTTCCAAGGCTGAGGCACGCCGTAAGGCGGAGGAGATTGCCCAGATAACCGGCCTTACCACGCTTCTTGCCCGCTATCCGCGCGAGCTTTCCGGTGGCCAGCGCCAGCGCGTCGCAATGGGGCGGGCCATCATCCGCAATCCCAAGGCGTTTCTATTTGATGAGCCGCTGTCCAATCTCGACGCGGCGCTTCGCGTTCACATGCGCGCTGAAATTCGCAAATTGCACAACAGCCTCGGAGCAACGTCTGTCTATGTGACACATGACCAGATCGAAGCCATGACTATGGCCGATCATGTCGTCGTCATGCGCGCCGGCGTGATCGAGCAGCAGGGCGCGCCGCTTGAGCTTTACGATCGACCGGTCAACCGCTTCGTCGCAGGGTTTATCGGCTCTCCGGCCATGAACTTTGTAGCGGCTCTCGCCGCGGAAGACGGACGAACGCTGGTTTTGAATTTTGGTGGAAAGTCTGAACCTCAGACGATCATGTCCCCCGTCGCCTTCACGCCGGGCGCACGCGTGACCGTAGGTATCCGGCCGGAGCATATCACGCTCGCGCCGCCCGGATCGTCGACGATCACCCTGCCGGTCGGCATTGTGGAAACCACAGGCTCCGCGACCTCCGTGACAACGGCGACGCAACCGGAAATGACGGTGGCGCTTCAGGGAAGAAGCAATGTGAAAGCGGGGGACAGCGTCGGCTTCAATATCGATCCAGCGTCGTTGCATCTGTTCGACCATGAAACCGAACAGCGGCTCTGATCTTCAAGGATCGGTAAAGCCTCCTACGCGCAGATCCAGCGTGCCCGATTGCGGATCGCTCTTGAAGAAGAGCGTCCCGTTGTCATGGGATTCGGCTGCAACATAATCGAAGGTCACATCCGCCGTATCCGTCATTCCGTCTGCGCTGCGCAGCGAGCCGACCACATGCACCGTTGCGGCGGTTGTCTGGCTGACATTGTGGATATCGAAGTTCACCCTGAAGCCGTTGCTGGCGGGCTCTACGGAGACAACGGAAAGTTCGAAATCCGCTTTCGCGTCGTCATAGCGATAGATGTCCCATGATATCCAGCCGAGGAGTGCTATCACGAGCAACGATGAGATGATGCCGGTGACCCACTCTATCCAGTGGGGCGAGGATGTTTCCATATGGCCGTCTGCGGAGGATTTGGTCATGGCGTTCTCATAGCACGAGGCGGGCCGAAGCAGCGCCGATGGCTGCGGGGAAACCCAAGATGACGACGGCCGCGACGATCTGCGACAGGGATGTTCCCGTCAGTCGTTCGAAGCTCCACAGGCAGTAGAGGCTGATGCCAAGCGCGATGACATAGCCCGGCATGGTAAAGCGGATGAAGGTGTGCCACCAGGCGCTGTCTTCTGCGTGGCCGTGCCCGCCCTTGAAATGGAGGGCATAGACAAACCCATGCATCAGAGTGAGCGACAGGAGTACGGTGAGCAGCGTCTGATAGGGCGTGATCTTGTAGGCGATCAGGATCATCTCCTCAGTCGGCGCGACATTGAGCGCGAGGAAGAGAGCGCCGACCATCATCATGAACAACTCAATAAAGTAGCTGGTCTCCGTTTCGGCATCGTCGCCTTCATCATCGTCTTCGGAATGCATGCCAAGCTGGCTGCGGCCAAGAAGCGCGCCAATACTGGCGGGAACGGCCTGAAGCGCGATCTTTGCCACCGTCGTGCTCGTCGTCGCCTGGTCGTTGATCAACCCAAAGAGGGCAAGAATGGCGGCGCTGACGATGATTGCAAGGCCATAGGCCGTCACCGCATCCCGGATCGCCTCGATCCAGGAGGAGGTTTTCTCAAAGCCGACACGCTTTGCCAGCACCACCAGAAGTGGGATGTTGAGAACGCAAAGAAGCAGCAGTTTCTCCCGCGACATGTAGAAGCCGAGAAACCACAGCTCCATCGTCATCAACATGGGAAGCGCAAAGAGAAGCGCACCACCCACGCCACGCGCGAGACCGATCAGAAACTCCCGTTCCTTCGATGAATCCCGTGTCGCACTCTCGGCCATTTTATCCCCCCGGAATAGGCCTATAACCTTCTGGATTGAGGCCGGTTCCCGCAGCTGCATAAGCAGGCTTTTTCACACGGATCGACCGACTCAGTCCGGTGCTCGGTCAAGGGGGTCTCGAAGTTAATTTTAGCCGCCGCCAAGGGCGCGCGTTAACCATTTGTTAACCAAATCACCGCTACCTCTCTATCAACGATTTCTTTACCAAGATGACCAAAGTGCTAACAGACTCGCGTTCGATCCGTATCAAGGGCCGCTCATTTCTGGCGGTCGTTCTTTCTCCCGAGTCGCCGCTGGATGTCTGGCTGGAGCGGCTGGACGATCTGGCAGCGCGCTCTGCCGGGTTCTTTCTGTCACGTCCGGTGGTGCTGGATGTGGCGGACCTGAAGCTCGACAAGGCGGGCCTGAAGTCCTTGCTTGCCGAGCTTTACAATCGCAACGTTGCCATCATGGGCATCGAGGGCGCACGCCCGTCGATGATCGAAACCGGTATGCCGCCCGCGCTCAAGGGCGGAAAGCCGGCCTCGGATGTCGAGGTTGAACCGGTGGCGCTTGCCGAGGTGGAAGCGCCGGCGGAGCAAAGAGCACCCGTGACCGAAATCCGCAGCGTCGTGCAGTCGCTGATGATCAGCGAGCCGGTGCGCTCGGGCCAGTCGATCATCTTCCCGGAAGGCGATGTGACGATCGTCGGTTCCGTCGCCTCCGGCGCAGAAGTGATCGCCGGCGGTTCGATCCATATCTATGGCGCGCTGCGCGGACGCGCCATGGCGGGTTCACTCGGCAACGCCTCGGCACGCATTTTCTGCAAGAAGCTGGAAGCCGAGCTTCTTGCCATCGACGGTGTTTACAAGGTTGCGGAAGATATCGACCCGAAGCTTCGGGGGCAGGCCGTCCAGCTCTGGCTGGAAAACGATACGATCAAGGCGGACAAACTCAATTAAGCCGTAAGCGGCAGGAAACAGGAGATCAGGATGGGGAAGGTAGTAGTCGTTACCTCCGGAAAGGGAGGCGTCGGAAAGACGACGTCGACCGCAGCCCTCGGTGCAGCGCTGGCACAGAACAAGGAAAAGGTCGTCGTCGTGGATTTCGACGTCGGTCTTCGCAACCTCGATCTGGTCATGGGTGCGGAACGTCGTGTGGTCTACGATCTGGTCAATGTCATTCAGGGCGACGCCAAGCTGACGCAGGCGCTCATCCGCGACAAGCGTCTCGATACGCTGTTCCTGCTGCCGGCTTCGCAAACGCGCGACAAGGACAATCTGACGCCGGAAGGTGTCGAGTGGGTCATCAGCGAACTCAAGAAGCACTTCGATTGGGTGATCTGCGATAGTCCCGCGGGTATCGAACGCGGCGCAACGCTTGCCATGCGGCACGCTGATATCGCCGTCGTCGTTACCAATCCGGAAGTCTCGTCTGTGCGTGACTCCGACCGCATCATCGGCCTTCTTGATTCCAAGACGATCAAGGCTGAACGGGGCGAGCGGATGGAAAAGCACCTGCTTCTGACCCGTTACGATGCCGCCCGCGCCGAGCGCGGCGACATGCTCAAGGTCGATGACGTTCTGGAAATCCTTTCCATTCCGCTGATCGGCATCATTCCCGAAAGCATGGACGTGCTGCGTGCTTCCAACGTTGGTGCACCGGTCACGCTAGCCGATGCCAAGTCGGCGCCAGCCATGGCCTATTTCGATGCGGCACGACGCCTGTCGGGCGAAGACATTCCGGTTTCCATTCCCGGCGAAAAGCGCGGCATCTTTGCCAAGATTTTCGGGAGGGCCGCATGAGCATCTTCAACCTTTTCCGCAAACAGAAGTCCGCACCCGTCGCACGCGAACGGTTGCAAGTCCTTCTTGCGCATGAGCGCACCAATCAGGGTTCGGATCTGGTCGTCATTCTGCGTGAGGAAATTCTGGCGGCGATCGCCAAGCATGTGCAGATCGATAGCGATAAGGTCCATGTGAAAATGGACAGCGACGAGCATATGTCGCTACTGGAAATCGATGTCGAAATTCCATTGAGCGCGTCGCTTCGCGCTGCCTAACTCGATCAAGATAACGCCGGGCACTGTCCCGGCGTTATCGTTGGGCGGTTTGATCTTTCCATCAGGCGCGATTCTGGACTAAGCCTGTCTTGATCGAGACTGAAGGATGGTTTGATGGCAGAGGTGGAGAAGGCGGACGAGCGGGAAAAACAGACCCACCGAAGAGGCTTTGGCGTTTCCACCGTCTACGAGACGCTACGCAACGAGATCATCGAATTGCGGCTTGCGCCCGGCAGTCCGATCGATGAACTGCAACTCTCCGAACGTTTTTCGCTGTCGCGCACGCCCATTCGTGAGGCGCTGGTCCGTCTTTCCGCCGAAGGGCTGATCACGACGCTGACCAACCGCGCCACCATCGTCTCGCAGATCGATTTTCTCGGATTGCCGGAATTCTTCGACGCATTGACCCTGATGTATCGCGTTACGACTCGGCTTGCTGCGGCCAATCATACAGAGGCTGATATCGCGCAGATCCGCACCCTGCAAAGCGCCTTTGCCTTGGCTGTCGAGCAACGCGACGCGCTTGCGATGATTTCCACCAACCGCGATTTTCATGTCGCGATCGCGCAGGCTGGCGGCAACCGTCACTATGTCGAGCTCTTCACTCGGCTGCTCGACGAGGGACGGCGCATCCTTCGCCTCTACTACTCCTCGTTCAATGATGTCCTGCCCAACCAGTATGTCAGCGAGCATGAAGACATGATTCAGGCGATCATCGACCGGGACGTCGAAAAGGCGGACGCGCTTGCCAGGGCGCATGCCGATCAGATCGTCACACAGATCCGCTCCTACATCACGGCCGATACTCGCCAAAGCGCCAATCTCAGCCTTTAAATTCAAAAAGAGCGCCTTTGGCGGAACGCCCAGCATTTGCGCCCAGATTTCATGTATTTTATTTGTCGACAAGATCGAAATCCAATGCTACAAGGGCTGCATATCAGGCGGCTATGGTGCCGCAAAAGGATTGGAAACCATGGCCAGCACGATCTTCACCGGATGCATCCCCGCCCTCATGACGCCTTGCAAGGCGGACAGAACGCCTGACTTCGACCTGCTGGTGAAGAAGGGCAAGGAACTCATCGCGGCCGGCATGTCGGCAGTCGTCTATTGCGGCTCCATGGGCGATTGGCCGCTGTTGACAGACGAGCAGCGCCAGGAAGGCGTGCAGCGTCTTGCTGAAGCGGGTGTTCCGGTCATCGTCGGCACCGGCGCCATCAACACCAAGTCGGCCGTCAGCCACGCTGCTCACGCTGCAAAGGTGGGCGCCAAGGGCTTGATGGTCATTCCGCGCGTTCTCTCCCGCGGGTCTTCCGTTTCTGCGCAGAAGGCGCACTTTTCCGCCATTCTCGAAGCGGCAAACGGTCTTCCGGCGGTGATCTACAACAGCCCCTATTATGGCTTTGCGACCCGCGCTGATCTGTTTTTCGATCTGCGCTCGCGCTATTCGAACCTCATCGGCTTCAAGGAATTCGGCGGCAAGCAGGACATGACCTACGCTGCGGAAAACATTACCGCCGGTGACGATGATCTGACGCTGATGGTCGGCGTCGATACGGGCGTCTACCACGGCTTCGTCAATTGCGGTGCAGGCGGTGCCATCACCGGCATCGGTAACGCGCTGCCAAAGGAAGTGCTGCATCTGGTCGCTCTGTGCGAAAAGGCCGCGAAGGGCGATGCAGCGGCACGGGTTGAAGCGCGCGAGCTGGAAGAGGCGCTGACGGTGCTCTCGACCTATGATGAAGGTCCTGACCTCGTTCTGCACTACAAGTATCTGATGGTTCTGAACGGCGATACCGAATACACGCTGCATTTCAACGAGACGGATGAATTGAGCGCCTCGCAGCGCCGTCATCTGGAAAGCCAATACACCTTGTTCCAAAACTGGTACGCATCGCGTTATTCGGCGTGACTACTACCGACTTCGACGCATGACGCGATTGCCAAGAATTGCGCTGTGCATCAAGTCTCGTTCTTCGTGCTATACCTTACGGTTCAAACATCTAGCAGGCGGCCAGACAACGGCCGCCTCTTTTTTATTTCAGACCCGGACGCGGAAACTGATTTGCCGATCGCGATGGAATAGAGTTCAAGCAGAGAATCGCGCGTTTCGCTTAAGCTCAGAGGCGATCGTGCAAAATTCCTAAATGCCAGACAGCACTATTCTTTTCGCGGTTTGTTTGCGAATTGTTTAAAATCTTACATTAACGTCGCCCCAAAATTAGAGGGGCTCGTCGCATGAAGAAGATTCTCAATTCCGTTTCCGGAAAGCTTATCTTAGCTACCGGAACAGCTATTGCCGGCATCATGATTGCTTACACGGCGGTTAACGTGATGAACGTGAAGTCAGCGACCGAGCGTGACGTGATGGCGCTCGCAACCGAGAAGGCTGCTTCAGTCAGCGAGAAGATCGCTGGAGACATCTCCGTCGCAACATCCGCAGGCGCAACGCTTGCTGCCACGATCGGTGGTTTCATCGAAAACGGTTCGCGCAGCCGCGCCGACATCGTTTCAATGATCGAGACCGTCGCGCCGCAATATCCGAACGTGTTTGGCGCGTGGATGTGTGAACTGATCGACGGCAAGAGCCCGAAGCCGACGGTCGGCAAGGAAGCTCTGAACGAGGAGGGCATCTTCACGCCCTACTGGACAAAGGACGACAGTGGCAAGATCGGTCTCTCAACCTGGAAGATCAAGCCAGAGGACGAATATTACGGCGGTGTGGTGAAGACCGGTAAACCGCTCATCACCTCGCCCTATCTGACCAACACGAAGCAGCTCGTCACGTCCGTCTCCGTGCCAGTCAAGGCCGCAGGAACGATGGTCGGCATCGCAGGCGTTGATATCAAGCTCGGCGATCTGACGAAGAGCTTGGCGCAGATCAAGCCGTTCGAAGGTGGCGACGTCATGCTGGTCGCGAACAACGGTAAGTGGCTCGCCCACGACAACGCCGACAATCTGATGAAGGATTATTCCGATGTCGGCGCCGATCTCGTCAAGCAGGCCTTGGCCGACGGCAAGATGCGTGTGATCGAGGGTCTCCCGGACGGTTCTGTCCGTCTCGTCTACCCCTTCACGGCACCCGGCATGAACACCACCTGGGCGACGGTCCTGGATGTGCCTTCGGCCGTCTTCTCCGGGCCAGTCTGGCAGCAGATCTATAGCATGCTGATCGGTGGCCTGATCATTCTCGCAGTGACGCTTGGCGTGATCCTCGTTGCCACGCAGATCCTGATCAAGAAGCCTCTGACATCCGTTCTGGGTTCCGTCGGCAAGATGGCCAATGGCAATTACAAGGATCAGGTTGCCCAGACGGGCAAGCAGGATGAACTTGGCAATCTGGCCGCATCACTTGAAAAGTTCCGTTTTGCGCTTGCCCGCGGCGAAGACGTTCAGGCCGAGCAGGAAGAACTCCAGCGCCAGGTCGAAACCGATCGCAAGCGTCAAAGCGACATCGACAATGCCAAGGCTGAAGATCTTCGACACTTCGTCGAGCTGGTTCAGAGCCGCTTGAATTCTCTGGCAAGCGGCGACCTGACGGTTCGCATGAACGAGAAGGTCGCTCCTGAATTCGACACGATCCGCCAGAATTTCAACATCTCGGTATCTGCGCTGGAAGAGACGATCAGCAATGTCGTGAGCGCAGTCTACACGATTCGCTCCGGTCTAAGCGAAATCTCCACCGCGTCGAACGATCTGGCTCGCCGTACCGAACAGCAGGCCGCCGCTCTGGAAGAGACCGTTGCAGCCCTAAGCGAGGTCACTCGTGGTGTGAACGACACCGCCGATGGTGCAACGGATGCGCAAAAGACCGTTAATGGCGCCAGGGCGGATGCTGAAAAGGGTGGCGACGTCGTTGCCCGCGCCGTCGCAGCGATGACCGAAATCCAGGGATCGTCCAGCAAGATCGGCAACATCATCAGCGTCATCGATGAAATCGCATTCCAGACGAACCTTCTGGCGCTGAATGCGGGTGTCGAAGCCGCACGCGCTGGCGAAGCAGGCAAGGGATTTGCGGTGGTTGCGCAGGAAGTGCGTGAACTGGCGCAGCGCTCCGCCAATGCCGCAAAGGAGATCAAGGGCTTGATCTCCACCTCGTCCAGCCAGGTCGAAACCGGCGTTCATCTGGTTGAAGAAACGGGCGATTCGCTTGGCAAGATCGTCAAACAGGTTCTCGGCATGAGCCAGACCATCAACCAGATTGCAGCCGGCGCCCGTGAGCAGGCCGTCAGCTTGAAGGAAGTCTCGTCGGCCGCCGATCAGATGGATAAGGTTACGCAGCAGAACGCAGCGATGGTGGAAGAAACCACCGCTGCTGCTCAAAGCCTGTCGCAGGAAACCGAAAACCTGGCCAGCATGGTGGGACGCTTCCGCGTCAGCGGAGATACGAGGCTCGCCTCGAACCCGTCCCACGCACGCTACGCCATGGCGAGCTGATCTGCGATTTAGAAACGAGAGCCCCTTGCATCCCTTGGGACGCACGGGGCTCTATCTTTTTGACCCGACGCATCGTGCTTTCCAGAAATCGGTTCCGATTTTCGGGCCGATGCCGTAGTGGCAAAGGGCTTACAAAATCCCCCAGGCCCTAAAACGTCCGCGGCCTGTCATTTCGCGCAGCTCCAGCTGGTTGGCAAGGACCATCGCGCCCTGTGGCGTGGTACCAAGTTCCTTGACGATCATGGATGTGGAGACGACTGGGTTTGCCAGAACCAGTTCGACCAGATCCGGCAGTCGCGAATTTGACCGCTTTCCGACCAACCGTCTCTCCATCCGGCTCTTGCCGTTCAAAAGACGGTCGTGTTCCTTCATGCCGAGTTCGGCCGCTTCGATCATTCCATCGAGGATCGCGACCAGTCGTTCTTCCTGATCGCGCGAATGGCGCCGTTCTCTGTGAATGGCGCGAAGTCCGCTGTTGAGCGTCGGCAGGATTGTCAAACCATTGGCGCGCAGCGATGCGGCTGCGAGTTGCCGACCCAGCCACGGGCTTCGGTCCGACACCTGGATATCGCGCCAGGCATCGAGGAGAATGGCAGCCTGCAGCGGCGCCGGATAGTTGGAATAGCGATCGACAAGCTTCCGCCACAGATGCAGTCTTTCTTCCTCGCTATATTCATCGGAGTGTTCGCCGGCAGGGCTGTGGATCGACGTCTCCGACTGACTGCGATAGCTCAAGGCATCTGCGACAAGGGCGGTGCTGCGTGACAGCACGGCGTCCATCTGAGCCAACTCATCGGCAAGAGCTTTGTCCGCATCGTCTGGCTCTTCGAAGTCCGCCTCTTCGCCATCCGAAACCAGGTTTGATGGGGCGGCCTGCGGCTGGACGTTTTTCCCGCGGAGGAGATCGATGCCGTGATCGCTCAGCGCCCATTGCGCCGGATGACTTTCCATCAGCCGCCTTGCCCTCAGAATACGGTGGGCATTGACGATCTCGTTCGTCGGAGCGCGAATGTCCATACGTGCATCGTGCAAGACGAGATCCTCGACATGGACCAGTTCCCCATCGACCCAAAGCGAGGAAACGGCATCGTGGAAATTCTGTCGCTGCAGAAATCCGTCTCTGATCGGAGATCGGCTGACCCTTTCATCGAGACGCGCCAAAGCCTCGCCAGCCCGCGTCAGGGACTGCAGGAGCCTTGTGGCTTTCAATAAAGAGAACTCATAGGTCATTGGAATCACTTAAAGGACAGACCGGAATGAAAGCAATCCTGGCTGTTCACTTTCAACCGATGTTTACATCCAAGAAGATTAAAGTCTAAGAGGCTTGGAGCTGTCTCCAGGGCCTCACGCCTGCTTCGGCAGATCGATCTTCGCTTCGAAGCCCTGTTCCCGACCTGGGGCGGGCGAGGATAGAGTGAGCAGCGCATTCATCCGCTTTGCCAGATTGTCGACGATCGCAAGGCCAAGGCCAGACCCAGACGCCTGGGTTTGGCCGCGCATGAAGCGGGTTGTCAGTCTCGGCAGAAGTGCTGGATCGATCGCCGTTCCGTCATTGACGATCCGAATGGACCTGTTCTTATCGACATAGATATCGACCGGCGAATCTTCGGGACTATGCGTCAGCGCATTTTCCAGGAGATTTCGAATAACGATACCGAAAGCGTCCGGATCGACCTTGGCTTTCAGCGGCCCGTCCTCTGGAAGATGCAAGTGAATGCGTCCGGCGCCAAGTTCTGAGCGGCTCATATCCTCCACCACGAGTTCCAGCACTGGGAGAAGATCGATGATCGTATCGGAGATGCCGATACCGGCCTCCGCGCGCGACATCTGCAAAAGCTTCTCGGACAGTTGCGCGAGATTGGAGAGCGACAATTCGATCTGATCGACGCGCGGGGCAAGGTGCGGTGGAATATCCGCCTTCAAGCGTTGCGCCTGGGCAAGCGCTCCGGCGATCGGCGTTCGCAATTCATGCGCGCTGTTGGAGGCAAAGGAACGCTCTGCTTCCAGCGCTGAACGCAACCTCTCCAGCAGCAGATTGACCGAGCGGGCGATCGGATCCAGTTCGGTCGGAAGGCAATCGGAATCGACCGGCGCGAGATTGCCGCCATCCTTGCGGGCAATGTCGTCTCTCAGCGTCTGGATCGGCACCAACGTACGACGGATGACGAGAATGACGGCAATGATGCTGGCCGGGATGAGGACAAGGACGGGAAGAATGAGTGCTGTGGATGCTTCCTCAATCGCTTCGCGGCGATTGGCGAAAGCGTCGGCCACCTGAAGATAGAGATCCCCCTCCGGCGTGACCACGGTGTAGATTCTTTGGGTATCCGTATCGGCAAAACCCGGCCTCAGTGGTACATCGAAGCCTTCTCTGGCGCTCTCATGAGAGTGCAGCAAAACAGCACCGTCGCGATCGCGCACCTGATAGGTCAGATATTCCGAGCCGGTCGTCGGCTGGCCGAGACGCCGTTGCGCTTCTGGGCTGCGTTCGCGAAGATCCTCTGCGACGAGCGGCAGCAGCCGGTCGGCTGTTTCCTGGACGCCGCTGTCGAAGATTTCCGCAAACTCTTCCTCCATGACCATCACGCCAAGGGCAGATGCGACCATCCAGGAAATAGCCAGCACGCTGACCAGCGCGAGCACCATCCGGCGCGTCATGCTCGTTTTACGAGGCCCCGTTCTAAACGGTATGAGATCAGCGAATTGTATAACCAAGCCCTCTTACGGTTTCCACGCGATCCGAACCGATCTTCTTGCGCAGCCGACTGATATAGACCTCGACTGTGTTGCTCTCGATTTCGGCACCGAACTCATACAAGGTTTCCTGCAGCTGCGCTTTCGAGACCAGTGCGCCCGGTCTCTCGACGAGCTTTTCCAGCACCGCCCATTCCCGCGCACTCAGTGTCAGTGAGCGGTCGTTGACCGTAATACTTTTCGCCGCCTGATCGATTTCAATACCGGGCAATCTGACGATCGGCGTCGAGCGTCCCTCATAGCGGCGGGACACGGCAAGCATCCGGGCTGTCAGTTCGCCAAGATTGAACGGTTTGACCAGATAGTCGTCCGCCCCGGCATTCAGGCCCTCGATCCGGTCGGAGACCTGATCATGGGCAGTCAGGATGATCACGGGGACGGCATTGTTCGCTTTGCGCAATGCCCGCAAGAGGCTGAGCCCCTCGCCATCGGGAAGACGCAAGTCCAGCAGGATGAGACCATAGCTCACGGTCTCGGTCGCCGCCATGGCTTCGCCCAATGTCTTGAACCAATCCACGGCATGCCCTGCTGCCGCCACGTGATCCCTTAGTGCTTCTCCCAGCACATGATCGTCTTCAACCAGCAGAACGCGCACACCGACCTCACTCCCGAACTGCCAATGCGTATCGCTTCGTGCGGTTCGTCGTCAAGGCACAGGCGCATCATGTCGTGGGCTTCGACTGGCAGGCGTGGAACACGTCGAGCGACGAGTCGTAGACGGAGGTGGAGACGTTCATCATCCCAAGAATACTATGGAAGAAATTGTCGTGGGACTTGCCACCAGCCTTTGCCTCATCGGCAAGGCAGGCCCGGTCCACACCCATGGAACGTGCGAAGTCATTGTCCATCCATACCAGGAAGGGCACGTGGGTCTGCTCTGCCGGTGCCAGCATGTAAGGCGCACCATGCAGATAGAGACCGTTTTCGCCAAGCGACTCGCCATGGTCGGATGCATAGAGCATTCCGGTCGCAAGCTTGTCGGAGCGGGCCTTCAGCTTGTCGATGATGGCAGAGAGGAAATGGTCGGTATAGAGGATCGTATTGTCGTAGGCGTTGACGATCTCTTCGTCCTTGCAATTGCCGAGTTCCGAGGTGCGGCAATCCGGCGTGAATGTCCTGAACTGATCGCCATAACGGAGGTAATAGGACGGACCGTGGCTGCCAAGCTGGTGGATCACGATGACGCTGTCCTTGGTCACGCGGTCGAGCCAGCTGTCGAGCCTGTCGAGGAAAATATCGTCACTGCATTCGCCGGTCTTGCAGAAAGTGGCGTCACGGGTGGCGCTTAGATCGAAATAGGGAATCCGGTCCGCTACGCCCTTGCTTCCGGTATCATTGTCCAGCCACTGCGCATCCACCCCTGCATGCACCAGAACATCCATGAGGTTCTCATTGGAGAGCGCCTTGCTGTGAGTATATTCCGAGCGCGTGAATTTCGAGAACATGCAGGGAAGTGAGATGGCCGTGGAGGTGCCGCAACTGACCGTGCTCGGAAAATAGAACACATCTCTCTTTTTGAGTTCGGGGTTGGTTTCGCGGCCATAGCCATTCAGCGAGAAATTGGCAGCACGCGCGGTTTCCCCTGCCACGACCACGGTCACACGCGGCTTGCCGACCGCAACGACTGGAGGCTGTACCTTCGCATCGAGACCGGTCTGCGTTACCGTCAACTGCGCTTCCTTGTTGGCGATCTGGAAGTAATGCGCTGTGGCGAACATCGGCGAAATTGGATTGAGGCTTTTGACGATATCCCGGTGCTGACGGATCGCTGTGGTAAAGGTCTTGGAATTCATCGCGGCCATGCCGCCAATGATGACGAGGCAGGCGATGACGCTCAGCGTATTCCAGAACAGCTTCCCAAGGATCGGGCGGTGGTGGATGCGCACGAAAGAAAGAAGGACAATGGGAAGGAGCGCGTAGATCGCCATGTGCAGAAGGAAGGCGGAGGTGATCAGATTGTTTGCTTCGCCGGTGGTGGTCTCGAAGGCGTTGCGCACCATGTCGCGGTCGATCACCGCACCGAAGCGATCCATGAACCAGGAGCAGAGTGCGGAAATGACGATCACCACCATCAGAACCGGCTTCATGATGTACTTTGCCGAGAAGGTGATGAGGAGGGCAGCAAAAAGCGCTCCCATGGCCACATAGAGCGCGTAGATCGCGGCGGGGTAGGCAGACAGATGGGTGTTCACCTTCGACCAGAATGTCTGGTTCATGAAGAACAGCAAATAGAGAGCTGCGATGATGCTCAACGTAATGCTGCCGATTTCAGGACGGCGAAGTTTGCTGCTGTCCAGATGATCCGTCAATGGTGCCACGCGCCCATTCTCCTCGTGCCAATCAATGTGCCGGATGCGCATGAGCGCTTTTTACTTTTCCGGCTAATGAAGGCCTTCTGGAGAGATTTGCTGACACGAGACTGAACGGATCAATCTGGTTATCAAGATAGTTCTTAATTAGGTGAGATAGGAGATAAGCCGACGCTCGTCTGCCCTTAGCCCCGATATGGCTTTTGTCGGCGTTTCCAAAACGGTCTCAAGCCGTTTGATCGCTTTCGGCTCGGTGGCAAGATCCAGTACGGATGGGTGGACATAGCTCTTGCGGCAGATGGCTGGCGTGTTGGAAAGCTCTTCCGCCGCTGCCTCGCAGATGCTCTTGATGGTCGGCGCGCTACCGCTCGCGAGGCGCTCGGCAGCATGGCAAAAGCCAGCCAGCGTGCCACCCCAGGTGCGGAAGGTCTTGGCTGAAATGCCTTCTCCCGCCGTTTCAGACAGGTAGCTGTTGAGCGCGCTGGAATCGATGGGGTGGACCATGTGGTTTTCATCCTGCCAAACGAAAAGCTGTTTGCCGGGCAGATCGGCGATCTCTTCCAGAATCTTTTGCAGCTTTGGGTGCCGAAGGCTGCGGCGCACCTTCTGTCCACCCTTGGCGATAAAACGAAGTTCAATCGTCTCGCCGAGCGACACATGGCGCTTCAGAAGCGTCGTTGCACCATAGGTGCCGTTGCTTTCAAGATAGGTCTTGTTGCCGACGCGTAGATAGGCGGCGTCAAGAAGAAGAACCAATGCTGCGAGCGTTCTGTTTTGGCTGTTGATGTCCTTCTCGATATCGGAAAGCGCCCGGCGGCGAATGGCGGGCAATGCCTCGCCGAACGACTTCAGCTGGAAGAACTTGGTTTCACCGCGGAATGCGTGCCAGTCGACGTGATAGCGATACTGCTTCCGCCCTCTCGCGTCGAAGCCGGTCGCCTGAAGATGGCCCGATGGCTCGATGCAGATCCAGACGCGTTGATAGGCGGGCGGGATGGCAAGTGACCGTATGCGTGTGATTTCGATCTTGTCGGAAAGCAGCGTTCCGTCTGGAAGCCGGTAGGAAAATCCCTTGCCGCGCCGCTCACGGGCGATGCCGGGTTCCTGGTCGCTCACATAGGTTAGGCCGATTTTCTTAAGGAGCCGGGCGGGATGCTGGTTCATGATTTTGGCGCTGCCTTCGAGTTTTCTCAAATAACTGCGCTGAACAGGTGTCCGTTCCAGAAAAAGGAGCGGGACATGCCCGCTCCTTTGAATTTGATCAGACTCCGGAGGATCAGGCGTCCGGCGCCAGACGGATGATCTGTGACTTGCCGCCGCCACGCTCTTCGGTCACGGCGTAGATTGCGCCGTCCTTGCCGAGCTCGACATCGCGGATGCGGGCTTCCAGCGGCAGACGGCCTTCCGAAACCACCTTGTCACCATCCATCTTCAGCACCACAAGACCCTGAGTGACCAGGCCGCCGATCAGGAACGAGCCCTTCCACTCCGGAATGGCATCGCCATTATAGTAGACCATGCCGGAGGGGCCGACGACCGGATCCCAGTAATAGGTGGGCTGCTCCATGCCTTCCTTGGCGGTCGCGCCTTCACCCACCTTGTCGCCGCTATATTCGATGCCGTAGGTGATGACCGGCCAGCCATAATTCAGTCCAGCCTTTGGAAGGTTCAACTCATCACCGCCCTTTGGACCGTGTTCGACGGTCCAAAGGCGCCCTTCGCCGTCGAGGGCGGCGGATTGAATGTTGCGGTGGCCGTAGCTCCAGATTTCGGGCAGGGCGTTTTCGCGGCCGACGAAGGGATTATCCTGGAGTGCCTTGCCGCTGGTGTCAATGCGGAACACCTTGCCCAGTCCGCTGGAGAGATCCTGCGCCTGGACGCGTGGCTCCTTGTCGGAACGCTCGCCAACGGTGACATAAAGCTCGCCATTATTGCCGAAGACGAGACGAGAGCCGAAGTGCTTGTCTCCGTCATAGGTGGGCGTTTGACGGAAGATGACGCTGGTGTTCTCAAGCGCTGCCGTGCCGTCCTTCTCCACCAGCTTTGCCGAAGCCACCGACGTGCCGTTGCCACCATCGCGTGGTTCGGAGAAGGAAAAGTATATCATTCCGGACGTTTCGAAATCAGGCGCCAACGCAATGTCGAGAAGGCCACCCTGGCCGTCAGAGGCGACTTCGGGCACGCCCTCGATCGCGGGTCCGGCCTTGCCATCCTTGACGATGTGCATGGCCCCTTCCTTCGCCAGGACCAGCATCCGGCCATCTGGCAGGAGAGCCATCGACCAGAGATGGGGAAGGTCATCGGCAACAACGGTCTTTTGCAGCGACGGCATTTTGTCGGGCTGTGGTGCGCGTGTCTGTCCTTCAAAAGCGGGCTTCTGGTTTGTCCCATGCGGTGGGTTCGTTTCTACAGGGCTCGCAGATTGCGCCAAGGCGTAGCCGGGAACGGCAAGAATGGCAGATAGAAGTGTGGTGGTCAGCAGGTTTCGAACGCGCGGCATGTAACTCCCTTCCGGTTTAATTGAGCCGACCGGGAACATTTCGGTGCTTTTTAAGTTGCATCAACGTCCGTCAAGAAAACTTGATCGGCGCGTGTACAGTCATATGTAATTTCTCGTCCACACGATTTACCTGGGAACGTTCTTCCGCGAGCGGCGTTTAGCTGCGTCGGTTAGGAGGGCATTATGCAAAGATTGGACAAGGACGAGCTTGACACTACCGAGGTCAAGCCAATTTTGAGCGTGATGGAATTTTGCCGTCGCTATCGACTGGATGAGACCGAAGAGAAGCGTCTTCGCAAACTTTTCGGTGATTTTGCCTCGCGTCATGAGCTTTTGATGAATGCGCAGCGCAAGCCTGTGTTCCGTTAATCGTCGGAAACCTCAGCTTTGAACACCATGAACACGTCATAGCGCGTGTTCTTTCCGCAAATCTGATGGGAGGGCTTTTGAAGCCCCTCCATAGGCGCCGCCCGAAGCGGCCACTTCAGGACCACTCTTTTGTTCGCGGACCGCAAAGCCGCTTCCATCAGTTCCAGCTGGTCCGGGTCTGAACCCACCACATCGCGCAGCACCCGCATTTCTTTTTTCACCAGCGCGCTGTTGTGACGGGGCGGATGCATCGGATCGACCACCACCACGTCGGGCGACAAGGTCTTCAGCAACTCTCGGGAGTCCCCGTGAAGAAGCGTCATTCTGGAGGCGATCTCTTCATATATGCCGCCTGCGGCGAGCGCTCTGGCAATCCCATCTTGCAGATGGGCATGCATCTCCGGCGACCGCTCAATCAGCGTGACACGCGCGCCAAGCGAGGCAAGCAGAAACGCGTCGCGGCCGAGACCCGCTGTCGCGTCGACAATTGTAGGCGTGCGGCCTTTGGTGAAACCGGCGGCCTTCGGCAAAGCCTGTCCCCGCCCTTCACCTGAGCGCAATCGATGACCGACCGCTCCGCCGACGAAATCAACGACAAATTCTTGACTTTCATCTTTCCTTGCCATGGCTCGTCTCAGAAGGGCGCGGGGACGTGAAAGGTCACATGGTGACCGTCCGGATGTTGGAAGCTCAGTTCTTCGGCGTGCAGAAGAAGCCGCTCCGATGCGGCAAGGGCCTCGCCGCTGGCGTAGAATTCATCGCCAAGAATAGGATGACCGAGCGCCTTCAGATGCACCCGTAGCTGATGCGTTCGGCCGGTCAGAGGACGCAGTTCCAGACGTGTCGCGGGCAGCGGCAGACGTTCCAGAACACGCCACTGCGTCTGTGACGGACGTCCATTATCCGGGTCCACCCTATGTCGCGGCTTGTTGTCCGGGTCGATCGCCAGCGGGAGATCGATGTCGCCACCTTCGCCCGTCACCTCGCCCCAGACGATTGCCTGGTAGATTTTTTTCGTCGTCCGGCTTTCGAACTGGCTCGCGATGACAGCATGGGCTTTTTTGTTCAACGACATCAAGACAATGCCGGAGGTATCCTTGTCGAGCCGGTTGATCATCAAGGCAGAGGGGAACTGTTTTTGAACGCGAGTTGCGAGGCTGTCGGCAAGTGCGGGATCTCGCCCCGGTACCGACAGCAGACCGCTCGGCTTGTCCAGCACCAGCAGGCTCTCATCCCGGTGAATGATCGAGATATTGGGTTCCAGCGGTGGATTATAGATCGGGTTGTGCAATTGGCCAGCCATGCGAAGCCTCATAGCATGATTTGCGCCACACGCCAGCGCGGCGCGAGATGGCCTATTCCGGCAGCGGCAGAAGGACACGCCCACTGGTGATGTCCTGGATCATGCGCGCAACGCGTTGCGCCTCGCTTGATGGTACACTGACGCTGAGGTCTGCCCCCGAGCCCGTGAATGTCTCGGCCTCGATGACCAGATGCTCAACGGATAGAAGGCGAGACTTGACCAACGCGAGGTCGGAAAAGCCACAGCTCAAAGTCAGTTGATAGGCAGGAATAATGGCGGTCTTCTCGGCATTCCTGAGACAAGACGCCGCCGTTCCGCCGTAGGCGCGCACAAGTCCGCCACTGCCCAGCAGAATTCCGCCGAACCAGCGTGTGACGACGACCGCGATGCTGTCGAGTTCGTTCCCGTCGATCGCCTGGAGGATTGGCCTGCCTGCTGTTCCTGACGGTTCGCCGTCGTCGTTGAAGCGATAACTTTGGCCGATGCGCCATGCCCAGCAATTGTGGTTGGCTGCCTGGTCCGAATGGTCGGCGATGAAGCGTCTTGCGGCTTCCTCATTGGCAACAGAACCTGCCGTCGCGATAAAGCGGCTCTTCTTGATGTCCTGTTCGAAAGTTTCCGTCCGGATAAGCGTGAACATGACGCCTCAATAGCGCATATACGCGTTGCGGCAAACGTTCGAAAGCACGTGGTGATCTGTGAGATTCACCCCTCACGCCTTCGTTGTTTTGTCGCATGTCGTTCTCGCAAAACCGCTGCACAGTTTTGCGCGACATGCTTTAAGAGGGCCGAACGGGCGAAGGATATTAGTTGGCAATGCAAAGAAAACAGATTGCGATCATCGGTGGAGGCCCGGCAGGTCTGATGGCTGCCGAGGAACTATCCACGTCGGACATGGACGTCACTGTTTATGAATCGATGCCGACCGTCGCACGCAAATTTCTGATGGCTGGAAAGTCCGGCCTCAACATCACCCATGGCGAGGATTACGCCCGCTTCACAACGCGCTTCGGCGCTTCAGAAGCCCGCCTTAAAAGCGCGCTGGACACGTTCACACCGCAGATGCTGCGCGATTGGGCGGAGGGGCTGGGACAGGAGACTTTCGTCGGAACCTCTGGCCGTGTCTTTCCGAAGGCGATGAAAGGCTCGCCTTTGTTGCGGGCGTGGCTCAGCCGCCTCACAGAGCGGGGCGTCGCGATCAAGGTGCGCCATCGCTGGGCCGGGCTGCGTGACGGCGCGCTTCTTTTCGATACGCCGGATGGGCAAATCGAAATCAAGCCGGATGCTGTTTTGCTTGCGCTCGGTGGCGCAAGCTGGCCGAGGCTTGGCTCGACGGGTGAGTGGGTGCAGGGTTTGCGGGAGGCAGGCGTGGATATTGCGGATTTCCAGCCGGCCAATTGCGGGTTCGACGTCGCCTGGAGCGAGCATTTTCGCGAGCGCTTTGCCGGCGAGCCGCTCAAATCCGTTGTCACCTCGTCCGATGCGGGGCGCTTCGAAGGGGAGTTTGTCATCACCCGGCATGGGGTGGAGGGTGCTCTTATCTATGCGCACGCGGCCGCCTTGCGAGACAGTCTGCGAGAAGGCTGTCGGACTGTCCTCACGATCGATCTGGCCCCTGGTCGCTCGGAGGAGCGCATCGCGCGGGATCTGGCGCCGGCATCCAGCAAGGACAGTTTCTCGAACAGGCTGCGTAAAAGCGTGGGGCTGTCTCCCGTCAAGGTCGCGCTGTTGCGCGAATGCGCATCACCACAGCAGATGTCCGCCAGCGAGCTGGCTCGGTTGATCAAGGCGGTTCCACTTGCTGTTTCCGCACCTCGTCCAATTGCCGAGGCGATATCAAGTGCTGGTGGGATTCGCTGGGAAAGTATCGATCAGAATTATATGCTGAAATCCTTGCCGGGATTCTTCGTCGCAGGCGAGATGCTGGACTGGGAGGCAACCACTGGTGGATACCTCCTAACAGCCTGTTTTGCCACAGGAAAGGCGGCAGCCAGAGGTCTGCTGAACCGGTTGACAGACATCGGTTAGTCATATGATCGTCATACCTCTTGCATCGCACATGAAAAAGCGCTTGATAAGTCCATTCAAATGGATAAGCGAAAGCCTGCTTCCATTTCCTGTGTTCAAGACTTGGCGTGGCAAGTCGAAGTTCTTGTTGGTGAATTTGCATGACTGATATGGGTGCGTTTGCGAGTTGGCCTGTCGGCGGCGGAGAGGCGGGTGCCTTGGTACGCGCTTTTGACTGGTCGAAGACGTCGCTCGGGCCGATTGCCGAATGGCCGCAGATCCTTCGCCTGAAGGTGAACTCGGTGGTCAATTCGCCCATCCCCCAGGTTTTGATGTGGGGGCCAGATCATGTGATGATCTATAATGACGGCTACACTGAAATTGCCGGGAACTATCATCCGCACGCACTCGGCGGCACGGTCAACGGCATATGGCCGGAAATCTGGGACTGGAATGAAAAGATCCTGGAGGCAGGTTTTCGCGGAGAGGTGCAGTCCTTTCGCGATCAGAAAATGGTCCTTAACCGCAACGGTATGCCGGAGGAGGTCGTCTTCGATCTCTTCTATACGCCGATCTATAATGACGTCGGCATCGTCGAAGGCGTCCTGTGCACTGTTCTTGAAAACACCGAGAAGGTGAAGACCGTTCAGGCACTGGCCGCTAGCCGCGAAGAACTCAGCCGTCTCACCTCTGCCTTGCCGATCCTCGTCGGTTTTATCGACCTCAACTACACCTATCGCTTTGCCAATCAGGGCTATCTCGAATGGTTCGGCTGGGCACCGGAAGACGTGCTTGGCAAGCGCGTCGTGGACGTCGTGGGCGAGGCATTCTTCAACGAGCGCAAGCCATTTATTCAGCGCGCCATGGCTGGCGAGCATATCGTCTCCGACACCAGCATTCAGCGCCCGGATGGGGCGCGGCATGCGGCTGAAATCCGATACGTGCCGAGACGCGACCACAGGGGCGAGGTGGACGGCTGTTACATCCTCATCATCGATATCGAGACGAGGAAGCGGGCGGAGCGCGAAATCCTCCTCAGCAACAGTCGGTTCAAGGCTGCCGTCGAGGCCGTCCACGGTGTTCTATGGACGAACAGCCGAGAAGGCCGGATGAGCGGCGAACAGCCTGCCTGGTCCCAACTGACCGGTCAAAGCTACGACGAATATCAAGGCTTCGGTTGGGCAGAAGCAGTTCATCCTGGAGATCGTGAAGGATCGATCGACAGCTGGAACCGCGCCGTCGCAGCCAAGGCAACTTATGTCTGGGAGCATCGCGTCCGCCGGCGTGATGGCGTCTATCGCACCTTTGCCATTCGCGGCGTGCCGATCATCGATGCGCATGGCGAGATCACCGAGTGGGTGGGCGTTCATACCGATATTACCGAGCAGCGCAGCGCCGAGGTGGCGCTGAAGGAGCATGCCGCCAGTCTTGAGCGCGAAATCCGTCACCGGATTCGCGCCGAAGACCAGCTTCGTCAGCTGAACGAAGGTCTTGAGGCACGCGTCGAAAAGGAAATTGCCGAGCGTCGTCAGACGGAACTTGCGTTGCAGCAGGCGCAGAAGATGGAAGCGATCGGCCAGCTGACCGGCGGCGTCGCGCATGATTTCAACAACCTGCTGCAGGTCATTGCCGGAAATCTCCAGCTTCTTGCCAAGGATGTGGCCGGCAATGAAAGGGCAGAACGCCGCGTCGGCAATGCGCTTGCTGGCGTCAGCCGCGGTGCAAAGCTTGCAAGTCAGCTTCTGGCCTTCGGTCGTCGTCAGGCACTTGAGCCACGCGTCATCAATGTCGGTCGCTTCGTCGCTGGCATGGACGATCTTTTGAGACGCTCGCTCGGCGAGGCCGTCGAGGTTGAGGTCATCACCGCTGGTGGCCTGTGGAATACCTATGCCGATCCGACCCAGGTCGAAAACGCACTTCTCAACCTTGCGATCAACGCGCGCGACGCCATGGAAGGGACAGGCAAGCTGACGATCGAAGTTGGCAATGCCTCGCTTGATATGGACTATGCGCGCAACCATGCGGAGGTGGAGCCTGGCCAGTATGTCATGCTTGCGGTGACCGATACCGGCTCCGGCATGAAACCGGAAATCCTTGATCGCGTCTTCGAACCCTTCTTCTCCACCAAGCCGGAAGGCAAGGGCACGGGCCTTGGCCTCTCGATGGTCTATGGGTTCGTCAAGCAGTCGGGCGGCCATGTGAAGATCTATTCGGAGCTGGGGCAGGGCACGACGGTGCGCATCTATCTGCCGCGCTCCATGGCGGACGAAGATAGAGAGATTGTCGTTCACAACGGGCCTGTCGTCGGCGGCTCGGAAACGGTGCTTGTCGTGGAGGACGATGACGAAGTCCGCGGCACCGTCGTCGAGATGCTGACCGATCTGGGGTACCGGGTTCTGACAGCGCGCGACGCGCAGGCCGGTTTGACGGTTGCCGAAAGCGGCGTGCCGATCGACGTCATCTTTACCGATGTGGTCATGCCTGGGCCGTTGAAGAGCAGCGAGATGGCGCGCCGCGTCAAGGAGCGCATGCCGCATCTCGCCATCCTCTTTACCTCCGGTTACACGGAAAACTCCATTGTCCATGGCGGCAAGCTGGATCCTGGCGTCGAGCTCCTCTCAAAGCCCTATACGCGCGAAGCACTAGCACGCCGACTGCGCCACGTGATTGCGAACCAAAAGCAGAGAGCCGAATCCACCCGTGACCGAGCTCCTGATCAGGCGGTGGCGAGCGAGCCGACTGCCAAGGTAGAGCCCAAGGACGCGTTGCGTGTCCTGCTGGTCGAGGATGACGACCTGATCCGCATGAACACCACGGACATTCTGACCGAAGTCGGCCACGCGGTGGTCGAAGCCGCGAATGCAACGCAGGCGCTCGACCTGCTGGATCGGGAAGAGATCGACATTCTGGTGACCGATCTCGGGCTGCCGGATATGGGCGGTGCGGAGCTTGCCGTGCTGGTGAAACAGCGCAAGCCGGAAATCGCCGTGGTCTTCGCCACGGGGGACAATTTCCTGCCGAAGAATGCGCCAGCGGGTGCGGTCCTGCTTTGCAAGCCTTACAACGAAAACGATGTGCGCTATGCCATCGGTCAGGCTATGAGCAACTCCTGATCCGTCATGAGCGCGTATCGCGGTCTTTCAGATCGCGATACGCTTGAGGCCGATGCCTTGCCTGCGTCAGTAGCCTTTTTGCATATCGACCGTCGTCGGCAATTCCCCCGTCCTCCGCCAGGTGCGAATATTCTGCGCGACGATTGCGGCAGAGGAACTGCGGTCGGTCGGTGCCGAGATGTGGGGGAGGACCGTAACGCTCGGATGGCTCCAGAACGGTGAACCTTCGTCGAGCGGTTCTTTCTCGAAGACATCGAGCACGGCATGCGCGACATGACCGCTCTCAAGCGATGCCAAGAGATCATCGGCGACGAGAACGGCGCCTCTGGCAAAGTTGATGATCGATGCGCCTGCCTTCATGCGCTGCAAACGGTCGGCATTGATGAGGCCGCGGGTCTCGGAGGTCAACGGAACGAGGCAGATGACGATATCGCTTTTTTCGAGAAGCTCGTTCAGCCCATCTTCACCAGACAGTGTTGTCACACCTTCCAGGTCTTTGAGCGAGCGGCTCCAGCCCATGACATCAAAGCCGGCGCCCCGCAGACGTTTTGCAGATTCGGTGCCGAGCAGGCCTAGCCCGATAAGGCCAACCGTCACGTCTTTCGGATGGCGGTATTCTAGATCTTTCCAGACCTTCTTTTCCTGCTGCCGGCGGTAGGCGGGCATGTCGCGATGCAGGTAATAGGTCCATGCGAGCACCGCCTCTCCCATGACGCGCGCCAGTTCAGGATCGGTCAGACGCACAATGGGCGGCGCTGTCGGTCCGAGTTCCGAAACAATCCGCTCCACGCCCGCCCACAGGCTGTGGATCCATGTCAATCCGGGGAGCCTGGCGATATCGGCTGGATCAGGATTGGCGACGATGGCGACCTCGGCGGCTTGACGTTCGGCGTCCGTCATCTGTCGAATGGAGACGATCTTTTCGTTCGGCATTGCCTTCGCCAAGGTGTCGATCCAAGTCGCCTCCTCGTCATCGGCTGCGCGAGAAACGTAAGCGATAGGGGAGGTCATGGTCATCATCCTGCGTGAGATCGGCTGAGCCGACATAAAGTCGAAAATAACTAGAAATCCACCCCGCGATAGCGCTTGGAAACAAAAAAATGCCCGCTTGAGGGGCGGGCATCTTGTTGCTTGATCAGACCGTTTCTGGCACTGGTTTTTTGGCGTCGCCATAATAGGCGCCGAACTGCTCGTGGTAATGTTCCGAGCCGCCCGGGTCCGCATAGCGCTGAAGCTCTGTCATATCCGTCTTGTTCAGAACGATGCCGAGCGTCTTGCTGGCGATTTCCGGTTCGTGGTTCATCAGGTTCTGAACCATCTGGATTGGCGTCTTGCCCCATTCGGTGACGAAGACGAAGCCATCCACCTGCGAGGCGAAGGCCTTGGCATCGATCACCGGAACGACAGGCGCCAAGTCGACGATGATATAATCGCAGGCTTCGCGCGCAGATTCCATGAATTTACGCATGCCCGCGGATGCCAGCAACTCGCTCGAATGGGCAAACTGGTTGCTGACGGAGACTGGCAGAATGCCCATCTTCGTGCGGCTATCGACCTTGACGGCTTTGGTCCAAGGAACGTCATCGAGAACCACTTCGACAAGACCGGCCGACTGGCGCGTGGTCAGCATACGGCTGAGACCAGGATTGCGAATATCGGCATCCACCACCAGCGTGCGCTTGCCAGTGGTGGCAATGAGACCCGCGAGATTGAGTGCGACGACCGACTTGCCTTCATTCGGCAGGCAGGAGATCACGCCGATCACGCGGCACTGCCGCTCCTGGATCACCACATCGGCTGTCAGTTTCACGTTGCGCAGCGTCTCGGTGAAGCTGGAGCGCGGGCTGTCGACCGCAAGCCTCAGCATCTTTTGGAAAGAGACCTGCCCGTTGTCTTCGATATTGGTATCAGGCACATCCGGTGTGGCGGCGCCCGTTTCCGACTTTCCGGTCTCGACCCCCTTCTCACCAATGAACGGCAGGTAGCCTAGGAAGCGCATCCGCAGATTGTCACGCACGTCGGCGCCGGTGTGGAAATAGCGATCGCGGAATTCCAGCACCGCCGCCAGACCGCCACCCAGCATCAGGCCCAGCACGATAGAAAGCGCCATCGTCATGGTCTTCTTCGGGCTGGAGGGCGATGTCGGCAGACCGGCTTCTGAAATAACGCGCGCCTTGGCAATCGGGAAGGATTGCTTCTGCGATGCCTCTTCGAAGCGACCGAGATAGGACTCGTAGAGTGTCTTCAGCGCGGTTGCCTGCTGTTCCAGTTCCCGAAGCTTGACCATTGTCATATTGGTCTGGGAGTTGCGGCCGGCAACGCGGTCGATGTTATCGCGCAGCGATTGTACACGTGACTGGGTGACATCGAATTCGTTCTTGAAGCTACCAGTCAACTGCTGAAGTTCCTGGTAGATCTGGCCCGCCAGATCCTTTTTCTCGGCTTCGAGAGCGATGGCCTGCGGGTGATCCTTGCCAAATTGCTGGATCACGCCGCGCTCTCGATCCGAAATGCCGATGTAGCGTTTGCGCAGATCCTGAATGACCGTGTTGTCCGTGTCGCGTGCCGAGACCACAGCGTTATTGACCGCATTGTCCGGGCCCTGATCGATGATCGACTTGTACTGAGAGTAGCGGGCCTGTGCCGTCGCCGCATCGGCCTGGGCAGCAATGAGTTGCCCATTCAAGTCGGCAAGTTGACCCTCCGACATCAACTCCCCGCGTGAGGATACAATGTTGTTGTCGGCCTTGTATTTCTCGACCGCCAGAGAAGCGGCCTGTGCGCGCTGGTTGAGATCCGTCAGACGTTCCTGCAGCCAGACCGAAGCGCGTTCCGAAGCATCGAAATTGGCGTTCAATTGCTCGGTCAGATAGGAATTCGCATAGGTCTTTGCGATGTTGGCGGCAAGCTGGCGGTCCGTGGAGCGGATCGAGATTGCGATGACCGAGCTTCGGCCGACGCGCTCCACCGTCAAAGCCTGCTGGATCACGGCAGCCGCCTTTTCCCGTTTGCCGTTACGGATCGCCTCTTCCGACGCGGGGGTGTCGCTCGGTGTCACGAGATCGACCACGGCCTTGACGGAGGATTTGACGAGATCGACCGGGCCGGTCGGCGGGTTGACGATGGTGTCGTTCTCGTCAAGCCTTGCCTTGTCCACGACCGTCAGAGCCATCTCTTTCGACTTTAGGATTTCGACAGCGCTGGCAATCCGGTTGTCGATCACCTGGGCCGCAGGGACAGGGCTTTCCTCCTCGGCATAGCGAGACAGGCTTTCGTCGAGAAGGACCTGAGTCATCGCGGTATAAACAGGGGTTGCCAGAACGAGATAAAGCCCAGCCAGCACCATGCTTGCAACGACGCAAGCGCCAATGATATTGGCCCGGCGCACCACAGCAGCCCATAGGCGGTCGAGGTCGATAAAGGTGTCGGAATCCTTTGCAGGGTCCGGGAAATGGCCGTTCGATCTAAAGGTTTTCTGGTTCATGGACCTACCTTGTCATTTTTATGGGCGCGGGACGCGCGGCATTTTGTTGCCTCGCTTGGTCACCGCAGCGTTCAGTTTCTGGCCGGCGTTGCCGAAGATAAGGCTGAAGGAAGAAGCGTTTTCTTGAGCTTTTGCAGTCTGACGGAAATCGGCATGCGGAGGTGTTTGAGTGCGGCAGGGTCGCGAAGCGCGATCCTGATCGTGTCTGAGACGGAGCGCCGTTTGATGCTGTCGACCAGCATCAGGAAGTGCCTCGCCTGAATAAGACTTTTTGTTCGCTCGGCCTGCGCATCCCTCGCCGCCGGCAGAAGCGTGAACTGACGCAGGAATTCCTTGTCTGCGGCGATCATCGCATCGACATGATGGAGTTCGAGCACGCGCGAAATGGAGCCCTGCCGGATATTATAAACATATCCCGGCATCGGCTCGATGACACAGGAGGCACCGGACGCGAGCGCTGACGCCAGAAGAAGGTAATCCTCGCCGATGCGCAGGTCATGGCGGAAGCGAAGGCCGTGGTCGTTGAGGAAATCACGACGGAAAATCGGCTTTATGTAGCCAAAATTGAAAGTGGACTTGAAGAGGATGTTGGAGCGGATGAAGTCTTCAAGTGTGAGGACCCGTTTCGCTTCAAGAAAGGCGGGTTCGAACATCGTCTCGCGCGGGCGTCCGTCGCTGTAAACGACATCCAGGTTATCGACGGCGATATCCGCATTGGCTTTTTCAGCACGCATGATCATCTGCGCCATGCGATCCGGATAGACCACGTCGTCGGAATCGAGCACCGCAATCCAACGCCCCTGCGCAGCATCGATCCCGGCATTGCGCGCGCCGCCGGGGCCAAAATTGTTGTCGAGGGCAATCAGCTTGACACGGGGATCGCGCTCGACAACTGCCTGTACGACAGCGCGCGTATCGTCCGGCGAGCAGTCATCCACCACGACGACCTCAAGCGTGACATTGTCTTGCGCAAGAGCGCTGTCGATGGCAGCGACAATCGTGTCGGCGGCGTTGTAAGCCGCGATGACGAAGGTCACATCAGGTTCGGTTTGCAATGCGCTCATGCAGCCTCCACGGCGCCGTATTGGCGGATTTCACGAACGCCAAAGATGCCGCTCAGCGATCCGGCATGAAGTGCGGTGCGCAGAGCCGAACGGCTGCGACGGACGGGATCAAAAGCGGTGACCAGCGTGGCGGCGGCGCAATAGGTGATCTTCGCCGCCGTCGAAACGATCAGCGGCAAGCGCCGGAGCCCTGTCTTCTGCTCCGCTTGCAACCGTCCATGCGTCTGGCCCGAGCGAAAACGCCGCTTCGCAAGCCACATGAAGCTGGCACGGCTTTGGGGCACGGGTTCTGTCAGCAAGGCGTTTTCCGAGTAAGCGATACGTCCACCGTCCAGATGCATATTCGTGAAAAAATGCGTGTCTTCCCCGCCGCTCTGCCCGAGCGACAGGGCGAAGCGCCGACCGTTCACCGCAGGAGACGCCATGCGCAGCAGTGTGTTGCATGTGTAGCCGGTGATGATCTCCCCACTCACCCAGACAGGCCGGGTGGAGTGGAAGTCGCCCTTCTTCATCCAGCCCGGCGCATCATCGGCATAGAGCGCTGTCACAGGACCGAGCACGGCATCGGCTTGCGTCTCATGCGCCGTCTTCAAAAGCTCGGTCAGCCAGTTTGCCGGCGCCGTTTCATCGTCGTCGATGAAGGCCAGAAAATCGGCTTCGCATTCGGAGAGGCAGGCATTGCGGGCAATGGAGATGTTGGACTTCGGGCAATGGACGTAATGGATCGGGAAGGGTGAACGCTCGCGCAACGCGTCTATCAACGCGCGCGCCGAGGGTTCGGCGTCATTATCCGCCACGATCAGGCGCACCGACACGCGCTGCGGAACGTCAAGCCGAAACAGCGAGAGCAGCGTATCCATCACCGTCGGGCGGCGATAGGTGCAGATGCCAATATCGACTTTTACAGGAGTTGTGGGATCATACGTCACGAGACAGCCTTTCCTGCCAGTGGCTGGGGCGTGGTGATGGAGCCCAGAAGCTCACGCCAGAAACCTGTCGACCAGGCCAGATGCATGGTCATAGCCGAGACGGCCGCAAGCGGCCCGTAGGGGTTCTTCTCTGCAATTGCCATCCACACCCCATAAGCCAGACATGCGGCAATCCAGAGGCAAAGCGGGATAAGGGCGATCCAGTGGACAAAGCAGAAGAGCGCAAGGGCGGCACAAGGCAGCACCGCAAGCGGGATCATCTGGCGGATTTTTGGAATGGTGCGGTGCTTCAAGAGGTTCTTCGCCCTGCCTCGGCCATAGGCCATATATTGGCGGAAGAGCGGACCGATGCTGGCACGCGGGTAGTAGGTCATGCGCGTCTTGTCGGTCATCCAGATACGAAAGCCCGCCTTGCGCAAGCGATGGTCCAGTTCGGCGTCTTCATTGTGACTGAAGCTTTCATCATAGCCGCCGACGGCCTTGAACGGCTCGATCCGCATCAGGGCATGGTGGCCGTGGTCGATCCAGCGACCCTTGGCGCCTTCGCGATGCTTCGAACCGCCATTGCCGAGCTTGGAATTCTGCGCAACCGCCGTGGCCTTCTGGAACGTGCCATGGCCGACCGTATCCATGGCTACAACAACGGAATCCGCACCCGTCGCGACGGCATCTTCCAGCAGTCTATGGCAATAATCGTCAGGGTAGTCGCCATGCGCATCGATACGGATCATATAGTCGTAGCCCTCTCCAAAGACTTCGACCGCAAGGTTGATGCCCGCGCTCTGGATGCGCTTTGGGTTGGCAAGCAAAATGACGCGCTGATCCTGCCGGGAAAAATCGGCAACGATGTCACGCGTCCCATCCGTGCTGCCGCCGTCTGCGACGATGATGCGATCTTCCGGATGGTTCAACGTGCTGGAAAATTTCAACAGCAGATCATCGATCGTTCGTGCCTCGTTGAGGCAGGGAATGACGATCAAAGTCTTCACACCGGGAATAGAGACTGATTTCATGGTGTCCTCCCGCTTAAAGCCATCGAAGGAACTGCATCGACCGGCCGACCGTCGGTTCGCATGGTCAAGGATTGAAGCACGCGGACAAGCTCGCGGCAGTCGTTTCGATCCGTGATCCATTGCTGCCGGTCGATTGCTGCCAGCGTTTGGAAGCTTTGGAGATAGGAGGCGTCGCTCAATTCGGAAAACAGCGTTTCAAGCGAGGCGACGTCGGCCGTCTCGAGAACATGCCCGATCTTTCGCTGCTGCAAAAAGCGCGCGGTTTCGGTACCGGCGACCGCAATTGGCAGGGCACCATGGAGACAACCTTCATAAAGTCTGTTCGGCAAGAGCCAGCTTGAATTCTGCCCTTCTTCGAAAAAATCGATGGCCCATGTGAACTGGACATCGTTGTAGATCAACGCCAGATCCTCCGGATTTCTGTAGGGGCCATGAAAAGAAAGATGAGGCGCGCGTTCAACGAAGCCGTCGAAGTCATCGAATTCGGAATAGGCCGGGCGGCCGCGCAAGACCACTTCGACCTTGCCGTCCATCTTTGCGGCGAAGTCGGCCAGGATCTTTAGTGATTTGCGGCAGCGCAACGCCCCGAACCAGCCGATCTTCCACGGTTCTCCCGCTTGCGGCAGGCGCGGGGAGGGGGCGCTCATGTCGTCGCCATCCAACGCCAGGACCTTGTTTTCCTGCAAAAGGACGGGAAGGTTAAGACCGGAACGCGGCTTGAAATAATTCTCCATGAATGCCGGTGAGCTGGTGATGAGGAGTTTGACGTTCCGGCCAAGCGCACGCTGAACAGCGTTCAGCAGTTTGCCAGGCAGCCCGTCGTTCAAAAGAAGCCTGTGGATGTCGAGACACTCGTAGACGACCGGGACATCCGCACCGAAATGGCTCACGGCGCGCCGGGCAAGCGCCAGCATTTCCAGATTGCGGGCGATGATGACGTCGGGCTTTTTTACGGACGATAGTTTGCTCGCAAGCGTAAGGCTTGCTTTTGCCACGCAGGCGATCCGCTGGGCAAAGCGGCCATCCGCCGTTTGTCCGAGATCGATCGGGGCAAGGCCATCGACGTCGGCCAGCCCGTTATCCGCGCGCTTGAAACCCGCGAGGCTGACGGTCGCGCCACCGGCCCGCAGCGTCATGACGCGACGACGGATGGCAGGGTCTGCCAGATCATGCGCAAAATAGAGAATGTGGGTCATGTCCGATCCGTTCAGCTTCGTCTGACTTTGGGCAGTCTGCATCAGTTGGTTTGGCAGGCGACGGATTCCGAAAACTGGCACTTGTCGCCGAGCGCGGTGAAGGCGAAGCGATCGACCTGCATGGTCACCGGACCGGAATAGTCGAACTTGCCCATCCAGCTTTTCAGCGTATCGGTACCCCATAGGCTGAAGAAGATTTTCTGGGCGTTTTGCGGGATCTTCGATGGGTCTGTGACCTCGTGAACCATCTTTCCGTTCACGTAGTAGCGCAGTCGCTGCGGCTCCCAGACGAAGGCGTAATCATTAAAGCCCTTGTCGGCACCACCCGGCACATCCACCAGCTTTTCGTTGCCGCCCTTTGCCGAGATATACTGGTTCAGCTGGACCTGATTGCTGTTCTTGCCCAGGATCTCCATGTCGATCTCGTCGTGCGGCTTCTTATCGGTTGGCCCGATATAGGTGAAGAAAGCCGAATTCAGGCCGGAGCCCGGCGCGGTCTTGATGCGCGCTTCGTAGGTGCCGTAGCGATAGCGGCCCTTGGTCTGGATTTCTCCGCAGGAATAGTTGCGGTCCCCGGCCTTTTCATTGCTGAAGCCGAGTTCCAGATGGCCGCTTTCGAAGGCGACCAGCTTCTTGGACCACGTGCAGTTCTGGTGCGGGCCGTTGTTCCAGCCATCGGAAACGTACCAGAAAGAGCGGTCCATGCTGTCGAAGTTCTCGATGAAGGACTTGCCGTTCTCTTCCTGGGAAAAGGCGGGAGATGCGCCGAACGTGATGGCGATCAGTGCGGCAGCCACGATGCGCGGCTGAGATAGGGCGGGGTAGGTCATGTGTTACCTCCGTCGTTGCGTATAGGCGGGATTGGCAGAAGATTGGCGAGCGGTGGCAGCTTCCGTCGCGTCGTTATAGGCAAGGGGCTTCGGCTTGCCGCTACGGCTGCCGGTCAGGACTGCATAGAGCGAGGGCAGCCGGGCGCGGACCTGCGCATTGCTGATGATCAGCAGCACGAAGGTCAAAGCCACTGCGCCGATATAGAAGGCGGGATAGAAGTCGAGATCCCCCTTGTTCCACACCATCCAGAGGATGACGAGGAGGGGATAATGGGCGCAGAAAATCCAGAAGCTCAGGCTGCCGGTTTGCGATAGACGCTGGCCAAGACGGTTCTGCACGAGCAGGGACGAGGCGACCCAGAAGCCCAGCACGCCGAACACCGCCAGCAAATTGCGCATGAGATTGAGGCCGAACGTAAATTCCGGGCCGGTCCAATAGAGCGCGGTGGCAAGCGCGGCGGCGACGATCAGCGTGACCACCGTCAGCGGCTTGGCATAAGGATCGAGCATCTTCAGGTCGACCTTATAAAGCGCAAGCGCAATGCCGAGCGTGAAGCTGAACAGAATAGATTTCTTCTGTACGATCAGCAGACTGAGATCCGGGATCGCCGTCAGGAGCAAGAGAATGGCAAGCGTCGGTAGCGCAAACCGACGAACCAGCAGCGCCAAAAGCGGCGACAGCAGAATGCAGACGAAAAGATCGCGCAGGAAGTAGAGCGGCACGTTGACCGGCAGCTCCTCCACCGCAACGCCATGGCTCAGCATTTCGCGCGGGCTGGCGTTCCACAGGTCAGGAAAATAGCCAACGCCAATACCTGCACGCTGAAGCAGCATGACCGCAATGAAAAGCCCGCCATTCCACAGCAGGAATGGCAGAAGCACGGTCTTGGTCTTGGACTTGATCGTCGCCGGATAGCTGAAGGCATTCCAGCCGCGTCGGAACAGCAGATAGCCCGAGATCGCGCTCAGGCACGGCACACCGATGCGGAACAGGGCATCACCAAGAAACACCCGGACCCAGTCGAAAAATCCATAAAGACCCAGAAACGGACTTGTCTCCGGATCGTGCGGCACGTGAACGAACACGATGCCGGATATTAAAATTATGCGCATCAAATTGATACGGGAAGATAGGTTCTGATCAACAGTCACATCAGTTACCCTAGTTGGGCGGTGTCTCCCCTCACCGCGTTTCACACAGAGCGAACTTGAAGCCCGTGCGCAAAAGTCTGGTTTTCACTTAAGGGCAAAATGTGGCAGCGCGGGAAAATCGCGCCGCAAGATATGAGGGGTAAATGTCTGGATGCTACTTTACTAAAACAAATTATTTTTCTTAAGTATATGATTTTGTTTCACTTATTTTTCTTATCGTGCCGCTGTCATGAGTGTGTCCTGAGGCTGAGAAGAAAAGAGCCGCAATGCTGCATTGCAAAATAAACTCGCGAGTTCGCCGTATTTTCTCACGGCAGTGCGGACAGAATCGCCTCGACAGCCCGTGCCGCCCCGTCAGCTGGTGATCGGGGCAGGGGCGCCTTGGTCCTTGCGCGATCTCACAAGACCGATGATTTTTTGCAGCAATGCGCGTTCGGTCAGCAGGATCAGGACGCCGTAGATCACACCGCCAGCGACAGCGCCGACGAGCACCTGCATGTATGCGTGCGGCAGCGCGTCGCCCGTCCATTGCAGAATGTAGCGGACCGCAAGAGCCATGACGAAGGCCGAGATCATCGGCCGGCTGCTGACATAGAGGCCCGAAAAGAAGGGGGTTTCGCTCGCCTTGAACACGGCCCAGGAATAGGCAATGAGCGTCGCCGCATTGACGATGCAGAGCCAGATCATCGCGTCGATAAGCGAGCCATAAACCGCGGCAGCCCAGACAGCAGCGGTGGTCACGACGGCGCGGATCGTGGCTGACCAGAACAGCACGCGCCCATAGCCGGCACCCTTCAGATAGGGGATGAAGGTGCTGCATGGGGTGAGGATGGCTTTCGACAGAGCGAGAAGGCCGAGCACAGGCCACGCATAGGCCCAGTTCTGGCCGAAGATCACCAGCATTGCCGGTTCTGCAACGGCCCAAAGGCCGAACATCATCGGTGCCAGGATGACGGTCAACACCTGCGTACTGAACATCAGCGCTTCGCGCCGCCGCTGCCGGTCGTCCATCATGCGGCTGAAGGCCGGGAAAAGAACGCCCATAACGGCAGAAAGCACGACCTGGTTGGGAATGCTGGCAAAACGGTTTGAGGCGGAATAGGCGCCAGCATCGGCAAGCCCGAGATAGCGGGCGATGATCACCATCGGCGACTGGAAGGTGACGAAGTTGGCGATTTCCGAGCCCATCAGGCCGGAGCTGAAGCCGAGCAACGGGATCAAGCGTCTCGGCTTCATGACGAGGCGCGGCGTATAGCGCGACACGGCATAAAGCCCGACAAGCCGGATGAGGGCTGCGGCGAAAAGCTGGATGATCAGAGCCCACACGCCGAAGCCGGCAAAGGCCAAGACGACGGCGAGGATGGCTGCAGCACTTTCCGACGTCATGCTCCAGATGGCGTCCTTGCTGAAGTTCATCCGCCGCGCCAGAAGCGAATAGGCAACATCGCCTGCCAGTTGCAGCGGAATGAGGAAGGCCATGATGCGCAGCAGATAGGCGCTTTCCACGGCACCCAAGAGGCCGCCGAAGAACTCTGCGCCAAAGTAGAGGATGGCTGCCATGGTGCAGGAAATCGCCAGATTGGCCCAGAAGACCGTATGGATCGTATCCATATCCTCTTCCTTTTCCACAATCAGAGCGGAGGTCAGACCAGCGCCTGCAATCATCGTCAAAAACTGCACAACAGTGAGCCCGACAGCGACAACGCCGAATTCTTCCGGTGTCAGCAAACGTGCAAGAATCGGGACTGTGACAAATTTAAGCCCGAATGTGCCTGTCTTTGAGAGCACGCTCCAGCCGACATTGGCCGTGATGGTTTTGACGCTTGGGGCTGGAGGCATGGGTCCATCCTGTGTCTGGAGGCCGGCGAAAATCGTGGAGCCGGCGGGAGGGTTGCCACTCATCGGGGCCGTGAGTCTACGGCGGGCCCGACACTTCTTGATGAAACAAGGGGCGAAACAATGGCGAAATTTACAGTCGTTATTCCTTACTACCAGAAGAAGCATGGCATACTCGGTCGAGCGCTCGCATCAGTTTTTTCTCAAGCGTGCCAGGATTTCGATCTCGTCATTGTCGACGACGAATCGCCGTATCCCATTGAAAATGAACTGGCGGAGCTGGCTGAAGAGCAGAAAAACCGCATCAAGATGGTCAAGCAGGCGAATGCCGGTCCAGGTGGTGCGCGCAATACCGGGCTCGATCATGTGCCCCCCGAAACGCGCTATGTGGCCTTTCTTGATTCGGACGATATCTGGACGCCGGAGCACCTGAAAAATGCTGAGCTCAGCCTCGATCGGTTCGAAGGCGAATGCTACTGGGCGTCCATGCAGGCAAGCGATGAGTTCTATTATCACTTCGCCATGTCGGAGCTCGAAAAGAACGAGGGCGCAGCCCGCTTGAGCGAATCACCGCGTGTCATCGAGCTGCCGGATCTCGCCAGCGTCATGCTGCGCAACTGGAGCTTCCTGCATCTTTCCTGCATGGTCATCGGCAGGCCGCTCTTCGAAAAGATCCGTTTCGATCCCGCCCTTCGGCTGGCTGCAGAGGACGTGCTCTTCTTCTGCGACTGCATTCTTGCATCCAGGCGCACCCTTCTATGTGACGATGCCGGTGCTGCACGCGGCATGGGCGTGAACATCTTCCACAGCATCGACAACACCTCGCCGGAATTCCTGCGCCAGCAGTTCAACACCTGGGTCGCGCTCGACACCTTGCAAAGTCGTTTCTCCAAACGTCCCGCCGATGTGGCTTCCATCGCCTCCTACAAGAATACGGCGCGCAGACAGGCGCTCTGGAGCCAGGCCGGCAAGCTGAAGCGTCGCAAGGCGCCGGAGCTTGGCCTTCTGTTCAAATGGATGATGCGTGATCCTGCGATCTTGCGTGCAGCCTTCGAACTTGGGGCCGGCAAGATCGTCCGCTCGAAGTGATCGTCTCTTTCGCGGCTTTCTTTCAGGCCCTTTTTTCACTCAGGAGAAATCCATGAAACCTTACCATTGGGAATCCCATCACGGGAATTTCGGCGACGACCTCAATCTCTGGCTCTGGGATTTCCTGCTGCCGGGGCTTCGCGACGTTCATCCGGATGTTCTGCTCGTCGGCGTCGGCACCGTTCTCAACGATGTGCTCTTCCCTCCCGGCCAGCGCAAGCTGGTGATCGGCAGCGGATATGGCTACGGGGCCGTGCCCGATACATCGAACCCCGATCTTTGGGATATCCGTTGCGTGCGTGGTGAAATGACCGCTGCCAAGCTTGGACTGGCGCCCCAGAAGGGCATCGTCGATCCCGCCGTGATGGTGACGGAGATGCCGGAGTTCCAGAACCTGCAGAAGATCTACAAGAAGACCTTCGTTCCCCATTGGGAATCGGCGGAGTTCGGCATGTGGGACACTGTGTGCGAACCGGCTGGTCTCACCTATCTCGATCCGAGAGGAGAGGCGAAATCGGTCATCAAGCAGATTGCCCAGTCGGAAATGATCGTGGCCGAATCCATGCATGGCGCGATCCTTGCCGATGCGTTTCGGGTTCCCTGGGTAGCGGTCAGCACCTCGCAATCGATCAACAGCTTCAAGTGGAGTGACTGGGCAGGAAGTGTCGGCGTCACCTACGAGCCTCGTTACATTCCCGTCTCCACACGCGCAGAAGCTGCAAAGAAGGGTTCGAAGTTCTGGGGCATGAGCTTTCCGCCTCCGCCCCCGCCGGTCATCGTCGAACACACCTCTGCAGCGCCGCATGACGATGGCGATGTGCTTGTCCGTGCCGAGACCCAACGCCCGCTGCGCAAACTCGCAAAGCAGGTTCTCGCCGCTCCGTCGATTCTGGCGCTATGGCAGGCAAGCCGTGCGGAACCAAGATTGAGCCCAGACGGACGGCTGGAAGAACGTAAGGAGCGCTTTCAGGCGGTTCTGGAAACGGTCAAGCGCGACTACTTCTGAAACAAAACACGCCGCTTTTTCCTTCAGGAAGACAGCGGCGTTCCTTTCAGGAGATAACGGATATCGGCGGGCTGAGTGGGCTTCTTGCGCAAGCGGGCTGTCTTGTCGTGCCAAATCCCGTTGGTGATGGCAGGAACGGCGGGAAGGCGTCGCAATGCATGAACCATGGCGCCACCCAAGCCACGCTGTGACTTGGCGTCGAGGAAATCCCGCAATTCGAACTTCTCCCGAATGTGCCGCTCATGCTCCTTCAGCACCGATTGTTCTTCCGCAGAGAGAGCGTAGTCGGCGAGGATGTTGCGATCGGCCTCGTAGAGCAGCCTCAGATCCTGCGTGCTGTGTCGTCCGCTCAAGGAATTGCCGCGCACGATGGCACCGTAACCGCAATTGCAGATGACCTTGTATCGTGCGCCTGAGGCAAGTGCCCGAACGTAGAGTTCGTAATCCTCACCAAGCCGCAGAGCTTCGTCATAGCGAAGCTGGTGCCGGTCGAGAAACGATCGGCGGATGACGGGTTTCAGAAAGCCGGTTTCACCGCGCTCGATACCCCTCGTGGAAATATTTCCCGTCACGAATTCCGTGAGCGTCAGGAAGTGATGTTGGGGAGCGAAGCGACGGGGAACGATATTGGTGGCCGAAGGTGACCCTTGCTGAATGAAGGCAATATTGTCCGCCACCAGATCCCAGTCGTCCTCCACTATCATTGCGGCAAAGCGCCCTTTGAAGAAGAAATCGTCAGCATCCAGAATGCTGATCAGCGGCGCAGAGGAAATGCCGATCGCATGATTGCGCGCGGCGGACGGGCCGCGATTGACGTCGAAGCGGTCGACGATCAGCCGCCCCGTTCCATCATCGCATTGCTTCGCAACCTGGAACGTGTCGTCGGTGGATGCATCATCGATGACGACGACCTCCGAGACTTCCGGCTCCACCAGCGCTGATCGGATCGCCTCGGCGATCGTCGATGACGCGTTTTTAGCCGCTATGATGACGCAGATGGATTGTGAGCCCATGACTTCGCTCCCGTTCTTCAGCATTCGATACGATTACTGGAGAGAAAACATGTCAGGGATGAGGAGAGGGAAGTGCTATTTCGCACCTGCGAAATATATTCAAAGCGCTTCAGGAGGTCAGCGCGGTCAGATATCCTTCAGCGTCGGGCGATGACGACTGACGGCCGGGATGGCTTCCGGGCCTGCCTGGTCGGCTGAAGCAGGTCGATCCTTCTGAAATTCCAGTGTCTTGCGCATGCGCTTCTTCTCGCGCGATACCATGAAGACGACACCGATGAAGTAGCAGATCTGAATGACGACAAGCGAGATGGCCGTCTGTATAAACGTCGTGTAGAAGGAGCCATGGATCCAATAGGTCGCCACTGCGAACACCAGCAAGGCGCAGATCATGCTGACGAAAACGCGGGGCGCGTACATGTCTCTCTCCTCGCCTGATGCTATCCCGATCTGTGGGATACAATTTTTCATCGGTTCTTTTTCCATAAAATATATGGGCAAATTGGCGTCGTTTCAACCAAGTAATAGGCTCAAATACCCCGCCGAACATGAAATTCAGGTAAGGTTTCAAAGTAAAAATCTACTCAACAAGGATATTTTCGAATCAGAGACTGCGCCATCGAGCGATAGGCCGTTGCGGGAATCCTACGCAAAATTCGGCGTCGAGTTGCCGATAACCGGTTCCGCTTCGCCTCTGCAGACTTCGTTAACTATGTAGCCCGTAAAACTTGGGAACCGATTCTCAAGCTGTCAGGTGTACGTGTGTCCAAGCGTTCCGAAGTAATTGCGTTTCCCGTCAAAAATCGCATCCGCGACATTCAGCGTTGCGTCGACATGCTGGAGACCCTCCAAGGGGATCAGGCCAATCGGTTCTGGCGGGATGAGTGCCGCGCGCTTGCTGCGCATCTGACGGAACTCGGCTACGACGACACAGCCATGCGCCACGAGGTCATGGAATTCCAGAACGCGGTCCAGGCGCAGCTCTGGGCGCAATCCCAGACCGAAGAAGCCGCACGCCGCGACACGTACTAAAGAGCGTCTGGCGACCCGCCAACCACGTCTAGCTTTTATCGCGCGACTTGTGGCTGCGCCGTGAAGGTGCTGCGACGGAGTTTCTCACCACCAGATCGGGTGTCAGCAACACTTCCTGTTGGGTCGGCTCTTCATTGTTGAGAAGCTGCAACAGAAGCGCCATTGCATGTTTGCCAATGGCGCTGCGAGGCTGGCGAATGGTTGTGAGCGGCGGCGACATGAAGACGGCTTGCGGAATATCGTCAAAGCCGGTGACCGAAAAATCGTCCGGCACATCATAGCCGCGGGCTGAGAGGCCGATCATGACGCCAATCGCTGTCTGGTCGTTGACGCACATGAAGGCCGTCGGCAACCTGTCGCGCATGAACAGCTGCTCCACCGCCAGCCTGCCGCTTTCCAGTGTCCCATCACCTTCCAGAATCATGCGGCTACTTTTGGGAAGTCCAGCCGCGTCCATCCCTTCGTCAAACCCTGCGCGTCTGCGCATATAGGCAAGGCGGACTCTGGAATCGCCAATGAAGGCGATGTGCTCGTGGCCCTCGGCAATCAGCATATCCACGACTTTTCGAGCGCCGGCGGCATCGTTGACGCCGACATAGGGAATGCCGCCATTGAAGATCGGCTCGAAAACGCCGACGCTTGGCGGAAGACGCGCCGTCATGGCCTGGTGGCCGAAGGGCAATATCCCGGTAAAAAGGATGAGTCCGGCCGTCTGGTTGGCGTTGAGGAATTTCAGATATTCCAGACCGCGTTGGGCATCGTTCTGGGTGTGGCCGATCAATATGCCATAGCCGTGGGCCCGTGCCTCATTCTCCAAACCGATGAGGATATTGGAAAAGTTGGGGTCGCCGATATCGGGTGCCACCACAAGAATCATGTTGGAACGGCCGAGTCTCAGGCTACGCGCGACCGCATTGGTGGTGTAGCCTGTGACGGCAATGGCTTGATTGACCTTCAACCGGGTAGAATTGGCAACCTTTTCAGGGTTGTGGATGGCGCGCGATACGGTGGCAATCGATACCTCCGCAATACGGGCTACATCTTCTATCGTGGCTGGTGGCGAATTGGACAAAGATAAGCCTCGGGTCTATCTGCGACCGGACACTACACACGCCGCGCGTTGCGTCAAATGGATTGATCACATCTGTGTAACAACTGCGAATGTAAACCTTTACATCGATCATGTAAAGGTTTACACCAGCCTTGCGGAATGGGAGCCGCATGGAGGAGTGGGATGGAAACCGTCGAGAACGGCAATGCTGTGCTATGCGCGCGCCGGGTTTCAAAATCGTTCAATGGAGTTCAGGTCCTCTTCAGCGTCAATTTCGAGCTGAAGGCAGGCGAGATCCACGCATTGATGGGTGAGAACGGCGCCGGTAAATCGACACTGGTCAAGGTCCTCTCCGGCTTCGAGCAGCCGAGCTCCGGTGAAATCCTTCTGGACGGAGAGCCGGTGAAGCTGCCGCCGAACGGCGCCGCAGAGGCGCTCGGCATTGTCATCATTCACCAGGAATTCAACCTCGCGGACCACCTGACCGTGGCTGAAAGCATCTTCCTCGGTCGCGAGGTGACCCGCTTCGGCGTGCTCGACAGAAAGTTCATGCGGGCGGAGACGCGGCGCATTCTCGATCTCCTCAACTGTCATGTCGATGAAGACGCAATGATTTCGAGCCTCTCCATCGCGGAAAAACAGATGGTGGAGATCGCCAAAGCCATTAGCCGCGAAGCGCGCATCGTCTTCATGGATGAGCCGACCGCCGTTCTTTCCCGTGAGGAGACGAATTACCTCTTCAAACAGGTGCGTAAGCTGCGCGACCAAGGGACCAGTTTTGTCTTCGTCTCGCACAAGCTGGATGAGGTGATGGAACTGACCGACCGGGTGACCGTGCTTCGCGACGGCCATTGGGTGAAGACTGCACCCACCTCGATGCTGGATGGCGAAGCGATCGCCCAGCTTATGGTGGGGCGTGAGCTTTCGAGCCTCTACCCGGCAAAACGCGAGCCGGACGTCGACGAACAGATCGTACTCAACGTCAAAGGCCTCTCCACGGGTTATGTGAAGGACGCCAGTTTCGAACTGCGCAAAGGCGAAATCCTCGGCTTCTCCGGTCTGATCGGCTCCGGCCGAACCGAGTTGATGGAGGCGATTGTCGGCATCAAGGCAAGCCAGGCGGGAGAGGTGGAGGCCAATGGTGTCACGCTGCCATCGCATGATCTGCACGCGTCGATCGATGCGGGGCTGGCTTACATGACCAAGGATCGGAAATCCAAGGGCCTGTTGCTGGGCTCGGGCATGGGGCTCAATCTCACCCTGCAATCGCTCGACCGCCATGGCCACTTCGGCTATCTCAGCTCCGGCAGTGAGGCGAAAGCGCTGGAAAAGGCGCGCCGTCGCTTCGACATTCGTGTGCGAGACGGCAATGTGATGGTGGGCCGCATGTCCGGTGGCAACCAGCAGAAACTTCTGTTGGCGAAAGTCATGGAGACCGAGCCGAAGATCATCATCATCGACGAGCCGACACGCGGCATCGATGTCGGTACCAAGCAGCAAATCTATCATTTCATCTCGGCGCTTGCGCGAGACGGTCATTCAATCATCGTCGTCTCTTCCGAAATGCAGGAAGTCATCGGACTTTGCACCCGCGTTGCGGTGATGCGCGAAGGCCGGATCGTCGGCATGCTCGAGGGTGACGAGATCAACGAACACGAAATCATGCGCTATGCCGCCGGATTGAAAACAAAAACAGCCGCCTGAACGACCCTGTTAATTGAGGGGTCGTCGCGGGCAACAGGGGCAGGACGGGAGGTCTGTTGTGGGTATGAGTGTAAGTGAAGACGGCAAGGAAAAGAGTGTCCGCCGGTCGCGATCCTTTCGTGACGTGGATCTGCGCGCCGTGGCGCCCTTCGTTGCGCTGTTACTGCTTTTGATCGTCGGCGCGCTGGTCAACCCGAACTTCATCAGCATCAACAATCTGGCCAATGTCGCAACCCGTAGCGCTTTCATTGCGATCATCGCCGTCGGCGCCACCTTCGTCATTTCCGCCGGAGACCTCGATCTCTCGGTCGGATCCATGGTTGCCTTCGTTGCAAGCCTTATGATCCTGCTGATGAATTCCGGCACGATTACTGACCCCGCACTAATGCTGACAGCGGCGATTGTGTTCACCGTCATTGCCGGTTCGCTTTGTGGCCTTGCCAACGGACTGATCACAACGGTCGGCAAGATCGAGCCTTTCATCGCAACGCTTGGCACAATGGGCGTTTTTCGCGGCCTGACGACATGGCTGTCCCAGGGTGGCGCGATCACGCTGCGCGAACCACAGTTGCAGAGCATGTACCGACCTGCCTATTTCGGTACGATCTTCGGCATTCCCGTTCCGATCATCGTCATCCTTGCGGTGACGGCGATTGCGGCTTTTATCCTCTACCGCACGCGCTATGGCCGGCATGTAACCGCAGTCGGATCGAACCGCGACGTTGCCAAATATTCTGGCGTCGCCGTCAACCGCGTCCGCACCATCGCCTTCGTCATCCAGGGACTATGCGTCGCGATCGCCGTTCTTCTCTACGTACCGCGGCTTGGCTCCACGTCCGCCACGACGGGCATGATGTGGGAATTGCAGGCGATTACGGCTGTCGTCGTTGGTGGCACGGCGCTGAAGGGCGGGGCAGGCCGCGTATGGGGCACCATTTGCGGCGCTTTCATTCTCGAACTCGTCGGCAACATCATGCTGCTCTCCAACTTCATCAGCGAGTATCTGATCGGTGCCATCCAGGGTGCGATCATCATCATCGCCATGTTGGTACAGCGTTCGCTGATGCGCCAGCGGTGACAGCTGGCTGCCCTAAGGCGGGGCGGCGTGCTCAAAGCCTTGGAGTGCTTTTGATTGTCCATCGGACGCAAAGCGCTCCGGAAACACCGGGTCGAGAGGTCGCCCGGCTTCGGAATCGAGACCTTATCTGTTGGGAGGAAGACACATGCGTAAAAGACTGTTGGGAATGGCTGTCGCCATGGTGGCGCTGGCGGGGGCAGCACATGCGGAGGACAAGAAGGTCACGATCGGCGTTTCGATCCCGGCCGCCGACCATGGCTGGACATCGGGCGTGGTGTTTCATGCTGAACGTGTTGCCAAGCTTCTGATGCAGGAGCATCCGGGCCTCAACGTTATTGTCAAGACATCGCCCGATGCCGCAACGCAGGCGAATGCGGTACAGGATCTCGAGACCCAGGGCATCGATGCGCTGGTCATCCTGCCGTCCGATCCTGATCCGCTGGTCAACGCCATCAAGGAAGTCAAAGGCAACGGCAAGTTCGTCGCCCTCGTCGACCGCGCTCCAAGCGTCAATGACGACACCGTGCGCGATCTCTATGTCGCCGGCAACAACCCGGCACTCGGCGAAGTCGCGGGCAAGTACATCGCGGAAAAGACACCGGAAGCCGAGGTCGTCATCATTCGCGGTCTTCCGATCCCGATCGATCAGCAGCGCCAGGACGGTTTCGACAAGGGCATTGCTGGCTCCAAGGTGAAGGTTCTCGACCGCCAGTTCGGCAACTGGAACCGCGACGATGCCTTCAAGGTGATGCAGGACTATCTGACGAAGTATCCGAAGATCGACGTCGTATGGTGCCAGGATGACGACATGGCTGTTGGCGTTCTGCAGGCCATCGAGCAGGCCAAGCGCACCGACATTCAGTATGTCGTTGCCGGTGCAGGCTCCAAGGACATGATCAAGAAGGTCATGGATGGCGACAAGATGATCCCGGTCGACGTTCTTTATCCGCCGTCGATGGTGGCAACCGCCATGGAGCTGACCGCTGCCAACTTCTACGATCAGGTTCCGGTTCGCGGCACCTACATTCTGGATGCCACGCTGGTGACGAAGGACAACGCGAAGGACTTCTACTTCCCGGATTCGCCGTTCTGATCCTATCAGAGCATATGATGAGAGGCCCGCTGTCGAAGCGGGCCTTTTGCGTTTAGAGCGCCCTGCGCCGTGTTGGACGGACCAAGGCCGCCTTACTTCACAATGCTGTCGCTCAAGAGAAGCGATTGGCGCGGAAAGGGTCGACGGGGATCGACGTATCGCGCTCGCAGACCAGTTCCGTGACAAGACGTGCTGTGGCCGCCGATTGCGTCAGTCCGAGATGGCCGTGGCCAAAGGCGTAGATGACGGAGCGCGCGGCACGCGACGGCCCGATCACCGGAAGACTGTCCGGCAGCGAGGGGCGGAAACCCATCCATTGCTGACCGCCTTCGGTTTTCAACCCGGGCAGGAACCGACTTGCCTTTTTCAGCATCGCTTCGGAGCGGCGGAAATTGGGGGGCAGGTCGAGGCCGCCGAGTTCCACAGCACCCCCGACGCGCACGCCACTCGACAGTGGCGTGACGACAAAGGCATGGTCGTTGAAGTAGATCTGGCGTTTCAGATCGAAACTGCCTGCGGGAAGGGTAGTGTTGTATCCACGCTCGGTTTCAAGCGGAACGTCATTGCCAAGAGATGCGGCAAGCGGCTTCGACCAGGCGCCGGCTGCCAGGATCACCTTGTCAGCGTCGATCTTGTCGCCATTGGCAAGCGTCACGATGGTGCTTTCGCCAACCGCTTCGATTTTTACGGCCTCACCTTTTCTGAAGCTCGCACCGCGCGCAATCACCAGTTCGGCTATGGCTTTGGTAAACTCGTGAGGGTCGCTGACCTGCAGGCCTGACGGCGTATAGACCGCATGCTTGAACTGGGACGCGATCCCTGGCTGCAGCTCATCGATCTCGGTACGGCCGATTTTGGAGAAGACGAAGCCGGCTTTGGCCTTCTCATCCCAGTGATGGCTGGACGCATCGAAGCTCGCGCTCGTATCGTAGAGATCGAGCGTGCCGGTGTTGGAGATGAAGGAGGACAGTTCCGGCATCGCGGCCACATGCTGCATCTCGGATGCGGCAAGCGCCATCATCCGCGTCTGCACCCGCATGCCGTGTTCGAACATGCGCGGCGAACTGGCCTTCCAAAAACGCCAAAGCCAAGGTGCGATTTTGTGGGCGTAGGCCGGCGGAACGCTCAGCGGGCCGAGCGGATCGATCAGCCACTTCGGCGCCTTCTTCATAATCCCGGGGGCTGGCATCGGAATGATTTCCGGAAAGGCCAGTATGCCGGCATTGCCGGCACTGGCGCCGCGGGCAATTTCGCCGCGCTCCAGAAGCGTGACGGACTTCCCTTCTTTCTGCAAATAAAGCGCCGACATGACGCCGACGATCCCCGTGCCGATGACCAGCACTTCGCATTTGCCCAGAGAGCCGTTTCTATCCATGTCTCATCCATTCCGAACGAGATAAGCGCCGATCGCAAATCCGTCGCTTGCCTACCATTTTTGAATATTGTTTGTCGACTGGGGCGTTTCGTGAGAATCCACGCCAAGCACTTCAAGAGACCGCGTCGTGCTTCATGGCTGTTTCGAGGATTTCACTACATTGTCCGGCGTGATCAAAGCATAGCTGAACCGCTGCATCTTACCTTCGACAGGAAAGTACATCGGCGCCTCGAATGTGTTGACGCTTATGTCGTTCAACGTCACACCCATTTGCGCCTGCAGCCAATCCACCATGCCAGCCGACTGGTCGCGTCCGGTAACCCAGACAAACAACACGGGATGATCGCTCGACAGCGCGAAGGCCGGATCGAAGTCGTCATAGGTGGTGGTGGCAACCGTGGTGTCTGGGAAGACAAACCGCAGATTTCCACCGGTGTACCAGTCGGAGGTCACGATCAGGGAAGGCGAGATTCCCTTCTCCTGAATGTGCTGCCGGAAGACCTGCCAGTCATTGTTGGATCTCGATGTCTTGCCGAGCATCGCCTGGACCGGCACGGAGACGATCAAAGCGACGGGCAAAATTGCTATGACGACGAGGCAGACGGGGAGAACCTTCTTAACGAAAACGGCCGGATCGAATGACCTCTGTTCAAGCCACAGGGCTGCGAGGATCGGGAAGGGCATGACGAGCGGGAGCAACCATCTGTCTCTCACCTCCGTCATCGTCGTTGCTATGATGACGACGAGGAGAACTGCCGCAAGCGCGATGAAGTAATGCAGGAAGAAGCGGAGCCAAGGCGAGACCTGTTGCTCGCCTGCTTTGGTGTCCGTCCTCTTGGCACGCGATGCGATGAGAACCAGCGCAGGCAGGATCATCACAATCGCCGATCCAGAAAAGACGTGCGCGATGCCCGTCAGAATCTGCATCCACCGGCTTTCAGGCGCCTCTTCCGCCATCCGCCGCAGTGTCACATCCGAGGCGAATTGCAGGTTGTCGAAGAGCCATATCGAATGCGGCAGGAAGACGAGAAGGCTGATCCCGATCGTCAGCAGAATGCGCCAATCGAAGATGCGCTCGCGCCCCTTTGGATGCAGCCAGACGGCAAGGAGGATCGCGGGAAGGATGAGGACAAAATTGTATTTCGACAGCATCCCAAGGCCGACCGCAACTCCGGTCAGCACATAGCCCATCGTGGTTGGCGTCTTAAGAAGCCGGACGCTCAGATAGATCGCCCACAGGCTGGTCAGCATCAGCATCGTCGTGTGCGTGAGATCGCGCTGCGCTTGCCAGAACAGCTGAGGGCTCACGAAAAATGCCAGTGACGCAACCAGGACCAGAGACTTCTCTCTCAAGACAAGGTCGGACAGTTTCACATAGGTCGCAAATACCAGAAAAAGAATGAGGTTCTTGGCAACAGCAAGACCCAGCACAGAGGTGCCGAAGATCGCAAAGATTGCCTGCTGGTACCAGTTATAGAGCGGTGGCTGGGCGTCATAGCCGAGCGCCAGCCACTGGGCAAACAGCACCTGCTGTGCTTCGTCTATACGTAGTGCCGGAGGGAGCAGGAGGCGAACGGCGATCTGAATGAGAAAGTAGACGCCAAAAAGGGCAATCACCGCGTTCGGATTGTTCACCAGAGAGTTTGTGAGCCGCTTGTAGAGACTGTTTATGCCCGACGCTCTATGCTCCAGACCTGTGCAGAGTGCCATAGTGGATCCAGCTTTTCGTGATGCGCATTCGCCAGACTGGCGAATGTTTGCGGGGGCGTTTTAGCATGGCCTAATTATTTTGCGCGTGAAAAATCACGGTTTCGAGACAGAAAATTCTAGAGGATCTTTTGCGTAGCGAGGATGCCCGGCCCACCGGGCACTCCCCTTGGCATTAGCGTCCGGCGTTGTAGGCAGCGATCGCGGCCATGTTGACGATATCGCTGTCCTTTGCACCCATGGCGGTGATCTGTACCGACTTGTCGAGACCGACCAGCAGCGGACCGATCACAGTCGCACCGCCAAGTTCCTGCAGCATCTTCGTCGAGATCGACGCGGAATGGATTGCCGGCATGACGAGAACATTGGCCGGTCCAGAGAGCCGTGCGAACGGATACTGGCTCTGCATCTTTTGGTGGTTGAGGGCGATGTCTGCCGCCATTTCACCGTCCACCTCGAAGCTCACATTGCGCTTGTCGAGAATGCGAACCGCTTCGCGAACCTTGTCGGAACGCTCCCCGACGGGGTGCCCGAAGGTGGAATAGGCAAGCATCGCAACGCGCGGCTCGTAGCCGAAACGCCGCGCCAGTCCTGCCGCTTCTTCCGCGATATCCGCCAGATCTTCGGCCGACGGCATGTCGTGAACGGCCGTATCCGCGACGAAGACGGTGCGATTGCGCGAGACGACAAGAGAGACGCCGATGACGCGGTGGCCGGGCTTCACGTCGATGCAGCGGCGTACGTCTTCAAGCGCGGTGGAGTAGTTTCGCGTCGTGCCGGTCACCATAGCATCCGCATCGCCCATCGCCACCATGCAGGACGCAAAGTGGTTTCGGTCGTTGTGGATCAGGCGCTGGACATCGCGCAGCAGCAAGCCTTTGCGCTGCAGGCGGGCGTAGAGGTAATCGATGTAGGAATCGACCCGCTCGGACAGGCGCGCATTGGTGATCTTAATGTTCGGACGGTCGAGATCAATGCCAGCGCGCTCGGCGTTAGCCTTGATGATGTCGTCACGACCGAGAAGAATGGCAGTGCCAAGCCCTTGCGCGGTAAACGAGATCGCCGCGCGCATGACCTGCTCTTCTTCGGCTTCAGCGAAGACCACTCGCTTTGGCGAGCGGCGGATGCGCTCGTAGAGGCGCTGCGTGGTGGATGCCATCGGGTCGCGGCGTGCAGATAGTTCGCGGGCATAGGCATCGAGATCGGGGAGCACGCGACGCGCAACGCCGGTCTCGATTGCAGCCTTCGCGACGGCGACCGGGATCGCCGAAATCAGGCGGGGGTCGAAGGGAACAGGGATGATATATTGCGCCCCGAAGCGGGGACGGTTGCCCTGATAGGCAGCAGCCACATCGTCCGGCACGTCTTCGCGGGCGAGATCGGCGAGCGCCTGGGCGGCTGCGATCTTCATCTCGTCATTGATCTGACTTGCACGCACATCGAGCGCGCCGCGGAAGATGTAAGGGAAGCCGAGAACGTTGTTGACCTGGTTTGGATAATCCGAACGCCCCGTTGCCATGATGGCGTCATCGCGAATGCGCGAGACTTCTTCCGGTGTAATTTCCGGATCGGGATTGGCCATGGCGAAAATGATCGGCTTCGGTGCCATGGAGCGGATCATCTCTTCGGTGAAAGCACCCTTCTGCGAGAGACCGAACACCACATCCGCGCCCTTCATCGCTTCTGCGAGTGTGCGGTTGTCGGTCTTCGTTGCATGAGCCGACTTCCACTGGTTCATGCCTTCGGTGCGTCCCTGATAGATGACGCCCTTGGTATCGCACATGGTGATGTTGGCAGGGTTGAAACCCATGGCCTTGATCAGGTCCATACAGGCGATCGCCGCCGCACCTGCGCCGTTGCAGACGAGCTTGGTGGTGTTGAAGTCGCGACCCGTCAGCGCGATGGCATTGATGAGACCGGCAGCGGCAATGATGGCGGTGCCGTGCTGATCGTCATGGAACACCGGAATGTCCATGAGTTCGCGCAGACGGCTTTCGATGATGAAACATTCCGGCGCCTTGATATCTTCGAGGTTGATGCCGCCGAAGGAGGGGCCCAGATAGCGCACGCAATTGATGAAGGCGTCTGCGTCTTCCGTGTCCACTTCCAGATCGATGGAGTCGACATCGGCAAAGCGCTTGAAGAGGACGGATTTGCCTTCCATCACCGGTTTGGACGCCAGCGCGCCGAGGTTTCCGAGGCCAAGGATGGCAGTTCCGTTAGAAATGACCGCCACCATGTTGCCGCGCGTGGTGTAGTCATAAGCGGTGGCAGGATCTTCCGCGATCGCCTTCACCGGGACTGCGACGCCGGGGGAATAGGCCAGCGACAAATCCCGCTGCGTTGCCATCGGCTTGGTCGGAACGATTTCAAGCTTGCCGGGACGGCCTTCCGAATGGAAATCCAGGGCTTCCTGATCCGTAACCGATGTTCTTGTGCTGGCGGGCCTTGACGAGTCTGACATGAGCTTGCGGTACTTTCCGTCTATCAACAGTATAAAATCTTTGCCGTAGTTATTGTATTTTCGGCGCTGGTGCCAAGGACTGAATGTTGTTCACTGCAGCAAAATTGAAGACGAGGACCACGGAGACAGATTCAATCGATTAGTCTGCAACTCTTCTTGTCAATCTTTGGTTCGGACGCCGGGCGCAGTGTGGATAACGGGGGAGGGCAATGCCGCTCTTGTGCTGCTGTCGCGTCCACACCATCGGGAGTTTGTGGTTTACGCCGGCTCACAGGCTTTTCTGTCCGCGGGACTATTGATAAGTCCTCCTTATGAAAATGACTCTTTCGCCATTGTCATTCCGGCCCAGACGACGCTATACCGCCGGTAGTGGTTTTGGATGACGGCAATGTCTCGTCCTCCGAACCCTGGGAGGATTTGTTCTGGTATTTTGGTCGTCGGCCACAGGGTCGGCGACGATCTATGCAATGAATGGATCGATATGACTGTCACGGCGGACGTCTTTCCCCTCAATCCTCCTTGTTCGGTTGCGCCAACCTCATCGAGGTTCCGTCCAGAAACTCTTCCTGCGAACTGTCCCGGCGGTGCCGGAAACCGAACGATTATCGAGCCTTCCTTTTTTCGGTGGCTCTCCAACCGGATATTGACTCTATGAATAAATCTGCAAATTCACTTTCACTTCCAGCCAGATTATGGCTGTTGGTGCTGGGCGTGGTCATCCTGGCCGCGGGCTTGTTCTTCGCCATCGGCGGTGGCAAGCTCTTTTCGCTTGGCGGCAGCCCCTATTTCGTCACGGCAGGTGCAGCGCTCGTCATCTCGGGCCTGCTGATCGTTCTGCGCAAGCCTGCCGGCGCTCTTCTTTTCGGCCTTGTTTTCATCGGCACCGCCATCTGGGCGGTGTGGGAAGCAGGCTTACACTTCTGGCCGCTGATCTCGCGTTTGCTGGCGATCGGCGTCGGTGCAACGGTGGTTGCGCTGTCCTATCCGCTTTTGCGGCGCGCGCAGGGTAAGACACCTGCCTATGGTTCCTCCTTTGCCATTGCTGCCATCTTGGCCATTGCCTCCGGTGCCGGTTTCGCCGGCATGTTCGTGGCGCATCCAACTGTCGCCTTCAAGGGCGAGGCGGCTCAATTGACTCCGGTGACGTCTGGCGATGAGCAGAAGAACTGGGAGCATTACGGCAATACCGCAGGCGGCAGCCGTTTCGTGGCTCTGGATCAGATCACCCGTGACAATGTCAAAGACCTCAAGGTCGCCTGGACCTATCACACTGGCGATACGCCGATCAGCCCCGGTGCAAACGGTGCGGAAGATCAGGAAACGCCGCTACAGGTGGGCGACACTGTCTTCCTTTGCACACCCCACAACAATGTCATCGCTCTCGATGCCGATACGGGTGCTCAGAAGTGGAAGACGGACATCAACGCCAAGTCGTCCGTCTGGATGCGTTGCCGCGGTCTTGCCTATTTCGATGCTAAGGCACCGTTGCAACAGCCGACCGTACCTGGCTCCACCCCTGTCACGCCCGTGACCGTTGCAGACGGTGCGCTTTGCCAGCGCCGTATTCTGATGAACACGATCACGGCTGAACTGATTGCGCTCGATGCCGATACTGGTGCTTTTTGCCCAGACTTCGGCACCAATGGTCGCGTCGATTTGAAGGTCGGGCTCGGCAACGCACCTGATCCGCAATATGTGCTGACCTCCGCGCCAACGCTTGCGGGCACCACGGTCGTGGTCGGTGGTCGTATCGCCGACAACGTCCAGGTGGATATGCCAGGTGGCGTGATGCGTGGCTTCGACGTGATCACCGGCGAGCTGCGCTGGGCCTTCGACCCGGGCAACCCCGAGATCACCAAGCTGCCGCCCGAAGGCCAGACCTATACGCGCTCCACGCCGAATGTCTGGGCCGCAATGTCCTATGATCCGGTGCTGAACACCGTCTTCATGCCGGTCGGCAGCCCCTCCGTCGATCTTTACGGCGCAACGCGCACGCCGCTCGACCATAAATACGGCGCATCGATGCTCGCTCTTGACGCCACAACGGGTCGTGAGAAGTGGGTTTACCAGACGGTTCACAACGACCTCTGGGATTTCGACGTGCCGATGCAGCCAAGCTTCATCGACTTCCCGAAGGCGGATGGTACGACCGTGCCTGCTCTCGTTTTCGGCACCAAGGCTGGCCAAATCTACGTCCTCGACCGTGCCACGGGTCAGCCATTAACCAAGGTGGAAGACGTCCCGGTCAAGCCGGCCAATATTCCAAACGAGCGTTACGCACCAACACAGCCACGCTCCGTCGGCATGCCGCAAATCGGTGCGCAGACGCTCACCGAAGCGGATATGTGGGGCGCGACCCCATTCGATCAGCTTCTGTGCCGTATCGCTTTCAAGGGCATGCGCTACGACGGCCTCTACACCGCGCCTGGCACTGACCTGTCGCTCAGCTTCCCGGGCTCGCTTGGTGGGATGAACTGGGGCGGTCTATCGACCGATCCGACGACGAACACCATCTTCGTCAACGACATGCGTCTCGGCCTGTGGATCCAGATGAAGGAAGCTGCGCCGACCAAGGCGACACCAAGCGGCGGCGAAAGCGTCAATACCGGCATGGGCCTCGTGCCGATGAAGGGAACGCCTTATGCCGTGGACAAGAACCGCTTCCTGTCCGCACTCGGCATTCCCTGCCAGGCGCCGCCCTATGGCACGATGACCGCCATCGACATGAAGACACAGCAGATCAAGTGGCAGGTTCCTGTCGGCACTGTCGAAGATACCGGCCCGCTCGGGATCAAGATGGGTCTTCCGATCCCGATTGGCATGCCGACTCTTGGTGGTACGCTCGCCACGCAGGGCGGTCTGGTCTTCATCGCCGGAACGCAGGATTACTACCTGCGCGCCTTCGACACCGCGACCGGCAAGGAAGTCTGGAAAGCCCGCCTTCCCGTGGGCAGCCAGGGCGGCCCGATGAGCTACAAGTCGCCAAAGACCGGCAAGCAGTACATCGTTATTTCGGCTGGCGGCGCGCGCCAGTCTCCCGACCGCGGCGATTACGTCATCGCTTACGCGCTGCCGGAATGATGACCCCAAGATCCACTGAATGACGATCGGACCCGGGAGCAATCCCGGGTTCGTGTGTTTTGGAGAGCAGGATACCGCCGGGACCGCTCACTTTAGAGGGCGTTAGGTGCCCCGCGCCGGGCAGTAACCATTTCGATCAACAGACTATTGACGGGTTGGGCTGATAAGTTTCGTATTCGCCCAAGAACGGTCATAGCGATGTTGGGAAATATCTATATGGTTCGGCGCAGGCATTTTTAGCTTGGAAAGGTTTTATTTGTGAAGGAACTATCTCGAAAGATCACCCCAGTACTTCTGGCAGGCGGCGCTGGATCTAGACTTTGGCCAGTATCACGGGATCAGTTGCCCAAACAGTTCCAGCCTCTTGTCGGAGAGCTTTCGACATATCAGCAGACCTTAAAGCGCGTCAGCGACAAAAGCCTCTATGCGGAACCGCTGGTGATCACCAACGAGGATTTTCGCTTCTTCGCAAGACGACAGGCCGAAGAGATCGATCTGCCAGCAACCGTCGTTCTGGAACCGGCGCGCCGCGACAGCGCTGCCGCCATGGCTGCTGCAGCACTGCTGGCGGATCGCCGCGAGAAGGGGTCGCTCGTGCTGGCGCTCGCGGCAGACCATGTGGTGCTGGACAATGATCTTTTCGCCGATGCCGTGAGGCTGGGTGCGGAAGCGGCAGAGCAGGGCAACATCGTGGTCTTCGGCCTGACGCCCACCGAGCCGCGTACGTCCTATGGTTACATCAATCCTGGCGAAGCTATCAACGGGAATCCCGACCTTTGCGTTGTCGAAGCCTTCGTCGAAAAGCCGGATGAGGCGCGTGCCGTCAGCTACGTAGAGAAGGGTTATCTCTGGAATTCCGGCAACTTCCTGTTTCGCTCCGACATCATGATCGAGGAGTTGCGTAGCCATGCACCCGAGATCCTGGCCGCAGTTCAGGCTGCCGTGGAGAACCAGGAAGTCGATCTCGGTTTCGTTCGCCTGCAAAAGGAAAGCTTTGAGTCCTCGCCGAAGAACTCGATCGACTATGCTGTCATCGAGAACACCAAACGCATGGCCGTCGTGCGGGGGCATTTCCGTTGGTCCGATATTGGTAGCTGGGATGCCATTTGGGAGATTGCCGACAAGCATGGCGCTGATAATGCGATCGAGGGGCAAGGGATCATTATCGATTCCGAAGGTTGCCTCGTGCATTCCAACGGCCTGCTGACGACTGTCGTCGGCGCCAAGGACCTCGTCGTTGTTGCCACGAAGGATGCGGTTCTCGTAACGCCGAAGAATCGTGTTCAGGACGTCAAGGGCCTGGTGGAAACTCTGAAAAGTGGCGATCATTCCTTGAAAACGGAGCGGCACAAGCGCGCCTACCGTCCATGGGGTCATATCGAGCAGACGGATTCCGGCCACCGCTATCGTGTCAGCCACGTCAAGGTCGAGCCTGGCCACCGGATCTCGCTACAACAGCACTATCATCGTTCGGAGCATTGGATCGTCGTTCGCGGTACCGCGACGGTCACGATTGAAGACCAGACCCGCCTTCTGACGGAAAACGAGTCGGTCTATATCCCGATCGGCAAGCCGCATCGCCTCGCGAATGAGGGTCAGATCCCGCTGGAACTGATCGAAATCCAGACCGGCTCCTATCTTGGTGAAGACGATATCGTCCGCCTGCACGACGATTACAAGCGCGATTAGGATTAGGCATCAGCGTCTTGGAACGTGGACCGGATCAGGCTGCGGAAGACAGCCTGACAGTTCCCTGTGCCGGCAGAAGTCTCAGCACTTCATCGGCATAGGCCATGCTGTTTTGAAGCGCCTTGTCGAGGTTGCTGACCTGTGACGGGTTCATCATGTGGAGATAGCCGCGGAACTCGAACATGTCGCGGAAGGCGGCACGTTCGATGATCGGTGTGTTGAGGACGTTGACGTCGCGCTTGGCCAGAAGCGCCTTCGCTGCCAGCAGCGCGCGCGTGGTGACCATGGAATTCACGCGTGACAACAGCACGGAGTGCGGGATCTTGATGCCTGCGCGATCGTCGAGATAGCGCAGCAGTTCCAGCACCTGTGCTGCGCCCTGCGCATCCATCGTGCTGCCCTGAACCGGGATGATGACGTGATTGGAGAGGCCAACTGCCGTCGCCAGAAGCGGGGACTGGGCGCCCGGCAGATCGACGATCACATGGTCGAACTTCTTGCGGTTGTCGAGCACATGCTGTTGCAGTGTGGTTATCGAAACATAGGTGATGACCGTAAGGTCAATGCGGTGATCGGCATTATCGCGCCACTTCGAGAGCCAGCGCTGCGGGTCGGTGTCGATCACGCAGACGCGCAAGCCCCGCCGCGCAAGCTCCGATGCCAAGAGAAGAACTGCGGTTGTCTTGCCTGCACCGCCCTTGGTGTTTGCGAACGTGATGACTGCCATGATGAACCCGAGCGTAAAAAGAGGGAGGCGGCGATCATCGCGCAGGAAACCGCACCCATCTCATGGTGCGGTTCGATCATTCAACAATATGGTTAACAGGGTCTGAAGAGAAAGTGCGAGAAGTCAGCGTCTGTGGTCTTCCGCCATGATTTCACGGGCGATCTGATCGAGTGGAACGATCTTGTCGACGCCGCCGTGCGCAATCGCTTCCTTGGGCATACCAAAGACGATGCAGGAGGCTTCATCCTGCGCAATCGTATAGGCCCCGGCCTGATGCATTTCCAGCATGCCGCGCGCGCCATCGTCCCCCATGCCCGTCATGATCACGCCCATTGCGTTAGACCCGGCAGAGCGGGCGGCGGAGCGGAAGAGAACATCGACCGACGGTCGGTGCCGGGAGACGAGCGGGCCGTTTCTGACGGAGACATGATAGCGCGCGCCCTGGCGTTCCAGAAGCATGTGCTTGTCGCCCGGTGCGATCAGCACGTGGCCGCGCAAAACCGGATCGCCATCTTCCGCTTCCTTGATCTCGACTTCGCAAAGACCATTCAGGCGCTTGGCGAATGCCGCTGTGAACTTTTCCGGCATATGCTGGACGATGACCATGCCCGGTGAGTTTGCCGGCAGTCTCTCCAGCATTTCGCGCAAAGCTTCTGTACCGCCTGTGGAGGCGCCGACACAGATCACCATTTCGGTGGTGCGCGCCATCGCCTTGCCGGACGGCGGCGGCAGCACGGCATCTGCCGTCAACTTGGCCTGGGTGCCAAGCGAGCTCGACCCGCGAGGCTGGGCGCGCACGCTCTTGACGCGCGCATGTGCCGCACTCTTGACGACTTCGCAGATGCGCAAGGCGGATTCTGCCAGATGATCGGCAGCGCCGATGCGCGGCTTGAGAATGACGTCGACGGCACCGGCTTCCAGCGCCTGAATCAGCGTTTCGGAGCCTGCTTCGGTCAAGGAGGAGCACATGACGACCGGGATCGGGTGCTGCGACATGATCTTCCGCAGGAAGGTGATGCCGTCCATGCGCGGCATTTCGACATCGAGCGTGATGACGTCGGGCAGGTCTTCCTGGATCCTCTTCGCCGCCATGAACGGATCAGACGCTGCCCCAATGACCTCGATCGCAGGATCTGCCTCTAGCACCGCGGTCAGCGTCTGTCTCACGCTGGCAGAGTCATCAACAATGAGGACGCGTACTTTTTTGACCATGATAACCTACTGCTTGAGGAAAACCGTGTTGGCGACCTGCTTGACCGGCAGATTGATGCCGGTGACAGATTCCGAATGCCCGATCATCAGGTAACCGCCCGGCGCCAGGCACTTGCAAAGCTCGGTCAGCACGTGGGTCTGCGTCTTCTTGTCGAAGTAGATCAGCACGTTGCGGCAGAAGATGACATGGACCGGCGCGCCGATCTCATAGGACGGGTTCATAAGGTTCATGCGGGCGAAGCCGACCTTGGCGCGCAGCTTCGGCGAGATCCTGACGTCGCTGCGATGTTTGTCGCGTGCCTGCATCACGTATTTGCGCTGCATGGCGGAGGGTACAGGCTCCAGAAGGTCACGATTGTAAATGCCGGAATGCGCCTTCTTCAGAACGTCTGTCGAGAGGTCCGTCGCGAGAATGCTGAAATCGGAGATCACACCCTTTTCGACGGCTTCGGCCATGACCATCGCCATCGTGTAGGGTTCAGCACCCGTCGAACAGGCGGAGCTCCACGTGCGGGGCTGTCTGATCCCCTGCTTGGCGAGCGTAGGAAGAGCGGTTTTTTCGAGGAAATCAAAATGGTTCGGTTCGCGGAAGAAGTCCGTCTTGTTCGTCGTCACCACGTCGATGAGATAGATGACCTCGTCTTTCAGACCGTCCTGGCGGAACAGGTATTCGCAGTAGTCGCCAAAGGATCGAAAGCCTGTTGCGCGCAAGCGCTTGCGCAGACGGCCTTCCAGCATCGAACGCTTGGCGTCCGTCATCTTGATCCCGCAATAATCATAAATGAAACTGGATAGCTGGCGGAAATCGCGGGTGCTCAGACTATCTTCGAAGTTGACGCTAACAGCGGTACTCAATGACTCGTCCTTTCAGGCTGCGCGCATCGGGCCGTTGTCGACCTTTGCGAGCTCACCGGCATCGCCAGAGAAAAGCTTTGCGAGATCGATGATGACGACGAAATCGCTTTCGCGGCGAACGACACCGGCGATGTAGCTGGAGTTCCAGCGAATGCCGATATCCGGTGCCGTCTCGATCTGGTCCTGCCTGAAAGGCGCGACTTCAAAGACCTTGTCGGCAACCAGACCAAGCGCCAGCACCTTGTCGACGAAAGGAATGTCGAGCACCAGAATGCGCGTGTGCGAGGTCTTAACGGTCTTGGTCATGCCAAGGCGCAGGCGAAGGTCGATCACCGGAACGCCCTGTCCACGTACATCCCTCAGGCCGAGCAGGTAATCAGGGCCGTGTGGGATCTTGAAGGCTTCTTCGTGGTCGAGGATTTCACGAACGACGTCCACAGGAACCGCGAAAACTTCCTCGCCAAGGCTGAACGTCACGTATTGCATGGTAGATGTAGGGCTCGCCATTTGCGTCTTCTCCAGAAGTCTTGGTCGACATTGCCGATTGAGCGGTTGTTACGTCAGGTCAGGGGAGGCGGGCTTGAGGCCCGCATCTATAGTGTTCGTTAGCCAGCATGGCGGAAATCGCCGTCGTTCTCATCCGGGCCGCCCATGGACATGTCCAAGGCAAAACCTTTGGCACGCGCTTGTTGGGCATGGACCGCACTTGTCGGGGCAGGGCGACGGCCTGGCGTTGCGGGTTTTCCAGCACTTCGCATTGCTGTCACCGGCGATGCTTGATGGATAGGCGTTGGACGAACCGCAGGTGCATCGGCGCGTTCGACCTTGAAGAAGGCGATGCTCGCCTGAAGCTCTTCGGCTTGCGCAGCCAGTTCTTCGGACGTGGCAGAAACTTCTTCGGAAGCACCTGAGTTCTGCTGCGTCACCTTGTCGAGCTGCTGGATTGCTTCGTTGATCTGACTTGCTCCGATATCCTGTTCGCGGCATGCGGCAGAGATTTCCGAGACCAGTTCCGCGGTCTTGCGAATATCTGGAACCAGACGGTTCAGCATTTCACCGGCTTCGGTCGCGACCTGGACGGTTTCGCCGGAGAGCGAGGAGATTTCAGCGGCTGCCGCCTGGCTGCGTTCTGCCAGCTTGCGCACTTCGGAGGCGACGACGGCAAAGCCCTTGCCATGCTCACCGGCTCGCGCGGCTTCAACAGCGGCATTCAGTGCCAGAAGGTCGGTCTGACGTGCGATTTCCTGAACGATGGAAATCTTCTGCGCAATCGTGCGCATGGCGACCACGGCACGGCCAACCGCTTCACCGCTTGCCTCTGCATCCTTGGAAGACTGACGCGCGATCTTCTCCGTCTGGGCAGCATTGTCGGCGTTCTGCTTGATGTTGGCCGCCATCTCTTCCATCGAAGCGGAGGCTTCTTCGGCAGAGGATGCCTGTTCGGTTGCACCCTGCGACAGCTGTTCGGAAGACGACGACAGTTCCTGACTACCGGATGATACGTTGCCGGCTGCGGCAAGCGCATCGCCGACGACGCCGCGTAGGCGTTCGACCATATCATTGACATAGCCCAGCAGGTCGCCGATTTCATCGCGGGTCGTGATCGGTGCAGTCTCGCGCAGATCACCTTCGGCAACTTTTCGAACGGCTGAACTCGCCTTCGTCAAGCCTCGGCTGATGGTGATGCATACCCACACCGCCGCGCAGAGAGAGAGGAGCATGATCGCACCAACGGCGCCTACAAGAATTGTCCGGGACGTGTTGTATTCCACGTCAGCGCCTTCGTCCGTCGTCTTCAAGTCGGCAGCGATTTCGCGGTTCAGCGCCTCGAGAATGGTCAGCAGCTTTCGTGTCGCCTTTTCTCCTTCTCCCATGGTTATAACGCCAGCTTGGCGATCCCCTTCCGGTGTGTCTTCCATGGCAAAACGAAGGACGTCTTCCTGCAGTTTTTCCCATGCTGGGATGGCAGCCTTTATCTCTTCGACCTTTGAACGAACTGCCGGGTTCGTCTCATGCTCGAGATCGGCGAGAATCTTCGAAACTTTTGCGCGCTCTGCCCTGGCGGAATCGACGTATGTGGAGATACGGCTTGAATCCTCATTGAGCGCTGCGCTCTTCTCGCTCGCGATTGAATTCAGGACCGCGACGGACAGGTCGCCAGAGTTACGTAGGTTGGTCGCAGGACTTTGAACGATGTCCGTTATCGCATCGTTCAGCGTCGACAGCTGTGAGATGGCCATGGTTGCCATGCCACCGGAGAGGATGATGATCAGTGCAAAAGCGAGCGCAAGCTTGAGCTTAATGGTAAATCGCATGGTTGTGATCCTTGGCGTGCGATGCCAGGTTGAAACGCTAATGTTGAGAAGGCTGAAACTGGCTGTTGTCGAATAACTGTTCGGAAGTGGTTAGAGTGGGAGCCACAGACTACTCGACCTAAGGCTCCCATCTTTTGTTTAGGCTGTTTCGCGGAAGTCGTGGTCGTTGTCGTCCGGTCCACCCATGGACATGTCGAGGGCAAAGCCGTTGGCGCGAGCCTGCTGAGCATGGACGGCACTCGTCGCTGCAGGGCGACGCACGGGAGCGGCAGACTTCGCAACTGGACGATGTGCGACCGCCGGGGCTGCATGGCGAGCCGGTGCAGAGCGAGCTGCTGCGGCGGCATCGGCGCGTTCGACCTTGAAGAAGGCGATGCTCGCCTGAAGCTCTTCGGCTTGCGCAGCCAGTTCTTCGGACGTGGCAGAAACTTCTTCGGAAGCACCTGAGTTCTGCTGCGTCACCTTGTCGAGCTGCTGGATTGCTTCGTTGATCTGACTTGCTCCGATATCCTGTTCGCGGCATGCGGCAGAGATTTCCGAGACCAGTTCCGCGGTCTTGCGAATATCTGGAACCAGACGGTTCAGCATTTCACCGGCTTCGGTCGCGACCTGGACGGTTTCGCCGGAGAGCGAGGAGATTTCAGCGGCTGCCGCCTGGCTGCGTTCTGCCAGCTTGCGCACTTCGGAGGCGACGACGGCAAAGCCCTTGCCATGCTCACCGGCTCGCGCGGCTTCAACCGCGGCATTCAGTGCAAGAAGGTCGGTCTGACGTGCGATTTCCTGAACGATGGAAATCTTCTGCGCAATCGTGCGCATGGCGACCACGGCACGGCCGACGGCTTCACCGCTTGCCTCTGCATCCTTGGAGGACTGGCGAGCGATCTTCTCGGTCTGGGCCGCGTTGTCCGCGTTCTGCTTGATGTTGGCGGCCATCTCTTCCATCGAAGCGGAGGCTTCTTCGGCAGAGGATGCCTGTTCGGTTGCACCCTGTGACAACTGTTCGGAAGACGAAGACAGTTCCTGGCTTCCGGACGAAACGTTGTCTGCTGCGGCCAGCGCATCGCTAACGACGCCGCGCAGGCGTTCGACCATTGACTGAAGAGCAATGCCGAGCGTGTCCTGGTTCGAAAGCGGCTTCGGCGTAACAGTCAGATCGCCTTCTGCGATCTTATTTGCGACCGTTGCCGTTTCGCGCAGGTTTGTGACCATGTGCAGCATGGCGTTGCCCAGCGTATCCCGATCCGACAGAGGCTTCACGTCCTTGGACAGATCACCCGAGGCGATCGTACCGGCAACATCGGCGGTCGCGCGGAGATTCACAACCATGTTGCTCATGGCGATACCCAGGCGGTCCTTGTCGGAGAGCGGCTTCACGTCCTGGGAAAGATCACCTTCCGCAATGTTGTTTGCAACCGCTGCCGTGGCGCGCAGGTTGGTCGTCATCACGTTCATGCTGTCGACGAGATCCTTGATCTCGTCATTGCTCTTGATTGCGATGTCCTGATCAAGGTCGCCAAGCGCAACGGCGCGAGAAGCACGGATCGCCTGCTGCAATCCCTTGTTGATACCAAGCGCAATCCATGTAGCGATCAGGATCGACAGAATGATGATCGCTGCAACGACGCTGATGAGGATCGTACGCGAGGTGTCATATTCCTCGTTGGTCGCTTCATCTGTCGCCTTCAGGTCAGCAGCGATTTCGTTGTTCAGGCTTTCCAGAGTGGTCAGCAGAGCCTTCGTGGCTTTTTCGCCGTCTCCCATGGAGATAGCACCGGCTTGGCGATTGCTTTCAGGCGTGTTGATGGTTGCAAGGCGGAGTACTTCTTCCTGCAGCTTTTCCCACGCAGGAACCGCAGCCTTCAGTTCCGTCACCTTCGCATGAATTGCTGGATTTGTCTCTTTTTCCAGCGTCGCAATAATCTGTCCAATTTTTGCACGGTCGGTGCGGGCGGCGTCGACATAAGTTGAGATGCGAGCAGCGTCTTCATTCAGTGCCGCGCTCTTCTCGTTGGCAATCGCATTTAGGATAGCGTCGGAGAGATCGCTTGAGTTGCGCAGGTTGGCGGCAGGGCCCTGTACGATATCTGTTACTGCAGCATTGAGGGATGAAAGTTGAGTAATTGCCATGCCCGCCATGCCTGCCGACAGCAGGATGATGAGAGCAAAAGCAAGTGCAAGTTTGAGCTTAATTGTAAATCGCATCTTGATGGCGTCCTTGGATATGCCGATCCACCACAAATGGGTTGGCACTGGGGAGTGAAGGCTGTTCGGGAATGGCAGATGATATAAGGGCGAGTAGCCTGCGCGTCGTTGGTCGCAGGCTTCCCGGATGTTTTAGGCGCTCTCTCTGAACTCACGATCGCTATCGTCCGGGCCACCCATCGACATGTCGAGTGCGAAGCCGTTGGCGCGGGCCTGCTGGGCGTGGACGGATTGCGACGGGGCAGGGCGACGAACCGGAGCAGCAGATTTTGCCGCAGGACGGTGCGCGAC